>JAAIGF010127878.1_pt1 | contig 456900 bp, 443 predicted proteins | sample 6487441 | NCBI WGS metagenome assembly JAAIGF01 (sample SAMN13974129, study PRJNA590717) | phyllosphere metagenome | biome: pepper field; feature: multiple bacterial spot infested pepper fields; material: pepper leaves; isolation source: leaves from pepper fields | host: Capsicum annuum ...
AAGAATATGTTTCTATGAACTATTTAGAATTTAATCTAACTCTCAGTTTTATTCACTTTATCATGCAAATGTAAACATACAAGTTATTCTATTTTATACTTTTGCAAACATAGGAGAATTTAAGGTATTTAGCTAAAAAAATTAATGTGTCGGTTGTCCGGCGATATTCAATTAAATCCATTGAAATCATCGTATTAAAGTGAAGAATAAACAAAGTTTATTTAATTCAGAATATTAAGAGAAATGACGGAAAGTTTGCTGAATTAAATTTAAACAGGCTTTTAGAGTTTAAATTGAATAATTAAACATCGTAAGGCTGCATTATCCTTCTTAGCTTCCGGTTGATCAGATACGCAACCAGCAGATTGGGGACCCAGCACAACCATGCTACGGCAATATAAGACCCGTCGGTATCTCCCGTTATATTTCTTAGCAAAGGAAGCCAGATCCTCAGCGTAACAGCAGCAAAGGTACAGGCATAACTGTAAGTCATCCATTGCTGATGCCGGACCACGTTACCGTTTTTTATACTGATCAGTGCGATGAGGGTTGTTATCAGCCAGATCATTCCCAAAATTATAAATCCTGTTGCTGCAATGATCCCGCCATTGGCATAAAAACCCATATATATGGCGGAAACCGAACTGATCACCACGGCTATTACATACATCTTTCCAATCACCCGGTGTATTTTTAAATATTTATTCCGGAACGAACTGCCGAATTGACGCCAGCCGATAAAAAGTGCCGTCCCCCCAAAAATAATATGGGCAGGAAATGCCGTTTTCCAGATGGTGTTATGAAGAATTTCAGGGGCTTTGGAACCGAGGAGCGTATATTTTTCTTCCACAAAAGCATACAGTAAAGGATATATGCCGACAAGCAGTGCCAGTATCCCCATAAGTACAAATCCTATTTTTTTTGTCATAGCTGTTCATTATTTTTTGCAAAACTGAGAATAAAAAAGGTTCCTGCTGTTCCAAAATGAAAGGTGGCACAAATTTAATAACAGCTAAAAATCAAACCGTTAGCTCAATTTACTCATTCCGACTATTCTTTAATCCCGATCTCCCGGCTTTTCAGGAATTCTCTTGGAGAGCAGTTCATGTACTTCTTAAAATTACGGTTGAAAGAAGTTTTTGAATTAAATCCGCTCTCAAATGCCAGCGACAGGATCGTGAATTTTTCGTTTTCCTGCAGCATCACAATCCTTTTGAACTCTTCGATCCGCTGACGGTTGATGTAATCGTAAAAATTTTTATTTTCAATAAAATTGATGGTTTGGGAAAGTGTATTGGGGTGAACATCGATCCTTTTTGCAACGGCGTTAAGGTTCAGTTCGGGATCTTTGTACAGCTTTTCTTTATTCATCATGAGATTTAATTTATGATAAATTTCCTGTATGGTTTCTTCACCGGCAAAGGTCTTCTCATATCTCGGAACTTCAGGAAGCTGTTCGTTTCCGGTACTTTCTTTTACGTCTGATGTTGCGGTGGCAGGGCCATCCAGAATTCCCGCGCGGCTGATTCCGAAATAAGCTGCAGAAAGGATGAAAACAACAACCAATGAAAAAATAAGAAAATCATTCTTTATAGCAACGGCAATCCAGATTACCGCAATTCCCGTAATGAGATAGTATACCCAATCGACCGTCATCCTTTCTCTGTTTGGGTAAAGTCCGGAAATCATTGCCTTGTATTTTCTGACGGCCACGATACTCAGGATGACATACAGAACACCTGACAGGATAATGAGGATTTTCAGATAGATTCCCATCGACTGGCAAATGCCTCCCTCCTGCTGATAAACAGTAAGCTTTTCTTCAGGAGACGTGATGAAAAATTTCCAAAAAACAAGATAAATAACCAAAACCGGAGCAAGATTCAGAAGCCAGGCCTTTTTTCCTGGCCGGCGACCGGTGAGATACAGAATATATAAATAAAGCATGGGCCCATGGATCAGCGGGAAGGGAACCTCCAGACCGAGAACATAAGGAAACCGGATATAAAGTTCTGAAAAAAACAGAACGAAAAAGATCAGATGGATTCCTATGATGACAAACCCATACCGCAAGTACATAATCTGCACCGGTCTTTTCACTTTTTCCCAGGATAAGAAGCGAAGAAAAGAAAGCGATAATAACCCCTGCCACATAGAAGACGGAAGGTATTGAGTATAAAGCAGGATCTGCCATTAGGTCATGAGATTAATTAGGGACATGCATTATAGTTTTAGTGAACATCTTCAAATATTCTGCAAGATACAGCCGGAATCGGTTAAATATTCCTTGTTATAAAAATAAAGTGTAACTTAGAATATTATTTAAATATATTTAATATTAAACTTTGTTAAATATATTTACTTTTTCATCAAAAATTATATTTTTGCAATATTATTGATTTAGTCTATTGATTTTAAAAATAATTTAAACGAAATAAATAATTAGAACCTATAAAAATTTTATTTATGTCACAATCGTACAAAGTTATTTTTGAAAACAACAGGAAATGGGTGGAATCTAAAATTGCAGACAACCCGGATTTCTTCCATGACCTTGCCAAAACCCAGCAGCCCGATTATTTATACATCGGATGTTCGGACAGCAGGGTAACTGCGGAAGAACTGATGGGCACCAACCCGGGCGAAGTTTTTGTTCACCGGAACATTGCCAATGTGGTGAATACCCTGGATATGAGTTCAACGGCAGTGATACAATATGCCGTGGAACACCTGAGGGTAAAGCACATTATTGTCTGCGGGCATTACAACTGCGGTGGCGTGAAAGCGGCCATGACGCCTGAAGATCTGGGATTGCTAAACCCCTGGCTGAGAACGATCCGCGATGTATACCGATTACACCAGGCCGAATTAGACGCGATAGAAGATGAAGGAAAACGTTATGACAGGCTTGTAGAGCTGAATGTTCAGGAGCAGTGCATCAACGTGGTAAAAATGGCCTGTGTGCAGGAACGCTATATTCTGGAAGAATTTCCTGTAGTGCACGGCTGGGTGTTCGACCTGAGAACCGGTAAAATTATTGATCTGGAAATTGATTTTGAAAAAATTCTCAAAGACATCCAGAAAATTTATAACCTTACCAGTTCAGATTGGGTCATGAGCAGAAAAAAATAGCTCAAAAAAATGTGAAATGAAACTTTGGAGTATAATTACATTGGTGTTTTTTCTCAACTTTACGGCTTTACCCGGTATGGCTGCCGTATTCGGTTGGGATCTTACCAGAACCAATGTCGTTATCAACGAAGAGGAACCGCACTCCCACCCGAGTTCTTTTATCGTCTACGAAAAAACACTTCCGAAACCTCTGGATGTTTTCGATTATCTGAAGTTTTTCGAACCTTCCGGCGAAGAGCAATCTTTTGTACTGATCGATGATTCTTTTCATCTGTCACCTCTTCTTACCCTGTTTTCCCCACCTCCCGAAGCTTAATTCCATCTTCGTCTTTTATTATTTATATCAAATTCTGATATGAATACCCATGCCTTTTAAACATTAAATTTCATTTACATAGCCGATTTATTCCTGAAAATAACCGGTTATCTTTCACAGCTTAACATCATGAAAAAAACATCATTCATCGGAGGAATAAAGGAAAATTTCCCTTCAGGCCTCGTTGTATTTCTGGTCGCACTGCCCCTGTGCCTGGGAATCGCTTTAGCATCAGGCGCACCGCCTTTGTCCGGAATTATTGCCGGAATCGTAGGAGGACTGGTCGTGGGGACCATCAGCAACTCGAACATTTCGGTTTCGGGACCCGCCGCAGGGCTCACGGCCATCGTTTTAACGGCCATTAAAGACCTTGGGGCCTTTGAGCTTTTCCTTTGTGCCGGGATCATTGCCGGGCTTATCCAGCTTATACTGGGATTTATCAGGGCCGGAAGCATTTCCAACTATTTCCCGAATAATGTAATTGAAGGAATGCTTGCCGCCATTGGGATCATCATCATTTTAAAGCAGGTTCCGCATGCGCTTGGATTCGATAAAGACTACGAAGGCCACGAATCGATTTTCGACAACGGCCTGAACTTCGGATATTTTACGGAATTATTCGGAGCCGTTCAGCCGGGAGCCATCATTATTACCCTGATTTCCATGGCGATTCTGATTACGTGGGATAAAGTATATGCCCTGAGAAGGATTAAAATGCTTCCGGGTGCTTTGGTAGCCGTAGTAATGGGAATTCTCCTGAATGAAGCTTTTAAAATGACCGGCAGTTCACTGGCCATCCAGTCCCAGCATCTGGTTTCATTACCGGTTCCGCAGTCTTTTGATGACTTCAAAAACCTGGTGACCATGCCCGATTTTGCAGGATTTACCAACCCGAAAGTATGGATTGCCGGAGCAACCATTGCGATTGTCGCTTCCATTGAAACCCTGCTTTGTATCGAGGCTTCGGACCGATTGGATATCCAGCGGAGGATAACGGATACCAACCTTGAACTGAAAGCCCAGGGAATCGGGAACCTCATCAGTTCCTTTATCGGCGGACTTCCAATGACTTCAGTGGTGGTAAGAAGCTCAGCCAATGCCAATGCAGGCGCTACGTCCAAGATGTCAACCATTATCCACGGAATTTTGCTGCTCATCTGTGTGCTGTCGATTCCCGTGGTATTAAATTTAATTCCTCTGGCTACTTTGGCTGCAGTTTTGATTATGGTGGGATATAAATTGGCTAAGCCTGCGACGTTCAGACATTTCTGGCATCTGGGTAAATTCCAGTTTATTCCGTTTGTGGCAACGGTAGTAGCCGTTGTAGCCACAGACCTTTTGAAAGGAGTCGGGATCGGACTTGCCATTTCGGTTTTTTATATCCTTCAGGGGAATATGAAAAGGGCGTATTACCTGAGCCGGAAAGAGCTGGATGATGCAGACGGGATTACGATAAAGCTGGCGGAAGAAGTTTCATTTTTAAATAAGGCAGCCATTAAAAAGACGCTGAAAAACATTAAGCCGAATTCTACGGTAACCTTCGACGCAAGAGGAACATCCTATATTGCAACCGATGTTCTGGAAATGATCCAGGATTTTGCCAACATCCGGGCCAAAGAAGAAGATATTACCGTGGAACTCTTAGGATTTAAGACTTCTTACCGGGATTATGAAAAAGACGAAGATTCTCATATTCTCGTAACCCATAAAAGGGCAATGTAATATCAGCCCGAATTTAACCTTATAAAATAAAATTTAAAATAAATAATACATTATATGAAAGCACACACGCACGAAACCCAGGCTACCATTACTCCTGAAAGAGCGTTGGAATTCCTGAAAGAAGGAAACCAGAGATTTGTAAACAACCTGAAAGCCAACAGAGACCTTCTGGAGCAGGTGAACGCTACCCGTGAAGGGCAGTGGCCTTTTGCCGTAGTTCTCAGCTGTATCGACAGCCGTACTTCCGCAGAGCTGATCTTTGACCAGGGGCTGGGGGATGTTTTCAGCATCAGGATTGCGGGTAATTTCGTCAATCAGGATATCCTGGGCTCGATGGAGTTCGGATGCAACGTTGCAGGTTCCAAGCTTGTCGTGGTTTTGGGACACACGAAATGCGGCGCCCTGAAAGGCGGTCTTGATGCAGCCCAGATCGAAGGGATGGGAATGGATAACCTAAACCACCTGATCAACCATTTTGATCCGATCATCGATAAAATCATCGAAAACGGTGAAGAACGTTCTTCTTCCAATGCGGAACTTCTTGAAAGGCTGAACCATCACAATGTAAAAAATGCCATCGAAGACATCCGTAAGCAGAGCTCTACCCTGAGAAGACTTGAAGAAGAAGGGAAAATCAAGATCGTAGGTGCCAACTACGATGTTGAAACGGGAGTGGTAAGCTGGCTGTAACCGGTTGATCCCTGCTGTTAGCAGGATCTTTATCCCCAAGAATGTTATCTTTAGATAAATTGGAAATTAATTTTTTTAAATTCCAAGAGAAGGCTGCCGGATCCGGCAGCCTTCTTGGTTTTCTGAGTGTGGATGTTAAAGTTAGAAGTGGATGCTTAAATTGATGCCTAAAATTCATTACATTTGAACTTAATAAACAGAAGTCCCTTGGCATGAAACAAATCGTTAATATCCTTCTTATTGCTTCTCTATTTTTATTCAGCGGGCTGGCCCAGGCTCAGAAAACGGTAAGCGATACCCTGTCGTATGCTAAAAAATTCCAGACGAATAAAGAAAAGTATATCGGAAAAAAGTTTTCCCTGCTATTGAAAGACATGACGCAGCTTCCGTTTAAAAAGGCAAAATCCGACATTAAAGAAGACGGGGATAATCCCCTGCCGAGTACCCTGTTCAGGTTTTCCGATAAAGAGATTGATACTCCCGGGGAGGTAACGGTCGTAATCAGGTGGAAACCGGATGATACCCCCACCACTCCCCTCGAATTTTTCGAGCAGGAGCACAATTACAGATTTACCGTCAACGAGAAAAACTTCTTCGAAAATAAAATCATCCAGGACATCGTGGTCTACAAACAGTAAACCTCCGCAAGCGGAGGTTTTATTCAACACGAATTAGATAATATTCAATTTATTTAGTCAGTTAAAAAATGATCAGGAATTTTACATAGAGCCTGTATTTTACGAAGCGTAAACAAGATCATTTGATGTTTAAGACTGTTGACAGTATTTTGATAGAAGAAACTTCCGGCATCCAGCTTCCCTCTTCCAACCTATTTTCCACTCCGAGTTCACGTAATTTACTTCCCATTAAATGCAGACATGGTATTGCTGATGCCTGCAAAAACAAACGACAGCGCCGCTTTCGAAAACTTTTCAATTCTCTCGGCCAGCTTTTCGTTTTCTTCTTCGTTCCAGGTACCCAGCACATAATCCACCTGCCTGCCTTCTGAAAAATCTGCGGAAATCCCGAACCGGAGGCGTGCATAATTTTGAGTCTGCAAAACTTCATTGATGTTTTTCAGCCCGTTGTGCCCGGCATCGGAACCTTTTCCCTTCAATCGCAGGGTCCCGAACGGAAGCGCAAGATCATCCGTAATAATGAGTACATTTTCCAACGGGATGTTTTCTTTCTGCATCCAGTAGCGCACCGCATTTCCGGAAAGATTCATGTAGGTATCCGGTTTCAGCACCAGTACCCTTCTTCCTTTGTATTTCCCGTCCGCCATCCATCCGAAATTGGTGGTGTTGAATGAAACCTCCAGCGTTTCGGCAATTTTATCCGCTACTTTGAAGCCGATGTTGTGACGGGTATTTTCATATTCGGCGCCTTTGTTTCCAAGCCCGACGATTAAATATTTCATTGCGGAATTTTTTGCAAAATTAAGGCATTCTGAATAAAAAAGCCCAATCCCGGAGAGATTGAGCTTCGATATTGTTTAAAATTATTTCTTACAAAGGTTTGTAAATGTAGTTTACACCGTATCCTTTTCTCATGTACGTCTGGGCGTCATAGTTGTAATTGGTTGAGAAAAAAACCGAAGTCGGAATAGGCTGCGCAAGATTCGTAATGGAATACCTTGTCGGGCTGTTCGGTGATAAGATCCAGCTTTTTACCTGATTATTCTCTGTAGTTAAAATTCTCGAAATTTTATAAACCGACGGAAGCAATGTGAACGGATTTATTTTATCATCGTAATTGGAATATTCAAAACTAAGCTTTTCGCCAGGAGCTGCCATTACATTTCCCGTTATATTCCCTGCAAATTTTGTTACTTTAGAAACATTGTCTCCCGAATATTCAAATTTCACTTTTGAATATTTGTTGTAAGAAGGAGCTCCTCCAACTTCAGGGCCGGTTCTCATATTGATGGAGTCCAGCTTTGATGTTGTTGCTGAATATTTGATACCATAGATGGTTTTTGTCTTTTGATAAAGGGTTTGCGGTCCCGGTGCTGCTGCGGTATAAGGCGCAGTGGTACTTCTCTTGAAGAATGACCGGCTTTCGGAAATGGTTTCCAGCCTTCCCGTACTTCCGTAAGTAAACTGTTGGTTATAGGTAATACTGTCTTTATCCAGCTTCCCGTTTCCGTCAAGATCCAGGAATCCTCTGAAATCCACCCGGCTGATCTTGTCTCCGCTCCAGGCGATATCTGCCGTGGAATTCATACTGTCGGTAACCACTTTGGATAGCTGCAGCCCATTGTAATAATACGTAGCCAGTGTATCTGAATCCGTGATTTCCCTATATAAAGCTCTTGGACCATTAAGCCCTGAATTGCTGTTGATATCTACCAGCGGATCTCCGTTCTCATCCATCATTTCTTTACAAGAATGAACTGAAGAAATACCCACCAATATTAAAATAAAATAAAAAAGTCGTTTCATTCCAAAGGGGATTATTTATTTTGTCAAAAATATAATTTTTTTTTGAATAAAAAGTATCTTTTTACTCATATAACGATAAAACCATTAAAAGCCAATTCTTCTTTATAACGGTTTATATAGGTATTTAATTGTCTGGTTTACATCAGAAACCGGATAATTTTGGGAATCATACACATATCCTTTAGGATAAGACACCTGCGGACCCGAAGGACTCTGCACCGTTATCTTTCCGACGTTGTTGGCCGAAAGCATACAGGCATTGATCTGCGTCAACGTAGAAGCTACCATGAAATATTCTTTCGGTAAAGTGGTGTAAGGATTCACTTTAGCATCATAATTATCATAATAATAGACCGTGGTAGAAGCCGTGGAAGCTGTAGGCGTTCCTCCGCTCATCATCATTCTCGTATAGTCCAGCTTTACGATATTACCGGCAGAATAGGTAAATTTCATTTCATTATAAAAAGAATACGAAGCGCTTCCGCCCACTTTTTTCTTTTCCACGATCCGGTATAGGCTTCCGCCCGCATCATAGTATACGGTAAAATCGCTGTGGTTGGCAGAACCCATAATCGTCTGGTCCATGGTAAATGAAGAAAGTTTCCCGCCCGTATAGCTAAGCGCATACAGGTTATCCGTTGCATGCGGGTTTGCATTATCTTGGATTTGAATCTGGGTGATGGAAGATCCGGTATAAGTTACTGTTGAAGCTGTCGCATTCGTAGATCCGGCATCCCTTACATATACGGTTGAAAGTGCTCCTCCGCTGGTTATATATTCTTCAAGATCCTTAGTTCCATTGCTTACTTTGCTCAGGATTCTCGGTCCGGTAATCGTAGCATTGGACGAAGTATTATTCTGATTCGGCGGGTCTTCGGTGGTATTGTCACAAGAAATTACAAAACCCAATGCCAAAGCAGCCAGCGAAGAAAGAAAGTATTTTTTTGTCATAAATTATTAATTTTTGATGCCGTCAAATATAATTTATTTTAGCCTAAAAGAAAGTTAAAATTCACAAATAAATCATATTTAACGTGAACTTGAAGCAGAAACCAGGTTAATCTGCTGGAAGAAAGAAGCCGGATGCCGGAAGTTTCTTCGATTGACATATGACTAACAGTCTGGTGCCTGAAATGATTTTGTCAGTATCAATTCTATTATAAAATTCCTGATGGCCTTACTGCTTTTTTTCTTTTCTCTTTTTAAAAAAACTGGAAACAAATGAATTAACATCGGGTTCACGTTATTTAAAATAAAAAAATCTAAAAACTTTCGCTTTTAGATTAAAATATTGATAAAGTCTTTTAGTAAGGCTGCAGGACGGAAGTCGTCAGGACAGACTGCGACATATCTGAATTTAAAAACGTTGTATTCACCGCTGTTCCGATGCCCAATGTTCCCGAGTTCAGGTTTCTCTTCGTGCATGCTACTTTTACCGAGTAGTTGTTTTTAGGAGTTACATTCGTAAGGGTAGCGTTCAGGTTAAAAATTTTATAAGAACCGTCTGCACCGATCAGAACGTCGGTTCTCACGGCTTTCAGCTGATCGTCCACAAAAATCCCGCAGGCAAACCCGGAAGATGAGGTACCATTAGCCGTCTTCTGTGCCGTAGTCTGAAACGTAAACACTACTTTATTGTTTGTATTGGTTACCGAATACGTATCTACCGTTCCCGGAAGTACCGTCCATGCGCTGGTAATGGTAGCGTTTTCGGTATAAGGGCTCGTTGATCCGTTCGCCCCGCTGAATATGGCCCCGTTGGTATCCGAAACCGTATTCATAAAGAATAGAGACATACTGCCCTGCCCGTCTGCAATCTTGATGTTCTTCCAGTCGTTTATGGCAAGATCGGAACTGTTGTGGAAGATATTCCCGGCAGTCCCCGCCGCCCCTTTTACCGTACCGGTTCCGCCTGTCCTTAATTCCTTCGCTACGTTAAGGTCTCCGTTTACATCCAGTTTACCTACCGGGGTGGTTGTCTTTATACCCACCTGAGCGTACATACCAAGCGAAAACATGCATCCCGCTAAAAAAAATATTTTCTTCATAACTAGTTTAAAATTGAATTGAATACCTGCGGTACTTCATAAACATCCACCTTCAGGGAAGACTGGGTAATAAAATTGTCGATATTCGTCGCGACATTGATCCCGATACCGAGGTTCGCGGTTGTATTGTACGACTTCAGTCTGGAACACGCCACACTTACCGAATGGGTGCCTTTTGAAAGATTTTCCGCCATGCCGATCTGGTTATGGGTAATAAAGGTATTAATAGAAGTACTCGCTTTTAGATTCCGCTGCCTGAGGCTTACCAGCTTGTCATCCACAAAAATACCGCAAGCATAATCTATTGAAATATCGGTAGCCGTATTGGCCGGAAAATTGGCCTGAACTACGGTTTCAAACTGAAAATATGTTTTGCTTTCCGTACTGTATACCGTAAAAGGCTGGGATAGCTGATCGATTTTTTTAAACTGGGTCAAACTACTGTAATTTACATTTTTCACCAAAGAGGAAGACCGGTTAAAGGTTCCTGCCTGTTCTTCGGTACTGGAAAAGATAACTCCGGTTCGGTCCGAAAATGAATTGTTGAATATCAGGTAAAATTTGTTCGGTTCATATTCCGGGATCCGGAGCGATTTCCAGATCGGAGGAGCTCCGGCTCCCTGCGAAACCAGTATTTGATCGTTGTTTCCCTGGGAAAGGCTGTTATCCGCAGGAATGAAAACGGATAATTTACTTCTGAGATTGACATCACCATTTACATCCAGCGTTGCCAGAGGCGTTTTTGTATTTATACCTACTTGCGCGTTCAGCAGCAATCCGGCAGCGGTACAGAAGAGTAAAAATAAATTCTTTATCATCAGATTAATTGGTTTTATAGGTTACATATTCAATAATATCCACTTTGAAATCGGATTCCAGATTAAAAGCATTGGATATTGTATTGCTGTTGGAAATATTACGGCCGATGGTAAATTGGGAATCGATGCTGGACGATTCGATCTTGCGGCAGGCGATCTCCACCTTTTGTATACCTACGGGAACATTCTGCTCTGTATAATTCAGGGTAAATATATAATCCTGAAAGCCGTTTTTATCCGTATTGTTATTGGAAGCAATCCTGTCGGGGCGGACGGCTACCAGCTTATTGTTCCGGAATACACCGCAGGTAAAAGTAATATTCTGGGAAGTGGCTGCTGCAGGAGCTTTCATTTCCACACCCGTCTGAAACTGGTAAGTCAGCCTGTTTTTTCCATTTTTAATAGTAAAATTATCTACGAGACCCGGTATCTTCACCCAGTTTCCTCCCGAAACGTCTGAAATATCACTCCCTACCGTATTTTTATAAATACCGTCACCGGCCACACCGTCTGAAAGTGCCGCAATACCCGTCTGGTCGGAAGTTAAATAAGAATTGATCAGTTTGTACTGCCCTTCTTCCATAAAGGATACATTCACGGATTTCCATACGGGAGGCAATCCTTCTCCCTGGGATACCAGAACCTGTCCGTTCAGTCCGGGGTTACCGGCTGTACCTGAAGTTCCGCCTACTCTAAGTTCTTTTCTCAAAGTGGTGCTTCCGTTTACATCAAGAAGCGCATTAGGTATATTTGTACCTATTCCCACTTGTGCGTTAACCGATATTGAAAGTGCAATTCCGGCTATGCAGTAATACATTGTTTTCTTCATAATATTGGGACTGCAAAGGTAATTAAAATAGCAACAACAAAAGTGGACATACGAATCACAAAACAATATAAATGAATCAATTACATCCATTTTAATTTTTAAAAAAAATAGAAATATTTCTACGAACAACCGTTAGGTTTCCATAAATTCATTTAAAATATTAATCCCAAAATGAACCGAAAAAAGAATTAACAGGAATGATTTATCAGTAAAAAGTGAATTTTATTCCTGAAGAATAATGAATCATAAAGCCGTTTAAAAAAAATATAAACAACTACAATATAATATGCATTAATCCTGTTAAGGTGAAAATATAAGTTCAGAACAAATCTCTACACTTCGGAAAAACGCTAACCCCGTATCCGTATTTTTCGATCTTTATCATTGGGATCCGAGCAAGATAATCCCGTAATCCTATTCTGATTTTTTTCAAAAACATGAAAAATCTCAGGAAAAAAAACGGATACACCGGCTTAAAATCTTAGCTGTATGGTGAGTTTTTACCGTTTGATTTATAAAAAATTGCCGTATTGAAAAATCAAAACGGCAATAATTATACTCTGAATAAGAGATTATTCTTCGCTCTTTAGGATAGACTTCAGCAGTGCATTCACCTCATCCACATTGGCAATCCGGTCTTTCCTCATCATCAGCTGATTGCCTTCTTTCCCCGATTTCTCCTTCAGCTGGGCCTGTGCCGGATTTTTGGTAAGATAGCTGATAATCTTCCTGAATTTACTGGTCTTATAAAACTTATCCTGTGGATTACCCGGAAAATACCCAAGGAAAACACTGTTCTTCATGACAATTTTCTCAAAACCGATGTCGCAGGCCAGCCATTTTAAGCTTACACTTTTCAGCAGGTTAACCGCTTCTTTCGGCAGTTCCCCGAACCGGTCAATCAGTTCCGATTCAAATTTTACCAGGTTTTCTTCATTGTCGATTTCGGCCAATTTCTGATACAGCAGCAGTCTTTCCTCCGTATTTGAAATATACCAGTCCGGCAGCATCAGTTCCAGATCGGTATCGATATTCACATCTTTGGTGGTTTTGAAAAGCTTGTTTCTTTCCTTTTCATTCTCAAAAAGATTCTGGAATTCTTCATCGTCTTTAAGCTCTTCCAGGGCTTCCTGCATCAGTTTCTGGTAGGTTTCGAAACCCATTTCGTTGATGAACCCGCTCTGTTCGGCTCCCAGCAGATCTCCTGCTCCACGGATTTCGAGGTCTTTCATCGCAATCTGGAACCCGCTTCCCAAGTCGGAAAACTGCTCGATCGCTTCCAGACGCTTCCTTGCATCGGAAGTCATCATATCATAAGGCGGTGTAATCAGGTAACAGAATGCCTTGCGGTTGCTCCGTCCGACACGGCCCCTCATCTGGTGAAGATCGGCCATCCCGAAGCGGTGGGCATCATTAATGAAAATAGTATTGGCGTTCGGAACATCCACGCCGCTTTCGATAATGGTGGTTGATACCAGCACATCGTATTTTCCCTCCATAAAATCCAGGACATTCTTTTCCAGCTGCTTGCCTTCCATCTGTCCGTGGCCGGTAATTACCCTCGCATCGGGAACAAGCCTCTGGATCAGCCCTGCAATATCTTTAAGGTTTTCTACCCTGTTGTTGATAAAATAGACCTGCCCGTCACGCTGCAGCTCGTAGGAAACCGCATCCCGGATAATTTCTTCGCTGAATCCGATGACCTGGGTATCCACAGGCTGCCGGTTCGGCGGCGGTGTTTTAATGACCGATAAGTCTCTTGCAGCCATCAGGGAAAACTGCAAAGTTCTCGGGATGGGCGTCGCCGTCAGCGTTAAGGTATCCACATCGGCTTTTAAGGTTTTTAGTTTATCCTTTACCGAAACACCGAACTTATGTTCCTCGTCAATAATCAGCAGGCCAAGATCTTTAAATTTCACAGCACTTCCTGCCAGCTGGTGCGTTCCGATAATGATGTCGACTTTCCCGTTCCTAAGGTCCTGTAAGGTTTCCGATTTTTGTTTTGCGGTTCTGAAACGGTTGACATACGCTACATTTACCGGGAAATCCTTCAGCCGGTCTTTAAAACTCCGGTAATGCTGGAAGGCAAGGATGGTCGTCGGTACCAGAACCGCTACCTGCTTCCCGTCCGTTGCCGCTTTGAATGCCGCACGGATGGCGACTTCCGTTTTACCGAAACCTACATCCCCGCACACCAGACGGTCCATCACGGTATCGTTTTCCATATCGCGCTTCACATCGATGGTCGCTTTCTCCTGATCCGGCGTATCTTCATAAAGGAAACTCGCCTCCAGCTCATTTTGCAGGTACGAATCCGGCGTATAGGCAAAGCCTTTTGCCGATTTCCGCTGTGCATATAATTTAATAAGGTCAAAAGCAATCTGTTTTACCCTTGCCTTGGTTTTCTGTTTTAAGGATTTCCAGGTTGGGGATCCCAGTTTACTCAGGACAATCTCCCTGCCTTCCGGACCGTTGTACTTGGAGATTTTATGAAGCGAGTGAATGCTTACATACAACAAGTCACCATTCTTATAGGTAAGTTTAAAGCACTCCTGGATCTTTCCGTCGTTGTTTACCTTTACCAGACCCATGAATTTGCCGATCCCGTGGTCGATGTGCGCAATATAATCACCGATCTTAAGGGACATCAGGTCTTTCAAGGTGAGCTGTTCGGATTTGGCAAAGGTATTTTTCGCTTTGTACCGCTGATAACGGTCGAAGATCTGGTGATCGGTATACACCAGGAATTTATGGTCATTGTCCACAAATCCTTCATGGATTTCAGACCTGAAGCTTTTAAAGGGCAGCTCGTGCTCCAGTTCTTCAAAAATAGACTGCAGCCGCTCCCTCTGTTTTTCGGAGGAAAAGGAAATCCAGGTATCGAAACCTTCCTTCTGTTTTCCCTCAAGATCTTCAATCAGCAGTTCGAAATTTTTATGGAATGAAGGCTGTGCCGTCTGGTCCATTTTCAGTTCCGACAGCTCAATCAGCCCCTCGATGGGGGCAGCCCCGAAATCAACGGTTCTGAATTTTTTATAATCAAACAGAAACTCCTGGTCGGAAATAAACAGCTCCTGCGGAGTCTGGTGGGCAATGTCTTTGCTTAATGCATCATATTTTTCCAGGGACTTCTCATAAAACGTCCTTAGCTTCTGCATCCCCACAATTCCGTTTTTGGAAACGACAAAGCTCCCTTTCGGCAACAGCTGAAGCAGGGAAACCCGGCTGCCCGTCACCTTAAAATTCATATTGGAAACCAACTGAAAATCGGTTACTTTATCCACCGAAAGCTGTGTTTCGATGTCGAAGGTCTTGATGCTTTCCACTTCATTTCCGAAGAAGGTAATCCGGTAAGGTCTTTCATTGGAATAGGAAAAGACATCCACAATCCCACCCCGTACGGAAAATTCTCCCGGTTCGGAAACAAAATCCGCCTGCTGAAAATGATAGTGGTTCAGCAACTCATCCACAAAATCGAAATCGAGCTGGTCGCCTACTTTTATATGATGGGAGATTGCCTTGAAATCTTCCTTCTTCAATACTTTTTCAGATAATGCCCCGACATAGGCCACAATGACTTTGGGAGATTTCTCTGAGGTAATTTTATTGATGGCTTCCGTTCTCAGGACAAGGTTGGCATTCTGGGTTTTTTCTACCTGGTACGGCTCAAGATGGGTGGCCGGAAAATAAAGGATCTTGTCTTTTCCCAGCAGGTCTTCCATTTCCGTGTTGGCATACAAAGCATCTTCCTTATCGTCCACCACATACAGAATATGTTTTTTCTGTTTCAGGAAAAGCTCGGCCACAAACAGGGAAGCTGAAGATCCGGCATTGCCCTTTACAGAAATATGCTGATGGTTTTCCAGTTGAATGAAAATTTCCTTTCCGAATTCTTTCTGAAGCAGGTCCGGAAGGAATTTTTCGCTGATGGTTTTTAATTGCATAAAAATATTTTGGTATAAACGGCAAAAGCGATTCCGGAAGTTTCCGAAATCGTTTGATCCACACAAAGATAAGGATAAATATTCTTTATTAAAAGGAAAAACACCGGATACAGACTCTTTTTGCAGGCACGATAAATCTTAATATTTTACTAAAATTTTAAATCTGAAAGTTAAAATAATCTTCTTTAAATGAAGTGGCATCCTGTTTGAATAGTCAGCCTTACAAACCATTTAAGAAATATTATTATGAAAAAAGCAATCAGAATTTTGGGATTATTCCTGCTAACGTTTTTTGTAGTCACGGCCGTATCTTCATGCAGCGATGATGATGATCCCGCAAACAACGACTTCTTCGCAGGGACTTACAGAGGAAGCGTATCGTATAACGGAGACGGAAACAACATCAGCAGCAACGACGGTAGCGTTTTTGTAACGAAAATCGCCAGCGGAACAAAGTACAACTTCGCATTTTCCAACAATATTCCGGATCTTAACGGCGTTGAGTTCAACCAACAGGGTGATAATACCCTGGTAATGGTAGGATCTACTGCTACGTCTTACATCAGAATCGATAATAACGAATTGAAAATTTATTATACCAGAGATGGAAAGACATGGACAGCTAATGCTACGCGTTAATTAGCTTTTCATATTTTATGTCAGGGCCTGCTTTTCTTTATGGGAAAGCAGGTTTTTTCTTGTTTTATTCAACTGAACTGAGAAGCTTTCAAAGTTTTAAGACTTAATGTATCTTACTTTTAAGGTGAATTCCATGATATTTAATTGACTTCCATCAGGGGCTGTCCTAAAAGTTTGAGAAGTCTCCTTTTGTAAAAAAATGAATAAGTAATTTTTTATGCTCCGGAGATGCGATATCTGGGTAGAGAAAAATTAGAATATCTTAGGCACACCGGAAGTGTATTATGATAAGATAGAACTCCTTCGGAGTTCTGGTATTACAAGATGTTGATATAGGTCTACACAAATGTTGCTCCTACGGAGCAAATTAAGTGATCATTTCACGCGATATGCTGTAAAATTAGTATAGAAAAAAACCTGAAAAAAGTTTTAATAAAAAAACTGCTTTTTTTAGACACCCTCTTAAACGGGGATAATTACGAATTCAAATAGATTTATCCTTTGAGGATATAACAGAAACATCTGATATTTGAGACTGTATCGATAGGTTAACGGAAGAAGCTCCCAGCATCCAGCTTTCCTCTTCCAGCCTTTAACCCGGTTGCTCATTCGAATTCACGTTAATTCCGGTCGCTTTTACGGTACCACGGTTTAATCTTTTTTTAAGCTGTAATAAACTTTAGTTAAGTTTGAAAAACAAGGTTTTCCAGACTGTTTTTTGTATACCTTTGACTTAACAAAAAAACAAATTTATCCATCATGAAAAAATTTTTAACCGCAATGTCTATTGTTTTGGGACTCGGACTGGCAACGGCTCAGCACACGACTCCTGCAGCCGCAAAAACCCAGACGGTAAAAACAGTTAAACCGATTAAACAGACGACGCCTGCAAAACCGGCAGCCACAATGAAACCGGCGGCGGCACCCGCTGCAGCGAAAATGAAAAAAGACGGGACTCCTGACAAAAGATACAAGGAGAACAAAAACCTGAAAAAGGACGGAACTCCTGATAAAAGGTACAAAGCCAATAAGTAATCAACATTATAGTTGTTATTTTCATAATCAAATTTCGAAGACCGATGTATACTCATTCATCGGTTTTTTTGTGTCTTATTTTCTGAAAATGCCCTGCAATTCTTCAGTTATTTATAAATTTGAGCCATGCTAAACTTTCTAAAGAAAAAAGCCGCTTTACTCTGGGCAAAAAGACACGTCCGGGACACAGAAGAATTCAAGAGGAAACCGGAGAAAAACCAGGAGAAACTGCTGCTGTCTCTCACGGACGCTGCGAAGAAAACCCTTTTCGGAAGAGAACATGATTTTGAAAACATCCGATCGGTAAAAGATTTTCAGGACCGGGTAGCGGTAGGCGACTATGAAAACCTGAAACCGTATATCGAAAGGGTGAAAAGAGGACAGGCCAACATTCTCTGGACGGATGTTCCCGAGTATTTCGCCAAGACCTCCGGTACTACCTCCGGCGCCAAATACATCCCGATCTCCAAAGAAGGAATGCCTTTTCAGGTGAAAGGCGCCCAAAGCGCACTCTTTCATTATATAGCGAAAAAAAACAATGCCGACTTTGTAAATGGAAAAATGATCTTCCTGCAGGGAAGCCCCGAGCTGGAGGAAGTTTTCGGGATCAAGACCGGTCGGCTTTCCGGAATCGTTGCCCATCATATTCCGCAATATTTACAGAGAAACAGGCTTCCGAGTTGGGAAACCAATATGATGGAAGACTGGGAAGCCAAGGTAGATAAAATCGTAGAGGAAACCGAAAAGGAAAACATGACCCTGATTTCCGGAATTCCGCCGTGGCTGATCATGTACTTTGAAAAGCTTACCGGCAAACACGGAAAAAAAATCAAGCAGATTTTCCCCAACCTTCAGCTTATCGTAACCGGCGGGGTGAATTACGAGCCGTACCGCGATAAAATGGAAGAGCTGCTGGGCGGACCCGTAGATATCGTTCAGACCTTTCCGGCTTCGGAGGGATTTTTTGCTTTTCAGGATGATTATACCAAAGAAGGACTATTGCTTTTAACCGATCATGGGATTTTTTATGAATTTATTCCATTGGAGGAATATGGAAAGCCGGATGCAAGAAGATTGACTTTAAAAGAGGTAGAGCTTAACAAAGATTATGCTTTGATTTTAACGACCAATTCCGGACTTTGGGCCTATTCGATCGGTGATGTCGTGAGGTTTATCGACAGGAATCCTTACCGGATCGTGGTGAGCGGCAGGACCAAGCATTTCACTTCCGCTTTCGGTGAACATGTGATTGCCTTTGAAGTGGAAGAAGCCCTGAAGGCCGCCCTGGAAAAATATCCGGCACAGATTACGGAATTCCATCTCGCGCCACAGGTAAATCCTGCCGAAGGATTGCCCTATCATGAATGGTTTATTGAATTTGAAAAAGATCCGGAAGATCCGGAACTTTTCAGACAGGAGCTGGATGACCAGCTGAGAAAGCGCAACACCTATTACGATGACCTGATTTCAGGAAATATTCTGCAGAAGCTCCACATCACCAGGCTACGGAAAAATGCCTTTCAGGAATATGCCAAATCACAGGGTAAGCTGGGCGGCCAGAATAAGATTCCCAGGCTGGCCAATGACAGAAAAATCGCGGATTTATTGGAAATATATAAACTTTAATGACATTTTTTCAATTCCGGAAACGTATATTGGAAAAAAATTATAAATTTGGAAAACTAAAAAATAATAATGAAAGCATCTGTACTTTTAAAATCATCTTTATTGACGTCGCTATTTGTCATTTCATCTTGTGCCACTACAAAATACAGTATGGATACCGCTAAAAACGATTATTCCAATCTTGAGGCAGGGAAAATGTACACGGTCATGATGAGGGATGGTTCGAAAAATCAAAAAATGTTATTTCGTAATGTCGAAGGAGACAATCTGATCGGAACGGCAGGCAAAAAAGACAGTACAGTGGTAACGATCCCGAAGGCTAATGTAGCGGCTGTAAGAGACAGCAGAAAAGCAGGCATGGCTACCGGTGCAGTCGTAATCGGTGCAGCCGGAGTAGCGGCATTGGTATTCAGCGCTTCAAGAGCAGACTAAAATAGATTTTATCTTTTAGTCCTCATTTAATTTTTCATTTAAAAATTATACATAACCATAGCCTCAAGTCAATATTTGAGGCTATTTTTGTCGAATGATGTTGTTTACCCCGTTACAGACGTTGAAAAACGTTGAATTTAGGAACCTTCTTACGGGAAGATTTTTTATTGTTCTGGCTTTCAGAATGCTTGCCACCTTACTTGGCTGGTGGGTGTACCAGCTTACAAAAGATCCTTTTTCTATTGGCCTTATCGGGCTCTCGGAGGTTATTCCGGCGGTAAGCTGTGCTTTATACGCAGGACACGTGATCGATATGAATGAGAAGAAAAAACTGCTGCTGATCTGCAATTATGTATATATTTTCCTGATCGGTCTGCTGCTGATTCCCGCATTTTTAGATGTCAGGATGCATTTTACCGGTCATGAGATTATCTATTTCATTTACGGCGTCATTTTCTTTACGGGAATTGCCAGAGCGTTCATCGGGCCTATTATCCCGGTAATGATTCCTAAAATCGTAAAAAAAGAAAACCTTCCGAATGCCGTCACCCTGAACCAGGCAACTTTTCTGATCTCATCGGTCTGCGGCCACGCGGCAGGCGGTTTCCTCATCGGCTATTTCGGGATAAAATGGACCCTGGTGGTCATCATTTTACTGATATTTCTGGCCTCATTATTCTTTTTTCAGTTAAATAAACAGTACTCCGGATACAAAAAAGAGAATATTAACGTTATGGATAGTATGCGGGAAGGAATTTCATATATTTTTAAAACAAAAGAAATTCTGGGGGCGCTTTGCCTGGATATGTTTGCCGTTCTTTTCGGAGGTGCCGTTGCCATGATTCCCGTCTATGCGACCGACATCCTGAAAGTAGGAGCAGAAGGTTTCGGACTGCTGAATGCCGCTTCCGATATCGGATCCATGTGCATCATCACCATTCTGTCGGTCGTTCCATTAAGAAAAAACCAGGGGAAGATCTTACTTGCCGTTGTTACAGGATTCGGGCTCTGCATCATAGGCTTCGGACTGTCGACCTGGTACTGGCTTTCTTTCATGTTCCTTGTGATGAGCGGCATGCTGGATGGTATTTCGGTGGTTATCCGAGGAACCATCGTTCAGCTGAAAACCCCGGACAACATCAGGGGGCGGGTCATGAGCGTGAATTCCATCTTCATTATGTCGAGTAATGAAATGGGGCAGTTTGAAAGCGGGCTATCCGCAAAATTATTAGGGGTGGTGCGTTCCGTTGTTTTCGGAGGCACCATGACGGTGCTGATCGCACTGGTTGTGGGAAGTACAAATCCCAAATTAAGAAAAATGCAATATTAAATAAATATTAGCGAAAAAATTAAATAAATATTAAAAAGTTAATATTAAATTTAATAATTTTTTATATTTGTTCATAAAATATTTTATATCATGGTAAAAAAACTATTCCTTTTCTTTTCACTGGCGGCAAGTGCCTGCAGCTTTGCCCAAACGTCGACTGAAAAAAGCTTAGCGACCCAGATTTCTAAATTAGAATCTGCGAAAAAATCCGAGGACTTCCAGCAGTCGAAAGATTACTTCATGCAATATGTCAACACCCTTGCCAGAGGTACCGAAACAAAAAAAGAAGACTGGAGGGCTTATTATTATGCCGCCTTATCAATGGTAAGAGGTGAGATCAACGCTCAGCGCTCGGGTACTATACAGAATATTGACGAAACTTCAGCCTTGGCAGAAAAATACCTTGCCGGAGTCTTTGTGAAAAACCCTGATAATGCAGAAGCAAACATCCTTTTATCCCAGATTTATGTATTGAAATCATTAAACAATACAGACAGTGCTGCCAACCTGGCCAAAGCAAAAGAATACCTTGCTAAAGCAGAAGCAGCAGACAAAAAAAATCCTAGAATTCAATTGATGAAAGGTGAAATTGCATTAAATTCCCCGGTAAAAGACGGAGGAGACAAAGAATTGGCAAAAACGTATTTTACTTCGGCCTTGGTTGGGTTTAAGACTTATAGTAAAAAGTCCAGTCTTGACCCGAACTGGGGGAAAGATGATGCCGAATATTATCTTTCTACCCTTAAATAACATATCATAATTAAGATAAATTCTACTGTTATGAAGAAAATCTACCTTATATTACTATTAACCCTTTCACAAATCTTTTTTGCACAGTCCGACTGTGCGACTGCAATACGGGTTTGTGGAAACTCAGATATTTCCTATTTCCCTACCGGTCCCGGAGTCATTGACGACCAGGTAAACGCGAACGGAAGCTGTCTAAGTGCGAACGAACATTTCTCGGTATGGTATGAATTTACCATAGCCACCGCCGGAACCTTAACATTTACTATTTCTCCTCAGGCTCCTTTTACTGCCGATTATGATTTTGCAGTGTACGGGCCCAATAAAACCTGTGCTACCAAAGGTGCACCGATCCGATGTAATTATGCCGGTGCGCAGCCCGCTCCAAACCAGACGGGATTACAGCTAGGCCTTACGGCCAATGTCGGTGCCTGGAGCCCTGCCATGAATGTACTGCCGGGCGAAACGTATTATCTTATTGTCGATAACTGGTCCGGTGCCAATGCAGCAATGGCTTTCTCACTAACCTGGGGTGGTACGGCTACGTTAACTTCACCATTTAACGACCCTTCCATTCAGCCTAATCCGTTCAATCCGATCGGGCTTCCGGGAGCTACGCCTTCAGATCCGAGAATCATCGAGCTATGTGATATTACAGCGCCTTATAATTTCCAGAGCAACAGTGCCAATATTATTAATGGCAATCCGAATTTCTATGTAAAATACTACAGAACTTCCAACGATGCTTTAGGGGATGTAAATGCTATTACCGCACCGATTGTTGTAAATAATACGAATACCTACTATTATACCGTTCGTTATCAGGATCCGACCAATCCGAATAACCCGACGAATAAATGTTTCAACATCAATGCATTTAAGTTTAAAGACGTCACCTTTAAGGCAACCAATGCCAGTCTGACGGAATGTAACAACAACAATAACGGCACGGCGGTATATAACCTTACAACGACCACGTTATATACACCGACCCCGGGATATACCTATACGGTAAAGTACTATCCAACCATTGCAGATGCCAACAACGGAACGAACGAAATCACCACACCATGGGCTTACACCTCGTCAACCGGAGATGTATATGCAAAAGTAACCACCAACCTGGGATGTACTGATATTGCAAAAATTACTCTGAACTTCTATCCTGTTGTAACCGTTCAGGATATCACCCTGAGATCATGCTTCCTTGCAGCAAATCCTGCAATGGCTTCATTTGATCTTACGGCAGCCCCGGTAACATCGCAGGGGGGAACCAAGACTTACTATCCTTCTTTAACGGATGCCATCGCAGGAACCAATCAGATATTGACTCCTTCACCGTACATTTCTCCTAACGGCGTAGCTTTCGTTAAAGTAACCAATTCAAACGGATGTTATGCCGTCGCGAAAGTAACCCTGGTGGTTCTTCCTCCGGTTTATTCCAGCATTCTGGAAGATAAAATCATCTGTATGGAAGATACCACGACGCTGGATGCAGGTCCGGGATTCACTTCTTACAAGTGGAGTACCGGTGCAACGTCTCAGACCATCAGTAATGTATCGGTAGGAACTTATTGGGTAGACCTTAAAACCGGAGAATGCGTAGCAAGACAAACGGTAAAAGTATATCCTTCTGAACAGCCCGTTATTTCAAATATCGATATTACCAACAATACCATAACGGCAAATGTTGTAGGTGGAACTGCTCCTTACAAATATTCACTGGACGGAATCAAATGGCAGGACTCCAATATTTTCAACGATGTTCCGAGAGGTGACAATACCCTTTATGTAAAGGACGATTATGACTGTGATCCGATTACGGTAACGGTAGTGGTACCAAACCTGGTGAATGTGATTACACCAAACGGAGACGGCGTCAACGATGTGATCGACTACTCCGCTTTAGCCGGCAAGAAAGGACTGGTTCTTAGCATCTACGACCGATACGGCGTAAAAGTTGGCCAGGCTGATAAATCCACCGGATACAAATGGGACGGAACAACGCTGGGTAAAAAAGTACCTACGGGAACCTACTGGTACTCGGTAGAGTGGAATGAAAACGACAAAAAGAATACACCATTCAAATTCTCAGGATGGGTGATGGTGAAAAACAGAGAATAAAACGATTGATCGTAGGAAAAAACCGCTTTTACCAAGCGGTTTTTTTCACATTAATAAACAAGAATTTAATCATATAAAAATCAGTTATAATGAAGAAATTACTACTTCTGACGGTCCTGTTTTTGTCGCAGTTGCTGTTTTCACAATCAGATTGTGCATCGGCAATTCCGGTATGCGGAAACTCAGATATCTCCTACTTCCCTACAGGTTCGGGGACTGTGGATGACCAGGTAAATGCCAACGGAAGCTGTTTAGCCGGAAACGAGCACTACTCTGTGTGGTACCAGTTCACTATTGCTACATCCGGAACATTAACGTTTACTATTTCTCCTTCGGCACCGTATACTGCCGATTATGATTTTGCAGTATATGGCCCTAATGTAACCTGCGGAACGAAAGGTGCTCCGATACGATGTAATTTCGCACCCGGACAGCCAACACCAAACCAGACAGGATTACAGCTGGGTCTTACCACGACCACCGGTGCATGGAGCCCTGCAATGAATGTGACAGCCGGCGAAACCTATTATCTAATTGTAGACAACTGGTCCGGCGCCAATGCATCAATACCTTTTTCACTTACCTGGGGAGGTACTGCTTCACTGACCTCTGCTTTCACCGACCCCGCGTTGACGCCGAACCCATTTATTACACCGGGAACACCGGCAGCAAACCCGGCAGATCCGAATGAAATCCTGAAGTGCGCCTTACCGACGATGTTTGATTTCAGCACATTATCCGCAGGAATCATCAACAACAACCCGAACTTCACCGTATCCTATCATTTAAACAGTAACGATGCCATTACAGGAAATGCGCCGATTACGACACCGATCATGGTGAATGCCACCACCATTTATTATTACAGACTTAAATATACGGATCCGGCAAACCCTGCCAATCCGATAAACGGCTGTTTCCAGATCGGGAAGTTTAAATTCAGATCCGGGAATATTGTAGTGAATAATGCTACCATCACCGCCTGTAATTATGACGATACCGGTATCGGTTATTTCGACCTGAACTCGGCAAACGTTTATGGACCTACCAATGTAACCAAAACGTATTATACGACGATGGCCGATCTTAATGCAGGAACGAACCAGATTACCACGCCTTCATCGTATGCATCGGCTCCTAAAAAAGTCTATGTAAAAATCGTTACCAGCGAAGGATGCGTTGGGACCGGGGAAATTACCTTGCAGTTCCTGCCGCCTTTAACCGTAGTTGCAGCGACTGTAAATGCGTGTAACAATAACAATGCAGGAACCGGAGTTTTCAATCTGACGACACCGGATGTTTATCCTACATCTACCAACGTTACAAAAAAATATTATCCTACCATCGTGGATATGAATGCAGGCACCAACGAAATCACCAATCCTGCCGCCTATACTTCTGCCGCACCGAAAACAGTGTATGTAAAAGTAAGGACCCCTCAGGGATGTACCGGATACAACCAGATCAAGCTGGAATTTTATCCTGGCGTTGTCGTAAATGATGCGAGCGTAGAGGAATGTTATATTGCATCCAATGTGACGAATGCGGCATTTAACCTGACCCAGGTAAACGTGACATCCCAACCGAGCGTTACTAAAAAGTATTTCAAAACCCTGGCCGATGCTGTTGCGGGAACCAATGAAATCTTAAATGCTGATACCTATATTGCAACGACAGGTGTTGTTTATGTAAAAGTAATCAGCATACAAAACTGTTATGCAATTGCAAAAATCAACCTGAAAGTTTTGCCTCCTGTAAAATCCAATGTTCTTAAAGACAAGATCATTTGTATTGAAAACAAAACGACACTGGATGCAGGTCCGGGGTTTGATGGCTACGAATGGAGCACCGGCGCTACCACTTCATCCATTACCAATGTAGGAGCCGGAGCGTATTGGGTAAAACTGAAAACAGGAAAATGCTGGACTTTGCAGGAAGTAAAAGTAAATGCGTCTGCCCAGCCTGTAATTACCAACATCGAAATCAACAACGATTCATTTACGGTAACGGCTAACGGCGGAAAAGGTCCTTACCAGTATTCACTGGACGGTACCAACTGGCAGGATTCCAACGTATTCACCGGTCTTCCGAGAGGGGAAAACAAAGTGTATGTAAGAGATTCATACAACTGTAACCCGATCAGCGTTCAGGTAACGGTTCCGAATCTTCTGAATGCCATCACCCCGAATGGCGATAACAAGAACGATTATATCGATTACTCGGCTTTGGCCTATAAGAAAAATCTTGTTTTCACGGTGTACGACCGATACGGAAACATGATTTATAAAGCAGACAAAATAAGAAATTACACGTGGGACGGATCTTCCAACGGGAAAAGAATCGTAACGGGAACCTACTGGTACACCATTACCTGGACCGAAAACGATAAGAACAATACCGAAACGAAATACAGCGGTTGGGTATTGGTAAAAAATATCAACTAATAGGAATCAATTCGCTTTCTAAAAAAAGAATCACCTCAGTTTTGAGGTGATTTTTTTATGCACATCAACGCAACCCCCTTTCCTGCAATAAATCCGGATAAAGTTGTGTTTATAAATTGTTGAATACTATTTTTTAATTGATTTTCAAAAAAACTATCTTTGCACAATTATGGCGCAGAAAGAAACTTTATCCACATTAACGAACGGAAACTTTGCAAAAGAGCTCTCTATTGCCGATGGGAAAATGCCTCCCAACGCACTGGATTTCGAAAGGCTGGTAATCGGAACCTTTTTAATTGACAAAAAGGGTCTTGACCATTCCATCGATTTGCTGACACCGGAAGTTTTTTATGATCCGAGGCATCAGGTCATTTTTTCGGCCATTTTAAAATTATACGAAGGCAACCAGCCGGTGGATTTAATGACCATCATCCAGGCTTTAAAAAAAGAAGAACGCCTGAATCTGGCAGGCGGGGACAGCTATATTATCGATCTGACGATGGGGGTAAGTTCATCCGCCCATATTGAATATCACGTCCGCGTCATTCTGGAAAAATATATTTTAAGAAGCTTAATTAATGTTTCGGCCAATGTCATCGATGCTTCCTATAAAGAATCAACCGATGTTTTCGAATTGCTGGATAAGGCCGAGCAGTCCTTTTTTGAAATTACCAACGGAACCATTAAAAAAGGATTCGATACGGCAAACTCATTGGTAAAGCAGGCCATCGACACCATTAAATCCCTGAAGGACAAAGAAGGACTTTCCGGAGTACCTTCCGGATTCCGTGATGTGGATAAGGAAACCGGAGGCTGGCAGAATTCCGACCTGATCATCATTGCGGCGCGTCCGGCAATGGGAAAAACGGCATTCCTGCTTTCTATGGCCAGAAATATTGCCGTTGGCCATAAAATCCCGATGGCCTTGTTCTCGCTCGAGATGGCCTCGGTACAGCTGATCACAAGGATGATTGCTTCCGAAACAAGAATTTCATCGGAAAAGCTGAGAAAAGGAACACTGGATGACGATGAATGGCAAAGGCTTTTCTCCAATGTATCCGAACTGGAAAACGCACCTTTGTACATCGATGAAACCCCTTCCCTTTCCATCTTCGACTTCCGGGCGAAATGCCGGAGACTGGTGATGCAGCATGGGGTAAAAATCATCATGGTCGACTACCTTCAGCTGATGACTGCCGGAGGAGGCGGAAAAGGTGCCGGAAACCGGGAACAGGAAATCTCCATGATCTCCCGTTCATTAAAGGCCATCGCCAAAGAGCTGAATGTCCCGGTAATCGCACTTTCCCAGCTTTCGCGAAGTGTGGAAACCCGTCCCGGAAAAAGACCACAGCTTTCCGACCTCAGGGAATCCGGGGCCATCGAGCAGGATGCGGATATCGTATCTTTCATCTTCAGACCGGAATATTATAAGATCACCGTATGGGATAACGATGAAGAAGGCCAGGAAACCTCAACGGAAAACCAGGCCGAGCTCATCATTGCCAAGCACAGGAACGGGGCCACTGCCGACGTGCGTCTATCCTTCCTCAAACACTTTGCAAAATTTGCCGATATCGAAATGGCATTCGACGGAGGCGGCGGATCGATGGGTTACAGTTCCAACGGCGGATTGTTGGGTGAGCCGAGCGGTTTCGATAAGATTAAAACCACCATCCAGCCGGGTGCCGCATTTGATTTGCCGGACAGCTCTAAACTTTCAGGATCTTCCATGAATGATTTCGACGACGATGATGATTTTCCTTTTTAAAATCAGGGTTAAATCTTTCTGAACCTTAAACTGAACCTGAGCTTCAACCTGACATGAGAATTGAAATATACACCGACGGAGCATGCAGCGGAAATCCCGGAAAAGGCGGATATGGAATCCTTATGCGCGTTCCCGAGAAAAATTACCAGAAAACATTCTCCAAGGGCTTCCGGAAAACCACCAATAACCGGATGGAATTGCTGGCGGTAATCACTGCATTGGAAAAGCTGAAATCTCCCGACAATGATATCCATGTTTATACCGACAGCAAATATGTAGCCGATGCAATTAACCAGAACTGGCTTGCCGGATGGATCAAAAGAGGATGGAAGAATGTAAAAAACCCCGATCTGTGGCAGAGATTTGCAGTCCTCTACAACCTGCATAAGCCTAAGATGCACTGGATCAAAGGCCACGCCGGGCATTTTGAAAATGAACTGTGCGATAAACTGGCAGTAGCCGCCGCCGCTTCACCGGATCTGGAAACGGACCACTATTTTGAAAATCCGGAAAGCAATACTTTATTCTAAGGTAAATCTGATATTCAATTTGTTTTAACGTGAACCCGAAGTAGAATAGGCTGGAAGAAGGAGGCTGGATGCCGGAAGTTTTTTCTGGTCAAAATATCAACAAAGGTCCTGATCATCAAAATAAATCTTTTTTCATTCTGTCAGAGAGTTCTTATTTAAATCATAAATGAATAGCCGTAGTTTTTTTAAACTAAATAAACAATTGAATACAAGTTGAATAGGATATTTTCATTGGGTTTAAAGTCCTGAAAGGACGGCTTTATTCAGAATAAAATAAATCCTATCAGAAGTATGAATCGTTTATTCATCCTACCAAGAGAAATTCTATTTAAAATCTTTACGGAATTGATCTTATTTTTAAATTAATTAAAGTTCAATACCCAAAACCCTTGTTTGTGATGTCAACAAGAAACTTTCAGCCCCTTAATCTCCCCCAAACAACCACCTACCACCCCGATCGAAATTTTTCATTATTTACTTCCTAAACTTATCATTTTTTGATGAATAGCCATCATTTCCGGCAAAATTAACATTGAATACGTATTTATTGCTTGGGATTTAATATCTTTGACAAGTCTAATTTTAAGTATCATATTATATGAATAAAAAACTATTGGCTTGTTATATCCTGCTCCTATCCTGCTTTGTAGGAAAATTCTCTTCCCAGACGTATCAGCTGACAGGAAATCCTGTAGTGACTACAGGATGGGATGTGGTTCCTTCTGCAACGGTCAGCGGCGATTTCATTCAGCTTACTGCCGACCAGACTTCCCAGGTAGGCGGTATCAAACTAAATGCTCCCATCAATCTTAAATTCTGTGATAAATGGAGGGTGGAATTCGATTTCAGGATCGACGGGAACGGAACCACCAGCTACGGGCGCGGTGACGGTTTTGCTTTCTGGTACCTGGCGAATCCCCCCGCTGCTTATACTGCAGGAGGCGGTTTGGGGATTCCGGCCAACTCTACCGGACTGATGGTAGGATTCGATATCTTCAACAACAGTACGGAAGGGCAGATGAGCAAGGTGCACGTTCTTTACGGAACCAACAATACACCCGGATCGAATATTGAATACAACAATACGCCCGGCAGTACTTTTCATACTGCTGACCTTAATCCTACCCAGCCTTTCGTAGGGGCCAATTACAAACATGTGGAAGTATTGGGCCAGGTAGATCCTGCAACTCCAGCCAACTGGATCATCAGCATCAAGATCGACGGAATTACGGTAGTCAACCAATCGTTCGCCCCTTCCGGAGCAGCTGTGGGAATGACGCAGGGATACTTCGGGTTTTCCGCATCTACCGGAGCGGCGAGTGCCAGGCATTCCATTAAAAATGCAAAAATTTTCACGGATAAGGTATCCATTATTCAGCAGACCGTTTCGGCAAGCGTATGCCCGAATCCGTCCAACGGTCAGGGAACAATTAATTTAACGACATTCCAGAGCCAGTTTGTGGCCAACCCGGCCAACTATACCTTTACGTACAGCGTTGGCGGAACTCCGATTACCAATCCGGCGAACTTCCAGTTCAACGGAAACACAACGGTTTCAGTACGGATTAAAGACAATTCCGGGCTTCTGTGTGATAATCCGGACGGTAAGATCCTGCTGACGCTTTCCCCGTTCACCGCAACGGCCGCCACCCTTACCGAATGTAATAACAATAACGCCGGAACGGCAACGTTCAACCTGACACTTGCCAACGTAAACGAGCCAGCCGGTTCTACGAAAAAGTTTTACACGACGATGGCCAATCTTAATGCGGGAACCCCTGAAATTACAAACCCAACCGCTTATGTTTCGGCAGCCGGAACCGTATATGTGAAAGTAACCACACCACAGGGATGCCAGGGTTCTGCCCCGATCACATTAGCCTTTTATCCGCAGATCGCTTCACAGGATGCAACCATTGAATCCTGCTACATCGATGCTGCACCGACGACGGCTTTGTTCAATCTGACGCAGGCCAATGTAACCTCAGCTACAGGCGTGGTCAAAAGATATTTCAAGACCCAGGCGGATGCTTTGGCCGGGACCAATGAAATCATGAACCCACAAGCTTATATTGCCGGTTCATCTACGGTATTTGTAAAAATTACCAATGTTGCGAACTGCTTTGTGATCGTTAAAATAACTCTGAAGGTTTTACCTCCGGTCTATTCTTCCGTTCTGAAAGATAAAACCATCTGTATCGATGCCAAGACCAGCCTTGATGCAGGGCCGGGCTTTGATACTTATTTATGGAATACGGGAGCCACAACACAATCTATCCAAAACGTTGCGCCGGGACAATACTGGGTGCAGCTGAAAACCGGAAGATGTACGACTTTACAGACCGTAAAAGTAAACCCTGCAAGCCAGCCGGTGATTTCAAGCATTGATATCAGCAACAATACCATTACCATTAATGTAAAAGGCGGCAAAGGACCTTTCCAGTATTCCCTTGACGGAGTGAAATGGCAGGATTCTAACGTATTTACCGGACTTCCGAGAGGCGAAGTTACCGTATATGTGAAAGATTCCTATAACTGTACGCCGGTCCATGTTCAGATCACTGTACCTAATCTGATCAATGCTATTACGCCGAACGGAGACAACGTAAACGACGTTATCGATTATTCAGCTCTGGCATACAAGAAAAACCTGGTCTTCACCGTGTATGACCGATACGGAAACAAGCTCTACGAAGCCAACAAAATGAGAGACTTCAAATGGGACGGAACTTCCGGAAACAAAAAGATACTGACCGGTACTTACTGGTATACCATCACCTGGAATGAAAATGACAAAAACAATACACAAACGTCTTATAACGGCTGGGTACTGGTGAAAAACAGGGAATAATATATTTTAAAAGATCACTCCGCCCGGAGTGATCTTTTTTATTTTCAATCTGACGTTTAATCAATTAAAACCATTTATTGCCTTTAATCTTATTTTAGAATATCTGCATTTCAAAAAGGATTAAAGCCCTGAAACGGTTTATCATATTAATCATTAGCCAATTTGCTCAAATGAAAAAACAATTACTCCTTCATTTTTTTATCATTTTCCTGTGTTTTAGCGGAAACTTTTCTGCACAGACTTATCAGCTTACCGGAAATCCGGTAAATACCACGGGGTGGGATCTTGTTCCCAATGCTACCGTCAGCGGGGATTTTGTACAGCTTACCCAGGATGTTACCAGCCAGTTTGGGGTGGTAAAATTATCAACCCCTATCAATCTTAAATACTGTGACAAGTGGAAAGTGGAATTCGATTTCAGGATCGACGGAAACGGAACACCTGCCTACGGACGAGGTGACGGATTTACCTTTTGGTATCTTACCAATCCTCCGACGACCTTTTCAGGCGGCGGCGGTCTCGGTATCCCTTCCAACGCCAATGGGCTGATGGTAGGTTTTGATATTTTCAATAATACGACGGAAGGCCAGATGAGTAAAATTCATGTTCTGTACGGAACGAATAACCTTCCTGCCACAAACAATAATATTGAATATAACAATACAGCGGGCAGTACTTATCACACCCCGGATCTGAATCCTACACAGCCATTTGTAGGATCGAACTACAAACACGTTATCGTCAACGGAACCATAGACCCTCTGAATCCCAATATCTGGAATATTAAAATCCAGCTGGATGGGGTGGTTCTGGTAGACCAGCCCTTTACTGCTTCCGGTGGGGCCATCGGGATGACGACCGGATTCTTCGGATTTTCTGCCGCTACAGGTGGGGCCAGTGCAAGACATTCGATTAAAAATGCTAAGATCTACATCGATAAAGTTCCGATCCTTACGAATACCATTACTCCTTTCGTATGTTCAAACCCTGCGACAGGAAGCGGAACGGTAAATTTAACTTCTTTCCAGAACCAGTTTGTGACCAACCCGGCCAATTACGTATTTACTTATTTGGGGCCCGGAGGAACACCGATTACCAATCCTTCAAATTATGTTTATCCCGCAGGAACAACAACAGTAACCGTAGTGGTAAAAGACCCTTCGTCTACTCTTTGCGACAACGGGGACGGAAAAATCGTACTGACTCCAACCCCGTTTGCAGCCACGGATGCAACACTGACCGGATGCAACAACGATAATGCAGGAGGCGCTGTTTTCAATCTTACCAATGCTGCGTTGTCTTCGGTTCCCGGAAGTACTTCGGTATTTTACAATTCCATGTATGATCTGAACAATAACCTCAATCCGATTACCAATCCTTCGGCATTTTTCTCGCCGGCAGCCACCATTTATGCGAAAGTCACCACACCGCAGGGCTGTACGGATGTTGCCGACGTTACCCTGACCATCGCTCCGGTGGTTGTCGTACAGAATGCCACATTGAGAGCCTGTGCGATTGCAACCAACCCTTCGACCGGATCGTTTGATCTTACCACGGCTCTGGTTACTTCCCAGCCCGGAACAAAAACCTACTACCCGTCTTTAACGGATGCACAGAATGGAACCAATCCGATTCCGACGCCTGCTGCCTATATTTCTCCGAACGGTACCGCCTTTATTAAAGTAACCAATACCAACGGCTGTTATGCCATTGCGAAAGTGACCCTGATCGTTATTCCACAGGTTTTCTCCAATATTCTGGACGATAAGATTATCTGTATGGAAGACACCACGACCCTGGATGCAGGCCCGGGATTCACTTCATACAAATGGAGTACCGGAGCCACCAGCCAGAGCATCAGCAATGTAACGGTAGGAACCTATTGGGTAGACCTGAAAACGGGAGAATGTACCGTAAGGCAAACCGTAAAAGTATATGCTTCGGAACAGCCTGTCATCACCGGGGTTGATATTTCCAATACAACAGTTACCATTTTTGCAAACGGCGGAACCGCCCCTTACAAATATTCTATGGACGGGATCCACTGGCAGGATTCCAACGAATTCAAGAATGTGCCGAGAGGAGACTGCCAGGTTTATCTGAAAGACGCTTACGACTGTGATCCGATCACCGTGACCATCGTCGTGCCGAATCTGATCAATGTGATTACCCCGAATGGTGACGGCGTAAACGATGCCATCGACTACTCAGCCCTTGCGGGTAAGAAAAACCTGATCTTCAGTGTCTATGACCGGTACGGTGCGAAAATCCACGAGGCCGACAAATCCAACCGGTACAAGTGGGACGGAACCGTAGGCGGAAGGAAAATATCTACCGGAAACTACTGGTATTCCGTTTCATGGAATGAAAACGACAAAAAGAATACCCCGGTAAAATATTCCGGATGGATTCTGGTAAAAAACAGAGATTAGCGAAATAACCATTCCCTATATACAAAAGGATCACTTCAGAATTATTCTGGGGTGATCTTTTTTTTAACAAGTTATCAGCCAATACCATCTGACAACAAACATCCCTGCCTGTAGGTTGACGGGGAAAACTTCCGGCATCCGGCTTCCCTCTTCCGGCCAATTCATCCGGTTTCCAATCCGAACTCATGTTTTTTTTAAGTCTAATTTAGAATAAGATATTTTGGTTTATCCTTACTTAATTCGCATCCAATGATTAAATTTGCCTTATGAATTACTTGGAAGCTTTAAGCAGAAGATATTCTGTAAAGAAATTTAACAACGGTATCATCCCGCAGGAAACCCTGCACAATATTCTTGAATCGGGAAAATTATCGGCAAGCTCCCTCGGTCTTCAGCCTTACGAAATCCTTATTGTAGAAAGTGAGGAAATGAAGAAAAAATTAATTCCGGCTTTTTACAATCCGTCACAAATTTCTACCTGTTCCCATCTGATCGTTATTGTGGCTAAAAAAACAGTAGACGATAATTACATCAACGGGTATTTTAGGCACATTTCCAAAGTAAGGGAAACCCCGCTGGAGCGACTGGATCTTTTTAAAAACAGCATCAATCAACATATTAATCAAAAAACCCAGGATGAAATTTTCAGCTGGGCAGAAAAACAGGCCTACATCGTTCTGGCAAACCTCATGTATGCCGCAGCGATCGAAAATGTAGACACCTGCCCGATGGAAGGCTTCCGCCAGGAACTGATCGAAGAAATTTTAAACATCGATCAGGATACCGAAAAAGTAAGCGTTACCCTTGCATTGGGCTACCGCTCGGAGGAAGATCATTTCCAGCACATGAAAAAAGTAAGAAAACCAAACGAAAAATTGTTTAAATTTATTTAATTATTTAGACAGTTTGTCTTAAACCAAGGATATGATAAAAGCGGATGTATTAGTAATCGGTTCCGGAATTTCGGGACTTTCTTATGCCATAAAAGTTTCTGAGCAGCTTCCCGATGTCAAAATAATCATCGTAACCAAGTCGGACGAAGACGAAAGCAATACCAAATATGCCCAGGGCGGCCTCGCGGTAGTAACGGATTCCAAAAACGACAATTTCCAGAAACATATCGAAGATACGATGCGTGCCGGAGACGGGGAAAACAAACGCGATGTTGTGGAGATGGTCGTGACGGAAGCTCCTGCCCGGTTTAATGAAATCGTGGAATGGGGTGCCAACTTCGACATGAAGAACGGAGAATTTGCATTGGGAAGAGAAGGCGGACATACTGAGAACAGAATCGTACACCACAAAGATATCACCGGTTTTGAAATTGAAAGAGCATTATTGGAAACGGCCAATAAAAGCGAAAATATCGAGATTTTAGACCATCATTATGTCATCGACATCATTACGCAGCACCATGTTCCCGGAAAAGAACTGAATGAAGGCGACATCCATTGTTACGGGGCTTATATTTTAGATGAAAAATCTAAGAAGATCAAAAAAATCACTTCAAAAATTAGCCTGGTGGCAACAGGCGGAGCCGGCCATGTGTATAAAAATACGACCAACCCGACCATTGCCACAGGAGACGGAATTGCATTTGTTGCCAGAGCGAAAGGAAAGGTTTCCAATATGCAGTACTACCAGTTTCACCCGACGGCATTATACAGCAAGATCGACGGGATGCTGTTCCTCATTTCGGAAGCAGTCCGCGGGGACGGGGCCAAGCTCCGGACAAAGAAAGGTGAAAAATTCATGCACAAATATGACGAGCGTGAAGAGCTGGCTTCCCGGGATATTGTTGCCAGAGCCATTGATGCGGAAATGAAGGTGACCGGTGACGAATATGTAGGACTGGATTGCCGTGAAATGAACCGCGAAAAATTTCTCGAACATTTTCCCAATATTTATAAAAAGTGCAGGGATGAGGGCATCGATCCTTTTATCCAGCTGATTCCCGTAGTTCCGGCCTGCCATTATTTAATGGGCGGAATAGAAGTAGACCGGGACGGGCAGTCTTCCATCAGAAACCTTTTCGGTGTGGGAGAATGTACAAACTCCGGACTTCACGGAGCCAACAGACTTGCTTCCAATTCCTTACTGGAAGGTCTTGTTTTTGGTCATAATGCGGCGATAAAAACCGTAGAACTTCTGAATGAAAACAATTTTAACTTCGATGATCTGAAAGCGGTTCCGGAATGGAATGAAGAAGGCATGAAGATCATGGACGAAATGGTGATCGTTTCTTACCTCAGAAAACAGCTTCAGGAAATGATGAGCGACCTGGTGGGCATCGTAAGAAGCAACCGCCGCCTGAACATGGCTTTGCAGAAACACCAGGAGATAGCCGCAGCCGTAGATGAAATCTACCACTACTCCATTCTTTCTCCCCAGCTGTCGGAGCTCAGAAATTTAACAACCGTTGCGCACCTCATCATTACCCAATCGATGGAAATGACGGAAAATAAAGGCGCATTTTATAATAAAGATTTGGCTTAATTTCTATTGAACAAATGAAAACTCTGAATTTAAATATTCTTACAACAGTCAATATTTTATTCTATTCAAGAATTACTTTTTCATTGATTTGTGGTTTTTCATTATTGAATTTTTGGGGAGAAAATAGAAAAATTGACAATTTTTCCAATGGAGTTATCCTAGTAGGAATAATATTTTCATGTCTTTTTTTTGGATTGTATGGAGTGACATTATTAAAGAAAATCATTATTCCTAGATCTAAATATCCCTTAGTTTTAAATCTTTTATGTAATATAAAAGGTTTAGGAAAGCCTTATTATTATGGAAGTTTAAAATTTGATTTAAATAATATAATTCAGGATAATAAATTACGCTTGACTTTATATTATATCAATAATCTACAGTATCCAATTTTAACATTTGATGCAAATAAAATCATTTATTATACCCAAAAATATGATTGGAAGAATTTTAAATGGAGCTATAAAACAATACCTCAAGGAAGAGGAGAAAAGCAGATATTAGAATTTCAAGGAATTAACCAAAATAATTCAAAAATAAAAGATGTCATAGATTTTGAAAAAATAGATGCAAAGGAAAATGAAGTTCTTTTGCTTTTTATTATTCATGATCTACTTTTTGGAAAAAGATCTTCCTTCTATTACTAAAATTAAAATATGAAAAGACCCGCATACGTTACTGATAAAGCATTAAAGCAATTCATCAAAAATGCCCTGGAAGAAGACATTCAGGATGGCGACCACTCCACCCTTTCCACGATTCCGAAAGATCTGGACCAAAGCGCCAGGCTTCTGGTAAAGCAGGACTGTATTCTCGCCGGAGTGGAACTGGCCGAAATTATTTTTAAAACTTTTGATAAAAACCTGAAAGTGGAGACCTTCGTAAAGGATGGAGACGCTGTAAAAGTTGGTGACATCGCTTTTATTGTAACAGGAAGCGCACGGTCAATTCTTTCCACAGAAAGGCTGGTACTGAATTGTATGCAGCGCATGAGCGGGATTGCTACCCTCACCCATGATTGGGATTCCAGGTTGATCGGAACCAAGACTAAGCTTCTGGACACCCGGAAGACTACGCCGAACTTCAGGGTCTGTGAAAAATGGGCGGTGGCTATTGGCGGAGGAACCAATCACCGATACGGTCTTTATGATATGATCATGCTTAAAGACAACCATATCGATTACAACGGAAGCATTACCAACGCCGTAAAGATGGCCAAAGAGTATATCAAGAAGAATAAGAAGAAACTGAAAATAGAAGTTGAAACCCGAAACCTTGAAGAAGTTCAGGAAGCCATCAACGCGAAAGTCGATCGGATCATGCTTGACAATATGGATGTAAAGACCATGAAAAAAGCGGTGAAGCTTGTCAACGGCAGCTGCGAAACTGAAGCATCCGGCGGAATTACCCGTGAACAACTGAAGGAAATTGCTTCTACAGGCGTGACCTATATCTCTGCCGGGGCCCTGACCCACTCGGCTGATAATATGGATTTAAGTCTGAAAGCTGTTAAATAGGGATTGAATTTTCAATAAAAATAACTATATTCTGTTAAAAATTCAATAACGTGATTTTTTTCATACGGAATTTCAATTATTATTCAATGCATTGTAAATCAGAAATTTAAACCTTATCGAGAATGATTAAAAATTAACATATAGTTAATATTAGTTAAAATATATTTCCTCAATTTTGCAGAAAATTTAATCTAACTATTACTAACGATTATGAAATTAATCAACAAATCGATTCTAACTGCGGTAATTACCTTATCTACAGCTAGTGTCTATTACGCTCAACAGGTTCAGGACACAGCAGCAAAGTCCAAAGACATTGAAGAGGTAATCCTGCGAGGTGTTACAGATATCGCTAAAGATAGAAAAACACCAGTTGCGGTATCTACTATTAAAGCAGCACAAATTCTTGAAAGACAAGGAAATCAGGAGCTTGTTGAAATGCTTAATACGACACCGTCCATCTATGCTACAAAAGGTGGTGGTGGTTTTGGAGACTCTCAGATTGTAATGCGTGGATTTGAATCCAGAAACATTGCAGTAATGGTAAACGGTATGCCTGTAAATGATATGGAAGGAGGTACTGTTTATTTTTCAAACTGGACTGGTCTTTCTGATGTAACCAGCTTTATCCAGGTACAGAGAGGTCTTGGTTCTTCGAAACTGGCCATTGCATCTGTAGGAGGTACGATGAACTTTATTACAAAATCAGCCGATATGAAAAAGGGCGGTATTGTAAGATTGGGAGTTGGTAACAATGATTATTTAAAAACTTCATTTGCTTATAACACCGGAAAATCTGATAAGGGATGGTCTTCATCATTCTTAATGGGTAGACAATCAGGAGCTACTTATGTTCAGAATACAGATTATGAAGCATATACTTATTTCTTTGCCTTAGGTTGGGAAGTAAACCAAAAGCATAATTTACAATTTACTATAACCGGAGCTCCACAGTGGCATGATCAAAGATCTTTTGCACCTACTATCTCTGATTACATTAAATACAACCCGGATAATGACGGAACACCAGACAGAACTTATAATAGCGACTGGGGATATTACACCAATGCAGAAGGCAGAAGGATTGCATTATCCAACAGATCCAACTATTATAACAAGCCTGTTATGATGTTGAACTGGGATTGGACGTTTAATGAAAAATCAAAATTAAGTACCGTTGCCTATATGTCTAATGGTAGAGGTGGAGGAACAGGTGATCTTGGAAGAGTAAACGGAAGAAACCTTACTGCTTCTGTAAATGGGGTACCATACTTCAGGGATGCACAAGGGCTCTACAACTATGATAAATTATTTGCTGAGAATGCTGCTGTTAACGTGAATGCTGCTAATGCAGGAAGTACGCTTATCCGCAGAGCTAGTATTAATTCTCATAACTGGTATGGTATTTTAGCAAATTTTCAGCACAAAGTAAATGATAATTGGAACTTCTCAGTAGGTACAGATAACAGATATTATTATGGTTATCATTATCAAGTGATTTCAGATCTTTACGGAGCAAAAGGATATAAGGACAGCAACAACAAAAATATCGCACCTAACGTAGTAACGGCTACTTCTGATTATAAAAAATTAAACTGGAATCCTTTTGGTGGAAGCCAGGTTCCATTGAATGAAAGAGTAGGATTTAGCAATGACGGTGAAGTACTTTGGTACAGTGGATTCGGGCAAATCGAGTATTCTAAAAACGATTTATCTGCATTCATTCAGGGATCCGTTTCAAATCAGGGGTATCAGAGGATCGACGAGTTCGTTCAGGATGGTATTACTGTACAGAGAAACCAGACGGTAAACAGAAAGACCGGATTCAAAAATATTTTTGGATATAACATTAAAGGGGGCGCAAACTACAACATCGATGAAAACAATAATGTTTTTGCCAACATCGGTTATTACAGCAAGCAGCCTTTTATGAATACGGTATATCCTAGTAACCAGCAAGTGGTTAACCCTCAGCTAACAAACGAGAAAATTTTCTCTGCTGAACTTGGATACGGTTTCAGGTCTGCAAAATTCAATGCAAATGTGAACGTTTACAGAACGCAGTGGAAAGACAGAGCATTAAGAAGAACAATTACGGTTCCCAACGTAACGGATGCTTATGCAGAAATGAACGGAATTACTGAAATTCACCAAGGGGTTGAGGTAGATGCAGTTTACAAACTTAATAACATTGTAGAATTCAACGGAATGTTCTCTTGGGGCGATTACTATTATAAAGGAAACGCTACAGGTACAACCTTTGATGGAAACAACAATCCTTTAACTGTTGCAGGCGATTCCAATACAACTACCCTTTATCTTGATAAAGTAAAAGTAGGAGGAACAAGCAACAACAGTATTCCTCAGATGACAGCAGCTTTGGGAGCTACGGTTAAGCCGGTGAAAGATTTAAGCGTATATGCAGGATGGCGTTTTGTAGGAAAACTTTATTCATCTATCGATATTGCTACTTTCTCAAATCCAGCAAATCAGGAAAGAGGTGTATTAAAATTACCTGATTATAACTTAACTGATATTGGTATATCTTATAAAATAAGATTAAAGGATAACTCCAAATTCTTCACTATCGGAGCAAACGTTTATAACTTGTTTGATACAACATATATCCAGGACGGAGCTACCAATAACTTTGTTAAGACAGTAAATGATTTTACAACGACTACAACAGGAGGAGTAACAACTACTGCACAACAAAAGTATGATGCTTATATCAATAATCCTGCTAACTTTTATAATGGTATTGATACGTCAAACCGTGTATTCTTCGGATTCGGAAGAACATGGGCTGCAACATTATCCTTCAACTTCTAATCAAATAAAAACATTAGATTTTATACCTATCAATCCCGGCATTTCGCCGGGATTTTTTTGTTATCTTTGTGTACTTTAAAAAAACAAAAAATAGATTATGGAATTTTACAACATTTTGCTTAATGCGCATAAGGGAATTGGATATTTGGAAATTCTTTTGGTGACTTTATTTGTGATCGCCCTTTTAACAACGATGTTCGGCTATAGCGGGAAAGTGAATAAGTTTCTGAAAAAGATTACCCTTTTTACAATGATCTTCTTCCATGTTCAGTTTATATTGGGAATTATTCTTTTGATTAATTTCTTTACTCAAGGAAGTGTTAATATGGGTGAAATTATGAAAAATTCTGCTCAAAGATTCCAATATGTAGAACATCCGTTTTCGATGCTGATCGCCGCTGTTTTGATGACGATCGTTAATAAAAAAGTTAAAACAAATCCTACCATAACCCTGAGCGTAGTAATTATGGGATTAATTGCCGTAGGTTTATTTGCATTCGCGTTCCCGTGGGCCAGAGTCTTCGGGGCATAAATATATTAACAAATAATTTTTAATTAAATCAATGAAAGTAGCTGTAGTAGGTTCAACAGGAATGGTTGGACAAGTTATGCTTAAAGTTCTCGAAGAGAGAAACTTCCCGATCACCGAACTGATTCCGGTAGCATCCGAAAAATCCGTAGGCAATAAGGTGAAGTATAAACAGGAAGAATTTACGATTGTAAGCATGAAGGACGCTATAGCTGCCAAACCTGATATCGCAATCTTCTCTGCCGGAGGCGGAACTTCCCTGGAATTCGCTCCTCTTTTTGCTGAAGCGGGCACTACGGTGATCGACAATTCTTCCGCCTGGAGAATGGATCCCGGCAAAAAACTGGTGGTACCGGAAATCAATGCAGAGGTACTGACCAAAGAAGATAAGATCATCGCCAACCCGAACTGTTCCACCATTCAGCTGGTGATGGTATTAGGCCCATTGAATAAAAAATACGATCTCAAAAGAGTAATCGTTTCCACATACCAATCAGTTACAGGAACCGGTAAAGCCGCCGTTGACCAGTTGAACGGAGAAATCGGCGGAGATGAATCGATCGCAAAAGTATATCCTTACCAGATCTTCAAAAATGCATTGCCGCACTGCGATGTCTTTGCAGACGACGATTATACGAAAGAAGAAATTAAGCTGATGAAGGAACCTAAGAAAATTTTAGGGGACGACACGTTTAATTTAACGGCTACCGCTGTAAGGGTTCCTGTACAGGGAGGCCACTCGGAAAGTGTAAACATCGAGTTTGAAAATGAATTCGACCTGGATGAAGTAAGAAAAATCTTATCTGAAACCCCGGGTGTTGTAGTAATGGATAACGTAAAGAATAACGAATACCCGATGCCGCTCTACTCCGAAGGGAAAGACGAAGTTTTTGTCGGAAGGATCCGGCGGGACCTGTCCCAGCCAAAGACTCTGAACCTCTGGATTGTGGCGGACAATCTGCGAAAAGGAGCCGCCACCAATGCGGTACAGATTGCAGAATACCTGGTAGAAAAGAACTTAGTTTAAACTAACAAACCTAAAAAGAGTCTCAGAATTGAGATTCTTTTTTTTATCAAACCTATGAACGTTCAGCAGAATAAAAATAAAGATAAACTGGCCTTTCAGAAGCTTATTGCCGTTTTTGGAGTCATCCTTTTCATCGGGAAAATCGTCGCCTGGAAACTGACGAATTCCGATGCGGTATTTTCGGATGCGATGGAAAGTATCGTCAATGTAGTAAGTGCCTTTATGGGATTATACTCGCTGCATCTTGCTGCAAAACCCAAAGATGAAGATCATCCGTACGGCCATGGAAAGGTGGAATTCGTCACTTCGGGAATCGAAGGGGCCCTGATTGCCATCGCGGGAATCATGATCATTTATGAAGGCATCAACAGCCTTATCGTCGGGAAAGTCCTGAGCAAGCTCGATCTTGGAATCTGGATTATTGCTGCTACGGCCGTCGTCAATTACCTGCTGGGCTATATTTCCATTAAAAAAGGAAAAGCGGAGAATTCCCTGGTGCTGATTTCTTCCGGGAAACACTTGCAGTCCGATACGGTGACAACCCTTGGAGTGGTAATCAGTTTGATTGTGGTTTATTTCACTAAGATTTACTGGCTGGATTCGGTAGTCGCTTTGATTTTCGGGCTTTACATCATCTTCGTCGGGTACAAGATCATCCGGAAGTCTTTAAGCGGGATTATGGACGAACAGGATCCTGAATTGCTCAACCAGATCATCAAGGTGCTGGAAGAAAACCGCCGCACGGAATGGATCGATGTCCACAACATGAAAATCCAGCAGTTCGGAGCCAGCTTACACATTGATGCCCATATTACCCTGCCGTGGTATTACAGCCTCCGCGATGCCCACAACGAAATGGAAAAAATGATCATCCTCCTGGCAGAAAACATCAATCGGAGCATCGAGTTCAATTTTCATATGGACGATTGCAAACCGGTTTCCTGTCCCGTCTGCCAGATTGCAGAATGCCCGGTCCGGGAAAAAGATTTTGTAAAAAGAGTAACCTGGACCCCGGAAAACGTAACCAATACGGAAAAGCACACCGCGGAATAAAAAAATAAAGTTGAGACTTATTAATAAAATTCCTGCTGACAGCAGAATGAATAGATGATTTGCCCTTCTGACAGGATTTCATCATATCCTGTAGAAAGCCGTCCCTCCGGGACTTTAAAGCACCCTGAAAAATAACTAAGGTAGCTATTCAGGATTAAATTAGAATTTCTTTAATAAAGTAATAACAAATTGAGTTTGATAATCGGGACCTTTGGTCCTGTATCTGACATGAAAAACTTCCGGCATCCGGCTTCCCTTTTCCAGCCTATTGATGCAGGTTCTTCTTCGAGTTGACCTTAATTTAAAATAAATCTCATTTGAGAACCAATACTCTTTAAAGTAATATTGACGAGATACACTTCCGGCATCCAGCTTCCCTCTTCCAGCCTGTTAATGCAATTTCTGCTTTAATTTATCTTCTCATTTAAATGCTTCCGGTAATAAAACATCGGGATAATCAGCAGCAGAATCAAAGGCTGAATCACGAACCGACGCATGTAGAAAGACAGCAGGTAGCCTGCTTCAAACCGGTCGTAAATGCAGTACAGATAAATCGGGAAAGTGATCAGAAAGATAATCGTTATTAAAATAGCTCCTTGGATGGTCCATTGCCTGTTTCTGAACCAGAAATGAATGATCAGGCAGGAAAAAAAAAGATTTAAGACAAAACGGAAAAGATGGCCGGCAATTAATTTTCCCCATTCAAAATCCGGAAACGGAATATTTTTCTGTGCTTCATGAAAGTAATTCAGGAAAGGATCGTAAAAAAGACGGTCTTCTCCTACCCGGATACCCATAAGCCCCAATATTCCAAAAGCTACTAAAAACCAACTCAGCACTTTCATTTTTTCAATGCAAAAAATTTAATCCAGACCAGCCACAGGGCAACCACCGTTCCGTAAATGATGGCTGGAAAAATAAAATCATGTGAAATCTTTCCGTATTCCTTGTGGTCGGCCATAACGATATTTAAGCCTGCAATCCTGAGCAGATTCATCACATACAACAGGATCAATCCTATCAGTATAAAAAGGAATGTCTTGGAACCTTTATAGAAGGCAAAGACAAAAGCAACAAAAAGAATCATTACGGATACCGCATTGCAGCCTTCCACCATCCGGGTTACATATTCCTGTTTTACGTAAAACCATACCTGTTCGCCTTTCACGTCGTCGTACAACTGCGTAGGAAAGCCGATGGAATTCTGAATACCGCTTACCTGTCCCGCAATCATCCGGGAAAAAGGATCAAGGCCTTCCCCCTGAAAACGGTTCAGGAAGAACTGATAGGCAAAAAGCAACACCAGATAAATGATGATGAAACGAAGCAAAATGCCCAAAGCAGGTTTGAAATCCTTTAACATACTGCAAAGATAGAAATTAACCGTAAATTACTATCTTTGTTTCGCCTATGATTTCCGGATACGCCCAACGATTTTTTGAAAATTATACAGAAACACCGTCTTCTGAATTTATTACGTTAGCTCAAAGCGGTTCTGCAAGGGTTAATTTTCTGGCAGCAGCCGGAAATAAAAAATACATCGTTACCTACAACGAAAATATTCAGGAGAATGAAAGTTTCCTGTATTATTCGGATGTTTTTTCCCGCTTAAAGCTGAATACGCCTGAAATCTTTGCCGTTTCCGAAGACCGGAAAATCTACATCCAGGAATTTCTGGGAAGCCAGTCGCTGTCTGATGTTATTACCCAAGAAGGGCTTTCGGACCGTGTAAAATCTTTCGTCCGGCAAACGCTGGAACAACTGTACCGGCTGCAGGTTTTGACCCAAGATAAAATAGATTTTACGAAAACTTTTGAATACGAAAATTATGACGAACTGCCGGTAACCCATGATCTGTATTACTTTAAAAATTTTGTGGCGGACGTTCTTGAGCTGGAATACCATAAATCGACCCTGCTGAAAGAATTTAAAAGCATCGTCAACCTCATCGAAAGCCTTGAACCCAAAGGACTGATGATCCGTGATTTCCAGTCCAGGAATATGATGGTGAATGATAAAGATGAAGTTTCTTTTATTGATTACCAGTCGGCAATGAAAGGTCCGCTGATGTACGATGTTATTTCGTTTCTTTTCCAGGCCAAAGCCGATTTTCCTGAAGATTTTAAAAATGAAATGCTGGAATTCTATATCCAGCAATTTGAAGGTCAGGAAACCCGAAATCAACTAAAAGCTTCGGTAAAGCCGCTTCAGATGATGAGATTCCTCCAGGTATTGGGAGCCTACGGCTTTAGGGGCCTGATTCAGAGAAAACCGCATTTTATCGCAAGCCTTGAAAAAGGGATTGAAAACATAACGGAATTGGCAAAATCCTGGGAACAAATGAAAGACTATCCCCAGCTTAAACAACTCATCGGACAATTAAGCATGGAAAAAACGAGGTTAAAAATTGAAGAAATATTAAATAACTAAGTATTACTTATTAATAAACACGATATTGTCATTCCGCAGGAATCTCAATATCGTATTAGAGAAACATCTGGAAAGATTCGCGTTTAGATTCCTGCGGAATGACAAATACAACAATTAAAACTTAGAAAAATAAGACTTGCTTGTTATAAGTTTAAATAATAATTAAAAGAAAATGCTACACATAGACATACACAGTTTCTCCTACAAGAAAGGAGGAATACCGAAAGATGAAACAGGAAACGGAGGCGGTTTTACCTTCGATTGCCGGGGAATCCTGAATCCGGGGAGAGTGGAAGAATATAAAATCCAGACCGGAAACGACATCGGCGTTCAGGAATACCTGGAAACCAAGACAGATATGCCTAAATTTTTAGAATTGATTAAAAGCCTGGTTTCCATTAACATCGATAATTACCTGGAGCGGGGGTTTGAAAACCTTCAGATCAACTTCGGATGTACGGGCGGACAGCACCGGTCGGTATATTCTGCCATCAAGATCGCCCATTTCATTGAAGAAAAATATGGTGATCGGGTTGAAATCAGTCTTCACCATGATGAACAGCACCAGCTTAATATACGTAATGAGCAATAAGCAATGAATAATATCTTCACTTTATCACTATTAACGGCTGTGCATTGTATTACTTATTACCCATTACTCATTATCCATATCCTATGAAGGCTCTTATTTTTGCAGCAGGAAAAGGTACCCGGCTGAAACCTTTTACCGATCATCATCCGAAAGCATTGGCTAAAGTGAATGACATTCCGCTTCTGGAAAGAAATATTACGTACCTGAAAAGTTTTGGCATCCGGAATTTTGTGATCAATGTTCATCATTTCGGAAATCAGATTGTTGATTTTTTAAAGCAAAACGACAACTTCGGATGTAAAATAGAAATCTCAGATGAGTCCGAAGAACTGCTGGAGACGGGAGGCGGCTTGGTTTTTGCCAGAAGATTCCTCGATCACGGTGAAGATTTTCTGATTATGAATGCGGATATTCTTACCGATATCAACATTACGGATTTTGTAGAATACCATAAAAAGATAAAAGATTTTGCTACATTAGCCGTTTCGGACAGAGAAAGTTCGAGAAAATTACTTTTCAATGACGATCTGGTGCTGCGTGGCTGGCTGAATGTACAGACCGGCGAACAAAGACTGGCTGAATTCAACAAAGGCTTTAAACCGTTGGCTTTCAGCGGTGTTCACTGTATTAATCCGGTGATTTTTGAAAAAATAAAAAGAACAGGCAAATTTTCTGTGATGGAAGAGTATCTGGACCTGATGCTAACCGAACATATTCACGGTTATCTGCATGACAGCATCCTGATCGATGTCGGAAGACCGGAATCCGTAACAGAAGCCGAAAAACATTTTAAATAATTTGCAATGGGAATGGAAGGTACCCGGGATGAAAGTTTGATCAATCCCGAATTTGATGCTAATGAAACCAGGCTGCATGACAGCCTGAAACAAAAAACCTGGGACGAGACGGTAACGAAGGACAGCTGGATGGTTTTCAAGGTGATGGCTGAATTTGTAGACGGCTACGAAAAGCTGGCGAAAATTGGTCCATGCGTTTCCATATTCGGGTCGGCAAGGCTGAAGCCGGAAAGCAAATATTACGAAATGGCCGTTGAAATTGCTGAAAAGATTACCAAAATCGGTTTCGGGATCATTACCGGAGGCGGACCGGGAATTATGGAAGCGGGGAACAAAGGTGCCTTTAATGCCAAAGGAAAATCCATCGGACTGAATATCGACCTGCCTTTTGAGCAGCATTTTAATCCGTACATCAACAGATCCTACTCGATGAACTTCGATTACTTTTTCGTGAGGAAAGTGATGTTTGTAAAATATTCGCAGGGATTCATTGTCATGCCCGGAGGATTCGGAACACTGGATGAGCTTACGGAAGCATTAACGCTGATCCAGACCAATAAAATCGGAAAATTCCCTATCGTCCTGGTGGGCTCGGAATTCTGGAGCGGCCTTCTGGAATGGTTTAAGGCGACTTTGCTGAAAGAAAAAATGATCCATGAAGATGACCTGGACCTGTACCGGGTGGTAGATACAGCGGATGAAGCGGTGGCCCATATCAAAGCATTTTACGATAAATATTCCGTCAATGTCAATTTTTAGTTGGCATATTATTTGTGATTAAAATAAAGACCATGAGTGCAAATTTATTTTTTAAGATGAAAAAAATTTTATCTATATCAGGAATTTTAACATTATTTATGTTAATGAGTTTCACGTATGTAGACTTTTTCTCTTCAATGACCAAGGTAGATTATATCGACGGAAGCAAGACATTGAAGTTCACTACAAAGATGAATACAAATCATATTTCTGACGCCATCAAAATCAACCCGAATACGGCAGGATTTGAAGCGGAAGTAAAAAAATATGTAAACAACAATTTTGATGTGTACGTCAACGGAGTTCCTAAAACCATTACTTTTACGGGAAGTCAGGTAAGCGGAGAAACAGTATGGGTCTATTTTGAAACCGGAAGCGTTTCAGACATCAGTACCTTAAGAATAAAGAATACGATTCTTCTGAGCACTTTTCCAAAGCAGATTAACCTCGTTAATATTGCTTACAAAGGAAGCCAGAAAACAATGAATTTCCAGCGCGGAAAAGAAGTGAACGAAGTATCTTTTTAAAGAACGTTTAAATTAGCTAAAAACCACTGCAATTGCGGTGGTTTTTTATTAGTCCAATAATGGTTAAAATTTATATTGAGTGAATCATTCCTTCAAAATTGAATTTTGATCGATTGATTGAAAAGATTCAGTACCTGAATACAGAAATTCCAGAGTGCATCTCAGGATTGTTACCAGTAATCAAATTCCAGCACTTTATAATATTAAAAAAGACTGCCTTCACGGGCAGTCTTCTTATTTAGATATCCTGATTTGTTATTGAACCTGAATATTGTCTAACTGAACGGTAGTTGTTACCCCACTTCCGTTTCCGGTATATTCGAATAAAATAAATCCGTTACCCGTTAACGAAGCCGGGAAGCTGTACATTCCGGCAGGAGTTAAAGTTCCGTAACCGCTTACAGGAGTTTGCGGGATCGTTGTAAACGCCGAAGTGATATCTGTCTTTGTTGCCTGGGTAATATCGCCAAGCGGCGTGTAATTAGTAGTATAATATACTTTTAAGGCGTTACCATTCCAGAATCCGACGTTAACATCGAATTTCAGGGTATTTGCAGCGGTAAAGTCAACCGGAACTGCGAAATACGTCACGTAAGGACCTGTTCCCGAGTTTGCTCCCAACTGAATATATTTGTTGTTGTTGAAAGTCTTTAACTGCCAGTATCTGTTTCCTAAAAGCGCATCATTTACATATTTAGGATAAACTTCAAGGTTACTTGGTGCCGTCGGGTAGCTTTCAAAGTTTTCAAGGAAAGATCCGGAATACGTAATGGCTGTTCCCCCTTTCGGCGGTGTTGCATCTACTCTTGTTCCTTTGAAATTAATATCGGAAATACTTCTGATCAGCATCTGCCAGCTGGAATTGTAACGGCTTACCACAAAAGTAATGTTTCCGCTTCCGGTAGGAAGTAATTCACCGCCTGTTTTAAAGAAACCTGAATTTCTTATAACCGCCGTATTGCCAAGTTTATCCTCGATATTCCGATCTGTATCCAGGCCCTGTCCTCCTGCGTCATAATCAATAAATTTCTTTACCGTAGGATAGATTTCGGAAATACTGAACTGAACATCCGGTACACTCACCAATATATTGATTAAGCTTGCATTTTTAGCATCGGCTAATGAAGTAAGCTGTTTAGGAACAATAGTCTGAATATCCAATCCGTTCCCGTTACAAACACCGGACACATATCTTCCTACAAGATTCTGAGGAATTCTACCAATTGCATAAACAGGATCTTCAGAACCCAGTTTAATCGTCCCTCTGTCATTTCCTATACGTAATCCTTTGGCATTGATTCTAATGTGGGCACCGACAGGATAATCTGCAAAGTTGCTGGCCTTATCCACTTCGATCTGCAGACCTACGGTAGGATTTGATGTCTTATCCTGAAAAGAAATCGTTTTATAGAAATTACCCTGCTCGTCGGAAGATATAATGTAACCGTCAAATATTTGATCGGTCGTAATTAATTTATATCCTGTTGCCGGAGTTTGGGCCACGAAGTCTGCCATAGAGATCGTAGCGGCAGGAAATTTATTTGAACATTCGATCGGCGGGGTTTCCCACTCATCATTTTTTACGCATGAAGACATTGCAGATAATACACCTGCTGCCAATAATGTCGTTTTTAAAAATTTCGCGATATTATTCATGTTATTTTTATTTTTTATTAAAATCTAAATTGTAAGTTAACAAAGTAAGAACGGCCTTGGGTATACCAGTACTTAGGTCCGAAAGAAGGAGCCGGGCTGTAATAATCCGTTGCAAAATCAGGAGCTTTCGTTTCTCTGGTCTGCTCGAATCCTCCGGTAATATATCTCTTATTATTTAAAATGTTGTTTACAGAAGCCGTAATTAATACATAATATTTACCAAATACGAATGACTTCCCTGCATTTGCATTGAAGAAGAATGAAGACGGCAGTTTTACCGGCTTCAGCAGATCTCTTACATTTTCTTCCGTAAGACCTACATAAGGTGCTCCTGTAGCAGGATCCGTTATAAAGTTTTGGGTTCTTAACGCCGGTGCAGGATCCAGGAAGTTATCGTCAAGGTAATTCCAGTTTGCTCCTACCCACCAATATTTCGGATTATTGTAGCGGAAACCTAATGAAAACGCCTGCTGCGGAGTCCCGCCCTGTTTATAGTTTTTAACGTAAGCTTTTCCGAAAGAAGTAACATTGCTTCCTGATGCGTCCGATATGAGGTAAACATCAGGATTGTTACGATAAACGAACTGCCCGTAACTCGCTAATCCCTGAACGGATAATGTAGGTAAAACTTTTACATCAACACCTAGCTCCGCACCCATGTTTCTTTTTTCAACATTAGACATTACCTGCGTCACGAATGCACTCTGAACCTGAGAAACGGTTCCGTCAGGATTGGTGTTATTCAGCTGAATTCCGTCGGCAAAAAACCGCTGTACATTGGTTTCATTCTGGGTATCCACCAAATATCCTGAAGCTCTCAGCTTAATAAACGGAGTACTCATGACATAGCTTAGATCATTTGCTGTATAAACCGTACTTCTGATGTTAGGATTAACCAATGCGTTAACTCTTGGATTGATGAAAAGGTCTTCAAGGAACGGGGCCTGGTTGTACATAGCTCCATTATATACAAAGAAATTCCTACCGTTAAGGCGATAAATAACCTGCCCTTTTAAACCAAAATTCCAGAAATTATAGTCTTTGCTTTTTCCATAAGAATTTTCGTATAAATAATGCTTAAACAGACCTTCTCTGCTAGAGGATGAATAACTTGCCAAAGCGGATACAAAAACGTCAAAATTTCCTGTTGAGAATTTTAATCCCGGATTTATTTTAGCTTCCTGTCTTCTTAGGATGTAATTGTAGGTCATACGGTCACCAACCTTTACCCCTACATTAGAATCAAGCGTATTGTAATATCCTGTAGATCCGGGTCTTGCTGTTTCTTTAAACGGGTCTACATTAATAGCGTAATCACCTCCTAAAAGATCTTTTACCTCACGGTACAACTCAGATCTGTAATTCTGATAGGAAGCATTTAAGATAAACTTGGCACGATCATTAAAATTGTAGGTATAGTGAGTCCCAGCGTTAAATATTTTATCATCACTTACATCATCTACCAGATACACCTTGGATCGCTTACCGCTTAAGCCGTAAAGACGGGACATTTCAGCCTGATCTACGACGTCATTTTTCATGTTGTTTTTGTAAAGCCGATCCCAGTTGATCTGTGTAACATCAGGATCACCGTTCACCCAGCTGTTCAAGCTTGTATTGTAAGCATCGGCCAGTGTAGTAAATTGTGCCGGCGTAAACTGCGGGTTGTTCGTCGCATTATAAATAATACTGTTAACGTAATAGCTCGGTAAGTTTCTGTAATATGTTGGAGATGGGTTTGAAACACCATTCCAGTCCAGACGGGAGCCTCTGTCTTTTCCTAACTGGTAGGATACGCTGGTCCAAAGGTTTGAGTTTTTATTGATTTTCCAGAAGTCCTGAACCTGGAAGATCGGCTGAAAACCCTTTCTTACCCTTTCGCTTCTTTTTTCACCATCCTGCCATCCCCAGTATGAGTTGTAATGTACTCCACGGTAATCATAAACTTCCTGAGTGCTTGGGCTGGCGGTAGATCTTCTGTATGGCGAACCGATAAAGTTAAAAGTCATTGTATGGTTATCGCTAAACCTTTTTTCAACGCCTAAATAAGTACCGTAAGCATCATAAAACGTACCTTCCTGGATACCTTCTTCTGCCCATCTTCTGGCACCCATTGCTGTAAATGCCCATCCGCTTTTGCCCATTCCTGAACTATAACGTAAAGATGTTCTGTTTCTGTAGTTTCTGTTGGTTAAAGACTGTGTAAACTGAAATCCTTTTCTGTATTCACTGGCCTTTGTATTTTTATAGATTACACCGGTGCTTCCTCCGAATGCATATTCTGAAGGAGAATGGTTAGCAGAAATCTCAGGGTATCTTGTAATTTCATTAAGGCCTCCCCAATTGCTGAAATCTACATTCCCGTTATCCGCTTTTACCATAGAAACACCATTCATCATGCTTTCTCCGGTTCTGCCGTCGATCCCTCTCGGACGGAACCAATAGAACCCCAGGTCAAATGCCGCGATTCTGTTGAAAATATCCTGGGATGACTGCAGTAAACCTACCGTAGAAGCCTGTCCGCTGCTACCATCTTCATCATCACTGCTGCTATTGTCGATAATAGCTAAACCCTGGTCCGCGCTGGTAAGTGCAGAATAAAGGGTAATGGTCCCCAAATCCTTTCTCTTCTCATTGTCCATCACATCAAACTCCATTACTTTAGTTTCGTAATTCGGCTTGGTAATCACAATTTGGTAATGCCCCGGCTTCAGGTCTACAAATTGGAAGTATCCGATTTTGTCAGCCGTTACATCATTGTCACTCCCTTTCATATCTACTTCTGCCCTTTCAACGGGCTTTCCTTCAGCATCCTTCAGATATGCAGAGACGGTGGTCTGTGCAAAATAGTACGACGCCGGAAGCAAAGTAAATAAAGAGACTAATGATAGTTTTTTAATCATGAGTATATTTATTTTTAAATACTTTTCTTATTAGTTCTCAACAGTTTAAAAGTTGGGGCGACAAATTTAGTCAAAATTTAGAATTTACAACTTCTTTAACGTTATTTTTTCTTAACATTGCAAACTTTTAAGAATCATTATAGATAAAAAACAGGAATACCACGTTTTAAATTTACAAATATTTAAAATGGGGTCAATTAAAAAAAAGTAAATTTGCAGATTAAATAATATTAATACCACTCTAAGAAAATGAAGAAATTTTTGAGTTTTTTTGCCATCATTTTTTCGGTTATGGCATTTTCACAACAGCAGGGAAAACTGAGGAAAGTAGCTACCGTAGGGTTTCTGAATGTTGAAAACCTTTGGGACACGATTCGCTCGGCAGATTATATAGACGGGACCAAAGACCTTAAAAATCCGGCTTTCCACAGAAGCATTCCGGTAGACTCGATCAAATTCCTGGAGGCTGAAAAATACGACGGGCCGTGGAGCGACGGTGCCCTGATCGGTAAAAAAGCCGTACGTTACCAGAGTGGTGCTGATGAGTTTACTCCGAAAAGCGCAAAAAACTACAATTCCAAAATTTATAAAGCAAAATTAGCTAACGAGGCGAAAGTAATTTCCGAATTGGGAGCACAATATACCAAAACAGCTCCGGCGGTAGTAGGCCTTATCGAGGTTGAAAACAGACAGGTGATCCAGGATCTTATCAATGAGCCGGCCTTAAAAAAATACGACTACGGAATCATCCACTATAATTCTTATGATTACAGAGGAATTGATGTGGCTTTAATTTATCAGAAAAGAAGATTTACACCCACCAACTCCCTGAAAAAAGAACTGAAAGTTTTCGGTGATGATGGCAGACGGGAATACACGCGTGATATTTTAGTCGTAACAGGATTTCTGGATAACGAAAAAGTGGCTTTCTTCATGAACCACTGGCCTTCCCGGAGAGGTGGCGAAGCAGCGTCTCTGCCTAAGAGAAATGCCGCCGCCGCTTTATTAAAACAGCAGATGGACAGTGTACGGGCAGCCGATCCGTCAACCAAATTATTCGCCATGGGCGACTTCAATGATGACCCGGTAAGCTCAAGCCTGAAAAATTACCTTAAGGCACAGCCGAGCGTGAAAGACCTCAGCGATACGAATCCTTATTTAAACCTGATGTATCCTTTATACAAAAAAGGGGTTGCCTCACTGGCTTATCAGGATGCCCCGAACTTATTCGACCAGATCATCGTTTCCAAAAACCTAATCTCGGATCAGGTAACGAAAGACTACTCCGTATATAAAGCGGAAATCTTTGCACCGGCTTACCTGGTCAACAAGGAAGGAAATTACAAGGGCTATCCTTTCCGGTCCTGGAACGGGGATCAGTTTACGGGAGGATACAGCGACCACTTCCCGGCGTTTGTCGTTCTTCAGAAAGAACCCTAAAATTTAAGGCACTCATTTTGAGTGTCTTTTTTTATAATTTACGGATATGAAAAATACCATTATCATCTTAATCGTTTCTCTACTTACTTTCAGTTGTTCTGCGCAGGCACCTTCAAAAAGTGATAAGGAAAAGAGCGAAATGAAACCTTCCAAAAATGAAGACGGAGAATGGGATCTAACGGTTATCGACACCCAGTTTGATTATTTCCTGAATGCAGTAGCCAAACCGATTAGCCAGTATACGGAATCTTCTCTGAAAAGCAGGAATGCCCAGCTCGTTGCAGAATGGAATTCATACTATTTTTCCGGGCGGTACCGCAATGTGATCGAATCATCTATTGATTATGATCCGAAAGAAAAATACGGATTAAAGTTTGAATATAAGCTGTACCAGGTTTTCGCGTATGTAAATTGGAAATATGGGCTGAGGATGAACGGGCTTTCGGGAAGTGATACAATAAGGTTTTGAAAGAGTATAAACAAAAATTAACATGGTTAGGATTCATTATCTATTGAGTTTGTAAACATTCACAAATATTTTATCCTTATTGATTCTTTGATAATTTTAATAATAAATAAAATTAATACAATATGTAAATAATTATTTATATTTTTGAACAGATTTAGAAGTAAAAAGCTTAATCCTAAATATTTTAAAACTGTTCCATGAAAAAAACTATTCTACAAAGTAATAATTCTTACTTCAACACATCTTTGTTATACTTTGTACATTCTTCTAATAATTATCTTACAACACATCTAACTATTTGATTAAGATATATATATCCTTAACAGATATAATGTTCAAATCCGACGAATTTTATTTGACTTACATCATATTCAACAGATTATATACAATATGATCAGTCAAACGAGTGTAGCTAGGGATCAAATCCAATGACAACATCTAAAACTAATATTTAAATTAATAAAATGAAAAAACAAATTCTATTTTTAGCAATTTTCACATCAGCTGTATTATCTGCACAACTTTATTCTCCAAACGGTGCTCCGGCAACGTCTAATTCTTCAACAGGATATGTAGGAATTGGCACCTCTACTCCAAATTCAAAGTTACATGTTCAGGGAGATATCAATTCCACAGGAGGCGGTATTTTAAATATAGCCTTTAATGCTACTGATAAGACCAATGAAATTTCAAATTATGGGATGTCCTTACTAGGTACTTATCCCATAGGTTCTTCCGGGAGTACTGGTCCGGGAGTTACTTTATCCGGCTATTTTGGATTAAGCTTAAATACTGTATCCACCGAAAGAGTGCGGATCGATGATTCAGGAAATGTAGGAATAGGAACATCCACTCCTCAATACAAGTTAGATGTAAACGGAAAGTCTTCCTTTGCGGATAACATGAGAGTGAATGCCAAAATAGAAGCTAAAGAAATTAAGGTAACCCTTACGCCTACCGCAGACTTTGTATTTGAAAATGACTATCATCTGCCGAAATTGGAGGATGTTGAAAAACACATTAAGGAAAAGAAACACCTTCCTGAAATTGCCTCTGCAAAAGAAATGGAAAAAGAAGGAGTGAATGTCGGAGAGTTCCAGATCAAGTTGCTTCAGAAAATAGAAGAGCTAACGCTTTATACGATTGAACAAAATAAGTTGATTAAGGAACAGCAGAAAAGAATTGAAAAACTTGAAGCTAATAAGAAATAACATGATGGTGAGTATAAAAAAAATATTCCTTTTGCTCATAGTTTGCCTGTATGCAACTTTATGTGCCCAAGGAGAAAATGATAATTGGTATTTCGGGCAGTTTGCAGCCCTGAATTTTTCCAATCCTATTCCGACGTTTATTAACAATAGCCAGATGGGTGCCTTTGAGGCTTGTGGTACAGTAAGTGATTCGAATGGCAAACTATTGTTTTACTGTAATCCACAGGCAATCATTAATAGAGAACACCAGGCAATGCAAAATGGCACTGGCATTCAATCAACTGATACCAGTCAGCAGCTCGCCATTGTAAAAAATCCTGCAAATGTTAATCAATATTTTGTTTTTAATACTGGAGAAAATACGACGGGTTTACAGAATAATAACAGAATTATTTATTCTATTGTAGATATGTCACTTGGCCCGATTGGTGCAGACGGCTTACCATTGGGTGCCGTTACCAATGCCAAAAATATTCCTGTTTTAGACAATACCGGGAATATATTTTACTCCGAAGCGATAACTGTTGTAAAAGGTGCAACTTTTAATACGTATTGGGTTCTTATCCCAAATGGAAATAGCCTCTATAGCTATAAAGTAGATAATCAGGGTTTTGCAAACGGAAACCCTGTTGTTAGTATATTAAATTTCCCTGTAAATCTTGGTCAAGGAAGATATTATAGTATAAAAGCATCTCCTTTTGTTAATAACCCGAATTTCACAAATTACATATGTATTTCCCATTGGAGTTACACGAATATGAATACAGGCGCAACAACTTATCCGGGTATCAACAGAGTAATGGGGTTTAATGCTGCAACGGGAACTTTAGACAACAGCTTTGGAATGAATATTAACGGTATTCAGAGTTATATGCCTGAGTTTAATCAGAACGGTTCTGTTCTGTTTTTATCTTACAAGAATGTACACGCAGTCGACTTACTAAATTCTACTACAGGAAATGTTATCTCTTCTCAAATATATGGTGATAGTACTCCGAATACTTTTGGAAAGGGTATGCAGAGAAATAAATATGGAGATATTTTCTTAAGCAGTTATAATAGCAATTTTTTAGGAAGAATTAATAATCCCAATACTTACAGTAATAATCTTAGTGTAACAATGAATGCAGTACAGCTGGCAAACAGATATGCTTCCTACGGTTTGCCACAATTGGTTCCCTATTTTGAGAAACAAACCTATTATCCATGTATTAACGATCTTGTACTGGATACTCCAGAAACAAATAATAATTTTGTATATAACGTTGGAAATATTATTTTAACAGAAGCAAATTATTCTGTAACAAATGATAAGCAGATTATTATGAATGCTGGAAAAAGTATTACTTTTAAACCAAATACACATATTGTAGCGAAGAGCTTTCTAGCCAGAATTGTCCCTTGCAATCGGAATACAACAAGTATACAGGAAGTTAATAGAAATCTGAAATTAAAACAGACTGATATGGTACTTAATCTTGATCTAGAAGAAAAGGAAATATTGGAAAATAATATTAATATTTATCCCAATCCTTCTTCTGACTTTATTAATATCGATTCCCGAAAAGAAAAGATTTTATCTTGGGAACTATTTGACATCTCCGGAAGGAGTATTTTAAAAGGAAATTCTTCTAAAGTAAATGTACAAAGCCTGCCTAAAGCAAACTATATTTTAAATATAAATACTGTAAATAAGCAGATTACCAAAAAGGTAACTGTAAAGTAATAATCAGATTTTAAACAGAAAAAAGGTTCGGCGCAATGCCGAACCTTTTTTGTTTTATAAACCGTAAAAAACTATTTATTGAATAATTCCTCTACTTTATCCCAGTTTACTACTTCGAAGAATGCGGTTACATAATCAGGTCTTCTGTTCTGGTAATTCAGGTAATAAGCGTGCTCCCAAACATCAAGTCCTAAAACCGGAGTTCCTTTAACGTCTGCTACCGGCATCAAAGGGTTATCCTGGTTAGGTGTTGAAGTTACGGCAACGGAACCGTCTGAATTTTTAACCAGCCAGGCCCATCCGGAACCGAATCTTGTTTTAGCCGCATCGGAAAAATCCGTTTTGAATTTGTCAAAACCTCCGTAAGCTTCGATAGCAGCTTTCACGTTTCCTACCGGCTCCTTGCTTCCGCCCGGCGTTAAAATTTCCCAAAATAACGTGTGGTTGAAATGTCCTCCACCATTATTTCTTACTGCCGGCTTATCGGTTCCGGTCTGGCAAACTTCTTCTATCGTTTTTCCTTCAAGGTCCGTTCCTTTGATGGCATTATTTAAATTGTCAACATAAGCCTGGTGGTGCTTTGTATGGTGGATTTCCATTGTTTTAGCATCGATAGTCGGCTCTAATGCATCGTAAGCATATCCTAGTTGTGGTAATTCGAATGACATAATTATATTTTTTAATGTTATTACTCAAATTTAGTCATAATTTGATCCATACTCAAAAAATGCAGATTACTTTAATAAATCTTTAACATTGATTCTTTGATTTAGAATCAATTAAGTTTTGAAGTAGGGAAGTTGGAAGTTTTCTGAATTTTGATTTTTTCAATTCATGCTAACCCCAAATTCTATTTTGTGCTCAGGCTATTTGAATCTAAAAAAATATTGCAGAATTCTAATGATTTGCTATACCGATATTGCTCTGCCCGAGCAAAGTCAGCAACTGATTAATTTAATTTAAATTATTCAACAAAACAAAAAAGCCAAATGGATTAAGATCTTTAAACAGAAAGGAAAATGGTCTTTGATCCTAAAGTACGTGGTTTTCGAGTAAACTTCCAGCATCCAGCTTCCCGCTCCCAGCCTTTTAATTCTACATCAAGTACTGTAATTAAAAATTAAACTTCATCGTTAAAGAAATTCTCAGCCAAATCATTTATTCATTCAAAAACAAAAAGCACGGACATTTCGTCCGTGCTTTTTATTTAATAAAATTCAATTCTATTATTTATTCATCGACATCAGGAATTCTTCGTTGTTACGTGTTCCTCTGATGTTTTTGCTTACAAATTCCATGGCTTCCACAGGATTCATTTCAGAAAGGTATTTTCTGAGGATCCACATTCTTTGGGAAGTTACTTCATCAAGAAGAAGGTCGTCTCTCCGTGTGCTGGATGCTATCAGGTCAATCGCAGGATAAATTCTTCTGTTGGCGATCTTACGGTCCAGCTGAAGCTCCATGTTTCCGGTTCCTTTGAATTCTTCAAAGATCACCTCATCCATTTTGGAACCTGTATCAATAAGTGCCGTTGCAATAATCGTTAAAGAACCGCCGCCTTCAATCTTCCTTGCGGCTCCGAAGAACCTTTTCGGCTTGTGAAGGGCATTGGCATCTACCCCACCGGACAATACTTTACCGGAAGCCGGAGTAACGGTGTTGTAGGCTCTTGCCAGTCTGGTGATCGAGTCTAATAAAATTACGACATCATGACCGCACTCTACCATTCTCTGGGCTTTTGCCAATACAAGATTGGCTACTTTCACATGCTTTTCAGCGGCTTCATCAAAAGTAGAGGCGATCACTTCCGCATTTACGCTTCTTTCCATATCGGTAACCTCTTCAGGACGTTCGTCGATCAGAAGTACCATCATATAGACTTCCGGGTGATTGGCGGCAATAGAATTGGCGATATCTTTCAGCAACATTGTCTTACCGGTTTTCGGCTGTGCGACAATCATTGCCCGCTGTCCTTTTCCGATAGGTGCAATCAGATCAACAATCCTGGTAGACATCGTAGAATTATTTCCGGCCAGGTTGAATTTTTCTTCCGGGAAAAGCGGGGTTAAATATTCAAAAGCAACCCGGTCTTTGATAAAGGCAAGGTCTCTTCCGTTAACTTCCGTAGGTTTCAGCAAAGAAAAGTATTTCTCCCCTTCTTTCGGAAGTCTTACAATCCCTCTTACGGTATCTCCCGTTTTCAGGCTGTAGTTTCTGATCTGTGCCGTGGAAACATATACGTCATCTGGGGATGAAATGTAGCTGAAATCCGACGAACGAAGGAACCCGTAATTATCCGGCAAGATTTCCAGGACCCCTTCAATACTTACCATTCCGTCGAAACTGAATTCTTTTTTCTGTTCCTGCTGGTGGTGCTGATTCTGGTTTTGATTTTGCTGTTGGTCATCATTCCTTTCAGCATGCTGCTGTTGCGATCTGTGCTGATTCGGATTTTGATGCGGGTTAGAATTCTGATTTTGCTGCTGATCGTCATTCCTTTCGGCATGCTGCTGTTGCTGCCTTTGCTGATTGGGATTTTGATGCTGGTTATGGTTTTGATTCTGGTTAGAATTCTGATTCCGGTTCTGATTTCCGTTGTTGTGCTGCGGATTGTTGTGTTGTGTTCTCTGGGAACGTGCCTGAACCTTGGGTTGGTTATTGTTCTGCTTTTCTTCTGCAGGTGCAGATTCCTGGGTTTCTGAAGTATCGGGAGCTTCTGTTTTTTCCTGAAGCACTTCTGTATTGGCCGGGGAAACTCTCTTTCTTTTTTTCTTGGCTGCAGTCTGTTCTTCTGTAGCGGTTGCAGGTTCTGTTTGGGTTTCCTGCGGCTCTGCCTGTTGTTTTTGTTGTGGCTCTTCAGCAGCAGGTTTTAGTTCTTCTGCCTTTTCTTCCCCTGTAGGCTGAGGTTCTGCCTTTGTTTTCGCTGCCGTCTTTCTTGGGGCTGCTTTCTTAGCAGGAGCTTTGGCTGGCTTCTCTGCCGGTTTTTCTTCAGTGGTTACACTGGTTTCCGTGGTGTTGAAATATTCTTTTGCCACTTTGGGATTTGATGCCTGAAAGTCAAGAATAGCAAAGATTTTGTCATTTTCAGTGCTGTTTCTTGCCACTTTAACGCCCAAATCCTTTAAGATTTTAGTCAGTTCCGTTACGGATTTTGACCTTAACGTTTCGATGTTAAACATATTTATGTAAAAAAATGTAATTAATTGTGAGTAAGAAAAGTAAGTCCGGTGACTTTTGTTTTCAAGTACATTTGTATAATGCAAATCTACACTTATTTTTGAATTGTGCAAAATTTATGCTATTTTTGCCTTGAATTTATATTTCATGCTACAAAGAATACAGACTATTTGGACATTTTTAGCCGTTCTGGCGGCTGTATTCCTGTTCGTTACCGCACAGGATGTGATTGTTTCAGACAGTATTCCGGTAATTAACATCGGATGTGTTATTCTTGTTTTGGTTGGACTCCTAAGTGTTTTCAGCTTTAAAAACAGAAAAAGACAAATTTTGCTGAATACCGTCAGCATCATTATAAACGTTTTGTTGATTGGTGTATTGGTGTACTGGCTGCTAAATTTATCCGGAGGAATTGGTTTTCCTGAGAAGGGTATTGAGCCGATTTTTTCATTGATCGCGGTGATTTGTCTGTTTATTGCAAACATTTACATCAAGAGAGATGAAAGGCTCGTAAAATCTGTGGACAGACTTCGATAACCTTACAACGATTTTTTTGAGTGAGAACAGCTTCTTTTAAGGAGCTGTTTTTTATTTTATGTCTAAGTATTTTTATTCTGAAACGTTGCCGACGCTAAGGAAATGCCTTTAAGTAGCTGATAGCAATTAGCTTTTTGCTATTGGCTTTACATTCAGAATTTTAAAATTCAAAAAACGTATCATTAAATGATTTCAAGTACTTATAACGGATATTTTTCGGTCGCAGGGGCTGAACTACGCTCGTAAACTTTCAGTTTATGGTCAGCAAATGACAGCAATGGCAGGTTTAAATTTTACAGGTTTAAATTTTTCTGTAATCTGCTTTAAAAAAAGTTAAACAGGATCATTTGATAGGTAAATCTTTTAGCTGTATATTGACAGAAGGCTTTTCCAGCATCCAGCTTCCTGCCTTTTCAACTGCATAAGATCCTGTATATTGTGGGAAATTAAGATCTTAATGCAACATTTCCCTGTAAACTGCGACAGATTATGCATAATTTTATCATATGAAAAAACTCACCTATCTTACCTTTACCCTGTTTTCTGTTTTCTCCTTTGCCCAGGAGGTTTCGCAGGAAAGAATCAAAACCGTGCTTTCCACCCTGGCTTCCGATGAAATGAAAGGCCGTGAAATCGGTACCCAGGAAAATGACAATGCAGCCAATTACATCGCTAAGCTTTTTAAAGAAAATAACCTGGACTACTGCACCGGGAATTCTTACCTGGTTCCTTTTGACTATAAAGGCAAAACAGCTTACAATGTCTGCGGTATCAAAAAGGGCAAAACGGATAAATATCTTGGGTTCTCAGGACATTTCGATCATATTGGGACCAGCGAAAACCCGAAGGATAATATTTACAACGGTGCCGATGATGACGCCAGCGGAATTACAACCTTAGTAGGCATCGCCGATTATTTTAAAAATAAAAAGCCTGAATTTTCCATGGTCTTCATGGCCTTTAACGGCGAAGAAAAAGGAATGCTTGGATCAAGAGCCATCTCAACCGATAAAAACCTGGATAACATCTACAACAACATGACGGCCCTTTTCAATTTTGAAATGGTAGCCACCGAATCCGCCTTCGGAAAAAATGCCCTGTTTATGACCGGTGACGAGTTTTCCGATCTTGATGAACTGTTCAATAAAAATGCGGCCAACGGATTAAAAGTAAATCCTGATCCTTATGCTGCCCAGCAGTTATTTTACCGCTCGGATAATGTAAGTTTCGTTAAAAAGAAAATTATCGCCCATTCATTCTCAACGGTTGATATGACAAAAGCTACGCATTACCACCATGAAAATGACGATGTGAATGTGGTTGATTTCGCCAATTTAACGCAGATCATCAACAACTTCGGAAAAACGCTCGACCAGCTGTCTCCGAAGAATTTCGCTCCGAAATATAATGACAAAGTAAAGTTTTAAATCATCGAACCGCCAATCCGGCGGTTTTTTCTTTCTGTAAAAGGATATGAATTCACTTAGCGGAAAGAAGCTTTTAGCGGATGGTGTAACAAATCCTTGAGATTTGAAACTTATTGATTAAAGTAAAACGCCATTCAAAACGTCTTATCATTTTAATTATGTAATTTTGCTATCCAATTTTTTCATTGAATGAATCAATATATTAAAATTCTCAAGTTCGCAAGACCTCATCAAAAATACATTTACGGAAGTTTATTCTTCAACCTGATGTATTCCGTATTCCAGATTGCATCCCTGGGGACCATTCTGCCGGTTTTGGGAATGCTTTTCGGAACCATCGAAGCTAAAAAATACAGTTCTCCGCCCGTATACTCGGGAGAAATTCTGGACTTCTTCAGTTATATTAAAGAGTACGCCAATTATTATGTACAAAGCATGGTTACCCAATATGGTGCCCTTACCGTATTAGCCTGGTTATGTGTAATTACAGCCTTCATGTTTCTGCTGAGAAACCTTTTCCGTTATTTCGGATCTTTTTTACTGATCAATTACCGTGTTGGAGTTACCAAAGATCTTCGGGGCGCCATGTACAGAAAAATCCTGGCCCTCCCTGTTTCTTTCTTTACGGAAAGCAGAAAAGGCGATCTGATGTCGCGGATGTCGAATGATGTCGGGGAAGTGGAAGGAAGCATATTGGGAAGCTTGGTAGAACTGATCAATGCCCCGTTCATGCTGATCAGCACTCTGGTTACCCTGTTTTTCCTGAGTACCGAACTGACACTTTTCTCGCTTCTGGTATTGCCCGTAATGGGTACCATGATCGCCTTGATCGGAAAAAGCCTTAAAAAAGACTCCCATGAAGCGCAGAACGAAATGGGAACTATTTTTTCCATTGTCGATGAAACCTTAAAATCAACGAAAGTCATCAAGATATTCAGTGCCGAGAAGATTATGGATACCCGCTTTATGCAGTCGATGCAGAAGTGGATTAACAGCTCCATCCGTTTGGGGAGAAAAAAAGAACTGGCCTCGCCGATGAGCGAATTCCTGGGTTCGGTAACGTTCCTGATTATCGCCTGGTACGGAGGGAAACAGATTATTGTAGAGAAAAGCATTTCACCTGCCGATTTCCTTGTCTTCCTGGGAATATTCTTCCAGATCCTGCCGCCGGTGAAAAGCTTATCCCAATCGATCTCCAATGTCCAGAAAGGAGAAGCTTCCCTGGAAAGGGTACTTCAGATCCTGGATGCAGATGTAAAAATTGATGAAGTGCCGGATCCTGTTGCCATTTCCACGCTTAACAAAGCGATTGAATTTAATAACATCGGCTTTTATTACGATAAGGACCATACCATCCTTAAAAATTTCTCATTGAGCATTCCGAGAGGAAAAACCGTAGCCCTTGTCGGACAGAGCGGAAGCGGGAAGACCACCATTGCCAATCTTCTGGCCCGGTTTTACGACGTTTCCGAAGGTGAAATCCTTATCGACGGAACCAATATTAAAAACTTAAGGCTGAAAGAATACCGTAAGCTGTTGGGGATGGTAACACAGGAGTCCGTCCTTTTCAATGATTCGGTTTACAATAATATTTTAATGGGTAAGCCGGATGCAAAGCGGGAAGAGGTAATTGAAGCCGCAAAAATCGCGAATGCCGATCATTTCATTTCCAGTCTTCCTGAAGGTTATGATTCGAATATCGGGGACGACGGAGGCAAGCTTTCCGGCGGACAGAAACAAAGGGTTTCCATTGCCAGAGCCGTGCTGAAAAACCCACCGATCATGATCCTGGATGAGGCGACTTCCGCCCTGGATACCGAATCTGAACGGTTTGTACAGGATGCCCTGGAAAAGATGATGGAAAACCGAACGTCACTGGTCATTGCCCACCGGCTTTCGACAATACAGAAAGCAGACTGGATCGTGGTGATGGAGAAAGGAGATATTGTGGAACAGGGGACCCACCATGACCTGATCGCCAAAAAAGGCGTGTACCATAAGCTGGTAGAAATGCAGAATTTTGATTAAACAAAATGAATCCTATTATAAAAAAAGAGAAAGCCGGAACAGCTTTCTCTTTTTTTGTATGGTTTGAAATTATTGTTTATTTCTTAATGACCTTGTGCGTAAAACGGGTTCCGCCTTCCAATGTGATATCCAGGATATAGGCTCCTGCAGGATAAGCCGTAAGATCCGCTCTGGATTCGGTGGTTTCCGAAAGTTTCCTTCCGTCCGTTGAAAATACGGACATCAGCTTTACTTTCTTCTGCCCTTTTACCGTTACATAATCTGCTGTAGGATTTGGAAAGATGGAAACGTCAGTTGTTGAAACATCTTTCACCGAAAGGCTCTGGTTCAGGCTCTGCATATACATCGACAATACGATCTGCCCGTCCTGATTGTAAAATACAGCAGAAGGGACCTCATATTTAATCGTATGGCTTCCTGCAGAAAGAGAAGGCACCGAAAAAGTCCGTATCGGAACGGAATCTCCCGGACACCAGTTGTTCCAGTTGGTCCACCAGGACGTCGATTGTGCATAATTTCCATAAATACCATTAGTCTGTGTATTGTACACCCGGTAAGGCTCACATGACTTTCCTCCCGGCTTAAAGGTTAGTACCTGCGTATTATCCAGAGAAACAAAATTCTGTCTTCTTACATACTCTTCCCCATTGGTACCGGCACCGTGCGGTGATGAAATAATAAAAAACTTGGGATTGGCAGCGGTCTGGGTAAGATTAAAATCAACCAACCGTACGGTTTGCCCCGCAACGTCCGTATTGTTATAGTTATTAAGCGTATTGGAATCCAGCAGCGGAAGAATTGTATTGAAGTTATTATTAATCGTAGGATCATTGGAAGTAATAAACGTTAATGTCCCGGCAAAGACGTCATTTCTGCCATTACAGCCTGCCACCTGGGTATTGGCTGCATAAGGCACCCCGAATACATCCAGTTCCACCCAGATGTCATAAGCCGTCCTCAAAGCGACATTGCTGAAAACCGGATACAGGTTATCCACATTATAGGTGTAAGGAACTTCGGTAGGAGATATGTTTTTATTCATGAAAGGCGTAATATACCTTCCGACTTCAAATCTTTTTACCAGTGGATCACTCATCGTATAAAATGCCTGGCCTTTAGGAACCAAAGCAATATGCACCCCTCCTATCCTGTCGTAGTTATCACATAAAGCACCGATGGTAATCTCCATCTGGATTTTGTTCTGGAAACTGTTTAGTTCCGCGTCCGTCAGTTTTCTGGTATATCTTGAATTGGCCAGTCTGATGGTATTGGCAGGAACGGGCTGTGAAACGTTGGCAGCATATCCGTCATAAAAGACAATCTGTGAAAAGACATCAATGCTGGTCTGTGCTTTAAAAAGGGAGGATACAATAAGTAAAGGCAGTAAAAGTCTCTTCATTTATTACATTTATTTAAAAACAAACAAATTTATAAATTAAACATTAAAAAAGACCCATAAAATTCAAAAAATAAGCAACCAATCAATGATATACTTAAATTTAACACAAAATAAAAAAGTTACAGTTAGGGTTTAGGAGTTCAAGGCTGATTCTTTTTAAGCAAAATTCTTATCCGGACAATTGATCACAACAAATAACATGAACTCGGCCGTACTTAGCTAATATTCAGCTGTTTGTTTAATTAAAATACTGATTGAAGAGTCTTAAATTATATTTTAAATAAAATATTTTGATTAAATGACAAAGATTTCGTTTGACCAAAAATCCCCTTTGATTGTATTTTTGATAAAAGAAACTTCCGGCACCCAGCTTCCCTTTTCCAGCCTTTTAACCTGGTTTCAGCTTCGGGTTTACGTTAAATAAAAAAGAGGAAACCTTACGATCTCCTCTCTGAATTTTTTATGTATTAAAAATTTAGTCTTCTTTCATTCTTGCAATAACATCCACGCCTCCTTTCGTAATATCCCCGATCTTACAAACAATCTCCGTATCCAACGGTAAAAATACATCCATCCTGGACCCGAATTTGATAAAACCGAACTCATGCCCCGCTTTCGCTTCATCACCTTCTTTACAATAGAAAACAATTCTTCTCGCAACGTAGCCTGCAATCTGTCTGAAAACCACTTTATGATTCGTTAAACTCTCTACGGCAACAGTTGTTCTTTCATTTTCCGTAGACGATTTTTCGTGCCATGCCACCAGATATTTCCCCGGATGGTATTTTTTATAGATTACTTTTCCGGATACCGGATACCTGCAGATATGTACGTTCAGCGGAGACATAAAGATGGAAACCTGGATGGCTTTCCCTTTGATAAATTCGTCTTCTTCCACTTCCTTGATCATCACTACTTTTCCGTCTACCGGCGCAATCACATTTTCTTTATGGTCCAAAATATCACGGTTCGGTACCCGGAAGAACCAAAATACCAGACTGTATACCACCAATAAAGGCAGAATGATCACCAGCGACCACATTTCAAGAAAATAAATAGCCAGCGCACTTACTATAATAAACAGCAAGGAGGCAACGGTGATGGTTCCTTTTGATTCTCTGTGTAATTTCATGAGATTAAATAAATTTTTCTAAAATAAAGTACAAATATACGACAGGAACGCAAATTAAAAAACTATCCAGGCGATCTAATACACCGCCATGCCCCGGAATGATGTTGCCACTGTCTTTCACCGCGAAATTTCTTTTGAGCTGGCTCTCTACCAGATCCCCTATCGGAGCGAAAGCAGCCACTAAGAAACCGACTACCATCCAGTTTCCGCGCAGGTCATGCTGGTACTTTTCAATAAAATAAGAAAGAACCAAAGTCAGCACTACACCACCGATGTATCCTTCCCATGTCTTTTTGGGAGAAATCTTTGGAGCCATCTTATGTTTTCCGAAAAATTTACCGGTAAGATAAGCAAAGGTATCGCTGCTCCAGATCAGAATAAACAGGAACAATACTTCCAGTGAAAAGCTGTCATCAAATCTTGAAAACTTAGGCAATCCCAAAGCAAAGCTGAAAGGCAGCGCGACATAAATTACGATAAAAATAAGCTTTCCGCTATCGAAATACAATTCATTCGGGTATTTGAACAAAGTAACGACGGCAATTAAAATCAAAACCATCGCCAGGATCTCGCTCAGCCGGAAATCGAAAAAGAAATCGAAATGAAAATATCTTTTGGAAAAAATATAGAAAATAAAAATAACCAGCGGGAAAACGACAAACCGCTCATAGCCTTTCCCGAATTTCATGATTTTAAAACCTTCCCAGGCACCGACACTCATCAGGAGCGTAATTAATCCGAAATACAGGTATTCCTGTCTTACAAGTCCCGGTGAAATGCTGTTGATCAGCTGAGCGCCGAGCGGAGAGGTACAAAGAATGATAACGGCGACATAAACAAGTCCTGAAAGGGTTCTTTGAATGAGATTTTTGTCCAAAATTTTATATTTATAAGTTGATGCTTAATCCTCAAGCAGCAATAAAAAAAGTTTCGTATTAGTATGCGCCGAAGTATCGAGCTTGGAGTGGCCTCCGCTGATGGATGTAAGATTCTTGATATTCCCGTTTCTTTTGATTTTCCCCATGGCGTCGTTCAGGTTGCTCACGATCTGTGAAACATTGGCCATGATGATAATCTTATCCGGCAGCCTCGAAGAATGATAATGCAGGATGTTGTTGTGTGAAAGCATGATCCTTCCGTCATAAGCGATGAGATACTCGCAGGTAATAAAACTGGCATCGTTTCCAGGCTGAAGTTCGGTAGTATAAGGTGTCTTTACCACATCCAGAAAATTCTGAAGGTCTTTATCCCAGCAGAACATATTCCGGATTCCTTCGATTTTAATGATCTGGTTCAACGTCTGCAAAGCTTCGGCTTCATCGGCACAATAATTGAAAAATCCTCCTGAATGTGTAAACAACTGGGCAAATTTATAGTCAAGATCCGCATTTTTCAGTGAATCCCCTAGCTTTTCCAGGCTCTGTTTCTGCTCTTCTTCAGGCTGGCTGGTAAGTTTGCTTACAATCTTCTTGAATAAATTCAACGTAGTTTATTTTTAGTCAACTTAATACAAAAATATAAATTAATCCCATAGAATTCCAAAAACATGCCGATAAATATGAAAAAACCTGACAATTTCAGAACTGCCAGGTTTTATGATGTTTAATTTTAAACCTTATATCTGGGTAGGACTTTCAGGTGCCTGAATTTCGCCTTCCCCTTCTTTTTCCTTAATCAGGATCTGCTCTTGCGGCTCCGCACTCGGAATGGTATTCGTTACCGGCTTTTCCGTCAATTCCGGATCCCAGGCTCTTTTACCAAATACTTCTTCAAGGTCTTCACGGAAGATTACTTCTTTTTCCAGAAGCTTGGTGGCCAAAGCATCCAGTTTATCTTTATTATCCGTCAGGATCTGTACGGCACGGTCATACTGTGTCTCGATAAGCCCTCTGATTTCAACGTCAATCTTCTTTGCCGTTTCTTCAGAATACGGTTTTCCGAAATTGTATTCAGACTGTCCTGAACTGTCGTAATAAGATATATTTCCGATATTCGGGCTCAGACCGTAGATGGTAACCATGGCCTGGGCTCTTTTCGTTACACTCTCCAGATCGGAAAGAGCACCGGTAGAAATATTATTGAATATTACCTGTTCAGCAGCTCTGCCTCCTAAGGTGGCACACATTTCATCAAGCATTTGCTCTGTGGTCGTCAACTGTCTTTCTTCCGGCAGATACCAGGCTGCTCCTAAAGAACGTCCTCTTGGTACGATGGTTACCTTCAAAAGCGGCGAAGCATGTTCTACCAACCATGAAATCGTAGCGTGTCCTGCTTCATGATAAGCAACTCTTTTCTTCTCAGATGGCTTGATCGCTTTATTTTTCTTTTCAAGCCCACCGATGATTCTGTCAACCGCATCAAGGAAATCCTGCTTGCTTACCGAAGAATGATCATTACGGGCAGCTATTAATGCCGCTTCATTACAAACATTGGCAATATCCGCTCCACTGAATCCCGGAGTCTGCTTAGCCAAAAATTCACGGTCTACATTATCGTCAAGTTTGATTTTCTTTAAGTGAACATCAAAAATCTGTCTTCTTTCATGCAGCTCCGGAAGATCTACATAAATCGAACGGTCGAAACGTCCTGCTCTCATCAATGCTTTATCCAGAATATCCGCTCTGTTGGTAGCTGCCATCACGATAACGTTGGTGTCGGTACCGAAACCGTCCATTTCCGTCAGCAACTGGTTCAGCGTATTCTCTCTTTCATCGTTTCCTCCGGAGAAGTTGTTTTTTCCCCTGGCGCGTCCGATGGCGTCAATCTCATCAATGAAAATAATAGCCGGAGATTTGGCTTTGGCCTGGGCAAAAAGGTCTCTTACCCTTGATGCACCTACCCCCACGAACATTTCCACGAAATCCGAACCTGAAAGTGAGAAGAAAGGAACTTTAGCTTCTCCTGCTACGGCTTTTGCCAATAAGGTTTTACCGGTTCCCGGAGGCCCTACCAAAAGGACACCTTTAGGAATCTTACCTCCTAGTTTCGTATATTTTTCCGAGTTCTTCAAAAAGTCCACAACTTCCTGAACCTCTTCTTTAGCGCCTTCCAGGCCAGCAACATCTTTAAAGGTTACCTGGATTCTTTCTTTTTCATCAAAAAGCTTGGCTTTCGATTTCCCGATTGAAAAAATCTGCCCGCCGGGACCCCCGCCGCTGCCCATTTTTCTGAAAAGGATAAAATAAAATACCCCGAGGATCGTAATCCAGATCAATGCCTGAACCAGAATATCCATCAGCGGGCTTTTACCCACACCGTAGTCTTTCGAGGTCTTAACGGCCGGATTCTGAGCTTTTACCTGATCAAATTTTTGTAAGAAAAGCTGAAGATCCCCGTATTTTACGGTATAATCTGCTTTCGGAGCCATGGAAAAGGCAGAAAGCGGATCATTCTCCTTTGTACTTACCGTTGCTGTTTTTGCGGCTTTGGTAAGGAAAACGTCAGCTCTTTCAGTGTCTTTATAAATTATAATGTTCTGAACTTTTCCCGCCTGCATTTCCCTGAAGAAAGCATCCTCGTCGATAGACTTTGCGCTGTTGTCTCCAAAAGAATTGGCTACAAAAAACAGCACAAGGGCTATGATCATGATCGGAAAAAACCAGTTAAATCCTTTATTATTCATTTATACTTTTTAAAATTAATATTAATTTTCAATTCTCGTAATGGCGGCATCCCCCCAAAGTTCTTCGATATCGTAATACTCACGGACTTCTTTCTGGAAAATATGAACGACTACCGAAACATAGTCTACCAATACCCACATGGAGTTTTCGGTACCTTCTACGTGCCAAGGCCGGTCTTTAAGATCGTTTCTTACTTTCTTTTCCACACTTCCTGCCAATGCCGAAACCTGCGTATTGGAGTTTCCGCTGCAAATGATGAACGTTTCTGCCACTGAGTTTTCGATGTTGGAAAGATCAAATATCATGATATCTTCGCCTTTTACATCCTGGATAGCCTCTACAATTTTATCTATTAGTGCTTGTTTTTCTGCTGTTTTATTCATTAAAAAATACTATAATCTGCAAATTTATTGTTTTTCTTTTACTTTAGCCTTACTTTTAACCCCCGAAAGTCTTAAAGTTTTCTTAAATGAGTCAACTATTTTATCTGAACGAATGTTCTTCTACTAATGACGAAATATCCAAGTTTTTACTTTACGAAAATTCAGATTTTGTTGCGGTGTATACATTCAATCAGACAAAAGGCCGCGGACAATATGGAAACACCTGGTCTTCAACGGCTGAAAAAAATCTGGCTTATACGCTGGCCGTTAAAGCTGAAAATTTTACGGCCTCCGATGTCATGTTCAATTATTATACCGCAATTGTCATCAGCGATTTCCTTGCCAATCTGGCTGAAAACCCGGTGAAAATCAAATGGCCCAATGATATCATCCTTAAAAACAAAAAAATCGTCGGGATTTTAATCGAGAAGAAAAAAATCAATCACCAGAATTATTTTATTATCGGGGCGGGATTCAACATTCTTCAGGAAACCTTCGGTGAAATTTCCAATGCTTCATCGCTTTTGACGCTTACGGGAAAGTCTTTCGACCTGCATGAATTTGCCCTGCAGCTGAATATTTTTTTAACGGAAAATTTAAAATTTTTTCCTTCCGGACAGGAAATTCTGAATCTTTTCAATAAGAACCTCTTCCGGAAAGATGAAATTTCCGTTTTTGAAAAAGGTAAAAAACGACAAAATGGCATCATCCGAAAGGCTGACGAAAAAGGAGAATTGTGGATTGAACTGGAAGATGACGGCTTACAGTCTTTCTATCACAAAGAAATCAAGCTGCTTTACTGATTGGCTCTTTTGATATACAGGTAAGCGGCAAGCGGGAAGAAAACAATATTCGGGAACCACATCGCCAGAGCCGGAGACATACTCTTGTTTTCAGAAACCACTTTTAAAGCCTCAAAAGAGAATACAAAGACGAAAGCCAGGGAAATTCCCAGCGCCAGGTTTACCCCGAGTCCTCCTCTTTTCTTCTGAGAGGAAAGGGAAAGTGCCAGAAAGGTAAGGATCACGATGGAAACAGGCATGGAAGTTCTTTGATGCAACTCATTCAAGTGGGCATTCAGGTTGCTGTTTCCTTTTTCAGTTTCCCTATTGATGAATTTTAAAAGCTCAGGCGTGGTTTTATTCTGCCCCAGCAATTCGTTCGGGAAAAGTTCTTCGGGATCGTGCCCGTAATTTTTCTTCAGCTCAAACCCATTGGCCAGCTTTTCCGTATCGTCTTTATTGATGGTTTTTTCCGTGTAGGAATTCAGGAGAAAGATTTTTTTATCCTTATCCCAGGAGACATCGGAAGCTTTGAACTCATAGGTCATCCTCCTGTTTTTATCAAATTTCTGATAAAGAAATCCGGATCCCCTTTTCTCCCTTTTGTTCCAGGTATTGATGAAAATATATTCGGTTTTGCTCAGCTGAGCGGAAACGGGAGCCGTTCCCAGTACCTTTTCCTTGTTCGTCGCATTATAGGTATAAGCTTCCAGCTGATTTTTCTGAATGTTGGCCCAGGGCAATAAAAAATGATTGATCCCCAATGACAAAATGGCGATAAAGAGTGAGGTAAGCAGGTAAGGCCTTGCAAACCGATGGAAGCTGGCGCCGCTGCTGATGACCGCTACGATCTCCGTATTGTTTGCCATCCTTGATGTAAAATAAATCACCGAAATGAAGACCAGGATCGAAAGGAAGGTCATGATCAGATTGATGATCCAGAACGGATAAAAATGGATCAGGAAGTACGTAACATTCAGCTTCGGATCGATGGCCGTGGCATTTTCAATCCGCGGGATTTTCTGCTGTACATCGATTACCAATACCACAATAGAAAGCAGGACCAGCATGAAACTGAATGTCCCAAGGTATTTTCGCACGATGTATCGGTCTATGATCTTCAGCATGTTACTGCATTTTTATTTGATTATTCCCGTGAGGAGTTTTTTCTTTATTAATCGGTTACAGCCTTTGGCGCAGCACCGGAACTACAGCATCTTTCCACTGATAGAAATCTCCTGCCAAAATATGTTCCCTCGCTGTTCTTACCAGATCCAGGTAGAAAGCCAGATTATGAATTGATGCAATCTGCTTGGCCAGGTATTCTTTCGAGACAAACAAATGCCTCAGATACGCCTTCGAATATTCCCGGTCTACGAAACTCGTTCCGAATTCATCCAGCTGCGAAAAATCCTGCTTCCACTTTTCATTTTTCATATTCATGACTCCTTTCCAGGTGAAAAGCATGGCATTTCTGGCGTTTCTTGTCGGCATGACGCAATCCATCATATCGATACCCAATCCGATCGACTCCAGGATATTCCAAGGCGTTCCCACGCCCATCAGGTATCTGGGTTTTTCTTTTGGTAAAATATCCGTCACCTCATCGGTAATTCTATACATTTCTTCTTCCGGCTCACCCACAGAAAGCCCGCCGATGGCATTACCTTCAGCACCGGCTTCAGCAATCACTTCCGCGGAAATTTTTCTTAAATCCGAAAAGGTGGAACCCTGAACGATTGGGAAAAGCCTTTGCTTATGCCCATACAATTCCGGATTGCTTTCCGTCCACTCGATACATCTTTTCAGCCAGCGGTGCGTAAGCTCCATAGAAGATTTGGCCTGGTTGTACTCGCACGGATACGCCACACATTCGTCGAAAGCCATAAAAATATCGGCGCCGATCTGTCTCTGGATCTCCATCGATTTTTCCGGAGAAAACATATGATAACTTCCGTCAATGTGGGATTTGAACCTTGCGCCTTCCTCAGACATCTTTCTGCTGCTGGCCAGGGAAAACACCTGGAAACCTCCGGAATCCGTAAGAATGGGAAGATCCCATTTCATGAACTGGTGCAGCCCCCCTGCTGCCTGCATGGTTTCCATTCCCGGACGGAGGTATAAATGGTAGGTATTGCCCAGAATAATCTGAGCCTGTATGTCTTCTTTTAGTTCTCTCTGATGAACGGTTTTCACGCTCGCTACCGTTCCCACCGGCATGAAGATCGGCGTCTGGATCGTACCGTGATCCGTCGTAAGCTCGCCTGCTCTTGCTTTCCCCTCAGAGGTTTTTTCTATATTAAAAAACTTTTGCATCATGTACTTCTCTTATCTCGATAACACGGGAGGCGGCTGAACTTCCCCCGGTTTATTGCTTTTATCCTTTACATACTGATCCGCCTTCGGATCTCTTTCCAATAATATTTGCTGTGCATCTTCCGCAATCCCCTGCATTTTTTCTTTAACCACATAATATTTGAAGCTTGCAATAAAATCTTCGGATTTGATGTTGTGCTGTTTTAAAACATATCTTGTTCCGGATTCCAGATTGGAATTCGGATAGATAAATGTTGCCTGGTCGTTGATGGCCAGATCCGCCAATACTTCTGCCATCTGATCCTTGGAAAGCAGGTTTTTGGGCTTGTCGATGTAGTCGCCGCAGGACCACAGGCTCATCAGGACGAAAATGAAGAACAGTTTTTTCATAATCTGTTGATCAGGGATTTCCATTTTAAATTTAATACGCCGAAAACCGCTTCATGAATGATTCCGCCGTTCATTTTGCTTTCCCCCAGGATCCTGTTGGTGAAAATAATAGGTACTTCCACGATTTTGAATCCTTTTCTGAAGGCCCTGAATTTCATTTCAATCTGAAACCCATATCCTTTTAACCTTACATTATCCAAACCGATTTCTTCCAGCACTTTTCTCGAGAAGCAGACAAAACCTGCGGTTGTATCGTGAATGGGAAGTCCCAGCACAAAACGTACATATTTTGAAGCAAAATAAGATAGAAGCACTCTTCCCATCGGCCAGTTCACCACATTTACCCCTTTGGAGTACCGGGAACCGATGGCCATATCCGCATTCAGACACGCTTCAAAAAGTTTCGGCAGATCGTTCGGGTTGTGGGAAAAATCGGCATCCATCTCGAAAATATAATCGCACTTATTTTCGATGGCCCACCTGAAGCCGTGGATATACGCCTTTCCCAGACCGTCTTTTACTTTCCTTACGGATAAGTGGAGATGATGCGGAAATACCTTCTGCAGATCCTTTACCAGTTCCGCCGTTCCATCAGGAGACGAGTCATCCACTACCAGAATATGAAAGTCATCTTCCAATGCAAAAACTGCGGAAATAATATCTTCAATATTTTCCTTTTCGTTGTAAGTCGGAATTATGACCAGTTTTTTCATTTCAGTTTGCAAAGATAGTTTATTTAACCTTTTTATTTTATACAAAATAATCTATAATTTTGCAAAAAAATTACGTTGCCGCTATCACAAAACTTTATAAATCACACAAGAATACCTGAGAACAACGATTGGGTAATCTTTATATTGCTAGGTTGTATCTTTTTATATCTTTTTATGATGAATATCGTGGAAAGGGAAGCCAACCTGAAAGACTTTCTGCTTCAGAAATATTATGACTCCAGCAACAACCTGCCGAGCTGGGCCATGACCTCCTGCGTTATCGTCCTTACTTTGTCGGTCCTGATCTCGCAGTACGTGCCTACGGTCCCGAAGTTTGTAGCAGACCTTCAGGTTTTGGGATACCAGCTGAATAAATTCGGATTCAGCCTGATAGCCGTTATCCTTTTTTACCTGGTAAGGACCTGCCTCGGCTTTTTATTTTTCCAGAGTATCGGCGAAGGGAAAAAGTGGACCATCTTTTATTTTACCGCTACTAAATTCTATTTTATCCTGTCTTTTCTGCTGATTATCCTGTGTGTGATGCACTATTATTTCCCGATCGACAGAAATGAAATGTTTTTATATTATCTGTTCTTTTTTTCCTTTGTCTTCATTTTCAAAGTTTTTTTCTATTTATTTCACAAGAACAAGATATTACCCGGAAAATGGTATTATAAATTTTTGTATATTTGCACCCTCCAAATCGCACCTCTTTTGTTGCTTTGGAAGCTATTATTTTTTTAATAAATGTCAATGATGAGAATAAAGTCTATATTGGTTTCTCAACCAGCGCCAAGTGAGTCGTCTCCGTACCTGGAAATTGCAAAGAAGGAAAAGATAAAGATTGATTTCCGTCCTTTCATCCATGTCGAAGGAGTTGACAATAAAGAACTGAGAACACAGAAGATCGATCTTACGCAATATACCGGAATTATTTTCACGAGTAAAAATGCGATAGACCATTACTTCAGATTAGCGGAAGAGCTGCGCTTTTCGGTACCAGATACGATGCGTTACATCTGTCAGTCTGAAGCGATTGCCAACTACCTTCAGAAGCACATCGTGTACAGAAAAAGGAAGATCAGCTTCGGGGAGAAGAATTTTGCCGATCTGCTGCCTCTTTTCAAGAAGTTCCCGACCGAGAAATATCTGCTTCCCTCATCCGATGTTCTGAGCCCGGATATTACAAAGACTATGGAAGCTTCCAATGTAGATTGGAAAAGAGCCATCATGTACAGAACGGTTTGCAGCGATCTTACCGACGTCAATATTAAAGATTACGACATGCTCATTTTCTTCAGCCCGCAGGGAATCAAGTCTTTGCAGCAGAATTTCCCGGACTTCAGGCAGGAAGATACGAAAATCGGCGTTTTCGGTTCCACGACTTCAGCCGCTGCAGAAGAAGCAGGTTTGAAAGTAGATTTAATGGCACCGACAAAAGAAACCCCATCCATGACCATGGCCCTGGAAAAATATATTAAAGCACTTCACAAATAAGTTTTAATATAAAAATATAAAGCAACCGTCTTTTCATACAGGAAAGATGGTTTTTTTTTAACTAAATTTGAACAAGAATTAATATTGAATGGAAGCTCCAAAGGCAAAAAAAATAGAAAAACTCCTCGAAACACACGGTGATCAAAGAACGGACAGCTATTTCTGGCTCAATGAAAGGGAAAATCCCGAAGTCATCAAATACCTTGAAGAAGAAAACGCGTATGCCGATTTCGTGATGAAAGACACCGAACCGTTGCAGGAAAAACTTTTTGAAGAAATGAAGGCGCGATATAAAAAAGATGACGAGTCTTTACCCTATTTTTTCAACGGCTATTGGTACATTGTACGTTACGAAAATGGAAAAGAATATCCTATTTTCTGCAGAAAGCACCAGACCCTGGAAAATGAAGAGGAAATTATCCTGGACGTAAATATTCTGGCGGAAGGCGAAAGCTACTTTGAAGTGGGAAGTGTTGCCGTTTCCCCGAATAACGAGCTGGCTTCTTTCTCATCGGATAATGTGAGCCGAAGAATCTACAGCATCAATTTCAAGAATCTGAAGACCGGGGAAATCCTTCCGGATAAAATTGAAAATACCACCGGCAAAGCAGTCTGGGGAAATGATAACGAACATGTTTTTTACATCCGGAAAGATGAAAGCCTGAGGGCTTTCCAGGTATACCGCCACAAGCTGGGAACCGATGCTTCCGAGGATGTACTGATTTTCCATGAGAAAGATGAAACTTTCGACGTGAATGTTTTCAAAACGAAATCCCTGGAATATATTTTCATCGCCAGTTCCAGCACGATTTCGGATGAGCACCGGTTTATCCCTTCCGACAATGTTTTTGCAGACTGGACGATTATTCAGCCAAGGATTGATGACCTGGAGTATTCCGTGGAACATTACGAAGACGAGTTTTACATCATTACCAATGCTGATGATGCTTTTAATTTTAAAATCGTAAAGGCAAAAATCGACAATTGCGGTATGGAAAACTGGGTGGATGTGATCCCGCACCGTCCTGAAGTTTTGCTGGAAGGTTTTGAGATCTTTAAAAATTATTTGGTTCTTGAGGAAAGGGAAGAGGGCTTATTGCAGATTAAAATCATCGATGAAAAAACTCAGGAATCCTATTACCTGCCGTTCTCCGACCCTACCTACACGGCTTATATCGGGGCAAACCTTGAATTCGACACGGAAATCCTGCGCTATGGTTATACTTCTTTAACCCAGCCGAGCTCGACGTACGAATATAATATGAAAGACAAGACCACCATTCTTCTGAAACAGCAGGAAGTATTGGGCGGAAATTTTTTTGCGGAAAACTATATTTCCGAAAGAATATGGGCGGATTCCAGGGATGGAGAAGCCCGGATCCCGATTTCCCTTGTGTATCATAAAGACACGAAAAAGTCTGCGGATACCCCACTGCTGCTTTACGGATACGGAAGCTACGGCCATACCGTGGATGCAAGTTTCTCGAATGTAAGGTTATCAATCCTGGACCGGGGCTTTATTTATGCCATTGCCCATATCCGGGGCGGTGAATACCTTGGCAGAGAATGGTATGAAAACGGAAAAATGCTGTCTAAGAAAAATACGTTCTTCGATTTTATTGATGCCGGAAAATTTTTAATTAAAGAAAATTATACTTCCTCAAAACACCTCTATGCCATGGGCGGAAGTGCCGGAGGGCTTTTGGTAGGAGCCGTGATGAATTACGAACCGGCTTTGTTCAACGGGATCGTGGCCCAGGTGCCTTTTGTGGATGTGGTAACCACCATGCTGGATGATACCATTCCCTTAACCACGGGAGAATATGATGAATGGGGAAATCCGAACGACGAAGAATATTATCATTACATGAAGGAGTATTCGCCGTACGACAATGTAGAAGCCAAAGATTATCCGCACCTCCTGATCACCACCGGGCTGCATGATTCGCAGGTTCAGTATTGGGAGCCGGCCAAATGGACGGCCAAGTTGAGAGAGCTGAAAACGGATAACAACCTTCTGGTTTTTAAAACCGATATGAGTGCAGGCCACGGTGGGGCAAGCGGAAGGTTTGAATCCTTAAAGGAAGATGCTCTGGAATATGCATTTTTAATAAAACTGGAAAATAAAAATTAAGACATGACCCTCCTGATTATTTTTATGGGCGTTGCAATAGTATAATTATCTTTTCCAAAAAAGCAGGATCAACAGAATAGAAAAACAGGAATACCTGCGGGAAAAGAAGGATGAAAAATTCGAGCAACTTCTGGATCTTGCCGGAAAACAGGATGCAGCAAGATCTGAAACGCAGCGTACCCATAACAATCAGGAGAATTGATTTATACATTATGAATAACGAAGCAGAATACTGGCAGCAGGTAGAACAATTTTTCATTGAAAATTTTGATACCGAGAAAAACGCACCGATTGAAACCTATCTTTTCCTGATAGGCCTTCAGGAACTCGGCAGCGGCCAGCAGAAATATACAAAGGACGATAAGGTAAACCTCCTCCACATTGCCGTATGCCGGTTATTGGAACCTTTCGGGTATTACAAATTTTCGCATTACGACGATGACGGTTATCCGCATTTTGACCAACTGGAAGAACTTCCGGAGCTGAAGCCTAATGAGCAGCAGCTTTTAATGAAGAAGGCAATCATTCAGTATTTTCAGGATGAAGAGTTAATTTGAAAATGGCTTAATAAGATAATTTGAAAATTAATTTTCAGGATGTTAACTAAAAAGGAAAGTAGTTATCTACTTTCCTTTTTTTATCTTCAAATTATTACCTTTTCAAATCACTGAGAATTTCTTCCAATTGATGAAGTCCGGTTTTAAATCCTTCTTCAAAGCCCATTTCCAACAGTTTGTTTAAAGTTTCTTTGCTTGGAAAATGGATATTGACCGTTACTTTTGTTCCTTCTTCCACTCCTGTAAAACCGAAAAGCCATTTTACTTCCGGAAAATCGGGATTTATATTTCCGTTTTCATCACAGAAAGAATCGGTGCCGTCGAAACTCCGGTGTTCGGTAATTTCCCCGTATTTTACTTTAGCATAATGCCGTTCCCCATCCGGTCCGGCCATCGCATACATCCAAATACCGCCTTCCTTAAAATCCTGGGTCTTCGTCTCGCATTTCCAGGGCTTTGGTGCCCACCACTGGTCCAGCAACTCTGATTTTGTAAAATAGTTCCAGACTTTTGACACGTCAGCATCATAGATTTTCATGACATAGATGCTGTTGGCATCGAAATCTTTGTTAAAAATAATTTTAGATTCCATAAAAGATCTTTTGTTTATATAAAGCTACATTTTATTTTCAGTATCGTCATTTTCCGTACCACACTTTCAAAAATTCCTAAATAAATGTTAAAAAACAGATTTTTAAGAAAAATTACACAATTTAACGGCTCATTTTTTGTTTATCAAATCATAAAATAATAATTTTAACATTCATTATTTTAAGAAACTATTAAAAAACAATAAATGAATAATAAATTCATTCCAATAATTTCGGTGTTTATGACGATCTCACTGATTGTCTTCGTCACGCTCCAGTTTTATTGGCTGAAAAATTATTACGGCGCCCTGGAGCAGGATTTTTCCTCGAAAGTCTATTCCGCTTTGGAAGGAACAACAAAAAGCATCGGTGAAATCGAACTTGACAAATATTTAAATGTCGAAAACAAAGATTTCAGAAACAATATTCTGGCCAACAGCGATCAGCCGACTTTAACGACCATTCAGCAGGTAGAGGATTCCGGCAAGCAGCGGCAGATCATTTACCTGAAAAACATTATTGAAAAAAGCCAGCTCCCGATTTCGCAGAAGGGGGATTCCATTAAACTTACCAAATTATATACGGATGAAGCGGCTTATAAAATAAAACGGGACACAACCGACCGCGGCATTCTTACCGCAGACCTGAATCAGGATATTGAAAACGGCGATTATTCCATGAAGGAATATGCCAAGATTGTAGGCAACAACCTTCCGATTTCAAAAAGGGTCAATTCAAAAGTGCTGGATTCCGTGATTACCAAAGAACTCAGGATCCGTGGGATTTCCGCCAAATTCGGGTACGGCATCATTGATAAGAACAACAATCTCACGAAAGTGGTGAGCAGGGATTACAAAGACCGGAAAGACAACAATACATACAGCTATCCCCTGTTTACCGACCAAAAGGAAAGAACTTTATACAGCTTAGCCCTCGTTTTTCCGAAAAAAGATTACTCTCTGGCGATGAACAATTGGCCGATGCTGCTGGGAACCTTTCTTTCCCTGCTGACAATCCTGGGAATTTATATCATTTCCATCAATTATATGATGAAGCAGAAAAAGCTGGCGGAAGTGAAAACCGATTTCATCAACAATATGTCTCATGAATTCAAAACGCCGCTGGCGACGATTTCTGTGGCAACCGATTCCCTGGCCAACGATAAAATTGCCACCAATCCGGATAAGGTAAAATACTATTCGGAACTGATCAAGCAGGAGAACCTGAGGATGAAAAAACAGGTGGAAAATGTATTGAACATGTCAAAGCTGGAAAGAAATGAGGTAAAATTATTCCTGAGAGAAACAAATGTTAGGGAGCTGATCCGAAGGACAACGGAATCTTTTAACCTGATCGTCCAGCAGAGAAACGGAAAGCTTATCCAGGAATTCAACGCCACCAATTATACTTTTAAAATCGACGAATTCCATATTTCAAATATGCTGGTGAACCTGCTGGATAATGCCAACAAGTATTCGCCGGAAGCACCGGAAATAACGATCCGTACCAAAAACGAAGGCCATTTTTACGTCATCGAAGTTTCGGATCAGGGAATGGGAATGGAAACCCAGAACAAGACCAAAATTTTCGAGAAGTTCTTCAGGGAAGAGACCGGGAACATCCATAATGTAAAAGGACAGGGATTAGGACTTTCCTACGTAAAAAAAATTGTAGAACTTCATAAAGGACAGATTATCGTAGATTCCCACAAAGGAAAAGGCAGTACATTTACGATCAAGCTGCCGATGAGCTGATTAAAAAAATAAACCAAAACAAAATACAGAAGAAGAGAGTGACGGGTTCATTCTGATTATTAACATTAATCATTTAAAACTATGAGCAACAGAATATTATTAGTAGAAGACGACCAGAGTTTCGGGGCAGTGCTGAAGGATTATTTAACAATAAATAATTTCGAGGTTACTCTGGCTACCGACGGAGAACAGGGATTGAAGGAATTTACGGAAAACGAATTCGACATCTGTATTTTCGACGTGATGATGCCGAAAAAAGACGGATTCTCCTTAGCTGAAGACGTTAAAAAAATCGATAAAAATACACCGATCATTTTCCTTACGGCAAGAAATATGAGGGAAGATATCCTGAAAGGCTATCAGTTGGGTGCCGACGATTACATCACCAAGCCTTTTGATACGGAATTGCTTTTATATAAAATCAAAGCCATCCTTCAGAGAAGCTCGACCCTGGAAAATGAAGAGCAGGAACAGTTCAAGATCAGCAACATTTTCTTCGATTCCATGCTGAGACAATTACGCGTTGGCGATAATGAATACAAGCTTTCTCCGAAAGAGAATGAGTTGCTGAAGCTTCTGTGCATCCACAGAAACGATTTTATGCCAAGAGATCTTGCCTTGAGAAAAATCTGGAAAAAAGAGAACTATTTTACGGCTAGAAGCATGGACGTTTATATCGCAAAACTCCGTAAGCTGCTGAAAGATGATGAAGGGTTGGAAATCATCAACGTACACGGCGAAGGATTCCGGCTTCTGGTTAAGAATTAATTGATAAACATCGATTACAAAAATAAAATTAGCAAAACAATTCAAAATGTTTTGCTAATTTTGTTTTATATGAAGAATACCTTATTGGGTCTGATGACCTTATCCATATTAGCCGTTTCCTGTAAAAAAGACGAAAGAGCCACCTATATTACGGAAGAAGCGGGTGTTGAACAGCCGACTGCTCCTGTAAACCAGGCTCCGAAAGCTTCCCTGATAGACCAGGCGGGAATTACCACCACTTCCGGTTCCGGAACAGCAACGGTTACCGCAGCCGGAATGAATCCTGCTCACGGACAGCCGGGGCACCGGTGCGATATTCCCGTCGGACAGCCTTTAAATTCGGCTCCCCAGCAGCAAAACGCACAAAACGTCGCCGTAAATACCCCGCAGGGACAAGCCATCCAGATCGATCCGAATGCCCTGCAGCCCGGAAAATTTACTGTTGATAAAAGCGGAAAAGCAAAAATCGTAACCCCGAAAGGCATGAATCCGCCTCACGGAGAGCCGGGACACCGGTGTGATATTCCTGTTGGACAGCCGCTGAACAGCAAACCGGCTCTCGTACAGCAACCGGCTCAGGTAGTGGCACAAAATACACCGGCTCCTTCTTCCACACCGGCTCCTACAGGACCAAAACCGGCAGTGAACCCGCCTCACGGAGAGCCTTGGCACAACTGCGCCGTGAAAGTTGGCGAAGCTTTGCCTTAAATTTTGTATTTTTGCAGCATGAAATTATTTCAGATCATAACGCTTATTTTCTGTTTGGGAATTTTTCTGATTCCTAAAGATAATTTCTATGCTCAGAACAGGCAGGAAACCTGCTGCAAAAATGATTCTGAAATGAGCTGCTGTAAAAAAAACCATCAGCAACATTCCAAAGAAAACCATGGTAAGGAAGAGAAAAAATCTTCATGCAACGACGATTGCTGCTCTACCTGCATTACCTGCTACACTTATGTAGAAATACCGTGTACAAAGAATCCGCAGGCGGAGATTCCGTATTACCCATCCAATAAAAATTTAGTGTTCGAATATTCGGACCCGTATCTTTCAGGCCGTTTAAAAGAAATCTGGCAACCGCCAAAAATAGGTTAATTGATAAATGTAACAATGTATCAGTTTAGCAATTTATCAATAATTCTTAGATAATTACATCGCTATACTGCTGCATTAAATTTAATTAATCTAAATTTTTTAAACCCATGAAATTATATATTTCCAGGATTATTCTTGGTATATTCTTAGTATCTGCCCCTTTTATATCTGCCCAAAATCTTTCTAAAAGCAGCTTTACGGTAAAAGGAAACTGCAATATGTGCAAAGAAAGGATTGAAAGCACCGCGAAAAAGGCAGGGGCCAAAACGGCGGTTTATTCCGTAGACCTTCAGACATTAACCATAGAAACCGACAATGCTGTTTCGGCAGACGGAATCTTAAAAGAAGTTGCTGATGCCGGCCATGACAATGAAAAATTCAAAGCTTCTGAAAGCAGCTATCAGGCTCTTCCTGACTGCTGTCATTACGAACGGAATTCACAGGTTCCCGTAACCGAAAGTCACAATTATCCCTTAAAAAAGGAAAATGAATTTTACGTAAAAGGCAACTGCGAATCCTGCAAGGCCAGGATTGAAAAAGCAGCTAAAGAGGCTGGCGCCGATGCTGCCGAATGGAATGCGGAAACCCAGACGGTTATCTTAAATTTTAATCCTGCCAAAACCTCATCCGATAAGATTTTAAAGAAAATAGCGGAGGTTGGTCACGATAACGAAAAGTACAAATCCAGCGACAATACCTATAAAAACCTTCCTTCCTGCTGTCTGTATGACCGGGCGATTCCTTTCGGGGAAGCCAATCCGAAGGTTCATTTAGAAGAAACTGAAGCACAGGACCATTTGGAACATGATAAACATTCTGCCGGAAAAACCATTGAGGGCGTTACGGTCACAGGATCGAAAGCCTCGACTTCATTACAGAAAAAAGAAGCCGGACTGGTTTTTAACATCGATAAAAAAGAATTATTAAAGGCCGCCTGCTGCAACTTATCCGAAAGCTTTGAAACCAATGCCACGGTAGATGTGTCCTTCAGCAATGCCGTAACAGGAACCAAACAGCTGAAAATGCTGGGGTTGGATCAGAAATACACCAGCTTAACGAAAGAATTGCTGCCTGAAATCAGAGGGTTGGCCTCGGCTTACGGACTGAGTTTCATCCCGGGAAGATGGATTGAAAGCATCCAGTTGACGAAAGGCGGAAGCACGGTAACCAACGGCTATGAAGGCATCACCGGGCAGATCAATACCGAATTGCTGAAAAATGCGGATAAACCCGAAACTTCATTAAATATTTTCGCCGATTTCAACGGAAGAACCGAAGCGAATATCACCAACATTTCGCCGATCAATGAAAAATGGTCGCAGACTTTTCTGCTTCACGGAAACGGTACTTTCGGCGATACGGACATGAACGGGGACGGCTTCCTGGACCGGCCGAAAGGAACCCAGCTGAATGCTGCCTACCTGCTCAACTACAACGACCTGGAAAAATCGGGATTAGGTTCACATTTCGGGATCAATTTCATTAAGGATGAAAGGACTTCGGGGCAAATCGGTTTCGATAAAAAAATTCCTCAGGAAAAGCAATCGCTTTACGGGGTAGGCATTGATATTTCCAGATTCCAGGTGTGGAACAAGACCGGCTATGTTTTCAAAGGAAAACCGTACCAGAGCTTAGGCTGGATGAACCAGTACACCTATCATCAGCAGGACAGCTTCTTCGGATTGAGGAATTACTCCGGAAAGCAGCAGACGTATTATTCCAACCTGATTTTTGAAAGTATTTTAGGAAATACCAATCATAAATATAAAGCCGGGGCAAGCTTTATGTATGACGGCTATGACGAAACCTATTTAACGGGCAACTTCAAAAGAAATGAAATCGTTCCCGGAGCCTTTGCGGAATATACCTTAACCGGACTAAAATACACTTTGGTCGCCGGTGCACGGGTGGATTTCCATAATCTGGCGGGAACCCAGTTTACCCCAAGACTGAATTTCAAGTATGACTTTACGCCGCAGACCATCCTGAGACTTTCTGCGGGAAGAGGTTTCCGGACAGCCAATGTCTTCGCGGAAAGCCAGCAGTATTTTGCATCCAACAGGAGCATTCGTATTCTGGAAAACGGAGGCAATATCTACGGCCTCAGACCTGAAATTGCATGGAATTACGGAGCCAGCTTACAGCAGGAGTTTAAAATCTTCGGAAGGAAATCAACTGTTGTGGCCGATTTTTTCAGAACTGATTTTCAGGATCAGGTGATGGTGGATCTGGACTGCTCTCCACAACAGCTGGTCTTTTATAATCTGGAAGGGAAATCTTTTGCGAATTCTTTCCAGACGCAATGGGATTTTATGCCGTTTAAGAATTTTGAGGTTCGGCTGGCTTACAAATATTACGATGTGCAGGCCGATTACCTGAATGGAAGAAGAGAGGTCCCTTTCATGGCGAAACACAGAGGCTTTGTGAATTTAGCTTATGCTACCAATAAAAACAGCAATGGTGGATTCTGGAGTTTCGATACCACCCTGAATGTTGTCGGAAAACAAAGGCTGCCGGATACCTCCTCCAACCCTGCTTTATTTCAGCTTCCGGCGTACTCAGGATCCTATGCAGTTCTGAATGCCCAGATCTCAAAGAACTTCAATAAAAAAATCAGGGCTTATATCGGTGGTGAAAACCTCACTTCGTATTACCAGAAAAACGCAATCGTAGATGTAAAAAATCCTTTCGGAAATTATTTCGACGGCGGGATGGTCTATGCTCTCATTATGAAAGCGAATTTTTATGTGGGACTGGATGTGAGTTTTTAGAATTGAATCTGAACAGAGTAATATCTGGTTGAAATTCAATTAATTTAACGTGAACTTGACCTAAAACAGGATAAGTTGACTGAAATTTAATTTATCATATTTCATCAATAGCGTCGGGCTTTAGCCCGACATGAAAATTGTAATTCAAAATTGGCTTTAGCCAAAACTTACAATAAATTTCGGCTAAAGCCACTCATTATCCACTCTATGGTGAATGGGCTAAAGCCCATTTCTATTGATATTGAATATTATACTTAGCCTATTAAAAAACATTCGCATGGCTTAAAATCGTTTAATTTAAGCCATGCTTTTTGTATCTTTCCCTAAAGAAATCCATCACCGAAGATGCTTATTTTTGAAGACCAATACAAAAAACTGGGTTTTGAAACCTTTTATGAAGAGAACCTGCAAACCTTTACGGAGTCGAAATATACATCCGAAATCAGGATTTTCTATGTCCCGTCAGAATATGAGCTGACGGTAGATTTTAAACAATACCGTATTGAGAAGCCGGCCTTATTTTTCCTGACCAATCAGCATCTGCAGGTAGAGAAAGCATCGGGAGAATCAAAACTCCTCTACTACAACCGTGATTTTTACTGCATTCAGATCCATGATAAAGAAGTGGCCTGCGACGGGCTTCTGTTCCACAATGTTTTTGAAATTCCATTTGTGGAGCTTGACGAATCAGAAGATTCAGTCATTAAAAATCTATTTCAAAACATCAGAGAGGAACTCGAAGGCAAAGATTCTTCGGCCGAAGAAATGATCCGGACTTACGTAAAGCAGATCATCATCCGCGCTACCCGCAAATGGAAGAAGCAGAACCTGGATAATGATGACATCAAAATCCCGGGGAGCGAACTGGATATTTTCAGGGATTTCAGCCGGCTGCTGGAAATCCATTTCCGGAGAAAACATCATGTTGCGGAATATGCGGAGCTCCTTCATGTTGCACCCAAAACCTTAACCCATAAATTCAAAAATTTAAGACTGGAATCCCCGAACCAGTTTATTATCAACCGGATTTTGCTGGAAGCCAAGCGGCTTTTGTTTTATACGGATAAGCCCGTGAAAGAGATTGCCTATGATCTGGGTTATGAAGATCCGGCCTATTTCAACCGTCTTTTTACCGCTAAGATCGGAAATACACCTGCCCAGTTCAAAAAAAATTATATTTCGGGAAAAAAGTACAAGATTTAGTTCTTTTTATCTAACGCTTCGGAATAATATCTGCTATACCTTTGTCCCATCAGAATAACATGGTTAACCATAATAAATTAAAAATAATATGAAACGTAACGCAACAGCCGTTTGGAACGGTACCATCAAGGAAGGAAAAGGACATTTAACAACACAGAGCTCCACTTTAAACCAGACCCAATATTCTTTCAACAGCCGTTTTGAAGAAGGCGTGGGAACCAACCCGGAAGAATTGCTGGCAGCAGCACATGCAGGATGTTTTACCATGAAACTGAGCGCAGAGCTTTCCCAAGCCGGTTTCACTCCCGAAGAACTGACGACTAAATCCGTTATTACTTTGGATCCAAGTGCCGGAAAAATTACGAAATCCGAGCTTACGTTAACGGCAAAAGTTCCAGGAATCTCTGAAGAAGAGTTCCAGAAATATGCAAAGATTGCTGAAGAAGGATGCCCGGTGAGTGCCGCTTTCAACTTTGAGATTACACTGAATGCTACGTTGGCCAGTTAAAAGCCAGATATTTTATGATGATTCCATAAGAATCTTAACCAGAAGATAGATCCCTAAGGAAGGGACTATATAAAAGTAGATTTAATTATCAATAGGAACGGGCTTTAGCCCGTTTTCTCTTTTTAAAAACATTCCGATTGGCTTAAGCCAAAGCCTAAAAATCAACAGGGTAATAATCAATTTCATCAGATTGAAACCAATTAATTTCAAAATAAAATATACCGATCGGTATATTTTTATATATTTGTATTCTCATTCAGCCTTATGTCGAAAGCGGAGAAGACAAAACAATTCATTATTGAGAAAACAGCACCTTTGTTCAATACCAAAGGCTACACTTCCACGTCTTTATCCGATATTGCCGAAGCAACTGGTCTGACGAAAGGCAGCATCTATGGAAATTTTGAAAATAAAGATCAGCTGGCCCTTGAAGCTTACCGGCATAATGCAGGTTTGTTGAAAGAGAATATGATTCTTGCTTTCAGTGAAAGATTTCCGGCTGCCACTGATAAATTATATGCTTTTGTTGCTTTTTACAGAAAAAACTGGCATTCCGTATTTCTAAATGGCGGTTGCCCGCTGATGAATGCGGCAACGGAAGCGGACGATACGTTTCCGGATCTGAAAGATCAGGTAAAAAAATCCTTTGAGGATTGGATTGCCAAAATTTCAGAGATCATAAACCACGGCCAGAAAACCGGAGAACTGGATGAAAAACCGGATGCAGAGGAATATGCCTCTCTGTTTGTCATGATGATCGAGGGCGGAATTTTATTATCCAAAACCACAGGCGATGAGAAGTTCCTGAATCTTGCACTGGACCGGATCCTTAAAATCATTGATACCGAACTGGCGACGGCATCTTCTGAAAAATAAAAATTAAATAGAATATGGATAAACTAGCAGTCCTGAAAAGCTTTACCGGAAAAGAATTCACAGCCTCCCCTTCCCCGTTTATGAAGTGGCTCAATCCGGTGGTGGTTTCTGCGGAAGAAGGCCGGATTGAATTTCAGTATACCGTAAGGCAGGAGTGGCTGAACCCGATGGGCAACCTTCACGGAGGCGTTACCGCTGCGATCATGGACGACATCATCGGCGCTACGATGTTTTCCCTGAACGAGGAAACTTTTATTGTCACCATCAATAACAGCATTGATTATTTTTCAACCGCCCAGGAAAACGATCCTATTATAGCCGAAACAAAAATCATCAAAAGAGGAAAGCAATTTGTAAACGCAGAATGCGAAATCTGGAATGCGGATAAAACCCGCCTGATTGCCAGGGGAACCTCTAATTTATTCAAAATCAGCAATTAAATGAAAAGAGTTGTTATTACAGGTCTTGGCGCAGTGACGCCTTTAGGAAATAACGTCGGAGAATTCTGGCAGAACAGCATCAACGGAATCAGCGGTGCCGGAAAAATCACCCATTTCGACACCGAAAAATTTAAAGTCCATTTTGCCTGTGAGGTTAAAAATTTTGATCCGAAGGTCTATTTAGCCCATAATGAAATCAAAAGAAGCGATCTTTTCTCACAATACGCCATGTATTCTGCCGCGGAAGCCTTAAAAGATTCCGGTCTTGAGCTTGAAAAGATGGATCCCTTCGATACCGGCGTGATCTGGGGAACCGGGCAGGGCGGAATGTGGACCTTCGAAAGCGAGGTGATGGAATTCACGAAAGGAGACGGAACCCCGAGATTCAATCCTTTTTTCGTGCCTAAATTCATTGCCAATATGGCTTCGGGAATGATCTCGATGAAATTCGGACTGCAGGGCATCAACTATACAACGATTTCGGCGTGTGCTACAGGAAATACGGCATTAATGGATGCTTTCAACTACATCAGGCTCGGCAAAGCCAAAGTGATCGTAAGCGGCGGATCTGAAGCAGCCATCACGCCTGCATCGATCGGAGGATTCTCCATCATGAAAGCTATGTCTACCCGGAATGACGATTTTGCCACCGCCAGCCGTCCGTATGATGCGGACCGGGACGGATTTGTAATGGGAGAAGGAGCCGGCGCTTTAATCCTGGAAGAATACGAGCACGCCAAAGCCAGAGGCGCAAAAATCTATGCTGAACTGGCGGGAGCGGCTATGACCGCCGATGCGTATCACATGACGGCACCTCATCCGGAGGGAACGGGAGCCATCAAAGCCATGCAGCTGGCATTAAAGGAAGCAGGAATTAATACCGAGGATATCGATTACATCAACCCGCACGCTACTTCTACCCCAATGGGCGATCTGGTGGAACTGAACGGAATCAATAAACTGTTTAAAGGAAGCAAAAACCTGGACATCAGTGCCACCAAATCGATGACCGGGCATTTGCTGGGAGCGGCCGGAGCGGCAGAAGCCATTTTGTCGATCAAAGCGATTGAGAACGGAATCATTCCGCCGACCATTAACCTTCATACGAGTGATGAGAATATTCCAAAGGACCTGAATATTGTTTTTGGGGAGGCAAAAGAAAAGAATATCAAATATGCTTTAAGCAATGCTTTTGGATTCGGCGGCCACAATGCTACTGTGATTTTTAAGAAGTTTCAGTAATTTTGATAGGTTGGAAGAGGGAAGCAGGGTGCCGGAAGTTTTATTTACAGCATTATACTTCTGGATCCTAGAACAAATTGAACATAATTTCCATTGTGCGGTTATACAAACATCAGTACACTGATTACCAGCTGATGAAGCGGGCACCTTATTTGTTCGCTTCATCAGATCAGCCTGCTGATCCTTCTTAGCTTCCTTATCTTATGCACTAGGAAAGTAAAAACTTTGCGTTTGAAAAATTCAGCTCTAAAAAAGAAGAAATACATTTTAGCTCACATAAAAAGCAGCCCGAGGGCTGCTTTTCCATTGTACGAATTTACATAAACATCAGATCATGATGTTGGGTTAGTCGGAATCTTTGTCTGCAATAAAAAAGTCGTCCGCCTCTTCTGCAATCGGGATATAAAGTCTTTCCCAGACTTTGCTCTTTACCATATCCCAGCTGTGACCTTTCCCTTTAAGGTCTTCTGCCAGCAATACCGTTCCCGGTTTGATCATAAAAGTGGATCCGTCGGTTACTTTGAATTTGATATTTCCTTTAATGGTAATTACGTATTGCCTTCTTGGTGCAGGATGGGCATTTTTTTCCCATTCCTCGGTTTTGGTGCTCATCCAGAAGGTATTGGTGTTCATGTGTTTCAGCGTAGGGATTTTACCTTTCTCAAAAGTGCAGGTACCGTCGGGTTTATTCACAAGCCTGATGGCCGGAATAAACTCCGTGGTTTCCTCTGCTTTTACGCTGATGTGCTTCTTGTGATGATCTTGTGCATTCATAAAATTCATTGTTGAAAATGCTACAACAAGGCTTATGCCTTTAACAAAGTTTTTCATTTCTAATCGGATTCTTTTTTATGGGTTGTAAACGGTATCGTGAACCAGCATTCTTTCAAAGAACGGCTTGTATTTCTGTACGAGGGCAAGGTGCTCCGGAAGTTTTCCGTACGCTTCAAGGGCTTCCAGGCTGTCGAATTCCATGGAAACATTGTAGGTAAAACTGTTATCCAGGACACTTCTCGGGCTGGAGGCTGCCGGCTTTCCGTAGCGGAGATTTTTCTGGTAAGGAAGTTGGGCCAGTCCTTTGAAAAAGTTCTCAAATTCTTTTACTTCAGCTTCAGAAAGATCTTTTCTCAGCCAGAACAATAAATAATGGAAATACACTTTTTTCTTTTTTATGGGGTTAAACACAGGTAAAGCAGAGGCCAGCATATTCCCGGAGATCAGCAGGAATGCCGAGGCCTGTACCGAACGGAATAAAAATTTTCTTCTTTCCATAATAAATATAATTTTGTTGTGGTTTACTGTTCTTCATGAACAGAAGTTGTTGTTTTAGTTAAAATCAATCCTGTATTTCAGGACGAACTGCCATTTCCGGTCGGAAACTACAGCGTTATTTCCAGGATCATTGGTAAAGACAGGGCGGTTCTGCGCATCGAAAGTGAGTCTGGAAGACATCCCGTTCATCAGCAGGGAAACTCCGGCATCATAGATCACCGCGTTGTCATGGAGGCCTTTCAGGTCGGAAAGCTGCACGCCTACGGCAGGCTGGAGCTGAAGGTTTTTCTTTTCTTTATTTAAATAAGGCAACGTTCCTCCCAGCTGCAGGTAATAGGTATTCCCGGTTCCGATCACAGGCATGGCATTTCCGGCGCCGTTAAGGCTCGCCAGCGAAGCGTCTGCCGAAGTAGCCGGATTGTTGGTTCCGACATAGCGGACATAATTCGGACCGTAATCGTTGTGCATCGCCATAGCATAAGCACTTACAGAAGTTCCTTTTTCCTTGTTCAGCGGAGCATCATAGAACAGGTCTGCGGCAAAACTCTTCATATCGTCATTCACCGTATTTTTAGCGGCATCCTGATGCCACATCGCATTGTGGATGTAATCGAATCCGGCCCCCAGGCTCAGTACATTTTTCTTTCCTACATACGTCCCGGAATTGAAAGGAGTGGAAATATTTTCCGTATCCAGGAAAGCATATCTGAAATACCCTGAAAAATCTTTATGGGGGGAGTTTTTACTGAAGGTGGACACATTCGGTTTCGGTTCGGCCGTTGCCATGGTATAAGGATCTGCCACCACCAGACGGTAATCGAATTTCCCCAGCTGCCCTTTAATATAGGCACTGAGCTCCCTTACGGTATAATCCGTAGCACCGGCATTGGACGTTGCATAGGCCGGAAGATCATACAGCAGCGTATTCAGCGGCCCTGTCGTAAAACGGGAAAGTCCTCTCCAGGTAGAACGCCCTGCCCCGAAAGCAATTTTATCATTAAATGCATATTCTGCATAGGCGTCCAGCAGATCGAAATAATTGCTGCCTTTCGCATTCACATTCACATTGGTGGTTCCTCCCTGAAGCACAAACATCAGTTTTTCCGTCGGTTTATAGGTCATTTTCACCCTTACCCTCCGCAGTGAAAGATCCGATACGTCTGATTTTGCATCGTTGTTGATCATACTTCCCGGATTGAGCTGGGCATAACGGGCCCACAGTTCGGCATATCCGCTAAAAGAAATGTATCTGGTATGCTGTTCGTTTAAATAATGGGTAAGTGCGGGATTATCGAAGTCGCTTTTCTTCTGTGCTTCCGCTTTCTGGCTCATCCCGATGAATAAAGCGATGATAAGTCCGGTTTTAAAATACCTTCTGTCCATAGTGTTTCAATCCTCTTTTCGTTGTTTTGACGGGACAAAATTAGTTTTGAAAAGCCGGGGACGCCGTTAGAAAACTATTAGAAAACCTTTAGAAAACCATTAAACGGAAGATTCCGTTTTTCCGGAAGTAAAATATGAAATACCTTTGTATAGGATTTGTACAGTATCGGAGTTCAGGCTTTTAAAGAGGTATAATTCCGGCTCATCTTTTCCACCTGAAACAGTATTCCAGATGAAAATTTTAATCATAGAAGACAATGCACGGGTTTCCGCACTGTTGAAACGGGGCCTTGAAAGCCAGGGCTACCAGATCTATATTTCGGAAGACGCGGAAGACGCGCTCATTATGGCAGACCGGATCGCATTCGGCCTGATCATTACGGATATCATGCTTCCGCAGATGAACGGGATTGAGTTCAGCAAAATCATCAGGCAGAAACACCCTGACCTGCCGATTATTATGCTGACCGCCCTGGGAACAATTGATGAAAAAATCGAAGGCTTCGATGCCGGAGCCGATGATTATATGGTGAAACCTTTTGAGATCAGGGAACTCTATGCCCGGATCAAAGCTGTTCTTCTCAGAAAATCATCATTGCCAAAAACAGAGGAAACACCGGATCTTATCCAATATCATCAGCTTGTGATCCACCAGAAGACCAATCGTGTATTCCGGGATGGAAAAGAGGTTATCCTCACGCCTAAGGAATTCAAGCTGCTGGTTTTCCTCATGACCCATGCAGAACGTATCCTGACCCGGGAAGAAATTGCAGAAAATGTCTGGGGCAACCATTTTGATACCGGAACCAATTACATTGATGTGTATATTGCGTATCTGCGTAAGAAAATCGATAAGGATTTCGATGAGAAACTGATTCATACCAAACCCGGAACGGGATTTATTTTTACCCGCAACTTATGAAAATCGCTACCCGGACTGCGTTGATGTACGCATTGATTACCGCAGGCATTCTGTTTGTTTTTGCCTACGTCCTTTATTTCGTTTCCGAAAAAAACAGGAATGATGAATTCAATGACCGATTAGGCTATAAAATTATCTGGAGGGCAGAATTTATCTTTGATGCCGATATTGATAATTATAAAATAAAAAAGCTTCACGAACGGAACAAAAAGATGCTGAACGAAGCCGACATCAGTGTCTACAACAGCCAAAAAGAGCTGCTCTTTACAGACATCAGCCCAAGTTCAAAAAATCCTTATTACCTTAACCGACTGATTAAAACCGGAAAAGATAAGCTTACCTGGCAAAGAAGAGAACGGCAATACATGGCTTTCAGGTATGAATTTGACGGTAAAAATTATTACTTTATCGGAAGTGCCGTGGATGTAACGGGGCTGGCTCATATCAAGGAATTCAGGGATGATATCATCGTCGTTTATATCATCTCCGTTCTGGTTATTTTCATGACGGGTTTTTTATTTTCTTACTATACTTTAAAGCCTCTAAAGGATATTATCGTTCAGATCCGGGATATTTCAGAGCACAACCTTCACAAAAGGCTGGTGGTTCCCAAAGCGAAAGATGAAATTTACGAGTTGACCGAAACGTTTAATTCTACCTTTAACCGGCTGGAGAAATCATTCAGCAACCACCGCCAGTTTGTGACGACGATCTCCCATGAATTCCGCACTCCGCTTTCCACCCTGATTGCCGAACTGGAACTTGCCAAAGAGCTGAATGTTACGCTGGATGATTATAAAATTTCCATCAACAATGCCCTGCAGGATGCGACCCATGCCTCACAGCTTTCCTCCGCTTTATTGGATTTCGCACGGGCCAGCTATGATGCCTCTCAGATCAGCTTTACCGACCTCCGGCTGGATGAAATCCTGGCGGAAGCCAAAGTGGATCTGCTTCAGAAAAACCGGGATTACAGGATCGGCATTCATTATATGGATAACCTGGCGGATAAGGACGAAAGCAATTACGATTTTCACGGAAATCCTTACCTGTTGCAGGTCGCTTTTCTCAACCTCATGGAAAATGCCTGTAAATATTCGTCGGACAGAAGCTGCCGGGTGGAAATTGAAGTTCATCATCAGACCCTGGAGATCCGGTTTATCGATCAGGGTATTGGAATTGATGAAAAGGACCAGGCTAAAATTTTCGATCTTTTTTATCGTGGCGCCAATAAAAACAATGAAAAAGGAAACGGGATCGGGTTATCGATCGTCAAAAGAATTATTGAAATGCATCATGGCGTCATTTTACTGACCTCATTACCCGGCAAAGGAAGTACTTTCCAGGTACGGTTTGTTTCTGACCATAAAAAAAGCAGCCTTACGTAAGACTGCTTTTCTATTGTTGTTCTTTTTATGCCTTCAGCCATTCCGATTTGGAAAGGTAGTTCTGATCCGGGTAATAGATGAAAAGAAGGTTTCTTCCTTTGATCGTATTGATGATCGGCTGGGTAAGATCCCTCGGTACTGCCGGACATCCCCAGCTTCTCCCGATTCTTTTATGCATGGCGGCAAACTGGTCGCTTACATAATCGGCACCATGCATTACGATTGCTCTTCTGTAAGCCGCATCATTGAATCCTTTATCCATCCCCAACAGTTTCAGAGAATAGCCGTTGTCGCCTTGGTAAGTAGCATCCGTGATATAAAATCCTAAGCTGCTCTGCAACGAACTTTCCGTGTTAGAAAAATTCGTCGCAAATTCTTCGCCTGTATTTTTACCGTGTGCTACCAATGAGTTGAACAACACTTTTTTCTCGTTCATGTCGATCACCCAAAGTCTTTTGGTGTTGGATGACATGGAGAAATCACATACCGTCAGCAGATGTGAATCCGGATTAAGAAGGCCTGCTTTCTTCAGGTTTTCAAATCCTGTCATGGCTTTAAAGAAAACGTCGGGATTAAGTTCGTGGCCCTGTTCAAAGGTAATGGAATGATACAATTCTTCGGATGAAGACAGGGTCTTTTCTGCTTTCACAGAATTCATTTCAACTGATTTTTCAATTCTTTTGGTATTGATTTCATTGTTCATAACAGCCTTTTCAGGAGACCCGTAAAATGAAGTGGTAATCATGTAAACAATACCGAGTACGCTATAAATTCCTTTCATTAAAAATATTATGTTAAATACAATTGCGGGAACAAATTTATAAAAACATAATGGGTCAGGCGTTATAACTCTAAAAGTTTAACGCTATTTAAGAAACTTTAACGTGCTGGTTTTTAGAATTTAAACCAGTGTTTATTTTTCAGAGTCCGGTACGAATTCAAGGCTTACGGAGTTCATGCAATACCGTAATCCGGTAGGCTGAGGGCCGTCATCAAAGACGTGACCCAGATGCGAATCACATCTTTTGCAGAGCACTTCTACTCTTTCCATTCCGAACGCCGTATCTCTTTTGTAATACACTCCTTCCTTATCAGCCTCAAAAAAACTCGGCCATCCGCAGCTGCTGGAAAATTTAGCATCCGAACGGAAAAGATGGTTTCCGCAAACAGCACAATAATACTCTCCCAATTGATCGAATTCATTGTACTTTCCGGTGAAAGGCCTTTCTGTTGCCGCTTCCCTGGAGATCGCATACAAATCCGGAGAAAGAATGTTTCTCCATTCCTGATTCGGAATATCCAGTTTGGTACGGTCGGTACGGGAATAGTATGGATTGTTTTTTGCTTCGTGTTCCATATCGTCTGTTTAACGGATTGGTACCAGCTAAAATCAAACCATAACTGAATGAAAGCCTTAAATTTTAAGTATTTTTAAATAGCTGATTCCGGTTTATGATATTTAGAAAAGAATATCTTATTGATTTTAAATAAATTAAATATAAAGTAAATGAGCTATTCTGACGATAACAAATTAAATTTGGAAATAAAATCATCAATAATAACCGTATATCTAACTTTATGAATGATGAAACAAAAAGAAAACAGCTGAATAAATATAAGGCCTTCGCCACCGGGTTATTTTTGTTGATGGCCGTGATTTTTATAATTACGACCATCCTCCAGAAGCGTATGGATTCTCATTGGATCGGTTATGTCCGGGCTTTTTCCGAAGCTGCTATGGTAGGTGCTCTCGCCGACTGGTTTGCCGTAACGGCCCTGTTCCGTCATCCGCTGGGCCTGCCGATTCCGCATACCAACCTTATTGAAAACAGCAAGCAGCAGCTGGGCGACAACCTGGGCGGGTTTGTGGTAGAAAATTTCCTGTCTCCTCAAAATATCCGTCCTTACATCCAGAAGCTGAACATCTCAACTTTTGTAGGGGAATGGCTGGGAAAAGAAAAAAACCAGGAAATCCTGATCCGGAATATTTCCGACATCGTGCTGGATATTCTGAATAAGCTTGACGATGCGGAGGTGAGCCGGTTTATCAGCCGTAAAGTCTCTGAAATGGCAGGCGATATTAAACTCAATAAAATCGTGGGTAATGGAATTACTTACGTTACGGAAAAGAATGACCATCAGCGGATGGTGACCAGCCTTTCTTCCCAGATTAAAAATTATATCCTTGAAAACAGTGAACTGATCAAAGAGCGGGTAAGGAAGGGAAGCTATACTTTCATCCCTGCTTTTGTCGATAATAAAATTGCCGATAAAGTCACCACCGGGCTCTCCGATTTTTTTGCTGAAATCGAAGAAGACCCGAACCACGAGATCAGGGATCTGATTACAAAACGGATCCAGGAATTTGCCGCCAACCTGGCTGAAGATCCCCAATGGGAAAAGGAATTTACCACCATTAAGAACGATCTCCTGCAGCCGGAGAAGCTGAATGAATATTCCCGTGACATCTGGGCTTCCATTAAAAAAACCGTTACCGAAGAGCTTCAGCAGGAACATTCTGCCCTGAAAACTTATCTTTCCAAAAACCTGAATGAATTTGCCCTGAACCTAAACACCAATGAAACCTTACAGGCTAAAATCGACAATTGGGTCCGTGTGACAGCCTATAAATACATCCTTAAAAACACCCATCAGTTCGGAAACCTCATCAGTTCGACTGTCGGCAACTGGCAGGGAAAGGAATTAAGCGAAAAGCTGGAGCTGGAAGTCGGAAAAGACCTGCAGTTTATCCGGGTCAACGGAACTTTGGTCGGTGGATTGGTTGGGTTGATTATTTATACGGTGGCACATTTTTTCCTATAATTATTTTCTTTTACATTTGCATCCTCTTTTAATCGTTATGAAAATAAAAATTTCCGGTTTTTTCTTTGTCCTCTTTCTTATTTTTCTCATGAATTGCAGCAAAAGCTATCGGGAAGACATCAAAGAAGACTATAATCAATTTTTATATGAAAAAAAGATAGATACCTCTCTTTACCATACACTTGCGGAACTCCGGAAAGAAAACAAGGCAGAAAAAATAGTCCTTGGCGAGAGACCTGCCGATCCATTTATCAACACAGAGGCAAACACCTTAATTTTACAGTTGCCGGGTTACGGTCGTTATCAAAAGCTGGACTGTTCAGGCAATACCCTGGATTCCCTGAAGATTGAAGAAGAGTATACTTTTTTACAACACTATATTTTAACCGATGATTATTATATGACCTGGCTCTATGATGGTAACAGCTCGAAGAAAAAAATAAAAGACCTCAAGGTAAGCCCGGAAGATACCCTTAGACGCAATACCATTATCGGAAAAATTTTAGACGGTCGTCTTTCTTATATTATCAGATCCGAAAAGGAAAAAACAAAACCTGCTGCCAAAGACAGTATACCGGAAATTTACAGCTATGCTTATTTTGTCGAAGACCATCAGATTTTCAAAGTGAATATCGGAGCGGGAGAACGTGATTTTCACGGACTGAAATATAATGGCTATGAGAATAGGGCAAAGGAAATATTCAGGGATTTAAAGACAATTGATGAAGAGACATACATTACATTTGATAATTATTATGCAAAGCAAAAAATATTTCATCCGGTCAACTGTGCCTTTTTTTCAGTAAATGGATGCGGACCGGACAGAACTTATTACACTGGAACTGCTTTTCTGTCTTTTAAAGATTATGGCATAAAGATAAAGTATCACAAAGACCAGGATATCGGATCCGTGGATTCACCAGCGCATTACTTTGATATCTATTCCGATGCCTCCCTGGATTTTCTCATCATCAACGATGACCCCTTCACCCATCCGTATTCCATATTGAAAAAACAGAAAACTACACAGAGGTAATCTGGCTTTTTGGGATGGCTGCTTCTACCGGGGAAGCCTTCCTGCTCTCTTTATAATTTCCCTGTTGATGTCGTTAATGAGTTCCGGGCCTTCATAGATAAATCCGGTGTACAGCTGCACCAGGCTTGCGCCGGCATCCAGCTTTTCAATGGCATCTTTTGCCGAATGAATTCCGCCTACGCCAATGATCGGGAAAGCACGGTTACTTTTCTCGGAAAGGTAGCGGATCATGCGGGTACTGCGTTCGCGGATCGGTTTTCCGCTCAGTCCGCCATTACCGATTTGGGCCAGGACTTCCGGTGACGTTTTCAGCCCTTCTCGGTTCACGGAAGTGTTGGATACGATAACGCCGTCGATTTTTGTTTCTGCAATCAAATCAATGATTTCATCAAGCTGGTGGTCGTTCAGATCAGGAGCGATTTTTAAAAGGATTGGTTTCTGAATGGTTTTGGATTGATTGATTTTCTTAACTTCCGTAATCAGTTCACGCAGGTATTCCACATCTTCCAGCTTGGCATGGCTTCCTACATTCGGACAGCTTACATTCAAGACAAAATAATCGACATGCGGATGCAGGCCTTCAAAGCACTGCAGGTAATCCTGAGTATAGTGTTCCGGCGCGGTATCCGTATTTTTTCCGATGTTCCCGCCGATGATGATTTTTCCTTTGTTGCCTTTCAGTTTTTCGATAGCGGCTTCCAGTCCGTCGTTATTGAATCCCATCCGGTTGATGATTCCGCCGTCCTCAATGAGGCGGAACAGTCGTTTTTTGGGATTCCCGGCCTGGGCTTTAGGCGTCACTGTTCCGATTTCCACGAATCCGAACCCAAGGTCTGCCAGTTCATTGAAAAGCACGGCATTTTTATCGAACCCGGCAGCAAGTCCGACCGGATTTTTGAATTTCAGTCCGAAGACTTCTCTTTCAAGGCGTTTGTCTTCAATAGGTTTCGGTAAAAATAGTCTGGTAACAAAGCCGAAATTCTTAAGCATCGAGAACGTAAAATGATGCACGGCTTCAGGATCGAATCTGAAAAGGATCGGGCGGATCAGCGATTTGTACATGCCTGGTTTTTGGGGTACAAAGATACTGATTTTTAACTGAAATTCTAAATTCTTTGTTTAAGCCGGTTGTCTGTTTTTTTTTAATTTGAAAATGTGCGAATCTGGAAATTTGAAAATAATTAAGGCCGCTTATTTATGTGATATCTGTCTAAAGAATCCGTCAGCTGGTTGATGAAGCATTTTTTAATGTTTTTTTATATACGCATTCAGATCAAGCCCAAGGAGATCGCCTGTTTTTTTAAACTCTTCATCTATCGTAGCACTTACGGTTATTTTTTCATAGGTAATGGGGTGTGTAAAAGTAAGCTGATAGGCATGAAGCGTCATCCGGGTCATGTTAAAAGTCTGCAGCAACAATTTGTTCTGCTTGTTGCATCCGTGTTTACGGCAGCCTAAAATAGGATGTAAAATATGTTTAAAATGCTTTCTCAACTGATGGAACCGTCCTGTTTCCGGAATAGCCTCTACCAGACAATATCGGGAAGTCTGATGTTTTAAAAAGGGTAAATCGATTTCCGAAGTCTGCAGACGGCGATAGTAAGTCACGGCATTTTGTTTCACTTCATTTTCATTGATTAAATCGTAATCGATGGTTTCTTCTTCTTTCGTCCATCCGCGAAGAATGGCGATGTATTTCTTTTCGACCTCCCGTGTGGCAAACTGCTCACTCATGGCCCGCAGTGTTTCTTTATCTAAGGTAAACAGCAGAACACCCGAAGTTTTCCGGTCCAAACGATGTACCGGATATACTTTTTGCCCGATCTGCTTCCTTAGCTCCTGAATCGCATACGTATCTGCTTCCCCCGCGTAAAACGATTTGTGAACCAGTAATCCGCTGGGTTTGTTGATGGCAATAAGATGTTCGTCGCGGTAAAGAATTTCTAACATGTGGCAAAAGTATACATTTCTGCTTATCCGGCGATCATCCTACATGTAACAAAATATTTTTTATCTTCCATTATTTCTGTAACATTTTCAGGAAGATCTGCTCTAAATTCCAAAAGCATCAATGCACGATTTAAACTTCGATGAGATTTACCATGTGTACTGGAAAAAAATGTTCAGGCTTTGCATGGGATATATCAATGATGATGAAATGGCAAAAGATCTGTGTCAGGAAACTTTTATAGCGGTTTTTCAGCAGCTGCCGAATTTCCGTCAGGAATCCAACATCGGCACCTGGATCTACAGAATTGCCACAAATATCTGTCTGCGGCAGATTCATGTGGAGAAGAGAATGCCTAAAAGCGAACTTCCGTACCAGATCAAAGATATTCCGGGAAAAGAAGATAATCTGGAGCAGGAAAAAATGACCGATTTTTTATACCAATGTATTTCTGAACTGCCCGAACTAGAAAGGATCATCATCTCCCTGGAACTTGAAGGGATGAAACAGAAAGATATTGCCGACGTGGTGGGCATTTCTGCGGCCAACGTCAGGGTAAAAATCCACCGAATTAAAGAGAAGTTAACTGAAAAATTTACAAAATATGCCAACCCAATATAATTTCCGGGAAATCTGGAACAAGAAAAATACCGACATCCCAAGTATTGAAGAAGTAAAAACGAAAGCTGAAAATTACCGGAAAAGACAGATTTTAAAAGATGTGGGAATGATGGTGATGATGTTTTTATCAGCAATTACCATAATCATTGTCTGGATCTCTGCCCGTTTTTCTTTCTTCACGACAAAATTGGGGATCATGCTTCTTCTCACCGGCGTTCTTTCTTTCATTTACCTTATTTATCAGAAAGTCAATATTTTAAAGAAGGTAAAAACCACCACGACGAATCAGGAGTATCTTCTGACGATGAAAAAAGCGGAACAACAGCAGATTTATATACAGACCCGCGGTCTGAGCTTTTATTATATCCTGCTTTCTTTAGGATTCGCCTTTTATTTCTACGAATTTGCTTTGAAAATGTCTTCAGCCGGTATTCTTCTGTTATATGGACTGACTTTTTCATGGGGCCTGTTCAACTGGTTTATTGTAAGGCCGAGAAGAATCAGGAAACAACGGGAAAAAATGTCTGCCGTTATGCATTCACTGGAAAGGCTGGAAAAAAGTTTTGAAGACTGATTTTTATCAGCATCAGCCTCTAAACCGGTCTGATTCTGTTAAGATTATTCTGCAAAACTCAGGTGGAGATTGAAAAACGACAACATGCTATTTTCTATCCTTCCGTTTTCCCTGCTGACTTCGCTTCCGTGGGTTCCGATGTATTCTTCGGCTTCGTGCCTGATCTTCAGCAGCTCAAGGGTCTGGCTAAAGCTTCTGCAGGTAACCGGGATATGGCTGAATTCGTCATTCCTTCCCCAGTCGAATTTAATCGCTTTTAATTTTTTGAGGTTTTCATAGTGAGTAAAGGGCAGCTCTGAAACGGAATTGTTTTTTAATTCTTCCAAAACGCCTGCATTTACTTTTAGATGTTCTCCGTCGAAAGAAAAAGGAAGATCGGCAAAAAACGGGGGCTTGCGGCTATTCCCGTTATAAGCTCTGGCGATGGCATAAAGAACAGTGGCTCCGGCATTTTCGGGTTTTGAAAGATCCTCTACTTCTTTTATACGGACTGTCGTTTTATAAGCATCAAGTTCCGTAAGTGCAAAATACCTTGCATCCAGAACACCTGGAGAAAGCGCATAGACGGAGGAAAAGGTTTCGGGATGAAGAATGGCATTCCGCAAAGCGCCGTTTCCGCCCATGGAATGTCCTGCAATCCCGCGGCTGTCTTTATTGGCAATGGTCCGGTAATGGTTATCGATAAAAGAGACCAATTCTTGAGACGTAAAATCCGACCAGTTGCCGGAAGACTTCGAGTTGGCATAGAAACTCCCTTTGAAGACCGTACTTTCGTCCGGCATGACAACAATAACAGGCTTTATCTTCTTCAGATGAATGGCACGGTCTAAAATCCGGTTGATTTTGTCATTACTCACCAGCAGGCTGTCACTCCAGAAAAAACCGTGTAAAAAATAAATGACCGGATACCGCTTTGAAGAGATTTCATAGTCCGGCGGCAGATACACCGAAACCCTTCGTTTGGGATTTTCACCGGCTTTGTTCTCCAGGGTTTTTGCCGTGATATAAGTGGTGATTACTTTGCCTGCAGGAATTTCCTGGGCCGATAAGAAATGGGTAAACAGCAGTAAAATAATCGTAAGAAAAACCGGTATTTTCATTATAATTCGTTTAGTGATAACAAATATCGCTAAATTATCTCATATTGAGACAATAATCATCCAATGCATATTGCTTCCTGAAATTTGCAAATCTTAATCTATAAAACCTAACGGGTTTTGAAAACCCGTTAGGTTTATGCGGTTCTTTATCCTTAGCCCTGATTGCAGCGGCATCCTTTTTTGCCACGGGGAAAAGCAGAGGCCGGCAAAAAAGATACAGCGGAAAGCAGGTTCCCGGCTCCTTATCAACCTGTCCTGCAAAAACTTCCCGCTTCCGTCTTCCAACTTCCCTCTTTTTCACTACTTTTGCACTTCAGACGTTAAAAAAATTATGGCAAAGCAAGAAGATGTTTTCAAGAAAGTGATTTCTCACGCTAAAGAATATGGTTTTATTTTCCCTTCGAGTGAGATCTACGACGGGTTATCCGCTGTGTATGATTATGGACAGAACGGTGCCGAACTCAAAAATAATATCAAACAGTATTGGTGGAAAGCGATGGTACAGCTGAACGAAAATATTGTGGGAATTGATTCGGCTATCCTGATGCACCCGACGACCTGGAAAGCTTCCGGTCACGTAGACGCTTTCAACGATCCATTGATTGACAATAAAGATTCCAAGAAGCGTTTCAGAGCAGACGTTCTGGTAGAAGATTACTGTCTGAAAATCGAGGAAAAGGAAAAGAAGGAAATCGAAAAGGCAGCCAAAAGATTCGGTGAAGCTTTCGATAAAGACCAGTTTGTCGCTACGAATCCAAAAGTAATGGAATACAGGGCTAAAAGGGAAGCGATTCTTTCGAGGCTCGCAAAATCCTTGGAAAATGAGGACCTTGCTGATGTAAAAGCCCTGATTGAAGAGCTGGAAATTGCCGATCCTGATACCGGCTCTAAAAACTGGACGGAAGTACGACAGTTCAACCTGATGTTCGGAACTAAATTGGGGGCTTCCGCAGATTCTGCCATGGACCTTTATTTACGTCCTGAAACGGCGCAGGGGATTTTCGTTAACTTTTTAAATGTACAGAAAACTTCCCGTCACAGACTTCCTTTCGGGATTGCCCAGATCGGAAAGGCATTCCGAAATGAGATCGTGGCCCGACAGTTTATCTTCAGGATGCGCGAATTCGAACAGATGGAAATGCAGTTTTTCGTAGCACCGGGCACCGAACTGGAATTCTATGAGCAATGGAAGCAGAAACGTCTGAACTGGCATTTGGCTTTGGGATTGGGTGATAACAATTACCGGTTCCATGACCATGAGAAGCTGGCACATTATGCCAATGCTGCGGCCGATATTGAATTTAATTTCCCATTCGGCTTTAAGGAGCTGGAAGGGATCCACTCCAGAACGGATTTCGACTTGAAGGCTCATGAGGAATTCTCAGGAAGGAAGCTTCAGTTCTTCGATCCGGAAAGAAACGAAAACTACGTTCCGTATGTGGTGGAAACTTCAGTTGGTCTGGACCGGTTGTTCCTTGCCCTATTCTCTCACTGCCTGAGAGACGAAACCCTGGAAGACGGTTCGGAAAGAACGGTTCTCTCTTTACCTCCGGCTTTGGCACCGATTAAAGCGGCCATTCTTCCGCTGATGAAAAAAGACGGCCTGGCAGAATATGCCGAACAGATTTTCAATGATCTGAAATACGATTTCAATTTATTCTACGAAGAAAAAGATGCGATCGGAAAGCGGTACAGAAGACAGGATGCGATCGGTACGCCTTACTGTATCACGATCGACCACGATTCTTTAACGGATCACACGGTAACGATCCGAGACCGGGATACGATGCAGCAGGAAAGGGTTCCCGTTTCGGAACTGAGAAGAATTATCGATGAGAAAACAAGTTTCAGAAACTTACTTTCAAAAATATAGACGAAAGCCCTGAATTTTTCAGGGCTTTTTTATTTAATGTACCATATCGTGCAATTATGTCAAAGAAATAATTATTTTTGCGTGATTTTAAAAATACCTTGTAACCATGAAGAAATTATTTGTTTCGACTGCAGCATTTTTTGCACTGGCAAGCTGCTCATCCACCGATACCATTGAAGAAAACCAGCCTGTGGATCTTGCGACCATTCTTCCTACCAGGCTTACCGAGACCAATAACAGCGGCCAGCCCTACAGCATGACATTTAAATACGACGGCAACAGGATTCTTGAAGCAGCTGAAGTCGGAACCGCTAATAAAACGACCTATACCTATAACGGCGACCTGATTGTAAAGGCAGATGATTATGAAAACAATAAGCTGGTTTATACCCGCGAATTTAATTATACCAACGGAAAAGTAATTACGGAGAAAGTTACGAATAAACACAACGGGACATTAACTTATACTAAAAATTACCAGTATTTAAGCGATAACCACGTGCAGTACAACGATTATGCAGGCGGTACTTACAATCCTGCAACCGGCGTTTACAGCAACATCACATTCTCCCAGAATGATGTATACATTTCCAACAGCGGAAATAAGATCAGTGCAACGTCTGTTGCAAATGGGGTCTCCACCGTTTATACCTACAGTTATGACGGCGATTACAGTCCATTCAAAAATGTAAGGGGATACAACAAGATCGTTTTGTTCGATTCTATGGACGGAGAATACGGAAACAACAACCTGCTGCACCAGACGGCAACCGCTAGTGGAGTGAACGGTGGTACAACCAGCATTACAGGAACCCATACGTTCAACAGCAACGGTTTCCCGGTAAAAAGTGTTATTGCAAGTTCAGGAAGCAGTGTCCTTCCTCCCACTTCCCATACTTATGTATACGAATACAACAAATAAAAATAGCAAGGCCCTGAGAGATCAGGGCTTTTTTTGGGACTGCATTTTATAAACAATATTTAGCGTTGCTTTATTTGATTATTTAAAATCATGGTAACGACAAAAAGTTAATCATTTCGTTTCACGTCTTTAAATTTATTTTAAATTTGCTGCAGACCGATGCTTATTAGTATTCTTATTTATCTTATTACGTTTATTATTGTTGCCCTGGCAATTTTCTATATCCTGGGATACGGATATCTCTTTAACGGGATCTCAAAAACCTATTTAAGAGGAAAGATGAGCGCGAACATTGACGACGGGAAATTCTTCTCCGCCAACCTCATCGCCACGAAAGCGCCGGTACTTTGGGAAAAAGCTCCCGAATACAATGAAAAAGAGCTGCCGAAACATATAGCCGACGATCTGGCCCTTTCGGATACCGCTTCTTTTATCGTGATCAAAGATGGAAAGCTGCTTCATGAACAGTACTGGAAAGGCTATCATGCCCTTTCCAATACCAACTCGTTTTCCATGGCTAAAGCTGTAACGGTCATGCTTTTGGGAAAAGCCCTGGAAGAAGGAAAGATCGGCAGCATCAATGATAAATTTTCGGATTATTTTGAGGAATTTAAAAATAAAGATTTTGCACAGAACCTAACGCTGAAACATCTGGCCCAAATGGAATCCGGCCTGGACTGGGACGAAGATTATAAAAATCCGTTTTTGCCGAATGCCAGAGCCTATTACGGAAGAAGCCTGATGAAAGCAACCTTTTCAAGGAAATTTAAATCCCGTCCGGGCGAAAGGTTTGAATACCAGAGTGGATCGACGCAGCTTCTGGGATTTGCCGCAAGAGAAGCAGTCGGCCAATCGCTGGCCGGTTACCTTTCCGAAAAATTCTGGATCCCGATGGGCATGGAGCAAAATGCCACCTGGAGCACCGATGAAAGCGGCATGGAAAAAACCTATTGCTGCATCCATTCCAATGCGCGTGATTTTGCAAAACTGGGACAATTGTTTCTGGATAATGGAAAAGCGGGCGGCCAGCAATTGCTGGACCCTAACTTTATCGACCTGATGAAAACCCCGACGAAACATTCGGAAGAAATTTACGGCATGGGTTTCTGGATCAATAACGACAACCCGATTAAGCATTATTATTTCCTCGGCCTGCAGGGACAGTATATCATTATGGTTCCGGAGCATAAGATGGTGATCGTAAGGACCGGAAGCTACAACAACCTCCCGAAAACTGACCGGGGCCGGCCGGATCAGGTGAAATTTTTGGTGAATGAGACGGTAAAGTTTTTTAATGGAAGCCACTGATTTTATTTCTTATCATAAAGTTGAGAGAAATGTTCGTATTTGCTATCTCCAGGAATCTTAACAGAAATTTTTCACTTTAAATAATTTTCGAGATTGCTCAGGATAACCTCATTTTATATTGCAAATAACAAAACGACCCCGTTAAAAATTCTTTGAATTTTCGCTACCCCTCCAGATCGGAGGAGAATTAACTGTTTATGTTAAATCAGCAAAAATCATTGAATCTATGATAATGAGTTTAATTTTTATGATCTCTTCATGGTTAAAATAAGTTTACCTTTTACCTCATCCCATTATTGATCCTGTGCCTTGGCAGCCCGATTTCGTGAGCCTGCGGATAAGGTTTGCGTGAGGTCATGCTGACATCCTCCCGGATTTTATGATGTACCCGGTAATTTTTATCCTCGTCAAAAGAATACCGCGGATCGGCAATCATCTGCATTTTGGCCATTTTGTGGACGGTAACAGTTGGGAAATGATAATCAATCTCTACCGTTCCGAGCAGCAGGTAACAGCCGCCGCCCTGGAAATCGTATTCTTTCAGGCTGTCCGGGAAGTGTGCGGTATCAAAATATTCCCCATTCGCATCCATCCAGGTGCCGAAATACATTGCCCCTTTTTTAGTCGGCACATGTTTTCTGGAAATCAGGTAAGCCAGCATTTTTACCTGCTGCTTATGGTATTTGGCCAGATCTTTTACCCATACGGAGCCCCGGTATTTCGTCTGCAGCAGATCGAAAGGGGTACACGAAACCGGGAACCCGATGATTTCGATTTCATCAAAAGCATCTTCAAAACGGTCCCTTTTCAGTTCCGGAAGCCGGAATGGCTGTACAGGTTCTTCAATCAGCAACATTCCTCGATTTTCAGGCCGGAAATTTACCAACAGCATCCGGGCTTCCACCAGCAGCTCGTTTTTCTGCTTGCCGGTAAAACGGAAGGCGCCGATAAAAATTAAGGTCTGAATCGTTTCCACTCCTACAGCAACACGCCTGATAAAATTTTCCAAAGAAGTATAATTTCCGTTTTTTTCACGCTCCTCTACCATTTTATTGACCATTTTTGCTTCAAGCCCTTCCAGCAGGCCAAATCCAAGATAGATATCGTTTCCTTTAAGCGTTGTCTGCACTTCACTTGAATTGATGCAGGGCAACCGGATATTCCCACCGGACATTTTCGCTTCATGAATATAAACTTCGGTACGGTAAAATCCGCCCTGGTTATTGATTACCGAAACCATAAACTCCAACGGATAATAAACTTTCAGGTACAGGCTCTGATAGCTTTCCACCGCATAGGAAGCCGAATGCGCCTTGCAGAACGAGTAACCGGCAAAAGATTCGATCTGCCGGAATGCCTCTGCCGTAAGAGCTTCGGAATGTCCTTCATCTTTGCATTTTTCAAAAAAATTAGCCTTTACTTCCTGCAATTTCTCTATTGACCTTCCTTTTCCGCTCATGGCCCTGCGGAGCGTATCTGCATCCGCCAGGGACACACCTCCGAAATACTGGGCAATTTTAATGACATCTTCCTGATAAACCATAATTCCATAAGTCTCTTTCAGGTTTTCTTCAAATACCGGATGGAAATATTCAAACTGATCGGGATGGTTGTGCCTGAAAATATACTCCCGCATCATTCCGCTTTGGGCCACACCGGGCCGGATAATAGAGGAAGCGGCAACCAGGATCCTGTAATTATCGCATTTCAGTCTTCGGAGCAGTCCGCGCATCGCCGGGGATTCGATATAAAAGCAGCCGATGGTCTTCCCTACAGCCAGGTATTCATTGGCTTTCGGTTCATTTTTAGAAATGCGGGTATCGCGGATATCAACATCAATTCCACGGGTTTTCTTAATGAGCGCCACCGTATCGTTAATGGTACCCAATCCGCGTTGGGAAAGGATGTCCAACTTTTCAAGCCTCATGTCTTCTGCGGTATCCATATCGAACTGAGCGATCGGAAAGCCTTTGGGCGGCATTTCCAGGGCGGTAAAATTGGTAATGGGCTCTTCGGAGATCAGGATTCCGCAGGCGTGCATGCTGCGCTGGTTCGGAAACTTTTCCATCAAAGCGCCATAGCGGTGAACATGCTTGACGATAGAATTCACGTCATGTTTTTCAACAGGGTCATTCGCCAGGCTGTCGAGTTCTTCTTTCGGGAGTCCGAAAACCTTACCTACCTCCCGGAAAATCGATTTGTATTTAAACTGAACATTCGTCCCGCAAAAAGCGACATGCTCTTTCCCATATCTTTTAAAAATATAGTCCAGAATCGTATCCCTGTCCTGCCAGCTCCAGTCGACATCGAAATCCGGAGGTGAATTCCGGTTCAGGTTCAGGAAGCGTTCAAAATAAAGGTCAAGCTCAAGCGGACAGATGTCGGTGATTCCTAAACAATAACTTACAATGGAATTCGCCCCGCTTCCTCTTCCCACGTGCATCAGACCCATGCGGTTGCTGTAGCGCACGATATCCCAGGTAATCAGGAAATAGGAACAGAAATTACTTTCATCAATCACCTGCAGTTCCCGTTCAACTCTTTTCCTTGCTTCTGCATGATCGGCACCATATCTTTTCTCAAGCCCAAGATACGCCAGCCTGGTCAGCATCTTCAGGTCGGAAGCTTTTGATCTGGTATAATGCTGTTTGTTGCGGACTTTTTTAAAATCAAATTCAAAGCTGCAGGTATCAAGGAGCTTTTTGGTATTTTCAATGATTTCAGGATAAAACTGAAAGTCTTCGGTAAGTTCTCTTTCAGACTTAAAATATTCGGATTTGCGGCAAATGTCATGTTCGGATAGTTTAGACAATAACGTATTGTTATCAATCGCCCGAAGGATCATGTGGAGATTGTATTCTTTCTGGGAAATGAAGGTTACCGGCTGAAGAATTACCATCCGGTCTATAAGCTTGTTCAGTTCAGGCCGCACCAGGAAGTTCAGCTCTTCTTCCCGGATGCCGATATATTCGTTGTCTTTAAGTTCGTTCGGAATGTTCTGCAACGGGTAAACCACCCATACATTTTCAAAACCGGGAGCGGTTTCCGGGAGTTCTGCCCCGTCACAATTGTGGGCGGTCATCATCCTGTTGATTTCCCCGATTCCGGAAAATTCCCGGGCAATGGCGATGTACAGCAACCGGTTGTATTTCCTGATTTCCATTCCGGCAACAGGCTTGATTCCTGCATCGTCACATTGCTTTTTAAAATCGTAAATGGCGGTAACCGTATTGATGTCGGTAAGAGCCAGTGTTTTAATGCCCAAAGCCTGGGCTTTCTGTACGAGTTCTTCTACGGACAGGGTGCCGTAACGCAGGCTGTGAAAGGAATGGCAATTAAGGTACATAACAAAAAGATTAAAGGGTTGTTTTATTTTCTAAATCGAATCCCGAAGCCCTGCCGACAGCATCCGCTCCGAAACGGTTTTTAAGGTAATCCATGGTCTGGTATAAATTCATCTGTTCTTCGGTATCTTCAAAGAGGTTCATCTGGTGGTTTCCATGGACCAGATCGGTAAACCGGAGGCCGATCAGCCGGATCCGCATTCTGCGGGTATACAGCAGGCTGAACAACTCTAAGGCTACTCTGGATAAGGTATGGTCTGCCGAAGTGTAGGCCACCCGGCTCTGTTTGGTTTCAGTATCAAAGTTGGCATAACGGATCTTCACAACGACCGTCGACGTCAGCCATTTTTCCTGCCGTAACTGGTAAGCGAGTTTTTCCGACATTCCGGTAAGGATTCTTCTCAGCTCCGGGATATCCATCGTATCCATTGAAAACGTATCTTCCGTAGAAATGGATTTGCGTTCGGAATACGGCATTACCGGATTCTCGTCGATGCCATTGGCCTTTTTCCACAGTTCTTTGCCATTGTTTCCGATCATCTGCTGAAGGACCAGGACGGGCATTTCGGATAAAGTCTGGATGGTGCGGACCCCTACCCGTGAGAGCAGCTGGAAAGTTTTATCACCGACCATCGGAATCTTCCTGATGGAAAGGGGATTTAAAAACGGACGGATCTCCGTTTCCCGGATTTCCATGTTTCCGGCAGGCTTGGATTCTCCGGTTCCGATCTTGGAAACGGTTTTGTTCGCGGATAGAGCAAAACTTATAGGCAGGCCGGTTTCTTTTTTCACAGCGGCTACGATTTCCCGGGTCCACTGGTAGCAGCCGAAAAATTTATCCATTCCGGAAAGATCCAGGTAAAATTCGTCGATGCTTGCCTTTTCCATTACCGGTACCCTTTCCTGAATAATATCCGTTACAGTGTGGGACAGATTCGAGTACAGCTCGTAATCCCCTTTGATGATCTTTGCCTCCGGGCAAAGCCGCAGTGCCATCCGGATCGGCATAGCAGACCGTACCCCGAATTGACGGGCTTCATAGGAGCATGACGCGACCACCCCACGGTCTCCTCCTCCGACAATGAGCGGAATCCCGTCAAGCTGAGAGTTGTTCAGCCTCTCGCAGGATACAAAAAATGAATCCAGATCCATATGTACAATTGCTCGGTCCACGTGACAAAATTAGTTACGTTTTTAAACAAAATCCGTATATTTGTTGTTATAAATTATAACAATGTCAATTTTTTCAGATAACATCAGGTTTTTGAGAGGTAAGAAAACGATCACCCAGCAGGATCTGAAAGAAATAGGACTCAAAGTAAATACAAGATATAAAAACGTTTTGTACATTAGGTTTTTATGTAAAAATCATAAATGAGAAAATCATAGAGACACATAAAATAATTTATTTTGAAAACTATTTTATATTAAATTTGTTATATGCCATATAAAGTTCCGAAATTACCTCTCGCTCAAGATTTAGAAACAAAAAAAGTATTGAAAAAAGTTGCTATTACACAAGCTGCTTTGGCTGAATTAAAAGGCGTTGCGGCATCTTTACCGAATGTTTCGATATTATTAAATACTTTGGCTCTACAGGAAGCAAAGGATAGTTCCGCTGTAGAAAATATTATTACCACTCATGATGAGCTGTTTAGAGCAGAACTTAATACAGAATATGTAAAATCTGCTGCTACAAAAGAGGTTCAAAACTATGCGTTGGCCCTGAAGACTGGATTTGATCTGGTTTCAAAAAATAATATTCTCACCAATTCTACTTTATTGGAAATTCATAAGGTTTTGGAGCAGAACGATGCCGGTTATCGTAAAATACCCGGAACAGACCTCAAAAATGACAGAACAAAGGAAATTATTTATACTCCGCCGCAACACAAAGATGAAATCATAGAATTGATGACAAACTTAATCAATTATATTAATGACGATTCATTAGAAGATATCCATCCTCTAATAAAAATGGCGGTAATTCATCATCAGTTTGAAAGTATTCATCCATTTTATGATGGTAATGGGAGAACAGGCAGAATTATAAATATTCTTTATTTGGTTATAAAAAATCTTCTGGATTATCCTGTATTATATTTAAGCCGGTATATTATTCAAAATAAAGATTCCTATTATCGCTTACTTCAGCAAGTAAGAAACGAAAATACCTGGGAAGAATGGATCTTATTTATCTTAGAGGGTGTTGAAGTTATTTCAAGACAAAGTATTGCACTTATCAGCAGTATCAAAGAAGTAATGCTTGACTATAAATATCACATCCGCGAAAATTACAAATTCTACAGCCAAGATTTACTTAATAATTTGTTCAGACATCCTTATACTAAGATCGAGTTTTTGCAAGATGAATTAAAAATTGAAAGACGAACTGCCGCTAAATATTTAAATTCATTAGCTGAAGATAAAATTAAAATTGTAGATAAAATCAAAATCGGCAACACTAATTTTTATATTAATTCCGGATTAATGACAATTATATTAAACCATGACTATAATTCTGGACAAGAATAATCTATACATAAATCTTAATTGTATGTATAAATATTTTGACACTTGTGCATAAAAGTAAATTTTGCGTACAAAGATTTAAACATTTGTGCATGAAATTAGATTTTGTGTACATAGCTACATAATGCAATATATAAATAACATTAAGTACAATCGCCTGGTCCATCCGACAAATTGAGTTACATTTTTAAACAAAATCCGTATATTTGTTGTTACAAATTATAACAATGTCAGTTTTTTCAGATAACATCAGGTTTTTGAGAGGTAAGAAAGCGATCACCCAGCAGGATCTGGCGGATACGTTAATCATTACCCGGTCTCGGTATGTTTCTTACGAAGACGGGCGATCGGAGCCGCCGATTGAAGTATTGGTGAAGATTTCGAAGTTTTTCAATGTCAGCATTGATCTTCTGGTGTCGGTGGATATCCGGAAATATCCGCTGGAGGAAATCTTAAGACTGCCGGACAACCGGATTGTTTTACCGGTGGTGGTGGATCGATTGGGTAATAATAGCATTGAGATTGTTCCGCAAAAAGCATCGATGGGCTACCTGTCGGGCTACAGCGACCCTGAATATATTGAAAGTTTACAGCGAATTTCCCTTCCTTTTCTGGTCAATGGAAAGTACAGGGCTTTTCCCGCCAAAGGGGATTCGATGCCACCGTTTAAGGATGGTTCGTACATCATCGGAAAATATGTGGAAGATATTGAAGATTTAAAACCCAATAAAAGCTATGTCTTTGTTACCCTGAACGACGGCATTTCCTACAAAAGGCTAAAAACAAAAAAGAAAAAATCGATTACCGTGGCCGCTGATAATTCATTTTATCAGCCTTATGAGATCCCGCTGGGTGAAATTGTGGAAATCTGGCAATATGCTTCAGGGATTTTCCCGGAGGATTTTGAGCCTGATCATATAGAAAATTATAATTTAAAAGATATGTTTTTAGAGTTAAGAAGTGATATTAAAAAGCTGAATGATAAAATTTCCAGGTAATAAATTCACTTGCCGTATTCCGGAATATTATAATTTATACTTCTCATTTTTAGTCTTTTAATATTAAATTTAATTAAATAAATACTCATAAATAATTATACGTCAAGTTTTGTCGCACCCCGCATCTACCTTTGTATTCCAGAACACTAACACATTGAGAATATGGACAAAGTAACTTTACAGAGAATTGAAAAACTTCATCCTTCAGTAAGAGCTGAATTGAAACAGATTATTAAAGAATGCGACGAGGCCCTTACCGGAAGGGCGAAAGTGAGAATCACCCAAGGCCTGCGAAGCTTTGAAGAACAGGAAAAACTATATGCCATCGGAAGAATTACCACCGGGAAAAAAGTAACTAACGCCAAAGCCGGACAAAGCATCCACAATTATGGGCTGGCAGTCGATATCTGCCTGATGATCGACGGGAAAACTGCCAGCTGGGATACGGCGAAAGACTGGGACAATGATCAGGTAGCCGACTGGTACGAGTGTGTGAAAATTTTTGCCAGGCATGGCTGGAACTGGGGTGGAAACTGGAAAACCTTTAAGGATCTTCCGCATTTTGAAAAGAAAAGCATTGTAACAGCAAAAGGCTCCGTAAAATCCAGTTGGAGGACCTTGATAAAAATGAAAACGGATAAAGACGGGTATGTGATTCTGTAGCTCCAATCAGGCAAAACCGAATTGAACTATTGCAGGGAATCCAAGATAGAAATCAGGTAAATGGACGGGAAGGATGCGGGAAGTTTTCTTTTTATATAACCAGAAGTCTTTGGCCGGACTTTTATCTCGACTACTCAATCAAAACCAATTAATATCATCGAATTTAACTTTAACCTGAATCCAGGCAGTTTCAAAAATTTCACCGGATTGTAAGATCAGGTTTATTAATTTCCGCTCAAAACCGATTGATATTGAAGACACTGAAATAAATTCTCTTTTTAGAGAATTTATTTTTTAATACGACGAGTTTTGTCGCTTTGCCATTCTACCTTTGCTTCAGAAGAGACACCAAAACAACTTCATACCACGAGATAAAACCAATAGTTATTATATGATGCTATTGGTTTTACTTGTCTAAAGTTGCCACATGTTTCGTCGAAAAAAGCGAAAAATCATATGAAAAAGACAACCATTCTTTCTTTAGACGGGGGCGGAATCAGGGGAATTATCACCTGTATCATTCTGCGTTATATAGAAGAGCAGCTCCAGTTGCACGATAACCCAAGTGCAAAGCTCGGAGACTATTTCGACTTTGTTGCGGGAAGCAGCACAGGCGGACTGATTGCGTCTATTATTTTATGCCCCGATGAACACCGTAAAGCTAAATATTCCATCCAGAAAGGATTGGAATTGTATGCTGAAAAAGGTGGCAACATATTCCAGGTTTCTTTTTGGGAACGCCTGGTCAATCCTTTCGGATTACTGAATGAAAAAATTTCCCAAGAAGCACTGGAAAAGAACCTGAACGACTTTTTTGGAAATTTAGAATTAAAAGAGCTGATCAAACCCTGCTTAATTACAAGCTATGATATAGAAAACAGAAGAGCCAAATTATTTAATTCCTGGAAAGCCAGCCTGAGTACCGATAATTTTTATGTAAAAGACGTCTGCAGAGCAACTTCCGCAGCACCAACGTATTTCAGTCCGGTACAGATCAAATCCATGTACGGACAGATCTTCAGCCTGATCGACGGCGGGATGTTTGCCAATAATCCGGCACTCTGCGCCTATGCCGAAGCCCGGAAAATCCCTTTTGCCGAAGTCTTGAAAAATCATCAGAAAGCCAACATGCCTACCGTTAATGATATGATCATCATCTCAATAGGAACCGGAATCGAAGCCAGGCCGTATTCTTTCAGGAAAATGCAGAAATCCGGAAAACTCGGATGGGTAAATCCTATCATCGATATCCTGATGTCTGCCAATGCGGAAACCGTTGATTACCAGATCAGCCAGATGTTTCAGACTTTAGGATTGAGGAACCAGAAAAATTATTATCGGTTGAATCCATCCCTGAAAAATGCCTCTCCTGCCATGGATAATGTAAGGAGATCCAATATCGAATGCCTGATCCAGGCCGGCTTGTGCTATATTGATGACAACAGGGAAACGTTGAACCAGATTGTACAGAAATTAATTAAGAATAAAATATAAGCATTTAACCTTATAATAATCCGATATAAGCTTTTTTAATTATATTCGGTCTTCCTGTTGATCGTATGAAATACCGAATGAAATCAACACCGGCGGCTCTTCTGATGAGCATCTTATTTTTCATTTCAGGTTATTTCATGGCATATCCTTTATTTGATTTTTAATTCTCCCATTAGAAGACGGATATCCGTATATGCCTGTTAAAAAATGTCTTAGTTCTCAGAAATCCCCGTACGGGTGGCCACAGGCATCATTTTTTTCTTTGTCAAAAGTATATAAAAAGAAATTTTTAATTTTTTTTCAAATTAAAAAATAATACGTCAAGTTTTGACGCCGGGCGCCTATATCTTTGAAACATAAAATAAAAGCAAACAAAATTAAACCTAATAACTTTTGAATTTAACACCCATTCATCCAGATTTTAACACCAAAAACCGCAGAAAGAATATGGAAACAAAAAATTGTACTTCAAACGTCACTTTTGACCAGACCCTCTATACCATAGAATGGAGCGATATTGAAAATACTGAGGCAGATTATGACAACTATCTCAACAACCTTAAAAACGTATTCCGGCAGGGTACGAAAATAATATATTCCTAAAATAAATTCACGGTTCCACAGCTGTTCAGCATTCTATTATTCCCCCTTATCCTTTTTAAGTCTCATTCTTTGAATCACCATTCACAACATGCCGGACAGCCGGAACCGTTTTTACCTCTGTCATAAAACCCATGAAAAGAAATCATTAATTTTTTTGAAATTAAAACGTAATACGTCAAGTTTTGACGTTGGCAGTCTCTATCTTTGAAACAGAAAACAAAGGCAAGCAAAATTAAAGCCTGATAACCTTGAATATGAAGTGCAGTAAAGCTGTCTCAAATCAATACCAAAAACCTAAGACCATGAAAACACAAATTATTCATCTTAAAACGTATAGGTCATTTTAATAGCAGTAAGACGTTGCAATACCTCTCACAGCTTTACGGTTCATTTACAAATCTTAATTTTAAAAAGACTAGGATTAATTAATAAATAAATGAAAAATAATAAAATGAAAACATTGTTTAGTGTAAAATATAATTCAACCTGGGATAATGAAAATAAGCCTTTACAATTTTCAGAAGGAAATATTGACAGACCATTATCTATAAAATGGAAAATGCAAGAAATCGATTATGAAATAGTTAGCGATCAGGTCAATTTTATATCTCGTATTTTTGCTTTTCAAGATTTTATAATGGTTTGTTATTCTAAGAATTCAAAAGGCCATAGTTTTCCTGACAATCTTGTTATATACAATTTGAAAAAAGAAATAATTAAGACATTAACTCCGCCAATTCCTATAAATTGGGACAAAATTTCCCCAGTTTATTCGATTGGTGAAATAAAAGAAATTGATGGAGAAAAATATATCGCAATATATATAGATACAGATAATTATTTTAGTAGAGAACAAGGAGTGATCGGATTTATGGAAATTAGATGGCTAAACTTAACTACTTTTGAATATCATCCGACAGAACATACTCTTATAAAAGATTATGGAAAATAGATTTACACCATCCTCTTACTTAAAGAAATTATTTCTAAAATATGCAAGTATTAATTAACAAAAACTGGGAATACATTTTATACAAGGAAAATCAAAGGTATTTGCTGGAAGTTGTTTGCGGAGGTGCAGCAGTTTTCGAATTAAAAATAGCACTGAACAGCGAAGAAATAGACAATTATCTATCTCATGGAGAAATATATATAGATAAATTAGCGGAAGAAATCAGAAATTCTGCGGGCAAATATTTAGATAGAAAAACTGAAAAGTGAAATATAATATAGTTTATCAAAATGAGTATGATAATAAACATTATCCTAAAATAGTATCAAATACAAATGTTTTACATCCTTTAGAGATAAGTTAGCATCATGAAAATAAAATATTTAAATTATTATCTTCCGTTGAGAATTATATAGGCAATGCCTATGTGTCGGACACATTCCTGCTCATCCGTTATGCCAAGAACTCAAATAGCTTTCAATTTGTTAATAATTTAATTGTTTATGATCTTAATAAAAAGATCATCCAGACGATTCCTCCCCCAAAGCCTAAAAACTGGATAAATAGTGATTCAATATACTCTTTTGGGGAAAAAGAACTTTTGAAGGAAAAGAATATATTGCAGTTTCCATTTTCAAATCAGACGATATTGATCATCGAAGCGGACAAGAAGAGAAACATTACCTGAACCTGGAAACTTTTGAATACCATCCTTTATATTTTGAAAGCAATCACGATTATGGACGGTAGTTGAGTCATTATATAAAATAATGTTAGAATTAATATGTAGGATAATTATTAATACCGGATTTAGGATTATTAAAACAAATTCAGAAGTTTCAGCAGATGAAAACTTAATTAAACCAAATGGTAATAAGATTGCTCTATTCTTCTTGCTCAGAGAGGATATTAAATTTCATTCTATTCATCGACTGTCGTTTGTTGGAAATACAGCAGTAGAAAAAGATGGGATTATATATAGTCTCAGATTGAAAAAGGATAAAAGAACTGAAGAATAAAAAAATGATAGATCACCAATTAACAGAATGGCTGTATTATGAGCACATCTACAGATGGGCTCTGGATAAAACTGCATATGATGATCCAAAATATGTGGAAATGTTACCTGAAAAAGAAAAATTCCTGGATTATATTATGACATGTAGTACCCGAAAATTTATAAGTACTTTGGTTTACATTTTTAAAGAAAAATATCCTGTAAATCATATGAGTGTAGATGCTCATCTTAGCTGGGATAAACAAAAAAAAGACTGTATAGAAGGTAAATGTTTCCGTAAAGCTAATGATATAAAGAGTATTTATTTTATAGAAGATAAAGATTATTATAATCTGGATAAAGTAAGGCTGGAATTCATTTCTTTACAGCCTGATGCAAAAGACTGGGTAAAACAGGGATTGTTAGGCAAGACCTACCAGGAATGATTCCGGAGAAACCGTTTTTTCTTTTCAGGATGAAATTTTACAAACCCTAAAAGTTACTGATAAAGGGCTGCTGATCCAGCTTAACCCGGATCAGCTCCCGGAATAAAACGGAATGGCGGATTTTAATGAGCCCAGCTTTAAAAGACTTTAGTATGAAGAAATTAAAAAATAAAATTTTAAGCGGGATTTACAGGATCATCTTATTTGACGAAGGTATTACCTATGAACTTGAAGATTCAATAGTTTTAAAAGGGTCTGAAACCTTTCAGTTATTTACCGATCAGGAAAAATTAGAGGTCTTAAAAATTACGGATAAATATTATATCAGTGGAGAATATCAACCCACCCATATTGATACCCTTCCTGTGGTGGAAGAAACAATATATATCGATCAGATATTTTTAATCTATGATCAAATCATTAATCAGATAGTTGCATTTTCAATAAAAAGCAATTACAAAGACTATTTTTTTACCCGTTATGCCGACGAAATCAATTTTGTGGAAAAGAATGAATATGAAATTTTGATCTCTAATATTTCGGATATGAAAATCGAAGAACTATAAGAGTTATTAAATTGAAAAGAAGCAAAATAAACATTCAAAAATAATCTTTAGATTGGGAAATCGAAAAATTTTCATGAAACATGGGACTTACATATTATTTAAAATTCAAAAAGAAATTAACCCGGAAAAAAGAGCTTGATCAAATAATCAATGACACCCATCCTCTTTTCCTGATATCGCATCTTTCCTCTACAGTTTCCGGATATGTGGAAGGCCGCTTTAACGGAGAATATATGGATTTAAGCCTGGGCAAAGCGTCTTTTATTTCATTTGATATTCTCAATAAGGAAGCAGATCCGGTGGTATTAAGAACATCATTGTTACAGATGGCTTATCAAATAAGCAATAACATTTATCCCGGAGAAGATTATTTTTTTGACCTTAACGGGGATTTTATTTTTGAAAAAAGAGAAAAAGGAGTTATTACGCGAAATAACGATACCGATTTTTATGATAATCTATAACAGTATATCTATTTAATCAGCAAATTTATCGCTTCAAATTTAAATCTTAAAGTACAGATTAAAAATCGGTGCTCCAAGATTAAATGCTTCCGGAGAAACCGTTTTTTCTTTTCAGGATGAAATTTTACAAACCCTAAAAGTTACTGATAAAGGGCTGCTGATCCAGCTTAATCCGGATCAGCTCCCGGAATAAACAGATGCCGTCTCCTTGTGAGGCGGTTTTTTTATTACAGAAAAAAGAAAATTAGGTATCATCTTTACCTTTATCAGGAAAACCTAAAAAAAATTTGAAAATAAAAAATAACACGTCAAGTTTTGACGTTTCCCGCTTCTACCTTTGGATTATGAAAACAAAGTAGCACAATAAATCTATCTGAAATTAATACCAAAGAAAAACATGGAAAAACATGGAAACACCAAATCACACTTCCGATATACGCTTCAATGAAGACCTTTATACGATTGAATGGATCGATATTGAAAATGCCGAATTAGATACTGAAAGATATCTTAACGATATTGAAAACTTTTTCCGCCGGGACTCTGAAAACAATATGCCCGAAGAAAAAGTTTCCTGATTAAATTTACTGCTCCGCAGCTGTCCGAACCTAATAACCATACTACTTTAAGGTCTCATCCTTTGAATTACCATTCGCAAAATACCGACAGCCGGAGCAGTTTTAATGCAATATTTAAGCCTGGTTATGGAAAACCGGAAGATATTATAAACCGACATCATGATGTTCCATTTCCGGTAATACCGACTACCATTGTTAATTTTTTAAACAAAAATAAAATACGACAAGTTTTGTCGCATCAACCTCATATATTTGTGGTATAAACTTTTAGCAATGAAACGCCCGTGTTTCATCCCTACAGACGGACAACACGCGGCAACATTAAATATTTCAGCATGAAAAAAGACTTTTACCTGACCAGATACGCACTCATCATCAAGAGGCTGGAAACTTCTCCGGCTACTTATCCGCAGTTGGAAGAGTATTTGCTCAATTCTTTTGAGTTCCAGGACGCCGAGATCAAGAGCTATTCCATCCGTACCCTGCAGCGGGATATCCGGGAGATTGCGAATCTTTTTAATCTTTCCATCCATAACAAGAAAAAAGGCGACAACCGGTATTATATCGAAAGCCGGCCGGTCATGGAAGTGGATGAGTACAACCAGAAACTGCTGGAATCTTTTCAAGTAAGCAACGCTTTGAACCTTCATCCCGATTTTTCAGACCTGATTTTTTTCGAAACCCGAAAACCGACGGGCGTAGAGCATTTTTACGATCTTTTCTTTGCCATCCGTAATAAAAGAATCGTCCTGTTTGAACATTACAACTATAAAAACAAGGTAATGTCTTCCCGGAAAGTGCATCCTTTGGCATTAAAGGAATCCAAGGACCGATGGTATTTGATCGCGGTAGACACCAAGGATAAGATGCTGAAATCTTTCGGGCTCGACCGGATCAACTATCTCGATGTCTCGAAAAACAAGTTCAGGGAAAAATATAAATACAATTTCAGGGAACATTTTAAAAATGCCTTCGGGGTCATGAACCTGGCTGAGCAGCATCCGCAGACCATTGTCTTACGATGCAGCAGGCATCAGGGGGAATATATCAGAAGCTTCCCTCTCCATCAGTCCCAGAAAGAAACCAGGGAAACACCGGAAGAGATTTTCTTTGAATTCTTCCTTCATCCGACGTACGACTTTATGCAGGAAATCCTTTCGTATGGAAAAGAAGTACAGGTCCTGGAACCTAAGATTTTAGTTGAGGAAATCCGCAGACATCTGCAGGAATCCCTGAACCGTTATCTGGAGCATTAAACTTGTATGGATTGTGATTTTTTTGATTACATTTACATAAATATACCAAAGTGAAACCTTTCCTTCTTTATTTATTCTGCTTTATTTCATCGCTCTGTTTTGCGCAACAGACCGAGGAATTTAAATTGATTAAGAATTATTATAACCAGCATCGTTCCATGCTGGGAAAGGAATTCAGGAAAAAGTTCGATGCGGAAACAAATAATTTCCACAAAGCTTCCATCAAACAGGATTACCTGCTTTTTATGGAAAAGATGGACAGCATCGAAAATGTGGCGCTTACCGGAGCTTTACTGAAAACAAAAAATCTGGAAGATCTTGATAAATTAAAATTAATCGATAAAACTTTACCCGCAGCCATGTCACCATCTCATTCCGTGATCATCGATAAAGCCGCAGATTATCCCGGCGGGATCAATGAACTCCGCAAAGAAGTGGCAGATCTGTTTTATTTGGGAGGCGTATATTCCGATACCAAAACCGTAAAGGCCAATGTGGGATTTATTGTGGAAAGAGACGGCCACATCACCAACGTTCAGGCAGAAGGTGAAAATTTTACCTTTAACCGGCAGGCAGAAATCGCAGTCTATTCGGTTTCTCAAAAATTTTCTCCGGCCATCGTCAACGGTGATCCCGTCCGGTACCGGTTCAAGCTTCCTTTAACCATGAATATTGAATGATTATGGTATTTACCGACGAATACTTTATGAAAATGGCCTTTCAGGAGGCTGAACGTGCTTTTGAAAAAGATGAGGTGCCGATCGGCTGCCTTGTCGTTTCCAACAACCGCGTGATTGCAAGAGCACATAACCTTACGGAAACCTTAAATGACGTCACCGCGCATGCGGAAATGCAGGCTATTACTTCAGCCGCCAACTTTCTGGGCGGGAAATACCTGAAGGACTGCATCATGTATGTAACCTTAGAGCCGTGTGTCATGTGTTCTGGAGCATTGGCCTGGTCACAGATTTCAAAGGTGGTTATCGGGGCAAGGGATGAGCAGCGGGGCTTTATCAACAAGCACCTCAGCCTTCATCCTAAAACAGAAATCCTCACAGGAATTATGGAAAATGAATGTTCATCAATTATTAAAGATTTTTTCAGATCAAAAAGATAATTATAATTTTTACCAACGGTTGATTTCATATTGATAGCTATTATTTGATTTAATAATAAATATGAAAATTATTTTTAATAAAAGTCCCTTTTTATTGATTTAATGATTATATTTGGTTGAATTTAAAACTAAAATAATCGCTATGAGAAAGTTATCAAGAAAAGAAACGGCAAAAATCAATGGTGGAATCAGACCAGATCAATGCTTTTATACAGATCCTAATACAGGTCAAAAAAAAGTTGGTTGCAGAAACATGCCTTTCCAGGACGAAAACGGAACCTGGGTATATCCGCTGGTTGAATGTGAGCCTTGTGGCGGAATTTAACACAAATTATAGACAGCCCTTTTACAGGGCTGTTTTTTTATTTATCTTTTCCTAAGAAGTATAGTCCTTTCAGCGTATGGAGCCTGTCCATTACATGAATTTTATCCGTCAGCGGTTTATACACATGAGAAACACCGCCTGTCGCCACAACAAAACAATCGTCGCCTACTTCATTGTTAATCCGGTCGATAAACCCTTCTACCATCCCCAGAAATCCATATACCATCCCGCTCTGCATACAGGTAACGGTATCGAGGCCTAGCACGGTTTTCGGTTTTACCAGTTCGATGCTTGGAAGCTGGGCGGTTTGCGCAATCAGTGAATTCAGAGCCGTTACAATCCCGGGAGCGATAATGACCCCTAACGTTTCTCCATCTTCTGCAACACAGCTTGCTGTAAGCGCCGTTCCGAAATCCAGCACAATTTTTTTCCGGTCGGGATACATATGGTGTGCGGCTACGAGATTGGCGTAAATATCCGTTCCCATCTGCTTGGATTTTGCTACGACTCCCGAGGGTGTCGTCCGGTCAACAATTACAGGATCGAGGTCATGGATCTTTTTAATCGCCGCATTCATTACTTTAGTAAGCGGCGGAACTACAGAACCGATGATGACTTTACGGATTTCCTTCGGTTCGATCTTATACGTCTGATACAGCATCGACATCTGAACATACAATTCATCCGGCGTTCTGTATGGTTTTGTATTGATGATCCAGGAAATATCACAATTGTCGCCGTTAAAGAGCCCGAACCGGATGTTGCTGTTGCCTATATTGATTACGATTGAATTCATGCACCTATTTTAAAAAGACCGAAATCTTATGTTCATTTTGAAGCGTTAAAATTAATGATTTTAATAAAACGATACTTTATACTTTTGCCTTCTATTCAAAAACAATTATTTATATTTAAAAACTGAAATCATTTCAACTGCATCTCATGAAAAAGCTGTTTCTTCTGTTTTTACTTTTTATCGGACTGAATATCCCTGCGCAGACGGCGGCGGCGGCAAAAGAAGTCTTTGAAAAAATTAAAAAGGAATCAAAGATCGACGGCAGCGACCGGACCGTTTACAATCTCCTTGACGAGTTTTATGCCAAAACCCTTCAGGCTGAAAATGACGAACTGAATGCAGGCACCCTAGAAAGAACACAAAAGCTCGTTTCAGACCCGAATACGAAGAACCTGCATATCCTGATGCTTTTTCTGATGTACCAACAGCATATCAGCCAGACGGCAGCCGTCGGGAAAGCATCGGACGCCGGGTTCCAGATGGCCACCATGAAACTGCTGGAAGATGAGCTCAGAAATGTCTACGGAAAAGTTCCGGCTATCGTTTATGTTTATAAATATGAAGCCCTGGAAAGCGGAAATAAAAAAGAAGAAGCAAAGGCTGCAGCCTTACAGGGATTGAAAGAATATCCCGATTCGGTTCCTTTGAAGATGTATGTTTATTTAAGTACGAATGACGAAGCCATAAAAAATGATCTCCTGAAAAACCACGCCAACCACTGGATGGTAAAACAATTTGGAATTAAGTAAGCTTTGAAAGAAAGTGATAAAAAATAGAGGCTGCCCAAAAAGGGCAGTCTTTTTTCTTAAAACTTTTTTCAGGTTTATTTCTATACTAATTTTACAGCATAGCGCGTGAAATGATCACTTAATTTACTCCGTAGGAGCAACATCTGTGTAGACCTACATCAGCATCTTGTAATACCAGAACTCAGAAGGAGTTCTATCTTATCATAGCAAACCGACGGCGTGCTTGCCATATTCTATTATTTTTTTACACAGATACTGCTCCTTTGGAGCATAAAAAATTACTTGTGCATTTGGTTACAAAAAAAAGACTGCCTAAACTTTTAGGACAGCCTCTTTAAATAAATTATTGGATTAAATTACTGCAAATCCGACCGTATTAATTTATTTTCAGTCTATTACCGAAATGAAAGATCGGAATTCAGTCGGATGAGCCAGGATTTTAAATAAATTTCCTATTTACAATAACCAACGATCTCATTTGATAATGAATACCTTTGAAAGTAATGCTGATAAGATAAACTTCCGGCTTCCCTAATTCCAGCCTTTTAATCCATTTCTACTCCAGGTTCACGTTAAATTACTTTATCTCAACGAAATTATCATCCGGGTTTACATCCGCAAGTCTCTGGCTGATATCAATTCCTACCATGGATAACTGGAATTTTGTGTAAGGAACCGTAAAGGTATATTCTTTCTGTGTCCACGGCCAGTACGGCATGGTTTTAAATTCGCCGTAAGCATCTTTTGTTTTCCACGTATGCGTCATGTTCATCGGGATCTGGTAATTCACGATTTTTTTATCGGCGGTCATGATGCTGAAATCGATCGGCATCGGAACCTGTCCGTTATTCACCAAAGTAATGGTTGTGGATTTGGCGTCATACTTTATATCCTTAATTCCGTAATCGATGGTTTTGGTAGTATTGATCCAGTAATTCTGGAACCATTTCAGATCCATTCCCGAAACTTTCTGGGCAATGTGCAGGAAATCCCGGTCGGAAGGATGTTTCATCGCCCACTGGTCATAATACTGCTTCAGGGTTTCGGCAAGGTTCTGCTCACCCATAATGTATCCTAATTCGACCAGGTACAGCTCCCCTTTTACATACGACGCATAGGTATAAGAAGTTCCGTTGTCGTGGTGATCGCCCAGCCAGATGGCAGGCTCTTCAATCCCCTTTTTAATGAAATTCCGGTAAGCATTGATCGAATTGAAAAACGGGTTCGGAAGCTTTTGGGCCGGCGGAAACAATTGATTCATTACATAGCCTTCGGCATAGCTGGTAAACCCTTCATCCATCCATGGACGCATCGGTTCATTGGTCGCAAGCATCTGCTGGTACCAGGAATGGGCGCCTTCATGGGCCATCAGTCCCATTAATCCTTCAATATCTTTGGCTTCCCCTAAAATCATGGTACACATTCCGTATTCCATTCCGCCGTCGCCGCCCTGAATAAACGAGTAGGTCGGATATATATATTTTCCGAAATGGGCGTTCATCAGCTGGTAATATTTTGTAAGGTAAGGCTGTGCCTCCTCCCAGACTTTTGTCTTGTCATTGTTCTGATAGACCAAAAAGACTTTCGGGCCCTGCGGAACATCGAAACTCTTAACGATATAATCTCTGTCGGCCGCCCATGCAAAATCCAGGATGTTTTTCGCCGTCCATTTCCAGGTGGCTTTATTTTTATCGGCTTTGATTTTTGCGTTGGCATCATAGCCTTTTACTTCCGCAGGATTTTCAAGGATTCCGCCTGCTCCGACTACATAGTCTTTATTGATTTTAATCGTAACGTCAAAATCCGAGAACGGAGCGTGGAATTCCCTGCCGATATAATCGAAGGTAGCCCAACCATCGTAGTCGTATTCTGCAATCTTCGGATACCATTGGGTCATCGTCATGTCGACCCCTTCCCGGTTGTTCCTTCCGCTTCGTCTGATCTGCTGTGGAATAACGGCATCCCACTCGAGGGTAAAAGTGGTAGATGAATTCGGTTTAATCGGTTCTGCCAGATATACTTTCATCACGGTTTCCTGAACTTCAAACTTCAGCATCTTTCCGTTTTGCCTGATCCAGTGAATGTTCTGTGCGCCCTCCTGGTCTTTGGGAATCGAAGCCAGCCTCGAGATCCCGTCTTTCTGCAATCTTGAATCGCCGTTTTTCCCCTGGCCGGCCACCCGCTGATCCATCATCGAACCGGGCTTAAAAGCATTCCAGTACAGATGGAAATACACCACCTCCAATTCGTCCGGCGAATTGTTTTTATAATCTAAAGTCTGTTTTCCTTCATAAGTAAATTTTTCAGCGTTGACATCAATATCCATCTTGTATTTCGCACTCTGCTGATAATAAGGGCCCTGCTGGGCATGAAACTGTGAAATGATAAACGCAAACAGGATTGCAACCGATTTTTTCATTTAAAATTTTATTTTTCTAAAGGTAAGTATTTAAAATAAAAACTCAAATGTGAAGTTATTATTGAGGTTTTGGATTAGATTAACGTATTTAATTCTTTTTCTGCTGCTGCATATTACAAAGATTTCACTCAAACACATGCCCATTTCGCTTGATCTGCGGGAGATATTTAAACACGAATATCACAAATTTTCACACTAATTTAAACACCAATAAAATTCATGTTATTCGTGAGAGTATTCGTGTAATTTGTGTTTTAGCTCAAAAGCTTCCTGATCAAAGTGAATATCACAAATCTTTACCCTATTTAAACACTAATAAAATTCGTGTTATTCGTTAGAGTATTCGTGTAATTTGTGTTTTAGCTCAAAAGCCGCTGAAAAAAGCGAATATCACAGATCTTTACCCTATTTAAACACAAATACAATTCGTGTTATTCGTGAAGATATTCGTGCAATTTGTGTTTTAGCTCAAAAGCTTCCTGATTAAAGTAATCTGTCCCAGATGATAATACGCATGCTCAATCATTCCGTCGATATTCCTTAAATAAGTTCCGTATTTTTCATCAACAAAAACTTCATTCATTTTAGCATCGGGCATCTGCTCCAATAAAAAAGCAAATCTCTCGGCATCGCTCCAAAGTTTATTCAACAACGATTCCCATTGTTCCTGAGACTCAACCGGAGGAAGATCAAAACTGTATTGATCCCTAATCTCCAGATCGCCGCCTTCAAAAACATTTATTAATCCGGCAATGTAATAATCGATGTGAAAAGTAAGCATGGCAATGGTATTCAACGAACCGACTTTTGCTACTGCCTGCTCCCAGGTTACATCAGAAAGTTGATCTTTAAAATTGGTGTTGGCGATCCACAGACCGTCCAATAACACTTCACGAAATCTTTTGGCTAATTGTAATACGCTACTCATTGGTTGTAATTTTTTTAAAGATAATTATTTTTCACTATTCGTGAATGACGTATTCGGTTAAGATGGCAGACCAGTTCCTATAAAGGTCATGCATATTTTTATACGCAATCATCCGTGAAAATCTGTATAATCTGTAGGAAATAAAAAAATCCTTCAAGATTTTAAAAACCTTGAAGGATAATAATATCATAAAGACGTTACCTTAAGCGAAAAGCTCTTTCTTTGCGCTGCGTAAAATCTTCTCAAGGATTTTTAAAGTAATCAGGTAAGTAGGCTTCACACCGGTTAATCCCAATCCTCCCGATGAAAGTGTGCTTCCGGTTTCCAGCGGATTATCCGAAGCGTAATAAGCGTACATCACAAACAGATCCGGGGTAATGTGGTGTCTGATCTTGGAGGCCACCTGGATCGCTTTCTGATAATGGGCACCTTCCATTTCAAGTCCGATCGCTTTCCATGAAGTGTTCATAAAATACGAAAGAATATCCCTGTTCTGCAGTGAAGTTCCCAGAACGGTAATCATCGGCCCTTCAAAAGCAAGCAGTTCATCATCCTTAAAATCTTCCAGCTTCAGGGCATTTTCAAAAGGATAATTATCGGCCGTCCCTTCAAAAATATGGGCTGTCGGGATCATAATATCACCTTTCCCACCGGCAAGAATCCCCGCTTTCCCCATGATCGATACCGATTTTACTTTCATCATATAGACTTCGCCTTTATGTTCGAAAGGCCTCAGCAATTCGTCCATCACTTCAAAAGCCTGCTCCCCGAATGCATAATCGAAAACCATGATCACATCGTCTCCGCCGTATTTTATATCGCTGAAGGGCGTATTCTTAAGGTTGGTTTTGCTCAAATCGATAATCTGAACGTCGATGTTGCTTCCGCTTTTATCATTAATATAGATCATCCCTTCTTCCAGGGCATATTTGGATACTTTGTCGCGCAGTTCTTTTTTATCGGAAATCTCACCGTACAATTTGTAGTCGACTTCTTTGGAATCCTTTTTCTTCAGGGCATCATTCCCGTACAGCATATTTTTTACCGAGTGCATGTTGGCGGAAATGATATGCAGCGGACGCATATGAAGATCGTTCTCATACAGAACCTCCTTCACTTTATGAGCCCATTTTTCACCGAAATAATGATGCCCTACCCTTTCTCTCAGGATCGAGCTGAAATGGATCTCTCTTTCCCTGGTCTGTTTCGCATCTTCAAGGCTGACTTTCGCCAGGTTGTAGATAATTTTAAACAGACGGTCCGGATTGTCATCGTCCCCAAAAGTATTATACGCCCTCAGGGTTTCATCAAAAGTTCTTCCTATTAAAGAAGATAAGTGGATAAGCGCTACTTCTTTCTCCTTTCTGCTGAATTTCTTCTCGCCTTTCACCACTTCTTCAATGATCTTGAAAGCGCGGGTCGGCTTCCAGTTTTCGTCCTGGGCAAAAGCCAGGTTACGGATCTTATCCGCTTCGATAAATAAGAAGGTAAGGTGGGTAAGGATATCATAGATTTCCGAACGACCCAGAAGCACTTCAATATTCATCTGATGCTCGTCGATCCGGTAACAATTTCTCCTTCTCTTTTTAGGAACAATCGGTTCGAAACTTCCTTTATCAAACCCTTCATCTGAGGTAAGATGAATAAAAGCACATTCTTCAATTCCTTCCGGAAGCCTGTCCAGCACATACATCAACCCGTCCAGCTCTAATTTGCTCGGAATATTCATGCTTCCATAAATCTCAGGATTAATGGTCTTCAACAAACTTCTGATCGTCTCCCCCGAAACACCGGCAGGTTTAAAAAAACCTCTGTAAAAGAGGTGTCTCATAGAAATATACAATCTTTCAATTGCTTCCGTTGTTTCTCTTGCTCTAGAATTTGTCATAAAATAAATTTCACACAAATATACAAAATCTCCGCCCAACTTTATTTTAAGTAACTTTTAACAAGTCGTTTAACCTATAATATAAGGTCTGTCATTTTGCTTTAGTCATCGGATATCTCAGTTCAGGAAACTTCTGCCACTCGTTCTCAGGCATTCATTACGATCATCCGGCAGGTCTTCGGGAGCCGGGAACCTGCTTTCCGCTGTATCTTTTTCGCCAAAGCAGAGGCCTTACAGAAAAAGGATGCCGCTGCAATCAGGGCTAAGGCAGGGGGCCTTTATAAAAAGGCATGCTTCAATTGGATCAACGACTGCTTTTATCCTTAATCAGATATTTATATGCTGAGACCCTTTAAATTTAATGAAATTGAACCTGGAATTTAAAGTTCGTTACAACAACCCCTCTCAAAATTTCAAATCCTTGTTTAATTTTTTGTTAAATTTAGGTTAACCCCTTAAATTTTCAGGGTAAAAATATTTTCTATTTAATTTTTTCGTAAATTTGCCCCGTAAAAATCAAACCTAATATGTCAACTTTAAGATTCAAAGCGTTAGAAACTTTACCATTCAAGGACTTTAGAAGAGATAATTCCATTGAAGTTCCTGTAAAATTGTCAGAATTATTCTGCCAGAATGTTTTCTCAGAAGAAACGATGAGAGAATATTTAACGAAAGAAGCATTCAATTCCATTATGGATGCGGTGAAAAAAGGAACCAAGATCCAGCGACACATCGCAGACCAGGTAGCCGTAGCGATGAAAGACTGGGCCATGAGCAAAGGGGTAACCCACTACACGCACTGGTTTCAGCCGCTTACAGGAAGTACTGCAGAAAAACACGACTCGTTCTTTACCCCGATCGAAGGAGGAAGAGCCATCGAGAGATTCAGCGGAAACCTATTGATCCAGCAGGAGCCGGATGCATCTTCTTTCCCGAATGGAGGAATCAGAAACACGTTTGAAGCTAGAGGTTACACGGCGTGGGACCCTACCTCCCCGGCGTTTATCATGGGAACAACTTTATGTATCCCTTCGATTTTTATCTCTTATACCGGAGAAACATTAGATTACAAAGCACCTTTATTAAGAGCATTGAACGCAGTAGACGAAGCCGCTACCAACGTGATGCAGTATTTCGATAAAAACGTGACCAAAGTAACCCCTACGTTAGGTTGGGAGCAGGAATATTTCTTAGTGGATTCCGCTCTATACCAATCCCGTCCGGACCTTGTATTAACAGGTAAAACCTTATTGGGACACTCTCCGGCAAAAGGACAGCAGCTGGATGACCATTATTTCGGTTCTATTCCTACAAGGGTAATGAACTTCATGAAGGAGCTGGAAATCGAATGTATGAAACTTGGGATTCCGGTAACGACAAGACACAACGAGGTGGCTCCGAACCAGTTTGAGCTGGCACCGATGTTTGAGGAAGTAAACGTTGCAGTAGACCACAACTCGCTGTTGATGGACGTTATGGCAAGAATCGCTCACAGACACCATTTCCATATCCTTTTCCATGAAAAACCATTCGCAGGAGTAAACGGAAGTGGAAAGCACAACAACTGGTCTCTGGCAACCGATACCGGAGAAAACCTTTTAAGCCCGGGAAGAAATCCTAAGAAAAACTTACAGTTCTTAACCTTCTTCGTAAACACGATCAAAGCGGTTCATGAATATGCAGATCTTTTAAGAGCAAGCATCGCTTCTGCAAGCAACGACCACCGATTGGGAGCGAACGAAGCACCGCCGGCTATTATTTCCGTATTTATCGGAAGCCAGCTGTTCAGCGTATTGGAAGAACTTGAAAAAGTAACCAGCGGGAAACTTTCCCCTGAAGAAAAAACAGAATTAAAATTAAATGTTGTAGGAAAAATTCCTGAAATCCTATTGGATAACACCGATAGAAACAGAACTTCTCCGTTTGCATTTACCGGAAATAAATTCGAGATCAGAGCCGTAGGTTCTTCTGCCAACTGTGCGGAATCCATGACGGTAATGAACACCATCGCGGCAAAACAGTTAAGCGACTTCAAAAAAGAAGTGGATGCTTTAATTGAAACCGGTCTGAAAAAGGATGAAGCCATCTTCAACGTATTGAGAGAATACATCAAGCAGTGCAAAAGCATCATGTTCGAAGGTGACGGATATTCTGACGACTGGGCGAAAGAGGCTGAGAAAAGAGGATTGAACAATTTGAAGACCACTCCTGAAGCCTTGAAGCAGGAAATGGACGAAAAATTCTTAGCACTTTACGAAGAGATGGGGATTTTCACGCACCGTGAAGTTGAGGCAAGAAACGAAATCAAATTAGAAAAATATTCCACCGTTATCGATATTGAAGCAAGAGTATTGAGTGATATCGCAAGAAACCACATCATCCCTTCTGCGCTGAACTACCAGAACAGACTGATCGAGAACGTAAAAGGTCTTAAAGAAATCTTCGGAGAAGATGAGTTCAAGTCTCTAGCGAAAGAGCAGATGAGCCTGATTACCCATATTTCCGAAAACGTATCTAAGATTAAATTAGGCGTTGAAGACCTGATCAAAGCAAGAGAAGCAGCAAAAGCGGTAACGGAAAGCCAGAAACAGGCAGAAGAGTACTGTAATACGGTAAAGCCTTTATTCGATGTCATCAGAGAAGCTTCTGACGATCTTGAAATGATGGTGGATGACGAGCTTTGGCCAATGACGAAATACAGAGAAATGTTATTTACAAAGTAACATTTGTAAAGTTCCATATTAGTGAAACTCTCCGATTCTATCGGGGAGTTTTTTTTGTGGTTTGCCTTCGGTTTTACTTAAAAAATATTTTATGATTTATCCGATGATATTAAGATTCATCTGAAGCTATTCCAACAAATACAAATAGTAGAATTAAATTGCTAAATCATGCTTATAATCAATCGTTTATTAACAACTGCTATAAGTCCGTTTTTTGAAATAAACTTTTCAGGAACCTTTATTTTGCTTGTTTTGAGAATAATTTTGTTAAAGAATCTTAATAAAAAAAACCGCACGCCTCCCTATAATGGGCGGTTGCGGTTTATTTTTCTTTAACATACTTAAAAAATATGTTAAAATGTGTTAAATAAAGAACCTGACAATTGTCATATCAAGGTGCTTCTGTATGGATTCTATATTTTTGTATTGCTTTTGAAAATATACTAATCCTTTTAACACGGTAATCAAATATATATGAAGAAAAGAGTTTTGTTTTATCTAGTTGCTTTCGTTTCTACAGTATCGTTACAATCATGTGTTACCAACTACGTCGTTTCAAAACCAGCTACTTACGCAAAAGAGTACAAAACAGATGCCAAACTGGCTTCATTTGAAACCGACAAAATGGAACAGGACAAGCAGAAACTTATCAACTCCTTCCTGGCAGAGAAAGCTGCCGCTTTAGCAAGCGCTAAAAATTCTATTAAAAATTCCGAGATTGCAAAGGCAATCAAACACAATACAACCATCGACAATATTTTAACGGAAGCCCAAACCTACATCGGTACCCCTTACCGTTACGGAGGAATGACAAGAAACGGGATCGACTGTTCTGCTTTCGTTCTTTCCGTTTTCGGAGCGGCTGCAGGACTCAGCTTACCAAGAGTAGCTGCTTCCCAGTCTGAAGAAGGAGAGAAAATCGAAAAAGAAAACCTTCAGAAAGGAGATCTGATTTTCTTTTCTCACGGAAGAAGAATTTCCCACGTAGGTATTGTAGAAAGCGTAGACGAAAACGGCGAAGTAAAATTCATTCACGCCGCTACATCGAAAGGGGTCATGATTTCATCGCTGAATGATTCATACTGGGGACCTAAATACAGATTCGGAAAGAGAATCATCAATGAGAACGGTGAAGCCTACAATAACCTGGCAACAACCACTCCCGCTTCCAACGGAACAAATTTTTAATTAAATAATTGATTTAAATAATGAAACCATCAGATGCTGATGGTTTTTTTATTTTTTTATAACAGATGTGTGATTCCGTACTTTTAAATTATGTATAATAGCTTAAGACTTTCTGCATCCATCTTCCCTCTTCCAGCCCATCAATCAGCTGTTCCTGTCGATTTCAATATTTAAATAACCGAGAAGACCATGAACTTCAGAAAGCGAAAATTTGGCCTGTTTCAGCCTGTTTAATGAGGGATTAATAGAATAACGGACGGAAGTGCTGAAATCCGCTTTTTCGAGGTTGGTACGATCGAAAACCGCTCCTGCAAAATCGCAGCCGTTAAAGACGGCATTCGATAAATCGGCTTCTGAAAAATCAACTTCCGTTAACCTTGAATTTTTAAAGTGGATTTTCTTGAGGGAAGTTTTATAAAAAACAGAATTGTTGAGCAGGCAGTCTTCAAATTGAAAAGAAAGCCCGAATTCGTTGCAATCACTGAACTGCAATCCGAACATCTTGCATTCTTTGAAAACCACTTCCCGGAAGGCCGTTGAAATAAGTTTTGCCATACTCAGATTACAGCCAACAAATTCACAATCGTTAAAATTGCACCGGGAAAGATCCGCATATTCAAAATTACAGTTCCGGAATATACAGTTTTCGTATTCACCTCCGTTAAAAGGCTCCTGTGTAAAATCCTTGTTTTCGAAATACTGATCTGAGAAATAGTTGCCTGTCTTCATTATTTTGGGAATAAGTTAAGGATAAAGTTAAACTCTTCAGATAATAGACTTCCATCATCCTGCTTCCAGCCCTTTACACCAAGCTGTTCTTATCCGAATAATTCAGTTTAAAAAAGATAAAAGTCATCATGGAGAAGGCAAGCAGCGAACTTCCTCCATAGCTGAAGTACGGCAACGGAATCCCTACCGTCGGGAAAAGTCCCATGACCATCCCTAAATTGATCGTAAAGTGCATTAAAAGGATCGAAGCAAAACAATAGCCGAATACGCGGTTAAAGCCCGATTTCTGCTGTTCTGCCAGGTAATAGATTCGTCCGATGTAGATCATATAGCAAAGAATCAGAACAGCACTTCCCACGAAGCCCCATTCTTCACCCACGGTACAGAAAATATAATCGGTTTCCTGCTCCGGAACGAATTTTCCCTGGGTCACGGAACCTTCCCGGTATCCTTTCCCCCAAAGTCCTCCGGAACCGATGGCTGTTTTGGAGTACAACAGGTTGTAACCCGAAGTATCCCGGAATGCCTTTTCCCCTTTGAAGAGAACCTCAATCCTTTCCCGCTGGTGCTTAGGCAGTTTTTCTAAAATATAAGGAGAACCGAAAGCCAGTCCGCATAAAAGGATGACGGAACCGGCAATACTGGAAATAGAGATCACATTCCAAGACATTTTGTAATAATTCATTACGATATATCCGCCAACAATCACAACAATGGCAAGCGCAACCCAGATCGGGTCTACTGCCAGTGAAACCAGGAATACGCCGGCAAATAAAAATCCGACGCCGAATAACATTCCGCTTAATCCTTCACGGTATAATGCAATAAAAAATGCAATGAAAACCAGCATTGAGCCCACATCGGGAATAGCCAATACCACCACTGCCGGAACCCCTATAATGGCGAGTGTTGTCAGTAAGGATTTTCTGTTTTTGAGATTGAATTCCGGGCCGGAAACATAGTTGGCCAGCATCAGGGCCGTTCCTATTTTGGCAAACTCCACCGGCTGCATCGTAAAGCTTCCGAATTTATACCAGTTTTTCTGCCCGAGAATCTCTTTACCAAACGGAAAAAGGCCGATCAAAAGCAATACCCCGCCGATGTAGATAATTCCAGACATATTTTCAAAGAACTTGCTTCTCCCGACAAAGATGACCAATCCTACAAACAAAGAGATCCCGAAGAAAATCAATTGTTTTTCCCCTAATTTCTGATCTACACTGTAAATATTTGCGATGGCAAAAGCACAAAGCAGGAAATACAGGCCGAGACCCAGTTTATCTATCCCTTCTGCCCATTTCATTGCTTAACCGTTTTTGTATTTTTAGGATTCTTCTTCTCTTCCTCTGTTTTTTTCCTGAGCTTTTCCTTTTGCTCTTTTACCAGCTTCAGGCTGTCCTGAATCCGTTTCTGTTTAATAGAATCTTCGCTGGGCTTATACAGGCCTTTGCGCTTTAAGTCGGCAATCCACTGCCTTTTGTATTCAGGCATAAAGCTGGAGGTTACCATTTTTTTATAGAGGAAATCACGCTTTACATCCCCTGTAATGTACTTTTCTGCAATCACCGTAGCGGCCGGACCCGCCCAGGTAGCACCAAATCCCGCATGCTCCATAACAGCCGCCACAACGATTTTTGGTTTGTCGGCAGGAGCAATCAGTACAAAAATAGAGTTATCTTTTCCTTGCGGAACCTGCGCCGTACCGGTTTTGGCCAGCTGGGTAAAATCGCTTGACTTTAATCCGTGTGCCGTACCCCTGAGTACCACCGCTTCCATTCCTCTCAGCACCGGATCGAAGTGCTTTTTATCGACCAGCGTATAATGTTTTTTCTTAAATCTCGGATCCGGATTCGGCTTTCCGTCGATGCCTTTTACGATGTGCGGCGTATAATACCAGCCTTTGTTGGCAATGGCAGATACATAATTGGCCAGCTGAAGCGGCGTTACCAGAACATCACCTTGGCCCATACCGTTGTAAATGGCTCCGGTAGACATTTCATCCCAGTTTTTAAAGTCCGTTCTTTTGGAGCCGCTGGCTTTGATCATCGCCTTGAATCTTTTTTCATAAAAGTCTCCGGAAGGAATCCGCCCTCTGGCACCTACTGCAAAATCGTTATTCAGGAATTCACCGACCCCGAAGCTGCTCATGATTTTCTTCCATTCATCTACGCCACGGGAAGGATTCAAAGGATATTTTTTAAGAATGGCAATAAAAGCATAAGTAAAGAAACAGTTGCTGGAAACCTGAATGGAAGGGATCAGCGGATCTGCCCCGCCGTGGCCTTTAATTCGTTTTCCTTTATAATAAAATCCGCCGCCGCAGGGGAAAATGGTATTTTCATCCATAACGCCCATCTGCATCGCCGCTAAAGCCGTCAGCAATTTAAACGTAGATCCCGGCGGATAAGCTGCCTGCAATGATCTGTCGAAAGTCGGCTTATTTTCGTAGATGGTATCTTTGGATAAGGCGTATAAATTTCTTGATTTGTTCGGTCCCGTGAATAAGTTCGGGTCGATATCGGGACCTGTTGCCGCTACCAGCACTTCTCCATTATTCGGGTCGATGGCTACAATCGCACCATGCTTGTTTACCAGCATTTCCTCCGCCATCCGCTGAAGGTCGTAATCGATGGTAAGGGTAATGTCTTTTCCGGTAATGACATCTTTATCAAGCGACCCGTTTTTATACGGCCCCACATTCCGGAGCCTGATGTCTTTCTGGATGTATTTCATTCCTTTTACGCCCCGGAGCTCTTTTTCGTAAGCCTTTTCGATTCCCGTTTTTCCGATGAAATCTCCCGGCAGATAATAGGCCGAATCTTTTTTAATTTCCCGTTCGTTTACTTCACTGGTATATCCTAAAAGGTTTCCGGAAGTAGATACTTCATACTGACGCTGGGGTCTTGAAACAATACTGAACGCAGGATATTTAAATATGATTTCCTGAACCCGTGCAATGTCTTCCCGGCTCAGGTTTTTCATAAACGTCATCGGCGTCAGCTTAGAATAGTATTTTTCCTTTTTAATATTTTCGATGGTCCTGATAAAATCATTTTTTGAGATCTTCATCAGGTTACAGAAGGCTATCGTATCGAAATCCGGCCTCATCAAAGCCTGAGTAAAGGAAATTTCATAAGCGGGCTGGTTTCCCACCAGGATTTTACCGTTCCGGTCGAAAATAACGCCCCGCTGTGGAATAACATATTCGATTTTTATGGAAGTATTGGCCGCATTCAGCGCATAACGGTCCGTAAAAAGCTGTAAATAGGCTATCCTCGCTACGAAAATCAGGGCGATAATAATCAGGGCAGAAAAGATTTTTAAATAACGTGTGTTCAAACTTTTTGTTTGATTTTAAATATTAATGCGTAAATAACAATAAAGATAAATGAAATTATACTAGTTACCAACACATTAAGCAATATTTCAAAAAATCTGCTCAGCTTGAAGAACTCGATATATTGTACCAAAAGCTGATGTAAAAAGATACTTGAGAACAAAAACAGTAAAAACTGCGCCCATTGAAGGGACTGAAAAGAGAAAAAGTCTGTGGAAGTATCGGTAGAAGTCCTGAAAATCAAAGTCCTGAAATAAGCGATCAGCGTAGTGGCGAAAGCATTGATTCCCCAAGAATAGAGGAATGCATCAACCGATAATCCGATCAGGAAACTTAAAGCCAAAAACTGGAATCTGTTTCTGAAAAAAGGATAGAACATAACAAAGACGGGATACAGCACCGGGGTGTACTTCCCGAAAATGGTAATCCTGTTCAGCACAAAAATCTGTAATGCCACCAGGAAAATCATAATCAATATGTCCGTAAATAATGTCCTGCTAATCATTTTCCTTTTTTATTACCGCCTGCATGGTATCCTGAATTTTCTGAACCTCAGCTTTCTTCAGGTTTTTCACCACATAGACTTTGCTTAAAGCCCCCATTTTTTCACTCAGCTCCACGGAAATATCCCAGAAGCCCGTTTTATTGTCTACGGAATAACCTGCAATGGTCCCGATCATTACCCCTTTCGGGAAAATGGCAGATTTGCCGTCCGTTACTACCGTATCCCCTACTTTCAGGGCAACATATTTGGGAATATCAGCCAAATGCATGACCCTGGAGTTTTCTCCGGTCCAGGTCAGCGTCCCGAAATATCCCGAATTTTTCAATGCTGCATTAATCCTGATCTTATTAACACTCAACACCGACTGTACCAAAGCGTAACTGTCGGTGGAATTGATCACGATTCCGGCAATTCCTTTCGGAGCCATGACGCCCATCTGCGGAAAAACACCATCCCGTCTGCCTCTGTTGATGGTAAAGTAATTGTTTCTTCTGTTGATGCTGTTGAAAACGATTTCCCCATCTACAAATGTGTAGATCTGGCCGCCGCCCAACGTATCATGTACTTTCCTGAACATCGGATTTTTTGCTCCCTGCTTTCCGTAAAGCTCAGCCATCAATGCCTTGTTTTGGGTTACAAGGTCTTCGTTGATCTGTTTTAATTTAAGATAGGAAACCCCCTCATCGATGTATCCGGAAACCCACGAATTGATCGCAGCCGACTGGCCCGCAATCCAGGATTGCTGCATCGCATTTTTAGAGAATATCAGAACAAGAGCAATGATTTGCAGAAATATAAAGAAGACAAAAAGTGCATTCTTTGAAAATAATCTCAGCAAAAATCCCATTCAGATGTGTTTCGTAAAAGGTTAGAATTATTTAATCAGGAAATTGAATTTATCCATGTTTTTAAGTGCAATACCGGTTCCGCGAACGACTGCTCTCAATGGATCTTCCGCCACAAACACAGGAAGTCCTGTTTTTTTATGCAGTCGGTCTGCAAGACCTCTTAATAAAGCCCCTCCACCGGCAAGATAAATCCCTGTTTTGTAAATATCGGCAGCCAATTCCGGAGGAGTTAAGGAAAGTGTTTCCATTACGGCATCTTCAATCCTGATGATGGATTTATCCAATGCTCTGGCAATTTCTTTATAACCCACCATGATTTCCTTCGGCTTCCCGGTAATCAGGTCTCTTCCCTGTACCGGAATATCTTCGATATCCACATCCAGGTCTTCAACGGCAGAACCTACTTCGATTTTGATTCTCTCCGCCGTTCTTTCCCCGATATAAAGGTTGTGGTGTGTTCTCAGGTAATAAGCAATATCATTGGTGAATACGTCTCCTGCGATTTTTACGGATTTATCGCAAACGATCCCTCCCAAAGCTACCACGGCAATTTCCGTAGTCCCTCCGCCTATGTCGATGATCATATTCCCTTCAGGTTTCTGAACATCGATTCCTACCCCTATTGCAGCAGCCATCGGCTCATAAATCAGACGTACTTCCTTGGCATTTACTTTCTGGGCAGAATCTCTTACCGCTCTCTTTTCAACCTCCGTAATTCCGGAAGGAATACAGATCACGATCCTTAAAGCAGGCTGAATGAATTTACCCTTAATCCCAGGAATTTTTTTGATGAATTCCTTAATCATATGTTCAGAAGCGTGGAAATCGGCGATTACCCCGTCTTTCAGCGGACGGATGGTCTTGATGTCCTCATGAGTTTTACCCTGCATGTGTTTTGCCTGCTCACCCACGGCAATCGGTCTGCCGGTAGAACGTTCAATAGCAACAATCGACGGCTGATCTATAACAATTTTATTATTATGGATGATAAGGGTGTTGGCAGTACCAAGGTCTATCGCAATTTCTTGCGTAAACATATCGAATAAACTCATACTTTTTTACTTCTGATTTTTTAAGGAGTTACAAAGATATAAATTTAAGACGTCTAAAGAAATTTCATATGCATTTAATTTGGTTAAATTTTTATTAAAATTTACATTAGGTTATTAACTTTTACACTAAGTACTTACAGCGCCTGATTTCAACCAGATTCAAGATTTTCCGGGTGTGGAAGCAGCGTAAAAGTACATCTGTATTCTTCTCAAGTAGGAAATGACAAAAAACATGGAAGAAGTTCCGGATATAAATTCTTAAAAGCATTAACGGCTTTCGTGAAATTTATCTATTTAGAAGCATCCCAAAATAGGTATTGACGATAATTATCATATACATTTTCAGAAGGTGTTTTATGAAAAATTACGTAAATTTGCCCCGCTTATGTTACAGTATTCCAACATACATCAGACCTCGAATTTCGCCGTCCTTTCCATCAGTTTCGAAAAAGCGGATACCGAAACCAGAGGGAAATTTGCATTTTTTGATGAAAACATCAAGAACTTCGTTACCCGGATTCACAATGAAGACTTAGGGGACGCCTTCGTGGTTTCCACCTGTAACAGAACCGAAATCTATACCACTTCTCCGAATTATCTTCTCGTGGCTGAAGAATACTGTAAAACCATCGGAGTCAACCTGATGGACTTTATGCAGTTTGCCAACATCCTGACGAAAGAGGAAGCCCTGAAACACCTTTTCAGAGTGGCAGCCGGGCTAGAAAGCCAGATCATCGGAGACTTCGAGATCATCGGACAAATTAAAAAAGCATACAACCGTTTCAAAAAGGAAAGGCAGAATTCCAATCCGTATCTTGAAAGGGCCATTAATTCAGCCATTCAGATTTCCAAAAGGATCAAGAACGAAACGGGGATTTCCAACGGGGCAGCTTCCGTTTCCTACGCCGCGGTTCATTATATCCTGAACAGCCAAAAAAGAATTACTGAAAAAAACATCCTTTTACTGGGTGTCGGGGAAATCGGGCAGAATACGGTAGAAAACCTGGTGAAGCACGTGTATCAGCCGAAAATCAAGATTGCCAACCGGACCCAGGAAACCGCTGAAAAGATTTCTGAGAAATACAAAATTCCACACATCGACTATTCCGATTTTGATAAGGAGCTGAGCGGAACCGATATTTTAATTGTGGCTACCGGAGCACGGCACCCGATCGTTAATAAATCCCATTTCCCGAATGGAAAGGAAACGCTGGTGATCGACCTTTCGATTCCGAACAACGTAGACAAGAACGTAACGGATAATAAAAATGTAACGCTGATCGACGTGGATGAACTCTCCAAGCAGATTCAGGAAACCATCCAGCAGCGGGAAAAAGAAATCCCGAAAGCGGAAAAAATCATCAAAGAGATGACAAAAGATTTCCTGGAATGGGAGAAAAAGCGAAGGCTGGCACCGAACATCCACCATTTCAAAGCGGTCCTCAAAAATATGGAACGCAATGAAATGCACAATTTTTATAAGAAAAATAAATACATAAACATTACGGACATGGAGCTTTCCGATAAAATGATTCAGAAAATCACCAACCGTTTTGCAAAATATATCATCGACAACCCGTTAAAAGCCGAAGAAATTAGTAAATTAATGCACGAAATATTAGTTGAACAACCAAACAACGAATTCAATGAAAAGCATTAGAATCGGAACCCGGAATTCCGCACTGGCCCTCTGGCAGGCGAGAGAAGTTGCGCGGCACCTTCAGAACAATAATTATTTAACGGAAATTGTCCCTATCCTATCTTCAGGCGACAAGAATCTTTCTCAGCCGTTGTATGCTTTAGGTATCACCGGGGTTTTTACCCGGGATCTGGATGTCGCTTTGTTAAATGACGAAATTGATATTGCCGTACACTCTTTAAAAGACGTCCCGACCAGACTTCCTGAACATCTTGAAATCGTTTCTTACCTGGAACGGGATTTCCCTCAGGATGTCCTGATCCGGAAAGAGTCGGCAAAAAATAAAGAACTCCACGAACTTAAACTGGCAACCAGCAGTCTGAGAAGAAGAGCCTTCTGGCTAAAGAATTTCCCGCAGGCGGAATTTTCCGACATCCGTGGAAATATCCAGACGCGTCTTCAGAAACTTGAAGAAGGAGACTTTGATGCGACAATCCTCTCTTTGGCTGGCATTAAGCGGATGAAAATGGACATTGATTATGAAATGATCCCGTTTATGATTCCCGCACCTTCGCAAGGGGTAATTGCCGTAGCCGGACATTCCGAAAAAACCGAAATCAACGAGGCGGTAAAACAATTTACCAACCACGAAAGAACACAGCTTTGCGTAGAGATGGAAAGGGATTTCCTGAGTACGCTGGAAGGAGGCTGTACCGCACCCATCGGCGCTTTTGCTGAAATCTTTGAAGACCAGATCCGTTTTAAAGGAGCGCTTTGTTCACTCGACGGCAAAAACTGTATCGCTACGGACGAAAATTTTATTTATAACCAAGAAGAAAACTTCGGAGAGAAATTTGCCAGAGTAGTTTTGGAAAACGGCGGAAAAGAACTGATGGCCGAAATCAAAAATCAGATTTGAAATTCAAAATTCGAAGTTCAAGATTCAAAATTTAAAGGTTAAGGATTTGATTATTTATGAAAAAATATTTTTCCATACTAATCGTCATGCTCTTCATGGTTTTAACAGAAGCCCAGAGCCCTTTTGCCCAAAAGCTTTCCAATGCTGCTTTGAGCCTCACGAAAGATAAAGTCACTTACGATCCTTCTTATTTCGTCATTAAATATCCGAACGGCGACGTTCCGGCTGATAAAGGGGTTTGTACCGATGTCGTGATCAGGGCCTACCGAAAACTGGGAATTGACCTTCAAAAGGAAGTGCATGAAGATATGGCGAAAAACTTTTCAAAATACCCGAAAATATGGGGACTGAAAAGCCCGGATACGAACATCGACCACCGGAGGGTTCCGAACCTGCAGGTCTTTTTTGCTAAATTAGGGAAATCAAAATCTACAGAAACGAAACCTGAATTATACATTCCCGGAGATATCGTTACCTGGATTCTTCCCGGTAATTTAACGCATATCGGAATGGTAGTGAACCGGAAATCTGCCGACGGCAAGCGGTATCAGATTGTTCATAATATCGGAAAAGGCCAGGTGGTGGAAGACTGCCTGTTCAAATTTAAGATAACCGGACATTATCAATATCAGAAATAACCAGGCATGAAGAAGATCCTTTATTTTTTTGTTGTTCTGATCATCGGTTTTGCAAAAGCACAGACCGGCGAACCGAAAATCATCCAAAAACCCATCAGTTATTCAGACGAAAGGGTTCGTTTAAGCCTGGAATATCTAAAGGAACATTACGGCCTGGTTCAGAAGACCCCGGTAATTATTCCTAAAATGATCGTTCTTCATTATACCGCCAACGGAAATGTAGAAAGTAATTTTAAATATTTTAATAAAACCTATCTGGAAGGTGGCAGGAATACATTAAAAAAACAGAGCACACTGAATGTTTCTTCGCAATACATCATCGACCGTGACGGCACCATCTACCAGCTCATGGAGCCGAACCAATTTGCCAGACACACCATCGGGCTGAATTACTGCGCCATCGGAATTGAAAACATCGGCAGCCGGAAAGAACCGCTTACCGAAAAGCAGGTCGAAGCCAACGCCCAACTGATCCGGTATTTAACAAAGAAATATAAAATCGAATACCTCATCGGACATTCGGAATACGGCACTTTCAGAAATTCAAAGCTCTGGAAAGAATCGGATCCTGAGTATTTTACCGTAAAGGAAGATCCGGGACAGGATTTTATGAATAAAGTGAGGCGGCAGATTGCCGATCTGCAATTAAAAGACCAACCTTAATGAAAATTTTATTTACCAAAACCATCGATCCGGCACTCCTATCCAAAGAATTGGGAGAGGATATCCTGGTGGATTGTGTTGAGGTAATCCGGACAAATACATTAAAAATCCCTGCATTCGACCTTAAAGATTATTCGCTGATCTTTACAAGTGCCAAAGGGGTAAGCTCTTTCTTTGAAAACGGCTTTATCCCCAATGAAGATTTTACCGCAAAAAATTACAACCGGATTTACTGCGTCGGTGAAAAGACCAAAAAAGAATTGCGACGGAACGGTTTCGGCACTTTCAAAGTTCTCAGAAATGCAGACGAACTTTCAAAATTTATTGTTACTTACTGCCAGCACGAGAAGTTTCTGCATTTCTGCGGAAATATTGCCCTGGATGTACTGGACCGAAATCTTCCGTTACAGAATATCAGCTACCGGAAAATTATCGTGTACAATACCGAGGAAATCAATCCGGTAATAACTGAAAAATATCATGCTGCCGTATTTTTTAGTCCGAGCGGAGTTCGTAGTTTTGCAAATCGGAATTCCTTTGAGGATATGAAGCTGGTTTCCATTGGTGAAACGACGGCCGCTGAACTGCGAAAACAGACTTCACAGCCGGTTCTCGTTTCGGAAGGAAATACCCTGAAGTCGGTCCTGAAGCTGATCCGAAAGGAAATTTTAAATAAAGACTGATATTTTAATTGTCATTTTTGGCAGTAACGTCTACTATATATTATGATTAAAAACGACCTATACTTAAAAGCACTTCGCGGAGAAACCGTAGAAAGACCGCCGGTCTGGATGATGAGACAGGCCGGGAGATACCTTCCGGAATTCATTGCCCTGCGCGACCAATATGATTTCTTCACCCGATGCCAGACGCCGGAACTCGCTTCTGAAATCACCGTACAGCCGATCAGAAGATTTCCGCTGGATGCCGCGATTTTATTTTCCGACATCCTGGTGGTTCCTCAGGCGATGGGAATCGATTTTAAAATGAAGGAAAATGTAGGTCCTTGGCTGGATACCCCGATCAGAACGATGGAACAAGTGCAGAACGTTGCCGTTCCGGATGTGAATGATACCTTGGGCTATGTTTTTGATGCGATTGAACTGACTTTACAGAAGCTGGATAATTCCATTCCGCTGATCGGTTTTGCCGGTTCTCCGTGGACCATCCTGTGCTACTGTGTGGAAGGAAAAGGAAGCAAAGCCTTCGATATCGCCAAATCGTTCTGCTTCCAGCAGCCCGAAGCAGCTCATCTGCTGTTACAGAAAATTACAGATACTACCATTGCCTACTTAAAGAGAAAGGTTGAAAAAGGCGTTTCTGCTGTTCAGGTTTTCGATTCGTGGGGCGGAATGCTTTCCCCTACGGATTACCAGGAGTTTTCATGGCAATACATCAGCCAGATCGTGGAAGCATTAAGCCCGCTGACCCATGTGGTGGTATTTGGAAAAGGATGCTGGTTTGCCTTGGAAGAAATGGCCAAGTCGCCGGTTTCCGCGTTAGGCGTTGACTGGACCATCACACCTGAACTGGCCAGAACATTTACGAATCATAATATAACCCTTCAGGGGAATTTCGATCCTGCCAGACTAAATTCTACGCCGGAAACCATTAAGAAAATGGTGACTGAAATGATCAACCGTTTCGGAAAGGATAAATACATTGCCAACCTGGGCCACGGTATTTTGCCGAATATCCCGGTTGAAAATGCGGAAGCGTTTATCAGAGCGGTGGTGGATTGGAAACCTGCTGCTGAGTTTTAAATCTTGTTTTCAAAATTCTTTGCTAAAAAATGGTTGAGATTTCTACGGAATGACAGACTTAGCGCAAGATTGATATAAGAAAATACCCTTGCCATCAAGCAAGGGTATTTTTATTCTAATAATTTAAATCGTCCGTTACAGAAACCTGCTCTACCGGACTTGAAATCTGATCGGCAAAATACTGCTCCAGGTCTTTCAGGGTTTCCGGATTGGTCCGGATGTCTTTTACATGCCGTCCTTTGTTGACCACCACAATCCTGTTACAAACTTCCGTCGTATGCGAAAGGTCATGGCTGGAGATGAGGAAGGTTACCCCCCCCTGCTTGGATAATTCTTTGATTAAATTTTTAAGTTTGATCTGCGTGGAAGGATCCAGGTTGGCAAAAGGCTCATCCAGAATAATGATTTCCGGGTTTCCGATAATGGCGCCTACAATCCCCACTTTTTTCTGATTTCCTTTCGATAAGTCACGGACATATTTCCCGGAGTTTAAAATTTCCCCGCTGAAAAGATCGTGGAACTGTTTCAGGAAATCGTCTACCGATGCCTTATTCTGTCCTCTCAGTTCACCGATAAAATAAAAATATTCTTCCGGCGTAAGATAGCCGATCAGGAAAGAATCGTCTACAAAAGCGGAAACTTTGTTTTTCCAGGCTTCGGATTCATTCACTTTAATGCCGTCGATGCTTACAAAGCCTGTAGTGGGCTGAATAAGGTCCAGCATCAGGCTGAAAAGCGTGGTTTTCCCGGCCCCGTTGTTTCCCACCAGACCGAAAGTTTCGCCTTTGGTGATTTCAAGATGTTCTATATTCAAAACGGTGGCTTTGCCGTAAGTCTTTGTTAAATTCTGTATCGTGATCATATTAATCTTTGTTTTTGAATGCTTCTAATGTACTGTATTTTTCTACCTTATAATGTCTGACGATAATATCGAAGATTTTTTCCCTTAATAAGAATCCGATCAGACCTAAAACCGCGATGCTGATTACTCCTGCCGTAATATTAAAGAAGTATTTCATCAGGGCAAAGACGACCATCGGCAGGATCATTTTCGGAATAAGCAGCAGCATGGACTTGAGATTAAAGCTGTTCTTCTGTCCGAATCTTTTTTCTTTTGAATTAAGATCAATCTGCATTTTGTTGAAAGCACCGGACCAAAGGGTAAACTGTGAATTCACCCCGATGTTATAAATTCCTGCCGCAAAGAAGGTAAGATACATATCCCAGCCGAAATACGCATAGCACACCGCCAGGATTATGGAAACGCCCGTTACGATGTTCATCAGCCACCATTTGGCTTTTAAATATTCCTTGTAAGGCACATTCAGCGTCATCATCAGCGGATAATACGAACTGTCGAAGGCCGGGACCCTTTGCCCGAACATAAACTGGAATCCTCCCGTGACAAACAGCCCCATAAACATCATCATCGCCGGTGTTTTGTAAATGGAAGAAGAGAACATCAGCATGCCGTAAAAAAGGAAGAGAAAGCTTCCCCAGATAATTCCTTTGGTGACTTTATTCCGCTTAAGCATTTTAATGTCGTTATTGATGAATGTTCCGATGGCTCCGAATTTATTCAGGAATACAATATTTTCGGTTTTTCCGATTTCCTTTTTCGCTTCCAGGCCTTCATCCAGGTAAAATATGTTACGGATATGGCTGAAACAGATTTTCCAAAGCCCCAGAAACAGGAGGATAGAAATCACCACAAAATACGGCCTCTCATAAAAATTATAGAAAAACCGCTCCGAATAATCCAGCACCGGAACAATGTGATAATAGGCCAATCCGACAGCCGCCGCAAAAATACAGCCTACTGCGATGGCAACCGCTTCTTTGTCGTTAAAAAGGATATTAATAAAATTGTTCAGATAAAAGATTAAAGAAACTCCGATCAGCCAGGCGATCATGCCCAAAGCATCATATCCATTGAACAGAGCAATGACGGAAAAAGTGATCAGAAACAGGGAATTCAGCCAGCTGAACGCGTTGAGAAAGGTTTTGGCCAGCATATAATCCACCAGCGTCTTCTTCGAAATATTTAAGGTCAGGAAAGGCTTGATGTTCTGTGTCGGCAATTCCTGCCAGAGGTATTTAAAAATCAGGTCAACCGCCCAGAGGATAATTAAAAATTCGGAAACAACTTTTACCGGATCCTGGTGCATTTCTTCCTGAATATAGTAAAAAGCACCAAACGCGCCTCCGACCAGACAGATCATAAAATAAAGGATCCCGATGAAACGGAGAATTTTCATCGCCAGGTTGATCCCTAAAGAACTGCCGCGGAAAAAGCTTTTGATTTCTAATCTGAGGAATTGTATAAACATAGTTACCTTTTTCTTATTAGTTAAGGAAATGGTAAAAATGTTACAGGATTTTAATTTTGGAAAGATCAAAAGTATCAAAAGTATTACTTAACTCTCGTAGAATTACCTGAGTATTATTTAAATAAAAAATTATCCGATCAGTTCCTTCGCCTGCGCCAGTGCCGCGTCCGTAATTTTGCTTCCGGACAGCAGTTGGGCGATTTCGTTGAGCTTTTCTTTTTCGTTTAAAGGAATAATGGTAGACTGTGTTCTTCCTGCAACATCCTGCTTCACCACTTTGTAGTTGTTGTTTCCTTTGGCCGCCACCTGTGCGAGGTGTGAAATAACGATCAGCTGCATATCGGCAGACATTTCACGCATCAGGTTTCCGATTTCTTCGGCTACTTTTCCTGAAACACCGGTATCGATTTCATCTAAAATTAAAGTCGGCAGTTCATCGCTTTCGGCAATGATTTTCTTTACGGCCAGCATAACCCTCGATCTTTCCCCTCCGGAAATAGCCGTCTGGATCGGTTTCAGGGGAAACCCGGAATTCGCCTGGAATAAAAGCTGGATGTTTTCTTTCCCGAAAAGATTGAATTCGGCTGCCTCCTTCAGCTCGATATCTACCCTTGCTTTTTCAAGGCCTAATTTTTTAAGTAAAGCTTCGGCTTTTTTAATGAATACCGGAATGCTTTTTTTCCTGTTTTTGGAAAGTTTATCGGAAAAAATCTGAAGTGATTTTTCTTTTCGGGAAATGTTGCCTTCAACTTCGGCAATCTGCGCCTCAAGTTCGGAAGCTCCTTTCTGGTCGCCTGCCAGCTGATCCCTTACTTCCCGGAGCTCGGTAATGTTACCCACCGTATGTTTTAAGAACAAGGCATTGATCCGGTTGTTCAGTTCCGTAAGAAGCGCCAGGTTTTCAGGATTTATTTCGATTCTTTCCGCTTCGTCTTCGAGTTCGGAGATGATGTCTTTCAATTCCACATAAGATGTTTCCAGTCTTTCATGAAGCTCGGCAAAACTCTGGGAAACCTCGGCAATTTTTCCAAGTTTGTTTTTGGCTTCATTAAAGAAAGAAAAAATTCCCACTTCTTCCTGATGGAATCTCGATAGAACCTGCGCCAGGTTATCGGAAATCATTCCTGCATTTTCCTGGATCGACAGCTGGTTCTGAAGATCTTCAAAATCCACATCATCCAGATGCAGCTCTTCAAGCTCATTTAGGAGAAAGGCTTTGTAATCGCTTTCCTTATTGGCATCCGACAGCTGGGTCTGCAGTTTTTTAAGCTGTATTTTAAGGCTTTGGAAATCCGAAAATTCGTTCTGATAATCGTGTATCACCTGCCTGTTTTCGGAAAGCCCGTCGATAATTTTGAACTGATATTCTGAAGTAAAAAGATTGGAGGTTTCAAACTGAGAATGAATATCGATCAGCTGAGAAGACAATTCCCTTAAAATATCCAATGTTACCGGAACATCATTGATGAACGCCCTCGATTTTCCCGAAGGCAGGATTTCCCGCCGGATAATGGTCTGGTGTTCATAATCCAGATCGTTTTCGATAAAGAATTTCTTGAACTGGTTATTTAAAGAAAATTCTGTCTCTACGATGCTTTTTTCCTGTGCTTTGGAGATGGATTTTACATCCGCCCGCTCTCCGAGGATCAGCCGCAGCGCACCCAGGATAATCGATTTTCCGGCACCGGTTTCCCCGGTGATGACCTGCAATCCGTTGTGCAACGATACTTCCAGGGTATCGATCAGGGCGAAATTTTTAATGTAAATTCTCGAAAGCATTGATAATAGCGATTATTTTAGCTATTGCAAATATAGAACTTTAGATGTCAGAATTCAAGTTAACTTACTGTTTCCATTTATTCCATCTGGACTCGGTATTTTTCGGCGAAAGAATGATCATTTCGTTCTTCAGGTCGCCCAATACGAGCCCGCCGTTGTTTCCGGAGTTGAAAATATTGAAGATTTCATCCGCCTTCGTATCCAGAATAACGTTAAAGAAATAAGCCTGCTGAAAAGAGTTCTCGTATTGTTTCAGTTGCATCAAGGCATCAAAAATCACTTTTTTCCCCTGGGTCTGGTCCTGATTAAACAAAGTGTCCAATCCGGCCCGATGGTAAGAATAAATAGTGGCACGCAGCTGGCTCCAGCTCGGGCTCATGATCTCTTTGATCAGAATCGAACGGCTTCTCGGCTCGTTGATCTGCTTCCAGCCGTCATAGGTATTCTGCGATTCCCCGTTCTGGGCAATCTGCTGGGCTTTCTGGTACCATTGCGTTCCGGACATCGACTGAAAGCTGTCGGCATCCAGACCAAGAATCACATATACATAAAAGCTGATGACATCGATGAGGTTTTTTCCCGAAAACTGCCTTTCGTTGAAAATAAGGTTTTCATTTTCCACATAATCAAAAGAAAACCGGTTGTCCTGAAGGTTAATCAGCGGTGATTCGTAAGTGGTGCTGAATACAGGGCGCACTGCCTGTATGACGATACTCCCTCTGAAACGGTTTCCCTCTCTCTCAGTGATCACAATGGCAAAATTCGATTTTATTTTCTCGAAATTCTGCAGTCTTTTGCCGGTCCAGCTCGTATTGTTGATGAAATCCCGGAGACTTTTCTCCAGAGCTTTGTATGCCGACTGGTTACTTCCTCCCAACTGCTGGGAGTTTACCTGTACCGTAGCCAGCAGCTCCTGGGAAAAACCCGTATTGAATATAAAGAGCAGTAAAAATATGCTTAGAATTCTTTTCATTATCTATTAAAAATTGAGAACGGAAATTTATTAAATTTATTTTAAAAGTTGAGCCTCAACAAAATCCAGAATGTCTTTGGCAACTTCCTCTTTGGATTTCAGATCGAATTCTTTCCTTTCCGTCCGGGTAAATATTTTTATTCTGTTGGTATCGTTTTTAAATCCGGCACCTTCGTCCCGAAGCGAGTTCAGTACGATCATATCCAGGTTTTTCTTTTCAAGCTTTGCTTTGGCATTTTCCTCTTCATTCTGTGTTTCCAAAGCAAATCCCACTAAAAACTGACGCGTTTTCTTTTCACCCATCGTTTTAAGGATATCCGGATTCTTAACGAGTTCGATCGTTAAATGATCGTCATTTTTTTTAATCTTTTCTTTGGCTACTTCTTTCGGGGCATAATCTGCAACGGCAGCACTGGCAATACCAATGTCCGTCTGATCATAAAATTCGAAAACCTTATCCAGCATTTCTTTGGCTGAGGTTACTTTATGCAGTTTGATATTTTGATGACCGGTTTTCTGAGCACTCGGCCCGGAGATCAGAATAACTTCCGCTCCTCTTTCGGCGGCTTCCTCCGCTAAGGAAAAGCCCATTTTTCCTGAAGAATGATTTCCGATAAAACGTACAGGATCAATGGCTTCATAGGTTGGACCGGCTGTAATCAGGACGGTTTTCCCTTTCAGGGTATCTCTTGTTTCTGCCTCAAAAAAATCTGCAATGGTTTCTGCAATGGTTTCCGGTTCCGCCATTCTTCCCTGTCCGACCAATCCGCTGGCCAGTTCGCCGCTTTCTGCGGGAATAACAGTATGTCCATAACTTTCCGCGAGTTCCAGGTTTTTCTTCGTGGACGGATGTACATACATATCCAGATCCATCGCCGGTGCGATGAAAACCGGACATTTTGCCGACATATAAGTAGCGATCAGCAGGTTATCACAAATTCCGTTGACCATCTTGGCCAAAGTAGATGCCGTACAGGGCGCAACGATCATTACATCTGCCCATAAGGCCATCTCCACATGGCTGTTCCAGGTTCCGTTATCGCCGTAAAAGTCTGAATAAACCGGGTTTTTAGACAACGTGGAAATACTCAGTTTGGTCACGAAGTTTTCAGCGTCAGGCGTCATAATCACCTGGACTTCCGCCCCCTTTTTTACAAAATCCCTGATCAGGAAATGAATTTTATATGCTGCAATTCCTCCGGAAATCGCGATGAGAATTTTTTTGCCGGAAAGACCCATTCCTATTTTAATTTTTAAGAATACTAAATTACTTATTTTTCATGTAATATATCTAAAAACTCGGACTAAACTGCCTTTCATTCTGACTGATAAAAATGCTATCGGATGATCCGATTTAGACTGTCTGCCAGTTTTTTGGTAAATAAAGTAGCTCCACGAATATTCAGGTGACCGTTATCATATGCGTTCCTGTTCGTATAAAATTCGCTGAATGCCTTGCGGGAAGAAAAATCCAGGATTCTTGTATCAGGAATTGTTTTAACTGCCGACAAATCAGTCGGTGTGGAAAATGGAGGAAGGACAAGAAATAATTTAATCTTTTTTCTCTTACAATCTTCCGCTAAAAACCTGAGTTCGGAAACCAGAGCCGGATTCAGTTTATTTTTCGGTTTTTTTTCGGCATCGATGCGGTTTTTATAGATCAGCGTGGGATCTTTCAGATAAATTGACCGCGCTTTCCTTACACTCACCATGTTTTTGTAATCTTTTTCCAAAGGAAAATAGCCGTTGTTGTAGTCGGTAAACTCATTCACGGTCTTATCCCGCTGTCCAAGTTTTTTGAAATAAAAAATATTGGCAAACCATTGAGAAACCGACAAAAATGAAGAATTCCAGTCTTTATTATGTGCAAAATATGTAAGCTCGAAATTTACCGTAGGAAGATCATGGCAGTATAAAAACTTCTCCGTGTAGGCATTGATATCAAACGGCTGTACATCCTGGATTTCAAAAAACAGGTATTTTACATTTTTATGGATGTTTGTATGCCGGTATTCGTACATGCTCTCGGAAAAGAAGGTTCCTCCGCTTGCCATGTTGTAGGCTTTTACCTTATGGGAAGTTGCGGAATCCAAAAGTCCGGTATTTATCTGACGGTACATCCTGCTGCTGCCAAAAACAAGTGCGTTGTATCCAGCTCCGTGCTGATCATAGTAATTGACTTTCTGCCTGATAAAATATTCCCCATACAGCTTATATTTTTTAATGGAAGCCAAACCGTAACCTAACAGGAACAGAAAAAGAAGCCAGCATGCTATTTTAATGATAAATTTCTTCATATTAAAACTGAAAATAGATAAATTCGTTACTGCCGAAATTGGCGTAACGCAGGATGATAAAGATGATAATCAGGTACAAACCTCTCCGCAGCCACGGATTGTATTCACGGATTTCGAGCCCGTGAAACTTACGTCTGTTGAGCCATTCAATAATAATCATAACCGCAACAAAAGCCAGTACTTTATACGGCATGGGATCCGGTAATGAAAATAAGGTTTTGCCGAATAGTCTTTTTATGTAAAGAATGGCCTGTAAAACACTTTCCGAACGGAAGAAAATCCAGGCAAGACAAACCAGCGAAAAGGTGATCAGGATCTGGAAAATTTCCCGGAAGGAAGGAACCAATTGGTTCATGGCCACCACTTCAAGATTCTCACGGTTTTTACCGAATACCAGAAGCGGTAAAAAATAAACGGCATTTAAGCCACCCCAGATTACGAATGTCCAGTTGGCACCGTGCCAGAACCCGCTGACAAGAAAAATAATAAACGTATTTCTTATTTTCATCCACATTCCGCCTTTGCTGCCTCCTAAAGGAATATACAGATAGTCCCGGAACCAGGTGGAAAGGGAAATGTGCCATCTCCTCCAGAATTCGGCGATGTCTCGGGAAAAATACGGGAAGGCAAAGTTTTTAAGAAGCTCAATGCCAAACAGGCGCGATACCCCCAAGGCAATATCCGAATACCCTGAGAAATCCCCGTAAATCTGAAAGGCAAACAGAACGGCCCCAATAGCCAGGTTGCTGCTGCTCTCCGTCTGATAGTGGTTAAAGATTTCATTCACGATCGGGGCACAATTGTCCGCGATTACAATTTTTTTGAAGAATCCCCACAGGATCTGCCGCATCCCGTCTACTGCCTGTTCATAATTGAACACTCTTTCTTTCTGGATCTGCGGCAGAAGGTGGGTCGCCCTTTCAATAGGACCGGCCACCAGCAGGGGAAAATAGCTTACGAAAACCGCATAATCGACAGGGTTTCTTTCTGCCGTAATTCTTTTTTTATAAATATCGATGATGTAGGAAAGCCCGTGAAACGTATAAAAGGAAATCCCGATCGGCAGCACGATATGGAGCAGCGTGACATTGACGTGAAAACCAAATCCCCGGAGCAGCTCCGCAAAACTTTCCGCAAAAAAGTTGTAATATTTGAAAAAGCCCAGAAAACCGAGGTTGATACCGATACTTAAAATGAGCCAGAATTTTGCAGCGTGCCGGGTTTTGCTTTTTTCGATCTGTATTCCGGAGAAGAAATCCAGCGCAATGGAAAACATCAAAAGCAAGAGAAACCTCCAATCCCAGCATGCATAAAAGTAAAGGCTGGCCACCAGCAAAAGAATGTTCTGGTATTTATATTTTTTATTGAAAAAAAACCAATACAGGATGAAGACTACCGGTAAAAACAGTAAAAAGCTTATTGAGTTGAATAACACTATAATTCGTTAAAATATTACGCCGTAAAAGTAATAAAAATAAGCCCCTGTTTTTTATATTAAAAAAACATTCTGTAAACTATAGGTTTTACAGAATGTTTTTCTATAATTTATCATGCTAAATTAAAATTCTGCATGATAACAAAAGATGTACTTATTTTCTTTCCTCCGTTTTTCTGAAGTAAACATCGCCGTTTAACCATTCTTCAATTGCAATGGAAGTCGGCTTGGGAAGTTTTTCGTAATGTTTGGAGATTTCGATTTGTTCTCTGTTTTCAAAAACTTCTTCCAATGTGGAATTGTGCACCGCAAATTCGTCAAGCTTGTTGTGAAGTTCCGTACGGATTTCAGCGTTGATCTGCTCTGCTCTTTTTCCCATGATAACAATCGCTTCATAGATTGAGCCTACATTTTCTTCAATCTTATCTTTATCGTAAGTAATTGTATTTACTTCTGCTTTTGTATCTTTTACACTCATTTTGAGAATATTATTTTTTATTTAAGTTCGCAAATTTACGAATTATCTTTGGATTTTGAAAGTCGCTGCCGGCGGAGGGGTATTTATGGCCGCACTGTCCCTCTGGATCTGCATTGCTTTCTTCTCGGCTTCTACCTGATCTTTCATCTGCTGCTCGGTTTTTGTCTTCTCTGCATTCTGGGCTTCCAGTCTTTTCTGCTTCTCCGTTAAAGCGGCAATTCTTGCTTCGGTATTCTTTTTAACGACCACGAAATCTTTCTTTTCTTTTTCCAGTTTTCCCCTGAGGTCTAAAGCGGTTTTGGCCACTTCGGTATTCGGCATTTCCTTTTCAACCTGTCTGGTGAAGGCCAATGCGCTTTCGATACGTTCGTCTTTAAGATCATAAACCGATTTGGTAGCCAGCTCGTAACGGGATTTCACGATATAATCATAAATCTGCGGACGAAGCTTCGTACTTGGAAAATCTTCCAATACATTTTCAAACGTTACGTTCGCCGCTTTATACTCACCCATCTTGTAGTACTGCCTTGCATTTTCATAAGCTTTAAATTCCAGCTTATAAGACAACTCATCAATAAGGGTATTGATATTTTTGGATCTTTCCGAAGTCGGATAGTTGTTCAGGAAGTCCTGAAGCTCGTTGATCGCGGTTTGGGTAGTAGACTGGTCCAGGTTGTAATCCATCGATCCTTCATAATAACATAAGGCCGACATATAGGCTGCCTCTTCCTTACGGCTGTCCTGAGGAAAGCTGATCGCAAAATTTTTAAACTGGTTTCCCGCTAATCTGTAATTTTTATCGTAGTAGTTGGCATAAGCAGAATTGAAAACCACATTGGGTGCATCATCTGTTCCGGCTACCAGGTTCGGAAGCCTGTCGTAAAGTGCCAAAGCATTTTTCCACTTCTTTTTAGCAAAGTTTTCATTGGCCGTCTTTAAGATCAGATTCTTATCCGCACTTCTCATTGCTCTTTCCTGCTTACTTACACAAGACGCCACTACCGCTACAGCAAAAATACCTAAAATATATTTTTTCATATAAAAAATTCAACAGTTTTCGGGTTACAGCCGATTTACTAATTTGCAAAAATATAACTTTTTTGCCAATAGATTTTTTTTTATGATTATTTAACGTAAATTTAGTCGGCAGCGTATCCCAAAATCGCAAAAACGCTCATTAAAAGATTCATCCTCACCTTTTTCTCTGCTTCTTTCGCATACGTTTCATCGTTTTTATTGGGAACATACAATTCGTAAAAATTGCGGTTGCGGATCACAAATAAGGTGGATCCTATAATCGTGGTGAGCAGGTCTTCCGGTTTCGGAGTGAAAGTAAATACGCCTGAAGCCACTCCTTTTTTGATGACTTCATCAAGTTTTTTAACGAATAGCTGATAGAAATCCATTAACTCGTCTTTGACGTTGTCCGTATGGCGGAGCTCCTGGGTTACAAAGCCGTGGAAATAATTGTATTTAAACAGCTGCCCGACGATGTATTTGATCATTTCCTTCATCTGCATTTCCGGCTTTCCGTCTTTGATGGTATCCGCAAACCCTGAAAAGTTTTCCCTGGTTTTCAGCACCCGGTATTGGTAAAGGTAAGACATCATTTTTTCTTTAGACCCGAAGTAATAGGAAATCATAGCGACGTTGATATTCGCTTTGGAACAGATATCCCTTACCGATGTACCTTCGTAGCCTTTTTTTGCAATCAGCTCTTCGGCAATGTCTAAAATGTGGATTTGTTTTTCTGTAAATTTTTTCTTCATGAATGCACTTTGAGTAAAGTTAAGAAATTTTTAACAGATTTATAAACGTTCGTTTAAGGAATTTACATTAAATCTAAATTAATGGTATTTTTGAAAATGGAATTTTTCAATTTTCATCATCATCAGAAACAGACTGCCTATGGGATTTACAATCTCGGGCCTGAAGAAATGCCGCCTGACTTTCCTTACTCGACAGGAATTCACCCTAAGGATATTGATGTTGACGATTTTGACAATCAATGGGACCGGCTTCTTTCAAACATCACGGAGAACTGCTTTGCCATCGGGGAATGCGGGCTGGATTCTTTTGCAGAAACGGATCAGAAAATACAGGGCGAGATTTTCTTAAAACAGATCCGGCTGGCCAATGAAATAAAAAAGCCGCTGATTATCCACTGTGTCCGGAAATTTTATGAAGTGATCTCTTTTAAAAAATATGCCGGACAGCCAATGGTCATTCATGGTTTTAATAAAAAAGAAAGCATTGCAAAGGATCTGTTGAAAAATAATTTTTACCTGAGTTTTGGAAAAGCGGTTTTGTATAATTTATCTTTGCAACATACTTTGAAAAGTACTCCTTTAGACAAGATCTTTCTGGAAACCGACAATGATGATTTCAGGATTGAAGAATTGTACAGAAAAGTTGCTGAGCTGAAGAGGATTTCACTGGAAAAGTTAAACAAACAGATTGTAGAAAATTTAGAGACGATAAAAAATGGATAAATACTGGTTGGAAAGAACGGAGCTCCTCATCAAGGAAGAAGGTTTGGAAAAGTTGAACAAAGCTACCGTTCTGGTGGTAGGCTTGGGAGGCGTCGGTTCTTTTGCAGCAGAGTTCCTTGCCAGAGCCGGAGTCGGAAACATGACGATTGTTGACGGCGATACCGTAGACATCACCAACATCAACAGGCAATTGCCTGCCCTTCACTCGAGCGTTGGAAAACACAAGGTAGAAGTCGTAGCGGAAAGGCTTATGGACATTAACCCTCAGCTTAACCTTACCAAAATCAACGAGTTTCTGAATCCGGAAAGAATGGATGAAGTGCTGGATTCCGCAGCATTCGATTACGTACTGGATTGCATCGACAGTGTAACGCCAAAACTTTGCCTGATTATTGCTGCAAAAAGAAGAAAGATAAAAATCGTAAGCTCTATGGGAGCGGGCGGAAAAGTTGATCCGAGCAAAGTGATGGTACGTGATATCAGCAAAACGGCAGACTGCCACCTTGCAAGACAGGTCCGAAAAAGGCTGAAGAAAGTAAAAATCGATAAGGGCGTGCGCTGTGTATTTTCCGGTGAAATCCAGAATGAGGAAAGCCTTAAAATGACGGACGGAACCAATTACAAACGCTCTTTTTACGGGACCATCAGTTATATGCCGGCTATTTTTGGACTGTATGCTGCGTCGGAAGTAATTAATTATCTGACGAAAAAGGATTAATTGGGAATTAATAGCTTTGGCATATCCGGAAATCCATTACCGTATAAGTCAAACCGGGCAAGGCCGGATCCGTGCTAAAATAAAAAATTATCCCTTATCTTTACCCCTGTCATGACAAACTTCAAATATCCCAGAGCCGAAAAACTCAAAAAAAACACCGAGATCTCTTTACTTTTTGAAAAGGGAAAATGGAGGACAAACGGGAATTTGAGGATTATCCTCCTGAAAAATAAGCCGGCAACCCCTGTCGAAAGTACAAAGTTTGCAGTTTCGGTTTCCAAAAAATATTTCAAAAAAGCGGTTCACAGAAACCGCATCAAAAGGCTGCTGCGTGAATCTTACCGCCTGAATAAAGAGGCCTTTAAAGAGGCCTTCGGAGATCAGACGATGGCAATGCTTTTCTGGGCCTCTCCGGAAATGCCTGCGAAATTTCAGGAAGTGGAAACCCAGTTTATTAAACTCTGCCAGGCTCAGAAAAAACCATAGTTGCCGTTTTTATAATCACTTAAATAAATTTGATGTGAATTCGATAATATTTAATTTGCTTTCGATCGGTTAAGGAAGTGAAGGTAAAAAGTCAGTTGATGCACCAGAATTTTAATAGAATTTCTCTTTGAATAGAGTGATAAATAATTTCATTTGATCATTAATGCCTGTTCATAATACTGACAAAAGAAACTTCCAGCACCCAGCTTCCCTTTTCCGGCCCATTAATCCGGTTTCTTTCCGGGTTTAAGTTAAATTTACAATCGGTATAAAATTCTTATCCTACTTTTTGTATCTTAGGGAAAATAATAAATCTGAAAACTAATATGTTAGATCATGTTCCCTATTTCTCTTATATACTGAGTGCATTTATCGGCATCGGGCTGGCTGCGGCTACCGGCTTCAGGGTATTTCTCCCGATGTTTGCCGTAAGCCTGGCCTCCTATCTCCACTGGATTCCCCTGAATGAAAGCTTTGAGTGGCTGGCAGGACTCCCGGCACTCATCACCACCGGCATTGCCACGATTGTCGAGATTCTGGCTTATTACATCCCTTTTGTCGATCATCTGCTGGATACCGTATCCATTCCGATGGCTACGGCCGCAGGATCAATCTTATTTGCCAGCCAGTTTACCGAGTTAGGAACTTTTCCACAGTGGGCGTTGGGATTAATTGCCGGTGGCGGAACGGCAGCGACCATAAGTTCGGGCTTTGCGGGGCTTCGGGCTGCATCAACGGCTACAACCGGCGGATTGGGGAATTCTGTGGTCGGAACTACGGAAACGGCCGGAGCAGGCCTTATGGCATTCCTGGCAATGGCAGCTCCCGTTATTGCTGCGGTCTGTGCCCTTCTTCTGATTATCGGTGTTGTATTTTTCGGAAGGAAACTGTGGCGGAAATTTAGAAAAAAGAAAGCTATGACCCAGCCAACATAAACAACGGCGGAAAAATTTCCGCCGTGATTTTATTGACAATCCGCTTCCTTAATGTAATAGAGGAACTTCAAGTATCCGGCTTCCCTCTCCAGCCCAATGACCTGATTTTACTTCGAGTCCGCGTTCAATTTATCCTTTGGTTCTGAAGTCTTTGATTTCCTGAATTTTTCCTTCGTAGTATTTTTTCTTTTCAGGCGTTTTATTGATCAGAATTTCAAACGCTTTGATGGCCTTTGTATACAGTTTCTGCTCAAAATACAGATTGGCCAGGGTTTCGGTCATCAGATGCGAAATATCATCGCCCTTTTCCCTGATGACGAAGCTGCTCTCTTCTTTAAGCTGACTGATTCTCGGATTGTTTTCGATAAAGGTTTCGATGACCTTATTTTTAAGTTCGGTCTTCTCTTTTACCACTTCTTCCGTCCGGTCGATTTTCAGCCAGCTTTGCCAGGTATTGATAAACCCGGGAACATTGCTGTCGAAAATATTTGCTTTTGGGGCTGAAGGTTTTTCTACGGGAACCTCAGCTTCGGCTTTATCATCAGTTTTTTCGGGAGCTTCTTTTTTTTCAGGTTGTGGGATGGTCCAGCCGGAACCGAAAAACGAGACATTCATTACACGCTCTTCTTCATCAGTTCTTTCGTGGGTTGCTTCCTCACTTTCCCCGACAGGCTCAACTGTTTCCTGAGCTTCTTCAGAGGGATTGTTTTCTAAATCCAGGTTTTCTTCAGTTTCTGTTTCTGTTATGATGGCTTCAGCCTCTTCGGGTTGTGTATCCTGAGGCTGTTCTTTAATTGCCTCTTCTTTCGGAATTTCCACAACGGGTTGAGAAGTTTCGTCAGGCTTATTTAACAAAGAATCAGGAATATTGGAGTCGAATGACATCGGCCTCCAGGATCTTGTTTCTGTCTGCTCTTCTGCGGGGTTTTCTGTAGATTCAGAAGTTTGAATTCCGGCCTTTTCTTCTTTAAGCCCTGCTTCCGTTTCATCGGAATTTTCATTTACTTCTTCTTCTTTGAATTCCGGTTCTGCAGGCTTTATTTCAAACTGCTGGGTTTCCACAAAGCTGATATCATGTCCGGTATTTTCAGGCTCTTCCGTTTTTTTATTTTCTTCGGAAGCCGCTTTTTCCTTCATTTTTTTCTCAACCTCCTCAATGAGTCGGCGCATTTCGTCTTCATGCTTGCTGAGGTTCTGTTCAGGGAGTTTGTTTATCGTTTCCTCTTCACTGGCCTGAATTTTCACTTCCGGCAGGAACGATTCTGTTCCATGGAAACTGAGCTCGGATTCGTCCTTAACGGTCTCTTCTACTTTTTCAGATGAAATTTCATCTTCATTGATGATTTTTTCAGGCGTAAATTCTGAAATTTCCGGTGCAGGATCAGGATCTGAGTTTTCAGGATTTTTTATTTCTTCCGTTTCATCAGCAGCGATCTGTACTTCCGGCATAAAGGCCTCCGTTTCGTGGAAACTCAGTTCGGATTTATCCAGAATTTCTTCTTTCCCGGATCCACCACTGATATTTTCTTCTTCAATAATGGTTTCCGGTGTAAACTGTTCTGTTTTTTCCGGCTGGGCATATTCCGGGTTTTCAGGTTCAGAAGCGGTTTCCGGGGCTGCTGTTTCTTCAGGATCATCCTCCCGCAAAGCATCCAGGATAACTTTTACTTCATGAAAGTCTGCTTCGGACGGTTCTGCATCCTTTTCTTCCTCAATCGGTTCGGTTGTAGCCGTCTCCGTTTCTTGAATAGTTTGCCCATCAACGGTTTCGGAGGGAACATTTTCTACCGGACGGCTTTCTGCTTTCTCTTTAAGATCTTGGTTCTGAATATCCTGTTCGGATTCTTCCAGAAAGGCTATTCCGGATTCCTCCGTATTCTTTTTTTCTTCAGATTCCGCATGGATTTCTTCTTCCTCATCAGCCGTTTCAGGTACAGATTCTTCTTTTTCTGCGATTGCCTGTACTTCATGAGTTTCGGGAGAAGCCGTTTCCGACTGATCGTTTTCTTCCGAAACAGGAGCCAGTTCTTCTTTCTTCTCTATCTTCTGGGTAACAATTGAGCCGGATTCCAGAGTGGACTCCAGGTCTATGGTTTCTACCGTATCATCATCGAGGAAGTTTTCTTCGCCTTCAAAAAGAATCCTGTTGCGCTCTCCGTTTACATAGATTTGCTTAATTTCTTCTCTCGGAGGAGGAAGAATACGGCCGCCTGCATCTTTCTGCTCTTCAGGAGATTCTGCTGAAGACCCTTCCTTTATTTCAGATCCGGCGTTTACAGGCGCATCTTCCCTTTTAATCGGAAAGCCGGTCGCTTTGGTCTGATACAGAACTTTTAAAGGATTTTCAGCAGGAACAGGTTTTTCCGTTTCCTGCTTTATTTCAGGTTTCGGCTGCTGCTGGATCTTCCCGTTGATGAGGTGATAAAGGATTTTTTTATCTGTAGTATAAGCTGCCGTGGTAGAAAGTACCCGCTGATAGTTTTCTTTATCGTACAAATGAACCCCGTACAGGTACAATGCTCTGATGTTCTGAACATAGGGAAAAGAATTAATCTCTTCTTTCAGAAGGTTTAGATCTTCTGACTGAATATTTTTTGGGGCCTTTAATAATTCTAAAACTCTATGATTCATCTTACCAATTCGCTACAATATCGTTAAATATCTTGTTTATAATTCTATCCGTCGCAATTTTCACCTGAGAAGATTCGATCTCAGATTGCGAAAGATTGCTGTTGAAAACAGCCTCATCGCTGTATGTTCTGTCAAAGCTGAAATCCGGGTGAAGTTTGTTTTCGTAGTGGACTTTCACCGTAATCGTCAGCTTATTCTGGGATTCCTGCACCACTCCACCGGTATTCTGGTTGGTTACCGTATTGGACCCGATGGTTGTCGGAGTAATTGAATAATCCGTAATTTCCCCCTCTACCAGGATATCCGGGTTTTCTTTGGTTCCTTTCAATGTCGTCCTTTGCAGGAAACGGTTCTGGATATCCGTTGAGAACTGCTGCGACAAGGTAGGATTTACCAACGGCGCATTATTCGGGAACTCATTGATCTGGATGGTTTTTTCATCCGTAAGGGACGATCCGGTAAAGCTGTAACAAGAGTTCAGAACTCCCAGGCACAGCAGCAACAGCCAGAATTTTGGCTGTCCGATTCTGATATTTTTAATTTTAAAATTCATTTTTAATTCCAATTTCCTGAATTTCATCATAGGTCACCTGCTTCATCGCATCTTCGTAAGCAAAATAATGACAGGCATACATTAATGGCATTGTGAAAATAAGGCCGATAAAACAGGCTATGATTCCCAATTGTGCCAAAATACCTACCACCAACGAATATAAAAAGATGGTCAGCAGGTTATCTTTTGTCATGGTAAGAGACATTTTCCATGCCGTTTTAATTTCCGTAACCCCGCCAAGGGATATAAGAGCCGGCATGTAAAACCCTTTTAAACATACGATTAAAATCACAATATAAATGGCAAATATGTAGATGATGAAAAACACCGGCAGTCCTGCTGAAGGATCTCTGTCGGCCATCAACGGCATCATTGCAATCATCGGGATATAAATGAGCATGATCCCTCCGATTAAGATTAACTGCATGATGAAATACGGCATAAAATTATCGAAATTGAAAATATCTCCAGGGCTAACCTGTCTTCCAGCACGTAAATCCCTGCAGTATCTGTAGAAATTACCTACTGCCAAAAAACCACAGAAAGGGATAATGCTCATCAGCATACAAAGCAGAAAGGCTACAAACACATTTCCGAAATTATTTTTCATAAAGTCGAATCCATTGCTGATGTATTCACCCAGCTTAAAGTTGATTGGCTTTGCGTTAATTTTCACCATAATTTAATTTTTTAGTTTATTCTTCTAAGTTATATTGTTTTATTTTCCTGTATAAGGTTCTCTGTGAAATCCCAAGCTCATCTGCCGCTTTATTCCTCCTGCCTTTATGCTTTTCCAGCGCCTTGATGATCAGATCTTTTTCATTATTCTGAAGCGACAGGGACTCCGGTCTGTTTTCTTCGATCTCAATATCTTCAATGTCTTCATAGCTGTTTTCCGGCTCCGACATGATGGTCGGATTCTGAATGACAGGATTGGCATTGTTGTTATTTTCAAAATACAGCAGCGAATTCGGTGCTGCATTTTGCTGCTGGGTTTCAGGAGTATAAATCCTGTTGATTAAATTTTTCTCCTGGCTGCTCAGATCCGAAGTTCCACGGTTCTTTATGAGTTCCGAAGTTAAGGATTTTAAATCATTAATATCGTTTCTCATGTCAAACAGAATTTTGTACATAATTTCCCTTTCGCTGCCGAAATCGGTCTGCTTCTGGTTGTTCGGCGTATTCACTACCATCGGGAGATGGGATTCCATCGGGATATATTCGGCGAGCTTTTCCACCGTTACATGCCGGTCTCTTTCCACAACGGTCATTTGCTCGACCAGGTTTCTCAACTGACGAATATTTCCCGGGAATGTATAATTTTCTATGTAATGAACGGCACTTGGCTCCAGTTCGAGCTCCGGCATTCTGTATTTCTCTGCAAAATCGATGGCAAACTTCCTGAACAGCAAATGGATATCGCCCTTTCTTTCCCGTAAAGGCGGCATATCGATCTGTACGGTGTTCAGACGGTAATAAAGATCCTCACGGAATCTTCCGTCCTGAATGGCCTTCATCATATTGACATTGGTGGCAGCGACGATTCTTACATTCGTTTTCTGCACCTGGGAGGAACCTACTTTCATAAATTCACCGCTTTCCAGTACACGAAGTAAACGGACCTGGGTCTGTAAAGGCAGTTCTCCTACCTCATCCAGGAAAATGGTTCCGCCGTCGGCCACTTCAAAATATCCTTTCCGGGTTGCCGTTGCTCCGGTGAACGCTCCTTTTTCATGTCCGAACAGTTCGGAATCGATGGTTCCTTCCGGAATCGCTCCACAGTTAACGACGATGTAAGGCTGGTGTTTTCTTTTGGATTCCGAATGGATGATTTTCGGGATAAATTCTTTCCCAACTCCACTTTCCCCGATGACGAGGACTGAAATGTCGGTAGGTGCTACCTGAATGGCTTTTTCCAAAGCGCGGTTTAAGGCCGGAAAGTTTCCGATGATTCCGAAACGGTTTTTTATATTTTGTAAGTCGTTGCTCATAAGTAAAGTTTTAGATTATTTTCCGCAGTTTCCTGCGGCCTGATTAATTTTTAGATGATTTTTCCTTAATAATTAACCTATTGCATTTAAATAATCTTTGTTTCTGACTTTTGAAACTTTTGTTTTAAAATATAAAATCTGAGCAAAGAAATGCTCTTTACTTTTTCTTTCGAAGTTTTTGAGAATTAGCGTATGCTTTTCTTGTTGAGAGAAGTCTGCTCCTGATGTATTTTTGTGAAAAGTCCTGCTTTCGCGTTCTTTAAAAATTTTGCCAATAAGATCAATGGCGTTCTGTTTCTGACTGATTCCGAAATTTTGTCCGGCATTTCCTTCTGCATAAACTTTTTCTGATTCTGTATCATGGTGATTTAAAATCTGATGATACAGCTCGTACAATTGCTTACAGTCTTCACATTCAGCATTTCCGTTACTGATCTGGGCAGAAATATTGCTGCAGATGATTACCAACAATACACTTAGGCAATATTTATGAAATTTTTCCATTGTCTGAGTTTAGAATGTTAATAAAATCTTCTTTACTTGGCAATACCGTAAAATATTTACTTGCAAAAATCTGTTCGTTATTCTCAGGTAAAGTGTATCGTACAAGGGGTGACTGTTGAATTGTATCTAAACTTTCAGATTCGTCAGACAGTGTCTGACAAATTGAATAAGACAAGAAAAATTGCCTCATCTGTTTAAGGTTTGTTTCCGAGAAACCTTTACCAAATTTTTTCGTCAGATTCTTAGAAAGAAACTTAAGCTGTTCTTTCCCATATTCCGCCCGGCTTTCACCGTGCTGCTCATCCTCCACAATCATTCTTCCGATTTCAAAGTAGGTAAGCACGATGGTCTGATTAACGGCAACAACAACTTTATTCCATGCATTTTCGAGCAATGCGGAAATATTCTTTAAAAGCTGTTCATTGGTTAATCCCTCAGACATGATTATTTTAAAACCGTTTCCCCTAAAAGCGTGCCCTGTGTATTATCAAAAACGAAAACGTCCACAATGTCACCAATTTTCTGGCCTTCCAGTTTATCGAAAACACAAACGGCATTCTGGGAATTCCTTCCCTTCCACTGGTTTTGGTTCTTTTTGGAAGTTCCTTCGATCAGGACCTGATGAACTCTTCCTACATAGGATTTCATTCTGTTTCTGGACAGTTCTCCCTGTAAAGCAATCACTTCCGCCAGACGTCTCTGTTTTACATCTGCCGGAATATTGTCTTCCATTTTCTTGTGAGCCGGCGTTCCCGGTCTTTCGGAGTAAGCAAACATATACCCGTAATCGTATTCTACCTCCCGCATCAGGCTCAGAGTATCTTGGTGATCCTCTTCCGTTTCACTGCAGAAGCCCACAATCATATCCTGGGAAAATGCGACTTCAGGAACAATTTCTTTGGCTTTTTTAATTAAATCAAGATATTCTTCGCGGGTATGCTGTCTGTTCATCGCCAGAAGCATATTGTTGCTTCCGCTCTGCACCGGTAAGTGGACGTATTTACAGATATTATCATGTTTCGCCATCATTCTGAATACCTCCAGGCTCATATCCTGCGGGTTGGAGGTAGAGAAACGGATTCTCATTTCCGGAACGGCTTTCGCTACCAAATCAAGCAATTGGGCAAAATTCACAGCCGTTGCCTGCTGCATCTCAGAAGCTTTGGCAAAATCTTTTTTAGGACCGCCTCCGTACCAAAGGTAAGAGTCTACATTTTGACCGAGCAATGTAATTTCTTTGTAACCGCTGTTCCAGAGGCCCTTGCATTCTTCTAAAATGGAATGCGGATCACGGCTTCTTTCGCGGCCTCTGGTAAAAGGAACCACACAGAAAGTACACATATTATCGCATCCTCTGGTAATGGTCACATAAGCCGTAACGCCGTTTCCGCCCAGGCGGACCGGATTGATATCCGCATAAGTCTCTTCCTTCGAAAGAATAACGTTGATGGCATCTCTGCCGTCCTCAGTTTCTTTCAGAAGATTCGGTAAATCCCGGTAAGCATCAGGGCCTACCACCAGATCCACCAACTGTTCTTCTTCCAGGAATTTGGTTTTTAATCTTTCCGCCATGCAACCGAGAACCCCTACCGTCATGTTCGGTTTCTCTTTTTTCAGGTTCTTGAATTGGGAAAGGCGCATCCGTACGGTCTGCTCTGCCTTTTCACGGATGGAACAGGTATTTAAAAGAATAAGATCAGCCTCCTCAACTTTCAGTGTCGTATTGTAGCCCTGTTCATTAAGAATGGACGCAACAATTTCAGAGTCAGAGAAATTCATCTGACAACCGTAGCTCTCTAAAAATAATTTCTTTGAGTTTCCGTCTTTTTCCGCAATGGCAAAAGCTTCACCCTGTTTGGTTTCGTCTATATATTTTTCCTGCACGATGATCGGTTTAAAATTCAAAGTTTAAAAATTCAAAGTTATCCCTGAATTTTGTTTTGAACATATTGAATTTGCAAAGATACAAAATATTGTGACAGAATGGCAGGAGAAGAATTTAATTCAAATTCCGGAATTTTTTAATTATGATCATATGTGTTGTGGCTGAAATTCACTTTCATTACAAATTTAGAATCTACCGGACTCCCGTTCTGCATCGCAGGTTTCCACTTTCCTTTTACTTTTTTTGCAGCATATTTCATATCGTCGATGAACATTTCACTGTTTTTGAACTTTGGAAGCACATCAATATTGCTGATTTTGCCTTTCGGATCAATGATAATTTGCGGCTGCAGCATTGGGTTGAGAAATGGCCACCTGCGAAAAACCTTTACTGCTGAAAAGCAATAAAGGCAGGATTAAAAGGTATTTTTTCATGGTTAAGATGGATATCGTTGTTTTTAAATATCCGTTGCGATTGAAGATAGATTCATGTTGATTTTGATCTGCGATGTTACCGGCTGGCCATTACAGGTTGCCGGAATCCAGTTTTTCTTGATTCTCCGCACCACATATTTCATGTCTTCGAAGAATACCTGGCTGTTGGCTACTTTAGGCGTTCCCTCGATACGGGTAACTTTTCCTTTTTCGTCTACCGTCAGGGTAAATGTAAAATTTCCGTTCAGGACATAGAAGTCCGTATTCAGATATACATACATATATTTCCTCAGTATTTCCTTATAAGCCGGGATACCGCCTTCAAAACTTGCGGCTTTAAAATCTTTACAGTTCACCGCTACCTGAAGCAGGGGTTCTTTTATGTCTATTTTCAGGATGTTTTTATTATTTTCCATAATAAAATTATCATCCCTTTCCTCAACGTCGTTAAGTTGAGCAAACACATAGCCGGATACAAAAAGCATCAGCAGCAGGGTAAGCATTTTTAAAGGATTTTTCATACATCGTAAATTCTTAGGCAAAGATAATATTAAAAACTCTGAAAAGATGATCAGGCTGATCACAGAAGATCTTTGATATGTTTATAGTTGCTTTTTACGGTATCCAGTACCTCTTCCATTTTTCCACCCAGCATCAGCTGCGCCATGGATTTCGTCATTCCCAATACCTGGTTGGCTTCAATTTTTGGCGGCAGGGCCAAAGCATTGGGATTCGTAAAGATATTCAGCAGATACGGACCGTTATAATCCAGACATTCTTTTATGGCAGCTTCCACCTCTTCGGGCTGATGGATATTTTTTCCGGGATACCCCATCGCATGGGCAATCATCGCAAAATCCGGGTTGATCATATCGGTTTCGTTATCCGGCATTCCGGCAACTTCCATTTCCAGTTTCACCATTCCCAGCGATCTGTTATTGAAAACAATAATTTTTACCGGCAGCTTATATTGGGAGATAGTAGCCATGTCACCTAAGAGCATAGATAATCCGCCATCACCGCACATCGCAATTACCTGTCGGCCCGGATAAGCCAGTGAAGCTCCGATGGCCATTGGCATGGCGTTGGCCATCGACCCGTGATTGAAAGACCCAAGCATTTTCCTTTCACCGGTGCCTGTAATATATCTTGCGCCCCAGACACAACACATTCCTGTATCTACCGTGAAAACAGCGTCTTTTGTGGCTAACCGGTCTAAGGTATGGGTAACGAATTCCGGCTGGATGCCATTTTCCGTTCCGGGATCCTTTACGTAGGTCAGCTGATTTTCTTTTACCTTTTCATAAAACTCCAGCTGCTGTTTGAGGAAGTCCGTGTCGGTTTTTTCGTTTAATAAAGGCAGCAATGCTTTGATGGTCTCTTTTACATCTCCGGTTAATCCGAGTTCCAGTTTGGCTCTCCGGCCAAGCCTTTCCGGGCTTTCGTCGATCTGAACGATCTTATTTTTTACCGGCATGAATTTATCGTAAGGGAAATCGGTTCCTAAAAGAATCAGAAGGTCTGCTTCATGCATGGCGTGATGAGCCGACGGAAGCCCAAGAAGCCCCGTCAATCCCACTTCGTTCGGATTATTGGGCTGGATCGCCATTTTCCCGCGGAAAGAATATCCCACCGGAGCCTTTAAATATTTGGATAATTCCACCACTTCCGCATTGGATTTTTCAGCACCGATCCCACAGTACAGGGTTACTTTTTTGCTTTCGTTGATCAGGTCTGCCAACTGCTTCAACTCTTCATCGGAAGGACGGAGAACGGGGTTAGTCCTGAAAATTTTATTGGACGTTGTTGCTTCTTCCGCTTCCAGTTCCGAAACATCTCCCGGAAGGCCGATTACCGCAACCCCTTTTTTGGAAATCGCATGCTGAATGGCCGTCTGAACAGTCCTCTGGACCTGTTCCGGCCTGGTGATCATCTGGTTATAATAACTGCAGTCGTCGAATAGTTTGATGGTATTGGTTTCCTGAAAATAATCCATTCCCATTTCTTCACTTGGAATGGTAGAAGCAATCACCAGCATCGGTACGTGAGAACGGTGTGCCTCATACACCCCGTTGATTAAGTGAATATGTCCTGGCCCGCAACTTCCCGCACATACGGCGAAACCATCCAGTTCCGCTTCGGCAGCGGCAGCATAGGCACCCACTTCTTCATGTCTTACGTGGATCCACTCGATACTGCTTTTTTTTACGGCGATATTTAAATGATTAAGGCTATCGCCCGTTACGGCATAAATTCTTTTCACATTAGCGCTTTCCAGCATTTCTACAATTTGTTCTGCAATATTTTTAGCCATTATTACTGTTTTTTGGTGTTATTTAAAGATGACGATCCGGAATCAGATCGATATATAAGCTGTAAAGATTATGCCATTTGAAGGATTTTCAGAATAAAAAAAAGACCCTGTTGATTACAACAAAGCCTTTGATTACGTTTATTTTAAATATTTTGATTTGAACAGCTTGGTTTATTTTGATAAAACCTTTATCCTTTTCATATTTTTATAATTATTTACAATATTTCAATCTGATTTTTAAGAAGATCCTCAAATTCATCCCTTCTTCGGATCAGATGCGCTTTTCCGTCCAGGAACATGACTTCGGCAGGTTTCAGACGGGAATTGAAGTTGGAACTCATCTCAAAACCGTAAGCTCCCGCATTTCGGAATACCAGAATATCCCCTTCCCTTACTTCATTCAATTTCCGATCCCAGGCAAAAGTATCGGTTTCGCAGATATTTCCGACTACCGTATAAATCCTTTCCGCTCCTTTCGGATTGGACAGGTTTTCGATTATATGGTAAGAATCGTAGAACATCGGTCGGATCAGGTGATTGAATCCTGAATTCACTCCCACAAAAACCGTTGCGGTTGTCTGCTTGATAACATTTGCCTTTACCAAAAGATAGCCGCTTTTTCCTACCAGGAATTTTCCGGGCTCGAACCATAACTCAAATTTCTTGCCTGTAGATGCGGAAAATTCGGAAATCTTCTGTTCCACTTTTTTACCCAATGTTTTTACATCGGTTTCTTCTTCGGTATCCTGATAAGGAATTTTGAAACCGCTTCCCATATCCAGGTATTTCAGATTCGGGAAATGTTCAGACAGCTCAAGCATAATGTCCAGGGCCTGCAGGAAAACATCCGGATCTTTGATCTCGCTTCCGGTATGCATGTGAAGGCCTTCTACATTAAGGTTCGTAGATTTCATCACCCGCTCGATATGACGTACCTGGTGAATAGAAATCCCGAATTTGCTGTCGATGTGACCAGTGGAAATTTTATAGTTTCCTCCTGCAAAAATATGCGGATTGATTCTTACCAGGATCGGGTACGAACTTCCGTATTTGTTACCGAACTGCTCAAGGATTGAGATGTTATCGATATTGATATGTACTTCGCAGGCCATGGCTTCTTCGATTTCCGCCAGGTCCACACAGTTGGGGGTAAATAATATTTTTTCTTTCGGGAAACCTGCTTTCAGGCCCAGCTTTACTTCATTAATCGATACGCAATCCAGAGAGGCACCCAGGTTCTTGACGTACTTCAGGATGTTGATGTTGGTCAACGCCTTCGCAGCATAGAAGAACTTGGTGTGTTTAGAAAAAGAAGAGGTAAGTTTTTCGTATTGAGTTTTGATAGATTCAGCATCGTACACATACACCGGCGTGCCAAACTCATTGGCAATCTTCAGCAATTCTTTTGGATTCATAATTAATAAGTAAAAACTTCTTTTTTTGTTATTAAGAAAAGACAAAGGTAGTGAGAAATTGTTAATAATTTAAAACCAACGACATAGAAGATTATACTTAAATTTTTATTTTAACAGAATAAAATACTTTTAAAATGAGAATTTAAAGAAAATTATTTTACCTTTTCAAATAATCACCAACTACTAAAAGAATAATCAAAATAGCTGAAAACGCAATGACAGCACGTGGATTCGCAAAATTCACCGTCCATCCGAAACCGAATCTTTTAGGCGGAAAGAGTCTTTTATCTGCCTTATTGTAATAGAAGAGCCCAAACTTCCAGAATGACGGATTTTTATCAGAAGAATTCACGGCAACTGTTTATTTCGGCAGCGGCAAAGTTTCAAAATCTCCGCGAAGCAAAGCCAGCTGCAATTCATTAACCAAATCCGAAGACTGATAGAGCAGATCGATCTTTAATTTCATAAGCTTACTTAAAGTCTGGATCTGGGTAAAAAGTTCATAGAAGCCGTACGATACTACTTTTCCGTTTTCGATGATCAGGAATAATTTTTCACCCAGCTTTCTTCCCGGCCCCAGCCACAGCTCGTTCCGTTTTTTAAAATCGATTTTCTTTTTAAAGGTTTCTATTTCTTCGTATTCTTCAAATTTCCCGATAAACTGCACCGCCTTTGCACCTTGGGTAAAAGACCGGAACTTCAGGATCGGCTTTTCCAGTTTATTTAGCTTGTTTTTCTCAACCAGATACTTTCCGTTTCTATGATAGAGCCCGAAAGGAAGAATTTCTCTTTTCTTAATGCCTTTTGAATTCAGGATCAGCCTGGCAATAATGTCCGTTCCGGTAAGCTCATAATTGATCTGCCCGACTTCCTGCTGAATGGGTTCCCATCTTTTGGATTTGGAATTAAAAACTTTCTTTGAAAATTTGTTGATATCCTGTACATAATCCGAAAAGATAATTTTCCCCTCTTCACTCTGAAAATAGACAAATCCTTTCTCATTGGGAAGATCCTGCGTCAGGACTTTAATCTTGTTGATATACGTCTTGGCATTGGTTTCTTCATGCTGCTTCTGGATAATTTCGTTTTCCGTATCTTTTGAAATGAGCAATTTGAACAGTTCCAGCGTCGCGCGGGCGTCGCCATCTGCACGGTGGTGATTCGTTAAAGGAATTCCCAAAGATTTCACCAGCTTTCCGAGGGAATAGCTCACCTCATCCGGAATCAGTTTTTTTGCTAAAGGAATGGTATCTAAAGTATTGATTTTAAAATCATATCCCAATCGCTGAAAAGACTGGCGGAGCATGCGGTAATCGAAATCGATATTGTGTCCGACTAAAGTGGTATTGGCTGTAATTTCAACAATCCGGCGGGCAATTTCATGGAATTTGGGGGCCGTTTTCACCATTTTAGGCGTGATGTTCGTTAGTTTCTGGACAAAAGGCGTAATATCGCTTTCAGGATTTACCAGCGAAATGAACTGGTCAACAATTTTCTGCCCGTCATACCGGTACACCGCAATATCGATAATGCATTCTTTTCTGTAACCTGCACCATTACTTTCTATGTCAATTATGGAATACATTTAAAATTTATACAATATTCTTTTTAGATTAATAATAAGCCTTTTTTTCTTAAAACTATGCCGTTATGTTTGCACAACTTATGCCAACAGATCATAAAAACAGGCCAATCCTGCTAAAATAGTAAAAATATTTATCTTCTCCTTCCTCCCAGGCCCAGCATTCCCAAAATCGCCTTTGCTCCTTCGCGCATCAGCGTACTCGTAAATGTCTTACCGGCTTTGCTCTGCAGGATCTGCTCAAACATTCCCGGTTCTTCTTTTACCGGCCTGGTTTTCTGGCTGCGGCTGCCTTCCGCTTCCTGAGCCGCCTGCTCCATTCTTTTCACCAGAATCTCATAAGCCGATTCACTATCTACCACTTTTTCATATTTGGCGACTAAAGCCGACCGGCCGGTTAATTCGGAGATTTCTGCATCATTCAGCACATCCATTCTGGATTCAGGAGAGATGAGGTAAGTGTGTACCAACGGCGTCGGGATTCCTTTCTCATCCAGTGCCGTGACAAATGCTTCCCCGATTCCCAGGTTTTGTATTAAAGTTGACGCATTATAGAAATCTGTGGTCGGATAATTTTCCACCGCTTTTGAAATCTCTTTCTTATCTTTTGCCGTAAAGCCTCTCAGCGCGTGCTGGATTTTCAGACCCAATTGCGAAAGAACCGATTCGGGAACATCTCCGGGAATCTGCGTGATGAAATAAATCCCGACGCCTTTCGAACGGATCAGCTTGACCATGGTTTCGATCTGGGAAACCAGGGCTTTGGAAGACTCATCAAAAATCAGGTGGGCTTCATCAATAAATAAAACCAGTTTAGGTCTTCCGCTGTCACCTTCTTCCGGGAACGTCATGTAGATTTCCGCAAAGAGCGAAAGCATAAAAGTGGAAAACAACTGGGGCTTGCTTTGGATATCCGCTACCCGCAGGATGTTTACCACGCCTTTGCCCTCCCTGGTCTGCAACAGATCATGAACATCGAAGCTCAGCTCACCGAAGAAACCGGAAGCACCCTGCTGCTCCAGCGCAACAATAGCCCGCAAAATGGCACCGAGGGATGCTGATGCGATAGATCCGTAATTGGAAGACAGTTCCGCTTTTCCCTGCGGATTTTCAGTAACGTATTGCAGTACTTTTTTCAGGTCATTCAGATCAATTAAAGGCAGGCCTTTATCATCGCAGTATTTAAATACAATCGACATGATGCTTTGCTGCGTTTCATTCAACTGCAGGATTTTACTTAAAAGCACAGGCCCGAATTCGGTAACGGTCGCCCTCAGCTTTACACCCCGCTCTCCGGAAATAGTCATCAATTCTACCGGGAATGCCTGCGGATGATAAGGCAGCTGCGTTTTGGCATACCTCTCCTGGATAGCAGGGTTATCCGTTCCTGCTTCCGCAATACCTGAAAAGTCACCTTTGATGTCCAGCACCAGAGACGGAATCCCCTGATGGGAAAGCTGTTCGGCAAAAACCTGGAGTGTTTTGGTTTTACCCGTTCCCGTAGCACCGGCAATAAGGCCATGCCGGTTGATGGTCTTTAAAGGAATGGTAACGTTTACTTCCGGGACCACTTCTCCGTCCAGCATCCCTTTTCCTAATATAATGTGATCCCCTTTGGGATTGTATCTTGCGTTTAATTCTTCAATGAATTTTACTTTGTCTGCCATCTGATTTTTTTTACTTTATAAATATAAAGTTTTTATAAACCGATCGCGAAGAAAAGTAAACATAACAGCTGAATTTCCACCGATTGAAAATCCGATAAAAATATCCCGCCCTTTAAATCATAATATGTTGCTCAAAAATGGCCTTTTTTCCGATAAAAAGGAAATGATCATCATCTATTTTACCTTATATCTTGTAGAAATTATTCTACATATCACTAGTAATTAATTTATGGAATTGCGGCGGGTATTTTTATAAATGCACGCCCAGAAGGAATCAGCATTAAAAAAGTGGAATTAATATCAAAATTCGGTGATATAAAAATGCTAAATCATTCATAATTAATAATTTGGAATTTTGAGAAATTGTAATATCTTTGCAGCCGAATTATAAAAACAAAAATTACATGAAAAAAACATTATTTCTTGCGATTTCATGCATCTCCGGTTTCGCTTTCGCCCAAGTAGGGAATGTAGGCATCAATACGACGACTCCCCGCACTAAACTTGAAGTTGCCGGGACTTACAAAACCGGTAAGATTATAACAGACACCAACTCAATTCCAAAAATTGGCAGCACCGAAAAAGACCGTTATTTGCTCCTTACACATAGCAATACCGATAATACGGTAAAAAAAATCAATCCGGGACAGGCGAATTCTCCGGGGATTGCCAGTATCATTACCTATTCTTTTAATAATGTACAGGGTGACTGGGTAGAAAATTTCAATACCAAAATAAATTCAAATGATTATTCATTAATGGTATTATCCGCTTATTTCGATCGTGATCTTTATGGTCCGAACATTGCCATCCCATCATATGGCGTAAAAAGTGTGAATAACGAATGGCAGATCTACGCAGACTATTCCCAGCTGGCTCCTACTTCAAACGGGGTTTGGACCATCGTATGTGCCATATATCCAAAAACATACGTGAAGATTTTCCCTGAACACGGACCATTTAACCTTAACGGCACAACCACAGGATCAGACAATGCTCCTATTCTTCCATAAAATTAATCCTATGAAAAAGAATTTTTTATTTATCTCCTTATTATTTTCTGCCTTAATCATGGCTCAAGTCGGTATTGGTGTACAGTCGCCTGTTGAAAAACTTGAGGTTGCAGGAAACATAGCAGTAGACCAATCAGTAACTATTGACCCGACAGTTTATGTTAATAACTCATCAGGATTTTCTATTTTAGGAACTGACCCTTTATCCAATACGGTAGGCGGAAAGGTGGTGTATATAGAAGACATGTATACTCCGCTTATTGTACAGCCCTATTCTATCACCAATATTTACAGGGATGATCTTAATGATGTGAATCTTAATATTCCCACTGATAAATATTTTATTACCATTGCGAATTTTGAAGCCATTCCTTCATCCGGGAACAACGGCATCTACTCAACAATAGCAAACCCGGATTCCAATACCAACAGAGGACATTTCACGATCAGGGTGTTCGAATCGGGACAGAACTGGCATGTAAACATCGGCTATCCTACGCTTAACACGCAGAATACCACCGATCGGTATACGTATAATTTTGATATTATTATCTATTCAAAAAGATTTTATAAAAACCTGGGAACCATCAATGTAGACTTCAACGGGGCTAACAATGCCTCTGCCACGTCAGCACCAAGCGGAATCTAAAAACATTACTGTCATGAAAAATATTTTATCTATACTAGCCTTCATCTGCACTTCCATTCTTCTTACTGCCCAAACGAATGGAGTAGGAATCGGCACTACAACCCCTACCCATACCCTGGAAGTAAACGGAAACACGAAGCTCAACGGAAATCTTTTCTTCGAAAATCCGGGTGATTATACCGGAAGCTCTGCGGGCTCTTACTTTCTGGTGAAAGATAAGAGCGATAATGTACTTAAAAGATATGTACCTGCCACCTCCGAGTTCAGTGCCATCAACAGTACGGTGTATTTTATTACCAATCTGAGTACAAGCGGTGTAACAGATTTCGACACCGGCATTTCTGCAGAGAAATACCATGTAGTGATCGGAGGGTTTATCATACGAGGACAAAATAACGATTCCAACATAAACATTACCCGCCCGAACAATTTGGGTGATTATATTCCTCAATATTCTGCACGGTCATTTATAGCTTTGAACACAGCGGGAGTTAGGACCTGGAGGATTAAATTTACGCCAAACAATGGACGTATATTCGACCGTGTTCCGGAAGTGCGTCTCAGCATCAGTGCTTACCGTAAAGATATGCTTACTACGATCAATAGTGAGATCACTTTTAATATGAATGCTGTAACAACAGGTGTTGCTTCAATACCGGCACCTTCACTGCCATAATCCGGTAGATATTTTTAAAAAAACCAAAACATCGGAATCCGTGGGTTCCGATGTTTTTATTTAAAAGCTATGAGACCTCATACTTTTAATACTACTGTTCCGAATACAGTTTTACAGATTTATCACCAGGCCTATCCTTTTTATGAATACTTTTGCTGAAATAAATATTCTAAGACCGGACCATGAAAAATTATCTGCTTATTCTTTTCTGCCTGATCTTCTCTTCTGCTTTTTGCCAGAACAGAAACCAGCCTGCCGAGCTGAAGATCAAAGGGGACTACACCCATTCTGCTACAAAAACCATTCTGCCTGAGCTATGGTCGGGATTTCAAAGGCAGACCATTGTTTCCTATAATACAGCAGGTACCAATGTAGGGATAAGCTATATTCGGCAGTCTTCAAAAAAAAGCAAAACAGTACTTACCCTGTATATCTATCCTAAAAAATACATCGACAATCAGGTGCTCCGGGATGAATTTTATTCCTACGGTTATGCGCTGAACCAGAACTCCAATACTAACGTTGAAATAAAACCTTCTTTCGGAACCCTTTCCGGTGACAGCCTGAAAGTGAGCTATATCTATTCGGTTTTCAACAACGCATTGGGAGAACGTGATTTTTTTAAAGGGGTAAAATATATCAATAAAAATTCGCTCCTTTCCATTTACGAGTGCGGCGGATGGACTTTTAAAATAAGGGCTTCCAGCGACGATATGGCTCCTGAACAGCTGAAAGAGCTGAAGGATAAAGCTGAAAATTATTTCGGGGTTCTGCAGATGGCTTCCGTAAAGCCTCTTCCGAGCCATAAAGTTCCGGATATTGTTTTATCGGCTTCCGTAAAAAGGGATTCCATGATGGTGCATGCGATTTCCGAGGCGGCAAAAGCGAAGATTATTTACCTTTCAGAGAATCTGGATAAAAAAGAAGCACGCACCGGTTTCCATGATACGAAAATCGATTCCGAATTATATGCCCTTGAAAAAATGCTTGCTTATTTTAAAGCCCACGAAAAAGACTGGCCGATGCATCCGGATACCCAAAAGTATTTTGAGGAAATGACAAGGATTGCCCAGAACGGAAAAATGAAAGATCATATTTATGAAATGTACCATGGATTGGTCGATTATCCTGAGGGCGAGAATAGAACTGCAGACTATGTTCAGTTTAAAATAGACCAGAATATTTCTGAGGACACGAACGAAATGTTCTATAAAATATTCTACAATCTGGAATAGACTTTACTTTATAGATTTATTCTATCAATATCCATTTTTTATTTTTAGTGGTATTAAAAAAATAAACCCGATTTTTGTATTTCAAATAAGAAAACATTAAACGGATACAATCACAGAATGAAAGTCGAACAAATATACACGGGATGCCTGGCTCAGGGTGCGTACTACATCGTATCCGAAAATGAAGCTGCGATCATCGATCCGCTCCGGGAGGTAACGCCTTACCTGGACCGGCTGGAAAAAGACAAGGTTACTTTAAAATATATCTTTGAAACCCATTTTCACGCAGATTTTGTCTCGGGACACCTGGATCTGAGCAAAAAAACGGGTGCTCCCATCATCTACGGCCCGACGGCCCAGCCTGAATTCGAAGCCGTTATTGCGGAAGACCACCAGATTTTTGAAATCGGAAAAGCAAAGATCAAAGTGCTTCATACTCCGGGTCATACCATGGAAAGCACCACCTACCTGCTGATTGATGAAAACGGAACCGAAACGGCTATTTTTACAGGGGATACCTTATTTTTGGGCGATGTGGGAAGACCTGACCTTGCCCAGAAAGCAGGCAGTGTTACCCAAGAAGATCTCGCAGGCATTTTATACGACAGCCTGCAAACGAAAATCATGCCCTTGGACGACAGCATTACGGTATATCCGGCGCACGGTGCTGGTTCAGCATGCGGAAAAAACATGCAGAAAGAAACCGTTGACCTTCTGGGAAATCAGAAAAGAACGAATTATGCCTTAAACCAGCCGGACAAAGCGTCTTTTATCCGTGAAGTGCTGGACGGCCTCACCGCTCCTCCCAAATATTTCGGGATGAATGTCGCTTTAAACAAAGGCGGTTACGAAAGCCTTGATACCGTCATGGATAAAGGACTGACGCCGGTTCCGGCAGAAGACTTCGAAACCTATGCGGAAGAAACCGGAGCATTGATTTTAGATACGAGAAGTCCCGGGGATTTCTGTAAAGGATTTGTCCCAAACTCCATCAACATCGGCCTGAAAGGGGACTTTGCGCCCTGGGTAGGTACTTTAATTGTTGACGTGAAACATCCCTTACTCCTGATTGTAGATGAAGGCACCGAAGAAGAAGCCATTACAAGATTGAGCCGTGTAGGTTTCGATAACGTACAAGGCTATCTGAAAGGCGGTTTTGAAGCCTGGAAAAACAGCGGTAAGGAAACCGATGAGGTCAACAGGATTTCTGCTGAAGAATTTACCCGGCAGTTTACCGAACATTCCAAAGTAATTGATGTGCGTAAAATTTCCGAATATTCTGCAGAACACATCGACAATGCTTACAATAAACCTTTAGATACCATCAGCGACTGGGTAAAAACCATTGATGATGCCGAACATTTTTTCCTTCACTGTGCAGGAGGCTACCGCAGCATGATTGCCGCAAGCATTCTCAACTCACACGGCATCAGAAATTTTACGGAAATAGAGGGCGGCTTTGGCGCCATCAAAAAAACAGAAAACTTTCCGACTTCAGATTTTATCTGCCAGTCGAAAGTGATTTAAATTGGAATTATTTTTGCAATGATTTGCATACATAACAAATTCAATACACTTTAGTTTGTAAAAGCAATTTAAAACACCTGTCTGATAACTTCGGATGATTTTAAGTGATTTAAATTTTATAAACTAAAGTGTTTCTTTTAACTAAAAACCAATCCTATGTCACAAAAATTTCAGGAAATCATCGATTCCGAAAGACCGGTCCTGATCGACTTTTTTGCTACCTGGTGCCAGCCGTGCAAAGTACAGTCTTCCGTTTTAAATACCGTAAAAGAAAATGTCGGCGAAAATGCCAGAATCATCAAAGTGGATGTAGACCAGTATCCTGCATTGGCCAGCCAGTACGGAGTCCGCGGAGTTCCCACCCTGGCGATCTTTAAAAAAGGAGAAATCCTGTGGAAAGAAAGCGGCGTACATGATGTAAATACGTTGACGCAGCTTTTAAAACAATATGCTTAAATATAAAGGCTAAGGCTGAGACACAATTTCTGAGGCTCAACCTTAGCCTTGCTCTTTATAATTCAATCGAGAAGGAATCACGGTCATTCAGAAACCTGAAATGATTCCTGAAGTCCGTAAGCTCTTCCTTATTGAGTTCCGCCGTAACGAGATTCCCTTTTTTCCCGGATATTTCTGTTCCGTCTGCAAAAAAACAATGGGAGCTTTCCTGATAAAACAGGTTATTTCCATCGGTCCCGATGCGGTTTAATCCGAAAACATAAGCCAGGTTTTCAATAGCTCTTGCTTTCAGCAGATGTTCCCAGGCTCCTACTCTTTTTTCAGGCCAGTTTGCCACATACAGAATCGCATCGTAATCATCATTATTCCTTGCGAAAACGGGAAAACGCAGATCATAGCAGACCTGAAGCAAGATCCTGAATCCTTTGTAGTTTACAATTATTCTTTCTTTTCCCGGGCTGTACACCTGATTTTCTCCTGAAAAGGAAAACAAATGCCTTTTATCGTAAAAGTCCGACCGAGAATCCGGATGCACGAAATACATCCGGTTGTAAAAGCGGCCGTTCTCCTCTACCGGGGCACTGCCGCAGAAAGCCGCATTCTTTTCCTTAGACATGCGTTTGAGAAATTCCAACGACTCCAGATTCCGGTCGGAGACTTCCGAGGCATCCATGCAGAAACCGGTTGAAAACATTTCCGGAAGCAGAAACAGATCTGCTGTCTCATGCTGTAATTCTCTTTCAATGCGCTGAAAGTTTTCCGTTTTATTTTTCCAGACAATATCCAGATTCAGTCCTGTAATCTTCATAAACTTTGTTAAAAAACTTCCCTAAAAATACGATTTTCCATTGATTTCGGTTTTATTTTTGTTAACGATGTTTTGCTCTTAAAAACGACGTCATATCTTTAACCGAATAATAACAATTAAAAATAAATTTATGAAGAAACTGGTTTTTATGCTTATGCTGATGTTTGCCGGTACTATGGCAGATGCTCAGGCCTGGACAGGAAAAGGGGATCAGAAGATCAATGCCGGGCTCAGTGCCTGGGGATACGGAACAGGAATTACCGGGACTTATGACTACGGCTTAAACGGCCTGATTTCCGTAGGAGCCGGACTGAACGTCTATTTCGATAATTACAAAGACAACGACGATGAGAACAGGGTCTTTGCTTTCGGAAGGGTGAATTTTCATTTGAAAGATGCCCTGCAGCTGCCTGCAAAGCTGGATATCTATCCGGGAGTTGATGTAGGGGTTGTGGGAAGGAATTTCGGACTTGGTGCGCACATCGGGGCGAGATACTTTTTCACCGAGAGAATCGGCGTTTTCGCCGAAGTCGGCAACAATGGCAGTCTCGGGGTTTCCATTAATTTATAATGAATCATCGCTTTATATGACAAAGCTTCCCGTTTCAGGAGGCTTTTTTATTTGGCATAGTTTTGAGAATTGTTACCTTTGCAAATTAAACATACAAAGCATTAATGGAAATAGCAATCAAACTGTTTCAATTTATATTGAGCATTTCTATCCTGGTCATCCTTCACGAACTCGGCCATTTTTTACCCGCAAAATACTTCAAGACTAAAGTTGAAAAATTCTATCTTTTCTTCGATCCGTGGTTTTCTCTGGTAAAGAAAAAAGTGGGTGAAACCGAATACGGGATCGGCTGGCTTCCTTTCGGGGGTTATGTCAAGATCGCCGGAATGGTTGACGAAAGCATGGACACCGAACAATTGAAGCAGCCTGCACAGCCTTGGGAATTCCGGGCAAAACCGGCCTGGCAACGGCTGATTATCATGTTGGGAGGGGTTACGGTAAACTTTTTCCTGGCCTGGATCATCTACAGCTGCCTGTCTCTTTTCAACGGGGAAATGTATACCGATCTTACGAAATTCAACAATGGAATCGGCGTAACGGAAGCCGGAAAAAAAATGGGTTTCCAGAGCGGTGATAAAATCATCAACATTGACGGCAAACCTGTAGAAAGACTGGAAAACGCCTCTATCAATATTCTTTTGGGTGATCAGGTAACTGTACTCAGAAACGGCAAGGAAATTACATTCCCAATTGAAAAAGAAGGGGTAGCAGAGGTTTTAAAACAAAAAGAAGCCAAATTATACATTACCCCCAGATTCCCGATGATCATCGATTCTCTTGCAAGCTCTGCGTCTAAAGCATCCGGTTTGGCTAAAGGGGACAAGGTAGTAGCCGTAAACGGGAAACCAACTCCTTTTTTCGATGAAGTAAGCACTGTACTATCTGAAAATAAAGGGAAGACCATTGCTATTGAAGTACTGAGAAACGGAAAGCAGGAAACCTTTAATGCAGCTGTTGATAAAGACGGTAAACTGGGCGTTGGGGTAGATCAGAAAGCATTAGCCAATGTAGTAACCGATAAAAAATATTCTTTCGGTGAAGCCATCCCAAGAGGTTTTGAAAGAACCATCGAAGCTTTAACGATGCAGGTGAAGCAGTTCAAAATCATGTTCAACTCTAAAATCCAGGGCTATAAAAACGTGGGCGGACCCATTGCGATCGTTAAAAACATGCCGGTGAATAAAGATGCGGACGGCAGTATTTCCATCAATTGGGCTGCTTTCTGGAGCTTTACCGCAATGTTCTCGGTATGGCTGGCATTCCTGAACCTGATTCCGATTCCGGGACTGGACGGCGGACACGTTCTTTTCACTTTATATGAAATGATCGTTGGAAAGCCGGTTCCGCAGAAAGTGCTCGAAAACGCACAGATGATCGGGGTTATCTTCCTGTTGGGATTGATGTTAGTGATTTTCGGAAGCGACATCGTCAAATGGATTTCGGGAAGTTTATAATATTTTTCAATTTTAATAAAAAAATATTTGCAGGGTATAAATATTCGTCCTATATTTGCACCACTTAAAACGAAGGACATTCCTCCTTAGCTCAGTTGGTTAGAGCATCTGACTGTTAATCAGAGGGTCGCTGGTTCGAGCCCAGCAGGAGGAGCAAGAAAGACTTACAGCAATGTAGGTCTTTTTTTATGGATTGAATTGAAATTTTTTCAGCAATTTAATTAATTGATAAATAGCGAAATAAGCTATAAATCCCGATGAACACAGGAAAAATATCCATATTTTTAAAATAAAAGTTTGTGTAATTATAATATTCCTTTTATATTTGCACCACTCCAATAGAGGAAAATTCCTCCTTAGCTCAGTTGGTTAGAGCATCTGACTGTTAATCAGAGGGTCGCTGGTTCGAGCCCAGCAGGAGGAGCAAGAAGACTTACAGCAATGTAGGTCTTTTTTTGTTTATGTACCTTAATTCCGGTATTCAGGCTCAGCTTGCATGTATTTTGTACTGTATTTATAAAATTTCGTATGTGCTATAACTTCAATAATAAAAAAGTCAGTTTAAAGAAAGCAGTAGAGGATCTTGAAGCGGAAGGATATGAAGAGGAAAACTTTGTATTGGACGGCAACATCAACGCATTTACCAAACAGACGGCTCCGACCATTCCCGCGGTTGTTAATTATAACGGCATCGTCCTGATAAATACGTTCTGGGGGGTTAAAGAAAATCCTGATGCCCCGACCAAAGGCAAAAACCTGCAGTCCGAAAATACCCATACCTACTACCGGAAGATTGAAAAGAACAGATGCCTGATTCCTGCTTCTTCCTATTTTGAGCATAAAAGCATTTCGGTTCCGGGAAGAAAAACCCCGGTGAAGGCAAAGCATGAAATGTTCTGGAAAGACAAAGCGCAGTTTTACATCGCCGGATATTATGATGTATACGCAGACGGCAATTTGGGTTTCGGACTGGTCACCACACTTCCCAATCCCGTGCAGGCGGAAATTCATGACCGGATGATCATTACCCTTGATGCCAAGATGGGAAAAGAATTCCTGAAACTGGAACCTATTGAGAAATTCCAGTTTCCGAATTATTCGCCCGACCTGGAATACATCAACCTGGAACCTGAAAAGGTGCCTAACACTTTATTTTAAATCATAAAAAAAATTAAGCCCCGGCTAAGGGGCTTTTCACTTATAAAAAGAATGGAGAACCATTGGATGAATCCGGCGCCGTATAAACGGTGATAATGCTGTTTTTTAAGAGTAAAGCGGGAAACATTGTTCCTGAACCGTCTTTTTCGTAATATACACCTTTTACGTTCAGGTCATCCGTTAAAGCTTCGGTAATTTCCTCATGTATCTTTTTAAAATACTCTGCATTCTCGAATTCCAGGGTCGTTTTTTCAATCGGGGTCTTGATTTCTATTTTCATAATATTTAAAATTGGTAATGTGATTGCGACAATATTGCTGAGCTGAATGATGCAAAATACAAGCCTAGCCATAGAAGATTCACGATATTCTTTCTATTTCGTGAAAACAGCCGTCAACAGGCCGCTCAACCATAGCCTTATTTCCTTACCTTTGCAGCTTTGTATTTGCATAAGTTTAAATGTAAATATTATTAATGCGGCATAATAAAATCTGCATGCTTTTTGTTTATACCATAGCTTGACGAAACAATAAATGTTAATTAGTAAATCCAGATATTATCTCCTCCTTTTTTTACTGTTTTTTACCGGATGGGTGCATGCACAAAACACAGCCGTCGGAAAGATTATTGACGCAAAGACCAACAGGCCGGTCAGCGGTGTGGATATCTTTATCAATGAAAATGATAAACCTGCATTAACAACCACCTCGGGGAATTTTACGGTACAGTCTGATACCCTTATTTATAAATTACGGTTTTTAAGAAAAAACTATTCTTTAGAAACCATAGACGTAATGCCCGAAAATGCTTCAAACATCTTTGTAAAGCTTACTCAGGAAAAGGTAAGCAGCATTGAGGAAGTAGTCATCCATAACGAAAAGCCGAAGTACAAAAATAAAAAGGAAAATCCTGCGTATGCCATCATGCAGAAAGTCTGGGAAAGAAAAAGAAACAACGGACTGGATAAATTTGACACCTATACTTATAAAGAATATGAGAAGATCCAGTTTGACGCCAATAACCTTGACAGTGCTTTCATGAAAAGGAAAATCTTTAATAAGCTTGAATTTATTTTCGATTATAAAGATTCCACGGCAAACGGGAAACTGGCACTTCCGGTATTTTTGAATGAAGCGGTCTATGAGAATTACGGAGAAAACAGGCCGGCGAAAAAGACCAAAAAGCTTTTGGTAGCCCAGAAGACTTCGGGTTTCCAGGATAACCAGATTATTACTTTAACGGCAAAAAACCTTTACCGGGATATCAATATTTACGACAATACGCTGAATTACTTCGACATCGGTTTTCCAAGCCCGGTCGGGGAAACAGGATTCAGCACTTATGATTACAACCTGATTGATACCATTTCAATCCGTGGGGAAGAAGCCTATAAAATCCGCTATCAGCCGAAAAGGACTGAAGTATTGGCCTTCCAGGGTTATCTGTATATCGATACCGACAGCTATGCCGTTTTGGGAGCCACTTTAAAATCCACCCAGAAGATCAATGTTAATTTCATCAATGGGATTTCAACGGAACTGGAATACGATAATCCTGACGAAAATACATTCTTACCCCGAAAGGTGATTACGGAAATCGAAATGACGCCTTTTTCCAAAAAGAAAAGCGCAAAAAGCATTGTCGCCAAACGCACTGTTGATTATTCGGAATACCAATTTAACAAACCTCTGGAAGATAAAATTTTTAAAAGACAGGAGGAAGAATACGAAGATAATTTTGTTGAGAAAGATGATGCCTACTGGGTACAGGCAAGGCCCGACTCTTTATCGAAAAGCGAGCAGGGCGTATATGAAATGCTGGACAAACTTCAGCAGACCCCGAAATTCAACAGGATTGTAAAGCTTTACGAAACATTGGCGTCCGGTTATTACCACGTTGGTAATGCTGTAGATTTAGGCCCCATTTTCTCGGTTTACGGAAAGAACGAAGTAGAAGGCGACCGGATCAGGATCGGAGCAAGAACGTACTTTACCCGCAATGACCCCTGGAGATTACAGTTTTATACCGCATACGGATTTAAAGACCATCAGGTAAAATACGGCGCTGAAGCACGATACATGTTCAACAGGGTGAACCGTTTTACCATCGGTGCGGGAACAAGAAGAGATATTCTTCAGCTTGGGGTTCAGCTAACGAACGATGACGGAATTATGGCCCGTACCTTTGCTTCATCCACAATTTTTGCCAGAGGCGAAAATGCTTCTCTAAGTTCGTTAAACCAAACCAATGTGTTTACTTCTATCGAACCCTGGAAGAACATCCAGATCAGACTGGATGGAACCATGCAGAGCATTAAATCCGCCAATCCATCAGGCTTCAATCTGATGTATTACAAAAACGGAGATCTGAGAAAAACAACCAATGATTCCCATTTTACCTTAAGCCTGATCGCCAGACCGGGAGCAAAATTCTCACAAACCGGATTAGACCGGACCGAGCACGGAACACTTGCGCCAACCATTGTTTTAAAATATACCAAAGGGGTGGAAGGACTATTCGGATCGGATTTTAATTATAATAAACTGCAGTTTTTATTCTATAAGCCGATTCTTATCGGAAGCTGGGGGAAATTAATGCTGAATTTTGAAGCCGGGAAAAATTTCGATACCGTACCATTGGCTTTACAGAATGTAATCCCAGGGAACCAGTCGTACAGCCTGGCGCAGAATACTTTTGCCCAGCTAAATTATTATGAGTTTGTAGCGGATACTTACACAACCCTTCATTTGGAACACCATTTCAACGGAAAAATTCTTTCATTTATTCCTTTGATCAAGAAGTTAAAATTAAGGGAAATCGCATTCATCCGCGGTGCCTACGGAACTTTAAGCGACGCCTCAAAGGCCATTAATGTAGAAGGATTTAAATATTCTGCGCCCAGCGAACACATATACTACGAATACGGTTTCGGGATTGAAAACATCGGTTTTGGAAACTTAAGGATTTTCAGGGTCGATTTCAACTGGCGGGGAAACTACCTGGACCGGCCGGATATTTCAACCTTTGGCATAAAAGCAGGGTTTCAGGTAAACTTTTAAAATACAAAACTCCTTCAAAGCGAAGGAGTTTTTTTATTATTGGTATCAAACATTATAAACATCTTTCAATACAAACCAATGGTTTCGCAGGGGGGTGCATTCAACAAGCTGCCTCACCCATTGTAATGTAGATTAAAAGGTAGGAAGGAGGACGCTGGAAGTTTTCCCGGTTAATCTTAAAACAAGTATCAACAATTTGTCTGCTCTGAGATAAACTTTGTCTGATAAGTTTACTCATTAAGTTTTATTATTTTGTAAAATAATTTAAATTAAATGAATATACTAAATTACTCTGACGGAACAATGTCTGTAGAGATTACAAGAATTGCGTGATACTAAGCTCAAAGGACTTCTAAACTTTTTTATCCTTATGATTGGACCTGCCAATTCCCATAATGTTTTATTTCGTAAGATTAAAAAAGGCAAAAAAAACCTCAGCAATGCTGAGGTTTTTATTTTTATACAACGCTTAAATTATGCGTTTGCTTCTACAGATACGAAAGATCTGTTGTTTGCTTTCTTTCTGAAAACTACTTTACCGTCTACTAAAGCGAACAAAGTGTGATCTTTACCGATACCCACGTTTGCACCCGGGTGGTGTTGCGTACCTCTTTGTCTAACGATGATGTTTCCGGCAATAGCCTCCTGACCACCGAAAATCTTTACTCCTAATCTTTTGGAGTGAGATTCTCTACCGTTCTTGGAACTACCAACTCCTTTCTTATGTGCCATTTTATTTTAAGGTTTTTTGGTTTTACAATTATTCTGCGCTTTCAGTTGCTTCAGCGTCAGCTTTTTTGGTTGTCTTTTTAGCAGGCTTTTCTGCTTTCTGAGCTCCTTCAAACCCGGTAATACCCGTGATCTGAATCTGAGTTAAAGATTGTCTGTGACCGTTTTTCACTTTGTAACCTTTTCTTCTTTTCTTTTTGAAAACGATTACTTTATCAGCTTTTACGTGGTCTAGGATCTCTGCTTCTACAGTGATTCCGCTTACAGCTGGGGCGCCTACCGTGATTGCTCCGTTTACAGTAAGAAGTACTTTATCGAATGATACTTTACCTCCTTTGTCTCCTGCTAAACGGTTTACAAACAGCTTCTGGTCTTGCTCAACTTTGTATTGAAGCCCTGCTATTTCTACAATTGCAAACATTGTTTATAAGATTTTTAGTTATTTCGAGGTGCAAATATAAGAAATATTTTCTAATCCATTCAAATTCAATCCCATCTTTTTTAAAATAAAATTTTAACTATGCTTTGAATAATTTATCACAATAAAGTGATATATTGTACCGTTAAAATGAATAACTTCGTCAGACAAAATATTTATATATGAAAAGAAACATCCATTTTCCCATTCTACTGGGAGCTATTGCTGCACTCTCACTATCAGCATGTAACGACGACGATATGGAAACGCCCGTACAGCTGGAACAGCAGACGGAGAGCCTGAAAATCGACCAGCCCAATGCACTTGAAAAAGTATGTTATTACGTAGATCAGTACTGGAGTTCCTCATCGGTACTGCTTACTTCGCTGCAAAATTCCACGGATACGAGTTTTATGAATTCACAGATGACAAAGATTGCCAGCATGTGGGGCAGAAGCAATCCGACGCTGAGATTCGTAAATGATCCGTCGAATTATAATTCTACCTATAATGCCATTTCCTACTCTACGGGGAAAATTTATTACGGCTATGCCATTTATTATGACGCAAAATCAAAAGGCGGAGATATCGTTAATGCGATGATCCTTGCCCACGAATACGGTCATCAGCTGCAATACATTTTCGGACTTCCTTCCGTTACCGAATCTACCGCAAGACCGAATGAACTGGAAGCTGACGGCTTTGCAGGATATTACCTGAGAAGACCGAACGGCTATAACCAGACCAGTTTTGCACAGATTGCCGCAGCTTATGAATTCGCCCAGAGCATCGGAGATTATCAGACCAACAGTGCCGGACACCACGGTACACCGCCACAGCGAAGATCTGCCGTACGTTTAGGGTTCCTTTTGGGGCAATACAGCCTTACCGCTGCGGACTTCGATTATAATTTCTTCTATTACTATCAGGGAGTACTGAACGGAACGTATAAAATGGCAAAAAACTCAAAGTATCCTGAGCTGGACGCTTATATGAAGCCTTATCTGGATGAGATCAAAAAACTTCAGACCGGCGAAATTTCTGCTGAAGAGTTTAAAAACCTAAAGTAATCATCATTTTTGAAATATCTTTTCTTTAGAGGCAGGGCATTGTTCCTGTCTCTTTTTATTTATCCTGAAAATTCATAAAGTTTATTTACTTTTGAAACCTCATCTACACGCAATGAAAAGAGACCTCTACATTGATTTCGCGAAGGGAATGGCGACCCTTTCCATTATATTTATCCATACGGCATTCTGGTCCGGACAGTTTTACATCCTGCCGGAAATCAGGATCTTTTCCCTGGTTTTTGATGTCGCCTTATTCTATGCACTGAGCGGGATCACGTCAGGCTCCAATATCGAGAAAACATTTTATAGGCTCCTGAAACTGCAGATTACCTATATGATTTTTGTAACCCTGCTGTTTTTCCTGGATTATTTCTTTAAAGTGTTCGGACTGACTTTCTTCTCGCCGGAATGGCTGCAGAATTTCTATTCGACTTTTGGATCCAAATACGCAACCACCAGCATTTCCACCGTTCCGCAATGGGAAAATCTGGGCAACTGGTATCTTCATCAATATACCAATGCTGATACGTTCCCTGTCGTGATGGGAAGCTTCTGGTACTTAAAGGTCTATTATATCCTGACGGTTTTCGGAGTGCTTATCTTAAAGTTTTTTCCGAAACATATCAACTGGTTTATCGGTCTTTGCTTAGGGTTGACTCTATTATTCAATATTTTTCCTGAAATTTATCCGTCCGGACAGGTAGGGTATGTGGTCTTTTATATGACGGTTTTCCTGATCGGGAATAAAATGAAAGGGAAAAAAATTCCGGCAAAAGCCATCCCCGTTCTCTATGCAGCCGTTGCGGCGGCATTGGTCGGGATGTTCTCATTTTATGGAAATGAGATTTTCTTTAAAATCAGCAAATATAAATTTCCTCCCCAGACGCCTTACATCATCTGGACTTTATTTTCTTTGGTAACGCTTTTCGTTTTCTATAACAGATTAAAGGTCACAAAAGAAAATTTTGTGACCTATATTGGCAGAAATGCTATATTTTTCTATTTCGGACAAGGCATCAGCTCTTCCCTGATCTATTTTCTGGTAGTCCCCATGAAGGATAGCATGCCGTGGTGGCTTTTAATGATCTTAATTTACAGTATAAATATCATTTTGGCAGTCATCATTTCGGCCGGCCTGAAAAAAGTAGATGAAGCAGGTTGGAAAACCCTGGAGTTCCTGAGAAGAAAAACAGCTGCTGAAAATTAAGCTCTGCTTCTTCCGCTTCTGGCGATCAGTGCAATGATGATAATAAGAAGAATGGCTCCCCCGATAATATACATCGGATCGGTATACCATTCCGTAGTAGTGGTTGTTTTCTGTTCGGTTGTTACGGTTCCGCTTCCTGTAGTGGTTTCCTGAGCAAAAGCCAAAGCAGAGGTACCCATTGTGAAAATCATTAGTAAAAGAGCGTTTACTCTGGACTTAAGGTTGTTGATTGTTTTCATAACTGATATTTTTAGTTGATTTTTTAAGTACAAACAAAAAAAATACCATCTCAATGAAATACTATAATTACAGATTAATTTTTAATGTAATATTTTAAGCCTAAATAAAACTTTAATCGTATCGCAAATTATTTTAATTTTACACAAAATTTAAAACATGTTTAAGTTGAAACTTCCTACCGACCCGAGGTGGGCAAATATTGCAGAAGGAAACATTGAAGAAATTTTAACAGACCATGCGTGGTGTGAACAGAAAGCTGCAACCAACGCGATCGGACTGATCACCATGCTGCCGGAATATCCGGAAATGGTAACCGAACTCCTGGCGATCGCGCAGGAAGAACTGGAGCATTTCGGGCAGGTGCATGAGATCATCAGGAAAAGAAGCTATACTTTCGGGCGTACCCGCAAGGACGATTATGTAAACGAACTGGTACAGTTTATCCAGAAAGGAGGTAACAGGGATGACCTGATTATCGATAAAATGCTTTTTGCAGCCATGATCGAAGCAAGAAGCTGCGAAAGGTTCAAAGTGCTTACGGAAAATATTAAAGATGAAGAGCTGAAAGTTTTCTACAGGGAACTGATGATTTCCGAAGCCAATCACTATACCACATTCATCGGCTTTGCCAGACAGCTGGGCGATGAGCAGAAGGTAAATGCCAGATGGGAAGAATGGCTGGAATATGAAGCCCAGGTGATCCAGTCTTACGGAAAAGGAGAAACGATTCACGGATAAATTAAAGTGTGAAAAAGCTGACGTTTGAAAATATAACCAATTTTTTCCTGAAAAACTTCTTTCAGGGATTAGTAATCATCGGTCCGATCGGGCTGACGATTTTCGTGATTTGGTATGTAGTAACGTCGATTGATAATATCATCCCTTCCGTCGCAAAGGAAATCCCCGGACTGGTTTTTATTTCCACGATTTTAATTACGGCCCTGCTGGGCTTTCTGGGCAATAAGTTTGTGGTCGGTAAATTCTTTTTCGATTCCATGGACCGGCTGTTGGAAAAAACGCCCGGCGTAAAGCACATCTACACCCCGACGAAAGATGTGATGTCTTCCTTTGTGGGCGACAAGAAAAAATTCAATGATCCGGTATGGGTGAAGACCAACGAAAATCCTGAAATCTGGAGAATCGGCTTTTTAACCCAGAAAGAAATGGCTGACGTAGAAAAACACAATTATGTAGCCGTTTATCTTCCCCATTCGTATGCAATTTCGGGTTGGGTGATCGTTACTGAGGAAAAAAACATCAAACCTGTAGTCGGTATGACAGCTGCTTCTGCGATGAAATTTGCAGTAAGCGGCGGTGTGGCGGGGTTCCATTCAGACGAAAACATTTTTAAAGCACCGGAATAATTTTCTTTTATTCCGAAATCCTGCATTATTAATCCTGATAATCCAAAAGCGCATTTTATATTTGCCCGGATTATCATCGGATCCTATACCGCTTAATGCACCATTACAACAATATCTGTTTCCAGATATCGAACCCGGCCCGGTTTTATTTTGTCTTTATAAAATGATGTCCTTTCAGATACGTTTATAAATATAAATCCTGCCCGTATTTACAAATAATTTAATCCATAATATCATGAATTTACCGTACGCGGAACCTTTCCGCATTAAAATGATTGAAGAAATCCGTCAGTCAACCAGAGAAGAAAGGGAACAATGGCTTAAAGAAGCCAACTACAATCTCTTTAATCTGAAATCATCTCAGGTGTATATCGACCTGCTTACCGATTCCGGAACCGGAGCAATGTCCGACAGGCAATGGGGCGCCCTGATGACCGGCGATGAAAGCTATGCCGGATCGCGTTCTTTTGAGCAGCTGCACCAAACCGTACAGCGTATTACAGGCTTTAAATATCTGTTACCGACCCACCAGGGAAGAGCGGCTGAAAATGTATTGTTCTCAGTGCTGGTAAAAGAAGGCAATGTAATTCCGGGAAACTCTCATTTCGACACGACAAAAGGACACATTGAGTTCAGAAAGGCACACGCCATTGACTGTACGATTGATGAGGCCTTTAAGATCAATGACCTTCATCCTTTCAAAGGAAACATTAACCTTGAAAAGCTGGAAGAAGTTTATAAAAGCCATCCTAAAGAAAATATTCCGTTCTGCCTGGTTACCATTACCTGCAACTCTTCAGGAGGGCAGCCTGTATCCCTGGAAAATATGAAAGCGGTAAAGGAACTTTCCGACAGATACGGCATTCCGGTATTTTTTGATTCTGCAAGGTTTGCTGAAAATGCCTATTTCATCAAGAAAAGAGAAGCCGGCCAGGAAAACAGGACGATCAAGGAAATCTGTAAGGAAATATTTTCTTACGGAGAAGGGATGACCATGAGTTCCAAAAAGGACGGATTGGTGAATATTGGAGGTTTCATTGCACTAAATAATGAAGAAGTATTCAGAAAAGCATCTAATTTCACGATCATCTACGAAGGGTTCATCACTTATGGAGGAATGGCCGGAAGAGATATGGCAGCCCTGGCGGTAGGACTTGATGAAGCCACTGAATTTGCTTATCTGGAAAGCAGGATTTCCCAGGTAGAATATCTTGGGAACAAACTGATTGAATACGGAATTCCTGTTCAGAAGCCGATCGGAGGACATGCTGTATTTATCGATTCCCTGAGTTTCCTGCCGAAAGTTGACCGTTCGGAATACCCCGCCCAGACCTTGGGGCTTGAAATTTATAAGGAAGCCGGCATCAGAACTGTAGAAATAGGAACCTTGTTAGCAGATAGAGATCCGGAAACAAGAGAGAACAGATACCCCAAATTAGAATTAGTTCGTTTAGCTATTCCAAGAAGGACTTATACAAATAATCATATGGATTATGTAGCGGCAGCGATCAAAAATGTTTACGAAAGACGTGATGAAATTGTGAGAGGATATCAGATAGCCTGGGAACCGGATTTATTAAGGCATTTTACAGTACAGTTAAAAGAAGCTTAGAAGAATTTCAAATTAAACTATTTTTTTTCAGTATCTAAAAAGACACTTTAACAAAAAATAATTTTAAAATAAAAACCGGACAAGTATATTATTTGTCCGGTTTTTTTATAACACCCCAATAAAAACCCCATTATACTTTTTAATTTATTTTCTCTATTTTTTCATAATTTTGCATCTTTTGATGAAAAAAAATTAGTTTAAGCAAAATAAACTGATTAAAATAAAAAGATGGAAAAAGCTGCGATCATAGGTGCCGGTGTATCGGGACTGAGCATGGCGAATTATCTGGAAAAGAATAATATCAATTATCATCTGTACGAAAGAAGAACGCCAAATGATCTGAAAGGACACGGATTTATCCTTCCTAAAGAAGGCATCGAATTTCTTTCCAATATCATCAATATTAATGACCTGTACGCCAAAGGGAGTTTCCTTAAAAAGTACATCCATTATAACCAGTCCGGAGAAATCATTTCCGAAAAAGACCTGGATAATGTTTTTGTCGTTTCCAGAAGTGCATTGATTGAAATTCTTGCGGCAGGAATTCCTGCAGATAAGATCTCCTACAATTCCACCGTCAGGCTGGATGGTTTCCATAACGGTAAAGCTGAAATTACCGTTGATGACAGTCAAAAGCTGGATGCAGATCTGGTCATTGCTTCAGACGGATCAAGAAGCCGTATCCGGAGAACGATTTTTCAGGAGGAAACCATGAAAGCCGTTTTGGAAAATGAAGTGGTTAACATCATAGAAAACGAAGCCCTGGCCCGCGAGATTGAAAGCAACTTTCTGAAGTTCCACCACGAAAACGGAGGACTTACTTTTGGGGTGCTCAAGCTTTCTTCTTCAAAAATTCTTTGGTATTGCCAGTTTGATATCACCAGATACTTCATCAATGAAGATGATACACCAGATTGCATCAGGCAATTTATGCTTGATCATTTCGGAACCTGGAATCCGCTGATTTCATCCATCATCGAAGGCTCAAGCTACGAAAACGCCCATATCTGGCGGGTATATGAGTTGGAAAAATTAAATCCTTTCTACCATCAGAATGTAGTATTCATAGGAGATGCAGCCCATCCTCTGATTCCTTTTACCAGCCAGGGCGTAACTTCTGCATTGAAAGACTCTTTCACCCTGACGAATCTTTTAAAAGAAGGCAACCCTCTTCAGGAAATCTTCCAAAAATACGAAGAGGAAAGAAAGCCTGAAATCGACATCCACATTGCCAACGGAAGAGCTTTGCTGGAACAGTTCCTTTTACCACTAGACGAACAACCGAAAAATACCTTACCCATCTCATACAAATAAAATGTTTACAAATAAAGAGATCAATTTCGAAGCCCTGAAAAGAAAAGCGTATAACGGGAGATGGGCTACCCTTGAGGACGGCATCATTCCTTTAACCGCTGCTGATCCCGATTTCAGAATGTCGGAAGAAATAGAAAAAGGAATTATCGAATATATTAAGGACGGCTATCTGAGCTACGGCCCTTTCTCCGGAATCCCGGAATTTAAAAAAAGTGTGGCTGACCATTTTAACGTTGGAAAAAAAGGAAACTTTACGCCGGACAATATTCTGGCCGTTAACAGTGCCGCTCAGGGCATGTTCCTGATTGCGAAATACGTCCTGAATCCCGGAGATGAAGCCATCATCTTCGATCCTGTAGATTTCCTTTTTAAAAAAACGGTGGAAGCCGTTGGCGGAAACATCCGTTTATGTGCCGTAGACTCCAGAACCGGCGACATCGATTTCGAGATGCTGGTTTCCCTGATTTCGCCGAAAACAAAAATGATCAGCATCTGCAATCCGCATAATCCGGTAGGAAGGGTATATTCCAAAGAAATTTTGAAGAAGATTTCCGAAATTGCCGCGGCACACGATCTTTGGGTAATGAGCGACGAGATCTGGAGCGATATTGTGTATGACCAAAGGGAATTCAATACCTATTCTTCCGTTTCTGAGGAAGCCAAAAAGAAAAGCTTTACCGTATTTGGGTTTTCAAAATCTTTCGGTATTGCAGGCCTGAGAATCGGCGCCGTTTTGTGTAACGATCAGGATTTACTGGATGATTTTACGGAGAAATCCCAGTTTAATTCGACCATTGAAGGAGTCTCCACCCTATCGCAAATTGCAGCGAGTGTTGCGATTAACCGGGCAAAACCCTGGTTCAATGATTTCCTTACGCATTTACAGCATAACAGAGATCTGGCGCACAGCATGCTGAGCAATTCAGGAATTCTGACCCCTAATCTTCCGGAGGCTACCTTCGTTATTTTCCCGAAAATCGAAAACGGAATGTCGAGCGACGAATTCGCCCAACACGTTTTGAAAAAAGGAAAAGTGGCCATAGTTCCGGGATCTGAAAGATGGTTCGGAAAAGGCGCGGAAGGCCATATCCGCATTTGTTTCTCTACCTCCCGGGAAATCCTTACGGAAGGATTAAATAGATTGATCAACAGCTTTTAAATTAAATCTTATAAAATAAGTCTGGACAAAATCAAAGATTTTGTCCAGACTTTATCATTTACTGATCGGACTATTTCTTTTTAACAGTAAGCAAAGAATTTCATTTGTATTATTAGCTGAAGAAACTTCCGGCCCCCAGCATCCCTCTTCCAACCTTACTTATTTTTTCGAAATTTTATACAGCTTTCCACTGTCGGTAACCGCATACAAATTCCCGTCAATGCCATTCAGGACATCGCGGAATCTTTCATTTTCACCTTCTAAAAGACGTTCTTCGCCGACCACTTTATTATCTTTCATGACAATCCGGTTGATGTGTTCTCCGCTTAAGCAGCCGATCATCAGGTTACCTTTCCACTCCGCAATATTTCCGGTATAAAAAGCAACGCCGCTTGGTGAGATCACCGGGTCCCAATAATAAACAGGCTGTTCCGTACCGGCTTTCTTTGTGGTTCCGTTGTTTATTTTCTGCCCGGAATATTCGATGCCGTAGGTTACGTCGCCCCAGCCGTAGTTTTTTCCCGGCTTGATCAGGTTGATCTCATCACCGCCCTTTGGGCCCATTTCAACATCCCAGAGATTCCCGTTCGGATCGATGGCCATTCCCTGAGGGTTTCGGATGCCGTACGCATAAATTTCAGGCTTAAATCCGGTCTTTCCGATAAACGGATTTCCCGGTGCCGGTTTCCCGTCTTTGGTTATCTTTAAAATCTTTCCTAAATAGTTATCGGTCCGCTGAGCATATATCCTGGTCTCCTTATCCGATCTTTCACCGGTACTTACAAACAGGTTTCCGTCTTTATCGAAAGCCAGCCGGCTGCCATAATGCTTGTCGCCGTCGTAGGTCGGAGTTGCACGGAAAATAACCTGCACGCCTGAGATATTTTTCAGATCAGCTGAAAGCATTCCTTTTCCTACTGCTGTGTGATTCCCTTTCTCATAAGGCTCAGAAAAGCTGAAATAGATCATCCGGTTGCTACTGAAATCAGGATCCAGGGCTATATCCAGCATTCCGCCCTGCCCTTTCGCATCGACTTTCGGAAAGCCTTCGATTTTCGAAATCTGTTTTCCATCGGCAGAAACAACATTGATATACCCTCTTTTATCCGTAATTAAAAAACGTCCGTCCGGCAGGTTGATAATTCCCCATGGTTTACCTAAGTCTTTACTCAGAACCTCTACTTGATATGGTGTGGATGTTTTTACTGCTTTGATCCGGGTCTGCCCTGCAAAGGCTGGTTTATATTCAGGAGAATTAGGCTCTTTCGTTTCCACGCTGCCGTCTTTTCCCAGCTTTTGCGCATTCAGCGTATTGTCTTTGCATGAAGATAAAATCAGAAATAAACTGAAGGCAGAAATGTAAAATTTATTGAATTTCATAAGATTAGATTTGGTGGTTCCCGGAATGGATGGAAAAATAATGCCATAAAAATTTGGTAGTTCGGAATTTTACTCTACATTTGTAGAACAAATTGTTAATCCGTAGAATATGAAAGAAATAAAACTTACCGATTCCGAAAAAGACCTCATGGATATTCTTTGGGAAAAAGAAAAAGCATTCATGAAAGATATTCTGGAATCTTATCCTGAGCCGAAACCGGCAACCACCACCATTGCCACGCTGCTGAAAAGGATGCAGAACAAAGATTTTGTCGGCTACCAATTGTATGGAAATTCCCGCGAATACTTTCCGAAAATCGCGAAAGGGGAATATTTCAAAGAAGAAATGTCTTCCATGATTGACCGTTTTTTCAACAGTTCCGTAACACAGTTTGCTTCGTTTTTTACCTCGAATGCAGAGCTTTCCCAGAAACAACTGAAAGAACTCCGTGAAATTATCGACCGTCAAATTGATGAAAAATGATAATCCTTATTAAAATTATACTGTGCTCTACTCTGCTGATTGCCTTTTACTACAGTTTTTTGCAGAAGGAAAAAATGTATAGGTTCAACAGGATCTATCTGTTATTTTCGCTGTTGTTTTCCTGTACGGTTCCTTTTATTTCGATCAGTACGGAATCGCCGAAACCGGCAAACCGTTTACAGACCGCCTTTGAGACCACCCAGCAGATTCTGGATCTTACACCTGTTCAGAACGATTTCAATCTTATTAATTTGACCTGGATCATCTATGGAATCATAACCTTTGTATTCTTAAGCAGGATGATTGTTTCATTTCTGAAAATCAGGAATTTGAAGGGCCAAAAGATCACTTATCAAAATCAGGAAGTTCTGGTAACGGAGAAAAATATTCCGCCTTTCAGTTTTTGGGATACAATCTATCTGGGGAAAAGCTACTTCACCGATCAGCAGATAGACAACAGGATTTTTCTGCATGAAAAAAGCCACCTGAAACAAAAACACAGCCTTGATCTTATGATGGTTGAAATCGTGAAAGCTTTCACCTGGTTCAATCCGGCAGTTTATTTTTATAAAAAAGCCATTCTGATGAATCATGAATTCCTCGCGGATGAATCGGTCTTAAAGAATCATTTTGACGTAAAAGACTATCAGAATTTAATACTGGATGAAATCATTTCCAGCCAAAATTATAACCTTACGCATACATTCAATTTTAACAACACCAAAAAACGATTTATTATGATGAACACCAAGAAGTCCAAATGGACCCAAGTGAAAAAAGCCATCAGTATCCCTGCCTTACTGATTGCTTTCGGATTATTTGCTGAAAAAACCTATGCCCACCCGATTGAAAAAATGATTCAGGAAGCCCGGGAAAAAATTTCAGACAGTGATCTTAGTCCGGCACTACAAACTCAGGAAAACAACAGTACAGAAGCTACAAAATACGATAGGCCTGAAGCACCTGAAATTCCTGAAGAATTGGTTGGAAATATTATTGAAGAAAAAAAGATTCAGGATACCATCCGGCCGCAGGAAGGTAAAAACACAAATCTAAATCAGGAAACGGTTTCCAATTCAACAAATGATCCAACACAGCTTCCGCAATTTCCGGGCGGAATGAATGAACTGAGAAACAGAGTGGCAAAATTATTCGACGGCTCGAAACTGGGAACTGAAAAAGGCTTATCAAAAGCCGATATTCTGTATACCGTAAACGAAGCCGGAAATGTGGTGAATATAAAAGTTGCAGGAAATAATGAGTCTTTTAATAATGAAGCATTGATCTCATTTAAAAAAGCCACTGAAAATGTCATCTGGAAGCCAGCGGAAAAAGACGGAAAGCCTGTAAATTACTACATGAAGCTACCTTTAACCATGTCATTTGAATAGACAGATGAGCATCCCAAACCGGGATGCTTTTTTATTTAACTGATGATACATAAAATGAATCGGCGAAATACAAATTAAGATCCATCGTATGGTTGAATGCCAAATAATTCTTTCGTATTTTTGTTAGGATAACATCACCAATTTTATGAATTTCAAACTTCAATCAGAATATAAACCTACCGGAGACCAGCCGCAAGCTATTGAAAAGCTTACCGAAGGCCTGAAAATCGGGGAAAAATACCAGACGTTGCTGGGGGTAACCGGATCAGGAAAAACCTTTACCGTGGCCAACGTGATCCAGAATGTCCAGAAGCCAACACTGGTTCTGGCGCATAACAAGACATTGGCCGCACAGCTCTTTATGGAGTTTAAAGAATTCTTCCCGGAAAATGCCGTTGAATACTTTGTCAGCTACTACGATTATTACCAGCCGGAAGCCTATATTGCGACTTCCGGAACCTATATTGAGAAAGACCTGAGTATTAATGAAGAAGTGGAAAAGCTGAGGCTTTCTGCGACGGCAAGCCTGCTTTCGGGACGCAGGGATGTGTTGATCGTTGCTTCCGTTTCCTGTATTTACGGTATCGGGAACCCTACAGAATTCCATAAATCCCTGATTTCGATTGCAATCGGTGAAAAAGTAACCCGTACTGCCCTGCTGCACGCACTGGTGAATGCATTGTATTCCAGGACGCTGAATGAGTTTCAAAGAGGGACGTTCCGGGTAAAAGGAGACGTGATTGATGTATTTCCGGCGTATGCGGATAATGCGATCAGGATCCAGTTTTTTGGCGACGAGATTGAGAAAATCCAGAGCTTTGATCCTGTTTCCGGGAATGTGACGGCCAATTTCGAACAGATCCAGATTTATCCGGCCAATCTATTTGTTACCTCAAAAGAAACCTTAAACGGAGCGATCCGGAATATTCAGGATGACCTGGTTAAGCAGGTGGATTTCTTCAGTTCCATCGAAAAACCACTGGAAGCCAAAAGATTGCAGGAAAGAACCGAGCTCGATCTTGAAATGATCAAAGAGCTGGGTTATTGTTCCGGGATTGAGAACTATTCGAGATACCTGGATGGACGACTGCCGGGAACACGGCCTTTCTGCCTGCTGGATTATTTCCCGAAGGATTACCTGATGGTGATTGATGAGAGCCACGTGACGGTTCCGCAGGTTCACGCCATGTACGGAGGCGACCGAAGCCGGAAAGAAGCTTTGGTGGAATACGGTTTCAGACTTCCCGCCGCCATGGATAACCGGCCGCTGAAATTCGAGGAATTCGAGGCCATCCAGAATCAGGTGATTTATGTTTCCGCTACTCCGGCAGACTATGAACTGGAAAAAACGGGAGGAGCGTACATTGAACAGATCATCCGTCCGACCGGCCTTCTGGACCCGATCATTGAAATCCGTCCGACCATCAACCAGATCGATGATTTGATGGAGGAAATCCAAAAAAGAGCCGATCTTGACGAAAGGGTACTGGTAACGACACTGACAAAAAAAATGGCGGAAGAGCTGACGAAATATTTTACCAAATTCGGAATCAGGACCAGATACATCCACTCGGATGTCGAAACCCTGGAACGGATCCAGATTATGCAGGATTTGCGGGTAGGACTGTTCGACGTCCTGATCGGGGTGAACCTTCTGAGAGAAGGTCTGGATTTACCGGAAGTTTCCCTGGTTGCCATCCTGGATGCCGATAAGGAAGGAATGCTGAGAAGCCGAAGGTCGATGATCCAGACGGTAGGCCGTGCTGCCCGTAACCTCAACGGAAGGGCCATCATGTATGCCGATAAGATCACCAAATCGATGCAGGCCACCCTTGATGAAACGGAATACCGGCGTGCCAAACAGGAACAGTACAACAAAGAGCATGGACAGGTTCCGGTAGCATTAAATAAGAAAATCTCCGAAAGCCTGGTCGGAAGAAGCAAAGACTTCCCGGATGAAAAGTATACTCAGAAAGAAATTCTTCAGAAGGTGGCTGAAGCCAAAGCCAGCTACACTTCGGAAGATATGGAGAAAGTTATCAGTCAAAAGCAGAAAGAGATGGAAATGGCTGCCAAAAACCTCGATTTCATTAAAGCGGCTAAGCTGAGGGATGAAATTGCAGCTTTAAGAGAATAACAATCCGGATTAAATATAGATTGCAATATTTGAGATATGCATCGAAATAAAAATTATAAATCCATTTAATTTTAAACCATGAAAAGAGTAACCGGAATCGGCGGCATATTTTTTAAATGTAAAGATCCTAAAGCATTAAAAGAATGGTATAAAACCCATCTCGGAATTGATGTCAATGAATATGGAGCAACTTTCGGCTGGAAGGAAATGTATGATGCCGATCCCAAGGGATCGCTGACCTGGAGCCCGTCGCCTGAAACAACCTCCTATTTTGAGCCTTCAGCAAGAGAGTTTATGATCAATTATACCGTTTCTGATTTAGAAGCATTAATTGTAGAATTAAAAAAAGAAGGGGTGGAAATTGTAGATGAACTTGCCGTTTATGATTTCGGGAAATTTATCCATGTCCTGGACCTTGAAGGAAACAAGATTGAGCTTTGGGAGCCTAAATAAATATATAATAGGCTGAAGGACACCGGAGGCCGGAGATTTTTCCTGATAATATCAAACCAACGGCTTTAAATATCAAATAATATTGTTTGTTAAGACGGTTGAAATAAGCTCTGCTTAACTAATTGAAAATTAAACCAATATTATTTAATCCCATATTAAAACAATTCGGCGGCCCTGTCTTTGACAGGGCCGCCGAAATGTTTATTAGAATTTATAATTCTTTGTCTTGGGCTTTCCATAATTCACGATTCCTCCGCGAAGTGGAGTCAGCAGATCCATCAGGCCATTCAGTTTGATCTCATAGATGGTTGCCAGCTGCATTCCCAGCTTTCCTTTAGGCATTCCTGTTCGCTGGAACCATTCGAGGTAGCTTATCGGAAGGTCGGCCAGAATGGTTCCTTTGTATTTCCCGAAAGGCATTTTTACAACACAGATTTCTTTTAGGATTTCAGGGTTTATTCCGTCCTGCATATTTTATTTTTATATGATTAAATTAACTTTGGTTTCCAGTTCTTCATTTTTATCCGGAAGCTGCAATTCAGGGGTATCGTCATCAGAAAATTCATTCCGGTAGACCTGGATCAGCAACAAAGTTAATGAAACCATAATGGGTCCGAAAACCAGCCCCATAAAGCCGAATAAATTCATCCCCATGATAATTCCGAAAACCGTATTCAAAGGATGGATATCTTCCAGTTTCTTCAGAAGGGTAAAACGCAGAACGTTATCCGTTAATCCGACCACGATCATACAGTAAGCAGCCAATCCGAGTCCGCTTCCCATATCGCCTTCGGCAATCATAAAAATACAGACCGGGCCGTATATAATAGCCGCGCCTACTACCGGGATCATGGAGGTTGCTGCGGTAAGCGCAAAAAGAAGTATTGGGCTTGGAGCTCCAAAGATATAGTAACCCACCAGGGCAACAATACCCTGGCCGAGAGCGACTACAGGAATTCCGATGGCATTGGCCAGGATCAGTTTTCTCATTTTTTCGCCGATCATCGATACATTGGATCTTTTGAGAGGAGCTGCTGATGAAAGGATTTTCTCAAAAAAACGGGGTCTTTCCAGCATGAAATAAAGAATAAAATACATAGAAGCTACAATCGTAAGCGTATTTACCGTACCGCTAAGGGCCTTGGTGGAATACTGTCCTACACTGTTCTTCAGCTTATTCATATTTTCTTTACTTAAAATATCAAATTTGAATTTTGAGTAGATATAGGTGTGAATTTTTTCAAGGAAAACGTTGAACTTTTCCATATATGCCTGGGCATTCCCAAGCTTTTCAATAAGTAAGTCTCCGATAAAATAGATAGGAAGAATAAGAACGATCAGACTGGCACCCATCAGCGTTAAAGAAGCAAGCCAGGGTTTCCATTTTTTCTGCTCCTGCAGGTAAAAATTATATTTACGGCACAGGACATAGATGGTAATAGCCCCTAAAACGGAAGGGATAAAAAGGGCAAGATTAAAACAGATTAAGCCTGCTAAGATTAAAATTATGGCAAGCAAAAAAACCTGCTTGATCTTGATACTGCTGATTTGCTGATCTTTATTCATCATTTATTCAAAATTATTGGTCTCGGTTTTCCTAAGTGGGCGCAATAGAGGGAATACATCACGGCAAAGATGAATGGTGCCGTTACAATAACTCCGATGAAGCACAGCACAATTCCTGCCATTGACAGCAGGAAACCTACAAATGTTGCGCCAAGAAAAACACCGTAATTTTCTTTAGCAATATTGAAAGACTTTCCTAAAGCCTCTGTAGCAGAAGCATTTTCAAACAACAAAATCGGGTATCCCAGCATCAGCAGGGGATATACAAAAATAATAGGCAATACACAAAGCGAAAGGGCAATCGTTGAAATAATGCCCGACAATAAGGCGTAGATTAAAATATTTACAAAATTCTGACGGTATCCGATAAACAGGTCGGAAAACTCGATAGGATTTTTCGTATTGTATTTGTTGATCATGTAAATCAGCCCTACATATAATGGAGCAAGGAGAAGTCCTAAAATCCCGGATAGGGTCAGGTACAAAGGAAAACCCGGTGCACTGAATACCGAAAATCTTGAATAATCTCCGGCATCCCGCATTTCTTCAAGCATCGCTGCGGAGTTCATTCCGGTCAGCCCTTGAATAAGTGCTCCTAAAATACTGTAGATGATCATGGCGACAACGGCATACAGGAATACGCCTTTGTACATTTCGAATGCATGAGAGATAATGGCTCCCGTATTTCTTTCCGGAACAGAGCCCTGCTGGTCAAATTCATTAAATTCTGACATGGTGTTTAAATTTTTAATGTTGATTTTACCAAATTTAACTTTTTTTGGCTTTAAAAACATTAAAACCCATGAAATTTATGCTTTCTCCGAAAATATGGTTTTGTATAGTGAATAAATAACGGCATTCCAGAAAGGAAAAGTAAACAATCCCCCAACCAAAAACAAAGCAAAGCCGATATACTTGAAAATTACAGCCACCATCGCACAGACAATAATTTCCAGGAAATATACTTTCAAAGCTTTAAAACTAAGGGAAAGCGACTCGAAAATCGTCTTGTTCATAAAAAACATCATCGGCGCCACAAACATAGTGATGCAGACCCACACCACCGCCAGAATGATGGTGGGAAAGGTAAACCGGTAAATAAAGTACCAGAAAATATAATAGGAAACATACCTGAAAAAATTCAGTCCGTTATACCCTGCAAATAAATCGCTGAGCTCCGGTTTTTCACCGGTATCCATTTTTCTGTAAATCTGAAAGAATCCCAGATTCAAAGGATACAGAAAAATCGTGGTGCCCATCATCCACAACGAGAAATTCTGATAATTATCTGTAGCCACAAGTTTATTAAGCTGTTCCACATAGGCCTTCATTCCGTCCTGCATATATTTTCCCACTTCATTAAATTCTCCCATGATTCCGTATTTCATATCGCACATAAAAAGTACGGTAAGGAAGATCCCAAAGTACATGATGGAAAACATCAGCTGGAAGACCAATGTTTTGTTCCAGTAGAAAAATGCCTGCTTCAATATAAAATCCAATCCCGGTTTCTGCGGATATTTGTTGTCCATTAAAAATATTTTGTGCAAAAGTAAACATCAATAATTACTTTTGCGGAATGTTTTCAGTGAATCATCAAAAATTTATGGAAATGGACGAACTTTCGCTCCGGAAGGTTCCTTATTTTTTCATCATCGACTTTCTTGCGGAAAATGTTGAAATATTTAAAGAAGATGAGATTGAAAAGTCAGGCTTACGGATTGATTTTCAAAATTTTTCAACTTCTAACTCCCGGCATCTGCTGCAAAAAAAAGTAGAATGGAAATCCTACCCCGAAACGCTGGAAAACTTCAAAACGGGTTTTGATAAAGTTCAGAAAAATATCCGTCTGGGAAATTCATATCTCGTTAATTATACAAGGAAAACCAAGATCGAAACCAATTTAACGCTTGAAGAAATTTTTTTTCATTCCTCGGCGAAATATAAGGTTTTTTATAAAGATTTTTTCGTATTTTTTTCTCCTGAAACTTTTGTGAAGATCACGGACGGAAAGATATCAACCTATCCGATGAAAGGGACAATCGATGCATCACTGGACAATGCCGCCGAAATCCTGAAAAACGATAGAAAGGAAAAGGCCGAACATTATACGGTCGTCGATCTGCTCCGGAATGATCTCAGCATGGTGGCGGATGAGGTAAAGGTGGATAAGTTTCAGTACATTGATTTCATTAAAACCCGGCAGAAAGATCTTTATGCCATGAGTTCTGAAATATCGGGAACCCTAAAGCCCGAATTCAGCGGAAAACTGGGAAGCCTGATGAAAAAACTGGTGCCTGCCGGTTCAACTTTAGGAGCCCCAAAACCCAAAACACTGGAGATCATCCTGGATGCGGAAGGGTATGAAAGAGGGTATTACACAGGAGTGTGCGGCTGGTTTGACGGAAAAAATACAGACAGCTGCGTAATGATCCGTTTTATCGAAAAAGAAGGGGATGCTCTTTATTTCAAAAGCGGTGGCGGAATTACCCATATGAGCAGATTAGAAGACGAATATCAGGAAATGAAAAATAAAATCTATGTCCCAATTCATTGAAAGCATTAAAGTAGAAGATCAGGAAATTTTCTTATTGGAATTTCATCAGAAGCGTGTAGACCAGACTTTCGCCCATTTCGGGAAAGAAGGCACCATCGATCTGGCAAAAATTTATAAGCATCTGGAACATGACGAAGACGGACTTTTCAAACTGAGAATCGTCTATGATCTGGATAAGAAAATACGGACCCAGATGATCCCTTACGCGATTCCCGAACTTAATGATTTTCAACTGGTGGAAAACAACAGCTTCGACTACTCTTTTAAATCCGAAGACCGGAAGGAACTGGAAAGGATGAAGATGAAATCGAAAGCCGAAGAAATTATTATTGTGAAGAACAATCACATCACCGACACTTCTTACAGCAATCTTTTGTTCAAGAAAGGCAAAGACTGGTTTACGCCTTCTACCTACCTCCTGAACGGCGTGCAGCGGCAAAACCTTTTAAAGCATAAAAAAATCAAAGAAACGGAAATCACCTTACAGAACCTTAAGGAATTTTCTCATTTTCAACTCATTAATGCTTTAAATGATTTTGATGAAAATTTCATATATCCCATCGGCAGAATTATCAACCTGCCGGGTAATGAAGAGTATCTGGATCTTTAATTATCTTTCAAAAAGTTGAAATAGGCTTTCTGGATATCTGCATTATGCATTGCCATGGTATTCACTTCCAGTATTTTAGGCTGCGTATCCGGCTTGAAGAAATTTTCCAGCACGCGGTCTAAAGTTACTTCTTCATCCACTTTGGTGTACGAAAACCCGAAGTGTTTCGCCAGATGCTCTGCATTTTTATGGTGCTTTGTGGCAATAAACTCATCCAGTGTATTGGGGTTGGCATTTCCGGGACCCGGAATGATCTTAAAGATGTTCCCCTCTCCGTTGTTAAAGATAATGATCCTCACAAACGGCGGAATATATTGGTTCCAAAGCCCGTTGATGTCATAGAAAAAGCTTAAATCTCCTGTAATCAGCAAAGTCGGATTGGCATTTTTAATCGCAAATCCCATGGCGGTTGAGGTAGAGCCGTCGATTCCGCTGGTTCCCCTGTTGCAGTATATTTTCCTTTTCCCGTAATCGAACAACTGGGCATACCGGATCGCCGAACTGTTGCTGAAATGGATGTTGTAGTTCTCCGGAACCGTCTGTGTCGTTTTATAAAAGAAATAAAAATCGGAAAAATCCACCGTGCTTAAAAACTTTTCGTGTTTCGCATCTTTTTTATCCCTTAGGACATCCCAGAGATTGTAATAGGGTCTCGGCTCAAGATTAATAAAATTCAAAAGCTTTGAAAAGAAAACTTCCGGCTTCACTTCGATCCTTTCCGTTAAAGCAAAATAGGTATCCGGCTGCCATACAGGATCGAGATGCCAGTGCTGCTTCGGCTTCGCTTTTCTTAAAAACTGCTTTACTTTCTTGGAAACCACGTTCTGCCCCACCGTGATAAGCAGATCGGGCGCATACATCTTAAAATCCTCTTCCGTAAAATTAAAGACATACCGGTCGATATGCCTGAAGAACTTTTCGTGATAGAGGTTTGAATTGGTTTCACTTAACACCACAACAGTATGATTTTTCACCAGTTGCGTTAGTTGGTTTTCCAGTTCGGGACTGTGGTCTTTGGTTCCCACCAGAATCATGATTCTTTGGGAAGTATTCCACTCCGCGACCAGATGGGAAGGGATTTCGTATTCTTTTTGCCTAATGGTTTTTTCTACTGTCGGAAACGTCGGAAGCTCGGAAATTAATTCGTACAAAGGTTCTTCCAACGGGATATTGATGTGCACCGGTCCCTGCTTCTCGATACAGAGTTCGATCGCGGTTTTAATAATACCGAAATTATGGTCTTCCGCATTTTCCTTTCCGTCTTCCAGCAGCTGGAAATCACCGTACGAATGCTGATGAAAAATATTGTTCTGACGGATGGTTTGCCCATCGAAAATATCCACATAATCCATCGGCCGGTCCGCCGTAAGCACCAGCAGCGGAATATTGGAATAAAAAGCTTCCGTAACCGCAGGGTAATAATTGGCCGCTGCAGAGCCGCTGGTACAGGTAATCGCCACCGGCTTTTTCTCACTCATCGCCATTCCTATTCCTACAAAAGCGGCACTTCTTTCATCCACAATGCTGTAACAGTTGAAGCTGTCGATCTCTGAAAAATGAATCGCTAAAGGGGCATTTCTGGATCCGGGTGAAACGATAATATCTGAGATTCCGTATTGCTGAAGAAGGTGCGCGAGTATCTGAATACTTCTTTTGGAAGAATATTTTTTCATAGTACAAATTTAATTGATAAATGCTTAACACAAAAAAGAAATTAATTTAAAAATCTGTAATTTAGCCATTCGTAAATTTCTAAAAATGGACAAAATACCTAGTGTAGACCTGCGTGATTTCCTTTCGGGTGACCCGGAACGCAAACAGAAATTTGTAAATGAAATCGGAAAAGCTTATGAAGAAATTGGTTTTGTAGCCTTAAAAGGCCATTTTCTTGATGATCAGTTGGTGGAGGAATTGTATGGAGAGGTAAAAAACTTTTTTGAACTGCCTACGGAAACGAAACAGAAGTATGAGATTCCGGGAATCGGCGGCCAGCGGGGCTATGTCGGCTTCGGTAAAGAAACGGCAAAAGGCTTTAAAAAGGGAGACCTGAAAGAGTTCTGGCATTTCGGGCAGTATGTGTCTGGGGATTCCAGATACAAAGACGAGTATCCTGACAATGTGATCGTTGAAGAACTTCCTAAGTTCAATGAGGTAGGCAAAGAAGCTTATCAGATGCTGGAAAAAACAGGGCAGTATGTGCTGAGAGCATTGTCGCTGTATCTTGGTCTTGACGAGTTTTATTTTGATGATAAGATCGCAGAAGGAAACTCCATCTTAAGACCGATCCATTATCCGCCGATTACGGAGGAGCCGGATGACGCCGTAAGAGCGGCAGCCCATGGAGACATCAACCTGATTACCCTTTTGATGGGTTCCCAGGGGAAGGGCCTTCAGGTTCAGAACCACAAAGGCGAATGGATCGATGCCATCGCAGAACCGGACGAACTGATGATCAACGTTGGGGATATGCTTTCAAGACATACCAACAACAAACTGAAGTCTACAATTCACCGAGTGGTAAATCCGCCGAGGGAGCTGTGGGGAACTTCCAGATATTCTATTCCTTTCTTTATGCATCCGGTGAGTTCGATGTCGCTAAATGCACTCGAAAACTGTGTGGATAAAAATCATCCGAAGCTGTACGAAGATACGACAGCGGGAGAATTCCTGCATGAAAGATTAATCGAATTAGGACTGATCAAAAAATAAACAAGAAACCGGGCCTTTGAGCCCGGTTTTATTTTAGAAAGTTACATATGAACTTTTTCAGGATAAATTATCAGACCTTATCCTGTAATACAGTAAAATTCAGGGCATGGTGTAGTCTGAACCACCGTTCCCCATGGACAGATACACGTATAAGTAACACCTCCAGGATTTCCGGGACCACCGCCACCAGGATCCGGAGAATAAGGAACACATTTTCCGCCGGAACATATCTCTCCTGCACCGCAACCTCCCGTTCCAGGGCCATCACCTTCAAAACAGAATGCAGGCGGTGCTCCTGCAGAAATGCTCTTTTTATCTTCTCTTGAAAGTTTTCTGAAATTTTTCATAATTATTCGTTTTAATGTTCCTACTCTTTCAGCTTTTCGGATTCCGCTATTTTTTCTAAAAATAAATGTTTTCGCGTTAAGTATCAAAATTTTAACCTAACTTATTCACATCAGCATGAATTTTATATTAAGTCTAAAAACAAAATATACCACACCAGGTTGATTTATTAAATTTTTAATTATCTTTACATTAGTATCAAATTTTTAACTTAAATCATATGAAAAATTTAAAAAAACTAGACAAAAGTCAATTAAAAAACATCAAAGGAGCCGGAGGGATTAAGCCCGTTGAGCCGGAATTTTGCGTGTATGCTTGTGGAAATACTGTAATCTGCACGACCTGCAGCGATGATTTCAAATGTCCGGATGACACCATCTAAGCCTTAGATCTTCATCTACAATGATAAAACCGTTCCTGTGGGAGCGGTTTGTTTTTTATAAAAAATCTTTAAAAATGAGTGAATATTTTAACGGTTTAATTGTAAATCTGAATATTTCAAGGAAGACAAGAATGAATCAGTAGCTGATTTGATGAAGCATCCGTTTAGCTTCGCGCAGCAAATTTATTTGTCTTTGCTTCCTATAACCAAACTGAATGAAAATTCAACTTTGCGTTGAAAAATTTCCAACAAAATCTGCGTTATCTGCAAAATCCGCGAGATATTTTAACGCAAAGACTGAGTAAGTTTTTTTAAGAAAGACAACGATAAATCTAATGTTTTAAATTTTTCAGCTACAAAGACAATCAATCAAACAACCTCAGCTGCTGATCTTTCGCTCCCGTAAAGTTTTGGGCTGAAAGTTTTGGAAAGTCTTTTCCCTCAAAGAATTTTTTTTTCCCGATTTTGAAGGTATTGTGAATCATTTCGGCAATATTCCCTTCGCCTTTCTGCCGGTCGAAATACCTTTTCTCACCCAGTTTTCCGCCGCGCATCGAACGGATCAGGTTTAAAACTTTTTGGGCACGGTCCGGAAAAGCGTGTTCGATCCAATTGACGAATACCGGCTCTACCGAATCATTCAGTCTTACCAGCGTATATCCGAAGCTCTGCGCACCTGCATCTGAAATCGCTTTTAAGATCGTTAGTGGCTCATCGCTGTTCAATCCGGGAATAACCGGTGCCACCATCACATTCACCGGGATTTTATTCTCTGATAAAATTTCGATGGCTTTCAGCTTATTCTTAGCCGAACTTGTACGGGGTTCCATTGTTCTCCGAAGCTCTTCATTTATCGTCGGAATGCTTAATGAAACGGAAACAAGATTCTGCTCAGCCATAGGTTTTAGAATATCAATATCCCTAAGCACCAAAGCATTTTTCGTAAGCACATGAACGGGATGCCGGTAATCCAGGCATACCTGAAGGATGTTCCGGGTAATCTCGAACCGGCGTTCTGCCGGCTGGTAACAATCGGTATTTCCGGAAAGTAAAATCGGTGCCGGCCGGTAACCTCTTCGCTGAAAGAATTTTTCAAGCAGCTGCGGCGCATTTTTCTTTACCATGATTTTTCTTTCAAAGTCAATCCCGGCACTGTAGCCCCAGTATTCATGAGTCGGTCTTGCAAAGCAGTACGAACAGCCGTGTTCGCAACCCTGATACGGATTCATGGAATATTCCATCGGCAGATCCTCGCTTTTTACCTGATTGACGATTGTTTTTGGGAATACTTCGGTAAAAGAAGTTTTTACGGTTTCGAAATCTTCATCTTCAGGCTCATAGGTATACCGGTCGAAACGGTTGATCACGTTTCGCTGCGCGCCCTGGCCTTTTATGATATTTTCGTTCTGCATTCCGAATGTAAAATTAACCGGTAATTTCCGGAAAATGAATGTTTTATTGTTAAAAATTATAACAAAAAAAATCCAACACTGTAATAGTGCCGGATCTGCATAATAAGGATATATTCTGTAACTACTTCAATGCATAGAATTCAATGCCGTGATCATCATCATCGTATTGTCTTCCTTCAAAATGACGATAATAATCCGAATAGGCATCACTGTATTTTTTATCTTTTCTGTGTAATATCTTTTTTATTCCGATGATACTTAATACTGCCAAAAGACCCACTCCTCCTGCCAGCAAAACTCCGACTTCTTTTTTCATATGTTGTCTGATTTATGTATGAGTAGCTATTACAAAAAGTATACCCAATGCCCTATTCATATTATAAATTTTGTTAACACGCCAATTACCCGTAATACGCTCATCCAGGCAGAAATACCATGTTTTTCAGAGCAATGGTTTAATTATTGCAGTTTTACCGGAAAAAAATTATTATGGACAGTACAGGAAATATTGATAAAATGACCACATTAAGCCAGGTAATGGCCAAATTGGCCCAAAGAGGCGTTCACCGGGAATTCAGGATGAATGAAAACTGTGAAATGAAATTTGAAAATTCTGAAAAGATCTATCAGCCGCATGAGCTTACCATCGTTAAAACTTACCGTTTTGAAGGACCGAGTGCTCCTGATGACAACGCTGTTTTATATGTGGTAAAAGATGATACCGGAAATATGGGAATGATTATCGACTCTTACGGTGCTGAAAGCAATTATCCGGGAGAGGACTTCGATAAGTTTTTAAGAGCAGTACCGATCCTGGAAAGTCATGAATTTGATTTTGAATAGCAGTAAAGCATTTACTTTTACATAAAAAAAATATCCGGAGTTATTCAGTTCCGGATTTTTCTTTTTTCTTAAATATCCCTTTGAGGAACCCTTTCTTTTCATTCTGCTTTACCGGCTGCGCGGCATTTTCTTTTTTCTTGCCCTCCATGTTTTCGGTAGCCGCTTCTTTTGAAGATGGTTTCGCCGCCCCGTTCTTCGCATCATCTTTTCCTTTTTTAGAGGTATCGATGTTAATCCCGATCAGTGTTTTTTTCAACCCCTGCTCAATTCCTTTCCAGAACAGATTGAAAAAAGATTTGGTGGGATCCCTTTCCACATCTTCAATATCCACATCTTCAGGAAGTTTCCCGGAATCGGATTTTACCAGCAGATTAGCAACGGCTGTTAAAAATCCTTTTTTCTCCCTGTTTTCCTTATCTAAAATAGCAACCTTAAGATCCTTATGCTTCAGGTTAAAACGTCCGTTCAGTCCTTTCGGGTTGCCTCTGAAATTGAAAAGCATCTCCTGAATGGTTCCTGTGGCCGTTACATGCAGATAAGGCCGGATAAAGGGGTTGATGCCTCTTGCCGGAAGATTGGTGGTACGTCCTGAAATATTAAATACATCGCGTTGATCCGCCACATCGAAATTCCAGTTAACAGAAAGCGGTGCCAGGTTCATGAAAGAACAATTGATCCTGATATCAACCCGGGTCGGTTTGCCTTTCATTTTGGCGGAATTCAGGTTTTTCACATTCATATTAAAATTGCTGAATGTCAGTTTTCCAGGCCCTGCACTTTCCGGGGTATCTTCTTCATAGACCAGAAGAGAGTTTCTCAGATTAAGGTTATTAACGACCATTGGTATTTTAATGGATCTCAGCATTTTGGAATACAGCGGTTTTTCTTTCGGGTCATCAGCCGGGATTTTACTCCTGAAAATATTGGCGTCCGCCGACTGGATGGTAACATTGGAAGCGTTGATGAATTTGTTTTCTGCAAACAAATCCCAGATTCCGTGGGCAGTAATCTGCGCGGCTTTAATATCGTATAAATCCCTTTCCACCGGTATCATTTTGATAAACTGTGCTCTCGAAATAAGAGGCTTCATGACAAACTGAGAAAGACTGACGTTATTCTGATCCGCTTTAAAAACTCCGGCCGTCATACGGTAAAACTGGGTTTTATATAAAAAACTATCCGAAGTCACCGCATAGCTCTTAATCCCCACATCCATCCCAGGCCGTCCTTCTTTGGAACTCAGCTGAATATCATGAATGGTTGCATTTAAATGGCTTAAAGTTAACGGCTGATTGTTTTTATCGTAAGTAATATCTGAATTCCTAAGCGTTACTTTCCTGATATTGACAGGAAACTGTATTCCTTTAATACTTCCCTGCTTATCGGTTTTTTTGTTTGCTTCTCCCGCTTTGATGCCTCCTTTGACCCGGTCCACCAATACTTCTTTAATATCGAGATTCATTTTTTTATCGGCAACATTCCATTGATTTATGGCAAATCCTATATAATTTGCGGTAAGGTCCATGGATGTTGTTCCACCGACTGAACCGTTCGGAACTACGGATATCGTTTTAAGCTCTCCCTTTTTAGGAGTGAGGGTGAAACTTTTTACATTAAAATCCTGATGGTTGGAGTACAGGATATCCTGCGCCGAAAACCGGAAATCCTTATATCCTACCGGAATCAGCTGTTCACGGGTTTCTCTATCAAAATGAAGCTGGCTGATATTCAGGTTAGCCTTATGGGCATACATAAGCTTGCTGCCATTGGGTTTCATAACCTGTACTGTAGCATTGTTTAACCGGATATCCTGCAGGTTCAGTTCTAAATTAAAAGGTTTCTTAGCCTTAATGGGAACTGCATTGGTGGTATAGACAAAAAGATCCGGGTTGTAAAAATCAGCATTGGCCAGAGAAATTTTGTTTTTTGCCAGCAAAATATCCTTGAACTGTATTTTTTTAACATTGAATTGAAAGAGCTGCGTTTTTTTGGGATAATATTTTTTAAACTGCTCAAAAGTAACGAGCGGGGTCAGCTGAAACTTGTCAATAGACATTTCTCCGTCTTTGGTTTCAATCCTGTCGATCTGCAAAGCATAAACGTCATCCGGACGGAAGAAAAAATCAGTTCCTTTTATACGGTACTGATCGAATACAACAGGCAGCTTATCCTGAACATCCTCTTCCGTCATCTGCAGATTTTCCACATACAGGCTGAGATCTTTCACTGAAAAGAATTTCTGTTTCGTATACCTGAAAACACTGATATTTCCTTCATTGATCCTGATGTTTTCAAACAGAAAAGGATCTCTCTTTTTTCCCGTTCTGGTATCAACAGGCCGGGCAAGGATCACATTCAGATTAGGTTTGGACAGCAATAAATCCGATGAGCTGATCTGGTTGTTGAAAAGCGCATCATAAATTCCGAACCGGCTCACCTTCAGGGTATCCATCGTGCCCTGTAAACCAATCACGTTGATGTTCTGCGGGTTTTTATTATTAACGGTAATTCCCGTTGACATAATGTTTCCCGACAACAAATCGACCTCCAGGCTTTTGTAGGAGACCTTATAATCCGTATTGTTTTTGATGTATTTGGGAAGCTGGGTTTTAAGCCAGATATTAAGCCCGAAGTTTGCCAGTAGAATGATAACTAACAGAATTCCGAGGCTGATTAATAATTTTCTGACCCATTTTTTCATGATTATCTATTTTTAATACTCGGTATTTTCTTTATATTCTTTTTCCGTAATTTCCTCTTGCACCGCTCCCTGCAAATTGATCCGGAAAAAACGTCCCTCTTTTTTCGAATAAAAACCAAGATTTTTTTCGATGCGATAGCCAAAAGATTTATGCGGCCTTATCTCATCAAAAACAAAAGGACATACCTCTTTATTATCAATATCCAAAATTCCTGCCTTTCCTCCTTTTTTTACAAAGATGAGGTTTTCTCTCTGTTCCATATGATCATAGACAGGAGGAATAATGATTTTAAAAGTTTCATATGTGATTAGCCCATACTTGCCATTCTTCCTTATAAAATGCCTTTTTTCCGGACCATACTCTACCCAGTTTGATATTTCATCATATTTCAGAGGCAAGAGGATTTTTTTATTAATATCGGTAATACCGAATTTTTTGTTTCTTGAAACAATAAGTTTGTCATGATTGTAATACATCGGCACGATCGAATCGTATTCATTCATAATGACTTTATTATTAATATCAATCAGCGTTCCATCTGCAATAAATAAATTTTTTCTCCGTTGATCTTCATCATCAAATTTATCATAAACAGGGTACAGTATTTTATATGTAACCGGAATTTTCACCTTCCCCGCATTGCTGATCACTCCATTCAGATCACCGTTTCTTGCCCATAAAAATAAGGTGCTTTCTATTTTCCTTAAACCATCATACTCAAACGGGATTAAAATATTCCCTTCCCGGTCGACCATCCCTGTTTTTCCCTTTAAATTTTTAAAGATCAGTGTCGGAGTTTCAATCGAGAAATCATTATAAACCCCTTCATGCGATTCCCCGATTTTTTTTAAATCCCTATTGAAAATAGAATAAATATTACCTTTTTTTGCATTATAATATTCTGAAGACAAATGGTTCGTGTCAAAATATTCGATCAGATCGTAAATTAAAGGAACCTTAAAGGTACCATCTGTTTTTATAATGCCGTATTTGCCGTTTCTCTTTACCACCGCATTTTTAAACGTATCGAATACACTGGCTGAATCAAATTTGTTGTCTGGAAAAGCTGCCTGGGCTTTGGCATCGATAAATTCGTATTTACCGTTAATGATTCCCAACGCCGCTCCGTTTTCAAAAAATGTGGATTCATCTCTGTCGAAAATATTTTTTGAAAAGTCTGAAATGTAAGCCCTCTTCAGCTCATCATATTTAAATTTGGAAAGCTGTTTTCCTGTATTATCAAATACCGCCCATTTCCCGTTTTTCTTTACAATGACATTCCGATCTTTCATTTCCTGATTTGCATCATCATAAATAATGGGGATTATTTCAGCGCCCTGCTTGTTTATAAAGCCGGATTTGCCATTTTTAGTTACTTCACACAAATCGCTCATCCTGAAATAGCCTGCCGTATCATACTGTATCGGAATTATTAAATTGCCTTTATTATCAATGAATCCCCATTGGTTATTTTTTCTTACAGCAGCAAGTCCTTCCGAAAAGACCCGTACTTCGTCATAATCCCCTTTCAGCTTAAGATTATCCTTGGTAATAAAGAATTTTTTGTGATTGTTTTCGGCAAAGGCCAGTCCGTTTTTGAACGGATTCAGAAAATCATATTCAAAAGGAATGACCACTATACTGTCTTTACTGATGTATCCCCATTTATTCGGATTTTTCAGATGCATTCTCAGCCAACCCGTTTCAAGATCAATTTCTTTATGAGAAATATTCTTTGCGGAAAAATCCGGTGTATTCTGGTTCTGGCACTGAAAGTGGCATGAAACGAACAGAATCCAGAGAATAAGGGTAACAGGATGCTTCATCTTAGGAAACTGTGAGTTCAATCACATACCCTTCATGTCCTCTTACATTAATAAACTGTCCTCCGTCAAACGCCAGGTACTGCCCTTTGATCCCGGTTAATTTCCCGGTAAACTCCGGTTTCTTGTCCAGGGTAAAGGAAGTTACTTTCTCCGGCTTGTCGTAAGGATAGTCGAAGGTCCAGAGGTTTTCGCCTTCGCTGTAAAACTTCTGAAAATCTTCAGGAAAATATTCTTTTATCTTCTGCTGAAAATCGGCCAGGTCTATTTCTCCTTCAAAATCATCCTGGAGCATTTTTTTCCAGCTGGTTTTATCCGGAACATGCTGCTTCAGGGCAACTTCGATCATTCCCGCTTCATAACGGTTTTCGGTTCTGGCAATCGGCAGGGCAAAAGTGGCACCCTGGTCGATCCACCGGGTCGGGATCTGCGTATTTCTCGTAACCCCTACTTTTACTTCTCCCGTATAAGCCAGATAAACCGTATGAGGCTGTAACTGAATTTGTTTTTCTACATCCAAATCCCGTTCCGCAATTCCGAGATGGGCGGTAGAAAGTTCCGGACGGATGATGGTATCGCTGGCGTAAGGGCTTTCGAAGAAGCAGTTTTTACAGAAACCCATCCGGTAGATGGTCTTATCTTCCTGACAATGTACGCACTGATAGCCGGTATGTTTGATGGTAAGCTCTTTCCCGAAAAGTTCGTTCATGTGGATCAGGTCCCCCGAAAGATTGAGATAATATTGAATCGGCTCGTCGTGGAAGATCGTCATCTTTAAAATTTGCCCTTGAAACTGCATATTAATTTTTATATTACTTTTTTAAGTAAATTTAATGATTATATTTTTCCCGAAGTAAATTTATATTTTTGTAGCACGAAAAACATACGGATGAAATATCTTGTCACCGGCGGAAGCGGTTTTATTGGTTCTCATTTAACAGAACAATTATTGAAAAAAGGACATTCTGTCATAAACGTTGACAATTTTGACGATTTCTATAATTATCGCATAAAAATTCAAAATACTTTAGCGTCTATCCTCGATTTTTCGGATTTTGAGTATTCAGATAAAGAAAAAGACATCAGCAAATTGATTTTCCTTTCAAAATCGGAACGGTACCGTCTTTATCATCAGGATATCCGTGATAAGAACGGGCTGACTGAAATTTTCAAAACCCATCAGATTGATGCCGTAATCCACCTGGCAGCATTGGCCGGCGTACGCCCTTCCATCGAAAGACCCCTGGAATATGAAGAGGTGAACGTACGAGGAACCATGAACCTTTGGGAACTGTGCCGCGATTTTAATATTAAAAAATTCATCTGTGCTTCTTCTTCAAGTGTCTACGGAAACAATGAAAAAGTACCTTTTGCAGAAACCGACAATGTAGACCACCCGATTTCTCCCTATGCCGCCACCAAAAGATGCGGCGAAATTTTAGGCCACGTTTATCATGACCTCTATAAGATCGATATGATCCAGCTGAGATTCTTTACGGTCTACGGCCCCCGCCAAAGACCTGATCTGGCCATCCATAAATTTACCCGGCTGATCTCCGAAGATCAGGAAATCCCTTTCTATGGCGATGGTACCACGGCTAGAGACTATACCTACATTGATGATATCATCGACGGCATCCTGAAATCCATCCGGTATCTGGAAAATAAATCCGGAGTTTACGAAATCATCAACCTTGGAGAAAGTGAAGTCATCAGCCTGAACGAAATGCTGGCCACCATCGAGGAGGCACTCAGAAAATCTGCCATCCGAAAAAATCTGCCAATGCAGCCTGGCGATGTCCTGAAAACCAATGCTGATATCACAAAAGCACGGACATTAATCGGCTATAAACCTGACACAAACTTCCAAAATGGCATAAAAAAATTTGTGGAATGGTTTTTGAGAAAATGACCTCAAGTAAGCCGTAGAAGGCCTGCAAAGACTTCTGCTACCTACAATGAACAAAAATTAATAAAAAGAATTGAAAATCAGGTGTAAAAAAGCATATAATATAAGCGTTTTTTATACTTTTGCAAAAAATTAAAAAATTATGTACTGGACATTAGAATTAGCTTCCTACTTAAGTGACGCACCTTGGCCAATGACTAAAGCAGAACTTATCGACTATGCCATCAGAACCGGTGCCCCTATGGAAGTAGTGGAAAATCTTCAGGCCATCGAAGATGAAGGAGAAATTTATGATGCGATTGATGAAATTTGGAGCGACTACCCTACGGACGAAGATTATCTTTGGAACGAAGACGAATATTAATTAAAAAGCAATAAGCTTTAGGCGATGCTTAGAGCTTTTTTGCCCTTTTTATATATCATTTTACACGTTAAGTGTTATTTCAACGCTTAAAGGTTATTCTTTTAAGCATAAAGCAAAAAATTTATGAGTTTTTTAAACAAAGTTCTAAAAGGGTTTTTGGGAGACAAAAAAGCGCAGGACCTAAAAGAAGTAAAAAAAGTTGTAACAAAAATCAAAGCTGTTGAACCGGCGATCCAGCAATTGTCTGATGACGGTTTAAGAGAGAAAACTGCTGAGTTTAAAGAAAATATTAAATCTGCTACCAGCAAAATCACAGCGCAGATAGAACAGATCCAGGAACAGATCAGGAATTCGAAAAATGTGGATGAAAAAGAAGCCCTTTTCTCGAAGATCGAAGCCCTGAAAAAAGAATCATACGAAATTGAAGAAAAAGTTTTGGGCCAGATCCTTCCTGAAGTGTTCGCTTTGGTAAAGGAAACCGCAAGACGATGGGCACAGAACGGAGAAATCCGCGTGACGGCTTCCGACTGGGACAGACAACTGGCTGCTGCCGGAAAGGATTTCGTAGAAATTCAGGGAGATCAGGCCGTATGGAAAAACTCATGGGATGCTGCCGGAACACCAGTGAACTGGGACATGGTACATTATGATGTTCAGTTTATCGGAGGGGTAATCCTGCACAGCGGAAAAATTGCCGAAATGGCAACCGGTGAAGGAAAAACCCTGGTAGGTACGCTTCCTATTTTCTTAAATGCCCTTCCGGGAAGAGGGGTTCACGTAGTAACGGTGAATGACTACCTTGCCAAAAGGGACTCCGCGTGGATGGGACCATTGTACCAATTCCACGGAATGTCGATCGACTGTATCGACAACCACCAGCCGAACTCAGACGGAAGAAGAAGAGCCTACAATTCAGATATTACTTACGGGACCAATAACGAATTCGGTTTCGATTACCTGAGAGACAACATGGTAACTTCCCCATCCGAGCTGGTACAGAGAGAACTGAACTTTGCCATCGTCGATGAGGTGGATTCCGTACTGGTGGATGACGCAAGAACACCGTTGATCATTTCAGGGCCGGTTCCTCAGGGAGACCGTCAGGAATTCGACGTTTTGAAACCTTCAATCGATCGGATTGTTGAAGTTCAGAAAAAAACCGTTTCCGCCATATTCAATGAAGCGAAAAAATTAATTGCTGTCGGAAACACCAAAGAAGGGGGATTCAAATTGCTTCAGGCCTACAGAGGTCTCCCTAAAAACAGACAGTTGATTAAATTCTTATCGGAAAGCGGAAACCGTGCATTGCTTCAGAAAACGGAAGCCCAGTACATGCAGGACAACAACCGCGATATGCCGATTGTAGATAAAGACCTTTACTTCGTTATTGAAGAAAAAAACAACCAGGTAGACCTTACCGACAAAGGGGTTGAGTATATGTCTCAGGGGAATTCCGACCCGAATTTCTTCGTACTTCCGGATATCGGAACTGAAATTGCCGAACTGGAAGCTAAAAATTTATCCAAAGAGGAAGAATTTGAAGCGAAAGAGAGACTGTTCTCTGAGTTCGGTGAAAAATCGGAGCGGGTTCACACCATGAGCCAGTTGCTGAAAGCGTATACGTTGTTTGAAAAAGACGATGAATACGTGGTTATCGACGGTGAAGTAAAAATCGTTGATGAGCAGACCGGACGTATCATGGAAGGAAGACGTTACTCAGACGGTCTTCACCAAGCAATCGAAGCCAAGGAAAACGTAAAAATCGAAGCCGCGACCCAGACGTTTGCTACCGTTACCCTTCAGAATTATTTCCGAATGTACAACAAGCTTGCGGGGATGACGGGTACGGCTGAAACCGAGGCAGGCGAGCTTTGGGAAATTTACAAACTGGATGTGGTGGTAATTCCTACCAACCGTCCGATCTTGAGAAATGACAAGCAGGATTTGGTTTTCAAGACCAACCGTGAAAAATACAACGCCGTAATTGAAGAAATCGAAAAATTAACGGCAGCAAGAAGACCAGTACTGGTGGGAACAACTTCGGTTGAAATCTCGCAGTTGCTTTCAAAAGCTTTACAGCTGAGAAAAATTCCGCACCAGGTTCTTAACGCGAAACTTCACAAAAAGGAAGCGGAAATCGTTGCCGGTGCAGGCCAGCCGGGTGTTGTCACCATTGCTACCAACATGGCAGGTCGTGGTACCGACATCAAGCTTTCCAAAGAAGTGAAAGAAGCCGGAGGTCTGGCCATTATCGGTACGGAAAGGCACGATTCCAGAAGGGTAGACCGACAGCTGAGAGGTAGAGCGGGACGTCAGGGAGATCCTGGAAGTTCACAGTTCTATGTATCGCTGGAAGATAACCTGATGCGTTTGTTCGGTTCCGAAAGAATTGCCAAGATGATGGACCGAATGGGTCACAAGGAAGGTGAAGTCATTCAGCATTCCATGATCAGCAAGTCGATTGAAAGAGCACAGAAAAAAGTAGAAGAAAACAACTTCGGAACAAGAAAAAGACTTCTTGAATACGATGACGTGATGAACAAGCAGCGTGACGTAATCTACAAGAGAAGAAAGAACGCTTTGTTCGGCGATCACCTGAAGTACGATATCACGAACATGATTTTCGATGTTGCCAATTCCATCGTAGCAAAAGGAAAAGCCAATGGAAATTACAAGGATTTTGAATTTGAAGTGATCAAACATTTCACCATGGGCTCTCCTGTTTCGGAAAGCGATTTCGGAAACAAGACGGTTCAGGACCTTACCAATATCCTTTTCAAAGCTGCCCAGGAAGATTACCAGATGAAACTGAACCTGCTGAAGGAGAAATCATTCCCGATTATTGAGAATGTATACCAGAACCAGGGATCGATGTTTAGAATGATCCAGGTTCCTTTCACGGACGGGCATAAGACCATGACCATCGTTACCGATCTTAAGGAAGCTTACGAAACGCAGTGCGACAGCCTGATCAATGATTTCGAAAAGAACATCACGCTATCCATCATCGATGAAAACTGGAAGCTTCACCTTCGCGAAATGGACGATTTGAGAAGATCTTCACAAGGTGCCGTGTACGAACAGAAGGATCCGTTGGTGATTTACAAGCAGGAATCTTTCCACTTATTCAGCGAAATGATCGATAAATTGAACAAAGAAATTATTTCATTCTTGTACAAAGGAGAAATTCCGGCATAAGAAATAATATTTAAAACATATAAAAACCGCTTCAGGATGGCCTGGAGCGGTTTTTTGCTATTCATGAGATATTAAATCTATGATAAATATCAAGTTATTAATTTATTTAGAATAATTAAAAACAATATATTTGCAAAAAATTTGAGTTTCATGAAAAATGTACTGATCTGCGCCTCGCTGTTAGGTTCTATGCTAACCTTTGCCCAGGAAAACGATACGATTAAGTCGAATGACATCGAAGAAGTTATTGTAAACGGTAAGTATTATAAGAAATATGTAGAGAAAGAAGGATCTTCTTCTATCCGTCTGGATGAGGAACTGATCAAAATCCCTCAGAATATTTCAATCATTACCAACCGGGCTTTGGAAGATCAGCAGGTCACTACCATGAGCGACGGGGTCTTAAGAAACGTTGCCGGAGCTCAAAGACTGGAACACTGGGGCGATATGTATACCCGGGTAAACATGAGAGGCTCCAGAGCGGCCGCCTTCATGAATGGAGTAAACGTAACTTCAAACTGGGGCCCGTTATCTGAGGATATGTCTTTTGTAGACCATATCGAATTCATTAAAGGGCCGTCAGGATTCTTAATGTCCAACGGTGAGCCGAGCGGTATTTACAATATCGTAACCAAGAAGCCTACCGGGCAATCTTTAAACGGTTCTGCCAGAGTAACACTGGGAAGCTTTAATATGTACAGAGGTGAGGCCGATATTGATACAAAAGTTACCGATAAGGTAGCATTCAGATTAAATCTAATGGCTCAGAACAGAAACAGTTTTAGGGATTATGAATTTAACGACCGCTACATCATCAATCCTTCCCTGAAAGTCAACCTTACCGACAAAACTACTTTAACAGCCGAATACATTTACCAGAAAGCGAAAATGTCTGAAGTAGGTTCGGCATATGTTTTCAGCTATGACGGCTATGCCACAAGACCGGTTTCCTACACGGCAACTGATCCGAGTATTGAACCAACTAAAGTGGATAACAATACGGTAAACATCAATTTACAGCATAAATTCAATGAAAACTGGAAGCTTACGTCCCAATTGACTTATGTGAATGAATACACCATGGGAAGCAATCTTTGGCCAAGCAGCTTTGTAGGCAATTATATGATCCGTCGTCTTGGATACTGGGAAGCGGACAACACAATGAAATTCGGGCAGATTTTCCTGAACGGATATGCTAAAACGGGCATGGTTTCTCATAAAATCTTAGCGGGTCTGGATTTAGGAAGCAAAAAATATATGGCAGACTGGTCCCAGGGATTTAATCTGGACAAATACAACGCAAATGACGATTATAGTGCTCCTGCGGACTACAGATACTGGTATAATCTGAACACTAATAATTACGATATTAATACAGGGGTTTATTACGGCTACAACAACACCCAAGCCTTTGTCCCTTTTGACGGAACTACCAAGACCCTTACAGAGAGAGCAGGTACAGGCAGTATGCTAAATCAAAATTATACCGGTTTATACTTACAGGATGAACTGGGATTCTTTGAGGATCGACTAAGACTGACGCTGGCGGCAAGATATACTACTGTAAAAGAGAGCAATTACGGTACTAAAATGGAAGCTGACAAAATAACACCACGTGTGGGGATCAGCTATTCTATTGATCAGGATCTATCCGTTTATGGTTTATATGATCAGTCATTCGTACCTCAGGCTGCTATTTTCAGGGACGGAAGCACCGTAAAACCGATTACCGGAAACAATATGGAGGTCGGTGTAAAAAAAGACTGGTTCGGAGGAAAATGGAATACGACATTATCCTTGTATAATATCATAAAAAATAATGCCACTACCAATGATCCTTCTAATACAGGTAATGAACAATTTTCTATCCTGCTTGGAAAAACCAGGGTGCAAGGAGTAGAATTTGACTTAAAAGGGGAAATCGTCAAAGGCTTTAATGCTATTTTTAATTATGCTTTTACCGAGAATAAAATTACGGAATCCAATGATCCCGTAAGGAACCCTGTGGGAATGAGAATTCCGGGATATTCAAAACATACGGCAAACGGTTGGCTGAACTATACAATTACCAATGGAGCCTTAGAAGGTTTCGGGCTTTCCTTTGGAGGAACATACCTAGCAGGCAGAAGTACCTGGGCATGGGCCAATTCCGGCACTCAGAGAGATCTTGATGATTATGTGAAATTTGATGCCGGTCTTTCCTGGGAGAATACAAAATTCAGAGTGGGTTTAAATGTATTTAATGTATTCAACAGATACCTTTATTCCGGTTCTCCATACGGAAACTACTACTACTACCAAGCTGAAGCGCCAAGAAATTTCAGACTTTCAATAGGATATAAATTTTAAATAACTAAAGTTAACCCCTCAAAAGGTTAACTTTTTTCTCATGAGAAAGAAGCATCATCATAAAAAGAACCCTTCTTTTGCCAAAAAATGGTCTGCCAAACTGCATCTGTGGTTTGGCTTGTCCGTTGGGCTGATCGTTTTTATCGTTTCATTATCGGGAACAATGTATGTTTTCAAGGATGAAATCCAACATCAGCTCCGGAAAGAAGTCATGTTCTTAAATGCTGAAACGATTACGCAAAAGCCGCTTTCCATTGAAACCCTGAAGGAAAAGGTGACGCTGGAAGTCAATGAGAAATATCCCGTAAGCTCCCTGGAGATTCCTTTAGCTAAAAACAGGGCTTATGAATTCCTGTACTATGAGAAGGATAAAAAAGCATGGAACTATTTTGATGAAGTAAAGATCAACAAACTGGTTTATGTAAATCCGTACACCGGTGAAATACTAGGGATCTACAATGAGAAATACGACCTCTTCCCGATCCTGAAATCGATTCACTGGAGCCTGCTGTTGAAAGCCGACTGGGGAAAATATGTGGTCGGAATTCCGGTAGTCCTTTTTATCGTCATGCTGATCACAGGGATGGTGTTATGGTGGCCCAAAAACAAAAATGCGCGGAAAGGAAGGTTCCGTTTCGACTGGAAAAATATAAAAAGCTGGAAACGCAAAAACTACGACCTTCATAACATCCTGGGGTTTTACGCATCTTTCATTGCCCTGCTGATGAGCATAACCGGAATTTACTTTGCCTATCCATGGGTGAAAAGTACTTTCAACATAGTACTGTCGGGCTCATCAGAACTGCCGAAAGAAAAGGAAGTGAAATCACCGGATTCGTTACTTGGAAGAAACAGTGCAGTGTTTGATCTTACGGCTCAGGAAATAAAACAGCTTTATGCCACCTCATCAAGTTTCAGAATCCCGCTGAACGGCAAAAACAAAAAAGGAAAAACCCTCAACAATATTCCGGTAACGGTTTATGGCGAAGACGGAAGGTTTGCCGTGAGAAACCAGCTGGCTTTCGATAAATACTCCGGGAAATTATTGCTAAACAAACCCCATCAGAAATTAAGTACAGCAGAAAAATATGCCCACGCCAATTATGATATTCATACGGGTTCTTATTTTGGGATCATCGGGAAGATCATCTGGTTTATAGCAGGGCTGATCTGCACCTCACTGCCCGTTACCGGATTTCTGATTTGGCTGGGAAAAAGGAAGAAAAAAGGAATTAAAAAAGCATTATGAAGAAAATCATTTTATCGGTAGCTGCTTTGGCTGCCATTACCGTTACGGCACAGCAGAAAGACTCTTTACAGGTAAAAGACGTGGATGAGGTAGTCCTGACCGCATCAAGAAAAAAGGAAAGCATCAAAGAGGTTCCGAGCTCCGTAACGATTGTGAGCCAGAAGCAGATCCAGTCTCAACTTACCGTCAATTCCGACATTACCAATATTTTACAATACACCGTTCCCAGTTTGGCGACCAGTTCGGGAATGACCACCAACAGCGGCCAGACCCTCAGGGGAAGACAGGTGCTCGTCCTGATCGACGGCATCCCGCAATCGACGCCTTTACGTAACGGATCAAGGGACATCCGTTCCATCGATCCGTCCGTTATCGAAAGGATTGAAGTCATCAAAGGAGCCACCTCCATTTACGGAAACGGATCCGACGGAGGAATCATTAACTACATTACCAAAAAAGCGGGCAGCGACCGCAGGATTTCCGGACAATCACAGATCGGGATTACCGGCCAGCTGTACGGAGGAACATTAGGTGTTCGTGCCAGCCAGTTTCTGACGGGGAAAATCACGCCGAAATTCGATTATGCCGCATCCCTTGCCTACGAAAGAACCGGCTATATGAAAGATGCCGACGGCGTCAACCTCAGCCCAACGTCCAGTCCGGCCAAAATGGACAATTACAACGGAATGCTGAAACTGGGGTACGACCTGAACGATAACCAGAGAATTGAAGCTTCGTACATCGGATATGCTTCAAAATCCGACCTCGATCTTGGCCTTAAAACCGGTAAATACGGCATTACCCCGACCATTGGTGAAGGATCCTCGAAAAACCAGGAGACCACGCCTCAAGGAACGCCGAGAAACCATAATTTCAAAATCAGCTATGACAACCGGAATCTGTGGAAAGGTACGGCTTTGAACATCAACCTGTACCTACAGGATTTCAGAACGGTCTACGGTTACAGCGACACCTTTCTGAACGGCGGACAATCCAACGTGATTTCCAAAAAGAAAGGGGCCCGATTTAATTTCGATACCCAGCTTTGGAATACTAAAAATTCCCAGGGAGAAGTAATTTACGGAGCCGATATTTTAAATGATAAAACCGTACAGAAGCTGGAAGACGGCCGATACTGGACCCCGGATATGGACATGACCAATATTGCCCCTTTTATGCTCGTGAAGATCGATTTGTTTAAGAAGCTGATCCTGAAAGGCGGTCTCCGGTACGAAAACATCAAAGTAAAAGTAAGTGATTTCAATACCCTTTCCACCATTAAAAACGACGGGACTTTTACCAAAAGTATTTTCGTAAAGGGCGGCGACCTGGAATACAATGCCCTGGTAGGAAACATCGGGTTCCGTTATAATTTTAATCCACAGATCAATCTCTTCGGAAGCTTTTCACAATCCTACTCCATCAATGAGCTGGGAAGAATCCTGAGAACCTCAACCGCCGATACCATCAATCAGCTGGAGACAAAACCTATTATCGTCAACAATTATGAATTGGGGGCAACCGGTCAGATCACCAAGTGGCTGAATTATGAAATCACCTCTTATGTCAGCACGTCCAAGCTGGGAGCCACCTTTGTTCAAAGCCCGGACCGCTCACTGATGATCCAGAGGGCTCCGGAAGTGGTGTACGGCGTGGAAGGATTCCTTCAGTTCAGCCCGGCACGATGGATCAATTTCGGAGGAAGCTACAGCTGGATGGAAGGCATCACTTCTCCCAAAGACGACGGCGATTATTCCACCAAGATCAACAACAGCAGGATTTCGGCTCCGAAAGTCCTGGCGTATGTTCAGGTAAGGCCGGGCCGGGGATTATCAGTAGGACTGGATATGCTTCATGCTTTCGGGCAAAACCGGTTCCAGCCGAATGCCAAAACGGGACTGTACACCTACGGCGAAGGACGGGTTCCGGAATACACGGTTTTCAACTTTAAATCCAGTTATGATATTAATAAAAACTGGAGGGTTGCCGGAGGAATCGAGAACCTGTTCAACAGGTCTTACCAGCCAGCCATTGCCTGGTGGGCAGCACGGGACAGCGATTTCGTGAATGCCTTGGGAACAAGGGGAACCCTGATGGTGGAATATCGATTTTAGAGAATAACTAAATCGTTTTGGAGGGTCAACTTATTTAACTGTAACTACCCACCAGTTAAACGATCATCATAAAATTATATGGAGCAACTTCGTTTTCGGATGTTGCTCCTTTATTTTTAAAATTTTCAATAAAATTTCATTAATTATAAATATTCTAAATAAAAATTAAGCCTTATCTTTGCCGGACTTAAGGAAAAAAATGAGGAAAAAGCACCATCATAAGAAAAAGCCGAGCGCATTTAAGAAATGGACCGGGAAACTGCATTTGTGGCTGGGCCTTGGTGTAGGGTTTCTGATTTTTATTATCTCCATTACCGGTGCATTGTATGTTTTCAAGGATGAAATTGAGAATGCCACCCGGAAAGAGGTCATTTATCACAACGAACAAAATATAGAACAGAAGCAGGTTCTTCCGATCAGAGTCCTGGAAAAGGCTGTTGTGGAGCAGGTAAAGGAAAAATATCCCGTTCATTGGGTGAACATCCCGATCGACAAAAAAATGTCCTACCTCTTTTACTGGTACGAACACAACCCGGAAGGCTGGAATTATTTTGATGAATTTCCCATTTACAAAGTCGCTTATGTAAACCCTTATAACGGGCAGGTGCTACGGACCTACGACGAGAAAAACGGGTTCTTCCAGATCGTTAAGATGATCCACTGGAGCTATTTGCTGAAACAATCGTGGGGAACGTACCTGGTTGGGATTCCGGTGATTATTTTTGTTATCATGCTGATTTCAGGGATTGTTCTCTGGTGGCCTAAAAACAAGGCCGCCCGTAAACAGCGTTTTTCGTTCAAATGGAAAAATGTAAAAAGCTGGAAAAGAAAGAACTACGATTTACATAATGTCCTTGGTTTTTATGCTTCCATCTTTGCCTTAATCTTTTCCATTACCGGATTATTCTATGCTTTTCTTTTTGTGCAGGGCGCCATTTATTTTATATTCTCAGGCGGAAAAACAGCCTATCCCGATTTCTCCTCCATCACCACAAAAGCACCGGTCGAATTAAGAACCGAAGGAACTTTAGATAAGATCAGCAATACCGTTAAGGCAAAATATCCGGATTCCTACGGATTCTCTATTGATTTAGGCCACGAACATATGGATGATCACGAACATCCGCATTTTGAAGTATATGTAAAGCACCTGTCCTATTCCTATCATAAAAGCAGCAGCCTGATCTTTGATGAAAACTCAGGTGAACTCCTTCATACCCACGATATGAAAGACAAAAATTTCGGCGAAAAAGCAGTCGGTGCCAATTATGACATCCACGTGGGATCCATTCTGGGACTCCCTACGAAGATCATTGCCTTTGTTGTAAGCCTTATATGTGCCTCATTACCAGTATCCGGCTTCCTGATCTGGTGGGGAAGAAGAAAAAAGAAATCCGTAAAAACGGCCTGAAATTTTTTTTCAATAATTATCTAGTTAATAATCCATTAATACAATCTTTTTTATAATTTTAACCTTTTAGAATTTTAGAACAGAATGTCATTAGTAGATTTGTCAAAACACGTTGCGCTCGGAATTGATATCGGCGGGACGAACACAAAATTTGGAGTCGTAAACCACCGGGGGGAAGTCCTGGAAAAAGGAAACATCCGTACAGATGCCTATCCTACCGTAGAAGGGTACATTGATGCCTTATACGAAGCAGTGTCTCCGCTGATCGATAACCACGGAAATGAAAAGAATTTCGACGGGATCGGAGTAGGCGCTCCAAATGCCAACTACTACACGGGAACCATCGAACAGGCGCCTAATCTTCCCTGGAAAGGAATCATTCCTTTTGCGGAGCTTATTAAAGCGAAATTCGGGCTTCCGTGCACCATTACCAATGATGCCAATGCGGCGGCTATCGGAGAAATGCTTTTCGGTGCAGCCCGTGGCATGAAAGATTTTATCATGATCACTTTGGGTACCGGCGTAGGAAGCGGAATCGTAGCCGGCGGTAAACTGATCTACGGACATGACGGATTTGCCGGAGAGCTGGGCCACACCATCGTAAAACCCGGCGGAAGGAAACACTGGAGCACCGGTTCCGAAGGCTGTCTGGAAGCTTATGCTTCCGCTACCGGAATCGCCATCACCGCCAAGAAGATGAGAGCCGAATTCCCGGAATCCATCCTGAACCAGTATCCTGAAGAATCCATCAATTCTAAAACCGTTCACGAATGCGCTTTGAAAGGCGACCCGATCTCTATGGAAGTGTTCCGGTATACCGGACAGAAACTGGGGGAAGCCCTGGCCAATTTCGTGATGTTCTCCTCTCCTGAAGCCATCCTTCTGTTCGGCGGTGTGATCAAGGCCGGCGATTTTATCCTGAAGCCTACAAAACTTCACATGGAAAGAAACCTGCTGCCTATTTTCAGAAATAAAGTAAAATTGGTTTTCAGTGAACTGGACGAAGCCGATGCTGCCATTTTAGGAGCAAGTGCTTTGGTTTGGGAAAAATAACTGAAAGCAATTTTAAATAATACAAGCATCCTTTTTAAGGGTGCTTTTTTCACTTTGTCAAAGTTCAGAACTTTGACAAGTTTTTCAAATATCCGCATCATCTCTTGCATTAAAAATTGCACCCGGATTTTACAGACAACACAAATTTCTTGTGGGAAAGTTTACATGCAAAGATGAATTTATGTACCGTTGATTTTAAATGCAAACAAATTTCCTACGCGAAGCTCATACGGACGCTTCATCGATCAGTTTGCTGATTTACTCTTCGCTCCCTTGAAATATGCAGATTAAGAATTAAATTTTTGCGTTGAAAAGATTGCATGCAGATTGAACGTAGTTATTTACTTTAAGATTTTAAATCCAAAATCAACCATTTGTCATTAAAATTAACGTGAATTCGATGTTATTGATTTAAATATCAATCATTTAATATAAAACAAACTTAAATAATTCCGGATTTAAAAACTGAATAGCATTAATGAAGAATACCTTCGAAATTTAACCTCCGTTGCGTCAGGTAGATTTTGAAAAAATCGTATAGGGAAGTGGCTGAATTGTAAACCGGAGGTCCTGCTTTACACGTTCTCGATAAATTTTTCTCCGCTGTGCTGCAAAAAACACTCGAACTGACGTTAAGATAAACTTCCAGCCTCCAGCTTCCCTCTTCCAGCCTGCTAATTTGATTTCTACTTCGAGCTCACGTTAAAATTAATTTGTCTGATCTATTGATGTGATTTATGTTTGGATCGGAAGATGGCGCGGAAATTGAAAAACTTTTCCTTATTTTTGATAGGTTTTTCTCCATCCTATTCCTTAAAGAGAAAAATATTTAACGACAATAATCAAACAACAATGGACAACAATAATTTAGAACAGATCACTTTCGGAGGCGGATGTTTCTGGTGTGTGGAAAGCTGCTTCAATATGCTGAAAGGCGTACAATCGGCCGTTTCAGGATATTCCGGAGGACATAAAGATAACCCCACTTATGAAGAAGTGTGTACGGGAACAACAGGCCATGCGGAAGTGGTGCAGATTACCTACGATCCTGCCGTTATTTCGTATGAACAGCTGATGGACGTTTTCTTCTTCCTGCATGATCCTACCCAGCTGAACAGACAGGGGAATGATATCGGCACCCAATACCGCTCCGTGATCTACTACAAAGACGAGGCGGAAAAGGCAAAAGCCGAAGAAGCGATTGAAAAATCAAAACAATCCGGAAGATGGGCAGGAACGTATGTGACCGAGGTTACACAATTCGAAAAGTTCTGGCCGGCAGAACAGTACCACCAGGGTTATTACAACGAAAATCCTACACAGCCGTACTGCAGCGCGGTCGTTGGGCCGAAAATCCAGAAATTCAAAAAGCATTATGGAGAACTGGGCATGCTGAATGCAGAGTAATCCTGCATCGATCTTAAAAAAATAAAAGCGAAGAGAACAATCCCTTCGCTTTTTGTTTACAAATAATCGTTTTATAAAAAGAAATAACCGTCTTAGTATCCGGGATTCTGGGTAAAATCCTTCGAGGCATCAATGGTAGCCTGAGGAATCGGAAAAATTCTTCGGTAAGGCTGGGAAACCGGTTTTGCCGTTCCCGCCTGGTCAAACTTCCCAAACCGGATCATCGCTTTTCTTCTGTATAATTCCCAATACAGCTCATAGCCGGATTCCTTAAATAAAGTATTGGCGTCCAGAGAAGCAAGGGCAACTCCTGCAGCGTTTCCTTTTAAAGCGTCGTTCGTCCGGCTTGTTCTGAGTTTATTGACATCCGCTAGGGCAGCAGTTACATTTCCGCTTCTGAAATAGGCTTCCGCTCTCATCATATAGATGGTTCCCAACCGGTATAGAGGAACATCAACACCGCTTGTCCCGTTATTTCCATAGCCGGGATCAAATTCAAACTTGAAGTTTCTTACCCCTCTGTTGATTTGTGCCTGGGTAAAAACCGCTTCCGAAGGATTGTCAAAATTAAGATCAGGCGTAAAATCTGCAGCCAGGGTGGTATTTTTTTCTGTAAACAGTTTATAAACTTTTATTCTGCCGTCTGCCGTCATATCAAAATTCCCGTTGACGATTTTAGGACCATACTGCTGCCCCACCTGCAGGCCTCTGTTGAAATGGAACCACGGTTTTCCTGTTCCTTCCACTTTGCTGGTAGACGGTACGCTTACATCGGTGCCGTCATTCCTGAACCATGTTCCGTCCGAATACTGATAGCTTCGCTGGAAACGGGGATCGTTATGGTTTCCGTCCCATGAATAATAAAATTCCGGGGTTACGCAGGAGGCGTTCGTTCCCCTGTTATCCGGTGACGGCTTCTGGATCCTTTCCATAGACATATAGGCCAGGTCATTATCGGACCCTTTATCCGAATTGGCGATTTTCTTCTGAACCACCGTAAAGATCATTTCCTTACTCGTATCATTATCGATATCGAAATTGTGGAAATAATTGGATTCGAGGCTGAAAAGGGAATTGTTGATCAGCAAATCGGAATACTGGATCACTTTATCCATATCGGTTCCGCCTCCATTAATCGCCTGCTCTGTAAAGCTGAAGGTACTGGCTGTTTTATTTTTCAGAACGGCCCTGTTCAGATACATATCCGCCAGCAGGGCGTACGCTGCCTGTCTGGTAAATCTTCCGGCGTGGGTATTCTGGGTTTTAATATCGGCCAGGTTAGGGATAAGCCCTTCTACTTCCGTAATTAAAGCATCGATGGTGGTTTCCGCTTTCCGGATTTCAATAGGCGCATTAATGTTTTCGGGATCCCTGTATGGTGCCTGCCCGAAGAGATCGATGGTCGTATAGGTATAAAATGCCAGCAAACCTTTCGCTTCGGCCAGAAATAACGCCTTGTTTGCCCCTGTGCTTTTATTGGCACTGGCTATTGCCGTTAACGATTTGGTGATCCCGAAATTCAGCTGGTTCCAGGTGTTCTTTACCACATCACTGTTGGCATCCCAGGTAAATTCATGCATGGCCCTCCATTTTCCGCCGTCGCCCCAGTCGCTTCCCCTGGTTGGCAGAATGGCTTCATCGGTCGAATATTCCTGCAGGGCGAAAACGCCGCCATGGTCTACAAAAGTTCCTTCACCAAGCTGGCTGTAAGCCGCAGCCAGAGCTGCTTCAGGATCGGCCACTTCAGAACCCAGTACCTCATCGATTACTTTTTCATCCAGATTGGTACAGCCTACCAAAGCCAGTGCAGCAACGGATAAAACAAGGGTATTAATATTTAAAAATTTAGATTTCATAATTTCTTTTAACTTGATTAAAATTTAACGGTTGCTCCCAAAATGAACGTTTTCGCAGACGGATACGTCGTGTAATCAATCCCCAGCGACTGGTTTCCGCCAACCTGCTTATTGGTATCCACAAGAGGATCATAGCCCGTATAGTTGGTAATGGTAAATACATTCTGTGCACTTACATACAGATTGATGCTTCTGAGGAATTTCAGCTGATTCATATTGAAGGTATACCCCAGCCTTACATTATTCAGGCGGATAAAGTCTGATTTCTCAAGATACAGCGAAGACAATTGGGGCTGATTGGTGAAGCTGGCGCCTGATTCGTAAAAGCTTTTCAGCACATTCCGGTCGGAAGCCAGGTTGTTAATGTTTAAATCGAGTGCCGTATTGTTGACCAGATACCCGCCGGTCTGCCCGATGAATGAAAAGGCAAAGTCAAAATTTTTGTATTTCATGTATGAATTGACCCCGAAGGTGAAATTCGGAATGGCGCCTTCAAAAATTTTCCGGTCGTTCTGATCGATTCTTCCGTCGCTGTTGAGGTCTTCATAGATGTATTTACCACTGGCGTCTACTCCCAGGTAATTGTACATGTAGAAAGATCCTGCTTCATAGCCGTTTTTATAAATATTTGCCGTAACCCCGGAAAGTCCCGGCCCTGACACCTCTCCTGAATAGATTGCTGAAACCGGAAGATCTTTTACCACATTGTTTACGGTGGCTCCGTTTACGTCAAAATTCCAGGTAAAGTTTTCATTTCTGATGATTTCCGAACCTAAAGAGAATTCAAAACCTTTGTTTACAATCTGCGCGTCCACGTTTCTCCATACGTTGCTGGTCGGACTCAGCGGTCTTGAAGGAATATTCAAGATCGGATCCTTTGTCGTTTTATGGTAATATTCCAATGATCCGTAGAGCTTGTTTCTGAAGAGGCTGAAGTCTGCCCCGATGTTGGTCTGCTCCACCACTTCCCATTTAAGATCCGGATTTACCGTTCTGTTGATGGAAACCCCGTTGATGAGATTTAAATTATTATACAGGTAGTATCCTGAAGCTTGGGTAAGTGAAGAACTTGCCTGGGTAATCTTGTTCGGCACTTCCTGGTTCCCGGTCTGTCCCCAGCTTCCTCTCAATTTCAGTTCGTTGATGACCGGATTCCCTTTCAGGAAATTTTCATTGGAAACCGTCCAGCCCACAGCCACCGAAGGGAAATATCCGTATTTGTTGTTCGTTCCGAAACGGGTAGAACCGTCCGCCCTCAGGGAGGCCGTGATTAAATATTTTTTATCAAAATTATAATTTACCCTTCCGAAATACGACTGAAGCTCATTTTCCTGAGCATAGCCGGCTCCCGGGACAAATGCCGTTCCCGAATATCCGGGATTGATTTCCGGAGCAATCCCCGCTCCCTGTGCTGCAATATCTTTCACACCGAAATACGTTCCGGTATTCTTGAATTTCTGATAGGAGAAACCGCCCAATACACTGAAATTATGCCTTTGCAGCGTAAAATCATACGTCAGGTAATGTTCCAGGAGTACATTGTAAGCATCAAGATTAGCCTGTACATAAACCCCTTTCGGCGTCCTGTCGGTAAGGTTCGGATACATCGTGGTGTTTCTTTCCGACATGGTTTTATCGATCCCTAGATTGAATTTATAATTCAGTCCCGGTAAGATTCTCAATGTAGCTTCCGTATTCCCCAATACCCTGAAGGTGTTGGTTTTATCACTGTAAACGCTTAACAGGTACAAGGGATTGTAGTGCGCGTTCATATTGAAATTGGTATAATTTCCGTTTTCATCATATACAGAACGCGTTGGGTTGGCCATCAGTGCGTGGATAATCAGCTGGCCATCGGATCCTGCATTGCCGCCGTTCGGGATTCCGGTTTCCTTGATATCACTGGCGGTAAGGTTTACCTTTACTTTCAGCCTTTTATTATCAAAAAAAGATTCTTCTGCGTTGATCCGGGCGGTATTTCTCTTAAAGCTGCTGTTTAATACGATTCCGTCCTGGTCCATGTGGGAAACGGAGGCAAAGTAGCTTCCGGTATCCGTGGCTTTGGAAAAGGAAACCGAATGATTGGAAGAAACGGCATTTCTGTAAATCTCGTCCTGCCAGTCGGTATTTCCGCCGTGGTCGTACAGCTTATTGATTCCTGCTGCCCGATATTCATCAGCCGTCAGCAAATCCAGCTTTTTGATCACCGAAGAGAATCCCAGATAGGTATCATAAGTAAACATCGGCTCGCCTTTCTTCCCTCTTTTGGTTGTCACCAGCACTACCCCGTTGGAACCTCTTGCCCCGTAGATCGCCGCTGCAGAAGCATCCTTCAGGACGGTGATGGATTCGATATCATTGGTATTTAAAAAGTTCAATGGGTTCTTAGCCTGTACATTTCCCAATCCTACATTCGGGCTCTGGGCACTTACCGGATCATTGTTCAAGGGAACACCGTCTATGACGAATAAAGGCGTACTTCCGCTTCTGATGGATCCGATTCCCCGGATGGAAACATTTACCCCCGCTCCCGGCTCGCCGCTGGTCTGTACGATACGTACCCCCGCTACTTTACCCTGCATCAGGTTGTCTACGGAGATGTTCATCCCTTCTTTGAAGTTCTCGGCCTTCAGCTGGCTGATGGCTCCCGTAAGATCCGATTTTTTCTGAGAACCGTATCCTACCAGGGTTACTTCTTCAATAGAAGTTGCATCTTTTTTAGATTTCAGGCTAATGGAAACAGTCGGACCTGAAATTTTAACCATCTGCGCAGCATATCCGTCATAGGAAATCGAAAGGGTCTGTCCGATGGCGGCCGAAACCGTAAAGTTTCCGGAAGCGTCGGTGGTAACGGTTTCTCCCGTTTCTACAACCGTCACTTTCGCGCCTTCTACGGCCGAACCGTCCTGGTCGGTGACATTCCCGGTGATGGTTTCCTTCATCTGCGAAGCTACGGCATATTGTGCCGGAAGCCTCTCTGCATGAACCTGATGGGACACCAGGAAAATCAATGCGATCGGAATTAGTTTTTTAAATGTAAAAGAATTAATTTTGTGGTACATATCATTAAGTAAAGTAATTGCAAGACGTTACATTGCTTGATAAAAGCCGCTGTTGTTCCCGCAACAGTGGTTTTCATTTCAGGCCGCGTTAGTTTTTATTTTCGGGGTACAAAGTAAAAGCGTTTGGGCGGAAATGATTTTAACCTAATATTATTTTAAAATCAAATAAATATAAATGTCCTTTTTTGAGATAATGGAACAGTCTTCATCGTCAAGCACTTACAGATAGGGCATTTCTGCAATTTACACAACCGTAAAAAAGACTTAACATACTGTATAAGTGCCATCGCAAAAAGACTTGCTATTTTCGCTGAAACAAATTCTGAATTCATGAAAAAGGCATTTTTTTTAGGCGCCTGTTTATCTTCTTTCGTTCTTCTCCGGGCACAGGCACCGAAGCTTGAGGAGATGAAGATCAACCAGATCCAGGTGATCGGTTCTCATAATTCCTATAAAAAAGCCATCCTTCCGGAAGTCTATGAATACCTTTCCCAAAGAGATTCGCTGAACCTCCTTCCGAGAATTCAGTATGAGCACATTCCGATCCCGCAGCAGCTTGACCTCGGGCTCCGCAATCTTGAGATTGATGTATATGCCGACCGCAAAGGCGGAAAATATGCCCACCCGAAAATTTTAGACCTGGTAAAGACCACGCAGCCTTTCGATCCGGAAGGGAAGATGAAGAAACCGGGGTATAAAATGATCCATATTACGGACATCGATTACCAAACACAATACTATACGCTGGAAGATTGCCTGAAAGACCTGAAGAAATGGTCGGATGCGCATCCCGATCACGATCCGGTTTTCATTACGCTGGAACCGAAAGACGGGAAGGCCAACCGATACGGAACCGAACCGGAACATTATACGCCGAAGCTTTTCGATGAGCTGGATGGTGAACTCAAAAAGTATTTGGGGAAGAATAAAATCATTACTCCTGACGACATCCGCGGTTCTTATCCCACTTTGAATGCAGCCGTTCTGGATAAGCACTGGCCGAAAGTGAAAGATGCCAAAGGAAAATTCTTATTCGTCCTCGACAACAACAGCGAAAACCGGGATCTTTATATCCAAGGCCATCCGTCCCTGAAAGGAAGAATGATTTTCACCAATTCAGCGCCGGGAACTCCTGAAGCAGCCGTTTTATTCAGAAACGATCCGGGTCCTGAGATCACCGGGCTGGTACAACAGGGATACATTGTCCGGACACGGGCCGATGCCGATACCATGGAAGCGAGGAAAGAAGATTATTCCAGGTTTGAAAAGGCGAAAGAAAGCGGGGCGCAGGTGATCACGACCGATTATTATCAGCCGAGTACACTGTTTAAGTCAGACTATAAAATCAGCTTTGATGACAACAGGTATGAAAGGAAAAATCCGGTAACCGGAAAATAGAACATTTTTTACGATTAGATTTATAATGGAAAAGGCTGCCGGATTACCGGCGGTCTTTTCTTATTTTTAAAACATAAATGGCGCAAACTTTTCGCAAATAATACAGGGAATTTAAATGATTCAGATATGACTTTCCGGGTTGACACTATGCTGATTTAAACACAAATGGCACAAATGTTCTTCACAAATGACACAGGGAATTTAAATCGATTCACATAGAGCTTTCTGGGTTGACATGATGCGGGTTTAAACACAAATGGCACAAATGTTTTTCACAAATAACACAGGAAATTTAAATGGATTCAGATATAGCTTTCTCGGTTGACATGATGCGGGTTTAAACACAGATGGCACAAATGTTTTTCACAAATAACACGGGAAATTTAAATGCAAATATCTTGGGAGATTAATTACAATCTTCTGATCTCCTGCTTTTCCAGATCGATTTCAAAATGGTCTGCCGGATCTCCGGAAGATAGCTGAGAAAGGATTTTAAAAACGGATTTTAATTGTATGATAAACGGATCCTCTGCCCTGCTGTTTCCATAGACTTCCTCCAGGAGCCTGTACTGTTTGCGCCTTTCTTTCGGGATATCATTTTTTGCCAGCTCATCCGCTGACTGGAATTTATACAGATCGAGCAGAAGATCTTCAACATTCCACCGCCTGAAAGCTTTAGCATCAATTCCTTTTTCCTTTAACTGCGCTTTGGTCTGAACCAGCAACAACAGCTCTTCCCCACTCATTTTTCCCGCTTTTCTCATAAAATCTTCCGGCCAGTCATTGGGGATCATCCGCAGGCGAACCAGCTCTTTCAGGTGAAACAGCATAAAATCGTGATAGGATTTCGTTTTCAGGATGTCTTTATTCCAGAGGATTTTTGTTTTGTCCTTCTGTAAAGTTTGATATTCCTTTTCATAAAGCGGGAACAATTCGTTAAAGTTTGGGACATCATGTAAAAGTTCGGTGGTGACTTCCATCCGATCAGGGGATTGGATGGTCAGGATTTTATACGCCGGGAGATAGGCCGCCAGTGAAGGTACCTGAACATTCACCAGCATGCGGTCACCGAATTTCCGGATGCCCGTATCGTTGATGTGCATATGCCCGGCAAAATGAACCGTCAGCCCTGCTTCTGCAAAGGCTTTGGCCACTTCTTCTTCCGGAACCCGTTCCAGCTGCCATTTCTTCTCACCCAGCAGGCTTTTGATTTCACCGGTGGCCCCGTCATTGAAATCGATCATCGGATAATGGGTAAAGGCAATTACCGTTTTACCGTTCTTTTTGGCTTCGGCGGTAACCTTTTTTACCCAGTCGATGAGGTGTTTTTTATGGGTTAAGATGTTATTGTATCCGATGCCTGCGCCTTTATAATTGGAGGGATTTCCGGGGTTTTCGTTCAAGTTTTTCGGGATGTAAGTGTTTCCGTCTATGGCCATTAGCCAGACTCCTTTTACCGGTTCAACCACATAACTCAGGTCCGGAACGGTGAATCCTTCTGCCACTTCATACATCCTTTTCGAATAGTCGGCGTCCTGTATTGCCTTTTCGTATGAATATCTGTTCTCCGGATTGAAAGCGAAAGGCGTGCTCCAGAACAGATCTTTCTTTTTCGGATAGAACCCGAAGTCTTTCAGTTCGTGCAGGATTTCCAGATACCCGGATTCAGCAATGTCCCGGGTAATGATTTCAGGATGGGTTTTCCCAATATTTTCCCGGCTGTAAATTCCCAGAGGATTTCCATCCTGCCCCAGAAAATCGTCTTTTCCGGCTTCATGGCGGAAGGGACCAACGGGATCATGGTTTCCGGTGGTGATATAAAAATCGATTCCGTACTGCTGATGATACCGGTCGAGGATCCGGTGCAACCCGCGGATGTTGTAAGCCTGCCCGTCATCTGAAAAATCACCGGGCATCGCTACGATCTTAATTCCTTTTGCTGCAATATCATCCAGTGCTTTCAGGAAAGCAAAATAGTTTTCGTTAAAAATCCGAGTCGAGTGCAGCTGCGAATCCATGGTCCTGAGGATCGTGGGTTTTCCCGTTCCGGGATTGGTAATCCCTTTAAAATCATTGTCTGAAAAGCTTCCGTACAGATCCTGGAAATGCACATCTGAAAGAAAAGCAATCCGTACCGGTTTTTGCTGCGCCGGAAACAGGGAAAAAGCCAGCACTAAAAATGAGAATATTCCTTTATTCATCCTAAAAAAAGACGAAAGTAAAGGAATATCCGGTGAATTGTTTTACGTAAAGTTTAAATCATTGTAAAGAAATTTAATTGTCTGCCAGTTCAGCTAACGCATTTTCGCCGCCGTAGGTTTCAACAATATGTGGAGTAGCGACTTTTAAGGTCTTTCCATTTTCAGGATGTGTTCCATAATTGGTAAAGAACTCAACGTGATTGTCACTTTTATCATACCAAACCTTATCCACCGCATTTTCAATCGTCAGCGTGTCCGGCCTGGTGATTTTTTTCTGATAAACAAATTTGTTCGGTTCCATAGGCACTACTTCAATCTGAGGACTTATGAAACTGCTGTCACTCGCGATATACCGGTCTTTATCCCAATACATATAGGGTTTTTCAGTTGCAGGCCTACCCCACATTGAAGAAAATCCAAAAACTGATTTTTTATCTTTAGAAAATACGACTCCGCCGGTTACAAGCAACACTAAAAAAGCCATTTCTACGATTCCTGGACCATTTTGCTTTAAAAAGGGAGGCAGTGTAAAAATTGGCTTATTGATTATAGTAATCATAATTTTAGAAATCGCTTGCTGAATTGTGTGTTCAATGGTTTTCCACCCAGCACAATATTCTCTAAAATTGTCATATCCTACATACCTGCTTAGATTATCCAAAATTGGCGTTTTTATTTTGTAATCTATATCATTCTCAACAATTGCCTTGTAGTAGTTCTCAAATGATTTATAACTCAGCGGTTCAAAATGATCTTCTAAAGTTCTCTCTAAATGTAATAGAATTCCATTAAATGAAGTTTCTGTAGTCGTACTGGAAGCTTTTTCATAAACTTCCTCTAATAGTCTCTTTCTCTCGGGTAAAAATTTTGACATATGTATGATTATTATTAATTCGAAATTATAAAGAATTCAATCAACATCATTACGGTTTTCCGCATGTCTCACCGAAAAAAACTTTCCAAAAACTTTCCAAAAACTTTCTAACCCTTGCCTTTCCATTCGCCGTTACTTTGCCATAGAAATCAGTGAGAAACAAACAATTAAAACAATAAACAAAACCAAAGTTACGAAACTGATTTCAAAAACTACCAGATAAAACGGAAGAAAATATCCGGGTTGGGAAGCAGATGTTTCTCTTCCGTTTTTGAAGGTCTACTTCCCAAAAAATTTAAGAAGCGCTTCGAAATTTTAACAGTGTACGGCTCGCGATAAATACTTCGTGAGAGGAAGAAAAACAATTTCAACTTCAAAATTTTTTTAAAAATGTTAGACTTAATATTGATGCTAATCGCTTTAGCATTCGGGAATAATAGTGCCAATACTCAATCATGTAACAACGATAATAACGGAACGGTAACCGTTCAGACTACCAATCCGGGAACGGGATTAGGAACTGATCCAGGAACTGGAACGGGAGGAGAAGGTGAGCCTGTGGGAGGAAACTCTGGGCAAACACCTCCGCCGGCACCTAAGCCATAATAATTTATTTTTACAGAGCAGATACCATAATCTGCTCTTTTTTATTTATTTTGCAATAAAAACAAATAACTATGAAATACGTGCTAATGATATTTTTATCCTTCCTAATATTTTCTTGTAGCCAACAAAACAAAAAGATAGTTGCTCGTGATAATGATAATTATAAAAAAGGAAGAATATGTAGGAATTCAAACTCAGTAGATTCCGCCTTTTACTATTACAATTTAGCTAAAAATGATTATTTAAAATCTAATGATTCAATAGGTGTAGCAAATTCTCTTGTTAATATGGCAGTTATTCAAACTAATAAAGGAGATTATTATGGAGGAATTGAGACGTCATTAGAAGCTAAAAGATTTCTTAAGCTTGAATCTGACAGTACTGTTAGAAGTACTTCTGCCGGTAATTACAATAATATGGCCATTGCATCACATTTCTTAAAAAATTATGATGATGCATTATCTTTCTATGTTAAAACACTCGAACTTTCTAATGATAATAAAAATAGATATACATATTACAATAATATAGGAGACGTACTTATAACATTAGGAAAATTTAAAAAAGCACAAGAATATTTAGAGAAAGCAATATATTCAACTGATAGTAATAATTATTCAAAGGCATTAAATAATCTTGCAAAAGCTAGATATCTTAATGATAAAGATTACAATCCATTACCCGAGTTTTATAAAGCTCTTGAAATTAGAATAAAAAACAATGATTATACAGGCCAAAATTCGAGCTATGAAACGTTATCAGAATTTTTCATGAAGAAAGATACAAAACTATCTTTGTTCTTCGCAGAGAAAATGCTTAAAGTTGCAGAAAATAATAACAGTTATACTGATCAGATCATTGCTTTAAGAAAAATAATAGAGTTAGATCCTAAGAATTACTTACTCAATTTTAAAAAGTTTGTTCATATAAATTCAGACATTCAAAATACCAGGAATAAAGCAAAGAATCAATTCGCAATTGTAAGATATGACGTAGAACAAAAAAATGCTGAAAATCAAAGATTAGAAGAAAGAAATTTTAGACAAGCGATTGGTATTGGGTCTTTAATAATAGCCTTGATAATCGGTGTTTTCTGGTACAAAAGAAGAAAAAAAAGGCTTCAGCAGGAAAAAGAACTCGAAGTCAAAAACACCCAGCTTAAAATGTCTAAAAAGGTGCATGATGTGGTGGCCAATGGGATTTACCAGGTGATGGCGAAGATTGAAAACCAGGAAGATTTTGACCGGAACAAGGCTTTGGACGAACTGGAATTCGTGTATGAAAAATCACGGGACCTGTCTTATGAAAAAGCGGGGGAGGAAAAAGAATTCAGCCAGGAAATTTCGGAGCTTATTGCCGGATTTAATAATGCAACGGTGAAAACCTTTACGGCAGGCAATGATCCTTCGGTCTGGGAAAAAGTTTCTCCGGAAGTGAAAGATGAGGTCTACCAGATGATCCGTGAGCTGATGGTCAATATGAAAAAGCATAGCCAGGCCAGCCATGTCGCGGTTAAATTTGAAAAGACTGCCGAGACGGTTGAAATCCAGTACAAAGACAACGGTGTGGGAATTTCCGGCGATCTTATTTATAAAAATGGCTTACGGAATACGGCTTCCCGTATTGAAGCCATCGGCGGGACGATTATTTTTGACACGAAAATTGAAAAAGGGTTGAAAGTAAATCTTTCCTTCCCTGCTTCGTAACCGTTTTGTTATGTTTAAAAAAGTACTAATCGTTGAAGACCAGGAAGTCGCCAACCTGGGAATCACACAAACCTTAGAAGGATTATCCATTTCCCATTTTGAATTTGTAACCCATTGTGATGAAGCCCTGCAAAGGCTGAAAACCGCAGCCGCAGAACATAAACCCTACGACCTGCTGATTGCCGACCTTTCTTTTGAAAAGGACCATGTCCGCCAAAACCTGAAAAACGGGCAGGAACTGATCCGGGAAGCCCGAAAGGTACAACCCGAACTTAAAGTAGTTGTGTTCTCCGTGGAAAAGCGGGCTAAGAAAATAGACGATCTTTATAAAATCTACCAGATCGACGGCTTTGTAAGCAAGGCCCGAAATGACGCGAAAGAGCTCAGGAATACGATCCGGAGGGTTTTCGAAGGAGAAACCGTTATCTCCCAGGATATTTTAAATGCCATCCGGAACATTCCTTATGAACTTGATGCCTATGATCTCAAACTGCTGGAACTGCTTGCCAAAGGTTCCAGGCAAAACGAAATTCAGACCTATCTGAAAGAACATCAGATGCAGCCGTACAGCATCCGCTCAATTGAAAAAAGACTGAACGAGCTTCGCGATAACTTCGGTGCAAAAAATAACATCGAAATGATTGTCATCTGTAAGGATATCGGCCTGATTTGATTTTAAAAGCCGGAATTACCTGTTTTTTTGCTGTTTTTACGAGAACCCGTAATGTCGGAATGATAAATGCATCTACTTTTGAGGTCTTAAACCTATATTTTAACTAAACCGTATAACCATGTTTAAAAAAATTTTAATTGCCGAAGATCACGAAAGCATCAACATTTCCGTCCAGAAAACCCTGGAGGATCTGAATATTCCAAAGGTAGATTATGTATATTACTGCGATGATGCAATCGGGAAAATCCGGAAAGCCCTGCGGGAAGAGCAGCCGTACGACCTGCTGATTACCGATCTCTATTATGAAGAAGACCACCATACCCAGGACCTTAAAGATGGTAAAGAACTTATTGAAAAAGCAAGAGAGCTGCAGCCCGGCCTAAAAGTGATCGTCTTCTCCGCCGAACGCAAGACCGGTGTCATCGAAAACCTTTTTTCCGACTATCACATCAACGGCTATGTGGGAAAAGCCAGGAACGATTCCAAAGATTTAAAAAAAGCCATCGCTTCCGTATACATCGGCGAAGATTATCTCTCCTTTGAGCTCAAACAGGAAATGAAGAAATTCAATAATTATGAATTTTCCACCTACGATATCGTGATCGTTTCCCTGCTCTCCAAAGGCGTGTTGCAAAAAAACATTCCGGGCCATCTCGAAGAAAAGAGCATCCGGCCCTCCAGTCTCAGCAGCGTGGAAAAAAGACTCAACAGCCTGAAAGAAGACCTCAGCGTCAACAGCAACGAGCAGCTGGTCGCTTTCTGCAAGGATCTCGGGATCATTTAACTTATTTATTTTGTTTACAGCCTTTCAAGTTTTTTGAAAGGTTTTTTTATTTTTTGCCGGTTTTACGGTTTTCCGTAAAAATTTTTCATTGGAGGGTGATACTTTTGGAGTGTAAAACAAAACAATCATGGAATACAAAGTAATACCTTTTGTTGCAACAGTGAACCCAAACAATATGAGTTCCAAAAATATTGCAGAGCAATTAGATCAATTAGTAAAAACCCATACTGAGGATGGATGGGAATATGTAAGGCTTGAAAGCGTATCTACCTACGTCCAGCCGGTGGAGGGCTGCTTTGGAAATACGGAAAAATCCGGTTACATGACTTCCTTTCAAATGGTCGTATTCAGTAGAATAGAAGATGAAAAATCTGCTGCTTCTTCTAATTAAAATGTATTGGCGGATCATTCCACCGTCAAAAAGAAGAAAATGTATTTTCAGAACAAGCTGTTCAAAATATGTATATGAGAAAACAACAGCAGATGGATTTGTTTCAGGACTAAAAGCATTGAAATACCGCTTCCAAAACTGCAGATCCGGAGCCTGTATCATCGGAAATCCGACAGGAGAAACCTATATTATCCTGCCGAATCAACAGATTCTGAACGAATCAGAAATTTCAGAACGATTTATTAAAAATAAAAATCAATAACCATGGGAAAATTTGTCATTACCCGAAGAGTAAACAACGAATATCAGTTTAACCTGAAAGCCGGAAACGGAGAAATTATTTTAACGAGCGAAGGCTATGTTCAGAAAGGATCATGCCACAAAGGAATTGAATCAGTAAGAATCAATTCACAGGATGACTCCCGATACGATAAAAGAACGGCCATCAACGGGAAATTGTATTTTGTTTTAAAAGCAAGGAACGGCGAAATTATCGGAAAAAGCCAGCTGTACGGTTCGAAATCCGGCCTGGAAAGTGGAATTGCAGCCGTAAAGTACAATGCACACACCGCAGAAATCATTGATGAAACTGTAAAAACCAATGAATATGGATCTTAAAATTAAACTTGAGCAGCTGCATCAGAGAGTGGTTGGTCTGAAAGACCAGATCGGAACGGAAGAAGCCACCAAAAATGCATTTGTATTGCCTTTTATCCAAATTTTAGGCTATGACATCTTCAATCCTACGGAAGTTGTTCCTGAGCACGTCTGTGATATCGGGACCAAAAAAGGAGAAAAAGTGGATTATGTGATCCGGCACAACGATGCTCCGATATTCATTATTGAATGCAAGCACTGGAAAGAAAGTGCCGATGCCCACAATTCCCAGCTTCACCGTTATTATCATGTTTCGAAAACCCGGTTTGGTGTGCTGACCAACGGCATTGTCTATAATTTCTACACCGATCTGGAAAAACCGAATATCATGGATGAAAAGCCATTTTTCACCATTAATATCGAAGACATTAAAGACAGTTCGATTAAGATCCTGGAGAAGTTCACCAAAAAAGATTACAATCTTGAAGAGATTCTGGATTCTGCAGAAGCGTTAAAATACATCAAAGCGATCCGCAAGGAATTTGAAAAGGAAATAGAGAACCCTTCCGATGAAATAGTTAAACTGCTGGTCAGCCGTTTTTTCGAAAAATCAATTACGGCTAACCGGATGGTAACTTTTAAAGAGTATACGAAAAAAGCCCTTACAACATCAATTAATGAGTCCATCAGCTTTAGGCTGAAGTCCGCTCTAAGCATTAATGAACAGATCGAAAAGCAGGACGATACGGTAAAAACACAGCAGCCGGTTGATGAAAATAACGAATCGAAAATCGTAACTACCGAAGAGGAACTGGAGGGCTTCCAGATTGTAAAAGCGATTTTGCGGGAGAAAATTCCTTCTGCCAGGATTGCCTACCGCGATACCCTATCGTATTTCGGGATTCTGCTGGATGACAATAACCGGAAACCACTCTGCAGGCTCCATTTCAATACAAATAATAAATACCTGGAAACCTTCCATAACGGAAAGGAAGCCGGCGAAAAAATCCTGCTGGGTAGCCTGGATGAAATTTATAATTACCGTGATAAACTCCTGATGACCCTTGAGAACTATAACTAAACCGATAACCATGAAAAAACTAATACCCTTCATCATAATTACCTTCAATGTTTTCATTTTAAATTCTTGTTTTAAAGCCAACGACAATGTAGGGCATGACGGTAGATGTACCGGCTCTGCTTATTGTTCTGCCTGCTCCAACTGTTCGCGATGCGGACATTGCAGCAGTGGAGGATCCTGCGGAGTCTGCGGTGGAGGATCTTCCGGAAGCAATTCGTCTTCCGGGAGTTCTTCCAAAAAAAGCAGGTCTAAAAAACACAAAACCTCAAAAGCAAAATCCAACATACCGCCAAAAGTTCGTATTGATAAGATAGATATCAATATCAATTCTAATAACAGATACTTTACAGGAGTTGCGGCAGTCAGAATCTACGAAAAACCTTTGGACAAATCGAAGACTGTAGCCATTGTAACCAAAAATACCAGGCTGATCCGGCTTGAACAGAAAGGAGAATGGTTTAAGGTGAAGGTAGAGTCGAGCAGGAAAATAGGATATGTTAAGCGTAAGGATGTAAAATAATCAAAAACAAATATCATGAACTTAAAGAAATTTTTAAACGAAGAGCAGGACCCACAAGCTGTCGAAAAGCTTCTGGGAAGGATCAACAGCCTGCTGACTTCGCAGGAAACAGTAGAATATATTGCGGTTCAGAAGAAACCGATCCTCAATTTTTCTCCCGAATGTATTGCACTTACCAACAGAAGAATCATTTTCTGCAGACCGAGAACCTTCGGGTTATCAATGGATTTCCAGGATTACCGATGGGTAGAGGTCTTAGACTGCCACATTAAAGAAGGAATTGTTGGCTCCACCTTTATGATGAAAACCACAAAAAACTTCACCAATATGGTGGATTATCTTCCAAAAAATCAGGCCAGAAAACTTTATCAGTTCGCACAGGAAGTAGAAGAAAGAATGCACGGAGTGAGAAGAGAAAAAAGCCTGGAAACCCTCAGGGCCTCCGCCGGAGGGGTGACGGTAAACAATGCCACTCCGATTATCACTCAGCCACAGCAATTTCAGCAGGAGAACAAACCTTTATTGATTGAAAATGAAGACCCCTTTGCGTTATTGCAGAAATTAAAAGATTTAAAGGAGAACGAAATAATTTCTTCTGAAGAATTTGAAACAAAAAAGAACGAAATCTTATCAAGAGTTTAAGTTATGAAATCAAAATCTACCACCGTTTTACTTACCTTTTTCTTAGGAGGATTAGGCATTCACAGATTTTATTTAGGACAGAATGGTATGGGAATACTTTATCTGGTATTTTGCTGGACTTTTATTCCTGCATTTATTGCACTTATTGATTTTTTTGTGTTCCTTTTTATGTCTGAATACCGTTTTAATAACAAATATAACCTTAAAACAGGATTTTAATCACATCATGAAACCATTTCTCACCTTCTGTGCGCTGTGTTGTTTCATTGGTATTTTCAAGCTTCCTATCGAATATTATACTTTTCTAAGAATTCTCGTTTCCGCCGGAGCTTTATTGGTTTTATACCATACAATAACGTCGAGGCAGCCTTATTTCAGTATTGTATTTCTTGTCATCCTCATTCTTTTCAATCCTGTTTTCCCGATCTATCTCTACCGGAAAGGCATCTGGATTCCGATTGATACCATAACGGGGATTCTGTTTCTGCTGATCAATTTCATTGAGAAACAGGTACCTGAAAAAGAAGAGGAAATAACCGAAGAAACACAGGAACATGCATTACCGATACATCAGCGAGCTGTTTCCAGAGACAGAATTATCAATCCTAAAAAACTAAGAGAACAATAACCCTATGGAAAACAATCAGATAACGGAAAACCTTAAGGCCCATTTTTTAAGACTGTACCAAATGGCGGTCTGCGATGATGATTTCAGCGCACTGGAATTGAAAATGCTCTACAGATGTGCCGAAGATAGAGGGATTTCTCCTAAAAACCTGGATGAAATTCTGATGAACCCGATCAATTTAAAATCATGGGTACCACAGACCATTGAAGAAAAAGTGGATTATCTCTATGATCTTACCGCCATGATCTGGGCAGACGGCACGGTTTCCCCAAATGAATATTCTGCCCTACAGAAATATGTGGTTATGTTCGGATTCCTGGAAGAAAATGCAACAGCTATTGTAGACTATCTTATTGAAGCTGTAAAAACCGGAAAAAACAAAAGTGAAATTATATACGAACTTAAAAACTAAGCATTATGGATACATCCAACATAAAAAATTTATTCCGGCTGAAGCCGGCTCCTGCAGAACCAGCAGAGGAAGAGCTTCCCAAAGCCGAAGTAAAACCTGATGATGAATCTCTTGAAGAAAGCAGGAGAAGAACCTATCATGAATCAGGATACCGTGACAGTTCGCGTACCAGCGGAAACCATTCTACCCTTTCCATCTGCCTGGATGCGGTATATTCCAAATTCCAGAACGAAGAAAAAGAAATGGTCGAAAAGCAGCAGAAGCTGAAAGAATCTTACGTTAACGAACAGAAAAACAGGGAAACGGAAATCAAGGCATTAACGGTCTCACAAGAAACCCGGGAGGAACAGCTGAAAACCAAGAACACAGAAATTGAAAACCATCAGCATACCATTGAAGACTTAAAAGCTGAAATCCTTGATCTGCCCAGAAATCCGGAAAAATATAATGTGAAAGCAGCGAGGGGAGCTTCTGCCAAATTCTGGATCGGTACGATTCTTCTGATTCCCATCACGTTATACCTGGCTACTTTTTATATATCAACTTCATATTCAGCTTTTTTCAAAAGTTTTGATGCAAAAAGTACGGTTATCCAAAGTGTATTGGATGCCAATGCCTGGATGAAAGCATGGAATGATGGTTTTATTGAAGTGGCATTCGTCACCCTGATTCCGTTTGTTTTTTTAGGACTGGGATTTCTGATTCATATGTTCGGAGAAAATAAAACGAAAATCAACTATATAAAGCTTGCTTTGTTGTTTATCGTAACCTTTATTTTCGATGCTATTTTGGCCTATGAAATCGAGTCAAAACTATACGAATTGAATAAGACTTTTGAATCTCCTCCCTTCGATCTAAAAATAGCTTTTACGAAGATTCAGTTTTGGGGAATTATCTTCGCAGGATTCATTGTATATATCATTTGGGGGCTTGTTTTCGATTTTGTTATGAAGGAGCACCGGGAAAAAGACAGGATTAAAAACGAGCAGGAAATCCGGCAGAAAAAAGTGGAATTCTTTCAGGAAAAGATCAACACATTAAAAAAAGAAATTGAAGAGATTATATCCAATATCGGGAATACCAAGGAAGTCATCATTAAAACCAGTGGCAGAATCGAAGAACTGCAGAACATCATAGACGGCGTTATTATTCCTACCAAAGATTATAAACTCTATGCTTCGGAATATGTGCAGGGCTGGATTACATTTATCGGAGAAAAAATTGCCGTTTCCAAAACGGAAAAGCAAACCATGATCGACAGCTGTATCGAAACCTACACAACCAATCTGGAAACCGTCGGAGCCAATTCGGATAATCAGAACCTGGTTTATTTATCATTCCTTTAATCTATCTTATGAAAAAAATAATTTACCTATTTGTACTTATTTGTTTGGTTTCTTGCTGTAAAGATGGCGAGCCTGGTGGTAATAAAGACTCGATAGCAGTTGTAATTCCTGACCTAAACAATATTAACATCAGCATTCTAATTGATTTATCAGACAGGATAGATCCCTCCACCAACCCTAATCCTACGATGCCGTATTTTCAAAGGGATACCGAATACATCAAAGCCATCGAGAAAGGATTTCTCAACCATATAAAATCAAAAAAGATCATCACGTATGACGATCAGATGCAGGTATTTTTCAATCCGGAGCCTTCCGATCCTAAAATCAATAACTTCACGAAAGAACTAAAGGTTTCTTTTGATAAAAATACGTCGAAAGAATATTTTGCATCCGTTGAAAAAAAGTATTCCGAAATTCCATCATATATTTATCAATCAGCCATTAAAGACGGAAATTATGTAGGCTCCGACATCTGGGAATTTTTTAAAAACAAAGTAAAAGATTATTGTATAAAAGACGATAAAAGGAATATTCTTTTCATTCTCACCGATGGATATATGTATTATGAGAATACGAAGTTTGCAGAAGAAAATAAAACTTCTTATCTGACCGGAAAATTAATAAAATCTAATAATCTCAATACTTCGGATTTCAAAAACACCATAGAGAAGAACAAATACGGCTTTGTAAAGGCAAACGATAATCTGAGCAACCTTGAGGTAGTCGTCTTAGGCATTAACCCTGAAAAAGGCAACCCTTTTGAAGAAGCCGTCATCAAAGAATATTGGGAGAACTGGTTTAAAGAAATGAAAATCAAAAGCTATCAGATCAAATCGGCTGACCTGCCTTCCAATCTGGAACCGATTATTCTGAAAGCGATAATGGGGAAATGAAGATAGCTTACATATTTAGATTAAAATCAGCAACCCTTGGAAGTAAGCGTATTTCTGCTTTTTTATTAACTTGCAGGCTTTAAAATAATCATGACGAATCATTCCCTTGTTTCTAATCCAAAAAAGAGCATAATAGTAGAATTCCCTTTAGATAGAATAAGGGAAAGTGTTAAAAACATCTCATTGCTTGATCATAAATATGAGCTTGGTCAGCAAGATGATGTTTTTAACCAGTATATATTTAAAGCGAGTGAATTTTTAAGTTGGGGAGCCGTTATTCTTATCAATTTAAGCTCTATTTCGGAAAATAAAACTGAAATAAGCATCGAAGTGATGAGAAATTATGGTGCTTTTGATTCTTCTGTGGAAGTTCAAGATGCAAATAGACACCTTATTAACGTTGTAAACTATATTTCTCGCTTAACAGCACTGTCTTCCCAAGAAATTGTAGAAATGAGAACGCGGCTGCAACAGGCTGAGGCAGAAAGGGAACGTGAAAAAAGGAAAAAATCAGAGGAAAGAGCAGAAAGAATTGAAGATATGAAAGTAAGATTTCGTCGGAAAAACAAAACGGCTGCTGCTGTTCTGGCTTTATTTTTGGGATTTGCTGGGGCACACCGAATCTATCTGGGGCAACGCACCAAAGGATATATCAGTGCTTTCTTTTTTTGGACTTTAATACCCTCAGTAATTGGCATTATAGATTTTTTTTCCTTCATCTTCATGTCTCAAGCGAAATTTGATGCCAGATACAATCCGGAAAATATTCTGAAGTAAAAAGCGAAGAACAACCCTTCGCTTTTTTTATTTTCTCAGCATCTCCGTGTGCGGGATGTTGTCTTCCAGATACTTTTTCCCGGTATCTTCAAATCCGAATCCGCCGTAGAACCGAAGCAGGTAATCCTGTGCGGAAATCCGGATTTCCGAAGTACGGAAACGGTTTTCGATGGTTTGTACCGCGTAGGCAATCAGCTGTTTTCCCAGGTTCTTGCCTCTCGCTTTTTCGGTGGTTAAAACCCTTCCGATGGATGCTTCGTTATACTTGATGCCTCTATCGAAAATCCGGCAGTTGGCCAGCACTTCCCCATCTTCTTCCGCCCAGAGGTGAACGGCTTTCTGGTCGTAATCGTCCAGATCCGGATACGGGCAGTTCTGCTCTACGACAAAAACATCCACCCTGGCTTTGATAACAGCATACAGCTCGGGAACCGTAAATTCGTCGAACGTTTTTATTTTCCAGATTATCTTACTCATCGAAGCTTACACTGTTATTGGCCAGGAATTCATTGGTCTTCTGGATAAAATTCAGGATTTCGTCGCAGCCTTGTTTCTTTTCAGCTGAAGTAACATAAATTTCCGGCAGGTCTTCCCAGGTTTTATGCAGTTCCGCTTTATATTGTTCCACGTTTTGTATGGCCGTATTCGGTTTCAGCTTGTCCACTTTCGTGAAAACAATCGAAAAAGGCACCCCGCTTTCCCCGCACCACTGGATGAATTCCAGATCGATTGGCTGAGGTTTGTGACGGGAATCCACCAGCACGAAAAGGTTAACCAGGTTTCTTCGGTTTAAGATATAGTTGGTAATCAGCTTTTCGAAATCCTTCCGGATTGATTTGGAAACCTTGGCATAGCCGTAACCCGGCAAATCGGTCAGGTACCAGTTTTCATTAACTAAAAAATGATTGATGAGCTGCGTTTTTCCGGGAGTCCCTGAAGTTTTTGCCAGATCCTTATGGTTCATCATCGCATTGATCAACGAAGATTTCCCTACATTCGACCTCCCGATAAAGGCATATTCCGGCATGTTGGGTTCCGGACATTCCTGCCATTTTCCGCTGCTTTTTACAAACGTTGCTGTTTTAATAACCATTTCTTTGCATATTTTAATTCGTCAAATATCGTAATAAAAAAAACGACATAAAAACTTAAGTTGTAGTCAGGGAAATTTTTAGCCTTAACGAAAATGGTTATTTACAGATCGCTTCAGCTGAAGAAGTTGTCTTAAAAGTTTAGGCAGTCTCTTCTTTGTAACAAAATAAACAAGTAATTTTTTATGCTCCGGCGGAGCAATATCTGTGTAGAAAAAATAATAGAATATGGCAAGCACGCCGTCGGTGCTATGATAAGATAGAACTCCTTCGGAGTTCCGGTATTACAAGATGCTGATGTAGGTCTACACAGGTGTTGCCCCTACGGAGCAAATTAAGTGATCATTTCACGCGCTATGCTGTAAAATTAGTATAGAAATAAATCTGAAAAAAGTTTTAAGAAAAAAGACTGTCTTTTTTGACAGCCTCTTTATAAATTTTCATATAAGTATCAAGAAATCTCATACATTATCGCGGAGATCTTACATTCCGGCCATAAAAAATAGGAAGCAACAACTTACCTCCTATTTAATTTAAATTTTATCTTTCAGCCAGATGTACAGAATCTCGTTGAATTCATCCGGCTTTTCCATCATCGCTGCGTGGCCGCATTGATCGATCCAGAACAGTTCCGAATCTGGAATAAACTTATGCATGTCTTCAGCCACTTCAGGCGGTGTTACATTGTCGTTTCTCCCCCAGATCAGGCAGGTCGGCGTTTTGATCTTCGGCAGGTCGTTCAGCATATTATGCTTGATGGCGCTTCTGGCCAGCATCACGGTCTTTATCCCTTTCATCCGGTCGTTCACTACCGCAAAAACCTCGTCTACAAGATCTTCGGTAGCTACGGCAGGATTGTAAAATACCTCCTCCGTTTTTTTTCTGATATAGGAACGGTCGTTCTTTCTCGGAAAACTGTCCCCGAAAGTCCTTTCATAAAGACCCGAACTTCCCGTAAGTACAAGATTTTTCACCAGATCCGGCCTTGCCAGCGTCAGGATAAGCCCCACATGGCCGCCCATTGAGTTCCCGACAATTGTTGCAGGACCTTTCACATGGGTTTCCAGGAATTTGGCAATATACTTTGCCAAAGTCGTAAGATTGGTATTAAGCACCGGCAACTCGTAGATCGGCAGCTGGGGAACATAGACTTTGAATCCCCTGTCCGAAAAAAAATCTACCATCTTATCGAAATTGCTTAACCCACCCATTAAACCGTGCAGCAGCACCAATGGATGTCCTTCTCCCGCCTCTATAAAGGTATATTTCTTTTCTTTTTTTGTACTAAATATCATAAAATGCCTTAATAAAGCCTTGCAAAAATACAAATTAAACCTCAAAAATATTTTGAATACTCTAATTTAAAATAAAAATAACATACCAAACCCGTTTTTCCTCACTTTTTTGTGAAACTCTTTTGTATGGGCCAAATAATACCTCCTACAACCTTCATTATATCAGAATATTAAACCTCTGAAATTAAATCTTTAATAAAACTTATTAACATTAAGGCAAAAAGTGGTAAAAAGTGGGAGGATTTAGAAATTATTATATAAATTTGTCCCAAATGAAAAGTTTCATTGGGACATATGAGTGTAAAATTGACGACAAAGGCCGGTTAAAAGTTCCCTCTTCTTTAATCAAACAGATGGAGAACTTCGACGATAAGGCGTTTGTAGTCAAAAGATCCGTGTTCCAGTCCTGCCTGGAAGTTTACCCTATGAATGCGTGGGATAAAATGATGAGCAAGATCAATAAACTGAATCGTTTTGTGAAAAAGAATGCCGATTTCATCAGAATGTTTACGGCAGGAGTAAAAACGGTAGAACTGGATAATGCAGGAAGGCTGCAGATCTCAAAAGACCTAACGGTTTTCGCCGGTCTTCATAAAGACATCGTGATTACCGGAGCAGGAGAACTCTTTGAGATCTGGGATAAAGAAGCGTATGAAAAGGTAATTTCCATAGACGAAGCCGATTTTGCCAGCCTGGCTGAAGATGTCATGGGCTCTTTAGATGAAGAATAACTGCCGGATAAGGCGATAAAAAAAACACACCTTAAGCATGTATCATAACCCCGTTTTGTTGAAGCAGAGTGTTGATGATTTGGTAACGAATCCGGACGGAATCTATGTAGACTGTACTTTTGGTGGCGGAGGCCACTCAAGAGAAATTTTGAGCCGGCTTTCGGATAAAGGAAAACTGTTCAGTTTTGACCAGGACCTTGATGCGTTGAAAAATGCCATTGACGATCCGCGGTTTACGCTGATCAATCAGAATTTCCGTTTTCTGGAAAATTCACTGCTGATCTACGGGATTTCCCAGGTAGACGGAGTTCTGGCCGATCTGGGTGTTTCCTCCCATCAGTTTGATGAAGCCGACAGAGGGTTCTCCACCAGGAGCAATGCCCCGCTGGACATGCGGATGAATGTGATGCAGGGCCTTGATGCCAAAAGGGTGATCAACGATTACGATGAAGAGCAGCTTGCCGATATATTTTATTATTACGGCGAACTGAGGGAAGCGAGGAAACTGGCGAGGGACATTGTTCATCACCGGAAAATAAAGAGCATCAACACTACGGAAGACCTGAAAAAGCTGTTCAGCTACCTTCCGCCGCATAAAGTGAATAAATTTTATGCCCAGCTGTTCCAGGCAATCCGGATTGAGGTGAACCAGGAGCTGGAAGTTTTAAAAGAGATGCTTGTTCAGGCCTATAATGTTTTAAAACCTGAAGGGAGACTGGTGGTCATTTCCTACCATTCCCTGGAAGACAGGCTGGTGAAAAGATTTTTGAAAAACGGAATGTTCGAGGGAGAACCCGAAAGAGACATTTACGGAAATTATAAAAAAGCATTCGAACTGGTAAAGAGCAAAGCGATCGTTCCCGACGAGAGCGAGATCGAAGAAAACTCAAGAGCCAGAAGTGCTAAAATGAGAACAGGCATTAAAGTGTAAAAAGTAAATGGTGAATCGTCAATGGAGAATTTAAATTGATGAGCCACCAGGAATCGGGATTGATTGATGATCCTCCATTCCCCTCCGATGAAGGGGTGGCGAAAATTCAAAGAATTTTGGAGGGGAGGTTAAAAAGAATAATTTAATAACAAACCAGACAAAGTCTGTGGCAAAAAGAGCAACAACAAATCGTCCTCAGAAGAAACTGACTTTTATAGACATTATAAAAGGCAATTTCCTGAACCGTGACGAGGTTAAAATACATTACAGGTATTTCCTGCTTTTGTTTGTCCTGATGATGGCAATGATTTACACCAACCATCTCGTTAATAAGAAAATTAAAATCGTAAACGCGCTAAAAGAAGAGACGGAAGAATACAAATCGCGGAACGCTTACGCACAGAGTAAGCTGATTAAAGTAAAAATGGAATCGGAACTGGGGAAGGAAGTAGCACGGGATTCTCTGATGACCTTGGAAAACCACCCTCATAAATTGCTAATAAAACTGGACAGTGCAGATGCAAAAGCAAAATGAATACGACAACAAGCGTAAGAAAACATTACGTTGGGGCTACCTCTTTGCAGTGGTGGCTTTGTGCGTATTTACCCTTTTCCTTGCCAGGATCGTCATTCTTCAGAATACCAACGTCCAGGAAATCAAAGACGATTACATCAACAAAAACTACCGCGAAGCAACTTTAAAAGCCGCCAGGGGAAACCTTTTTGCTTCCGACGGATCCATCCTCGCCACCACCGTCATGCGTTATGACATCTACCTGGATTTCAAAACGATGAAGGACACGGTATACACCAACAACATCGGTGCGTTGAGTGATTCTTTAAGCAAAATGTTCGGGAAGCCGAGAGGCGAATTCAGAAAGAAATTTGATGAACAGCGAAAAAAGAAAAACCAGTATTATACCCTGGTGAAAGGCCTGGATTTCGACCAATACGACAGAATCCGTAAGTTCCCGATATTCAAGAAGGGGAAAAACAAAGGCGGTTTTATTGTAGACAGAAACTATAAACGGGAACTTGCTACGACAGAAATCGGGGCCGGAACCATCGGAATGGATGACGGCGTACACACTGCCGGGCTTGAAGGTGCCTTCTCAAAATATTTAAGGGGAACAGACGGAAAAAGACTGGAACAGCGGATCAACTCCTCCCAATGGAAACCTATCGATTTCTGGAAAGTTCAGGAACCGATTGACGGTGAAGACGTTTATACGACTTTAGACCTTCGGATTCAGGATATTGCCCATTCCGCCTTACAGAAACAACTGATTAATTTCGAGGCAAAGCACGGCACCGTGATTGTGATGGAAGTGGCCACCGGGAAGGTCCGTGCCATGGTCAACCTGAGAAAAACCGACGAAGGCGACTACGTAGATTCTTATAACTATGCCCTGAAAGACAATATCGAGCCGGGCTCCACTTTCAAAACCATTTCGCTTCTTGCAGCAATGGATGACGGCTTTATCGACGAAAACACAACGGTAGATGTAGGAAACGGCGTCTGGGTATATGCCAAGCAGCGAATTTCAGACGGCCACGGTCACGGGGTATATGACATCAGTGACGTATTGGCGAAATCCAGCAACGTAGGTTCGGCAAAACTCATCACGAAATATTACGCCGAAAAGCCCCAGATTTTCCTGGATCACCTGAAACGCTGGAAACTTTTCGATAAAATGGATATCGAGCTTCCAGGGATTACCAAACCCAGGTTTGTAACCCCCGAAAGCAAAAGATGGAATCCTGCCGCCCTGGCATCGCTTGCCTACGGATATGCCTCCAATATCAATTTATTGCAACTGGCTACTTTCTATAACGGAGTTGCCAACAACGGTAAAATGCTGAAGCCTCTTTTTATTGATAAAATTATGAAAGACGGCAAGGTATCCTATACCGCCAAACCTGAAGTAATGGTCAGCAAAATGGCTTCCGAGAAAGCCATCAGAATGATGACCCACGCGCTTACCAAAGCCGTTGAAAAAGGTACCGGGAAAAGTATTTTTACCCCTAACCTGAAAATGGCCGGGAAAACGGGAACGGCAAGATTTGAATACTGGCTGCCCGGCCCGATGAAGTACCGCGCCTCATTCGCCGGCTTCTACCCTGCTGATAATCCGAAGTATACCTGCTATGTGATGATCAGCGAACCGAATACGGCCAAAGGATTTTACGGAGCAACCGTTGCCGCACCGGTGTTCAAGGAAATTGCAGGAAAGACCTTCCTAAAGACCCCGCAGAATGTTGAAAAAGAAATGCTGGTCGACAAGAAAGTAAACCTTAATAAAATGGTTGAACCGAATGTAAAGGTTGCCGTAAACCATAAGCAGATGCCCAATGTCGTCGGACTGATCGGGAAAAATGTAATTCCTCAGCTGGAAAACCTCGGATACCGGGTAGATTTCAAAGGCGTCGGAAGAATTACGGAACAGTTCCCGACCGAAGGCACCACCATCAGCAAAAACCAGAGGATTTATTTATCCCTGCAGAATTAAAAAAGGTTTCCGAAGGAACGATAAAGCATAGGATAAAAAAAAATAGAATATTAAAAGATAAAGCATAAGATACATGCAGCTAAATGAATTATTAAATAGAATCCCGGTACTGGAAATTCTTGGCTCTGACAGCCGGGAAGTTGCCGAACCGGTTTTCGACAGCAGAAAGGTGACGGAAAACTCTTTGTACATTGCCATGAGAGGGACCGTGGTGGACGGACATTCATTTATTGCAGCATCAGTGGAAAAAGGGGCAAAAGCCATTATCTGTGAAGAATTCCCTGAAAATCCGGATGAAAACATCACCTATGTGAAAGTGAAAGATTCATCCAAAGCTTTAGGACAGCTGGCTTCCAACTTTTACGGAAACCCTTCCGAAAAACTAAAACTGATCGGAGTTACGGGAACCAACGGGAAAACGTCGGTATCCACTTTGTTATTTGATGTTTTTAAAAATCTAGGCTATGACTCCGCTTTATTGTCTACGGTTGAAATCAGGATTGCCGATCAGGTGATTCCCGCAACCCACACGACACCGGATGTGATCACCATTAATAAAATCCTCGCCCAGGCTGTGGAGGAAGGCTGTGAATTTGCTTTTATGGAAGTAAGCTCCCACGGCATTGCCCAAAACAGAATCGAAGGGCTTCATTTTTCAATCGCCGGTTTTACCAACCTTACCCATGACCATCTGGATTATCATAAAACGTTCGACGAATATCTGAAAACAAAGAAAAGGTTTTTTGACGGATTAAGCAGTACCGCTGTTGCCATTACCAATGTCGATGATAAAAACGGGAATGTCATGCTCCAGAATACAAAGGCTGTTAAGAAATCTTATGCCCTGAAAACCATGGCTGATTATCACGGGAAACTGCTGGAAGTGGATTTCAACGGGATGCTGCTGAACTTCAACGGAAAAGAATTCTGGACCACTCTCACGGGAAAATTCAACGTATACAACCTATTGCTGGTGTTTGGAATCGCTTCTGAACTCGGCTTCGAACAGGAAGAAATCCTTCAGGCGATCAGTCAGCTGAAAAGGGTTGCCGGAAGATTCGAAACCTTTAAATCCGATGGCGGGATTTTCTTCATCGTCGATTATGCCCATACCCCGGATGCCCTGGAAAACATTCTGGACAGCATCAATGATATCCGGACCAAAAATGAAAGATTGATTACCGTATTTGGTTGTGGCGGCGACAGGGACCACACCAAAAGACCGGAAATGGGAAATATTGCTACGAAAAAATCAACGTTGGCCATCATCACGTCAGACAATCCGAGAACGGAAGACCCGGCAGCCATTATCAAAGAAATTGAAGCGGGTGTTGAACCTCAGAACTTCAGCAAATATACTTCAATCCCCGACAGGAAAGAAGCCATCAAAATGGCCATCAAATTTGCAGAACCGAAAGACATTGTTCTCGTCGCCGGAAAAGGACACGAAAACTATCAGGAAATCAATGGGGTAAAGCATCATTTTGATGATAAGGAAACCATCAGCGAGCTGTGGAAATTAATGAGTAAATAAATCAGATAAAAACTTATTAAAACTTAAACTAGAAGAACCCATGCTGTATTACTTATATGAATATTTAACCCACCACGGCATCCATGTTCCAGGACTTGGACTGCTGAGATACATCTCGTTCCGTGCCGGAATGGCGGTTCTGTTTTCCCTCACCATCGCTTTGGTATTCGGTAAAAGAATCATCAACTACCTGCGGGCTAAGCAGATGGGCGAACTGGTTCGTGATCTGGGATTGGACGGACAAAAGCAGAAAGAAGGGACACCGACCATGGGAGGACTGATCATCATTCTGGCAACCCTGATTCCCGTGCTGCTATTCACAAGAATTACCAACGTATACATTGTTCTTCTGATTGTGTCGGTCATCTGGATGGGCGCGATCGGTTTTCTGGATGATTATTTAAAGAAAATCAAAAAAAACAAAGACGGCCTCAGCGGCAAATTCAAAATTGTAGGCCAGGTCGGATTAGGATTAATCGTAGGGGTAACTATGTACTTTCATCCTGATGTAACGGTGAAAAGAAAATATTCGGATGCGAAGGTTGTGAACAGGAATAATGTGGAACAGAACTTTATGCCTACCGAAAAAATCACCGTTTCAACCGTTCCTTTTGCTAAAAATAACGAATTCGATTACAGCGGAATGCTGTTTTGGATGAATGATAAAGACGCCCACGAATGGGCCTGGGTGGTCTTCATCCCGATCGTCATCTTCATTGTAACCGCTGTATCAAACGGAGCCAATATCACCGACGGGATCGACGGACTCGCCGCAGGAACCAGTACTGTTATCCTATTGGCGCTTGGGTTGTTCGCCTACCTCTCCGGGAACATCATTTTTGCAGATTATCTGAATATCATGTTCCTTCCCAACATGGGGGAAACCACCATTTTTGTCGTAGCCATGGTAGGAGCCGTGATCGGATTTTTCTGGTACAATACCTACCCTGCCCAGGTTTTTATGGGCGATACCGGAAGTCTGATGCTGGGCGGCGTGATTGCCGTGCTGGCGATTATTCTAAGGAAAGAACTGATGATTCCTGTGCTGTGCGGAATTTTCTTAATTGAAAATATTTCCGTGATGCTCCAGGTAATCGTCTTCAAATATAGAAAAAGAAAATTCGGGCTGGAATATGCCCAGAACAACAGATTGTTCAGAATGTCCCCTTTACATCACCATTATCAGAAGGGCGGCTTTCATGAGAGCAAAATAGTAAACCGAATGATCATCATCGGGGTAATGCTGGCCATTGTCTGCCTGATAACCCTGAAGATGAGATAAAATTAATTTAAAAACTGAATGATCATCAAAATCATTCAGTCATTAAATCAAAATAATATGAAAATAGTTGTTTTAGGAGGAGGAGAAAGCGGTTGCGGGGCGGCCTACCTGGCGAAAAAGAAAGGCATGGAGGTCTTTCTTTCGGACAAAGGTGCCATCAAAGACAATTACAGGCAGTTTCTTACCGACCATGAAATTGAATTTGAAGAAGGAAGCCATGATGAAGATAGGATTCTGGATGCAGACTGGATCGTGAAAAGCCCGGGCATTCCAAAGAAGGCTGAAATGATCAAGAAAATTCATGAAAAAGGAATCAGGCTGTCTTCAGAGATTGAATTTGCTTCGGAATTTACCGATGCCAAAATCATTGCGATTACCGGAAGCAACGGAAAAACAACCACCACTTCCCTGATCTATTACATCCTGAAAAATGACGGATTAAAGGTAGGTCTGGGCGGAAACATCGGCTACAGCTTTGCTAAGCAGGTGGCCGACGAAAACCATGAATATTATGTGTTGGAAGTAAGTTCCTTCCAATTGGATGACATCCAGAATTTCAGGCCGTATATTTCTTTATTGCTGAATTTGTCGCAGGATCACCTGGATCAGTACAATTACAACTATGAGGAATATGCACTGGCCAAATTCAGGATTACTGAAAACCAGGAAAATGATAATTTTTTCATCTACAATAAAGATGATGAAATGAGCAAAAATATTCTTGAAAAATTAGAAATAAAGGCTAAAATGATTCCTTTTTCTACCAAAGAACACCTGGCAGAAGGAGGTTTTATCAATGAAGATAAAATAGAGGTTAAGCTAAAAGATGAGTTCTCCATGAAAATTGATGAATTGTCCCTTTTAGGAAACCATAACGTAGCGAATAGTTTAGCGGCTTCCATCGCAGGTAAAATCCTGGAGATCAACAATGACAGCATCAGAAACTCACTGATGACTTTCCAGGCGGTGGAGCACAGATTGGAGCTGGTGACTGAAATTGACGGCGTCAAGTATATCAACGACAGCAAGGCAACCAATGTAAATGCCACCTATTACGCGTTGGAAAGCATGAAAACCCCTACCGTATGGATTGTCGGAGGACTGGATAAAGGAAACGACTACACCGAAATTGAAGAATTAGTCAAAAGAAAAGTAAAGGCCATCGTCTGCCTGGGAATTGATAACGACAAGATTATCAACTTCTTTAAAGACAAAAAAGAATTTATTTATGATACCTCCAGCATGGAAAAAGCGGTGGAAATTGCGAAATCGCTGGCCAAAAAAGGCGATACGGTTCTGCTGTCTCCCTGCTGTGCAAGCTTTGATTTATTTAAAAGCTATGAAGACCGGGGCCATCAGTTTAAAGAGCAGGTAACAAAAGAAATCCGCTAACCAACCATAGCGAACACGAATTATGAACGGACAGGACACAGAAAGCAGATTTGAATTTCTAAAGGGCGATAAAGTACTTTGGATGGTCATTCTTGTGATCTCCATTTTCTCTATTTTCCCTGTATACTCCGCCAGTTCGAATCTTGAATATATTGTAAATAACGGGACCACCACCGGCCACGTCATCAAACATATGTTCTTTGTAGTCCTAGGCCTTGGAATCATGAGGGTAGTCGGAATGGTCAAATACGAATACATCGGGAAGCTCAGCAGCATTCTGCTCGGCTTAATGGTTGTTTTACTGATCGTTACCATGTTTACCGGGCAGACCATCGACGGGGCAAGTGCTTCCCGCTGGCTAAAAATTCCGGGAACCCCCATTTCTTTCCAGCCTTCCTCGTTCGCATTCCTGATGCTGATTATTTATCTCTGCCGGTATCTCACCAAGAAAATTACCCGCGAGCGGCTTCCTATAGAAAATATCATGTACATTTTCGGGCCGATCCTGCTTGTTTTTGTATTGGTGGCAAAAGACAACGGTTCCACCGCCTTAATGATCCTGATGGTATCCGTAGTGGTGCTGGTCATCGGACAGCTGCACTGGAAATACATTGCCGGATTTATTTCCGCTTCATTCATCGCCATCGTATTGTTTTTACTGGTTGCTTTAAATACCAACCTCATCGGCGGAAACCGGGTTCATACCTGGATGAGCCGGATCGAAACCTTTACCTCGAGCAAAGCCAAAAGCGCTGATGTAGATGATGAAAGCGTAAAAGCCAAAAATTACCAGGTGATGCAGGCCAAAGCCGCCATCGTTCACGGAGGAATTACCGGAATGGGTCCCGGGAAAAGTGCTTTAAAGCAAATGCTTCCCCAATCTGCCTCCGATTTTATTTTCGCGGTGATTGTTGAAGAATACGGCGTTATCGGAGCGGTATTTTTAGTCAGCCTGTATTTAATCATGATCATCCGGATTGTGATGATCGCCAGCAAAATGCCTGCGTTTTTCGGATCCTTGCTGGTGCTGAGCCTTGGGGTGATGATTTTTGTACAGCTTTCGGTGAATATTGCCGTTGCCGTCAATTTGATTCCGGTAACCGGTCAGCCATTGCCGCTGATCAGTTACGGAGGAACCTCAATGCTCGTAACCTATCTGCAGCTGGGAATTATCCTCAATATCAGCTCCAGGATTCAGATTTACGACGAAGAAGGAATGGGTAAAAAACAGAGCATTGCCGAAATCAATGATATTGCTTAAAAAATAAAATAAGAAACAGACTTCAAAATGGATAATCATTCAGCCAATAGCCAGCAGCCAAAAACCATCCGAATTTTATTATCGGGCGGAGGAACGGGAGGTCATATCTTTCCCGCTATTGCTATTGCCGATGAGATCAGAAAAAGATATCCGGATGCTGAGTTTTTGTTTATCGGGGCGAACGGTAAAATGGAAATGGAGAAAGTTCCGCAGGCAGGTTACCGTATCGAAGGAATCGACATCGCCGGAATCAACCGTGGCAATATGCTGTCGAATTTAGGTTTGCCTTTTAAGATTTTAAAAAGCCTGTCCCGATCAAAAAAAATCATTAAAAATTTCAATCCGGATTTCGCTATCGGAACCGGAGGTTTTGCCAGCGGACCGGCCCTGTATGAAGCCAGCAAACTGGGCATCCCGATTTTCATTCAGGAGCAGAATGCCCACGCCGGGGTTACAAATAAGATTTTAAGCAAAAAAGCAAAAGCCGTATTTACCGCTTATCCGAAAGTGGAAGGCTTCCCGGCTGAAAAAATAAAGTTCCTGGGCAACCCGATCCGTGAAAACATTGTTTCCGGGATGCAGGACAGCGCTCAGGCTAAAGAAAAGATGGGTCTCGACAAAGATAAACTGACGATTCTATCAGTCGGCGGTTCTTTAGGATCAAGAACCCTGAACAACGGATGGAAAGATAACCTGGAACATCTGAAAGAAAAAGGCTACCAGCTGATCTGGCAGACCGGAAAACTCGACTACAGCGAATTATCTTCCGGCCTTCAGCTTCCGGCTTCCATTCAACTGAAAGAATTTATTAAGGAGATGGAAACCGCCTATTCCGCAGCGGATGTGATTGTTTCCCGGGCAGGAGCCATTGCCATTTCAGAACTGGCCGTAGCCCAGAAACCGGTCTTGCTAGTTCCTTTCCCGTTTGCAGCGGAAGACCACCAGACCAAAAACGCCATTAACCTGGTGGAAAAAAATGCGGCTAGAATAGTAAAAGACACCGAGATGAAAGCTCAGTTCTGGCATACGCTTTCAGAAATTTGTGAAAACGAAGGTTTAAGAAAAGAAATGTCCGAAAACCTCAGCTACTTTTCTAAGCCACACGCAGCAAAAGAGATTGTGGATGAGATCTTTAAAGCAATACATATTAAATAAGCTGTGTACTAAAAATAGTATGATAACAGATGTTACAAGCCTGTAAAAAGGTAATAAAAAGAAAGGTTATTAAGATTTAAAATATAAAATGAACAGTTTAAAAACATATCAGAATTTTTACTTCGTCGGCATCGGAGGGATCGGGATGAGTGCGCTGGCACGGTATTTCCATGCTTCGGGCAAAAAAGTTTTGGGCTATGATAAGACCAATACCAAACTGACGCAGACGCTGATGAACGAAGGAATCGATATTGTTTTTGAAGATGTTATTGACGAAAAAATTACCTCGCTTCAGAAAGAAGATACATTGGTGATTTATACACCCGCCATTAAGGTTTTGGGTATTTTGGATTATTTTAACGGCCATCAGTTTGAAGTATTGAAGCGCGCAAAGGTATTAGGGCTGATTACGGAAAGCACCGACTGTATTGCCGTTGCCGGAACTCACGGAAAAACAACTACTTCTACGCTGGTTTCTTACCTGTGCAAAGAAGCAGATCTGCCTTTTTCATGTTTCCTGGGAGGAATTTCCGAGAATTTTAAATCGAATTTCCTGTATAACGGTTCACAATATTCTGTAGTGGAAGCCGATGAATACGACCGAAGTTTCCTGAACCTTTCACCGGATTGGGCCGTGATTACTTCTACCGATGCCGATCACCTGGATATTTACGGTGATAAAAATACCATTGAAGAAGGTTTCAGGCAGTTTGCCGCCCTGGTTCCGGATGATAAGCAACTGTTTGTGCGCAAAGGAATCGAAATCGGAAGACCTTCGCTGACGTACGCCGTCAATGAAGAAGCCGACTATTACTCGGATAACCTGAGAATGGAGGGAGACAAAATCTATTTTGACTTTCATACCCCAGCTGAAACCGTTAAAGATTTTATCTGGGAAGTTCCGGGAATCCACAATGTTGAAAATGCAACCGTGGCCCTGGCCATTCTTCACAATTTAGGCGTGGATTTCGAAACCCTGAAAAAAGCGATTGTCAATTTCAAGGGAATCAAAAGAAGATACACCAAACACCGGTATCCGAACGGTAAAATTTACATCGACGATTATGCACACCACCCGACGGAAATCAATGCCGTACTGGGATCGATCCGGACGTTTTACCCTGAAAAGAAATTACTGGTGGTTTTCCAGCCGCACCTCTTCAGCAGAACGAGGGATTTTGCCGACGGCTTTGCCGAAAGCCTGAGCCATGCAGACGAATTAATCTTGCTGGATATCTACCCGGCAAGAGAACTTCAGGAAAATTTTGAAGAAATTACTTCCGATTGGTTGTTAAAAAAAGTAACTTTAGATAAAAAGGAAGTTTCAACCTTAGGTGAAGCTTTCAATACCATAAAAGAAAAAGATTTTGATATCCTCCTCACCGTAGGCGCCGGAAACATCGATATCCTGTACGACCCTGTCTGTGAGTGGATGGCAGAGATAAATAATTAAACGCAACGAGCGTAACGAGTTTTTTAAAAATATAATTAATTTCGTTCGCAAAGGTGTTTCACTCAGCAAATGATAGCCAAATATCATTTCAGAGTAAATTAAAAACACAAAGATGACAGAAAATGAAATATCAAACATGGTTTTTGATGTCGGGATGAAAGTGCATCGAAGACTTGGGGTCGGGCTGTATGAAAATGTATATGAACAGTGCCTGATTTATGAATTGAGAAATTGCGGACTCAATATTGAACGTCAGAAAGACATCAGTATCAATTATGACGGATTGGTGATTGAGAAAGCATTTAGAGTAGATTTATTAATTGAAAATAAAGTAATTATAGAAATAAAAGCAGTTCCGGAAATCAGTAAATATCATTTTTCCAACTGCTCAATTATTTAAGGATTACAGAAATGAAATTAGGAATGATTTTAAATTTTCATTCCCCCTTATTTAAAGACGGAGTAAAAAGAGTAGCAAACAAATTATAGAACAAAAAGTTGCTACCAGATAAGAAATAAATTAAGATTATAAAAATATTTTCAGCTATCATTTGCTGAGTGAAACGCCTTCGCGAACGGAAAATAATACACAATGTAAAAGACAAATCTTTGCGAACTCAGCGTTAAAAAATGAAAAATTATAAAATAGGAAGTTGCTACCAAATAGAAAGAAAATTAAGATTATAAAATATTTTCAGCTGCCATTTGCTGAGTGAAACGCCTTCGCGAACGGAAAGTAATACACAATGTAAAAAGACAAGCCTTTGCGAACCCAGCGTTAAAAAAATAAAAAAATGAAAAACAAATACAGAATTTTAAAAATTGCCATCACCGTAATCCTTCTTGGGTTTCTGTTGAGTTTCTCTTTAAAGAAATTCAGCGGTCAGGAGATTACGGACAATCAGATTTCTGTAAAAATGAATGAAAAAACCCCGGTATATTTTATCGATGAAAAAGACATCCGTGAGATCGTAAAAAAGGAAAATCCTTCCGGTAAAGTGGGCGACCTGGATATTCCGGCGCTGGAGAAAAAAATCAATAATCTTCCGGCGGTAGACAGTGCCAATGTCTATCTTAATTTAAACGGCAAACTAAACCTCGATATCAAGCAGCGGGTTCCGGTATTCAGACTTAATAAAGAAGGAAGGGACTTTTATGTGGATGAAAAGGGAGTGGAATTCCCGATCTCGAAAACCTATTCGCATCCCTGCATGCTGGTGACCGGAAATGTAAAGAAGGACGAATATGAAAAGCTGGCGGAACTGGTGGAGAAAATCGATAAAGATGATTTCAGCAGAAAATACTTTATCGGAATATCAAAAGACCGGAACGGCAACTATAATCTTCTGACCAGCGAAAGCAATTACAAAGTGGAAATCGGAGACCTGGACAACATCGATTTTAAAGTGAAAGGCTTTAAAACCTTTGTGGAAAAATACCTCGTGTATCAGGATCCTGAAAAGTACAGCAGGGTCTCCGTAAAATACCAGAACCAGATTGTCACTACGCTGAATCCTTATTTTAAAGAAAATGACAGTATTCTGCAAGCCGGCAACAAAGAACTGGCAAAAGCACCGTTACCGGCCGTACGAAAAACAGAAGCCCAACCTAAACCGACGAATAGCCAGAAAACAACTTCCACGGTAATAAAAGCCAGGGAAAATATAAAAAAGAAAACAATAACCAAGCCCAGAGAAACCAAAAAAACAGAGAACAAACCCACGGCAGCAAAACCGAAGAAAAAGGCCACCGTTAAAATAGAATAAAAAATCAAATCGATATAAAAAATGGAAAATCAAGAGTATTCAGTAGGTCTGGACATCGGGACAACAAAAATTGTCGCGATCGTCGGAAGGAGGAATGCACACGGGAAAATAGAAATTCTCGGTGTAGGAAAGGCGAAAAGTCTTGGGGTTCACAAAGGGATTGTGAATAATATTTCGCAGACCATTAATTCAATTAAGGCTGCAGTGTCAGAGGCACAGTCCAGTGCAGGCGTTCCGATCCGTAAGGTTACGGTGGGAATTGCAGGAAAACACATCCGTTCTCTGCAGCACTCGGATTATATTATGCGTGAGCACCCCGACAAGTTTATTACAGATGACGACATTGAAGCATTAAAAGACCAGGTCAAGAAGCTGGTCATGCTTCCCGGTGAAGAAATTATCCATGTTCTTCCCCAGGAATATAAAGTGGATTCCGAAGGCGAAATTCAGGAGCCTGTCGGGATGCACGGCAAACGTCTGGAAGCCAATTTCCATGTGGTGGTCGGGCAGATGGGCAGCATCCGCAACATTGCGAGATGCGTCCGTGAAGCAGGATTGGAAATGGAGGCGCTTACCCTGGAACCGCTGGCATCGTCAGAAGCGGTTTTGACCAAAGAAGAAAAAGAGGCCGGTGTGGCCATTGTAGATATTGGTGGCGGAACTACGGATATTGCGATCTTTAAAGATAATATCATCCGTCATACCTGTGTAATCCCTTATGGCGGCGGCATCATTACGGAAGACATCAAAGAAGGATGCTCCATCATTGAAAAGCATGCCGAACAGCTGAAAGTGAAATTCGGTTCTGCGGTTCCGGAACTGGAAAAAGACAGTACCTATGTTACGATTCCCGGACTTCACGGAAGGCCGGACAAAGAAATTTCTTTAAAGACCCTGGCCCAGATCATCAATGCGCGGGTCGAAGAAATTCTTGAAATGGTAAATACCGAACTAAAGGCATACGGCGCCTTTGAACAGAAGAAGAAACTGATTGCGGGAATCGTCCTGACAGGGGGCGGATCCAACCTCAAACACCTTCGTCAGCTTGCCAATTATACCACCGGTTTCGACAGCCGGATTGGTTTTGCAAATGAGTATGTTGCGAATGATAAAAATCAGTATCTTAAAGGCCCGGAATTTGCTACTTCGATCGGGTTATTGATGGAAAGTTTAAAGATCCGCGACAAAAAACAGAATGCCGAAGCGCAGCAGCCTGTGGAAGAGGAAGTTATACCACAACCAAAGGCAGATACGGTAGCTGTCCCGGCAGAACCTGTACCGCAGGTACAGCAGCCGGAGGCTGTAATGCCAGTGGAAACGGTGAACGAGCAGCAGCAGAAAAGGGCAGCAAAACTCACTTTCGGGCAGTCGCTGATGGAAAAAGTGAAAAAATTTTTTGAAGAAGTAGAGTAAATTATAAATGAGAAGTGATAAGATGTGAATGATGCCTCAATTATCATGAATCGATTATTAATTATTAAAAAGAAAAGTTATGGAAAATATAGGTACACAGGGGTTTTCGTTTGATTTGCCAAAGGGAAATTCGTCGATCATCAAGGTAATCGGTGTAGGAGGCGGTGGAAACAATGCACTCAAGCACATGTACGAGAAAGGAATTCACGGAGTGGATTTCGTGATATGCAACACAGACGCTCAGACTTTAGATAATAATCCGGTTGCCAACAAAGTACAGTTGGGAACTACCATTACGGAAGGCCTCGGTGCCGGAGCTGACCCTGAAGTAGGAGAAAAATCCGCGATCGAAAGCATTGAAGATATTAAAGCAGCCATGGGCCAGAATACCAAGATGGTGTTCATCACAGCCGGGATGGGCGGTGGTACCGGAACCGGTGCCGCTCCTGTAATTGCCAAAGTCGCAAAAGACATGGGCATTCTTACAGTAGGAATCGTTACCGTTCCTTTCAGCTTTGAAGGTAAAAGAAGGCTGGAACAGGCGGAAAACGGCCTTGATAAATTAAGAAATAATGTTGACTCACTGATTGTCATCAATAACGATAAATTAAGACAGCAATTCGGAAACCTTGGCTTTAAGCAGGGGTTCTCGAAAGCCGATGAGGTTTTAACCAACGCCGCGAAAGGAATGGCGGAAGTAATTACCGGGTATTTTGATGTAAACATCGACTTTAGAGATGCCAAATCCGTGCTGCAGAACTCCGGAACGGCTCTGATGTCTACCGGAATCGCTTCCGGTGAAAATAAGGCCGAAGAAGCCGTAAGAAAGGCACTGGATTCTCCGTTGCTGAACGATAATAAGATTACCGGAGCCAAAAATGTGCTTTTGCTGATCAGAAGTGGTGCAGAAGAGGTAACGATGGACGAAATCGGGGTAATTATGGATCATATCCAGAAAGAAGCAGGACATACGGCCGATATTATTTTCGGGGTAGGTGCTGATGAAGAACTGGGGGATTCCGTAAGTGTTCTTGTGATTGCCACAGGTTTTTCAAATGACAACAAGAAATTTGCAGGACCAACAGAAAAGATCAAGATCAGCCTGAACGACAGCCTGGAGTCTCCGAAAGAATCGCCTTTTAAAACAAGAGACGAGAGGGCGTCTTCTCCTGATAACAGCTATGATTTCGGTGGAAAAAGCCTTTTCAGACTGGATGACGAAGACAGCGATATGCCGCAGTTCGGAAGCACGGTTACTGAAAAAAAAATGACTATTGGCAGCGAAGAGACTAAAACTGAAATAAAATTCTTTGATAAAGAGGAAGATACGGATAATGCGGCCCACCAATGGAGAGATGAAGAAGAACAGGAGTCTTTCAGCCTGTTTTCCGGGGATGAGGAAGCCGAAGATCCGAATGATCTGGAAATTGAATCTTTTACCTTCGATTTCGACAGCAAAAAAGACGAGCCGCAGCAAAGCCATTCTTTCAGCAACTCTTATGCTGAGGAAAAGCCGGTGGAGTTCAGCTTTTTCGTAAACGAACCGAAAAACGAACCGAAATCTGATTATGGTCAGCCAAAAGCGGAATTTACGACTTCAAATGAAGTGAACCAGCTAACGGAAGAACCGCTTCAGAAAGTGGAACATTTCTTCCAGCACCTGAAAGAAGAGCCGGTGGTTGAAAATAAAACGGAAACCCCTGCTCAGAAACCAGCTGAGGAAGAGTTTACTTTCGTGAATAAAACGGTGGACCAGGAAAGGGTAATGGAAAGAAGAAACAAACTGAAAGAGTTCAATTCCCGCTACCAGAGCTTTGACAGCTCCAGCGAGTTTGAATCGGTTCCCGCTTTCAAGAGAAAAAACATTTCAATTGAAGGAAATAATGCTTCGGACCAGAACATCAATACCTATCTGTCTGACAACAACGGAAACATGCAGATCAGAGAAAACCGGTTTTTGAATAAAGACGTAGACTAAAAAATATAACAATGTAGAAATGTACCAATGTAACAATATTTATCATTTCATTGGTAAACTGTTACATTGATACATTGTTAAATTAAAATCATGAGTTTAGAAAATACCATAAACGAAGCTATAAAAACAGCCATGAGAGCCAAAGACAAAGTGGCTCTGGATTCGCTTCGTGCCGTAAAATCCCAGATACAACTGTTGAAAACGGAAACCTTGGGCGCCGAAGTTTCGGGAGAGCAGGAAATCGCCATTCTTCAGAGAATGGTTAAACAGCGTAAGGATTCGCATGATCAGTTTGCTGCACAAGGCAGAAACGATCTTGCCGAAGTGGAAGAAGCACAGATGAAAATCATCGAGCAGTTCCTGCCAAAACAGCTTTCCGCAGAAGAACTGGAAACGGAAATGAAAAACATTATCGCTGAAACCGGCGCTGAATCCATGAAGGATTTAGGAAAGGTAATGGGAGCGGCATCAAAATCTTTAGCCGGAAAATCGGATGGCAAAAGCATTTCCGAGATGGCGAAGAAACTGCTTTCCTAATATTATCGGATGATTGATAAATGATAATCGATAAGTCGTTCATCATTTTAATCCTTTTATTTATTGTTGGATATTCAACCTTTGCATATCGATTTGATTAAAGAAGCCCGGAATTTTTAAGTTCCGGGCTTCATTTTGTGTTTCAGATCTTATTTAATCATCCTTTCATTATTCCTAATTCATCATCTAAATAAGACCGAGGGAAATGGTAAACATTTTTTTCATGGTCCATTGTTTTCAGAATCATTTCAAATTTACTAATATTTTAGCATTATTAACAAATTTAATTTACTGAATATTAATTATTATTATACGATTAATATTCAATGTATTTTATTTGACAAAAACACCGATAGTTTTTATATATTGATGAAAAGCGGGGAATTCCGTAAATTTGTACTTTACAAAAAACAAAAATATGTATCCACAAGATTTAGTAATGCCGATGAAGGCTGAACTTACAGATAAAGGCTTTGAGGATCTGACCACACCGGCTCAGGTAGAAGAAGCATTAAAACAATCAGGAACTACCCTTTTGGTGATCAATTCCGTATGCGGATGTGCGGCAGGAGCGGCAAGACCTGGCGTTGTTTATTCGTTGACAGGAGATAAGAAGCCTGATCATCTGACTACCGTTTTCGCAGGCTTTGATACAGAAGCTGTTGTTGAGGCCAGAAAACATTTGGCACCGTTCCCTCCGAGCTCTCCTTGTGTAGCACTTTTCAAAGACGGAGAATTGGTTCACATGCTGGAAAGACACCATATCGAAGGAAATCCTGCAGGAGCAATCGCTGCCAACCTTCAGGCTGCTTACGACGAGTACTGCTAAGAAAGAACTTTAAATATTAAACCGCTGCCGGTCGGCAGCGGTTTTTTTATCCCTGGATTTTCACGAATAACCATTTATCTGCCACACTTCTTTGTTGCCTTATATCATTCTGTAGGAAACGTGTAAAAACCCTCTAAAATTTGCATTTTTACCTCAGAAAAAATTCCCAGAAAATCCAAATATTGTTATATTTGTTGGAATGGCAACGAAAGCACTTTTCAATACGGTGGTCAATTGGTTTATCCGTCAGCGGATCGATCAGATTCAGAATTTCATGGACCATCCCATTGAGACACAGAACGGTATTTTATTTTCCCAGCTGTTCCATGCTGAAGATACGGAATACGGCAAGAAATATGGTTTTAATTCCATTTCGAGCTATCAGGACTTTAAAAATAAAGTTCCGATCGTTACCTATGAAGAAATGGAGCCGTATATTGAAAAAGCCAGACAGGGACAGAAGGACGTCAGCTGGCCCGGCTACATTAAGCATTTCGCCAAATCTTCCGGCACTACCAATGCCAAGAGCAAGTTTATCCCGATTTCGGCGGAAAGCCTGGAGTACTGCCATATGAAAGCAGGAAAGGACATGGTTTCCATTTATGCGAACAACCATCCCGAAAACCAGCTTTTCAACTATAAAAACCTGCGTCTGGGCGGAAGTTCCGAACTCTACGCCGACTTCAACACCAAATTCGGGGATTTATCGGCCATCCTGATTGACAATCTTCCGTTCTGGGTAGAAGTGACCACCACCCCGAGCAAGAAGGTTTCGTTGATGGGCGAATGGGAAAGCAAGCTCAAAGCCATCACTTCCGAAGTGAAAAATGAAGACGTCGGAAGCATCCTGGGCGTTCCCAGCTGGATGATGGTGCTTCTGCAACGCGTACTGAAAGAAACCGAATTCAATAACATTTCGGAATTATGGCCGAACCTGGAAGTATTCTTTCACGGCGGGATCAGTTTCAAGCCTTACCGCGAACAATACAAACAGATTATCGGGAAAAGTATCAATTACTACGAGATTTATAATGCATCCGAAGGCTTCTTCGGGATACAGGACCGGTCCAACAGCGATGAAATGCTCCTGATGCTGGATTACGGTATTTTCTACGAATTTATTCCCATGGACCAGTTCCATTCCTCCAATCCGAATGTTGTAAGTCTTGAAAATGTAGAGGTAGGAAAAAATTATGCGATGGTGATTACCACCAATGGCGGTTTATGGAGATACCTGATCGGAGATACCGTGGTATTTACTTCAACCAATCCTTTTAGAATTAAAATTACAGGACGGACGAAGCACTATATCAACGCTTTCGGAGAAGAGCTGATGATTACCAACGTGGAATCCGCGCTTACCAAAGCCTGTGAGGAAACCAACGCCGCCGTTTCCGACTTCACGGGAGCTCCTGTTTTCATGAGAGAAAATGAAAGCGGCGCCCATGAGTGGATTTTTGAATTCTGCAAAAAACCGGATGATCTGGAACGTTTTACGGATATTTTCGATGATCACCTGAAATCCATTAATTCGGATTATGAAGCGAAACGCTACAACAACATTACACTGAAAAGGCCGATCGTGCATATGGCAAAGCCCAACCTCTTCTATTGCTGGCTGGAATCCAAAGGAAAACTCGGGGGGCAGAATAAAGTCCCGAGACTGAGCAACGACCGGGAATATATCGATCCTTTGCTGGAGCTGAACCGGTAAAATAAAAAAACCGCAGCGAAATCTGCGGTTTTTCAATTAATTTTTTAAATCTTCTTTCAGTTTTCTGGCGCCTTCCTCTACTTTTGAGGCTCCTTTTGCTGCGGCATCTCTTACATCCTGGCCTGCCTTGTTAAGGTCTGCCTTCGCTTTATCTGCAGTCGCATCGATTTTGTTTTTCGCATCTTCTGCAGCATTATCGATTTTCTTTCCGGTTTCATCGATCTTCGCTTTGGTGTTTGCTTTTGCCTGGTTGATTTTCGCGGTATCTACGCCCAATCCCGTTTCGGTAGTCGTTGTAGTGGTTACCGTTCCGTCAGCGTTTTCCACCTGTTCTGTTTTAGAGGTTGATTTCGTGCAGGATACCACCACTGCGGCGATCATAAGTCCTGATAAAATGCTTTTTTTCATACGTATTGAAATTTTTAAAATGTATTCGGGTGTATTTATTGTGTTTTCGTTTCACCGGCCGTTGGTGTTTCGGCGGTTTTCGACTTATTTTTTTCTTCCGCTTTTCTTTGCTCTTCCGCTTTCTTATTTTCTTTGTCCAGCTCTTCTTTCAGCTTCTTTTCCTGCTCTTGGAGTTTCTGGGCTTCTTTCAGCGAATCCTGATATTTCTGGGAAGACATCCTGATCTGGCGGACCACATCAATGGAAGTGGCCCCATTGGAAAAAGAATCAATGGCCGCCGTATCATAATTTGCCTTTGGGCTGTCTGCCGGATACAGGTCTGCCGGTTCTTTTTTGGAACAGGATATCAGAAGGGCAGAAGAAATAAGTGCGGCAAAAAATAAATGTTTCATGGGAACTAATTTAACAGAAATTCTGCAATTACAGGATAATGATCCGACAATTGTACGGAATTATCTACTTTATAGCTTAAAGGGATAATGGATTTCGAGCTGAAGATATAATCAATCCTCAAAGGCACTTTATAATCGTGGAAACTGGAAGAATTGCCGTTTCCGGCTACTAAAAAAGCATCCTGAAGATCTTTCCCCAGATTATAATATTCATAGGAATTCGGGACTGAATTGAAGTCGCCCGCCAGAATCACGGGATACGGCGAAAGATCGACTGCTTTCCTGATCTTTTTGATCTGATCTTCATGCGCCTTGAAAGTCGGCGTCATGTGCGAAAGAAGGGTATTGATTTTACTCCCTTCTTTTCTCAGACCGTCAAATTTAAGCATGGATTTTTGCAACCGGAAAGGCTCTAAATATACATTGATGATCCGGATGATTTTTCCATTGATATCCACATCGGCATAAAAAGAATTCCCTCTCGATTTATCGGTAATCAGCTCTTCCTGCCTTACGATCTTATGTTTGGTCTTCAGAATCACCGAAGGGTATTTTACCATATCCTGTTTCAGGGCCCGGTTGGTATCTTTTTCTTGCACCAGAATGATATCGGCATCCTGGTCCATGATGTATTTCTTTACTTTTTCCCATCCCGATTCCCCGTATTTTACATTAAACGTAATCACCTTGATGTCTCTTATCGATTTTACATTTTCCGTCTTGGGAGTAAAATTGATCCATCTCCTGATGGGATTGTAGAATAGAAATATTCCCAGCACAAAAGCAATGGCAAATTTCTTCCTTTTAAAAATCCAGAACAGCGTAAAGATGATGTATAGGGAAATTAAATACGGAAAGCCCAGAGATAAGAGATTAAGGGCACTTAAAAGATTAGGCGGTACCCATGCGTTCCCTAAGGTACACAGCAGTAAAACAGCAATGGCAATATGGACAAACAACAAGATCTGACTCAGTTTCATAAAAACAGGATGAGGTACCGCGGCAATTTCTGCAAAAATCTTACCATGGCCAAAACTTTAACGGTTTTTATGATCACTCTTCAAGCCTGAAAGTCGCTGTCACCGGGAAATGATCGGAGATCTTCACGGAGCGGTCTACCGTATAACTGATGGGCCTGATTGATTTTGAAGCGAAAATATAATCAATCCGGATAGGAAATTTATAATCATGAAAGCTGGTGGCACTTCCCCGTCCGGCTTCCATAAAAACATCCTGCAGCCCTTCCGAAAGATGATAGTATTCATAGGAATTGGGAACGGAGTTAAAATCACCTGTCAGGATCACCGGATAAGGTGAGGCTTCCACGGCTTTTTTAATGGCATCTACCTGCTCCTGATGCATTTTAAAAGTAGGAATCAGTCTTTTAATGATATTCTTTATTTTTTCTTCGTCTTCCTGGTTGTTACCGTCAAGCTTGACCATGCTTTTATCAAATTTGAAAGGCTGGAGGTAAACCCCGATAAACCGGTATCTTTTTCCTTTGATTTCAATGTCGACCTGTAAAGCAGGATCATTGATCTGCTCGCTGTTGAGCTTTATAGATTGCCGGCCGATAATTTTGTATTTCGATAAAATTGTGATATTTCCATAGTTCGCCATCTCGTATCCTAAAGATCCGTATCCTGCTCCATCATCTTCCTGAAGAAGAATAACATCTGCCGCGGAGCTTCCCAAATAATTTTTTACCTCCGATCTTGCAGCCATTCCTGACCTTGTATTAAAAGACATCACTTTCAAATCAGGCGTCTCCTTTTTTACGGAAGAGTAATTGACCCATCTTAATACCGGATTAAAGAACAGCAATCCCAGAAAAAAGAAGACAAAAGCTCTCTTCTTCAAGCTGATGATCCAGAAAACGGTTAAGGCAATATAGCCGAGGATCAGTCCCGGAAAAGCCAGAGACAGCAGATTAAACCATGGGAAAACCCTTGGTGAAATATAGGCATTGAAGAGCATCCCCATCAAAAGCAGGAAAATGACTATGTAAAGTACGAAAAAAATAAGACGGATGATCTTCACAGGATTTTAATTGAATCTGTACAAACGCCTCTCCCATATTTTTGCCAGGATAAACCCCGCTATTGCTCCCCCGACATGCGCCAGATGAGCAACCCCTCCTCCATCTCCGGAAATTCCCAGATATATGGAGCCGATAATAACCACCGGTAAAACATATTTTACTTTTACAGGAATCGGAATAAACATAATGGCAATTTTTGCTTCCGGATACAGTGTGGCGAAAGCAGCTATAACTCCGAATATTGCCCCGGAAGCCCCAAGCATAGGAGTCCGCAAAGCCACATAAAGCTGTTGTGATAAAGCCTGTCCCTCTGCACTTGTTGCACTGATTTTCAGATCTCCCGAATAATCGATTGCTGATTTAGCATAAATTTCAGAGGCATTTAACCCCAATCCTTCAAGCCCTGATACGATTTGCTGTATCTCAATAAAATTCCACAGATTAAATAAGAAGAAAGCGCCCAAACCACTTATAAAATACAGGATAAGATATCTTTTTTCACCCAGACTCTGTTCCAGTATCGGTCCAAAACTGAATAAAGTGAACATATTGAATAAAATATGCATGATGCCAATACCATCTCCTATCTGGGCATGCATAAACATATGGGTAATAATCTGCCAGGATCTGAAATTCGGCGAAAACGGGTAAAATGCAGATAAGGTATTGTATAATTGTGGAAAAAGAAAATTGGATATTACATAAACGATAATGTTTATGATAATTATATTCCTTGTGATCGGAGGTATCGTATTAAACATCTTCTAAAATTTATTTTTAAAATCATTAAACGGAACCTCGAAAAAACATCTTTTCCCGTCCGGTAAAAATTCAGGGAAGCCCAGGGCCGTAAAGTCCCGGATCAGCTGTTCCGCATCTTTTTTATAGATAAAATCGAACCTGGATTTAGACTGCATTCTGCTCCATTGGTTCCGGTAGTGCTGCAAAAACTCGTCTTCCGACTTATATTCCAGGATATCGAAAAGGTTTTCCAGGAATTTCATCACCTGGGTTTCTTTCAGTCCTTCAGGTACGGCGTCGATCCTTAATACGCTTTCATGGGCAATACTCATTTCGAAGCCCAGTTCCGGAAGGTATTTTTTAATGGAGTCGTATTTCGCCTTCTCAATTTCATTCATATGGTATTCCAGCGAGAAAAGCAGGGAATGGCTGTTCGTAATCCCTTTTTTTGAAGGTTTCGTATGTTCCGAAACCCAGAGCCGGTGCATCCTTCCCAGATCAAGCATCAGGGTTTTATCACCCTTGTTGAACAGCCAGTATCCGTTTGGCAGCCGCATCAGGTCTTCATCGAAATCTTCATCTTCAAACAAATTGATTTTTGAAGGTTCTGCCGTGGAGATATTCTGATGGTACATTTCCGTAAGATTTCGGATTTCCGTATGGGTTACCTCACGCTCTTCCAGGAAAGGGTTATAATCCCGGTCTACAATGATTTCCGGCATTTTGATCACGGTATTTCCGCTGCCGTTGCTTTTACTTGGGAACGTTTGCATCATGTGGTCCAGCTCGGGATCCTTTTCAAAATCAAGGCTCGGGGAAACGTTATAGATTCCCAGCGACCTTTTAATGGTAGAACGCAGCAGGGCAAAAATCAGGTGCTCATCCTCGAATTTAACTTCCGTCTTCTGAGGATGGATATTCACGTCGATTTTCTCAGGATCAAGCTCCAGGAACAGGAAAAATGTCGGTACATAACCCGGCAGCAGCAGCCCTTCAAAAGCTTCCTGCACCGCCTTGTTGAAATAGGCACTTTTAAAATACCTTCCGTTTACGAAAAGGAACTGCTCGCCTCTTGTCTTTTTTGCCCCTTCCGGCTTTGCCACAAACCCATGAAGCCTGCACCAGATAATATCTTCTTTTATCGGAACCAGTTGCGGCTGTAATTTCCTTCCGAAAATATCCACAATACGCTGCATCTGGCTTCCTTTTCTTAATCTGAAAACTGCATCATCGTCATGGAACAGGGAGAATTCAAGACTTTCATGTGCCAGGGCAATGCGCTGGAATTCATCGATCACATGTCTGAATTCAACATTATTGTTTTTCAGGAATTTCCGTCTGGCCGGAACGTTGTAAAACAGATTCTTTACCAGAAAATTAGACCCGTCTGCCGTCTGCACCGGATCCTGAAACTGAAAGACTCCGCCTTCGATATAGATGTTTGTCCCGATGGTTGCGTCCGGCTGTTTGGTGCGTAATTCAACTTGAGAGACCGCAGCGATGGAAGCCAGCGCCTCCCCCCGGAACCCTTTGGTCATAATTTTAAAAATATCTTCCGTTCCCCTGATCTTTGAGGTGGCGTGCCTTTCAAAAGCCATCCGCGCATCGGTTTCAGACATTCCTTTACCGTTGTCGACAACCTGGATCAGGTTTTTTCCTGCATCCCGTATGATCAACTCAATTTTCGTGGCCCCTGCATCGATCGCATTCTCCAAAAGTTCTTTTACGATGGACGCCGGTCGCTGCACGACTTCTCCTGCCGCAATTTGGTTGGCCACATGATCCGGTAAAAGCTGAATAATATCTGACATAAAAACGTAAATCAACTTACAAAAATAGTCATTCAATTTAAGAATTAAAACTATAAAGGTCTGAATTAAAATTTAATTATCAACATTTTAACAACATGCCGGACAATCGCTCATGATATGAAAACCATGGTCACAGCTGCTTTTTCAAAACACAATCCCCCAATTGCACAGGGGCAATCAGAGGATTGATTCACAGCTAGTTTACACAAAATTAATACTGATATTGATATCTCTTAATTAACATTTCTTTTTTTCAGATGCCGTGTAGGTAACCGGCAGGGAAAATGTTATCAACAACTTTCCGCTTTTCTACTGTATAACACCTTCCTATTCGTCGAAAACGAGCTTTCTTTTCTTCTGTTTTTCAGGCATCTTAATTTCCGGGATTCCGTGGATTTTATGATACAGGGAAGCAATCATGTTCGGCTTTTTATAAATTTTACTGTACCGGTATCTGGTGTTGAAGTGTCTTACATGGATTTTATAGGCATCGTACCCGATTACCACCAACAGACACAGACTGATTACATAAAACACCCTGAATTCCAGATAATAATACGTCAGTCCTGAAAACACTGCTCCCAGTACATAGGAAACCATAATGCTCATCAGCAGCTTGGCTCTTGCCACCAGCTCGCCATTCTTTCTGAATTCTTTCTTTGTAAACATCGAAAACAAAATACCGAGATCGGTCGTCGTACCGGTAAGGTGGGTGGTCTTTACCGAGAAGTTGGAGATACTGGCCGTTAACCCGTTCTGCAAACCTGTGGCAAACAACATCAGCGCCACCAGCAATTCTGTTTCCTCAAGCGTCTTACGGTAATACAACTGTCCGTAAATCCCTACAAACAACAGACAAGCGATTTCCAGCAGCAATGGCATGGAGTGGGCAAAGTATTTGCTCTTTTTATTAAAAGTGATTACAATAAAATTCGAAACAAATCCTCCGAAAAAGAACAGGAAAATCCACAATCCTACGACAGCTACCTGCGACCAGTTTCCTTTGCTTATTTCTGCCGCGAAGATAGCGTAATGACCCGTTACGTTTGACGTAAACGAGAGAAATATCAGAAGCGAGGCGATGTTTATAGTACCTGCCGTAAAGGCAGTCAGCGTCCCCAATCTGATGTTGTCTCCCAACGTCCTGCTGTTACTATAATTCCTTAACATTTTTTAAAATTTTTAACGTTTAATTTAAGCTTCCACAAAGATCTCTGCCAGCCTTCCTTTTTCCGGAAGACGGTCCCGTACCTCAAAAGAAATTTCACAGGATTCCAGGTTTTTGCATTTTTTGATATAAGGAATCAGATCGAACTTACCTTTTCCCCTGCTTCTGATTGCCGGAGAATAATAAGCCTCTTCAATATTTTCAGCTTTCACATAATTGTTGAATGTTCTCTGGAAGCTGCCGGTGAAAATATCACAGACAATTTTATTAATAAGATGAGAATATTTATTTCTGATGATTCCGTAGGCATCGCAAAATTCATGCGGCCTCAGCTTATTAAAGATCGTACTTTTCGTATTGAACAGAAGATCCCGGATGGAATCTCCCATATCGTATCCCGAAACCAAAAGAATATTGTATTGATTCTGGTCTTCCGCAGCATCTTTCTCTTTCATGACTTTCTTTAAAATATTTAAAGATTCAAGAGAATAATCGGTGGCTATTAAAATCGTCTTGGTCATATTTTTAAGATTTAGGTTCGTTTATCTTTTTCGATAATACAAATCTAGACCGACCAAATTAAATTCCTTTTGGAACGGAATTAAAATGTGATTAAAGAGATTAAAATGCGATTAGAAAATGAGGGAAGCTGTTCAGGTTGGAAGAAGGAAGCTGGAGTCCGGAAGTTTTTTCCCGCTAAAAAATCACCCGGTTCTTTCGACTTTTTATATTTTACTTACTGACAATCCTTTAAATACTTTCCCTGTCCTCCGCGTGGGCATGATAAAAATTCGGGAACCGGAGCTGTACGGTAGTCCCCTGGTTTTCGTTCGAACTCACAATAAGCTCGCCCTGATGCATCCTTACAATATTTCTTGCCAGCGGAAGCCCGATGCCGTAGCCTTCATAATTTTTGGTATTGGAAGCCCGGAAAAAAGGATCATAAATTTTATTCATTTCCTCCCCGGGAATCCCGATTCCGTTGTCTTTCACAATAAGGTAAACATCCGTATCGGTTGCCCCCAACGATACTTTTACCTGCTGGAAGTCGGAATATTTGCAGCCGTTCTGGATAATGTTGGTCACTGCAAGATGAAGCAGCTGCTCGTTGCCCTGCACCTTCAGTTTTTTAGGATTATCCGGCAGCATGCTGATGTCCAGGTAAATATTATTTCTTAAATCGATTTTCCGAAGGGTTTCAATAACATCCCAAAGGAGCTGATCGATCCGTATGTTGTCCACTTTCTGGATTTTCCCGTCGAACCCGGTCTGGGCGATCATCAGCAGCGCTTTGATTTTCTTGTCTAATTTTTCCGCTTCATCCAGGATAATACCCAGTGTTTCTTTGTATTCTGCGTTGGTCCTTGAAATGGAAAGCGCAACATCCGCTTCTCCCATAATAGAGGTTAAAGGAGTCCGCAATTCATGCGATACGTTTCCGATCAGGTGGTTCTGGGTTTCAAAGGAAGTCTCGATACGGTTCAGCATCCCGTTAAAGGTATCGACAAGCTCATTCAGCTCTTTGTTGTCCGGCTGGGGCTCAAGCCGTAAATGGAGATTTTCGGAACTGATTTCCTTTACTTTATCCGTAATTTTTAAAATCGGCTTAAATAAGGTTTTAGACAGATAGAAAGAAAAAATCATACTGAAAAACAGCGAAAGGACGATACAGGTAATCAGTGTCCTTTTTAGAAACCCCAGGTAATAGACCACGTAATGGTTTTTAGCCGAGGCAATGGCGATATAATCTTTATCGTCATGTCTGAAAGTCTGTCCAATATAGTAAAACTCCTTATCGTTGTAATTGGATTCCCCTTTTTTAACAATACTTTTAAAGAAATAAGCCGGAATATGGATTTCGTTGGAAATTTTCTGAAAATTGGAATCCGTTGGAATGGCAAAAACATAGTCCCGCTCCATCGGAAGCTCTTCATCATTCAGTCCGTTGAGGATATAGTTTTCCGGCAGATCCAGGTCGTCTTTTCCTTTTTCAATCTGGATAATAGTCGTGGTACGGATTTTCAGCAGTTCGTAAAACCTTTGGTGGGAGAAGTTGACAATCGAAAAATACACCAAACCACTGAACAGCAAGATGATGGCGGTAAACACCAGCATCAGAAGCACCATCGTTTTGGTTTGATTCGTTATCACTCTGTTAAACATCATTAAGGCTTTTTCAGGACATACCCCATTCCTATCACGGTATGGATCAATTTATTATCTTCCTGATGATCCAGTTTCTTTCTCAGGTAATTTACATAAACATCCACAACATTGGTTCCCAGCTCATAATTCACGCCCCATACCGAGTCTAAAATTTCTGCCCGGGAAATGACTTTTTCAGGATTATTTAAAAAATAGAGAAGCAATTTGTATTCGGTTGAAGTCAGCGAAATCTCCTCACCTCCCCGCATTACTTTTTTGGTGTAATCGTTGAGTACGAGATCCGAAAACTGGAACACATGCTCCTGATCAACCTCGGGCTCGGCAATCTCAGCAGAACTTCCGGTACCGCTCCTTCTCAAGAGGGATTTTATTCTTGCCACCAGCTCAATAAACTTGAAAGGCTTTACCAGATAATCGTCGCCCCCGCTTTCAAGTCCGAGAACGATGTTTTCCGAAGTCCCCAAAGCCGTCAGAAACAAAATCGGAACGTGCTGATTGGTTTTCCGGATTTCCTTACAGACATCCAGCCCATTCATCTCCGGCAGCATGATATCCAGGATCACCAGATCGAAATCATTCGACTGCACCAGCTGCACGCCGGTTCTGCCGTCAAAAGCCACGGAAACTTCATAGCCGTTCTCCTGCAATCCCTTTTTGATAAAGGACACCACACTGGTTTCGTCTTCGATGAGGATAATTTTTTTCATTTTCTACAAGGAATATCACAAAAATAGGAAAAACTAAATAAAGGAAACAGGAATTCTGAAAACAAAAAACCTCTGTAACACTGTTACAAAGGTTTTTATCAATCCTGTGCGGATGAAGGGACTCGAACCCCCATGCCTTGCGGCACCAGATCCTGATTCTGGCGTGGCTACCAATTACACCACATCCGCATTGAAGCGAAGCTTCGCCGATGATGCAAATATAAAACATTTTTTCAGGAAAAATTTAAGACCAACCGCAAATTTATAAGTCTGACACAATAAGTAATTGACCGTAAGCAAAAAAGAATTTTACGGCTTGATTAAATTTAGAATTAGGCAGAGTAAAAAATGGAACTTTGGTTAATAATACGTGTATTGGTCCGGCAGTGAAGATGATGCTAAAAGAAAAAAAACAGGCTCAAACTAAATATTCATCAGCAATAACGGAAATATTAGCAGATGAATACAAAATTTTTGCGCCGGCATATAAAAACAAAAAACCTCCGTAATGAATCATTACGGAGGTTTTTTTGTACCCCGGGCGGGACTTGAACCCGCACGCCAAAAGAGGCACAGGATTTTAAGTCCTGCGTGTCTACCAGTTCCACCACCAGGGCAGGCGTGGAGCGAAAAACGGGATTCGAACCCGCGACCCCAACCTTGGCAAGGTTGTGCTCTACCAGCTGAGCTATTTTCGCAAACTGTGCGGATGAAGGGACTCGAACCCCCACGCCTCACGGCACCAGATCCTAAGTCTGGCGTGGCTACCAATTACACCACATCCGCAGTTTTTATTTAAGTTGTATTTTTAAAGAACTTGTTTCGTTTTCAGTGGTGCAAAGATAGGATAAATTCTTTTACCTCCAAACTTTTCAGGAAAAAAAATTAAAATTTTTAGATTTTTTTTCCGTCATACCCTTTATTACAATTGATTTTATTACTTTTACATCGTTAATTAATATGATATGGAATTACAAGGAACGGTAAAGAAAATATTTGATGCTCAGACTTTTGCGAGCGGTTTCCAAAAGAGAGAAATGGTGATTCTGACACAGGAGCAGTATCCTCAGCCGATAAACATAGAATTTTTGTCTGACAAGATCAGTTTATTGGATAATCTGAAAGAAGGAGAGAATGTAAAAGTAGGAATCAACATCCGAGGAAGAGAATGGGTTTCTCCTCAAGGCGAGACGAAATACTTCAACTCGATTACAGGATGGAGAGTAGAGAAAGTTTCTGACAATGGTTCGGAACCTACCCAGGCTGCACCATCTCAATCGGCTTCCCCGGTTTCTAACGAGAATCCTTTTGCAGGAGATGATGATGACGATCTTCCTTTCTAATTAAAAGATGACCCTTAATATAATCCTGCTTCCGAGCGGGATTTTTTTTCCCGAATATGTTCCGATTAGACGAAAACGAAATTTCATTTCCGGATCCTGAGATCTACGACGGGCACGAGGGCGTCATTGCACTTGGCGGCGACCTTTCGGCGGAAAGGGTTTGGTTTGCCTATCAGCTGGGCATTTTCCCCTGGTACAATCCCGGGGAAGAGATTCTCTGGTGGTGTCCCGATCCCCGCTTCGTGCTGTTTCCGGACGAACTGAAGGTTTCCAAATCCATGCGGAAAATCATGAACCGGAATGTTTTTACCTTTTCGGAAAACCAGCAGTTCAGGGAAGTCATTAAAAACTGTCAGGAAATCAGCCGCCGCGGGCAGGACGGAACCTGGCTGTCGGACGAACTGATGCAGACGTTTATCCGGCTTCATGAATACGGCCTGGCGAGAAGCGTCGAAGTATGGCAGGACGGGAAGCTCGTGGGCGGGTTTTACGGAATCCGGATCGGTAAAGTTTTTTGCGGGGAAAGCATGTTTTCCAAAGTAAGCAATGCTTCCAAAGCAGGATTCATCCATTTCGTGGAAACCCATAAAGAAGACCTGCAGCTTATCGACTGCCAGTCGCATACGGAACATCTTGAAAGCCTCGGCGCAACAATGATCTCCAAAAAAGAATTTTTAAAAATTTTACACGAAAACAATGAACGCAGATAAAGAGAAATGGATTCTTCTGGTTGTACTCAGCCTGATCTGGGGCTCATCTTTTATTCTGATCAAAAAGTCCCTGGAACACTTCAATCCTTATCAGGTAGGTGCTTTAAGGGTTTTGATAGCAGGAATCATTCTGATGCCGGTGGCGATCTCAAAGTATAAACTGTTTCCGAAAAAACATTTAAATTGGCTGATTTTAGCCGCTTTTACAGGGAATTTTATTCCCATGTTCCTTTTCCCGATTGCAGAGACTGAAGTTAGCAGCAGCATTGCAGGCATTATCAATTCTATGATGCCTATTTTCGTGATTATTGTCGGTGCTCTGGTCTGGAAGTTTGAAACAACGCAGCGGCAGATGGCGGGAACGTTCATTAGCTTTACAGGTGTCTGCCTCCTGGCTTTCGGCGGTAATGGCGACGGAGGACAATTCAAACTGGTCCCGATTCTCCTGCTGCTGCTGGCGACTTTATGTTATGCCGTGAGCACCACAACGGTGAAATCCAAACTGATGGAAGTTTCTTCTACCGTGTTATCGGCATTTGTATTTTCCTTTGTATTGTTTTTTCCTTCACTCATCGCGCTGACTTTTACCGGGTTTTTCTCAACGTTCAGTTTAGATGAAAACCACCTTACCGGACTGATGTTCGTAAGTTTATTATCCATCTTCGGAACCGGGCTGGCCATGATGATGAATTACCGCCTGTTGAAGGTTTCTTCCCCTTTGTTTGCATCTACGGTTACCCTGCTGATGCCGATCGTAGCCATTATCTGGGGCATTCTGGATGGCGAAAAGCTTTCCGCCATGCAGTTTGTAGGCGCAGGAATCATTATTGCCGGGCTGATTTTCCTAAGGGCAAAACCAAATGTCGTACAAAAATAAAATCCTGCATTGCTGCAGGATTCCAATGTATTTAATTGATAATCAAATAAATTCTTTTCCACTAAGCTTTCGGCTTATGAATTCTTCTTTTTCACTTTAGCCTTCACCTTTTTTACTTCGTCTTTGATGAAAGGATATTTTTTCTGCATATCCGTTACCAGAGAAGGATCAAGCTCCAGTGCTTTATGAAGGGATTCTATTCCTTTTTCCTGGTCTTTCAGATTGAAGTAGCAGTTGCTCAGCTGATAATACAATTCAGCCCGGCTATGTGCTTTTAAAGCCTTGTTCAAAAGTGTTACGGCTTCTTCATATTCTCCCAGGAGCATCAGCACTTCCGAATAGGCGTACCAGTTGTAGAATCTCGTTGGTTCCGCATCCACCAGCTTTTTCAGGCAGGAAAGGCTTTCTTCAAACTTTCCGGAATCAATGAATAAAAAAGCCAGCCTTTTCTGGTAATCCAGGTTATTCTCGTTGAGATGAGTGGCTTCTTTGGCAAAATGCAACGCTTCCGTCATGCCGCCCATTTCTTCGTAGATGTACGACTGCTCCATCATGGCCAGGTAAAACTGTGGATCTTCCCTTAAAGATTTCTGAAAGGCATTCAAAGCGACAATCGGCTGTTTTAATGCTTTGTAGCAAAGCCCGATTTTATAGAAGGTAAATGCCTTGGTATATTCCAGCTCAAGCATTTCCTCATAAACTTCAATGGCTTTTTTATACTGCCCCAACGCTTCGTAACAGGCCGCCTTATTGGCATATACCCCTACCGAGTTGGAGTTGATCGCCAGCAGGTAATCGTACCCTTTGATGGCTTCTTCGTAATTTTTCCTGTTGAAATAAAACTGTCCGTATTCGAACCATGCTATTTCGGAATAGGCGAATTCGTCCAGGTATTCGTTCAGAAAGGCAATTGCCTCATCACTCTTATTCAGGTCTGCAAAACACACCATACAATTCTCCAGGGAATATTCATCCGTAGGGTCTTCTTTAAGTGCTTTTTTGTAGTGTTTAAGAGCGTTAAAAGGGTCTCCCAGATTCACATATTCATCTGCAATAAAGTTGTGAAGGAAATTTTCTTCTTCCCTCAGCTCTAATGCTTTTTTACAAATTTCAATGGATTTTTTAGGGTTTCCCAGATTCGAATAATACTTCGCATAACACACCAGGAAATCGGTGTTTTCCATAGAAGAGCCTTTCAGCTCATCGATCAGTGCTTTCGAAGTATTATAATCTTCCCATTCGAGAAGGATCTCAAGCTTTTTGATCTTGATATCCAGAGAATTGGGATGAAGCTTCAGTCCATAATTTACCGCTACATCGGCATAATTAAAATCTCCGAGCTCCAGATAATAAACAATGATGTCCTCCAGTTCTTCGGTATCGAAGTAGAACTCATCATGGTTATCCATCATTTCTTCGAACTTCTTTACAAGTTCATTTCCAAAATACTCTTCCAATACTTGTATCCTTAGTCAATCAATGTCTGAATATGCTTGCAAACCTCGATAAACTTCTTTTAAATTAATATTACTTCTGAAATTTAACGTTCAAAAGGTATGCAAAGTTGCGAAATTTTTTTGACATTCCTCTTCGTAAATTTCTATTTTAAAGATAGTAAAAAGAACATGATCACCAAATCATTGTGGATAAAAAGAACGGAATTATCAATAATTTAACGTTTTAATAAACGATACCTAATTACTATTTAGGTATTGAATCAGAAAAAAAACGGAACAAAAGTCCCGTTTTTATTATTCTATACGATCAGGCTTCTGATCTTTGCGATAATATCGTCTCCTAACTGATCCGCCTCTTCCTGGGATTTGGCTTCCGTATAAATTCTGATAATCGGTTCCGTGTTGGATTTTCTGAGGTGTACCCAGTTGTTTTCAAAATCGATCTTTACGCCATCTACGGTAGACACTTCTTCGTGCCGGTATTCTTTTTCCATTTGGGCTAAAATACCGTCTACATTGATTTCAGGAGTAAGCTCAATTTTCTTTTTCCCCATGAAATAGCTTGGATAGCCCGCTCTCAGTTCGGAGACTGTTTTATTTTCTTTTGCCAGGTGCGTTAAAAACAAAGCCACCCCTACCAACGAATCCCTTCCGTAGTGCAGGTCCGGGTAAATGATACCTCCGTTTCCTTCGCCTCCGATTACAGCATTCTTTTCCTTCATCAGAGTCACTACATTTACCTCTCCTACGGCGCTGGCAAAATATTCCGAATGGTGTCCCTGAGCAACATCCCGTAAAGCACGGCTTGAAGAAAGGTTGGAAACAGCCACGCCGTTCTGATGTTTCAGCAGATAATCCGCTACGGCAACCAGGGTATATTCTTCCCCGAACATCTCGCCCTTTTCATCGATTAAAGCCAACCTGTCCACATCCGGATCAACAACGATTCCGAAATCGGCACCTTCTTTTTTTACCAGCTCGCAAATGTCGCCCAGATGTTCTTTCAGCGGTTCCGGATTATGCGGAAAATGGCCTGTCGGCTCACAGTATAATTTTACGGTTTCACAGCCTAACTGATCCAACAGCATCGGAATAGCAATTCCGCCTGTAGAATTTACAGCATCCAGAACCACTTTGAATTTCTTTGCTTTGATGGCTTCTACATCTACCATCGGGAGATTTAAAATCTGCCGGATATGGATATCGAAAGCATCTTCCCGGGTCTCGTATTTCCCAAGGTCATCCACTTCCGCATAATTGAAGTCTTCACTTTCAGCCAATGCCAGTACTTCCGCTCCGTTTTCGCCGCTTATAAATTCTCCCTTATCATTCAACAGTTTCAGCGCATTCCATTGTTTCGGGTTGTGGGAAGCGGTAAGGATGATGCCCCCGTCCGCTTTCAGTTCGGGAACCATAATTTCAACCGTCGGTGTTGTAGAAAGTCCCAGATCAACCACGTGAACTCCAAGGCCCTGCAAGGTTGCCGAAACCAGTGTGGAAACCATCTGTCCTGAAATCCGGGCATCCCTTCCGATGACCAGCGTCAGGTCTTTTTTATTTTTATTGTTCTGCAGCCAGGTTCCGAATGCCGAAGCAAATTTCACCACATCCAGCGGTGTCAGGTTATCATTTACTTTTCCGCCAATGGTTCCGCGGATTCCTGAAATACTTTTTATTAATGACATTTTAATTGTATTTACTTTTAAATCATTTGGCCGGTATCGGGAAAATGATATTAATTTTATTCAAAAATACAAATAAAACCCCGGATTGATGTCGGAAATAAAGCATCCGTTCATTGCGAAATAAAAAAAGCCGCCCTGAGGCGACCTGTGTATTTTTAATATCATTAATCAAAACTAAGAACACCCGCAATCCTTATCGCAGCCGGTTCTTTTGGAGTTGAATTTTTTTGGTGCAAAATTCTTCCTGAGAATCCTGAATAAGGAATAGCAGGCGAATGCAACGACTAGCAGAACAACGATGTATTGTAAAATGAGTGAAGAATCCATTATTTTAAGATCTGATAAGCTATCATCGACACAAAGTAGGCCAAACCGGTCATCATTGCTACCTGAAGGCCGGTCCATTTCCAGCTTTTGGTTTCTCTGTAGACTACTGCCAGTGTGGAAACACACTGCATTGCAAATGCGTAAAACAAAAGTACCGAAACGCCAGTAGCAAAACTGAAGACTTTTTCGCCGCTCGGTTTTATATCGCGTCTCATTTTATCGATTACTTTTACTTCGGGAGCATCATCTTCCAGGCTGTATAAGGTGGACATCGTTCCTACGAAAACTTCTCTTGCCACAAAGCTGGTAAGGATTCCCACCCCCATTTTCCAGTCGTAACCCAGTGGGGCAATAACAGGCTCAATACCTTTACCCATTTTGGCGAGATACGAATGATCCAGTTCTACATTCGTCGCTACAAACTGATCCGGGCTCTGTTTTGGGCCGAAGTAGCTGAGGAACCAGATGATGATGCTGACAATGAAAATAATTTTTCCCGCTCCGGTAATAAATTCCCAGACCTTGCCCAAAACCATTTTGAAATCGTAGAGAAAAAGCGGCTTTTTATAAGTCGGCAAATCCATTACCAGATAGGTTTTTCCTTTATTTTTGATAAATCTTTTAAGAACTGCTGCTGAAAACAGCGCGACTAAAAACCCCAGCAAATACATGCTCATCAATACCAGGGCTTTGTATTTTATGCCTAAAAAAGAACCGTCTGAAATAATCAGTCCGATAATGATGCTGTATACCGGAAGCCTTGCGGAACACGTCATGAAAGGCGTTACCAAAATGGTCAGCAGCCTTTCCTTCAGGTTTTCAATATTCCGGGTGGAAATGACCGCGGGAATCGCACACGCCGTTCCTGAAACCAGGGGAACAATACTTTTCCCATTTAATCCGAACGGCCGCAGAAGGCGGTCCATTAAAAAGACAACCCTCGCCATATATCCCGAATCCTCAAGAAGATACAGAAAATATAAAAGAATTCCGATCTGTGGTGCAAAAACCACAATTCCGCCAATTCCCGGAACGATTCCATTGGAAACCAACGAATTGATTGGGCCTTCAGGTAAATGTTCAGAAGTGAAAGCGGCTAACCACGAGAACAAACTTTCGATCCAGTTCATCGGATATTCTGCCAGGAAAAATACGCTCTGGAAGATGATCAGCAAGATCATCAGGAATACCACATACCCCCAGAATTTATGAACAAGAACCTTATCCAGTTTTTCCGTTAATAATTCTTTGAACTGAGGCTTTTTAGAAATAACATCCGCTAAGATTTTATCGACATTCTGATACCTCCGTACCGTTTCCTGAACCTGAAGCCTCTTGGGAACCAGACTTTTGGAATCCGGCTCTTCAATCAGCCCGACAATGGATTCGATCCTGTTCAGATCCGTTCCTAAAGAAAGGCTCATCCAGGCTTTATATTCATTATCAAAACCTTTATGGGAAGCTAATTTCTGAATAAAGTCTTTATGTTCGTTCGGTGTTTCAAAAGAAACCCTATTGGTTTTTACAAATTCATTTTGGAGAACAGCCTCTTTAATATCATCGATTCCGACCTGCTCTTTGGCATTGGTCTGAATAATTTTTATGCCTAAAGTTTCGGAAAATTTCCGGATATCTATGGTAATCCCCCTTCTCTCTGCCTGGTCGATCTGGTTGACCACCAAAATCATCGGAATGCCGAGATCCTGGATCTGCTGAAACAGCAGCAGCCCTCTTTTCAGGCTTAATGCTTCAAGAATATAAATAACCCCGGCATAGTTTTTCTGTTCGTCAATAAGGAATTTAGAAAAGATCGCTTCATCTTCAGAACTGGGATAAATGCTGTAAGACCCCGGCAAATCGATGATTTCCACCTCCTCGTTCTTATACGTATAGGTTCCGGAGTGGCTCGCCACGGTAACCCCTGCATAGTTTCCGGTTTTCTGCTTTTTGTTGCTTAATGCATTGAAAACCGTCGACTTCCCTACATTCGGGTTTCCGACTAAAAGCACCTGTTTTTTCTGACTGTCCTGCATCAATTCAATTCTTCAACAATAATATAGTCGCCTTCTTCCTCACGAAGGGCAATGCGGCTTTTCTCATCCCCAAACTCCACATACATCGGTCCGCTAAAAGGCGCCTGGTACAAAATCCGGAAAAAGGTTTCGGGAAGAAGCCCCATTTCGATAATTTTGTTGGGCATTTTCAGACTGTCGTTATCATACCCCAGTATTTTTCCCATTCTGTTTCTGGGAAATCCGCTCAACTTATGTACATCCTTATCTTTCAAAGCCAAGATTTTTGTGTCTGCAAATATACGCTATTTAAATTTAATCTAAATAACGTTATTGCATGAAAAAAATCAACCCAAATGCGTTTAAACATTTGGGTTGATTTAATATAATTAGTTAATATGAATGTTATTTTTTCTTCTTTTCCGTAGCAGGTGCCGGATTGATCTCGATCGGGTTATCGTTGGCATTAAAGAAATCTTTATACATTTTTTCCTGTTTCTTCATCATATCCCCGATGGTTCCGTCCATACCCGGAATTGATCTTGACATAATTTCCTGTGTCATCATGGGTCTTGCCGAGGCAAAAGGGTCTTTTTTGAAATCTCTGAAAGTTTTATCAAACTTTTCTTTCGGCATTTCTGTTACCTTGGTTCCTACATTGGACATTTTTTCCATATTCGTGAGTTCTTCCCAGTCCGGAACTTTCTTATTTCCCTGAAGCACCCATGAATAGTTTTTGCCATCATCTTCAATCTTTACGATAAGCCCCGGAAGTCCTGAAAATTTGTACGGCCCGTCCTGAAAAGGAAGTTCTGTACTGAACCATGCGGTCCACTTTCTTCCGCCAAACTCCGTTGTTGCTTTCTGGGCATTATAAGCACCGATTTTGGCTTTTTCATTAGAAATTTTCCAGTCGAATTTCAGATTTTCGCTGTAACCGATATTCATCGGGGTGAAACCGTTTGCAATTCTTTCGATATACTCGATTTTCATATCCGGATACGTCTTCACGATCTTTTCTGAAAACTTAGGCATTTTAAAAGATTTGGATAAATCCTTGAACACACCGGCTTTCTGCATGGCTTCGATCTGAACTTTAAGAATAGAATCCTGGCTAATGCCTGTATAGTCTCTGTAGATGGATCTGTCTTTCACAATATCCAAAGCCATAATTACTTTTTCGATTTTGGCAGAATCTTTCTTCGGCTTAAAGGTCAGCTCATAGAAAAACCGGTTCGCCGTTTCCTTTGAGTCATTGTTCTGAGCACTTGCAAATGCAAACAGGATAACAAAGAATATTGAAAAGAATTTTTTCATTGTAATATGATTGTTTATACGATTAGTTCGCCATTTATCTATTTTGTTACACTATTTCAGGATTTTATTTTTATCCGGATTTATTTTTATCTGATTTCCAACAGATTATTCTCTTTTCACTTGGATAAAACCATTATTCAAGTACTCTACTCTTCTTCTGTAAGGATAAAAAAAACCAACCTTATTAAGATTGGTTTTTACTGTTTTTATTTAAAGTTGAATTTTACGGTAAACATGACCTGGCTCGGGCGGAGTAAATATCTTGTAAAAGATGTATTGATTGTATTAATATCAAACGTTTCAAATACTTTTTTATTCGCAATATTCATCCATTTCAGTTCAAAATCTATTTTCTTCTTAGACCAGGTAAACTGATAAGACACATCATAGAACCCGTTGTGATACTTTTGATTTCGCGCATTAGTATTAACCTGATCCCAGTTGAACCCAATGGTATGATTTTCAATCGGGTAGAAAAACAGGGCAAGGTTGTGGTTGAATCCTGTAGTGGTGGCATCGGAGTTCACATTTCCTTCACTTGTCTGTTTGGTTCTTCTAAAGCTGGCATTATAATCCACGCTCATCCAGCTAAAATAGGTATTGTTGAATTTTACGCCGAAAGACTGGCCGTTATTGGTGTTGGTAAAAGACCGGTTATCAAGAAAGGCATCAGATTTAGAAGTTGTATTGTTATAGCTTAATGAAGCATTCGTCTTGAATTTAGGGAAGTATTTACCCACTTCCGCACTGTAAGCATTGCTTAATACATGGTTTTCCTGTTCAATATATCCCATTAAAGTATATCCTGAAACAATGGTCGGATTTGAAATAAGATTTCTCTTTGCATCGGAGAATCTGTAATTGACATTGAAGAACAAATTGTTGAGCGGGTTTCTGTACTCGATCCGGGTTCCTGCGGATTTATTATTATTCTGAGGAATCGGATTTCTGGCATCCATGGCATTAATCCCGTTCGGTGACGTCATTAAGAATCCTGAATATGCTGTATTGATCTCCCCGAAATTGTTATTGATATTGGCATTGACCGAAGCTTTCCAAAAAGAAGCAAAATTATATTGGGCAAAAACACTTGGTTCAAAGGTTACTTTATTGACTTCTTTGGAGACCTGCCGTAAAGGATCACTGGCCTTAATATTATTGGAGTTTACCGGGAAGTTTGCATATAGCATCCAGGAATCACTCTTATAATTTACCCCTACGCTTCCGTAAGGTGTTGCAGTGGTATAGCTTAAATCATTATTGTATCGTGAAGATTGTGTAGCATTTGGATCCGTAAAAGGATTGGTTATAATATTTGACAAACTCGAAGTCAGATCCGTTGATTTAAAATTAAATCCGACTTCCGGTGTAAAGGTCCATCCTTTTGTAGAAAAACCAATATTTGCAGAGTGATTTGCTTCAAAAGTTTTGAGTCTTAAATTTTGACTTACAAAATCTGCAGATGTAGGAAGAAATCCCGGAATTTCCAGATAAGACGCCGGTGATACCTCCAGGGACTGCCTGTCTGTCTGATAACTGATGTATGACAAAATATTCACCATCTTTTCTTTCCACGGAACGATGGTACTCAATGAGTTCTGGAAGGATGTCGTCGGCGATTCCAACGCTTCTTCACCATGGTTTACAGAATTACCGTTGGCCGTTCTGTCGACAACTCCCCGGTCAGCATTCCAGTATTGGGAGAAGCTGGTGGTATTTTTGAAAAATCCTTTCTTTGCATTTTTAGTGAAGATCAATTCACCTTTTGCTTTATCGGTATAAAAATTATTTAAAATGTTTATTGTATTGGACGTCCCGTTAAAATAATTCTGTTCACTGTAAGACTCCCTTTCCACCGCATTATTGGTATAATTGGCATTGGCTTTCAGTTCCCATTCTTTTTTCTTATCGATATTGGTCAGGTAGTTTGCGGATAAATAATGAACATTGTTCATCAGATATCTTTTTACCGGAAGATTCGGGGTACTTGCATTCTCTACATTCAGCCAGTCGTTTTGGGTAGCATTGATTCTTCTTCCTTCAAACCTGTTCCCGAATGATAGAATATTCCCTTCGTTTTCCACCTGCTCTCCTACATTATTGGCTTTGTAGTTCACGACCCACTGGCTTTTCTGTCCGAAAAACATCGGGGTCAGCTTGATGTTCCACAACAGCGGGCTGGTTCCCACTCCTACTTCTCCCCTTCCGGTCATGGTCACGGAATTCTTAAGCTTGATGTTGATCGCAGCCTGATCGGAAGGCACTTTATCCTGAAGGATTTTTACCGGCTGGTGGTTTTCCAGGACTTCCACTTTCTGTACGGCATCTTTCGGAAGCGAGTTGTTGATGGTTCCGTAGCCGCCTTCCATTAAGTCTTTTCCGTTGACGTAAAATTTATTGATCGCATTTCCCTGGTAAAGAATGGTGCCGTCGGTATTCACTTCGATTCCCGGCATTTTCTTCAAAACGTCGGCCAGGGTTCTGTCGCTTTTGCTGTCGAAAGCTTTCAGGTCGTAAGCGATGGTGTCGCCCCTTGCAGTAACCATTTTGGTCTTAAGCTTTACTTCTTTGATCTCCGTTGCTTCCGAGTCCATTTTAAAGTTCAGGGTCTGATCGCTGTTGCTGATCTGGCGGGTTACCGATTTTTGGTTGAATGCTTTTACCTTAAGATCTACATTGGATTCCGCAGAAGTAAAGGTCACTTTATATTCCCCTTTCGAATTGGTGATTCCGTAAGCGAGGATGGCATCTTTTCCCGGCTCTTCCACCGTCACACTGGCACTGGGAATTCCAACCCCGTCTTCATCCGTGATTTTCCCCGAAACTGTTTTCTGTGCAAAAGTAATCACAGAGAAGAAAATCATCAGAAACAAAGAAATTTTCGTTTTCATAATTTATTATTTGACTAATTAGTTAATGGTTCCTGCATTTTGTTACACCCTTATAAAGATTGTATTCAAAGCGAAAAGTTAAAGCTTTCTTTTTATCACTACAAACATAGTGATATTTATTGCATTTGTCAGGATAAATTTTTCGCTTGTTTCATAAAAACTGAAAAAAAATTCTCACTATTGAGAATTTTTGAGTCAATTTAGGTCATTCATAAAATTTTAGGGGTTTTGATTATTTATTTTTTGTTTAAATCTCTACATTTAGAGAAAAGATGTCACCATGGGATTAGGAACCAACCTTAAAAAACGAAGAAGCAAAACCAAGTTTTCACAACAGGAAATTGCCGATATGCTTGGAGTGGACCGGAATACCTACACCCGGTGGGAAAATGAATCCACTGATATTAAATCACAATATATTCCGAAACTGGCAGAAATCTTTCAGGTAAGTATTTTAGATCTTTTTGAAGCCGGAAAAAAAGATGCTGGTGATAACGGGTTTGAAAATTTTGTGAAAGATAATTCCTCTATTCCTCAAATAGATTTCCAACAAAATATTATCATTAACATCACCGATTCTGAAGCGGCGAAAGTAATTAGTATACAACTTGAAGAATTAATTAAGAATTTAAAAAAATAAGTCATTTTTTTCTAATCTTTAGTCTTTGTCTTTCCCTAAGAATCCAGGTATTTATTTAAAAAAAATTGTCGGGATGCCTATGGAATGACAAAATGATTTTTATTCAAAAGGCTTCAATTCCAAAGGATTGTTATTCATCTGTCTGAGTTTTTGAAGTTTTTTTTCAAATTCTTTTGTCTGCTGCACCGGCATTCCTGGAAAACTTGCTATGGAAAATTCAGAATTTTCGCGGGCTTTAAGATAATTTGACTTACTTAGTTTCTTGTAGCTATTAAGACTAAGCTTTAAATTGATATTCTCTTTTTTCAGATCTTCAATTACGAACTTATACTGTCCGGCACTGTCTGAAACCTCAAAAATTAATCCCGGTAAACCTCCGAATTTAACAGGCCCAAATGGAAAAGGATATTCTCTTGCAAAATAGGCAGACCAGTCCCTTCCAAACTTTTTTGTCGTGGCCAGCTGACAATTAATCCCATTAATCAGTTTTCTATGATTTTGTATTTTCCAGTCAAATTTTGTGTTTTCATCATAAGCAATAAGAGTCTGAACATATTTGCCACTTACATTATAAATATTATTAATACACAGAAACCTTTCGGGGAAATAACTTCCTATTCCGAAATCAGCTGTATTCTCAAACTGGTAATTTGTATCTGAAGCAAAATACGAGGAATTATGACCGAAAATAAAAGTAAAACCTTCATTCTTCAAGTTATTGTCACCCAGCTGCATAGTCCCTTTATAATGAGCGATGAATTCTCCCTGAATAGTTTGTGAGAAGGCTGAATTTATTATGCTTAAAGTAAATAGAATTGTGATTAGTTTTTTCATAAATTTATTATAAACGTAAGATAGGTAGATCCTATCTTACGTTGTTAAAATTAAAAAATTAAGGATTTAAATCAATTAAAACAATGTTTGATTTCGGCACATAGACACCACACTGATAGTAGTTATTATACTGCATGTAAGTTTTCACTTGCTCTGTTGAATAATTATCAGGAAAATCAGCACTTTGAGTAGTTCCACAAGTCGTATTCCAAGTAACATGGAATACTGCAAACGATAACATTGATAGGCATGTACAACCTAAAATTAAAATTTTCTTTTTCATAGAAATTGCTTTTTTAAATTGTTAATAATAATTTTTCCCGCCCGGCCATCTCTTTCTAGAATAAGATACCAACACGGATGATGCATCATTATGACTTTTAAGAAACACCTGCTGCGGCAGGATATCGCAACAGGTTTCGCGAATTTCCCATTTGTGTCATACCACAAACCTAAGAAGATATTCTGGGATCCATTGCATAAGAAATTCAGCAATTTACGATGTATTTATTAAGCATAAATCACAACAAATTAGAGTTATTATTTTTAAAATTTTTCGCTTAAAAAATGAATCTGCTTTCTTATTTTATCTCATTGCCTTTATCAACATAAAAATTTTATCCGGAAAGGATTTCTAATGATAAATTACGGGTGTTTATCATTTTACGTGGCAGGCATTCTTAAATTCAAAAGAGCTTTTGATAGTCTTCCTGTTAAGATGTTCAATATCTTATTTAGTCTGAATAGGTAAAAATAATTTGAGCGATAGATTAAAAAGACCTTAAAACTCACGATATGTCTATTTATTTAATAATTTTGTAACATTAAATTTAAAAAAATGGGAATCAATTTAAAGCCGATTGATATTGTAGATGATATTACGCAGGAGGAGTTCATTGAGAAATACCTGAAGCCGAGAAAGCCGGTAGTGATCAAGAACATGGCAAAGAAGTGGCCCGCTTACCAGAAATGGACCATGGAATATATGAAGGAGGTCGTAGGTGACGTAGAAGTTCCGTTGTACGACAGCTCGAAAGCAGATCCCTCCGCTCCCATTAATGCATCCGCTGCGAAGATGAAATTCGGGGATTATATCGATCTGATCCGGCGGGAACCGACGGATCTGAGGATTTTTCTGTTCGATCCTATAAAATTTGCCCCGAAGCTGCTGAAAGATTACCTTTCTCCCAAGGAACTGATGGGCGGATTCCTGGATAAATACCCGAATATGTTTTTCGGGGGGAAAGGTTCGGTAACTTTTCTTCACTTCGATATCGATATGGCGCATATTTTCCATACCCATTTCAACGGCAGGAAGCACGTTCTGCTTTTCGATTACAAATGGAGGGAAAGGCTGTATCAGATTCCCTATGCTACTTATGCCCTGGAAGATTACGATATTGAAAATCCCGATTTCACGAAATTCCCGGCGCTGGACGGCGTGGAAGGAATCGAATGTTTCCTTGAACATGGCGATACGCTGTTTATGCCTACCGGATGGTGGCACTGGATGAAGTACCTGGACGGCAGCTTTTCGATCTCATTGAGAGCATGGGATAAATCCTGGGCGGTAAAAGCGCACTCTTTATGGAATCTTACGGTTCAGCGTAAATTCGACGATATCATGAAGAAAAATTTCAGGAAAAAATACATGGACTGGAAAGAGAAAGTAGCCGTGAAAAGAGCAGAAATTGCCCTGAAAAAAGGTTTGCCAAGAATATAAAAAAAGACGTTTCTCCGGAAACGTCTTTTTCATTTTATTTAAATCATTTATCTTACAATCCGCTCCATATTGGCTTTGGCACAATTGAAAGCCTCCTCTGCTTCTTCATACAGTACTTTTACGGAAACTTCAAAGCCATTGGTCATAAAATAGGTAACATGACCTTCGATACTAAAGCTTAGGAACGCGATATTATCGGCGTTAATCACCAACGGCTGGCCTAAAACTTTTGCACCCTCCAATGAATTCGGCTTCTTTACATTCATAACGTAAGACGCTTTAATGTAGATTAAACCACCCAATGTTGTTTTTATGATATAAGCCATTTTGTAATTTTCTGTAAAGTTATTCAAATTAATGCACATGAAAAAATCCCCAGTACAGACCGAGGATAATCAAAAGTATTAATATTTATAAATGATTGGTGTTTCGTGAAGTAAAAAATCAAAAAATATTCCCGAATTGCTCCGGGAAATATTTTAGATCCCTTTATTATGTTTATTTTTTAATAGTTGCAGTACAGTATTCAACTATTATGCCATGACTGGAGCCTTTTTATTTTTGCGGAAATAAAATAATTTTTCAGCAATATATTTTATCAGATACCTTATTTGCAGAATATTTATAAAAACGGTACACTTTTAGATTGGTGATTGGAACACACACACTAAAAAATATTACTTATGAAAGCATCTGCACAAACTGAAAACATCAATTCGCACTTCAACCGGGAAATGGAACGCCAAAAAGCCATCAAAGCGCTGGAAAAGGCAAAAAGCATTAAAAGAAAAGTAGTTTTCCTTCCTCAGGGTGCTACCGGAAATCTTACTTACAGGGATACTTTTTAATCCGGATCCCAAAACCATACAAAATAAGCTACCATTGAGTAGCTTATTTTTTTATCATTATTTAATCTAAAAAGGAAATTGCTTAATTGCAGATTATTATTTGATAGTCAAGAAAAATGAAGCAACGGCAGGCATTCTCTTCTCTGCCATTGCTGCATTTGTAACCGCCGACCAGAATCTGCGGTGTCAAAACCTGTAGATATATGCATAATATATTTAATAATAAATTTTCCGGTTTTCTATTTTTCACGCAGGCAGTTGTTATTCTCTACCATTCCGTATGCAGTTAAAGATTCAGTAGACACTGACAATAAAGCCTTACCCATTATCATATTTTCATTTTAACAGCCAAATGACTGAATATTTAGCCAATTATTTTTAAAAAAGCTACAAATAACAAACCATATACCCATTTAATTATAATAAAAAATACCACATTTTAGTGAATTAAAAGATAATATTAATTCGGGTCTCAATTATGATGAATGTCATAAAATACAGAAATGATCCTTTTTAACTTTGGAGTACATCCTTATTCAATTTTTGCACTTATTCTCATTTTGCCCCTCATTTCTGCGAGGGGTATTTTATTTATGATCCTTGTGATCCGCGTCATAAGATTTTTTGTCTTATCATCATTAAGTTTGAAGTAATCAGATCATTTTACATTATGAAAAAAATCCTATTATCAGCACTCCTGCTGTCCCTGTTATCGGCATGCACAAAATCCGAAACCCAATACTCGGATCAGCAGAACAAAACGGAATCGGTAAACAATACAGAATCAGATACCATCCGGACCCTGAATGAAGTTTCCGACACCGCTGCTACAGGGCAGCGCCCAAACGGTATAAAAACCGATAACGATTAAATTTAAATTACCAACAATATCTATGACTCCGAAAGGCAGATTAATGATCATTGGCGGCAATGATGCAGAACCGGTTCAGGAAGCGGATCAGGAAATTCCGAAAACGCAGTTCCCGGCTTATGAAATTTTCCGCTTATTATCAGATCAGAAAAACGACCGTATTGAAATGGTCACCGCATGTCCGGATGCAACGGAATCTACCGTAGCAAAATATTCGGCGGCACTACAGCAGGAAGGATATACCAATTTCGGTTTTATCCACCTTAAAAATACCCGGGAGGATTATTCATCCCCGCATCCTGGCGGCAAAGATTGTTTTCTTTATTGACGACAGCCCGGGCCTTTGTGAAACCTTAAAAAATTCATCTCTTACGAAGCTGATCTATAAAAAATACCTGCTTGAGGAAGAATTTACTATTGTGGGCATCAATGCAGGAGGCATGTTTATTTCCGGGCTGTTCCTGAATGAAAAGGAAATCCGTCCGGGTTTAGGATTCATCAACAATTGTATCATCGATACCCAATTCAGGCACGGAACAAGGTTCAAAAGCCTCGTAAAAGCGGTTGTCTCGCATCGCGAATGCCTCGGGATCGGCCTGAATGAAGGGATGGCCCTGCTGATTGAAAAAGGATACAAGGCCCAGTGTATCGGAAACAGTTCCATGATCGTGGTGAACGCCAAGAACGTAAGAAGAAAAAAACCGAGAAAAGGATTTTCCGTGTATGCAAAAAACTTGAAAGGCCATATCCTGACTGCCGGTTCTACGCTTAACCTGATCAGCGGTGATCTTATGAAGGAAATTCCGTTTGATTACAATTTAAATTTTACCAACAGGAACACCAAACAATAATTCAACTTAAAATAGAAACTATGATACCGAAAGGACGGCTGCTGATTATCGGCGGCAAAGAAGACAAAGGAGAAGACCGTTCTGAAATGGAAAAAGAGAACAATAATTTCTCACCCAAAGAAATCCTGAAACTGCTGGCAGAATCAAAAGATGACCGCATAGAGGTAATTACCACGGCTAGCTCGGAACCGGAGGACATGCGGGAAACCTATACGAAAGTATTTAATGAAATCGGATATACGAATTTCGATTTTCTGGATGTCTGCGACGAACAGGTGCATTCGGATTTTCATCTTAAACGGGTGGAAGCTGCCAAAACGGTATTTTTCACCGGAGGCGACCAAAGCCGGATCTGCGGAAGTCTGAACCAGTCTGTTCTTACCGACCTTCTGAAAAAAAAGTATCAGGAAGAAGACGGCTTTATGATTGCGGGAACCAGTGCGGGCGCCATGTGCATGCCTAAAATCGTTATCCTGGAAGCGGTAAACGGCGAAGCCATGCTGGAACATGACATCGAACTGAGTACCGGGCTTGGATTTATAGAAAGCTGTATTGTCGATACGCACTTTATTCACCGGGCCAGGTTTGGAAGGCTTGCCCACGCCGTGATCCTCCATCAGGAATGCTGGGGAATCGGTTTAGGGGAAGATACGGCCCTGCTGATCGAGGAAGGCTGCAAGGCAACCTGCCGCGGATCCGGAATGGCCTGGATCATCAATGCCCGGAATATCGGGCAGACCAATACCCGGACCGTAAAAAAAGGAGCGCCCATCTATGCGGAAAATCTAAAGATCCATATCCTGACCGATGACTGTAAGATTGATTTTAATAACGATACGTTTGAAGGTGCAGGCACCGGTAAGCAATAACGAAAAAGGAAACCCAAAAATAGGTTTCCTTTTATTATGATGATTGCGTTCTTTCTATAGGGCTTTGCTGTTAAGATTGGTATCAGCAACTTTCGTTAAAAGCTCATCACATTTTTTTTCTTCTTCCAATGTGGCTAAAAGGAACTTCAGGCATTCTTCTTCTTGCAGTACTTTTGCAAAGGCAGCCAGAGTTCCGTAAGTAGCGATTTCATAGTGTTCCACTTTCTGGGCGGCAGCAATAATCCCGGCATCTCTCACCGTTCCCGGCTCCGTTTCTTCCATAATGCTTTTACCCTCGTCCAACAGTCCCTGCATGGCATCACATTTCTTGGCCTGTGCCTTTTTACCCAATGCTTTGAAACATTCTTCAAGTCTGTCGATCTGCTCCTCAGTTTCGGTAATATGGTTATCGATTGCTTTTTTAAGTTTTTCGTCGGTAGCATTCTTCATCATCGTAGGCAATGCCTTTACTAAAGCTTTTTCTGCCCAGTAAATATCTTTAAGCGAATCTTCAAAAAGATCTTTCAGTTCTTTGGCGGCTCCTTTCTTAGCAGGGGCCTTAGCAGAAGCTTTCGCTGCTGTTTTGGCAGGTGCTTTTGCGGAGGTTGCCTTGGAGGCAGTGGTTTTTGAGGCTGTTGTTTTTTTGGCCGGTGCTTTTTTAGCAGCTGTTTTAGTTTCCATAATATAAATATTTTTTAGTGTCTGGTTCCTGTAAATCTGCAACTATAAGACCATTTTTACCTGAATGACCGAACTGTGGTATTTAAAATCTAAACGTAGACTTTCCTGTTGATGATTTTCAGATAATTTTCTTTTTCCAGCTGCTTAACGGCTCTTACCACGGTTTCTACCCTCAGTGCGGTAATAGAGGCAATCTGCTGGCGGGTAAGCGGTACTTCATAAGAAAACTTGCTCTGGTCTTCCCTGAAACTCTTGTGATAATCGAGCATTCCTTTGATCCGGGTCACCGGCCTTAAAGAAGAATTGTTTTCCAGCATGATGTATTTGTAATACAGCCTTTCCGATAAAAATTTATTGATGTCCCTTGAAATCTGGGGATTTTCGTCAAGGAGTTTAATAAAGTCGCTTTTCGGAAGTTTAAGAATCGTACATTCTTCAAACGTTATAGCATTTACAGGATACGTCTGATCAATAAATAAAAGAAGCTCGCAGACACTCAGACCGGCTTCAAGAATGGCCAGGATAAGCTCTCTTCCTTCTTCGTTGTAATGGTTCAGTTTAATTCTGCCTTTAACGACCTGATAATAGTATTTGGGACTGTCTCCTTCGCGGAAAATAATATGAGAACGCTGAAGCGTTTCCTGCTCGGCTCCGTAAGCCAGTAATAGTTCTTCTGATATCAGCATATGTAAAGGTTTTAAAGTTGTATTCAAACGGTATACGTGGAGATTTTAAATAAAATTAGAAGTAAAAAAACGGCACTCATATGATTGTAATCACAAAGCAAATTCCTTGCCCTAAACGTTCATATTTTACGTATTACTCAACTTTATCGTTATCTTATGAGACGGCTCATAAAATCTTCATCTTTTTAAGCGTACTTTTAAAATCAATCAATCATCATTTGCTATGAATACAAGAAAGAATCTGAACTTGACCCTGAAAATCTGGCGGCAGAAAAACAGGAAGACCAAAGGGCAGTTTGAAATCTATAAAGTTGCGGATATTTCTACCGATGCTTCCTTTCTGGAAATGCTGGACATTCTTAATGAGCAGCTGATCCGGGAAGACAAGGAGCCGGTCGCCTTCGACCACGACTGCCGGGAAGGCATCTGCGGGACGTGTTCTTTATACATCAACGGCAGAGCCCACGGCCCGGATACGGGAATTACCACCTGCCAGCTTCACATGCGGATGTTCAGTGACGGAGAAACGATTGTGATCGAACCCTGGCGAAGCGTGGCCTTTCCCGTCATCAAAGATCTGATTACCGACCGGAGCGCTTTTGACAGAATCATGGCCGCCGGCGGATTTATTTCGGTAAATACTTCCGGGAATACCCTCGATGCCAATGCGATCGCCGTGCCCAAAGAAGATGCCGATAAAGCGATGGATGCCGCTTCCTGCATCAGCTGCGGCGCCTGTGTAGCCTGCTGCCCGAACGGGGCTGCGATGCTTTTTGTAGGAGCGAAGGTCTCTCATTTTGCCCTGCTTCCGCAAGGTAAGGTAGAAGCCAAAAGAAGGGTGCTGAACATGGTGCAGGCCATGGATGAAGAAGGATTCGGAAACTGTTCGGTCATCGGTGCCTGCGAAGTAGAATGCCCGAAAAAGATTTCCCTGGATAATATTTCCCGGATGAACAGGGAATATATGGCGGCATGGCTCGATACCAAATAGGGTAAAATGCTGAAACCCGCAGATGATTTTATCCCAATGCATTGCAAAAACCATTGTCCATGCAAAAGGGGAATTACAGCAGATTATTATTTTTTCAATAAATAAAGCTTTAATAAAAACTCCTCAAAACTGAGGAGCTAAAGAAAAGTAAAATGGGTCTGAAAAAAATTAATAGATCTTAAAATTTTATCAATCCTTCGGCAAGGCTTTTCCAGTGGATTTTACTGAATCCGAACATCCCGCCGATGCCGATGAATAAATTTCTTATTTTATTTAAAAATCCGGTATTGAAATTCGGACTTTCATTTCTGCCATATACTCCCACCTTCAATATGTTTCCTTCTTTCGAGATCATCACGTTGGACGTTGCAGCGGCACTGTAAAAATGAACGATATGCCCTTTCGGCTTATCCGGTTCTTTACTCGGCCTGCAGATCATCAGGTACGACTCTGCACCGCCGGTATCGCGATAGGCAAGATTTGCGATTTCTACCCAATCGTACCCTTTGCTTTCTGTGTTTCCGGGACCGGGGATTTTTATTCTTATAAAATCGCCTTTCTTAGGCATCCGGTCTGCCGGTTTTCCCGAAGAATCGAAATGCCGGAAATCCGCCGATGCACCTCCCGCATATTCTTTCCATCGATTGATGGAAAAAAAACGCTGCTTCAGGATATCGAATTTCAAATCGATATCTGATTCGGTACACGTCCTGGTACTTTCACTGTCATGGAATCCGCCTGTCTTCTGAATGGGGACTCCCGGGATCTGCTTCGGCTTCATAATCTTTTCGTTGTGGTCCTTACAAATTTAGGATCTGGCATCGGAAATTGTTATGAGTAGAATCACAATAGGGGGTATAAATCGGCCTTCTTGATTGTAATCATAATTTTTCCCGGTATTAATCACGAAATTCGGTTTACTGATTCACAAAAACTTCCGCCAGCCTTATCTGTCATGGAAGAAATAAAGCGTTATGAATATGAAAAAGATTTTTTCTGACAGGTTTGCCAACCGGGCGGCCTGCTTTTCGGTAAATGCCGGAGCTTTTACCGGGAGGATCATTGCGACCTGCACTTTATTCCTGATTTTCAGATATTTGAAAGTCAGGCAACCGGCCATCATTTCCTGCTGTCTTTTAATGATTCTTTTATTAAAAATTTAAAGTATAAAGTTTCATTTAGATGAAACGATTCATCGGATAATGATCAATGCAGAAGTTTATCACCAGATTAAAATAATGGCCGTTTGCCGGCAAGAACTTTTTGAGAATCGGACGAACCTTTAATAATCATATGTTCAAGGCAATACTTACAGAAGGTATTTCCTGAATTTTTACGTATTAACCAAAAAATATTAATTATGAACCTCCAGAAAGATTTATTAGAATGTATCGGAAACTATCTGCAGGCATCCGAAGAAACTGTTGCCGCCGCAGAAAGTGTTACTGCGGGGTTTTTACAGTTTTCTTTCTCACAGATCCAGGATGCTTCCAAAATTTTTAAGGGCGGAATGACCGTATATACGCTGGAAGAAAAAGTAAAGTTTTTGCAGGTTGACGAGAAGGAAGCGGAAGCCTGCGACTGTGTTTCGCAGAATATTTCAGATACCATGGCCCTGAATGTTGCAAAATCATTCGGCACGGATTGGGGAATGGGCATCACAGGCTATGCCACACCCGTTGAAGAATCGGATTTTAAATTGTTTGCCTATTTCTCATTTGCCTACAAAGGCGAGATTGTCCTTTCCCGGAAAATGGATCTGAATTCAAGAAAAGATCCCATCAGTGCCCAGCTCTGCTACAGCGAATTCATGCTGGAATGCCTTAAGGTGGAAATAGAGAATCAGCAGATCCGGAAAGAAGAAAAAGAAGAGGAATCTTAAACTACATCAGGTTATCAGGCTGGAAGAGGAAAGCCGGAGGTTTTTCAGAAATCGTTTATCAGAAATCCTGATGAATCACTTCCTTATTTTGGATTTTCACATCCATAACCTATCAATAAATTAAATATCAACGAATTGTATTAAATAAACACTAACAAACCATCAACACCACAAAATATTATTTATGGAAAACCTACAGCTAAAGGACAAAAATGTGTTCATTACCGGAGCTGCTACGGGCATAGGGAAGGCTACGGCTTTACTGTTTGCCAGAGAAGGCGCTCATATTTCCTTTATTCATTACCATGACACTGAAGATGCAGAAGCCACAAAAAATGAAATTACGGCTTTAGGCAGAAAGGCTTTGTGCTTTGACGGAGATATCAACGGTACGGAATTCTGTAAAGAAGTGGTAGCAAAAATCGTTTCGGAATTCGGGGGAATCGATATTCTAATCAACAATGCCGGAACCCAGTTTCCCACGGAAAGCATTACAGAGCTGGAGGAAGAGAATGTAAGAAAAACCTTTAATTCCAATATCATCGGAATGATCCTGCTGACGAAAGAAGTATTTCCCCACCTTAAACAGGGCAGTTCGATTATCAATACGACATCGGCTGTCGCTTATCTCGGGCATGAGGAACTGGTGGATTATTCGGCAACAAAAGGAGCCATTGTTTCTTTTACAAGATCTCTTGCCTTACAGGCGAAGTCTAAGGGGATCCGCGTCAATGCCATTGCACCTGGACCTGTGGCCACACCGCTTACGCAAAAGACATTCGGTGATGAAGAGGAAGATTACGGCAAACCGCCGCTGGAGCGAAACGCTTCCCCTGATGAAATCGCCACTTGCTTTTTATTTTTAGCAAGCGATGCCGCTGCCCAGATGACGGGGCAGGTGCTGCATCCGAACGGAGGATCAATTGTAAACGGATAATCAGCTATGAACGGAGTTATGATACAATATTTTCACTGGTACCATCCCGGGAATCTGTGGAATGAATTTGCCGCCCGGACGGCCCTTTTAAAAGAACTTGGCTTCACAGCCGCATGGCTGCCACCTGCGACCAAAGGTGACCTTGGCAGAGAAGGACGCGGATATGACCTCTATGATCTTTACGATTTAGGCGAATTTGACCAGAAAGGCGGAATCCCCACCCGATACGGCACCAGGGAAGAATATCTTAATGCCATCGAAAAAGCGCATGAAGCCGGTATTTCGGTGTACGCTGACATTGTGCTGAACCACAGAATGGGCGGCGATGAAGATGAACTCATCACGGTACATGAAGTGGATGCTGAAGACCGGAACAAAATAATTTCGGAGCCCATGGAAGTCTCTGCGCGTACTCGGTTTACTTTTCCCGTAAGAAATGGCAGGTACTCGGATTTCATTTGGGATTACCGCTGCTTCAGCGGGATTGATATTGCCTGGAAAAACGGGGAGAAAATATCAGGGATCTTTAAAATCCATAATGAATACGGAACGGAATGGACGGATGACGTAAGCCATCAGTTGGGAAATTACGACTACCTGATGGGTGCCGATGTAGAATACCGGAACCCCCACGTTATTGAGGAAATGAAGAACTGGATCCGCTGGTATTTTGAAACCACCCACGTGGACGGATTCCGTCTGGACGCTTTGAAGCACCTCTCCTCAGATTTCCTGAAAGAATGGATTACGTACATCAAAACGGAAGTCAGCCCCGATTGCTACATCCTGGGGGAATTCTGGAAAGATGATGTAGAAAAGATCGAATCTTTTTCCGATAAGATGGATGAGCTGATCTCATGCTTTGATGCGCCGCTGCATTACAATTTTTTCAAGGCATCGGAAGAAGGCAGCAATTACGACCTCAGCCAGATTTTAACAGGTAGCCTTCTGGAAAAAAAGCCTCTGTTTTCGGTTTCTTTCGTGGAAAATCATGATACGCAGCAGCTGCAGGCCCTGGAATCCACGGTAAAAGACTGGTTCAAACCTTTGGCCTACGCCATTATTCTGCTATCGGAAGATGCGTATCCATGCGTTTTTTACCCCGATCTTTTCGGCACGGAATACACGGACACCAAAGACGGTGAAGAAGTGAAGATCATCATGCCTAAAGTTAAAATTCTTCCCGCTTTACTGAAAGCGAGGCATCAGTTTGCCCACGGTGAGCAGATCCGGTATTTCGATGATCCCGATTGTATCGCGTGGGTAAGAAAAGGCAGCGAAGAACATTCAGGATGTATCACCATTATCTCAAACAGCGAAGAAGGATCTAAGAAAATCGGGCTGGGTGAAAAATATGCCCATGCTGAATTTACGGATTTCCTCGGCCACAGGGACGACCGTATTACGGCAGATGAAAACGGAAAAGCTGTTTTCAGGGTCAATGCCCGTTCGGTAAGTGTTTGGATTCGGGCTGATGCGTGATCACGGCTGAATATTCAGGAGCAGCTCTTCCATATTGCGGGTAATTTCGTTGCATGAAAAACACGCCTTATTTCCGTCCTGAAAAAACCAGCGGCATTGTCTTCGGATCGGACATTTCCGAATAGGGAAAATACGGAAATTACACCCTGATAATCAATAACTAAACTAAAAAATATTTTTCTATAAAATCCTGTAAACCGGATACTGACGGAACGTTTTTTCTTCGAAGTAAGGCGAGTTCCGGTAGATCCAGTCCAGCTGGGCTGTGCCGTCTTCGGCAAACTTCCGGTCCGATGCTTTTTTGGATTCGAATTTCTGTTGTAACGTTTTATCCTTTTTCAGCAGTTCCGCCGCCGTGTCCTCAAAAATATAAGCGGAATAGTATTCTTTCTGGGCTAAAATCCCATCGAAGAAATTCCAGTTGAAGAACGAATCCAGTGCTTCCGGCTCTAAGGTTTCGATGAGGTATTTTACGCCTTCCTGATTGGTTGGAACCAGATAATCCCCTGCTGAAAACAGGATATTCCTGTTTGATCGGTCAACCGTTGTTTCAAAATGCGGATAATGTCCTTCATTAGGATTTTTAGCCGTTTTGAAATCATTGATTTTATAGGATTCTACAGCAATGGTACTGTCTCTCCGGATCGGCTTCATCCGGATTCCGTTTCTTCTAAGCTCTTCAATCACCCGGTACTGCGCCTCGGGAACGACATAATATTTCGGAATAGTAATAAACCCTGTCGGAACGGCTGTTGTAAACAGCTTTATATTTTTTGTAAACGGTTTGTTCCGGTCGTAATACAATCTCGGTTTCCCGGAAATGTCGCTTGGCCTGTATTTTCCTTCATAGCCTTTGAAATCCATGGTCGTGTATTTCGTGGAATCGATTTTCCAACGGATTCCGTATGGCTTTCCGGCCTGGTACTGCTTCAGGTTTTCCGTTCTCAGCTGTTTTATTTTCCGGTATTCTTTATCCAGGTTCTGCAGGTTCACCAGCATATATTGATACGTGGCATCCACCCTTTTGTCATAAGATTTCAGCATGTGGGTTTCCGGCATGGTCGACATTGCATTGAACAAAGAAGCATATCCGGTGGAATATCTTGGCGAATCTTCAAAAGCCGCAAACCCGATGTCCGGAACATCCCCGTGGATATTGACGTACGGTGTGCTTTCGTAACCGATTTTCTTTAAATCTTCCAGGTTTTTAGCCTGGTAGGTCGTATAAAAATAATTCCCGAGCACATTTCCCAACCGCTCTTTAAACGTTGAAATGTAGGTAAAAGTATATTGATAATCAGCTCCGTTGCTCACGTGGTTATCAATGAAGACATCAGGCTTCAGCCATTGGTAAATTTCCTGAAAGCTCCTTGCATTTTTCGTATCGGCTTTGATGAAATCCCTGTTCAGGTCAAAATTATGTGCATTTCCCCTGAAACCGTAGGCTTCGGGCCCGTTCTGGTTCGCTCTGGAAAATGAACCCCGGTTGAGCATTCCGCTGACATTATAGGCGGCAATGGCGGCCACAATAAAGTTCCGGGGAGTTCCAATTTTCCCGGTGGCCAGATCCCGCATCAGCATCATGGTCGCATCGATTCCGTCCGGCTCGCCGGGATGAATCCCGTTGTTGACAAAGAGCACCGCTTTGTCTTTTCTGAGTTCTTCCATTTTCTTTTCCGGAAACGGGTTATAAAGCACGATATAGATCGGTTTCCCGTTATCGTCCTCCCCTTTTTTCAAGTATTGGATGGTCGGGAAATTTTTCGCCAGATTTTGGTACCAGTCATTCATTTCATCATAGGTTACCGTTTGGTTGCCGTTGCTTTTTTCAAAAGGGGTTTTGAAATGGGTTTGTGAAAATAAAAAAGACGAGGCCAGCAGGAATAAAAAGGTATTCAGTTTCATTGATGGATGTTTCAGGCTTTAAAATTAGTTAAAGTTTCGGAAATGGATTTAGGCTAAAAGACGGAAACCGGGTGATGGAAGTTTTGATATTGGTTGTGGTTCACCACCCCGCCTCCGGCCTTTGGCCGGAGACATCCCTCCGACGGAGGGAAATTGCGCTAAGCATTGAAATTCAGCCTTAAATATAACATGAATTCGACCGTATTTAACTTAATTAAATCCAGTTCAGTAAGGATTTTTAAATAGAATTCCTCGGTTAGAATAAACATTCACGCTGCTGATAGGATTTTATCCTATCCTATAGTAAAGCCATTTTTTCGGGGCTTTAAAACAATAAAAATCAGACTTTGATTTAAGGCTACTTATTCAGGATTAAACAAGAATTTCCCTGATAGAATGACAAGATGTTTAGTTTGATTATCGAGACTTCCGAACCTATTTTCGACAGGAGAGACTTCCGGCATCCAGCTTCCCTCTTCCAACCTGTTAATCCAGGTTCTTCCTGAAGTTCACATAAATATACAATCATTAATTTCTCCTTTCAATTACTCTGTGGAAAAATATTATTTCTTTTGTTTTATTAGAAGTATTTGAAATAATTTAATAATATGTTTGAATTTTAGAGCACTGATTGTAAAGACAGTAGCAAAAAGCTAATTGCTATCAGCTACTTAGTTGTTCCTTCCTCTTTCGTCCGGATATAAGGCCGGAAGCGGGTCGCTTTGCCAGAATGCTTTGGTATCGATATCCATGATGGTTAAAGATCCGGTAAAGGCAGCTCCCGTGTCAAGGTTCCAGATGTTGGCTTTATTGACCGGTTCTTTGCTGCTGAGATGTAAAGTCGGCGTATGGCCGATGAAGATTTCATTGTACAGAAGCAGCCTTTTAGGATAGAGTTCAGAGTTTTTGGACAATTTTCGATCCATCGCTACGGCCGTTTCCCAAAGCGTGCGGTCCCAACGGTAATTGCTGGAATACATTTCTTTTTCAGGGCCATGCATGGAAGAATACCCGGCATGGATAAACAGCCGGTTTTCCGCATCCACATGATAGTTTTTCATTCGCTGAAAAAATTCCAGATGCATTTCCATTTCATCCAAACCATAACCGGAATAGCTGTCAACTGTACTTTTTCCTCCATTGAATAACCAGACGTCTTCACTTTTTCCGAAAGAGAGCCAGTCTTCACACCAGGCATCATGGTTGCCTTTGATGAAGATGCATTCCTGTTTTTCGGAAAGTTCAATTAAAAACCGGATCACTTGGGAAGATTCGCTCCAACCGTCAACATAATCACCCAGAAAAATTAAGGTGTCATTGTCTGTCACCTGCGCTTTGTCCAAAACCTGTTTCAGGGCTTTAAAGCCTCCGTGGATATCGCCTATGGCTAATGTTCTTTTCATATTTTACCTCCAAACATTAAATTCATATCTGATAAAATTCCGGAAGCAAAATTTTTTGACTCTTTCGACACAATTCTCTCCGGAAAAATTTTAATAAAGAATTCTTTTAAATCATCAGAAGAGGTTAGTCTCTTCAATAATTTAAATTTTATGGTGTTGATTTTATTGATTTCCAAATAATATTCATAATCTAGATCACTGATAATTTCTTTAGTTATGCTTCCATGTTCGCAACCGTAAATTATAATTTTGCTATCAATTGAAACCGTAGTTATAATATTCAGGTTTTCTGACTTTAAGCTGTATAATTCAAATACCAGCTTATTTTCCATTATTTTGAATATATTCTGCATTCACAAAATCCGTCAGCCAGACGTTGTTTTCGGAAAGGTAGAACGGGATTCCGGCTTCATGCATTTTTGCGGTTTCTATGGTTAAAATCACCGGTTTTCCGTGTCGCATCCCGACTTTGGTCGCGGTTTCCTTATCCTGGCTCAAATGCACGTGCTGACGGCTTCTTTTTTCAATACCGTTTTCAAAGATGGATGCAAGATTGGCTTCAGCGGTTCCGTGATAGAGAAATTCCGGCGGCTGTTGTGGTTTCAAAGCAAGATCAATATCGATCGAGTGTCCCTGATTGGCCCGGATCCTGGTTTTGTCTTCGTTGAAAATAAAGCGTTTTTTATCGTTGGTTTCTACCATTTCGATCAATTCGTCCAGTATAAAACTTCTTTCGTGCTTTGCGCATTTTTCCATTAGTTCATCCACCTCTGCCCAGCCGTTTTCATCCAGGGTCAGATTGATCACTTCAGGTTTGTGTCTCAGAACCAGGCTCAGAAATTTGCTGATTCTTTTTTTATGTTGTTCGTTCATTATTTTTTTATTTCATTAATTGAGTTTGTAATTTAATACAAAGCCTTTCAATATCCTCTCTCCTCGCCAGCACCTCAATCCACTCTTCAGGAATCGCTTCAAAGCCATAATAAATACCGGCCAGACCACCCGTGATCGCTCCGGTGGTATCGGTATCTTCTCCCAGATTTACGGCTTTCAGAACCGCTTCGGAATAGCTTTCCGAATTCAGAAAACACCAGAAGGAAGCTTCCAGGCTGTGGAGGACATAGCCGCCGGAACTTATTTCATCTTCAGGATAAACAGAAATATCGTTTTTTAAAATCCGATTAAACAGTTGTATTTCCTTTGGATTAAAACCCTGGTTTTCTGCAAAATCCAAAGCCAATTTTTGGGTATGAGTGTAAGCTTCTTCTTTAGTTTTACCTTTGATCAGCTCAATGGCAAAAACCACATACACAAAGCAGGCAAAGACAGAACGAAAATGTCCGTGCGTAATGGATGAAACCTCCTTCACCGTACGGTATAAGGTTTCGGTATCTTCTTCATTTTTAAGATAAAAAGCCAACGGGAGGATTCTCATCAGAGAACCGTTCCCGTTATCTTCTTCAAAAATATTCCCTGAAAAACGGGCACCTTCCCCTTTAATAAGTCTTGCAATAGAATGCCTGGTCGTTCCTCCAATATCGAAAAGCCTTCCATGGGCGGCCCAGTGCCCGTATTTTACCCATTTCACGAATCTTTCACCGATCTTTTCCAAGTCGTAGCCTTTTGTTAAACTTTCTGCAAGGCATAAGGTCAACGAGCTGTCATCGCTCCAGGTCCCTTTAGGCTGGTTCCAGGAACCGAATTCCTGCATGTCAGTCACAGGAAAGCTTTTCAGTGTTTCCCTGCTTTTAAACTCTACCGGTACGCCCAATGCATCACCGACACAGACTCCGAAGATTCCGGCTTTTACGCTATTTTCCATCAGGCAAGATTTACCAATTTATCAAACAATAGTTTCATTCCCTGGGTTGCCGTTTCTTTCATAACCACCGCCCTTTGCCCGTAGCCAAAACCTGTTTCATTAGGATTGATTACAATCAGAAGGCAGTCGTCTTTAATGTCGTGAAGTAGTCCGGCTGCCGGATAAACCTGCAGAGAAGTTCCAATCACCAGGAAAATATCGGCTTCTTTCGCCATCTTTGTGGCTTCTTTCATCAATGGCACATCTTCGCCGAACCAAACGATGAACGGCCTTAGCTGGGATCCGTCTTCGGCCTTGTCACCGATATTGATGTCGTTTTTATTCTCGTAAATCAGGTTCTTGTTGTTGCTTGAACAGGATTTGAAAAGCTCGCCGTGAAGATGCAGGATGTTGGTGGATCCGGCTCTTTCGTGCAGGTCATCGATGTTCTGGGTGATGATCTGAACGTCGAAATATTTTTCTAACTCCGCCAGCAGCCGGTGGGCGTCATTCGGTTCCACTTCATGAAGCTGGCGGCGCCGCTGGTTGTAAAATTCCAGGACCAATGCCGGGTCCCTCTGCCATCCTTCCGGACTGGCCACATCGGTAATGCTATGGTTTTCCCAGAGCCCGTCTCCGTCTCTGAAGGTTTTTATTCCGCTTTCAGCACTGATTCCGGCGCCGGTTAATATGGTTAATTTTTTCATTGGTTTTATTTTTTGTTTTAAACGCAAAGAACACTAAGATTTTTTAACAACTAACTGCTTTTAGGTTCGCAAAGCCGTTTCACTTAGCTAAGATTCCAAAGATTTTTAGCAGTTAAGAGTCTGTTTGAGTTTTAGCTCAGAAAATTTTCTATCATTTCTCTTAATTCTCTGAATTAAAATAAACTTTGTTTATTCTTAACTTTTACCGCTGTGGAAACTTTTAGATCAATTTTAATGAATAAGACATCACTTAATAAATTGATTTTTAAAGCTGAATATCTTAATTACAGAATCGTAAAAAAGTCAGCTTCAAATTTAAACAAGCTCTTACATTTTATTATTGTTCTCCAATAATTCTTTATAAATCGCTTCATTTTCATCATCGAAGCAAACGAAAATAACTTTTTCGATGGTGTCTGGTGTGTAATTCTTTACCGTTTCTACGGCAATTTTGCCTGCCTCTTCTTTCGGAAAACGGTAGACTCCGGTGCTGATGTTGGGAAAAGCGATGGTTTTTACACCCAGGCTTTCTGCCAGTTTCAAAGAGTTTTTATAGCAGTTTTCCAATAATGGAAAGCATTTTCCTTCATCTCCGTTCCAGACCGGCCCGACGGTGTGAATAACATATTGCGCTGGAAGGTTGCCGGCTGTGGTTACTACCGCTTCTCCGATGTTGCATTGCCCCTGCCTGTTCCTGATCTCGATGCATTCTTCCAGGATCTGCTTTCCACCGGCCCGGTGAATGGCTCCGTCTACCCCACCGCCGCCCAGCAAGGAGGGATTGGCTGCATTCACGATAGCGTCGGCCTGTATTTTGGTAATGTCGCCTTTGATGAGTTCAATGTTCATAAAATTTGCTTTTTTTCCAGTTTTCAATTGGGGTTATCCAGTCCGGAACGGTATTCTCGTCACAACACAGAATGCTTACGCCTCCGGCCATCGCACAGGTCGTATCCCGGTCGCCTAATGCGGAAACAGTATTCCACAGGCATTCTTCGATATCGTGCCTGTACCGGGAAAGCATCCAGATAACCAGCGGGACCGTATCCTGAGCCGTCATCCCGGTTCCGTTGCCTAACGTTTTTACCAACAATTCCATACTGGGATTTCCGTCTAAATATAAGCATTTGTTCAGTTTGCTTTTCATATCGGAATCCATTAATTCGTGCTGAATATTCCGGATGAAATCCTGCTTATCGAACATTTCCATTCCCAGCTTTTCCCGGACGGCAAATGCAGCAGCCAGGGCAATGGCCTTTGTCCCTTCCATAGCCTCCCGGTTGGCGTGAGTTACTTCACAAGACCGTTCTGCATTTTCTTTAAGTCTGTTTAGATCATCATAAAAATAAGCTCCGATTACAGCGGCCCTCATGGCTCCGCCGTTTCCCATAGAACCCTGTCCTTCAAATTTGGCATAGGAGACTTCTTTCCAGTAATCACCGCTTTTGACTTCTCTGAAATACCGATGCATGGAAGGACCGTACCCGCGGTTGATGTCCAGATGATAGTTTTTTGTAAACTCTTCCGCTAAAAAATCCTGATCGATTTCTCCGCACTTCTCCAGCGATCTGAAAACCGCAATGGCCATAATCGTATCATCGGTAAAATCCGGATTACCTTCAGGAATGATCCTTTGCCGAATATGGCTTTTCACAAAACTTTCTTCGCCAAAAAAACATTCACCAAAAGCATCACCAATGGATATTCCCGTCAGTGATTTCGAAGCAAGCAAAAGTTTATTTTTCATTAGATAAGCCTTAATTTTTTATTCAGAGCCTCATCATCAAACAGCAGCGGTTTTTCCTCAGGCAGCATCAGCTGATCCAGATTATCATTTAAAACAAACTGGTGCTGTTCTTTCACGAATTCCGAAATATTTTCAATTAAAATTAAATCTTCTTTAGCAAACGATCTGATCAAGTCATTTCTCAACCCTATCTGAATGGCTCTTCTTTCCTGCTTTGTTCCGAAAGGATCATGATCGGGATCCCATTGCAGCCTTGCGGAGGATGCTTTTACCTCATCCTGCCATTCTTCCCTGGAAATTCCCAAACGGTCATTGTAGGAAGAATAGACTGCATTTTGCAGATATTTCCCGAAAGCATCCATTTTCAGATGAATGGCCAGCACATATTCCTGTCCTTCTTTCGTTCCCCAGCCGTTCCGGTACATCATCCAGAGGAAGTTCGGCTTGATCCAGGTCATCCGTTCCAAGCTGAAAGGCCCTCCGAAATACTGGTTTCTTACAGCAAATTCTCCAATTGCCTTCCGGTAAGACTGGTACACAATAATCTTTTCGTCATTATATTGTGCCATAAGGTGATGGCCCTCCTGCGGCCAATCTTGTATTTGTTCTTTATATTTTTTTAGTCTGAGTTTCATGATATTTCTTCGAACGGCCTGATCATCTCTTCTTTTTTCGACAGAATCGCGAAGACCACTCTTTTAAATCTGTTTTTATATTTTCCCCGAAGGTGCTTTTTAAACAGCTCCGCGATTTCTTCCGGATCGTTTTTAAAAACGCCACATCCCCAGGCTCCTAAAATCAGGGTTTCATTTCCCTGATGTAATGCCAGCGCCAGCATCTTGTCCGTTCTGACATCCATAGCTCCGAAAATTTCACCAGCTCTTTCCGGTTCCTGACGCTTGACCACGCCCGCGTTCACTGCCGGAGAGGTAATAAAATTACACAAAACCGGCTTTGGCAGCAATTCTCCTTTGTCTTTGCGGAAAACCGGGACTTTCGGGCTGTAGATCATTATATCGGTGTAAAAGCAGGATTCCATCTCCCGGTGGATTTTATAATAATCCCATGCCTGGAGCAGACTTTCATGCAATCCTGAAGTCCTCGCCAGGCTTTCTTCCTGCGCTTCGGCTCCGTTGATGAAACCGCCGCCGGGGTTTTTGGCCGAGGCAAAATTCAGACACATGATTTTTTCCTGGTCTTCCTCTTCCGCCAACTGTAAAATGGCTTTCAGGGAACTGCATCTCCAAACCTCAAACCGGGTCTCAAAACGCTTATCCGGAGTTTCTTTTTCCGTAAGTTCCGCAAGTTCTTCAGATGAAAACAGGACGGTTCCTTTGGTAGAAACTTCCAGTTCGTTTTCAATGCTTATCTTTTCGTTGTTTCCGTTGATATAATATTTTTTGGCTAAGATGTCCAAAGTATCTTTTGCCATTCCTTTATTGGTCATGGTAAGTTTTTAATGTTAAATAATAAATCATTGATGGCTGCATACGCCGTTTCTTTAAAGTCTTTTCCGATAAAAACCTGAGTAACTTTAATTGTTCCGGTGATGGCCTGATTGAACGCTTCCAGTTCTTCTGCAGGCACCCAAAGTTCATTATGATTTTTCGCCCCGACATTCTGGGAAGGATATTTGTTGACCGCTTCTTCCTGCACTTCAAACTTGGTGACGAATCCTAAATAATTTCCGGCTTCATCACGGGTGTTCCATTTTTCGGCAATTTCGGAAGCGTAGTCTTCATTCAGGACAGGATAGAAAATCGGCTGCCATTCCAGCCTGGGAGGAAATGCCCTGTAACCGTTTTCAATGATTAAAAGCATTTCTTTCTCTCCGACCGGTCTGTATAAGGTTTGTGTTTCCATGGTTATTTCATATTAGGTTTCGGCTAAAGCCATTGGATATTTTTCTTTTGAAAATGGGCTAAAGCCCATTCCTATTGATAAAATGATTACAGTCTATTCAAGATCATAAACATACACTTCTATACCGTTTTCAAGCAATCCGCTTTTAATAATCGGTTCGATCTTTTCCCATTTTCCTCCTGCGAGGCCGCAGCCGATCCTTGGCATATGGATGCTTGCGTTTAAGGACAAAGCTTCAACAGCAAGTTTCTCCAGGCAGCTTTCAACCGCTTCATATCTGATCGGGGCCACTCCTTTTGAACCGGTGACGGTTTTATGCTGACCGATCATGTTGCATACCCATACATCTTCCTCCACCTGAACCATCTGAATTTCGCCAAGTTCAAAATGTGCTCCGCTTTTAAACCATCTTCTGTATTCTGCTTCAGGCTTCTTCCATTTTTTAGAAACTGCCATTACAAAACCTTTTCCCCAGCCTCCAATATCATTGCAGATGTGGGCGATGATTTTATTTCCTGTAGCTGACGGATCTGTAGCGTCGCCTTTTATATATCTGATCTCCTTCATTTCATGATATTATAATTTAATTCTGCCAAGACTCAGACACTTTTCCATGTTTTTAAGCGTTCCGCTTTTCCTTATTTGATCGGAATTAAAATCAACAGCCAGAAAATGAGTACAGTTTGAAATACCAAATTCATCCCTGTCGGTATCGGAAACAAATCCACCCATCGTCTTCCACTTTGCAGCCTTGTTTCTGAAGGTATTAATAAAATATCTAGGACGATCCTTCATATGAATAACGGTAACATTTTCGGTTTTATCCTTCAGATATTCCATCATCAGAGTATCAGTTCCAGTAAAATCACCAATGAAAAATTCGCATTCGGAAATCGCTGTTCCTTTCAATGGTTCAATGTAAAACCGGTGAAAGTTTTCCCATGAGAGATTTCCATTTCCAAATACAAATATTTTTTTCATTACTGATTTATTTTATTCATTAATCTTTTTAAAATCCTTCGAATAAGGAGAAAAAGATCCCCAAATTTCATCAAACTTTATGTTCAGTTTTCCGGGTTCAAAAGGCTCGCCCAACTGATCCAGGCAGGTGACCACCAGATTTTTCCGTTGGGCAATGCCGTAGCCTTCATCTACCTTTAAGGCATACTCCAGCAGTTGGTAATCCAAGTCTCCGGTACGGAAGGCTCCCTGATAGTCATTGAATGTACAGGTTTCCTCTTCATTATTTCGTAACTGAAGTTCCCGTTCATTGCTCATCCATCCGTTTCCGTGACGTGTGCCGTAGCTCCTCGTGACGTAGAACATTTCGATATGATCAATTCTCAGTTGCCGGCATACTTCACGGGCATTTTTTGAAGTGGTATGGGCATAGGTGACGTTCGGAAATACACCATGGTCCATATCCAGCAGGATTCCCTGGCTGCCTTCGAAAATAAGATGGTCAAAACTTTTCAGGTAACTGTAGCCTTCAATATTCCAGTCCATCTCATCGATGGCGTGAAGGAAATCATCCAGAGCCCACTGTATTTCTTCGCTTTCGGAAAAGCCGTAATAAAAAGCAATGCCTTTCAGCTTTTCGATCAGCATCGGTCTCGGCGCGATCAGGTCGGCCGCAAACAGCCGGTAAGGGCTTTCATTCCTTTTCATCGTAGCACCTACTCCTTTTCCACAGGTTCCATGCTCCGTATTCCGTACATCTTTCCTATTGTGAAAGACATCGAAAGGCGTTGTTACCTTAGCCAGCGGATGAATATGAAGTTGGATATTTCCGTTTTTGGCTTTCAGTTCTTTCCATTCATTGTACATAAAAACCGGATGAATGGTACAATGTTCCGTAAAATAGGACGGCAGGCCCCGCAATGCCCCGCTGCCAAAGCTGGAATGGATATGCTTCCGGTCATCGATCATGACGGTGTGCGCTGCCTGCTGACCTCCCGAAAAACGGATGATCACTGCTTCCGGATTCCGGGCTGCCAGGAAATCGGTGGTGATGCCTTTGCCCTCATCACCAAATCCCAGTCCTATTACAATTTCTGCCGTTTTCATCTTAAAAACCTTTGGATCATTCCACTCCATCCTTCCTGTTGTTCATGTGCTGTATGTTCTCCGGCTTTACGGGTTTTGCAGACAATTTCCTTAATCACATACGGAACATCCCGGTAATCGGTGATCGATACGCAATTCCTTCCCAACAGGTCTTTCCATCCGCGGTCGGCCCGCATCGCCTGGTCTGAGTGCAGCACATTGATGTGGTAGACTTCATATTTCTTTCTTGCTTCAGCCAGGAGCTCCTTATGGGTAAAGGTTTGCTGGCCGGCTCCCATGATCTCGCGGATCGCAGAGGCAGGAAGGGTCTTCAGGCAGGGTTCATCACCCACCGTAAACAGCAATCCTTTTTGTCCTCTTTTTTCAAAAGCATCGGTCCGGGTATGGAAAGCGGCAAAATACCAGGCCAGCAGGTAACTTTCTCCGCCATTCCCGCCACCACCGGATTCAATATAAGTGCGGGTCAGCCACATATCCAGCTCCTCATCGCCGGATTCAAACTGCCCTACCTGCAACGGATAACTGTCGCATTCGTGATCCCCGATTCCCATAAAGAGAAGTGCGGCATCAGGAACTCCGCCCTGGATAATTCCGCCCATCAGTTTGGGAAGGCCTTCCTGGATCAGGTTATAGGGAATATGGCCCATGCTTCCGGTAACATCCAGTCCTAAAATAATCGGAAATGATTCCGGGTGTACGGATGAATCCCGGGCCTCCCTGAAGAAGACGCCGTTCGGGTTCATTGATTCGTGTGCCCTTCTTTCCGCGTTCTGAGTGAAAATTTCACCTGCACTTTTGGATGCATAGCCCATCTTTCTTGCCCGGTCAAAACGAGCGTCCATGTCGTATCTTGTACTTCCCATAACGTAAATTTTAGTTAAAGACTGATTTTTATTGTTACCCGTTGCATTCCGGGATTCATTTTAGTGCAATACGAAAGTTTTATTTTATCCGTTTACCTTTCTTTCATATACATGATGTCTGTCCTCAGCACATATTTTAATCCGCTGATCAGCGTTTTTCCTTCATGTCTTAAAGGATGATGGAAAACCAGCGCGGAACCTTTTTTCGGAGCTACGGTGAACAGGCCTTCAAATTCGGTTTCCCCGCCTTCAAAATCATCGTTTAGATAGATCAGGAAGGTGTAAAAACTCTTTTCGTTTGCATTCCTGAGGTAGCTTCCGTCGCGGTGCATCTTGAACCGTTGCCCGGTCGAATATTTGTAGATCCTGAACATTTCATTAAAACCTGAAACCTGATAATTTTCATGGATTCTAGGAAGAAATCCGACGGCTTTCTGAAACAGGTTTTCAGCCAGTTCGTTATCGAAAACCATCAGCCGGTCGTTGTTCCTTATGCCTTTGCTCATCACCTGTCTTCCCATCATATTGATTTTTGCTTCTTCAAAGACTTTATCCTTTGTCAGATTGATATAATGGTCGCATTCTTCATTCGTCAGGAAATTTTCGATCAGAAAGATCTCCGGATGCAGTATTGTCTTTTCCATATTTACCAGGTTTTGGTTGATGTTATTTATTTTCTCAATTCATCTCTTACCTCCATCAAAGCGAATCCCAGGAGATTTTCGCCGTTCCACTCCGATGGATTACTGGCTTTAGGATGGGTTTCCAGCATTCCGATGCCCCAGATGGTGTCGTACGGACTGGCTTCTACCAAGACCTGGTCTTCCGTAGACAGCAAGAATTCTTTAAGCGCTTCATGCTGAGAAAACTTCAGCAGGTTTCCCTGTTTTACGATCTCATATTTATGCTCATCCCAAAGCTGCGGATCAAAATTCCGGACTTTTCTTCCCAGTTTTTTTACCTGATCCGGAGTTTCAGACTGTATGATCTGTTCTAAAGTTTCATCATCTTTAAACAACCTTGCCTTTCCGGCCATCATATAATGTTCGGCAGTCCTGTAGATGATACCGTCTTCCTGAAACTCAGCAGGAAACCACTGGCTAAAACAGGCTTTGGTAATTTCTTCTTTTACCGTATGTCCCCAAAAAAACAGAAAGTCCGGTTTTTCCTGATTATTAAATCTTTCGATGATATGCTGTACGGTGTATTTCATGATTGCGTTATTTTTACACAAATTTAAAGGAATATGGATTTACCTGCCAAATTAATTTGTGTTAATTTTACGCTAAAATAATTAATCGGTTGATTATCAACGATAAAAATTTTGATTTAAACACGAATGGCACAAATGTTTTTCACAAATGACGCGAATTATGATCTGTTTGATCAGGTTTAAATAAAATTCAAGCTTTAATCTGGATTGTACATCCGAAAAGCTCGTGACAGAATCAGAGTTACTATTAAAGAGTACATCTTTATTCTTTCGCTGTAATGGATAACAGCAGAGCAGAAATTCATTGTGAAAATTTGTGTAAGTATTTTTGCAATTCGTGTTGAAGACTATTTAAGTTCAAAATAGAATCCCTGTTCTTCCAGTTCCTTGTATTTCTTCTGGTTGAAGGTAAACATCTTTCCGGGTCTGCCGCTGCCTTCTTTTTTGAAGTTTTCGGTTTCGTTCAGCAGGCCGTAGCTCATGATTTTTTTCCGGAAATTGCGCCGGTCGATTTCCTGACCTACGATCGTTTTATAGAGGTTTTCCAATTCCGAAAAAGCAAATTCCTCATTCAGCAGATTGAAGCCAATCGGCTGATATTGGATTTTAGTCCGGAGTCTTTTTAATGCCGTGTCGATAATGGTCTGATGATCGAAAGCCAGTTCGGGAAGACTATTGATGCCAAACCATTGGGCATCGTCCGCATCGGAATCGGCAGCCAGCTCGTGGTACGAGGGGTTTACTAAGCCCAGATACGTCACGGAAACGACCCGGTTCCGCGGGTCGCGGCCTACATTGCCGAAGGTATAGAGTTGCTCCAGAAAATCGGGCTTTATGCCGGCTTCTTCGCAGAGTTCGCGTTTTACCGCATCATCCAGGTTTTCATCATCCAGAACCAGCCCGCCCGGAAGCGCCCATCCGCCCTTGAAAGGCTCGATATTCCGCTGGATCAGGAGCACCTGGAGGTCTTTTTTATCAAAATACCCGAAAACCACCGCATCCACGGCCACTTTGATATCCTGTAATTTCTTTGAACCTGCCATATAGTAAATTTGCGTTATGAGTACACAAAGTTACGGTTTAGTTAACATAAAAAAAACAATCTGAGTCATAAACAAAAAAAATCCGCAGATATCATCTACGGATTTTCTTTTTATCTTTTGCCTTTTTACCGGCTCTTTATTTAGTCATTCAGCTTCAGTACAGCCATAAATGCCGACTGTGGTACTTCTACCCTTCCGATCTGCTTCATTTTTTTCTTTCCTTCTTTCTGCTTCTCCAAAAGCTTTCTCTTTCTGGAAATATCTCCACCGTAACATTTTGCGGTAACGTCTTTTCTCAACGCTTTGATGGTTTCTCTCGCAATTACTTTTGTTCCCAAAGCGGCCTGAACGGCGATGTCGAACTGCTGTCTCGGGATCAGCTCACGGAGCTTCTCACACATTTTTTTACCGATGTAGTACGCATTGGAATCGTGGATCAGTGAAGATAAGGCATCCACCATATCGCCGTTGATCAGGATATCCATCTTCACCAGTTTGGAAGAACGGAATCCGATCGGATGGTAATCGAATGAAGCGTATCCTTTGGAAATGGATTTCAGCCGGTCATAGAAGTCGAAAACCACCTCAGCCAACGGCATATTGAATACTAACTCTACCCGTTCCGAAGTCAGGTAACTCTGGTTAACGATTTCCCCTCTTTTTTCGATACATAGGGTCATCACAGCACCTACAAAATCGGATTTGGTGATGATGGAAGCTTTGATAAACGGCTCTTCCACCCGGTCCATGGTGGAAGGGTCCATCATTTCAGACGGGTTGTTGATCAGAATCGGAACTTCAGGTTCTTTTTTGGTGTATCCGAAATACGATACGTTCGGTACCGTTGTAATCACGTTCATGTTGAACTCACGGTCCAGACGTTCCTGAACGATTTCCATGTGAAGCATTCCCAGGAATCCGCAACGGAATCCGAAACCTAATGCCGCTGAGCTTTCCGGCTCGAAAACCAAGGAAGCATCATTCAGCCTTAATTTTTCAAGAGAAAATCTCAGTTCTTCAAAATCTTCCGAATCAATCGGGTAAATCCCGGCAAATACCATCGGCTTTACTTCCTCAAACCCTTCGATCGGTCCGGCCGCCGGATTGCTGAATGAAGTAATGGTATCCCCTACCTTTACCTCACGGGCATCCTTGATTCCGGAAACCAGGTAACCTACATCCCCGCACTCTACCGTTTTTTTCGGAACCTGCTTCAATTTTAACGTTCCTACTTCATCAGCGCCGTATTCTTTTCCTGTTGCGAAAAATTTAATTTTTTCATTTTTTGTAATGCTTCCGTTTACCACTTTGAAATAGGCTTCAATTCCTCTGAACGGATTGTATACCGAGTCAAAGATCAAAGCCTGAAGCGGGGCATCCGGATCACCTACCGGTGCAGGAATTCTATTAACAATCTGTTCCAAAAGGTCGTGAACCCCTTCTCCGGTTTTTCCGGAAACTCGCAATACATCGTCGTAATCACAGCCGATCAGGTTCATGATTTCATCGGTAACCTCTTCAGGGTTTGCCGAAGGAAGGTCGATTTTATTCAGGATTGGGATGATTGTCAGGTCATTTTCCAAGGCCAGATACAGGTTACTAATGGTCTGGGCCTGGATGCTCTGGGCCGCATCTACGATAAGAAGTGCTCCTTCACAGGCTGCTATGGAACGGGAAACTTCGTAGGAAAAATCTACGTGTCCCGGGGTATCGATTAGGTTTAAGATATATTTTTCGCCGTTAAGCTCGTAATCCATCTGGATCGCGTGGGATTTAATGGTAATCCCGCGTTCTTTCTCCAGATCCATGTCATCCAGCGTCTGGGACTGTAATTCTCTTTGGGAAACCGTGTTGGTATATTCCAGAAGACGGTCTGCCAAAGTACTTTTACCATGGTCGATGTGAGCGATTATGCAGAAATTTCGTATGTTTTTCATTTAAGAACTATGTAATTTGCAAAGATAATAAAATGCAGGATAATTTGCCGTTCTTAATTTTAAATCTGATTTAAACCTGAATAAAACCAATCTTTTACACCAAACCTGCTTACTTTATTTATCGGAAACCATTACAAAATATTTTATGCTGATCGTAAAGTCCACGGTTGAGACTTATTAAATTTATATGATAAGTCCTGCCATTTTTATTCCTACTTATCTTATTTGTGGTTAAATTAGCCCAACTTAATATTAATCCATGAAAAAGATTCTTTTCATCCTTTTACTTGTTCCATTTATTCAGATCCGGGCACAATGGATTGAACATGCTCCGGAACATCCTGAGGAGTTCGTCAATCCGTTAATCGGGTCATTATCGAAACCCTCGCTTTCCAACGGGAATACCTATCCTGCGGTTGCCGTTCCCCACGGAATGAACCTCTGGACGCCGCAGACCGGAAAAAACGGAAACGGCTGGCAGTATATCTACGATGCCGATAAGATCCGCGGGATCAAGCAAACCCACCAGCCTTCGCCCTGGATGAACGATTACGGAATGGTTTCGATCATGCCTATAACCGGGAAAATGCGTTTTACCGAAGAAGAAAGAGCAAGCTGGTTTTCCCATAAATCCGAATTTTCAAAGCCTTACTATTACAGAGTTTACCTTGCTGACCACAATGTAACGGCAGAAATTACACCTACGGAAAGAGCAGCACAGCTAAGATTAACCTATCCTGATTCAGAGAATTCATGGATTGTCGTGGATGCATTTGATAAAGGCTCCGGCATCAGGATCATTCCTTCAGAAAATAAGATCGTTGGATATTCTACGAGATATTCCCGCGGAAAACTGACGGGTTTTAAAAATTACTTCGTGATTTATGCGGATAAGCCTTTTGCAAAGTATTCAGCATGGAAAGACAAAGATTTCGTAAAAGATGATCTGGAAATTACCGGAGACCACTGCGGAGCCGTCATCGGTTTTGCCACGAAAAAGGGGGAAAAAGTAAACCTGAAGGTCGCTTCTTCATTCATCAGCCCGGAACAGGCAGAGCTGAATTTGCAGCGGGAACTGGATAAGGACTCATTTGACGATACCTTCAGAAAAGCCAGGCAGGCGTGGAATGATAAACTGAAAAAAGTGGAAGTTGCCGGCGGAACCGTTGATCAGATGCGGACTTTTTACTCCTGCCTCTACAGAATGCTTTGCTTCCCGCACAAAATGTATGAAATTGATAAGGCCGGACAAGTTGTTCATTACAGCCCGTACTCCGGGAAAACCGAAGCCGGCTACCGTTTTGCAGGGACCGGTTTCTGGGATACCTTCAGGGCACTCTACCCTTTCCTGAATCTGGTGTATCCGGAAATCAATGTGGAAATGCAGAAAGGGCTGATTAACGATTACAAAGAAGGCGGCTGGCTTCCCGAATGGTCGAGTCCCTCCTATTCCGATATCATGATCGGCAACAATTCGGCTTCCGTAGTGGCCGATGCTTACCTGAAAGGCTTACGCGGCTACGACATTGAAACCTTGTACCAGGCTCTGCTTCACGGAGCCAACAACGAAGGACCGCAGGCAACGGGAAGATTGGGCATTCAATATTATAAGGAACTGGGGTATGTTCCTTATGATGTAAAAATCAATGAAAATGCAGCACGGACCCTGGAATATGCTTACGATGATTTCGCGATTGCCCAATTGGGAAAAGCCTTAGGGAAACCGGAATCCGAATGGAAAGAATATTATCGCCGCTCCCAGAATTTCCGGAAAGTAATCGACCCCGAAACCAAACTGGCACGTGGGAGAAACCGCGACGGAAGCTTCCAGTCTCCTTTTAATCCTTTTAAATGGGGCGATGCCTTTACGGAAGGAAATTCCTGGCACTATACCTGGTCGGTATTCCAGGATATTGAAGGACTGGCTAAGCTGATGGGCGGAAGAAAAGCCTTTTCGCAGAAACTGGATCAAATTTTCGAGCTGCCTCCTGTTTTTGATGATTCGTATTACGGATCGACGATCCACGAGATCCAGGAAATGGTGAATGCAAATATGGGACAGTACGCCCACGGAAACCAGCCTGCCCAACATATTATTTATCTGTACAATTATTCCGGAGAGCCCTGGAAAACACAGTATTGGGTCCGGGAAACGATGAACCGCCTGTATCAGCCGACACCGGACGGCTATTGCGGTGATGAAGACAACGGACAGACCTCAGCCTGGTATATTTTCTCAGCGCTTGGATTTTATCCCGTTACGCCGGCTACGGACCAGTATGTTCTGGGTGCTCCCCTGTTTAAGAAAGCTATCGTCCATCTGGAAAACGGAAAAACGATTGAGATTGATGCCAGGAATAATAATGACAACAACCGGTTTGTGCAATCTTTAGAATTCAACGGAAAGAAATACCCGAAAAACTGGCTCAGCCATCAGGAACTGATGAAGGGAGCTCAGTTAAACTTTGAAATGACTTCGCAACCGAACAAAGACCGGGGAACAGATGAGAAAGACTTTCCTTATTCTTTTTCTACTTCTACAGATAAAAAATAGACGAATCCGTCTCACAACTGCGGCGGATTCTTTTTGTTCTATCTTGATTTACTAAAATTTTCAGGTAAAATATATTCTCCGGTAAGCTTATCGATTCCTATTCTGTAATACATTGCATTTTGCTTTCGGATTTTTGCCGCTGCAGCATCAACTATTACACCAGCAATCAGCCCTCCAATAGCTCCGGCAGCACCTCCTCCTACGACAACCGCTGTACTATTATACTGCGGAAAAATTTCATCCTGGGATGCGATAATAAAAATTCCTTCATCATCTTTTTCAATCTCAATGATACTTACAGGTGTTTTCTTATAAGCAATTCCGTTATCGATTATTGCGAAAACATCTTTACCCAGATTATCATAGCCATCTACTCTTTTTACCCCTCTAATTGTGCCATCTTTATTCTTTCTTACCTCCAATTCTCTGCTTGGGTTTTGTTCTGCAAATGATTTATAATCCTTGTAAACACCGTCTTTAAAAGATTCGATTTTATAAACAGGTAACTGTTCTGGTATTATTTTTTCATAATTTTTAAGATCTTCTTCAGAAAGAGGAATAATCAATCCTGTCTCTGTGTAAGAATCTTTTATAATATTTGCAAATTCTGAGGATATTTTGGCCGCGATAGCTCTGGTAATATAAGCATTATCTTTCTGAGGGTAATCTTTTGAAACATTAAATTTTTTCAGAAAATAATATTGATTATTCTTCTTCAAAAAGGTAGACATTTTCATTTCCAGATGCCCCATAACTGACCTTTCAGTAGGAATATCGTTAACTTTTAGATGTTCCAGCATCAGAAAATATTGAGTATTTCCCCGCTCTTTATTATCTTCCAAAAACCAATCTGAAAATAATTTTTCCAGATCATCCTTTTCGAATTTCATTTCTAAAGGTTCCTTCCTGTGAGAAACTATTCCGATATTTGCATCTTCTCTTCTGTCCAGCAAAGTAAGAGATTGGGCTTTATGACTTTTATCTTTTATATTATTTCTAAGCTCTATCAGCTGATTTTTCTGAGCAGAAATAAATCCTGAAAGTAAGATGAATAGTATAACTTTTTTCATTTTATATCAAATTTCTACAAAATTAAGCTTTCCTTTAAAATTAAACGACCCTCACAATAAATTGCAAGGGTCGTCCAACATTAAAAAAATAAACTATTATGGGTTTTGCCTCTGTCTAGGAGCTAAACTACTCGTGTTTCCCCGGGGTTTTCTTTCATTTACTTTATCCCGCATCATCCCCTCGGATTGAAACAGCTTCAAGACTTTCTGGCAAGGAATGATCTGCTGCATCTTATCAGCATACTTCTTTCTGTTATCAAGCAGCCTCTGCCCTACTTCAAAGCTTTGCTGCAATTTTGCTTTGGCTTCTTCATCCGACAAGGTTTCAGGATTGAAATCGGAATTGAACTGGGTTTTGATCTCCTTCTGGCTTTCCAGATATTCATTGTAAATATCCGTAAACTCTTCTTTATCGCTGGGATCAATATCCAGGTTCTCCATGACCATATTGTTCCTGAACTGGGTGAGAAGTTTCTTTCTTTCGGTCGGTGAAAGATTGTTTATTACTTCCTTTCTTTGCTTAGGGTCCATCTTCTTCCAGTCATAATCCGTCTGTTGGGCATTGATGCCAAAACCATAAATCATAAAAAGGGTAAACAATATCTTTTTCATTTCTCTTAATTATATAAATCCAGATAAACATCCTGTGTCGAATTGCTTGCCAATTCTGAAATTTCAGAATTTGAGAAGGAATCCAGATATTCGTTCATCTGAGTTTCATCCTGTTTCGAAACGGTTTTTCCGGTTTTATCCGACGCTTCACGATCTGTTTTTGCCTGAGGTTTATTCTGCGCTACAGATTTATTATTTTTCCGGCTTTCATTGTTTTGATGGTCATTTTCAACAGAAGTTAAATCCGATTTCAAAGTTTCATACGCCATCTGGGTTTCCGTTTCGGGCTGTTGGTTTTTCACCGTATAGGCTACGGCAGGACTTACTTCATCCGAGCTGCCGCCATTGTTGAGAACAAAAGTCGCTCCAAAAATCAAAGCCAGTGAAGCCGCTGCCGCATAAGCCCAGTTGATTTTGAAAACCGGTGCTTTCTTACGGGGGAATACCTTATTGATTACATGGTCCTGAATATTTTCAAATACATTTTCAGAAACTGTATAAATATTCTTACGTTCCAGTTTGTCAAGGTCAAAATCATTTACTCCGCTCAATACCCTGGCCTGGAGATTTTCGAATAAATCATCCGGTGCCTTGTAAATATTTTTGCGTTCTAATTTTTCTATATCGAACTCTTTCATTTCAGTTTCTCAAAAATTATCTTCGTAATTTTCCTTTATATAATCTTCTATCTTCTGCTTGGCATAATGATAATTGGTTTTCAGCGTACCTACGGACATATCCACAATTTTGGATATTTCTTCATAAGGCAGATCATCATAATACCGCATCATAAATACCAGTTTCTGCTTTTCAGGCAGGCTTTGTATGGCTTTCTGGAGCAGGATCTGTATTTCTTCGGCATCCCCGCCGGCGTTATCCGCCACCAGGTTCTGCATATGATATTCGGGATCTTCATCGGTCTTCTGCATTCTTTTAAGCTTATTCACCTGCTGCAGCGCTTCATTGGTTGCAATTCTATACAGCCAGGTGTAGAGCTGGCTATCGTTTTTAAACTGGTGAAAATTCTGATAAGCTTTAATAAATGTTTCCTGCAAAGTGTCCTGAGCAAGATCTCCATCCACGATAATTCTTCTTATGTGCCAATACAATCTGCTTTGATAAGCATCCATCAAAGCACGCACTCCTTTTTCCTGAGTACGTGGATTTTGCATCAACGAAATAATTTCCGCGTCTTTAATCTTCATAAGATGCTTTCATTGTTTGGATTATAAAAATAGCTGAAAGTTAAACTACTTATTCAATTTTTAGTCCAATATAGTAATTATTTGTAACATCGGCGGTGTGAAATTTCAATAAGTAATACCAGCATGGTACCTGTTTTTCCTTTTATAATCAATGTTATGTTAAATTCAGTAGTTTTTACGGCAACTTATTTCCGCAGGAATAAAATATTATCTTTGTTGGATGCAAACTGTAATTATAGGATCCGGAAATGTAGCCTATCATCTGGCAAAAGCACTGGCAAGAATTAATCATCCGCCGGTCCAGATTTTCGGCAGAAATGAGAGGGAACTTCAGTCAATATCCGAAGAACTAAAAATACCTTATTCAACTAAAAAAATAGTTAATTCGGATATTTATTTAATCTGCGTTAGTGATAATGCCGTGGAAGACGTATCCCTGCTTATCGATAAAAAAGATTGCCTGGTGGCTCATACTTCCGGGTCTTTACCGAAAGAAATTCTGAAAGGCAGTTACAGAAAAGCCAGTTTTTATCCTTTGCAAACTTTTTCCAAATCAAAGGAGCTGGAATATTCGAAAATCCCTTTCTTCATCGAGGCAGAAAATGCAGCAGACCAAAAGGTTTTATTTGAGCTTGCTTCAGGTATTTCAGAAAATGTGATGGAAAGCACGTATGAAAAGAGAAAGTATATCCATCTGACGGCTGTTTTTGCCTGTAATTTTGTAAACCATCTGTTTTCCAAAGCAAAAGAAATTTCCGATTCACAGGAAATTCCGTTTAATTATTTCCTGCCGCTGATCGACGAAACGGTTCGGAAAATTCATGAAATCGAACCCAAAGCAGCACAGACGGGTCCGGCCGTGCGGAATGACCGTAGAATCCTTGAACTCCACGAACAGCTGTTAAAAGACGAAAGCCTGGAAATTTATAAAACCATAAACCATTCAATCCAGAAAATGTATGAGCTATAAAGAAAAATTAAAAGATATCAGAGCATTTGTATTCGATGTAGACGGCGTTTTTACGGACGGCAGCGTTTATCTGATGCCCGGCGGAAACATGAGCAGGGTCATGAATGTGCTCGATGGCTATGCGGTGGTAAAAGCATTAAAAAACAATTACCTGATCGGAGTCATCACCGGCGGAAATGATGAAATGGTAAAGCACCGGATCAACTATCTGGGTATTGAAGATTATTATCCGAAATCCCATAATAAGATGGCCGATTTTGAAGATTTTAAATTAAAATACAGCCTCACCAACGAGGAGATTTTAACGATGGGGGATGATATTCCCGATCTTCACATGATGCGTGCTTCAGCCGTTGCAGCCTGTCCCGAAAATGCAGTTCCTGAGATCAAGGCAGTGTCCGATTATATTTCTCCCGTTAAAGGCGGAAGCGGTGCCGTGCGAGATGTGATCGAGCAGGTGATGAAAGTACAGGGCAAATGGCATGATGACAATACGCAATCCATCTAATATTTTAAAAATGAAATTATTATTAGCCTCGCAATCGCCAAGACGAAAGGAATTATTAGCCAGTCTGGGTTTTGAATTTGAAGTGGTAAAGATCGATTGTGAAGAAATTGTTCCGGAACACATCCAAGTAGGAGAGTCGGCCGCTTATCTGTCCGAACTGAAAGCATCGGCATTCCGGGAACTGGAAAAAGGAGAGGTGCTGCTTACCGCGGATACCGTTGTAGCCATTGATAACCAATTCCTCGGTAAACCCAAAGATGCGGAAGAATCAAAACAAATGCTGAAGCTGCTTTCGGGAAGAACCCATCAGGTATATACGGGAATCACCATTAAAACGTTCGAAAAAACAGTTACAGAAACAAATGTGGCCGAAGTTGAATTCGATGAGATCACTGATGATGAAACAGACTTTTACATCCAGAATTACAGGCCTTTCGATAAAGCAGGAAGCTATGGGATCCAGGAATGGCTCGGCATGGCAAAGATCAAGAGGATGAACGGAAGCTATTATACGATTATGGGGCTTCCTACCCATTTGGTTTACAAAATTTTGAAAGAAATATAACGGGTTTCCCCATAAAATTTTGTTATTTTTACAAAATCATCAAACTGCCGATAATAAAAAGCAGATTAGAGAGTTATATTGAATAATGAAAAAGAATATTTTATTCCTTTTGGTATTATGTATCGTTGTTTCCTGTGGCACCAAGGTGAAAAAGCCGGAACAGCGGTCTAAGTTCATGAAAGGGTTTACCACATATTACAATACTTTGTTTAACGCAAAAGATGCTTTAAATACGGAGTTTGAAACACGCGACAAAGGCCATAAAGACAATTTTTATGCGCCTTATATTCCCATCCTTACTTACGAAGACCAGCCGTTGGGAAGCGACCTGGGGCAGTCTACCGCCTTTGCGGAGAATTCCATGAAGATGGGTGAGCTGAACCGCCCCGACCAAAACAGCCAAAGAGGCGGGATGCCGGGAATGCCGCCCGGAATGCCCGGAAACGCAGTATCCGGAGGACCGGGAATGCCACAGGGGGATCCGGGGCAGCCTGATCAGAAAGGGGCCACCACCCTGGAAATTGCCGAAGCAAAAGCACTGAAAGCGATTAACAAGTATTCCGTGATCAAAAACGGTGAGGAAAAAAACAAGCAGATTTTCGAGGCCTACATGATTCTCGCACAGGCGAGGATCTACCGGGGAAAATCGCTGGAAGCCCTCGATGCTTTGAACTATGTATTTACCCACATGAAAGATGATAAGAGGCTTCCTCTGGCAAGAATCTACCAGGGTTTAGCGTATGATCAGATCAAAAACTACCACAAAGCCCATGAGACTTTTGCCAAATTAAAGAGTGAAAAGATCTCCAAGCAATACGAGAAATTACTGAGCATTTACTATTCCGAATCTTTACTGGATGCCGGGAAAAAAGAAGAGGCAGTCCGTGAGCTGGACAATGCTTATGAGCTTAATGACAACCGGAAACTAAAAAGCAGAATTGCTTACCTGAGAGGACAGGTGCTGGAAAGCCTCAACCAAAACGAAAAGGCGCGGGAAAGCTTTATGGCAGCATATAAATATGCCAACGATTTTGAATTCGAGGTAAAATCCCAGATTGAAATCGCCAAAACATTTAACGGAAACGGAGATTACAGCGGTGCCCGGAAATACCTGGAAGACATCAGTAAAAAAGGGACTTACGGCTCCCGGAAGAATGAGTTTTATTATGCTCTGGGATTAATGGCAAACAAGGCCGGAAAGAAAGATGAAGCTCAGGAATATTTCAGAAAGTCTCTCAGGGAAAAAGTTTCCGACGGCCAGGTACGTGGTCTTACGTATTATGAAATAGGGAAGGGCTATCTTGATAAAAACGATTACATCGGGGCCGGAGCTTATTACGATTCCGCTTTGGCGGTCATGACGTACGAGCCTTCGAAAGTGCTTCTGGCAGACCAGTCGATATACATCAAAAAGATTTCTAAAAATTATTATCTGATCAAGAAAAACGACAGTATCCTGAATCTGGCGAAGATGACACCGGATCAGAAAACCGACTTTTTTTCAAAATATATTGCTAAGATCAAGGCCAAAGAAGAGAAAGAAGAACAGGAAAGAAGACGCGCCGAGAGAAGCAAAGGGTTTGATACCGGGGATTACAGTTCGACTTCGTTATTTGCCAACAGCTCCAATTCCTTCGAGGATTTCGGGGTTGCCAACAAAGGATTTTATTTTAGCAATACCGGTACGGTTTCCAAAGGAACCCAAACCTTTAAGCAGACCTGGGGAGACCGGGCGCTGATCGACAACTGGCGTTTTTCCAAAAAGATGACAACACTGGACGATATGAAAAACGATGCCCTCGGAACAACGGCGGCACCTAATCCGAGACGTTTTGAGCCTGCATTTTATATCGAACAAATTCCTACGGATATGGCCAAGCTGGAGCAGCTGAAAAAAGACCGCGATACCGCTTCTCTGGGTCTGGGGGTGATGTATCAGAATTATTTTACCAATACCCCTTTGGCAACAAAAACCCTGTATAACCTGGTCGATGCCAAGCCTGAAGAAAAAGTAATGCTGCAGGCCCTGTATGAGATTTTTGCCATGAATTACGAGAAGAACCCACAGGCTGCGGACAGAGCCAAACAGATCTTGCTGAAAGACTATCCGTATACTTCCTATGCCGAGTTTGCAAGGAATCCGAAAAGCAGTTCTTTCGTTAAATCTTCCGGCGACGTAGAAAGCCAGTACAAACAGGCCTTTGCACTGTATGAATCTGAAAAGTTCGGGGAAAGCAAGGATATCATCGATAAGACCATCCAGCAATATCCCAAAGATGCCCTGGTGCCCAAACTGTATTTGTTAAATGCTTTCAATTCAGGAAAGACCAGCGGGAAGGAAGTCATGATCCTCCAGCTGGAGCAGATCGCTTTAAATTACGGCAAAACCCCGGAAGGCGAAAAGGCCAAGGAAATGCTGAATTACCTGAAAAGTGAACTGACCTTCCAGGCAACGGATAATAAAGGAAATGTAATGCCTCAAAATGCCAATAACATGACGAACGGCAATGCTCAGGATCAGCAGCTGCAGTATAACGCGAAAGGATCAAACAGAATTCCGCCACAACCGATGCAGAATCAGCCAGCCAACAGCTCGATGCCCATTCAGCCTGTGAACGGAAATAATAACAGAAGGAAGTCCAACAACAACCAGCAGCTGCAGCCTGCAAATCAGGTGCCTGCAAAATCACAATAAAAATAAAAGCGAAGATTATTCTTCGCTTTTATTTTTTTTCTTTATGCCATGGAAATCTTTGAGATAGAAAGGCTCGAAATAGGCAACATCCTCGAAATCTTTCTGCGCTATTTTTTCTAAGGTTTTATTTACCAAATACTGAGCAGAAGGGTAGACTTCATCATTAAAACCGGCATCCGGCAGCTGTAATATTTCCTTTGCCTTTGTTGCACCGTCTCCTACGAAGAGTATTTTTTTGTCTTTATATTCTTCAAAAGAGGTTTCGTCTAAAATCTTGGCTTCGGTTGTAGAAATCTCTTCTCCGTTTTTGCCGTCATACACTGCCGTATAGACCTCCATTCGCCTGGCATCGATCAGAGGGATAATAAAGTCGTAGTTTTGACCTAAAAAAGGCACAATCATGCTTTCCATGGAGTTTATGGCAATCAATGGCACTTTAAGCCCGTAACAAAAGCCTTTGGCTGACGAAGCGCCAATCCGTAATCCGGTATATGAACCCGGACCTTTGCCCAGAGAAACGGCCTCAATATCTTTCATCGAAATGCCGGCCCCTTCCAAAGCCCATTCTACGAAAACATGAAGGCTTTCGGACTGTTTATAATTTTCAGAAACCTCCTCCGTTACACACAGCAGTTTTTCATCATCTGAAATGGCCACCGAGCAGTTTTTTGAAGAAGTTTCGAGATATAAGATTTTCATTGTTAACAGGTAATAATTTAACGGTTCCGTAATTGACTTAAAAATTGCTTACTCCTGCAAAGGTAAAGCATTATTCTGAAAATTATTTCCGGTAGATCGTTCTTGGTTCTGCCTGTGCAGTAGGGTAGATCGTCATATCGGAAATGCAGACGTGCTTCGGTGCATTGATGCAATAGGCGATGGAATCGGCAATATCTTCGGCTTTTAGTGGTTCGTATCCTGCATAGACGGTGGCTGCCCTTTCGCTGTCTCCTTTAAATCTTACCATCGAGAAATCCGTTTCCACTGCTCCCGGCTGGATATTCGTAATTTTAATCCCGAATTCAGTAAGCTCGATTCTCATTCCTTCGGAAATAACATCGACGGCTTTTTTGGTGGCACAATATACTACCCCATTTGCATACGTCTGTCTTGCCGCCACTGAACTAATATTTACGATATGCCCTGAATTTCTTTCTTTCATTCCGGGAATGATCATTTTAGACACATACAGCAGCCCTTTTACATTTCCGTCGATCATCGAATCCCAATCGTCTGTTTTTCCGGCTGACAGAGGATCCAGGCCGTGTGCATTTCCTGCATTGTTGATCAGTACATCAATTTGCTTCCAGTTTTCCGGAAGGGAGCTGATGGCAGCTTCCACTTCTTCCAGGTTTCTGACATCAAACTTTAAACTAAATACTTCGGTAAATTCAGATAATTCCGATTGCACCGATTCAAGAACCTCAGATCTTCTTCCGCAGATGATGATCCGGTTTCCCTGTTTTGCCAAAAGTTCGGCAGTTGATTTTCCGATTCCGGAAGTGGCTCCGGTGATGAATATTGTTTTCATTTATTTTATTTGATTGTTTCTGTTTGCTGTTCTTTTCATCATATATGTATAAATCCAGAATTCGAGCCAGGGGATCATCATCAGAATAACCCAAACCATCAGCAGGCTTCCGACCGTGGTTTTAAATTGTGATTTTAAAACCATAAGAAAAAGATTCTGTATTTTTTGAACGATGGAATTTTCAATGTCATCCGGATTAATTACCAACAGCTGTTGTGTTATTTTATCAAACTCATAATAGGAGAGATCTCCGGTAACCTCAACATTCGGGATGGAATTGAGGATACCATATATAACTACGGTATTGATCCGGTCACCATATTGGTTCATAAGCCAGGAGACCATCCTGTTTTTAGGCTGATTGATCATTCCGTATTTTGTATCATAGGCCTTTATAAGATCCGTGATCTTTATTTTTGCCTCTTCATTATTCCGGTTTATTTCTGAAACGACCGCTCTTACTTCTCCAATAAATTCGGCTTTTGCATTCTGATCTTTAAAAACGGAGCCGACCCCTGAAGAATAAATCTGTGAAGCGATGGAAAAACTGTCTTTTTTCAAGGCTTCATAGGAACCCCAGAACAGGCCCAGCTGTAATGAAATAATGCTGTTGATGATAAAAATAGCAGGGATATACAGCTTTACCAGCCAGTTGTAATATTTCGGTACCCTGGAAAACGCCTTATATTTCCTCATGGCCAAGGTTAACATCAGACTGATGAGCAGGCCTGCAATGAAACAAACGGCGCAGTACAAAAGGATGGTCAGCGGATAATTTTTGATGATGTACAAGATTGCGGAGTAGATGCTGTTCCAATCTAAATTTTGCATAATCAATTGGCATCAAATGCTTCAAAAGCATCGGTTATATGTTCGATGATAAGATTCTTTTTCTCATCAGGAAGAACGGAAATAATATCAAATCTAACTTCCTGATCTTTATTAAACGTTTCCATGAAGTGATTGGCCGCAGAAACCAACAGCTTTATTTTGGTTTTGGTAACCGCATCCTGAGGCAGCATAAAGAGATCGGTGGAACGGGCTTTTACTTCGATAATAATAATTAAATTGTCTTTTTCGGCAACAATATCGATTTCCGCTCTCTGAAACCGGAAATTCCGCACCAGGATGGTATAGCCGTTTTTCTGTAAGTGGGCTACCGCTAAGTCTTCTGCGGTTTTACCTAAATCGTTGTGATCTGCCATTATTTTCTGAATTGATAAGCCCACCAGATTAATACAACCTGTAAAGGAAGCCGTGCCACCGTCAGCCAGAAGTATTTATGGTGAATTTCATAAAACTTTCTTGCCATTTCAATATTAGCGGGAAATACGGCAATAAAAAGAAAAATACTGAGATAGGCACCTATTTTCTGAGTCTGGGGGAAAATAAGAAGAAGGCCGCAGAGTATTTCTGCAATACCGCTTATATAAACCATCTGCAAATGAAAAGGAATATAGGAAGGCATGATTCTAATGAAAATATTAGGTTTTACAAAGTGTAAAATCCCTGCAATAATCAATAAAAAAGAAAGAATGAATTTTGAATATGCCATTTTTATTTTCTGTGAATGACAGATACTGTTTTACCAGCTTTTAAATTTATTTTTCCTCCTATTATCAATGGCCTGTTGTCCTTAATATGTCCGTTTGGAAAACCGAAAATCACTGGGAAATCGTATTTTGAAATCCGGTCTGAAATCAGCTGATAAGCAAATTCGTCAAAGCTTTCTTCATATTGCTTATTTTCTTTTTCATCACCCATATTGGTCATTCCTCCTATAATCAGGCCAGAGATTTTATTGAAGACACCGGCCAGTTCCAGGCTCATGATCATCCGGTCGAGTGCATAAAAGTTTTCACCGATATCTTCAATAAAAAGTATTTTGTCCCTGAAATCAAAAGAATATTTGGTGCCCAGCAGCGCGTAGATGAGGGCTAGATTTCCACCAACCAATTCTCCTTTAATTAAGCCCGGTTTATTGTTTTTATTCGGTTTTATGCTGTATTCCGGCAAACTGCCATTTAAAATATCAAAAATAAGATCATAACTTTCTTCTGTTACACCAAAGCTCGAGGTTTTTATGGTCTGTCCGTGGACGGATGCAAAGCCTTTCTTCAATAGGTAGCTCTGGATAACGGTGTTATCGGAATACCCGATGTACCATTTGGGATTTTTGACAAAGCCTTTAAGGTTTAAGCCATTGATCAAATGCTGGCATCCATATCCTCCTCTGGAAGCCCAGACAGCGGAAATTTCCCGGTCATTCAGCGCCCAGTTCATATCCTTTAATCTTTCTTCCTCAGTCCCGGCATAATTGTAACCGTTGGAAAACTTCGTATACAGGTGTTCCCCTAAAACAGGTTCATAACCTCTGCTACGGACCATTTCAATTCCTTTCTCCAGCTGCATAGGTTCTACTGAGCCTGCCGGGGAAATAATGGCTATTTTGTCCCCTTTTTTAAGGGGCTTGGGAAGAATTACATCTCTCATCTGCTTTTTTGGTATTTAACTTCGGTTTTTTCGGCTTCTTCCAGTCTCTTATCAAACTGATTGAATTTTTTAAAGCTCTGCAAAAAGATGAAAAAACTGAATACGATAAGAATTCCGCCGACAATCCTTCTGATTTTATTAGCCAAACGCTGCGTTAACCTGTCATGAAACTGTTTGGCCAGGAATATTTTAACCAGATCGATGAAGAGGTAAGTGCCGATAACAATTCCGATATATAAAATAAAATTGCCGGTATCCGGATACTGATTCCTTACGGAAATCACCGTTACCAGCCAGAAAAGGATGACGCCAACATTCAGGAGATTAAAGAAAAAACCGTTCATAAAGGTTTTAAAATAATTCTGGTTCATGAATTTTTCCTCACCCGGAATATGCATCTTTGTCTTTGTGACCATCATCACAATTCCGTAAACGAGAATCAGGATGGCGGTGATCCGGTAAAACCCGGGATGCTTATCAATAAGCGTTACAATGTCTGCACTTGCATAATAGGCCGCCAGAATGCAGAGCAGGTCTGCAGAAATTACGCCCAGGTCCAATGCCAAAGCATGTTTCGGGCCTCTGGAAAAGCTGGTTTCTATCAGAAGGAAAAAGATAGGTCCTATAAAAACAAGACTCAGCATGAATCCTAATACGATGGCAGACAATATAAGTTCAAACATTCAGTGGTGTTTTCGATGAATAAAATTCATGTATTTATACAAATTTAAACTTTATGTTTTAAAAAGCAAACAGGAAAATGAATTTGGTTCGCCGGAAACGAAACTGCTAAAAGTTTATTAAAGTAGATTTAAGAACGCCGGAGTTATTTCAGTAACAGACGTAAACTTGAGAGAACTCCAGATTAACAGGCTGGAAGAAGGAAGCTGGGAGCTGGAGGTCCCCTTTGACACATATCAAAGGGAAATCGTATTAAAATTCTAACTAATCAACCCGATTTTAAATTCATTAAGTGACTGAAAATAAATTCAATAAATCGAATTTATATTAGGAGAAGAAAAATAAAAAAAACCGCAATGGCTTGCGGTTTTCATTTTTTATTTGATGGATTTAGTCTACAATCTTGAAATCCAGCTGTTTGGCGATCAGGTTGGCTTTTACTACCTTGATCTGAACATTGTCTCCCAGCTGATATCTTTTGCCGTGTCTGGATCCGTATACGGCATGGGTTTTTGCGTCATAGGTATAAGAATCATCCATTAAGTCCCTCAATTTGATCAGACCTTCGGCACCGTTCTCCGGAATTTCCACCCAGAACCCGAATTCCGCAACACCTGAAATCACGCCATTGAAGGTTTCCCCCAGGTGTTTTTCCATGAATTTCACCTGCATGTATTTAATGGAATCCCTTTCCGCATCGGCAGCCAGCCTTTCCATGGAACTGCAGTGCTTGGCTTTGTCTTCCAGCTCCGCTTTGTTCGGAGATTTTCCTCCGTCCAGGTAATGCTGAAGCAAACGGTGGGCAATAAGATCGGGATAACGCCGGATCGGAGAAGTAAAGTGGCTGTAATAATCGAAACCAAGACCGTAGTGGCCGATCGGCTCCGTAGAATATACGGCCTTGCTCATACTTCGCATAGCCAGCGTTTCGATCATGTTTTCTTCACCTTTGCCTTTGACGTCATGCAGAAGTTTATTTAAAGATTCCGCCACTTTTTTGGTATTGGCAAGATCCATTTTATAGCCGAATGTGGAAACAAAATCCCTCAGCGATTCCAGCTTGGCCGGGTCCGGATCGTCGTGAATCCTATAGATAAAGGTGTTCTGGGTAATTTCGCCTCTCTTGTTCAGCGAAACGAATTCAGATACTTTTTTATTGGCCAGCAGCATGAATTCTTCGATCAGGTGATTGGAATCTTTGCTGATCTTGAAGTAAACACCAATCGGTTCGTTATTCTCATCCAGATTGAACCGTACTTCGCTCCGGTCAAAGGTAATGGCCCCGTCTTTTATTCTTTTCTGGCGCATGATTTTTGCCAATCCGTCAAGAACAAGGATTTCTTCCTTGAAATCGCCGTCTTTTCCTTCAATCCTCTCCTGAGCTTCTTCGTAGGTAAACCTTCTGTCGGAATGGATCACCGTTCTTCCGAACCATTGCTTTTTGATTTCGGCCTTCTCGTTCAGTTCAAAAACGGCAGAGAAGGTAAATTTATCTTCATGCGGACGAAGCGAGCATACGTCGTTACTCAGCACTTCCGGCAGCATCGGTACCACACGGTCTACCAGGTATACGGAAGTTGCCCTTTGGTAAGCTTCATCATCCAGCATGGTTCCCGGAACGACGTAATGGGAAACGTCTGCAATGTGTACACCGACTTCCCAGTTTCCGTTTTCCAGTTTTCTGACGGACAGGGCATCATCAAAATCCTTGGCATCTTTCGGGTCGATGGTAAAGGTGGTAATTCCGCGCATATCCCAGCGTTTGGCCACTTCTTCATCATTGATGCTTCGGTCGATCTTATCGGCATCCCTTTCCACTTCTTCAGGGAAGGTATAAGGCAGTCCGTATTCTGCGAGAATGGAGTGGATTTCTGTTTCATGCTCTCCGGGAGCACCAAGAACCTGTGTAATTTCTCCCTGAGGATTTTTATCTCCCGGTCTCCATTCGGTCATCTTCACGATCACTTTATCACCGTCCTGAGCCCCTCCGAATTTCCCTTTCGGAATAAAAATATCGGTGTTGATGGTCTTTTTATCACAAACTACAAATCCGAAATCTTTATGCGGAACCATTTGTAAAGTTCCTACGAATTCCGTTCTCGTTCTTTCCAGAACCTCCAGTACGGAACCCTCCGTTTTCTTTCCTTTATAAGTATAGGTCACGATTAAAACCTTATCGCCCTGCAATGCATCCTTTACATTTTTAGAATGGATGAAGATATCACCATCCACTCCCTCTACGGTCACATAAGCATTTCCGGACTGGTTGAAATCGATGGTTCCCGTTAATGTTCCTTTGATATTAAGGTTAACGATGTATTTTCCTTTCTCGCTTTCCTTGATTCTTTCCTCCGCCTGAAGCTTATGAATCGCCTGTATAACAAGTTCCCGCTGTCTTGGATTTTTGTAGTCTATCCCGTCTGCAATCTGTTTGTAATTATAGACTTTTGTGGAATTTTCATTCATAAATCTCAGGATCAGCCTGCCGATTTCTCTTAATTTATGGTCGTTTTTCTGACTTATATATTTTTTCTTTTTTGCCATTTTACTTTATTTAATTAATCTTTTCACATTTCAGATTTGATTTTTTATCAATTAATTTAATCTGCTGTTTCAGCTTTGTTACCTGAATGTGATTTATTGTTCTATCTCTATAATGAAAGATTTTATTAAAGCCGGATTCTTTTTATTATAAAATTTTGTTCTATTCCACATGGAAATGGTTTCACACAAAATCCTATTGCTGATATTCGATTGTATTTATCAATATAGAATGACGACATCAATTTCCCTTCCAAATCTGCTATAACGGAAGTTTTAGGTTTGTATAAATGTAATACAAATATGGAGAAGAATGGATAAACCTTTGATGGAAATCTAACTTTATCATTTCACCAGGTCTGAATGGAAATAACAGGTGGTAAACCTGTCGGACGCTGCAAATATACAAAATAAAAAATTAAATAAGGCTTGTAATATGATTTACAAGCCTTTATCGGTTAGCAGAATGCAATTTTATCAACCCTGTTCTGGTGTCTTCCGCCTTCGAAATCCGTAGAAAGGAATTTATCAGCAATCTCCATGGCCAGCTCCTTTGATATAAACCGGGCAGGAATGGAAATCATATTCGCATCATTATGCTGTCTCGCCAGTGATGCAATCTCCGGCATCCAGCAAAGTGCGCAGCGGATCTTCTGATGTTTGTTGGCGGTGATCTGTACTCCGTTTCCGCTTCCGCAGATTAAGATTCCCAGTTCGTTTTCACCATTCTCCACAGAGGTTGCGGCAGGATGAACAAAGTCCGGATAATCCACACTGTCTGTGGAAAACGTTCCAAAATCCTGAATATCAAATCTTTCGGAAAGATAGTTCTTCACAATCTCTTTATATTCATAGCCTGCATGGTCTGCAGCGATTGCTATTTTCCTTTTCATAATTTTTGTATTAAGCCTTTTTTTAGATTTATTCACACAAATTTAAGTATAATGTGGATAAGTCTTAAATTTTTGGGAATTAATTGTGAAATGGCTTGTGAGTAAATGTTGAAAAAAGAGGGAAAGTAAATCTTTCGTAACATTGAAAAATTTTGTAATGAAGATTGGCATCAGAAGATCCAAGATATTTTTTCACAAAGTTTTCTGGAGAAACTCCCATGGTTTTCCATACTCACTTTATTCATATTCCGTTTTGGGGAAAATTACTCACAATTATGGATAACTATCGTAAATAATTTATTTACAATACTTTACAATGTAGATAAAATGTGAATTACGGTCTGATTTAATATCAAAAAGTATTACAGCAGAATTTATCCCCGAAACTAACAACACTCAACAACAGTACCCATTTATTTTTTTTAAGAGAAAAGAAAATATGTTGATTGATGAATGTTGAGGCTGCGGGAAACTTTTTGAAAACTTTTCAAAGGCTGCCTCGTCCTGAAAATTTTAAAATCTTACATTTGTGAAACGAAAATCGAAAAGAGCATGAAACCGAACTGCCCGGAAAATTTTAACGAAAACCTTTTCCTGAAGCCGGCTCTGCTTTGCCCCGAAAAAATATAAAATGTACATATGAAAACAATCAATGATTTCAATTTCAACGGAAAGAAAGCTTTGGTAAGAGTGGATTTCAATGTTCCACAGGACGACCAGCTCAAGGTAACCGATAACACGAGAATTACGGCTGTAAAACCTACCGTAGATAAAATCCTTAACGACGGCGGTTCCGTCATCCTGATGGCTCACCTGGGAAGACCGAAAGGAGAGGCTAACGATAAGTTTTCCCTAAAGCATATTGTTGATGAAGTTTCCGGTGTATTGGGAAAGGAAGTTAAGTTTGTAGAAGAATGTGTAGGAGAGAAGGCTGAAAAAGCAGCTGCTGATCTTCAGCCGGGTGAAATCCTCCTGTTGGAAAACCTGCGTTTCCACAGTGAAGAGGAAAAAGGAGACGAAGCATTTGCTGAAAAGCTATCTCAGCTGGCGGATGCCTATGTGAACGACGCTTTCGGTACGGCACACAGAGCGCACGCTTCTACGGCTGTTATTGCTAAATTCTTTCCTTCAACTAAATTCTTCGGTTTATTGATGGCTGACGAACTTCAGGCGATTGATAAAGTACTGAAAAGCGGTGAAAAGCCGGTTACGGCGATATTGGGAGGATCTAAAGTTTCAACTAAAATTACCATTATAGAAAATATACTTCCGGCGGTTGACAATCTGATCATCGGAGGCGGAATGGCCTTTACTTTCATCAAAGCGTTGGGTGGAAAAATCGGAACTTCGTTGGTGGAAGAAGATAAACTTCCTTTGGCACTTGAGATCCTCGGGAAAGCGAAAGAGCACAATGTAAAAGTATATCTTCCTTCCGATACGATCATCGCTGAAAGTTTCAGCAATGATGCAGAAAGAAAAGAATCCGACATTTATGATATTCCGGAAGGATGGATGGGATTGGATGCCGGTCCGAAATCAAGAGACCAGTTCAATGATGTTTTGCTGAATTCCAGAACGATTCTTTGGAATGGCCCGATCGGTGTTTTTGAAATGTCGAACTTTGCTGCGGGAACGGTTGCTTTGGGAGACAGTATCGCTGAAGCAACAAAACTCGGAGCTTTCTCTTTAGTTGGAGGAGGAGATAGTGTGGCTTTCGTGAAGCAGTTCGGTTATGCCGATAAGGTAAGTTATGTTTCTACCGGTGGAGGAGCGATGCTGGAAAGTCTGGAAGGTTTGGAACTTCCGGGAGTTGCTGCGATCAATAATTAAGAAATTTAATTTTTAAATAAAAAGTCCGTTGAAATTTTTCAGCGGACTTTTTATTTTGAGCTGGATTTGTTGAAGTCTCATCTTATAGCTGAAAATATTTTTTAAAGTTAAATTTTAAATCCCGGAGGGAATATTTTAGAAAATTTATTTTATCCGATTCTCACCGGCTGCGATTTATTTTGGGTTTGTCCAAAATCATTTTAATAATTCTGCTTTCAGGTTTTTGTTCATAATAACAGAATTTCTAAAATTTTATATGATGCGGGTATCTCATGAAAATTGGCAGAGAATGATGACTACTCTAGATTTTACTTCTTTTCTTTGAGTTACTAACTTGTTACTAACAAATGTTGATATGAAAGCAGAGAAATTTTAAAGACCACAGATTTTTTATAAAAATTTTCTGATTGACGAAGAGAGTAGGGGAGGGGCTAAAAAGAAAAAGTCCGGCGATAATTCCGGACTTTTTATTTTTTTTAGCTTAAATTGCTCAAAACCGACCTTCAGAAATAGCTCAAAAATCGATTTTCTACTTTTTTTCGATAATGTATATCAAACTTGAAAATTCGTTGGAAAAAAGAGCTTTTACGTTAGAAATCGTTCCGTAGATCACTGCTTTCATCCAGAAAAGGTACGATTTTTTATATTTTTCGCTCAACATGGAGATGTAATAAGAATCCAGAACCAGCGGCTTGATTTTTCTTAGTTTCCAATTGGGCTTTTTGGAAATAAGATTTTCCATACCGTTTTTGGAAAAATGATACACGTGTCTCGGAACGTCATAGGCGGCCCAATATTCTTTATAATGTTTTGCATCATAAGATGTCGGGTTTGGGACGGCAATAATCAGTAAACCTTTTTCTTTTAATTTACGGTTAAAGATTTCCAGCATTTCATCCTGATTTTCGACATGCTCAAAAACATGCCAGAGTGTAATGGCATCCAGGCTGTGATCTTCAATAATATTAAGGTCATTTAAAATTTTCGCTTTTGAAATTTTACTTTGAGCTGCTTTTCTGGCATCAGCATCCGGTTCAAATCCTAATGTTTCAAAATCATTTTCAATATATTTTACAAATTCTCCGGCGCCACAGCCGTAATCCAATACTTTAGATCCTTGTTTAATGCGATCCAGTAAAATGGTTTTTTTGTATTGTAAATTGAAGGACTGTAAAAATTTATATAGCTTTTCTTTGAGACTTCCTGAATCCTGATGATGGGAAATATAATCTTCACTTTCATAATATCTGGAAATATTCGATGGAATAGGGGAGGTCTTGAAAACGCCTTTTGTTTCCGTTTCTTTAATTTCAAATATTTCCTGGGAAAGAAAATGATCTTTTATTTTCATTTGACTTGTTTCTTTTATCTTAAAAAAATTAAGATATCCAGAGCCTGCTGCAAGCTCATAAATACCTTAATTTTCGTCTTTAATTTTTAAATGTTTCACGTGAAACATTTTTATTTTAACGTCCTAAATAGACCAGTAAAACGTTAATATCTGCAGGTGATACTCCGCTGATCCTTCCGGCCTGTGCTATGGTCTTCGGTCTTACATTGGTCATTTTCTGTTTAGCCTCTGCGGAAAGACTGGAAATCTTTGTATAATCAAAGTCTTCAGGAATTTTAATGTTCTCCAGACGGTTCAGCTTGGCAACATTTTCTTTTTCCTTTTCGATATACCCCCTGTATTTAATATTTACTTCAGCCTGTTCTCTCACCTCTTCATCGTAAGCAGAAGAAAATTCGTTTATAAAATCAATTTCATCCAGCTTTGCCAGCGTCATATTGGGTCTTGTAAGAATCTGAGCGGCACGGTATGCCTGGTCTACAGGGCTGCTCTCGATGGTTTCAAGGATCGGGTTGATAATCCCCGGTTTTAAAGAAGTTTCCCGAAGGAAAGCTTCAAGCTCTTCACCTTTAGCTACTTTCTCCTGTACTCTCTGCAAACGGTCTTCTTTTGCCAATCCCAGATCATATGCTTTCTGCGTTAGTCGGATATCAGCATTATCCTGTCTTAACAGAAGTCTGTATTCCGCTCTGGAAGTAAACATTCGATAAGGTTCTTCCGTTCCTTTTGTAATCAGGTCATCAATCAGGACGCCGATATAGGCCTCGTCCCGGTTAAGAATAAATTCTTCTTTTTCCTTTACTTTATTATGGGCGTTGATTCCGGCAATCAGGCCTTGTCCGGCTGCCTCTTCATAGCCTGTAGTTCCGTTGATCTGGCCTGCAAAATATAAATTATCGATCAGTTTCGTCTCCAACGTATGCTTTAGTTGGGTAGGAGGGAAGTAATCATATTCAATGGCATAGCCCGGACGGAAAACTTTTACATTTTCAAATCCCGGAATGTGTTTCATGGCCTTGATCTGTACATCTTCCGGAAGCGAAGAGCTGAATCCGTTGACGTAAATTTCTACGGTTTTCCAACCTTCCGGTTCTACAAACAGCTGGTGTCTGTTCCGTTCGGCAAAACGGTTGATTTTATCTTCAATACTCGGACAGTATCTTGGCCCTAAGCTCTGAATCGTTCCGTTGAACATCGGGCTCCTGTCGAAACCTTCACGTAAAATATCATGAACGGTTTCGTTGGTATAAACGATATGGCAGCTTAATTGTTTGGTTAACTTAGGCGTATCCAGGTAGCTGAACTTCTGGGGATTTTCGTCTCCTTTCTGTTCTTCCATTTTAGAATAATCCAGACTTCTTCCATCCACTCTCGGTGGAGTACCGGTCTTCATTCTTCCTGCTTCAAAACCGAGAGAAACCAATTGTTCGGTAATTCCGAAAGCACGGGGTTCACCCATCCTTCCGCCTCCCAATTGTTTGTCTCCAACGTGGATCAAACCGTTCAGGAAAGTGCCATTGGTAAGAACCACAGACCGACCTTTGATTTCGATTCCTAAAGAAGTGACCACACCGGTTACCTTATTATTTTCTACAATAAGCTGCTTCACCATATCCTGAAAGAAATCAAGATTCGGCGTGTTTTCCAACGCAAGACGCCATTCTTCAGCGAAAAGCATCCGGTCATTCTGCGTTCTCGGAGACCACATGGCAGGACCTTTGGAAAGGTTCAGCATTTTGAACTGTATAGCCGATTTATCCGCTACAATTCCTGAGTATCCGCCCATCGCATCGATTTCCCTTACGATCTGTCCTTTGGCAATCCCACCCATCGCAGGGTTACAGCTCATTTGCCCAATGGTCTGCATATTCATGGTAATAAGCAGGGTCTTGGAACCTAAATTCGCAGCTGCTGCGGCCGCTTCGCATCCTGCATGCCCGGCACCTACTACGATTACATCATATATTTCTGAAATCATTTTTATCGCTTGTTTTAAGCCTTATATTTTATTCTTTTTTGCAAATGTTTCACGTGAAACATTATTAGTTTTTACAGCCTTAAACCGTCTGTATGGCTGTCTTATTTAGCCCCGATCGCAGCATTTGTCTGAGCTCGTTTTCTTTTGAAAAAAGAAAACAGCGAGTGCGGAGAGCGGGATTAAGCTCCTGAAAAATATTCAGAACCTTAATGGTACTTCGCTAAATAATGATCTTCTTTTCTCCGCATCTGTTTTTCCTCTTCTTCGGTTTTATCCTTGTATCCGCAAAGATGAAGAATGCCGTGGGCCAAAACCCTTCTGAGTTCTTCTTCATAATCCCGGGAGAGGGTAGAGGCGTTATCGGAAATGCGCTGCAAAGATACAAAAATCTCTCCGCTTATGGTCCTGCCTTTTACATAGTCAAATGTAATGATATCAGTATAGTAATCATGCTGAAGATAATCCTGGTTTACTTTCAGCAAATAGTCGTCGTCACAGAAAATATAGTTGATCTCGCCCAGCTTTTTTTCTTCTGAAAGAATAATATCTTCCAGCCATGCGGTATAATCCGTATTTACAGATTCCGGTAAGTTTTCGTAAAAGAATTGTATCATTGTAATTAAAACCAGTGTCCTAAAATAACACTGAATATGCCTTTTTGATTGTTTTTAAGAGAGTGACTGAAGTTCACTTTGATCTGTCCGAAAGGAGATTTGTATCCTGCCGTAAGTCCTACGGAGCTGTAGTTTAATTTCACCGCATCTTCAAAGGAAATATCATTGGAAAGATTGGCAAAAGAAAAGTTTCCGCTCAGAAAATAATTTTTATTGAATTTGAACTGAAGATCATTTGACGCCAGAATTACGTTGTTGGTGTTCAGCTGGGCAAAATAGAACCCGGAAAAGCTTCTGAAGTTAACTATATTCTGTTCAAAGATTCCGCCCAGCCTGTATTTATAAAATTCCGGCAGGTTTTCCCCCAGCGTGATCCCTCCGTAAAGATTCAGCCTGTAAGCAAACTGTTTTGAAATAGGAATGTTTATCCTGATGTCCGCTTTGATCTGAACCAGCCTGCGGTCTACTTCGGATTTAAGGAGATCGATTACTTTTCCTTCTGCATTGATGTAGATCCCGCGGGTAGGGAAGTCCCTGTCGTTCTGCGTATCGCTTTTCAGGAATACATAAGGATTCAGGAAGCGGTTGTATCTTTTGTTGTCGCCGTTGAATTCCGCTTCGAAATAATCGTGGCTGATCCCACCGCCAACGGCAAATTTATCTTTCCAGATCGACTGCAGGTAGACTTCATTCCGGAGCCATTCCCATTTATCCACTTCATTGTTGCTGGCATCCCTCAGGTTGAAGCTCATCCCGGAAGAATAGATTCCGAAGCCGGGAATATATCCGTTATCGATAAAGTAGTTCAAATAATATCTGGGTTTGTCACCTACGATGACATCCAGGGAAAGGTTGGAATTCCGGAATAAAAGCCGCTTTGCCGAATAATTGACGAGCAGGCCGGTCTTGAAAATTTCGTCGTAGTGTAATCCGAATTTAATAAAATGCCTGGCATCATCTTCGGTAACGTAGAGCTTCAGATAATTGGCTTTGCTGTCGGAAATAATATCGTAATTGATGAATTTGTAATTGTTCGTGGCAACCAGTTTATCGATTCTTTTATTGATGCTTCCATAGGTCTGCATGGAGGGGAGACGCAGTCCCATTTTACCGAGGATATAGTTTTTTCCGTAGATTCTGTTTCCTTCAATGGCCACGCTGTCGATCTTATAAACATTCGAATAAATGGGGTTCATTTGCTGCCTTATACGGTCAAACGGCCGTTTAGGGAGCTGGTCCAGAATATCCGCATATTTTAATCCCTCTATGTAGCCGCTGTCGAGAATTTTTTTCTTGTCATCATAGCTCGTGGCGGTCATGCCCTGTAGATTCGGTTTAATATTGATGTCGGTGTATTTATACTGCTGCTCCGTATCTTTTTTTATCCCGAAATCAATGACCTGGTTCAGGATCGCAATAATGCTGTTCAGATCTTCTCTTTTGGAAAGATCCTGATTAAGGTCTACGCCGATCACGATATCAATCCCTTTATCTTTTAAAGGTTTTGATGGATAGTTGACCGTCATGGCTCCGTCTATATAAATGCTGTCATTGATCTTTACAGGATCCATGAGCGAAGGAAAAGCAGAACTTGCCATAATGGATTGTACGAGATCTCCTTTTTCAAAAATCTGCATTTTCCCGCTTTCCAGATTGGTGGCAACACACATGAAAGGGATCGGGAGTTTGGAAAAATCTTCGATGTTTGAAACGTTTTTGAAGAGTTCTTTCAGGAGGTACACATTTTTCTGTCCGGAACTGATGGAAGAAGGAAGGTTGATCTTTCCGTTTTTCAGCGGAATGGATAAAAGGTATTTATCTACCGATTTGTTGAAGAACGTCGTTTCCTGGCGTTTGGCTTTCGGATCCGTGATTAAGGAATAGAAATCGGTATCCATAACGATCTTTTCAATTTCTTTTCCGGAATATCCGGAAGCGTACAGTCCGCCGACAATGGCACCCATACTGGTTCCTGCAATATAATCTACCTTTACGCCTAAAGAATCTAGTACTTTAAGCACGCCTACATGAGAAAACCCTTTAGCTCCTCCGCCGGCCAGCGAAAGTCCGATCCTGGGATTTTTGGGAATCACCAGATCCTTTTTGATCTGGGACTGGATGAAGAGCAATTGCAATGCAAATAAAATGGTCAGGAGCTTTCTCATAATTTTGTGGCTTAATCTTTTACATAAATCCGCTTTACACGGGGTGAAATAGAAGTCAGAACTTCATAGGTTATCGTTTGGCAATAGGCCGCAAATTCCTTCAGGGTTGGCTTAGCATTGAATACCGTTACGGCATCGCCTTCCTTTGCGTGGGGAATATGGTCTACATTGATCATCATCATATCCATGCAGATGCTTCCAACGATAGGAGCGAGGGTTTTATTTATTCCTACGCGTCCTACCTGGTTCCCGATCAGTCTTGGGATTCCGTCGGCATATCCTACGGGGATGGTAGCTATCTTTGTCTGATGATCTGCTTTAAACCGGCGGCTATAACCCACTGATTCTCCGCTTTCGACAACCGAAATTTGAGAAATAACGGTTTTAAAACTTACTACAGACCGCAACTGTTTCTGTATTTCACTATTTGGTGATTCTCCCAGCATTCCGATGCCGATTCTTACCATATCAAACTGGTAATCGGTATACGAAGTAATTCCTGAAGAGTTCAGGATGTGGCGGATCGGGGTATAGCCCAGCTTTTCGATAATATATGAAGAATTTCTTTCAAACGTTTTTAACTGATTCAGGGTGAATTCTCTTTCTTCCGGCATATCTGAAGACGAAAGATGGCTGAAAATACTTTGTACCTTAACGTTCATTGAATTTAAAGTATTGCTCAGACGATCCAGCTCATCTTCTTTAAAACCAAGGCGGTGCATTCCGGTTTCCAGCTTAATATGAACAGGGTATTTTTTATCATAGCCGGATTTCTGGACGGCATTGTAGAATAGTTCCAGTACACGGAAACTGTAGATTTCAGGTTCCAGGTTGTAGGCAATCACGGTTTCATAACTGTGCTGTTCAGGGTTCATAACCACAATCGGAACGGTGATCCCTTTTTTACGGAGTTCCACGCCTTCGTCTACAAAGGCAACCCCTAAATAATCAATATGATGATGCTGCAGAAATTCGGAGATCTCGTAACTTCCCAATCCGTAAGCATTGGCTTTTACCATCGCCATCATTTTAGTAGAAGGCTTAAGCAGCGATTTATGATAATTGATGTTGTGGAGAATGGCGTTTAAATTAATTTCCAGCACCGTATCATGTTTTCTCAGCTCAAGGAGGTCTTTTAATTTCTCGATTTCAAATTTTCTTGCGCCTTTTAGTAGAACCAGCTGATTTTCGAGTTCATTAAGATGTTTGCTGTCAATCAGTTCCTGGGTATTAATGAAAGTTTCGGTTTTAGCCTTAAATAATTCACTGAATTTTGATATTTCATCTCCAATCAGGAAGACCGAATCAAATTGCTGTTCGTTCACCAGTTCGGAAACTTCTTCGTAGAGTTCCTTTGAATTGGAATTCACTCCCAGGATGTCGGTGAGCACCAAAGATTTTTTAGGCTTTTTATACTCATTGAGAAACTGCAGGGCGGTCTTCAGGGAATCAAGATCGAGGTTAAAGGAATCATTGATGATAATATTGCCCCTGACGCCTTCGATGGCTTCAAGCCGCATTTCAACGGCCTTCAGCGCGTTGATTTTTTCGACGATTTCCTGGTTTTCGATATTCAGCTCCTTTAAGACGGTAATAAGCGCTAAAACATTGGTTAATGTCGCTTCGTCTCTCTGATGCACGGGAAATGAAATTTCTTCACCGAAATAATACACCACAACGTCTTCATTTTTTTGAAGGTTGCTTTTATAACCGACCTGGTTGTGTTCGTTAAAACCGTAAGCAATTAATTTTTTACCGGAATACTGTTCTTTGATTTTTTTCTCGACCAAAGGATGGTCGCCATTGTAAATAATTACTTCAGAATTTCTGAAGAGCTTAATCTTTTCATCAATCAGTTCTTCTTCTGAGCTGAAATTGGCCAGATGGGCCGTCCCGATATGGGTAAGCAGGCCGATCTGCGGATGAAAAACAGATTCCAGTGTTTCCATTTCTTCCGGCTGAGAAATCCCGACTTCAAAAATTCCTAGTTCGTGAGCATCGTTGATTTGGAGGAGGGAAAGCGGAAGCCCGATCTGCGAATTGAAACTTTTCGGGCTTTTTACGGTAGGAAACTCATTCCAGAGACACTGGTACAGCCATTCCTTTAAAATGGTTTTTCCATTACTTCCGGTAATTCCGATGGATTTTAAGTGAGCATGTTCAAAGTGGTACCGGGCTAGTTTCTGAAGAAATTCTACCGAATTTTCTGTGATGATCCAGGTGATATTTTCAAACAGCGGGTAATGGTGTTCGGAAATTATGATATTGATGCCTCTGTCGATGGCAGATTCGATAAATTTTTCGCCGGAATTTTTAGACGTATTGATTGCAATAAAAGCCGTGTTCTTGGTAGAATAAATAATCCTGCTGTCGAAAGCAATATTCCGGATGATTAAATCTCCGTTCCCTACAATTTCTGCATTGGTAATCCTTGCAATGGCTTCTGCTGTATAATTCATTTATAAATCGTCTATGATAAATTTTTTGTCTTCGTCCGGATAATTATTATACAAACGTAATATTTTCAGAGCGTCCGGCTCCAATTTGTAAATAAGGGTTGTTTGTTCCGTAATTAAGAACTTGTGATAATCGGGAAACTTTTCCAGCTTCTGAAAAACTACTTTTCGGTCGAGAATCAATTCTATTTTATGGTTTAGAGTCATCATAAAGCTTCGGTATTCTTTATAAGAAAACCTGGTTCCGATATAATCTTCAATCTGTTCCAGATCCTGTACTGCAAATTTAGACCACCTCATTTCCATATTTCTTTACAAAACGTTCTTCGGAAATTTTCATGACTTCATCGTGAGAATAAAAAATACCTTTTTCGAAATCATTTTCGGCTTCTTCAAGAGATTGAAGGAAGGATTTTTCCGGCTCAATAATCTCCGCGATTCTCAGCAGTTCTTCCGGAAGAAACTTTTTCTCTTTCATTTTCCGGAAAAAGGTAGGTTCGGAAATCCCGCTCTTTTCAATGATGTATTTCATTTTGAAAGGCGAATTTTTCAGAATCTCATCAATGGAATTGCTGATTTTTATATAGTTTTTGATTTCCAATATCATTTTCCGATAGTTTTTACTATTAAATTTTAAGCAAAAATACGAATAAATCTGATATTTAATTAGTTTTTATCCAAAACTTCATCTACGAAAACCCTCCGGCTTACCGCTTCGTAAGCTTCTGTTTCTCCGAGTTCTACCAGGTCTTTGCCTTCGGAAATTCTCATCGAATAATTGGCAAGGTTTCCGGTTCTTCTGCAGATGGCATGAACCTTCGTCACATATTCTGCGGTAGCCATCAGGTTGGGCATGGGCCCGAAGGGCCTTCCGAGAAAATCCATATCCAACCCCGCAATCACGACCCGGACGCCGCTGTTGGCAAGCTGGTTAGCAATATACACAATGCTTTCATCGAAAAACTGGGCTTCATCTATTCCTACGACATGGCAATTGGAAGCCAGCAGCAGGATCTCGCTGGGGTTTTCCACCGATGTGCTGCGGATCTTGTTCTGGTTATGGGAAACGACATCTTCATCCGAATACCGCGTATCCAGTTTCGGTTTAAAAATTTCCACATTCTGCCCCGCCATTTCGGCCCTCCTGAGTCTCCGGATCAGCTCTTCGGTTTTTCCGGAAAACATTGAGCCACAAATTACTTCCATCCAACCGCTTTGTTTGGAATGATTAATTGTATTTTCTAAAAACATTTGTTAAATTAGCCGTATATTTTCAAGATCAAAAGTAAGCAATTTTAACAAGATTCTTCTATGCAGAACATCCAAGATTTAAAGGAAAAGATTTTTTTTGAATCCAGGAATATCATTGGTATTCTGGACAAAGTAAGCCATGTCGACGAGCTTTCTTCCAAGCTGGATCTTGTAGAAGAACTGGTCGAAAGAATTTCTTTTCTGCGCCTGCTGGAAAAGAACATCGCCTATTTCGGGGGTGAAAATTTTTCGCCGGTTCCGGAAAATAATGAAAATGTCTACCGATCCGGCGAAAATGATGAAGTAACGGAAGAGGAAGCGATTTTCAACAATGAGTTAAATGAAATTAATGAAAAAGAATCCGGCAGTTACCCGGATCAGGTGACTGAAGAAGAGGCGATTTTCAATAATCAGCTCAATGAAATTGTGGAAGAAGAACTTCACGAAACTTTAGTTAATTTTGCAGAGGAAAATAAAGAAGCGGATGTTCAGGAAATGCTGAATGAAAATTTGGATGTTTTTAACGATCTGCCAAATGAGAATCATGAACCGGAAAACCCTGATACCAGTGCAGAACCGGGTAATTTTCCGGATAAAGAAAAAATTCCTGCCGAATCCGATGATGATATTCATGAAGAAATATCCAATGACGAAAAAACGGAGCAAGAGGTTGTTTTCAATAATCAGTTGAATGAAATCGATGAATTTGAAAATGAAATTTCAGATAACGACGGGGAAATTCTAAATTCTTTTGAGGAAGAAGAAAGGATCCTGAACAATTACGAATCTTCTTCGAAACAGGAAGAGCGTCCGGCCGAAGAATCCGGTGACCCGTTGTTTTCATCCCAAATGATGGAACAGGGAGAAATGGCCAGCGATACTTCCGGTGCGGAAAATATTGTAAACGATCTTAAAAAAGAAGCGGTAGAAGAAGAGAAACAGGAAGAATCCGTTTTGGCGGAAATCAATGACAGAAGGAAAATTGTAGACATCGACACACCGGTTTCTGAGGAAAAAGAAGAGAAAAAATCTGATGAAAGCTTTGAAAACATTGAGGCGTACCATGCTTACAATCAGGATAAAAAAATAAAACTGGCCAATATAAGAGGCCTGAAAGCCGTGCAGTCGCTTTTTGATGACGACCATTTTGAAAGGGAACTGCCGGCGAAAATACCAGCTTCTGCAGAGAATAAAGAAGAGACGGGAAGCATTTTAAAAACCAATATTCCGACTGATTTTATGGAAGCGGAAAAGAAAAAGCCCGAATTCAAACTGGATTTAAATGACCGGATTGCCTTTTCCAAAACCTTATTCGGCGGAAGCCAGTCTGAGCTGAATGAAGTAGTGGCCAATCTCAACAGCTTTAAAACGCTGGAAGAGGCAAAAGAATACCTGAGCGACCTCTATTATTCAAGAAAATGGAATAAGGTGGACGAATACGCCCAGAGGCTTTGGATATTGGTAGAAAATAAATTTTTATAAACTTAATTTTGAGCGGAATCCTATATTTTGTTCCCACGCCGGTCGGGAACCTGGAAGATATGACCTTCAGAGCGGTAAATGTCCTGAAAGAGGTTGATTATATTTTGTGTGAGGACACCAGAACTTCAGGAATTCTCCTGAAGCATTTTGAGATTTCAAAGCCTTTGAAGTCCTATCACCTCCATAACGAACATCAGGCAACCGAAAAGGTAATCACCGATCTTAAAAGCGGTCAGAACATCGCCATCATTACCGATGCGGGAACCCCCGGAATTTCAGATCCCGGCTATCTGCTGGCGAAAGCCGGCTCAGACCATCATATTGAAATGATCTGCCTGCCCGGAGCGACTGCTTTTGTTCCGGCGCTGGTGGTTTCAGGACTGCCCAACAACGAATTTCTTTTTGCAGGATTCCTGCCCCAGAAAAAAGGACGCCAGACCAAGCTGAAACAGCTGGCAGAAGAAAAAAAGACCATCGTTCTGTACGAAAGCCCGCATAAGATCAATACCACCCTGGAACAGATCCGGGAATTTTTTGGTGAGGAAACCAAAGCGAGCCTGAGCCGCGAAATCTCCAAGAAATTTGAAGAAACCAAACGCGGAACAATTCTTGAACTCATTGAATTTTCAAAAAGCAAGACTTTAAAAGGCGAAATCGTCCTCATTGTAAATAATTCCATTTAATTGAAAAAATTAATTTTCGTACTGTTTTCGTCGGCCTGCCTCGGACAGACGGATCAGTATAAGCAGATCCTGTTAACCAGAAAACTGGGCAAAGAAGTCCGTTCCTACTCAAAAGGTTACGGAATATTTACGGATGCCAAAACCGGAAAGGCAGGAATTGTGGATTCACTGGGGAATATCACGTTTAATTATCCGGCAAAGAGCGAAATTTCTCCACTTTGGAAAAACAGGTTTGTTCTGAAGGCAAAAGCCGGCAAAGAAAATGGGAAAACGGCTGTTATCGATGCCGGAGGAAGAGAGATTATCCCGATGGACCTGTTCAGATTCAGGACCTGGGAAAACAAAGACCGGCTGATCTATACAAAACGGGGGGAAGACATTGTTTATGATTTTAACGGAAAAGAAATCATTCCCTTTTCAGAAAAGATCGTATTCGGAAGCGAGAATAGGTTTTTCGTGAAAAATAACGGTGTCTGGAGGATTTATGATTTCAATGGGAAGAAAGTGTCTGACCGGGAATTTACAGAAGACCTCCGGTTTTATAAAGGCAGAGCTTATCTTACGCAAGGGGAAAAATCAGGTGAAGTGATTGATAACAACGGAAAAACCCTCAGTACAATTTCCGGTCATAACGTAGACAATATCAATGCTTTCCCTTATCTGATTACCCTGGATGTTTCAAAGGAAAGATATGGGATCATTGATGAAAAAGAAAAAGTGATCGCTGACGAAATATATGAGCAGGCATTCGTAGGAAGAGAATACATTTATCTCACAAAAGACGATAAAGTAAGTATCTTTTCAAAGAAAGAAGGGAAGCTGTATGATCTTGATTACCATTATGTAAACCCTCTTTTTAACGGTCTTTTCAAAACATCGCAGGACCAGAGAGATCCAAAGACTGCCGTTGTGCGCCTGAATGGAGAAATCGTTTTCCCGAAAGAATACGACAGGGTAGAAGGGCTTAGCATTTCCGGCGGGAAATATCTGTATTTAAGAAAAGAAGAGGAAGAAAAAGTTTTAGATAAAGATTTAAAAAATATTCTGAATGACGACTACGGAATTGAAAAAATATTCCCGAATTCCCTTATTCTGAGCAGAAATGATACCTATTACACCTTTTCCCCGAAAACCGGACAATATAAAGAATTGAAAGCCCTTAAAGAAATCAGGGAGTCGGAACTTTATCCCGCGCTTGTCGGGAAAAACAGCGATAACCTATACGGAATGATGGATGAAAACGGTAACGAAATGGTTCCTTTCGTATATGATGAGATCACCACTTTCCTGGGTGCTGATGAATTTGTTGTAAAAAAAAATAATAAATTCGGGGTTACCAACCATCAGCATGAGCCTTTGACGGAAATTATATATGATAAATTTTTTCACGATAAAAAGGGCATCAGGCTCACGAAAGGTAAAGAATCTGAGTTTATCTACTTCACAGAGCAGAAAGACCGGAACTTTGCTGATTAATCAACGGTATCATTTTATGACAAAAAACAGCTGAAAAATTTTGCTAAAAGAGTGATTTAAAATGTAATGAATAACATTTTGTAATATCTTTGCGCACGGTTTAATTTCTGTAAAACGAAATAATGTATCTTAGCCGACTTTCAAGGGCGAATAGGTTATAAAGAAAATAATTGTCATATATATGAAACTATTAGAAGGAAAAGTAGCGCTAATAACGGGAGCTACAAGAGGAATCGGTAAAGGAATTGCTGAAATGTATGCGCAGCAGGGCGCAAAAGTAGCATTTACCTATGCCGGATCTGTTGACAAAGCTAGGGAATTAGAAGCAGCTTTAAGTTCTGTAACGCAGATTAAAGGGTACCAGTCGGACGCATCGGATTTTGAGGCCGCACAAACTTTAGTGGATGAAGTGATCGCTGAGTTTGGTAAGATTGATATTCTGATCAATAACGCAGGAATTACCAAAGACAACCTGCTGTTGAGAATGTCTAAAGAAGACTGGGACAAAGTAATCAACGTCAATCTGGATTCCGTATTCAACCTTACAAAAGCGGTAATCAAGCCGATGATGAAGGCAAAAGCTGGATCAATCATCAATATGACTTCAGTAGTCGGAATCAGCGGAAATGCAGGACAGGCCAATTATGCGGCTTCCAAGGCAGGGGTAATCGGGTTTACAAAATCGGTAGCTTTGGAACTGGGTTCCAGGAATATCCGTTGCAACGCTATTGCGCCGGGGTTCATCCAGACTGAAATGACGGATGCTCTGGACGACAAGGCAAAAGAAAAATGGAATGAATCGATCCCGATGAAGAAGCTTGGCCAGACACAGGATGTCGCTAACGCCTGTGTATTTTTAGGAAGTGAAATGGCTTCTTACATTACCGGCCAGACCCTAAATGTAGATGGAGGTTTGCTAACATAAGAATCTTTTTAAATAAAATATAAATGAAAATCCGTCAAATTGCGACGGATTTTCTGTTTTAATTATCAAAGAACAGCTTTAAGTATATTCTTGAATCCTCAGTCTTTAAATACCTGGTTTTCCTGCTCCTGAACCCTGATGAATGTTGTTCTCTTCGACAGCTCTTTTAGTTTTGAAGCTCCGACATAGGTACAGGTAGAACGTACGCCGCCGAGGATATCTTTTACTGTTTCGGAAACCGGACCCTTATAAGCCACTCTCACCGTTTTCCCTTCGGAGGCACGGTACTCCGCAACACCTCCGGAATGCTTATCCATGGCTGTTTTTGAGCTCATGCCATAGAAAAGCCGGTATTTTTTGCCGTTTTCCTCTACCATTTCTCCTCCGCTTTCGTCATGGCCGGCAAACATGCCGCCCAGCATCACAAAATCGGCACCTCCGCCGAAAGCTTTGGCCACATCGCCCGGAACTTTACAGCCGCCGTCTGCAATAATGTGGCCGCCTAATCCGTGTGCAGCATCGGCACATTCGATAATCGCGGAAAGCTGCGGATATCCCACCCCGGTTTTTACCCGGGTTGTGCAGACCGATCCCGGACCGATCCCGACTTTGATGATATCGGCACCGACTAAAAGAAGTTCCTCTACCATTTCCCCGGTTACCACATTTCCGGCCATGATAATTTTATCCGGAAAATCAGCCCTTGCTTTCTTCACAAAATCAACAAAATGCTCCGAATAGCCATTGGCCACATCGATGCAGAGAAACTCGATTTTCGGGTGCAGTTCGAGGATTCTTCCCAGCTTTTCTTCGTCGGCTTTACCTGTCCCGGTGCTTAAGGCAATATATTGATGAATGTCTTCGGGCTGGCTGTTTAAAAATTCCGTCCATTCCTCTACCGAATAATGCTTATGAATAGCAGTAATGATTTTTTCTTTTGCCAGTTCTACTGCCATTTCAAAAGTTCCCACCGTGTCCATATTGGCCGCGATCACCGGGATCCCCTTCCATTTTTTCCGGGTATGCTTAAATGTAAATTCTCTTTCCAGATCAACCTCCGAACGGGATTTCAAAGTAGAACGTTTCGGACGGAACATTACATCTTTAAATCCCAGTTTAATATCATTTTCTATTCTCATATTTGGAAATATTTTTAATAAAAATAGCAAAAAGATTCAAGGTAAAAGAATGGAAAAATATATTTGGGTTTATTTAAACCTTATCTGCATTTATTTTTGAAGTTATTAACATTCATATTTTATCGTATGAAAAGATTTTATTGCTGCACAGTATCATCCAAAAAACAGTTGACCTTACCATTTGTATCAAGTTTTATGATGAATGCATCATTTCCACCCTGTAAGGGTCCTGATATATCTCCGTCGTTCGAATTGCTTATCCCTGCTGCTACATAACCGTTTTGGGCAGGGAGCACAATATTTGCAGAATCATAACCTGTTCCCCCTGTCGCTTTCTGCCATACCAGATTTCCCGTATTACTGACCTTTACTATCCATACATCGGTACCCCCATAGTTCCCCGATACATCTCCATCATTAGAACTGGATTCTCCGGCTGCCACAAATCCTCCGTCTGTAGTTTTAGTAAGAAAAAGTAATTTCTCATAACCGGTTCCGCCTAAAGCCTTCTGCCACTCTAAAGCTCCTGTATTGCTGAGTTTTATTATCCAGAAATCATAATCGCCATGGTTTCCGGTGATGTCTCCATCATTAGAACGGGTATATCCGCCTACGGTATATCCTCCATCAGCAGACTGAACAATAGAATTGCCTAAATCTGTATTGGTTCCGCCTAAAGATTTCTGCCACTGCAGATTTCCTGCATTATCTAATTTCATAACCACAATGTCCTGCTGACCATAATTTCCGGATACATTACCATCATTTGAATCACTGTATCCGGTTATGGCGTACCCTCCATCCGTAGTCTGGATGATGGATTGCGCACTTTCCGTACCCGTTCCGCCTAATGATTTCTGCCACTGTAAAGTTCCTGTACTGCTGAGTTTAACTACCCACCAATCGTACCCGCCATGATTGCCTGATACATTTCCATCATTTGAATTGGAATATCCTGCAACTGCGTACCCTCCATCTGTAGTCTGAACAATGGAATAGGCTATTTCATCTTCTGTTCCTCCCAAAGCTTTCTGCCACTGCAAAGTTCCTGTACTGCTGAGTTTGACCACCCACATATCGGCCTTTCCGTTATTTCCGGACACATCTCCATCGTTAGAACGGGTATATCCGGCTACGGCATATCCTCCGTCTGTAGTCTGGACCATGGATTGTGCACTTTCCAGACCCGATCCGCCTAATGATTTCTGCCACTGCAAAGCTCCTGTACTGCTAAGTTTTGTTACCCATAAATCATAATACCCATGATTTCCGGACACATCTCCGTCATTTGAATTGCTGAGTCCGGCTAGGGCATATCCTCCGTCTGTAGTATATGCAACAGATAAGGCTACATCATTAAGAGTCCCGCCTAATACATTCCTGTTTTCTTTGAGTGATATTAAGGGGGTCCCGGCTATCTGTGCCTTTGGCTGGATCCAGCACAAAATGAATAAAGTAATAACCAGTACATTATTTTTTGTTAAATTTCTCATTGCTACTGATATTATAATCCTCTTACACAATACACATATACTACAGTTCCTATGACAACAAAAGTGTATAAGGTATGGGTATTGGCAACACTTGGGTTATTATTTACGTATCTAAACGTAAATCCTGTAGCTGTAAAGGCGGATGTTCCGGAAGTGGTTCCTCTTACGCTCAAAGTATACGTTCCGCCATCCTTGATATTCTGAAGGGTAAAGTTTCCTGCAGAAGCTGAAGTATAGGCGAGATTGCTTTTAGAAAAGTCAATGGTAGCGGAAGCTCCGGCATCGTAAGCGGATTTGTTGGTAGAAGCACCGTCAACTTCCAGCTTTGAGGCAGGGGAGCTAGTTCCGATTCCTACATTTACGGCTGAAGATCCTGTACCGCCTAAAACCAGGCTGTTGCTGGTGCTTACCTTAGCGCCGTAACCGATTGCCGTGGCGTTGGTAAGGCTGTTGGTATTCGCATCTGCGCCTGTTCCGATAAACGTATTGTTACCGCCCGTGGTAATGGTCTGCCCTGCCATATTTCCTACAGCAACGTTATTGTTTGCTGTGGTATTGCTTTTTCCGGCACTGTAGCCCATGAATGTGTTATTGCTTCCTGCAGTATTGCTGTTTCCTGCCTGGTAGCCCATAAAAGCATTATAGCCTCCGGTAGTATTCGTATTCCCTGCCCACGTTCCTACAAAGGCATTGGCATCTCCTGTTGTGCTGCTGCTCCCTGAATTGTAGCCCATAAATACGTTGGAGTTTCCGGTGGTATTGGTAGTCCCTGAATAAGGCCCTACAAATACGTTTGAGCTTCCCTGCGTATTGGCGAATCCGGCATTATTACCTAAAAAAACGTTCAGATTACCCGTAGTATTGGTTTTTCCGGCATTCACCCCAAGGGTAAGGTTATCGTTTACTGATGTACCGATGTAACCGGCTAAGTTGTTGTTGGTTTTGATAACAAATGAACGGGCATCGGTGGTCCCGATGAAGTTGGTAGCAGGATCTGTGCCTGTGTTACCGGCCATATTCCAATTGGTAGCTGCCGCAACATTACCCATTTTCTGCCAAAGGCTTCCGTCAAAATAATAATAGCCTTCAGCAGTAATATTAGCTGTTTTGCCATCTGGTATGGCCACTGCTGCCGTAGCGTAAAGGATAGCCCCTTTTTGGTCTGAGCCATACTGTGCATTTCCTGCTTTGATCTGGTCTCCGGTGAGCCTTGGTACAAGAATTCCTTCCGCCTTACTTCCATCTGTGGTTTTGGCCGTGATGTCAAGAGTGGATTTCGGATTTTGATTATTAATTCCTACCTGGGAATACGTAAAGACGGAAAGCAATAAAGTGCTTGCGGTAAGTAGATGTTTGTTCATATAACTTTTTTATTTCACAACTTTCAGGCTGTGCTGAAAATTCTCGGTGCAAAAATAAGATTAATTATTGATTAAGTATATATAAGGAAATATTTATATATTAAATCTTCATTAATAGACTATTATGATTTGAATTCATCAAATAATTCTGAACTTTTATAAGATTTAAAATTTAAAAAGGATTATAAGTATGGGAAACAAACGTCATTTTCATAAATAAAATCATAAGCAGAGTATTTATTTAATTCCGAAACCTTATTTTTGAAACTATGGATTTCCCGGTAACCTTTCATCTTTTTGGCAAAACCATACTTGCCCATCCGCTTTTCGAAGCATTGGGGATGTTTATCGGGATGCGCTATTATTTTTATCTGAAAAGAAAATCAGGGGAAAAGGTTTCCTTTAATGTTTCCGCTGCCGTTTTAATCGGGGCAACAGCGGGTGCTTTGTTCGGTTCTAAACTGATCGGGAATCTGGAAAATCCGTACAGGCTGTTTGATGGTTTCGACTTTAAAACTCTCTGGACCAACAATACGATTGTCGGCGGGCTTGCTTTCGGGTTAATGGGTGTGGAACTGGCCAAAAAAGCGGTTGGCCATAAGGAAAGTACCGGCGACCTGATTGTTTTCCCATTGATGCTGGCCATGATCATCGGAAGGATCGGCTGTTTCCTCACCGGAATTTACGAAGAAACCTACGGAATTCCTACCGGTTTTATTTTCGGAATGCATCTTGGGGATCAGTACCTGAGGCATCCGGTGGCATTGTATGAAATTGCTTTCCTGATCATGCTCTGGATTCTTTTAAAACTTATTCAACGAAAAAAAGCTTATCCTTCAGGCTTTGTTTTCCAGGTCTTTATGCTGAGCTACTTCACGTTCAGGTTCCTGCTGGATTTCATTAAGCCGCGACTGGAAATTATCGGAAATTTGGGAACCATTCAGATTGTATGTATTTGTGTAATTATTTATTACATTTATAAAATAAAAAACACCGTCCGATTTATTCACCATAAAAACAAAACGTATGAAAACCCTGACCCTTTTGGAAGTAGGTAATCTCGGAGGCCTTGTTCTGATGATTATTCTGATCATCCTGTTTGTGGCTTCCATTTTTTCCCTGATCGTTACTTTGATTGTTAAAGTGATTTACGAATCAAAAGACAACCGGAAATTTTCAAGGAAGCAGTTTATTCAGACCATGCTGATCTGCCTGTTGTTCTGCGGATTGGTGAGTGGGTTTATTTGTGGAGGAGGAATATAAATTGAGATTATGCCGGTAAGAAATTATACATATTACGATTACACCATCAGTCTGTGTCCTGAATGCCTGAAAAGGATAGGAGCCAAAATTATTATTGAGGATGAAGCGGTTTTCATGACCAAGCGATGCCCGGATCACGGGTTTTTTAAGACTAAAATTGCTTCCGATGTCCATTATTACAAAAACATCAGGAATTACAACAAAGCTTCTGAAATGCCTGTGCATTTTGGAACGGAGGTAGAATATGGCTGTCCTTACGATTGCGGACTTTGTGTGGATCATGAACAGCACAGCTGCTTGTCTATCGTGGAAGTAACGGACCGCTGCAACCTGACGTGTCCGACCTGCTATGCCATGTCTTCCCCGCATTACGGAAGTCACCGGAGTCTGGAAGAAATCGAAGCGATGTTCGATATTATCGTTAAAAACGAAGGAGAGCCTGATGTCGTCCAGATCAGCGGAGGTGAACCGACCATCCATCCCGAGTTTTTTAAGATCATGGATATTGCCAAGTCGAAGCCGATCAAACATTTAATGCTGAATACCAACGGGGTGAGGATTGCCAATGATCTCGGGTTTGCTGAAAAGCTGGCGACCTATGCACCGGAATTTGAGGTTTATCTCCAGTTTGATTCCTTTAAGCCGGAAGTATTGCAGGATTTTAGGGGAAAGGATCTTACCGATGTCAGGATGAAAGCTCTGGAGAAATTAAATGCATTGAATCTTTCGACCACGCTGGTGATTGTTTTACAGAAAGACAAAAATATTGATGAGATCGGCAAGATTATCGAGTTTGCCTTAAAACAGAAATGTGTCCGCGGGATAACCTTCCAGCCGGTGGAAATTGCCGGGAGAAACCGGGAAGATTCGGCGCACGAAAAAATAACGCTTACTGAAGTACGGCAGGAAATCCTGAACCAGTTTCCATTGCTGAATTCGGATGATCTGATTCCGGTTCCGTGTAATCCTGACGCTCTGGCGATGGGCTATATCCTTAAGCTGGAAGGCGAAACCATTCCTTTAACGAGGTACATCAATCCCGCTGATCTGCTGAACAATGAGACGCGGAATACCATTGTGTACGAACAGGATACCGGACTGCAGATGCAGCTGCTTGATATTTTCAGCACAGGAATTTCCGTAGATAAAGTACAGCCTAAAGTCAACCAGCTATTGTGTTGTTTGCCTGAAGTTTCCGCACCCGATTTGGATTATGACAACCTGTTCAGGATCATCATCATGAACTTTATGGATGCCCATGATTTTGACGTTCGTGCCGTAAAGAAATCCTGCGTCCATATCGTAAATAAAGACCTGAAGCTCATTCCTTTTGAAACAATGAATCTTTTCTACCGGGATGATAAGAGCAAATACCTGGAAGAATTGAGAAGTGAGGATAAAGTGTTGTTTTGATCCATTATACTCTATCATAGTTAATGACATAGGAAGCTGAAGCGTTAAGAAAATTAAAACTCGATCCGTTAAAAAATTCCCACTGTTTAAAGCGCGAGAAAAATATTGATTAAAAATAAATGTTGAATTCGCGCAAGTTATGGGAATTTTAGGATAGAGTTTTAATTTTTAGCCTTCAGCTTCCAGGTCTTGAATTTTTCGTTCTTTTGTTTCATGACAAAAGAACATGGTCTTACAAAAAAAGGCGAAAAATCTTCGCTCTTTTCTTTGTTTAATCGAATTTCATCACCTCATTCAGCGTATTCATATACTCGTACGCTGTAAGGTCAAACTTTACCGGAACAATGGAGATGTATCCGTTGGCCAGAGCTGTCTCATCAGCATCTTCGGATTCGTCCATATTGTTGAAATAGCCGGTCAGCCAATAGTATTTTTTACCGTGGGGATTTACCCGCTCGTCAAAGCTTTCTTCCCATTTGGCATGGGCCTGCTTACAGACCTTTACCCCTTTGATTTCTTCCTTTGTAAGCTTCGGAATGTTTACGTTGAGAACAATCCCTTTCGGCATCGGGTTTTCCAATGTTCTTTTGACGATATTCTGAATGTATTCTTTAGCTTGCGTAAAATCGGCTTCCCAGCTGAAATCCAGCAGAGAAAACCCGATGGCAGGAAGATTTTCCACACCGGCTTCCACGGCAGCAGACATTGTCCCCGAATAGATCACATTAATGGATGAATTCGCTCCGTGATTGATCCCGGAAACCACGATATCCGGCCTTCTCGACAGAATTTTGTCAAGTGCCATCTTTACGCAGTCTACCGGTGTTCCGCTGCATGAAAAATCGGTCTGCGGACCTTCCAGATGAACTTCTTCATAGCTTAAAGTGGAATTGATGGTAATGGCGTGGCCTTTACCGCTTTGTGGAGAATTGGGTGCCACCACCACGACCTCTCCGATTTCGTTCATAAAACTGACAAGATTTCTGATACCGGGTGCTGTAATTCCGTCGTCATTAGTTACCAGAATAAGTGGTCTTTCCATAGATGTATTTAATTTTAACAAATATACTATAAAAGCTTTTCTTTAAAAACCTTTGTATTTAAATATTATCTGAACCGGATATTGTTTTTTTTTAACAAATACTTATTGCTTATCACAGGAAATATTCCGTTAATATCTTACCGGTTTATATTTCTATTGATTATTCAGAATACCACAAAAAAGCTTCAGTCATAACTTTTTAATTTTATCATTTATTCTCTTAATTTTAAATTTTAACAGTCTGAATGAATTAAAACTCCGATATTAATAAAATTCCTTAAAAGTAATTGATAATTGCAAATAAGGTATTAAATTTGATAGTTTGTAACGATGCCGGAAAAAGGACGACTTATCAAACAAACCTTTTTAAAAAATTAATAAAATACATTACAGATTTATGTGGAAAAATTTTAAGCTGAATAAATTTTTACTCCTGATTCCATTAACAAGTCTAATGTTTTGTTTCAACTCGCCAAAGAATGATGACGAAAAGATGCAGACAATAATGGTGAGCGTGAAAAATACACTTTCTTATTTGCACTACAGCCCGAAACCGATTAATGATGCTTACTCCAAGGATGTTTATAAGCATTATTTCGAATTGGTGGATCCGGGCAAAAGATACTTCATTCAGTCGGATATGGATGAGTTTGGCAAGCATGAGACCAAGCTGGACGATTATATCAACCAGGGAGATCTTACGTTCTACAAGCTTACGATCGATAGGCTTTACCAGCGGGTAGACGAAATCGATAAAATTACCCAGGATATTTTCAGCAAGCCGATTAATCTTGAAGAAGATGAAACGCTGGTTTTAGAGCCGAAAGTAAAAAAAGTTCCGGCCAACAAACAGGAACAGTACAATGAGTGGAAGAAGTTCATCAAATACAATATCCTTCAGGAAATTGAATCGATGAACAGCAAAGAAGAAGCTCAGAAAGAGAAAAAAGATTCCGTACAGAAATACAATCTGAAAGATACCATCAAGTATCAGCCGCTTGCTGCAGACCAAAAACTGAAAAAAGCAACAGATGAGGTGAAAGACCTTGTAAAAGAAACGTTTACAAGATTTAAGAAGAGAAAAAAAATGGATTGGTTTACGGTGTATATGAATGCCTATACCGAAGTTTTCGATCCGCACACCAACTATTATTCCCCAAAAGATAAAGAAGATTTCGACACCAGCTTCACCGGAAAAGTTATCGGGATCGGAGCGATCATTCAGGAGAAAAAAGGAAATCTTTATCTGGGTGCCCTTACCATCGGAGCTCCGGCCTGGAAATCCAAGCAGCTTTCTGAAGGGGATAAGATCCTTAAAGTAAAATCCAAGCCGAAAGAAGATGCCGTAAATGTGGTGGGCATGCTTTCTGACGAAGCGGTACGATTGATCAGAGGGGAGAAAGGGACACCGGTAACGCTTACGGTTCAGAAGAAAGACGGGACGATTAAAGATGTAACCATGATCCGTGAAGAAGTAGCCATTGAAGACACTTTTGCCAGAAGTATTGTGGTAAACTCACCGAACGGGAAAAAATACGGATTCATCAATTTACCGAGCTTCAATGCCGATTTTGAAAATCCGAACGGCAGAAATGCTTCCGATGATATCAAGAATGAGATTGTTAAACTAAAAGCCCAGGGAATTCAGGGAATCGTTTTAGATCTTAGAAACAACGGAGGAGGATCCTTAACGGAAGTAGGAGATATCATGGGACTGTTTATGCAGGCCGGACCTTATGTTCAGGTAAAAGACGGAAACGGAAAAATCCAGACCTTAAAGAATAAAAATGAGACGCCGGTTTGGACGGGGCCATTGGTGATTATGCAGAATGAATTGTCTGCTTCAGCATCAGAAATCTTAGCCGGCGTAATGCAGGACTACGGAAGAGCCATGATCATCGGATCGCCTCAGTCTTTTGGAAAAGGAACAGTACAGACGTTTGTGGATCTTAATAGATTCTTAAATACGGAAGATGATTTCGGATCTTTGAAACTGACGATCCAAAAGTTTTACAGAATTACCGGTGAATCTACCCAGCGAAAAGGAATTGTTTCCGATATCCAGATGAAAGACTTCTTTACTTATGCTGAGGTGGGGGAACGATACGACGAATATGCACTGGCCTGGGATAAAATACCTTCTACCAGCTTCCAAAAACTGAATTATTTCAATATTCAGGCATTGGAAAAGGCCAGCAACGAGAGAATGGCGAAGAATGCGAAATACCAGCTTCTACTGGAATCCGCACAGTGGAGAGAGAAGCTGGATAAAGAAGAAACGATTACTTTGAACATTAATAAATTCAACGAATTGATGAAGCAAAGGAAAGCACAGATCGATAAATTCAAATCGCTGACGAAATTTGAAAACGGACTTCAGTTTACTTTGTACCAGAATGAAATTGAAAGAGAGAAGAAAGACGAAGCTTTCAAAAAGAAATCCGAGATCTGGATCAAAAACCTTAAAAAAGACCTGTACCTTCAGGAAGCAATGAACATTATTGCGGACATGAGTGCAAAATCTTAAAATACGAAAAACCGCTGATGGAAGTCAGCGGTTTTTTTATTTGATATATTTGTGTTTTTGTTTAATTTGCTTCGTTATTTAATAACAATAAAAAACACGATGGAAAATAATTTAGAAGAAAACTCAAATTTTATATTTTATCAGCCACAGGAAGGCAGGATAAATGTACAGGTAGTAGTAGATAGCAATAATGAAACGCTTTGGGGTTTGCAAAATTCTATAGCAGAAATACCTCAAACTAAACAAACCGTTAGTTATCATCTTAATACTAATTTCAAGGAAGAAGAACTTATCAGGGATTCAAATGTGAAATTTTGACAGTTCAGCCAGAAGGTTTTAGAAATGTAAAAAGATAATACAACAATCAAATCATTAATTATGGAACTCGTTTTATTACCACTAATATTTTATATTCTCAATATCAGAATCAAATATTTGAGAAGAGCAATGTTATATAAACAAAATATAAGCTCTGAAATTATATTATTTTTAATAGTTATTGCTTTAATGATAGGCTTATTATGTTATATAAGAAATATAATGTCCTGATATTTTATATTATTATTGCTTTTAAAATAAAAAACCGCTGATGGAAGTCAGCGGTTTTTTGTTGAAATAAAGGCGTTACTTAATCTCCACACATCCCACTCTTCCGCCGGCATTTCCCGTTGGCTGGGTGTGGAAATCGTCGGCTGCGGCATGAATAATCAGCCCTTTTCCGATAATGTTTTTAGAAGCATCGGTACAACCCAGGCACCATTTGTCGGTTTTAAAGGTCAGCATGGCATTTCCGCTCTGGTCGGCGGTCAGGTTTCCGATATCGCCCATATGGAAGTGTTCGTCACCCCATTTTCCATGGTCGTCTTTGGCCGGGTTCCAGTGCCCTCCTGTTGAAGTTCCGTCTGCTGCCGAGCAGTCCCCTTTCTCGTGGATGTGTACGGCATGGATTCCCGGGGTAAGGTTTGTCACGGCCAGTTTCATAACGACCTCGTCTCCTTTTTGGGTAAACTTGGCGGTTCCTCCCGTTTGGGTGTTGCTTTTAGACAGTACCGGATACGTGTTTGTGGTTCCGCAGGAAACCGCAAAAAGCGCGCAGCCTGCCAATAAGGCTAATGTTTTACTTTTCATTGTTTAAATGTTTTAAAGTGATTGTAGCATAAATTTAAAAAAGATTTGGCGAAAAGTTTCACGATCTGAGGATTATTTACAGAATAGCAATAAAAGACAACCTTCTTTCTTCCGGACTTTATACATTTGCTTCAAACACTTTGAAACGTGGAAGAGTATAAAAAGAGAATCGTAAAAGCCATTCAGTATATTGATGACCATCTGGATACCGACCTTTCGCTGCAGATCATTGCTGAGGTAGGCGCCTATTCGCCGTTTCATTTTCACAGGATTTTCAAACTGGTTACCGGCGAAACGGTTCAGCAGTATATCAGCAGGAAAAGAATAGAGGGGTCAGCGTTTTATCTGGCTTTAAGAAAGCAGTCAAGCATTAAAGATATTTACCTTCAGTTCGGTTTTTCAAGCCATTCCGCTTTTACCAAAACCTTTAAAAGTTATTACGGACAATCACCTTCCGCATTCAGGAAATCTGTCCCGGAGCATTTTCATCAGATCCGCTTACAGGAAAGCAAGAACGGACAAGCCGATACGGTTTTCAGCACCTACCTTTGCAATATCGAAAACCTTTTAAACTGGACAACAATGAATTTAAAAATTGAAGCAATGAATCTCCCGGAGATGAATCTCGCAGCGGTTATGAGTTTAGGAATAGCGAATGTAGAACCTTCTTATACTGTACTGATCGATTGGGCAAAAGATAAAAATCTTTTTCCCGGTGAGAATGTAAAGATGGTCTCGGTCTATCATGACAGCTTTAAAGTGACGCCTCCGGATAAAGTAAGAATCCATGCCTGCATGCTTTTAGACGAGAAGTTAAAAAAACAGGAAGGCGAAGTTTTTGCCGAAACCATTGAAGCCGGAAAATTCATCGTCGGAAGTGGGGAAGTTACTCTTAATGACTTTGAAAAAAGCTGGGTCTCCTTATTTCTGTGGATGAAGGAAAACAACTATTCCGTCCGTAAAGCTTTTCCGTTTGAAATCTACCATACCAATTTTAAAGAACATCCCGAAGGAAAAATGATCGTGGATTTCTGTATTCCTATTAATTAAGTCAGTTCGAGTGTTTTTCAGCTCAGCGGAGAAAAATGTATCGAGAACATATAAGGCAGGACTTTTGGTTTGTAGTTCAATAACTTCTCAATACGATTTTTCAAAATCTACTTGAAGTGACGCCATGCGAGTCAATTTTGCTGCGCAAGTGAATTTCAGACTACAAAAAATTGACAAGCGAAGCGGATCCACCCAAAGGAGTTGACCAATAACAACAAAAGAGGTGAATACTCAATCTGCTTCGTTTGTCAATTACAGTGCCCACAGGACTTTTAATGTATCAAACCCCTTCAGAAAAGCTTCAGTTCAATCATAACGGCAGTTAATATCCTTAATCTTAGTTCTCCTCCTTTGGAGGGGTGACGAAAATTCAGAGAATTTTTGACGGGGTGGTTAAGGCGCAGGATGAAATAATCCGTTCAGTCCAAAATTCAAGTTCTTCATCACTTCCAAAAATCAAATCTTACCGTTCGGCTTTCAAAATCTACCATTCAGTAATAAAAATTTATGATCCCAACAATTTCGATCTACTTTTGAATCGAAATAAAACAGCTATGAAAACAAAACTATTATTTCTTACCACTTTTTTATCCTTCACTTTCCATTTTGCACAGATCAGAATCTCCGGAAAAGTCACCTACAAAAACAAAGGGTTAGGAGAAGTAAGTGTAACCTTAAAAGATACTTATGACGGTGCAACTACTGATGGAAACGGAAACTTTTCTTTTGATACCTCAGAAAAAGGAAACTATACCCTCGTTTTTACAAATCCTAAATATACCCCGGCTGAAAAATCAATTCTGATTGAAAATCAGGATCTGGTGGTCAATACCGAAATGAAAGAACAGATCAGCGAGATCGATGCGGTGGTTATTTCCGCCGGTTCTATTGAAGCCAGCGATAAAAGAAGAGCGACCGCTGCTTTGACGCCGATGGATATTTATACAACGGCAGGTTCCCAGGGGCAGACCACTACCGGGTACAAATTTTTACCGGGCGTACAGAACGCAGGAGACAGCGAAGGTCTCTTCGTAAGAGGCGGAACCGGAGCGGAAACCAAGTTTTATATCGACGGCAATTTGGTCAATAACTATTTCAGCAGCTCGGTTCCTGGTTTGGCAGGCAGGGAGCGTTTTAATACTTCCATATTTAAAGGGAGCGTTTTTTCCAGCGGCGGCTATTCGGCATTGTATGGCCAGGCGCTGTCTTCGGTTCTGCTTTTGGAAAGCGTGGATATGCCGGATGAAAGTTCCTATTCTTTTAATATTTTCCCTTTTTCTCTCGGAGGCGATTACCAGCATCTTAATGAAAAAAAGACCTTCAGCTACGGGATTGATGCCAATATTTCGGATTTGGGACTGGTCACCAAAATACTGAATTTCGAAACAGACTTTATTAAAGCCCCGAGAAGTATTTCCGTAAATGGAAATTTCAGGATTAAAACGAAATCCGGCGCTTTCCTGAAATATTACGGAAGTTTTGATGCCAATTCCCTGACGGTTTCGCAGCCGAGCCTGGAACCGAATTATGATGAACAGCAGCCTTCGGTTAACGGAAAAAATACTTTTCACAGCCTTACCTACAAAAAGAAAATGGGGCGGTACCTGATGAATCTGGGCTCGTCTTTCAGCATCAATAAAAACGATTTGGAAATAGGGATTGTCAATGAAGAAAATCGGATTGGCAATGTACATATGAATACGGAAGGCCTGTACTGGAACAGCCGGGCCGTTTTTGAACGGAAAATTGCAGCCGTAAGCAATATCAAAGCAGGTTTTGAGCTTCTTTCGGAAAACGATAAAACAGCATTCTCCATCTTTGATGCGCCACAGCAGAAAAATACGATCCATAATTTTACCACGGCCTTGTTTGCGGAAAATAACCTGGCTTTTGGGCGAAATTTCTCTGCCAGCTTAGGAATACGGGCAGAAAATTCAAGCTTCCTGAACCAATGGAATGTGGCTCCGCGTTTTTCGGCTGCCTACCGTTTATCAAAGAATTGGGTAAGCTCATTCGCCTACGGGATTTTTTACCAGACGCCGGAAGCCAAGTATTTAACACAGAACTTTAATCAGAATTTTCAGAAAGCCACCCATTATATTTTCCAGATCCAGCGAAGCGAAGACAACAGGACGTTGAGGATGGAAGCATTTTATAAAGACTATAAAAATTTAGTAAAGACTTCAGTATCCGGCTTTCAGAATACCGTGCTGCCGGATTACGGAAACGGTTTTGCAAAAGGGGTGGAATTACTCTGGAGGGATAAGAAGAGCATCAAAAACGTAGATTACTGGATCTCTTACTCTTATCTTGACAGCAGAAGGGAATTCCTGAATTATCCTACTGAACTGTACCCGAGCTTTGCGGCAAAGCATAACATTTCACTGGTCGCAAAGAAGTTCGTAACTTCATGGAAAACAGGCTTTAATTTTTCCTATACCTATACTTCCGGAAGGCCTTTTTACAACATTGTGGCCCAGGGCGGAGAGAATACCCTGAAATCGGAAGGGAAAGTAAAGGATTTTAATTCCCTGAATTTCAGTCTGAATTACCTTCCGAATCTTGGGAAGAAAGATGCAAAAGCATTTACCATACTGGTAGCCGGAGTGAATAACATTTTAGGAAATAAAAATATCTACGGCTATCGTTTTTCTTCCAACGGCGATAGGAGCGCCCCGGTTCTGCCTGCTGCCCAGACCTTTGTCTACATCGGTGCGCTGATCAGTTTCGGAATTGATAAGACCCAGGAAGCCATCGACAACAATCTTTAGAAATCAATTAAAATCAATACAATAACAATTTTATAAATTTAGAAATCATGAGAAAATATGTTTTAAGTTTCGCTTTAGGCTTTATGAGTTTAATATCTTACGCTCAGTTGAATTACGAAAAAGCAATGACTGAAAAAATAAACAAGCTGGAAGCCACCCGGTCTCCTGAAGAACTTCAGGCACTGGCCAACGATTTTCAGAGGATTGCCGACAAAGAAAAAGACAAATGGCAGCCGAACTATTATACTGCCCTGGCCTACATCCAGAAAGGAAGATCGCAGATGCAGGGCGGCAATAACCAGGCACTGGAAGAAACGGCAGACCAGGCCCAGAAATTCGTGGACGCGGCCGAATCCCTGGAGAAAAACAATTCCGAAATCCATCTGCTGCAGAAGATGATTTATTCATTGAAAATGATGGTAAACCCGATGGAAAGATTCAGGACTTTCGGATCACAGGCGGAAGAAGAACTGAAAAAAGCGGAGCAGCTGGACCCATCCAACCCACGGGTAACACTGATTAAAGCAGAAGACACTTACTATACGCCGGAGCAGTTCGGAGGCAGCAAGACCAAAGGAATGGAACTCTTTAAAACAGCTTTGGAAAAGTTCAATACTTTCAAACCGAAAAGCGCGCTGGATCCGAACTGGGGCAAAACGGAAGCCCAGTATTTTTTAAGCGGGGCAGCGAAATAATTCTGAAATATACTTTAAAACCTTCTCATGAAAGAAGGTTTTTTATTTCCGCTCAGCCATAAAAAACAACGGTTCGGCAGAAAATAATTTGCACTGTTTTTATAATAACTTAATTTTGAAGCAAGAAAACGGATAATGAAACGTAAGAACCTTATTACTTTATGCTGGATCTCACTGGCTACCTCCATGGTTTTTTTCTTTGGATTTACAAAGGAAAAAACGCCGGAAAATTTCATGCTTAATATAGTGGTTTGCTTTATGTATTCATTTATTCTGGGCATTGGAAACGGACTGATCAATGATTTTCTTAATAAAAGATTCCCATGGTCTGAAGCGACTACCCAGCGGGCGGTCATTAGCGTTATTTCCATTTTGATTGCCAATACCGTGATGGTGTATTTCTGCAATTACATGAACTTTGTGGTGTTCCAAAAAGGGGCCACTACAGAAGCGTTTTTCTCAGGGAAATATAGTTTCATGAACTGGTTCACCATCAATATCGCCCTGCTGATCTCTGCTTTCCTTCATGCCAAAGGCTTTATGGAAGAGCTGAAGAAAACTTCCCGAAAAGAAGTGGTGGAGCAAAAACTGATTGCCAAATCGGCCAATGCCCAGTTTGAAACCCTTAAAAACCAGCTGGACCCGCACTTTTTGTTTAATTCTCTAAACGTTTTAAGCTCGCTGATCGACGAAAACCCGAAACAGGCACAGAAGTTTACCGCTTCCATGTCAAAGATTTACCGGTACGTGCTGGAACAGAAAGATAAAGAGCTGGTAACGGTGGAAGATGAGCTGGAATTTGCCAAAACCTACTGTGACCTTTTAAAAACGAGGTTTGAGGATAGTGTGGATTTTGTTTTTGATGTGAGAAAAGAGGATTACCGGAGATTCGTCGTTCCGTTGTCGCTGCAACTGCTGCTTGAAAACTGCATTAAGCATAACTTTGCGACCTCTTCAAAACCTTTGGTCATTAAAATTTTCTCTGAAAACGATACGCTTTGCATTGAAAATAATCTTCAGGTGAGGGAACAGATCAAGGAGAGTTCGGGGATCGGCCTGTCAAACATCGTGCAGCGGTATGCACTGCTGACGAAACGAAATGTTTTTATTGAAAAATCTGAAGATCATTTTAAAGTAAAACTTCCGATTCTTTCTTCTAAGCCTAATACAGTAAGTGCACTTCCGGAAGATAAAAATGAATCCTATGAACAGGCGCAGAAACGGGTAAAAGAAATAAAAAGCTTTTACGGAAACCTTATTTCATACTGCATTATTATTCCTTTTTTAATCATTGTCAATATCATGACGAGTCCGGGAGACTTATGGTTCATCTACCCGATGCTGGGGTGGGGAATTGGGATTGCGGCACATGGAATGGGCGTATTCGGCGTCGATAAAAAATGGGAAGACAGAAAGATCAGAGAGATCCTTGAAAAACAAAACAAACGATAAATTTTAAATCTGAATCATGGAACATATCAGCAAAGATGACATCCGGTACAAAGAAGCTGAAAGACAGGTAAAAAGAATCAAAAAGTTCTACATTTTCCTGTTCATTTATCTAGCAGTAAATATTTTTATTTTATTCCTGAATTACAGGGAATTAAAACCAGGCCAAACCATTTGGCAGCTGAAGTATTTCTCGCTTCCGGTCTTTTGGGGAATTGCCGTGGTTATTCACGGACTGAGGACCTTTATGCCGAATTTTATGCTGGGAAGCAACTGGGAGGACCGGAAGATCAAAGAACTGATGGACAAAGAAAAACAACCGTAATGTATTCATTCTTTAATTTAAAATTTAAAAACCGAAGCTATGAAAACTTTGCAAATCCTGTTTACCATATCCATGGTTGCGTGGTTCATCACGGAAATCCTGTACAAGAACATCCTGAAATCCGGTGAGAGCGATAAAAAGGATAAAGACCGGTCTACCCTGAATATTCTCTGGATGGCGATTCCCGGTTCCATTCTGAGTGCTGTTGCGGCTTCTTACCTGACAAGGATTCCGATTTCCGATGAGGTCGGGATTCATTACGCAGGAGCAGCCTGTATCTGGATCGGGATTATTGTAAGATTTGTTATCATCCGTTCTTTGGGCAGATATTTCACGGTGGATGTCACGATCCGGAAAGACCACAGGATCAAAAGGGAAGGGTTTTACAAGTACATCAGGCATCCTTCGTATGCATTTTCGCTGCTTACTTCGCTGGGCCTCGGATTGTACCTTAACAACTGGCTCTCCCTAATTGCAGCCCTTACCATTCCTTTTGCAGCATTCCTTTACAGGATCAGAGTGGAAGAAAAAGCACTGATTGAGCAATTCGGCGAAGAATACCTGGAGTACCGCAGAAAAACAAAAAAGCTGATTCCGTTTATTTATTAAGAGCTTGTTTAAATTTACCTTTTATATTTTAACATTAAGAACTTAAGGTATTTTAGCTTGAAAAAATCAATGGGTCGGCTGCCCGGCGATATTCAGTTAAATCACTTGAAATCATCGTATTAAAGTGAAGAATAAACAAAGTTTATTTAATTCAGAAAATTAAGAGAAATGACGGAAAGTTTGCTGAACCAGAATTTAAACAGGCTCTAAGTTTAAAAATACGTTTTCTCTTAATAAGTTAGCAAAAACTTCAGTCTACAGTTCTTACTTCAATCGTTTAATTTGATTTTTGCCTTTCGTTTATTCAATAACTAAACATCTTTTTCCATTTGGCTACCGAGTTCCGGCTGATTTTGAAATGTTTTGCCAGCTGGATGTTATTAAGTCCATGTTTTTTCTGGTATTCAAGCATTTGCAGGATAGCGGAACGGTCGTACGATTTAAGCCGCTGGTTCGTGGAAAACAGATCGGAATTGTTTCCGGTAATGATGTTGTTGAGGATAATGGCATCCATCATGTCGATGCTGCTCTTTTTAAGAAGCTTTTGGCAGGATGCTGCCTTTTCAGGATATTTAATGGAAATCATATCGCTGTAGATCTTCTTATAGTTCGGGATATTTTTCATACGGAAAAGCCTGTTGCTGGATGGTTATTTTGGTTTGTCTGAATTCCGGATCGTTAAGATTTACAGGATTTTATTTTGAACAAAACCGGCTATTTTTTACTTTTTTCGATCCATTTATACAAAGTCGTTTTAGGAATATTATATTCCCGGATCACTTCAAGCTTTGTTTTTTTCCGGGTTTCGATCAGTTCCAGGATAAAATCAATAATCTCTTTAGTATAGAGGCTTTTACGGAACCGGGGAAGTGCCGTTTTATCAGCAGGTAGCGAAGTGTTGCTCCCGGAGCCTTTTGTAGGGGCATATAAAATCAAATGCTGACTGTACAGCCTGAAGAAATCGTATTCCAGAAGCTTGGACCATCGCAGCAGGATTCCAGTTGGAAGCTCTTCACATTGATACATCCGGACGACCTGCTCTTCAGTTGCTTTTAAAAAATTACAGATGCGGGGAATATTGATGTCGTTTTCATCAACCATTTTTTGAATGAGTTTTCCGATGTGGATGTTTTTAAAGTCCATAACGAGTATTAGTTTATGCAGACAATTGTGTTTTTTATTTGATACCCTGTGATTTATAATACAGGAAGGTTGATAATTCCGTCAAAAATCCGGGGGCCGAGATTTTTGACGGAATATAAATATTTATTATTGTTGGAATTCTACTATAAATGAACTTACAATGCCGTTATTGGCAGGGAAATCATTCCAGAGATGATCACTGGTATACCCATTGTAGCTTTTTGTACCAGCTGCATTTTTTTCATAGGTATGTACAAACCCTTCTCCGGAATTCACATTATTCGGTTCTGAATTTGCAAACCAGCTGGATTTTTTAACAGCACTTGTCCCTCCGGCAGAGTAGTCGTGGATAGGTTGTTCCCCGGTAATCCATTTTTCTTCCGGGTCCGGCGTAAGGGCAGAACCGGCATTCCAGGAAAACTTTACGAAACCGATCCAGGCTTTCTGGGTATTAAAAACGGAATTGTTAAGCAGATTCTGTTCTACATATTGCCATTCAGCATCGGAGGTGAATGTCGCCAAATATCCACCTATATTCTTGGCGGCAGTATAGGCATCAAACCAAGTGGGGGTACCCGATCCTGCGTAAGCCGTGTATGAATGGCCGTTGCTGCTGTATGAGAGATTGCTTACTTTGGTATAAGTATTCCCGCCTATGGAAATTGTTGACGGAGCAGCGGCAGCAGTTGCTGTTTTACTCGGAATATATCCTAAAATATTGGGATCAACCGTTGTAGAGTAACTGATAACGGTATTGTTGACCGATTTACCCATGCTCTTCCAGACGCTTCCGTCAAAATAGTAGCATCCTGCTGAAGTAATATTGGCTGTTTTGGTATCGGTAGCAGAAGGAACCGAAGTCACATACACCATGGCTCCGGTTTGGTCTGCGGTATACTGATTTCCTGCATTTTTTATTTCGTCACCGGTAAGACGCGGGATAATGATTCCTTCTGAGGTACTTCCGTCTGTTTTGAGCGCCTTAACATCCATGGTAGCATTAGGTGCTGTGTTTGCAATACCAATCTGCGCAAGGGCGAAGCTGCTGATGGCAAACAAGGCCAGGCATAAACTTTTTTTCATGTTAATCGGTTTTTTTTACTGTTGAAACTCTACGACAAATCCTGTAGTATTTCCGAAATTGGCATTCACATCATTCCAGACATGGGTAGAGGTATAGCCGTTGTATGTTTTGGTACCGTCATTTTTTCTTAAAGTAAGCACGAATCCTTCTGTACCGCCTGAGTTATTAGGCTCACCGGTATTAAACCAATTGGATTTTCTTACGGCTGAAGTTCCTCCGGCAGAGTAATCGTGTAACGGCTGCTCTCCGGTAATCCATTTTTCCTCCGGATCCGGGGTAAGTGCAACGCCTGCAAACCAGGAAAATTTAGCAAAACCGATCCATGCGTACTGGGCATTGAAAGCAGCAGCATTCAGGAGATTGGTTTCTACGTGCTGCCATTCGGCATCATTGGTAAAGGTTGCCAGATAACCGCCCATGGTTTTGGCGGCATTGTAGGCGTTATACCATGTAATTCCGGGGCCTCCTGCAGAATAGGCAGCATAAGAATGGCCATTGTATGTAGTGGTGCCGGTTCTCGTGCAGGCAACTCCGTTTACGGTAAGGGTTGCCGGGGCATTGTTGGCGGCTGTTGCCGTAGTGCTTGGAACGTATCCTAAAATGTTAGGGTCAATTACTGAACTGATACTCAAGGTAGTAGTGGTACTCTGTGCTCCCATGCCGTTCCATACGCTGCCGTCAAAATAATAATAACCGGGAGCGGTTATATTCACTGTTTTTACAGATGACGAAGTGGGTGCGGAAGTGGCATATACAATTACTCCTATCTGAGCAGAGGTATATTTGGAATTGGCACTTAAGATCTGATCTCCTGTAAGTCTCGGAGCAATTACCCCTTCAGGAGAAGTACCGTTTGTGTTCTTTGCAGTAACATCCAGGGTTGCTTTAGGATTTTGATTGTTAATCCCCACCTGGGAATACATGGCAGCAGATAAGGTAATTGTTGCCATCATCAATAATTTTTTTTTCATTTCGTGAACTAATTATGGTTAGAGTCGTTAATTAGTCTAGTACAGACTAATGTAAAATTGGATGTTATTATAAATGAATACTTTAATTTTGCCTAGGGAGGTATTTATGAAATAATCATTCGATCATGTGCAAAAATAATATAAGATAGGGATTGGTTTTTTTAATGCAAAATTGTATTATACAATAATTTAATAACCATTATTTGTTTATTTTAATTTAATTATTACCTTTGCAATATTAGTCTGTACTAGACTAATTATTTGTACTATTTTTGGGAAAATAATTTAATATTTATAAGTCCCATGCTAATTAATTTTTTTTTAATCCCTGAAAAATCATCGGCAAAATACCGGATCTGTCTTTCTATTGTTCCTGATTTACCTCAAAAACCTTTAATCTGTGAGATGCCTTTTATAATAAAAAAAGAAGATTGGGACGAACAGAAACAGCGTCCCGCAAACATTTATCTTAAACAACACAAAAGGATTTATGCGCACCTTAATACGGTTAGGATCCGGGTTACCGCTCTTATCGTCAAAGCCGGGAAAACCGGAAACCCCTTTTCTTTAAAAGGCCTTACCCGAAAAATAAGAGAAATATGTTCTGCCGAAAGAAAAGAATATGCAGAAGGTTCGCTTCTTTCAATGATGAAATCATACGTGGAGGAAAAAGAGGATGCCTTGTGTCTTTCAACGTACAGGAGGTATATGGTTTTCATGCGTATGATTGAAAAATTTGAGGGGTTTGTTGCCAGATATATTTTAGTGGAAGAAGTAGACCCGGAATTCATCAGGCGGTTTTGTCAGTTCGGAAAAGAAGAGCATTATACGCAGAGTACGGTGAGCAGAACCATAGAATTCGTTAAGACCATTCTTAATTATGCCGAGCGGAAAGGAATTATTACCAAAGTCAGACAGCTGGAGGTGCCTAAAGTAAAAAGCATGAAAAAAGTAATGATCCTTACCGAAGAGGAAATTGTCAGGGTTTCGGATGCAAAAATCCCGGAAACCCTCCAGCGGGCGAGAGACTGGCTGCTGATCAGCTGCTATACCGGACAAAGGATTTCGGACTTTATGCATTTTAATACCGGGCAGCTTACGGAAATCGGCGGGAAGCAGTGTCTGTCATTTATCCAGAAGAAAACCCGTAAAGAAATCGTATTGCCTCTTCATCCCGAAGTACTGAATATCCTGAAAAAATACGGCAATTCTTTCCCGGAGGCGATGGATACCACTCTTTACAACAGGCATATCAAGAAGATTGCGGCCTTTGCCAGCATCAGCGACCATGTAAAAGTCAGGAAAAGGATAGGATTCAGAGGGAGAGATATGCAGGTGGAAAAATGGCAAAGTATGACCAGCCATATCGGAAGAAGAAGTTTCGCCTCCAATTTTTACGGGCAGATTCCGACACCCCTGCTGATGCAGGCCACCGGTCACAGCACCGAACAGATGTTTTTAAACTATATCAATTCCGTGCATTATGACAGGGTGATAAGCTTGGGCAATTATTTTGAACAATTGTATGCCTCCCGGAACCCGTCCCGGCCATAACATGATTTTTACAGATAGATAAAGCTGTAATGAAGAGCTTCGGAACCGCTTATTTTCCATAGAGCATTTTGTTTTACGGTTCAGTCTCCATATTCTACGGTTCGGTTATATAAAATTGATTAGAGGCCCTTTCCTGTGCTACCTTTGTATCAGCAAAAACAAACAATTCATCTTTAAAACAAAAAATATGGAAACTTTCGTCAACAAAGAAACACAGGCTTACGAAAAAGCGGCAAGAAGAGTAAAGGAGCTTAAAGGATTCTACGGAAACCTTACTTCCTATGTTTTGGTCATCTCCTTTTTGGTTATACTGAATCTGATAACTTCACCCGGATACCTTTGGTTCGTATGGCCGATGATGGGCTGGGGAATCGGTGTCGCTGCACACGCCGCCGGAACTTTCGGAATCGGAAAAGACTGGGAAGAAAGAAAAATCCGCGAACTGATGGACGAAGAAAGAAAAGGCACAAAAACTTTATAATCAATTCATAAACTTAACAATAGAATATCATGGACTACAATCAGGCACAACACAGGGTAAAAGATCTTAAAAAATTCTATAAAAGCTTTTTATGGTTCGGTATCGTTGCTTTTATTATCTTCTCCGATGACGTTTTTGAAAAAGGAATCTTCAATTTTTCATTATGTGACGGATCGGTGATCCTGGCAATCTGGGGAATTATTCTTACCGTAAAGGCTGTAAAACTATTCCTGCTGGATTCCGAATGGGAGAGAGGCGTGATCGAAAAGGAGATGGGAAAATCAAAACAGCCGATCAAATTTTAAAACCGGTAATTTTTGCTTACTTTTATTCGGAATTTTAAAACTAAATCTGAAACTCAATGATTAAGACGGTCATCATTGAAGACGAAAAACCGGCTTCAAGGAAATTGGAAAGAATGCTCAGTGAATTTGCTGATATTGAATTGATTGCCAAGATAGAATCTGTGGAGGAGGGCATCGAATGGTTTTCGGCAAACGAGCATCCGCAGCTGATCTTTTCGGATATCGTACTCGGTGACGGCCTGTCATTCGATATTTTTGAGAAAGTCCGGACCAAAGCGTTCATCATTTACACCACGGCCTTCGACCAGTACACCCTGAAAGCTTTCAAGCTGAACAGCATCGATTATCTGCTGAAGCCGATTCTGGATGAAGACCTGGCCGCTGCGGTGGAGAAATTCAAGTCTTTCATTCCTTCCGATAATACGGTCAATTCACAGGAAATTAAGCAGTTAATTAAAAAAGATAAATCCACACTTTCCAGGATCCTGGTTAAAATCGGGTATAACCTGAAAATCGTACAGACCCAGGAAGTAAGCTGCTTTTTCAGCGAAAATAAGATTGTTTACCTGCAGACGCAGGAACGGACGTATCCTTCAGATTTCACGCTGGATGAACTGGAAGAGGTACTGGATGAGAAAAAATTCTTCCGCGTAAACCGCCAGTTTATCATCAATTCCGATTATATCAAAAACATCCACACGTCGCCCAATTACAAAGTGGAGCTGGAATTCCAGCCCCAGGAAGAAATTACCGTCAGCCGCGAAAGGGTAAAGGACTTCAAAGACTGGCTCGTCAGTTAGTCCAAATTACATCACTTATAACTCACAATTAATCATTTATAACTACTTGTAGTCTATACGGTTAGCTTCCGTATCTTCAAGCTGTTGTATAATGGATTTCGGAATTTCATCGCTGTCGATCGGGAAGCTGATGGAATCGCCAACATAGGTCTTCCGATCTGCTTTCTGGAAGATTTCAAAAAGGGCAATCGGTTCCTGGTTGAAACTGATACACGTACTTATAAAATGCAATTCATGGAGCTTATATTCCGGATTTTTCAGCTTTTCCTTAATATCTTTTATCCTTGAGATAAAATGCCGCTGCCGAATGAAGGTATTGCTGTTCATGATGATAAAGACATAATCGGAATAGGCCGTCACCTTTCCAAAATACTTATGACGGTCGCCGCCGCTTCGCTCGATAAAATACTCGCCGGTGGTTTCCGATTTGTAGATTTCCGTAGCGGAACGCCAGATCCGGTTGTCTTTCGCCTGTGAAGGATTTTCCGGAAGATTCCGGTTGTAGGAATACCAGCAGCCCACCAGACGGTCCAGCAGTTCCGTATTCTGCTTTACATTATTCATCTCGATCCGAAGGTCGTTGAAATTGAAGGATTCGGTATTGGAATTAATAAAATCGATATAGCTGGAATATCCCAACACTTTTACAATCAGGCTTAGTTTGGCGAGATTCGGCTTGCTGAGAATAGCATTATCATTTTGGCTGAATTTTTTTAATTTATTGATTACCAGATGCTCGTAAAGATAATTGGACCCCAGGAGAGTCGGTTTCTTCGTGATTCCTTTTTCTTCGTATTCTTTGATAATCAGATCATTCAGTTCGGCTGCAATATAGGACCATTCGGTTTTGGAAACATCTTCCCAGCGGTTCTTTTTCAGGAACTGCATTCCAAGAAAATTCATCAGCTTTTCAAGGTGCAGGACATCTTCTCTTTTCATTTTTGTTTTATTTAAGACGAATATAAGATTTATTTAAAACTAAATGAGACTCTGCTGAGACTTTTATATTTTAAAATCAAATGATATTTGAATAGAAACTAAAAGTCAATACAATGAAAACAATCACCTTACCTGAAAATGACCTGCTTTGGAACACGCTTATGAATTTCACATTAGATCATCCCGGTGCGGAATTTCCTTTTTCCAAAAAGCTGGCTAAAGAAGAAAACTGGACCGAAAATTTTACCCAGAAAGCCATTGAAGAATATAAGAAATTCGTTTACCTGTGCTGTATATTACCCAACGGTGCCTCCCCTAGTAAAATTGTTGATAAGGTATGGCATCTGCACCTGACGTATACCCAAAATTACTGGGAAGAATTTTGCCCGCATATCCTGCAGCGGAAACTCCACCACCATCCGTCAAACGGCGGCAAAAGCGAAACTGAAAAGCACAGCAACTGGTTCAGAGAAACACTGAAAAACTATCAGGAAGTTTTCGGGGAAATGCCGCCGGAAGAAATCTGGTTCAGAAAAAATACAGGGAACCCTTTTAATTTCTTTAAGGAATATTTTCATTTCACAGTACTTTTGCCCCTGTTGCTTACGGTAATATCCTGCTCGGGAAACGGCAATATGGCTTTTACAGGAATCTTTTTCATCTTCATCATCTGGATAATCATTAAATCCGTAAAAGGAAAAAATAAGGACAATGACTCCGGTGGAAGTTCCTGTTTTTCGGGGACCTGCGGCGGGAATGATTCATCCGGTTCCGGCGATTCCTGTGGAAGCGGCTGCAGTAGTTGCGGGGGATGTGGAGGATGCGGTGGGGATTAAAAAACTATTACCAGCTATGAAAAAAATCATCATTTATTCAGTTCCGTTGATCATCAGCCTGATCTGGCTTATTCTTACCGGCGATACATTTAACCCATTTGTTTTAAAAGGTCCTGATTTTCTAAGGTTTTATTTGATTCTACTTTTCGGATCTTATGCTTCAGTTCTTATTTTGAAGATAAGTAGAGAGGATTTTTCAAAAGTAACCTTTTACGGAATGATCTCCATTTTTATAGTGGGAGTCATCAAGCTGATAAGGGGAATAGTTCTGGAAAAGCCCGTCGGATTTCTCATGTTCATTTTAATAATGGAATTCATTGTTTTAATGATTATTAAACGGTCTTATATCAACCTTTTCAAAAAGCAAAAATTTCCGGACGTTTTCAAAAAATAAACCCGGAACAGAGATTCCGGGTTTAGGATATAAAATTATTAAATGGTCTTCTTTTCCGGCCGTGTCCCGTACTTATTGATCAGGGCATAGGTGATTACTACCAGCATGATGCTTAAAGCAAGCTGCGATTTTTCCGGACTTACGATTTCCTGATACAAGTGATATCCGAAAAACGTTGATACGATAGCAATGATCAGTTGTTGCGCAAACGAATAGTTGTTTTCTAAAATGGTTTTCATAATACTATTTTTTATTGTTATTTACAGAGTAAGTATCACAACTCAAAATAAGTTACAGGAAAAATTAATTTTTTTCTTTTTTATGAAATGACCCCGCTTCCGATCAGCTCATCTTCTATATACCAGGCAGCAAACTGACCTTCTGCAATGGCAGACTGAGGCTCTTCGAATTCAATATAAAATCCTTCTTCAAACTGATACAGTGTGGCTCTCTGCAGCGGCTGACGGTACCTGAACCTGGCCATCACTTCCATCGATTCACCATTTCTCAGCTTTAAGTCTTCCCGTACCCAATGCAGTTCCGAATTATCGATTTTCAAGGCTCTTTTCAGCAGTCCCGGAAACTGATGCCCTTCGCCTACGAAAAGGATGTTGTTTTCCATATCACGGGAAATGATAAAGCAGCTTTCCTTATGTCCGCCGATTCCAAGCCCTTTGCTTTGCCCGATCGTAAAAAACTGGGCACCCTGATGTTTGCCGATGACTTTTCCGTCGGACTTTTTATAATTGATCTTCCGGCTCAGATATTCAAGCTCTTCCTGTTTTGAAGAAAATTCAGGGGTTTCCTGCGCAAACAATGGTGAATCTTTGAAAATTTCTACGATTTCTCCTTCTTTCGGAACCAATTGTTGCTGTAAAAACTGGGGAAGACTCACTTTTCCGATAAAGCATAATCCCTGGGAATCTTTTTTATCAGCCGTTACCAATCCGATCTCTTTCGCAATCTCTCTTACCTGAGGCTTGGTAAGCTCTCCGATCGGAAACAATGCTTTAGAAAGCTGATCCTGGCTTAACTGGCACAAGAAATACGACTGGTCTTTGTTGTTGTCTTTTCCGGCCAAAAGGTGGAAAACTTCCTTGCCATTTTCATCAATCGTTGAATCGACTCTGGCATAATGTCCGGTAGCCACTTTATCAGCGCCCAGCGACATTGCCGTTTTCAGGAAAACATCGAATTTTACCTCTCGGTTGCACAGAACATCAGGATTCGGCGTGCGTCCTTTCTGATATTCATCGAACATATAATCCACGATTCTTTCTTTGTACAGATCGCTCATATCGATTACCTGGAAAGGAATTCCAAGCTTTTGAGCAACCATCAGGGCATCATTGCTGTCCTCGATCCACGGGCATTCGTCTTCCAGGGTTACGGAAGCATCGTTCCAGTTTCTCATAAACAAAGCCACTACTTCATGGCCCTGCTGTTGCAACAGATAGGCTGTTACACTCGAGTCTACGCCTCCGGAGAGGCCTACTACTACTTTCATTGTATTTTCAATTTTACGAAACTCTTAACGGGAGTTCTTAGTTTGACGTTGCAAAAGTACAATTAAAAAGATTCGTAAAAAAATGATAATTTTAGACATCGATAAAAACAATCTGAGTAGTTGATAGCGATTAGCTTTTTGCTATTGGCTTTACATTCAGAATTTTAAAATTCAAAAACGTAGTATTAAATCATTTCAAGTACTTATCTATGAAAAAAATTATTATTTCTTTATCCTTTTTATTGTCAGGTCTGATATTTTCGCAGGAAATCACGGAAACGTTAACGCCAGATACCAACCGCTGGACGTTTGGAGGCGGAATCGGCTTCGGTTTCGGAAGCAACAGTTATTTTAACCTTTCAGCCGTGCCAAGGGTTGGATATATGCTGACCAACAATCTTGAAGGCGGAGTATTGGGAAGCGTTTTGTGGCAGAAATCCAATGCGTACAGTTCAACAATGTTCGGAATAGGACCTTTTCTGAATTATTATATTGCCAGAACTTTTTTTATAAGCGCCAATTACCAGCATTATTTCATCAACTATAAAGATAAAATTTATGATGTCAAAGCCAATACCAACGAAAATGCTTTGTATCTGGGCGGAGGCTATATGCAGAGAATCGGGAATAATTCTTTCTTACAGCTTGGGCTGATGTACAACGTATTATGGAAGGAAAACTCAAGTATTTTCTCAAGCGGACTGTCTCCAAATATCGGTTTTGTAGTGGGACTGTAATATAAAATTCCCGGAAAATCTATTCCGGGAATTTCTTATGGTTAGTGCTTGTTCTTTGGATTAATAAAAAACGATCCATGTATTACCGCCAAACGTAAACAATGAACCGTTGAACGGTGTTGAAGGATTGGGGCTTGATACATTAACCGTACTTGGATTGGTGCCACAACCCAGGTTTAATGTATATCCGCCTGCCGTACCGCCTCCCGGCAGACTGGTGCTGAATTTCATACCCGTCCATGTTGTTACGTTACTGAAGACGACGGGGATTTGCTGAGGAGGGTTTGCTCCCAGGTTATAGTGAGTTCCGTTAAATATCCATCCGTCGATCAAAGGAGTATTTGAATAAGCTGCATTAAATGTATTCGATAAATTGACATTGCCGTCATAATATGCTTCAACAGCTGTAATCCCGGGGTTCGGAGAGGCCGGTAAAACAGGAACAGTTCCAACAAAGAGTTTGGATTCAATTAAAGGTGTACAACCTGTACTTGGACTTCCGAGATTCGATTTCCATAGGGTATATTCAATATTATAAGGAGATAAGTTCTGTATATAAAGAGCCTGGGCAAAAGTGCAATAAGACATCAATCCTGCGGCAAGTAATAAAAGCTTTTTCATAGGTTTCAGTTTTGGGATTTGTAGTTTTGATTCATATGCCTGTTGTAGTCGCCATAAACTTTTACGGCCCATTTCAGAATTTTTTCCCTGTCGTTGACCGTTTGGCGCTCGATTTCAGCCATGCTAACGCCTGAAGAGGCAATAAGTTCCTTAGCCACAGGAATCAGAAGATCCTTTTTTTCATCGCTTAGTTCCGGAGAGGTTCTCGGTTTTTCAGGATTCGGTTCTTTCATCATGGCCACCTTTCTTATTTCAGCATTAAATCTTGCTATGGCTTCAGATTGGTTAACCTGGGCGGTGGTAGTGCTGGCTGCAGATTCATTAGTGCATGAAAAAATGGTAAGCAATGGGAGGCCCATTACCAAAAGCATTTTGTTGATTTTCATATTAATTAATTTTGTCTGATAAAATTAATAAATTAATCATCATTTAGTGAAAAAAATGTTGTATTGTGGTATTTAAAATAAAAAAGCACCGGAAAAACGTTCCGGTGCTTTTTATATAATTAAATGTATTTATTTAAGACTGAGACTTTTCAGCTGCTGATTTTTTTGTTTTTGAACTTTTACCAGCTAAGCCATCCTTTGCTTCATTTAAGTCAAGAACTACGGTTTCGCCTTCAGACAATTGCTTGTTGACCAGCATTTCTGCCAATAAATCCTCAATGTACTTCTGGATTGCCCGTTTCAATGGTCTTGCTCCGAAATCTTTATCCCATCCTTTATCTGAAATGAAATCTTTGGCTTCATCGGTCAATTCAACCTTATAACCTAATTTCTCCAATCTGCTATACAGCTTGTTCAGCTCAAGATCAATGATTCTTTTGATATCATCTTTTTCAAGGGAGTTAAAGATCACGATATCATCAATTCTGTTCAGGAATTCAGGAGAGAATGCTTTTTTAAGGGCATTTTCAATCGTGCTTCTGGCTCTTGAATCCGAAGTTGATTTTTTTGCAGACGTTCCGAATCCTACACCGTCTCCAAAATCTTTAAGGTCTCTTGTACCGATATTGGAAGTAAGGATAATGATCGTATTCCTGAAATCGATTTTTCTTCCTAAACTGTCGGTGACGTGACCTTCATCAAGGATCTGCAACAATATATTGAATACATCAGGATGTGCCTTTTCAATCTCATCCAGAAGAACCACCGCATAAGGTTTTCTTCGTACGGCTTCCGTTAACTGACCACCTTCTTCATAACCAACGTATCCCGGAGGCGCACCAACCAATCTGGAAACGGCGAATTTCTCCATATATTCACTCATATCGATTCTGATTAACGATTCATCAGACTCAAATAATTCCCTTGCCATTACTTTTGCCAACTCGGTTTTACCAACCCCGGTTGTTCCCAGGAATATGAAGGTACCGATCGGACGATTCGGATCCTTAAGACCGGCTCTGTTTCTCTGGATGGCTTTAACCACCTTCTTAACGGCATCTTCCTGACCGATAACTTTTCCGTTCAGATGGCTGTCCATACCGGCTAATTTATCAAGCTCATTTTTACCGACTTTAGTCACCGGAACACCGCTCATCATTGAAACCACTTCCGCGACATTTTCTTCGCTCACGGTTTCTTTTTTCTCCTTCACATCTTTGTCCCACTTCTCCTGGGCAGAATTCAGTTCCATCTGAAGTCTCTCTTCTTCATCTTTCAGTTTTCTGGCTTCAAGATAATCCTGCGCTTTTACTGCTTTTTGCTTCAGCTCCTTAATCTCTTCAATTTTCTTTTCAAAATCGATAATTTCAGTCGGAACCTTCATATTCTTAATATACACACGCGATCCGGCTTCATCCATGGCATCAATCGCTTTGTCCGGTAAGAATCGGTCTGTAATATATCTTGATGTTAAATTCACACATGCAGCAATCGCCTCCGGAGTATAGATCACATTGTGATGTTCTTCGTATTTATCTTTAATCTGATTCAGAATCTGGATGGTTTCATCGATGGAAGTCGGTTCTACCATTACCTTCTGAAATCTTCTTTCCAAAGCACCGTCTTTCTCAATATACTGACGGTATTCATCTAATGTTGTCGCTCCGATGCATTGGATTTCTCCTCTTGCCAAAGCAGGTTTAAACATATTCGATGCATCAAGGCTTCCTGTTGAACTTCCGGCTCCTACAATGGTATGAAGCTCGTCGATGAATAAGATAACATCTCTGTTCTTTTCCAGTTCCGTCATAATCGCCTTCATTCTCTCTTCGAACTGGCCACGGTATTTTGTTCCGGCTACCAGACTGGCAAGATCGAGGGTAATTACCCTTTTTCCATAAAGAACACGAGAAACTTTTTTCTGCTGGATTCTTAAAGCCAGTCCTTCTGCAATAGCGGATTTACCGACACCCGGCTCCCCAATAAGAAGCGGATTGTTTTTCTTTCTCCGGGATAAGATCTGGGAAACCCTTTCAATTTCCTTTTCACGGCCGATCACGGGATCCAGTTTTCCGTCTCTTGCCAATGAAGTCAGGTCTCTACCGAAATTATCCAACGTAGGCGTTTTGCTCTTTGCAGAACCCAGATTGCCTGTAGGCTTCCTCATCTGCTCGAAATCTTCCCGCTCATCATCGTCATCATAAGCACTCATCTGCGGTGCCTGTCCGGAATTTTTAAGCATGGTCTGGTATTCTTTTGAAACGCCTTCATAATCAACATCATAAGCGCCTAATATATTTGAAGTAGGGTCCTCATATTTATAAAGAATGCCTAAAAGCAAATGAACGGTATTGATTTCATTGCTTTTGTATTGTCTGCATTCGAGTTCTGCACGCTTAACGGCATGATCAGCCATTTTCGTGAAAGAAATATTGGGAACCTCCTCAGAAATAGGATTTAGACTTGCTGTATTTAAAGTTTCAATTTTTCTTCTGATTTGTGTTAGATCCGCATTAAGGTTTTGAAGGATTTCTTTTGCAGAGTTTTCTGTTTTTATAATACCTAAAAGTAGATGTTCTGTATTAAGAAATTCACTTTTGAGCCTTTTCGCTTCGCTCTTGCTTTGTTTGAACACCTGGCTCAAACCTTGTGAAAACTTATAATCCATAATATATCTCATTAGAATAAAAGCAACATTGCCGTTTATTCATTATCTAAATTACAAATATTTTACCAAAAATCAATAAATGACTTTATGGCAGAAAAAATTTTATTATCTTACTGGAAATGATTAAGTTTGTTGTCCTTTAAAAATTTCTCATGATTCCCGAAATTGCCACTTACATAGGATATTCCGCATCATTGTTTATCGTACTGAGCTTTATACTGAAAGACATCAGGAAAATAAGGATCGTGAATATGATCGGCTGTATCTGCTTTGTAATATACGGAATCTACAGCGGAATGCTCTGGCCGGTAATTATCCCGAACGGATTGATCTGCTTCATCCAAATTTACCATCTTCTGGCGGATAAAAAGAAATAATGGGCAGGAAAAAGATCATTGTTTCTGCCTTTAGTAATTTATATACCGATCAGCGTATCGAAAAGGTATGCCGGACTTTACATGAAAACGGGTATGAAATTGAACTGATCGGGAACAACTGGAACGGTGCTGAAAAAATGACCCGGCCTTATGCTTTTTCCCGGATTACCTTGGTTTCAAAAAGCTTAAAAACCGCCTATTTTGAGTTCAACTGGAAACTGTACCGGGAATTGAAAAAGAAAGCGGATCAAGATACCATCCTTCATGCCAATGACCTTGATGCTTTGCTTCCGAACTATATTTTAGCTAAAAAATTAAATATTCCGCTTGTTTTTGACAGTCATGAAATTTTTTCGGAAATGCCGGCCATACAGGGCAGAATGTCGCAGAAACTATGGCGGTACCTGGAAAAAAAGCTGGTGCCGAACCAACAATTCATGATTACGGCGAGTACAGGCTATGCGGAGTGGTTTAAAAGAAAGTATGGCGTTGATCCGGTCGTCGTACAGAATGCACCAAGAAAGTTGAATTTCGATCAGAAGGTTCCTGATAACAATCCTAAAATCATTCTGTATCAGGGTGCTGTTAACCCGTTCCGTGGAATTGATAAGGCGATTCTTGCCATGAAGCATCTGGATAATGTTATTTTTAAAATTGCAGGGGACGGCCCGATGAAAATAGAATATGAAGCTTTGGTTTTAAAGGAAAATCTGCAGCATAAAGTGGAATTCCTGGGCAAACTCCTGCCTGAAGATCTCCGGAAAGTTACCCTTACTGCTGATTGCGGAATGAGTATTGAAGAAAATGGGGGAGAGAGCTACTATTATTCCTTGCCGAATAAAGTCCTGGATAGTATTCAGGCGCGGGTTCCGGTCATTCTGTCAAATCTTCCTGAAATGCAGAATATTAAGCGACAATTTGACATTGGCGAAATCATCAGAAGTCATCAGCCGGAGGATATTGCAAAAGGAATTCAAGCGGTCTTACGTAAAGGAAGACCGAATTACCTGCCTGAACTTGAAAAAGCGGCAGCCCTTTTTTGCTGGGAAAATGAAGAAGTGAAGTTGCTGGAGGTTTTTGAGAAAGCATCAAAGTTTCAGGTCTGAATATAAAAATTACAAATTGTTTTCCGGCAGGTCCGGATTATTTTATTTTTTAAATTGGCTATCTTTGCCGTAAGAAATTAGTTTAGCATGACCATTAAAGAAAAACAGCAGGAAATCATCGATGAATTTGCGTTTCTTGAAGATTGGGAACAGAAGTATGAATACATTATCGACCTGGGAAAAGAGCTGCAAGGGCTGCCGGAAGATAAGAAAACAGAAGACAACCTCATCAAAGGCTGCCAGAGTAAAGTCTGGATCGATGCTGAGTTCAGGGATGGAAAATTGTTTTTCAATGCCGATTCTGACGGGATTCTTCCGAAAGGCATTGTTTCGCTTTTGGTAAGTATTTACAGCGGGCATTCTACCCAGGAGATCCTGGATTCCGATTTTGATTTTATTTCAGAGATCGGGCTGCAGGAATTTCTTTCCCCTTCCAGAGCAAACGGCTTAATGGCCATGACCAAACAAATCAAATTCTACGCAGTAGCCTATCAACTGAAATCCTAGTTTTGACAAGAATTTTAGCATATCGTTTTTCTGCATTCGGTGACGTTGCCATGACCGCACCGGTATTCCGGGAGTTTCTGGAACAGAATCCCGAGGTGGAAATTGTAATGGTTTCCCGAAAGAATTTTGAAGGTTTATTTGCTGATATTCCAAATCTTACCTTTAAAGGAGTTAATCTCGACGAGTATAAGGGGATCTTCGGACTGAGAAGACTGGCGAACGAGCTGGTAAAAGAATTTCATCCGGATATTGTGGCCAACCTCCATGATGTGATCCGAACCAAAATACTGGATAGGATTTATCAAAGAAAAGGACTTAAAGTATTCAAAATCAACAAAGGAAAAGAGGAAAAGGAACACCTGACCGACGTCTGGAATCTTAATAAAGTCCAGTTGAAAAAAACGGTTGAAAGGTATGCTGATGTTTTCCGTGACATGGGTTATCAGGTTGAGCTTTCGCACCAGTTAAGACCTGTGCCGGGTGATAAGTCAGGAATCGGGTTTGCGCCTTTTGCGCAACACCGCGGGAAAATGCTTCCGCTGGAGAAATCCTATGAGCTGGCCAGAATTTTAGCCCAAAAGCATACCGTCTATTTTTTCGGAGGCGGAAAAACCGAAACCGAAACATTGGAAAAGTGGGAGCAGGAAATCCCGAATACCTTCAGCCTGGCCGGAAAATTGAGCCTTACTGAAGAATTGGAAAAGATCTCCCGGCTGGAACTGATGATCTCCATGGATTCCGCGAATATGCACCTGGCAAGCCTGATGGGAACGCGGTGTGTTTCCATCTGGGGACAGACGCATCCGTATGCCGGTTTTTTGGGGTTTGGGCAAAGTGAAGCTGATGTGGTACAGGTCAAAGACCTTACCTGCCGGCCATGTTCCGTTTTCGGGGATAAAGAATGTTACCGGGGCGACTGGGCTTGTCTGGAGGAGTTGAAGGTGCAGAAGATCGTTGATAAAATTTAGCAGGATGAAAATTTCCGTATGCATTCCTGTCTATAATTTTGATGTCAGAGAATTGGTTTATGCCTTAAGGAAGGAAATAGATTGCTATTCTGTCGACGCAGAAATCATCCTTATCGATGATGCTTCAGATGAAAAATTTAAGCTTATCAACCAACTTCAGGATCAGGTTGAGCAATTGGTTTTACTGGATAAAAATACAGGCCGGTCAAAAATCAGGAATTTGTTTTTAAATTATGCACAAGGTAATTACCTGCTTTTTCTTGATTGTGATGTTAAGATCGAAAACCGTAATTTTTTAAGGAATTATTTTACTGAGATTGAGAACAACCCGGATGTCGAAGTGATATACGGAAATTTTAAAATAGACCATACATTTTCGAAAACATTAAGAAACCGCTATTCTGTAGAGCGGGAAATTTTTTCAGGAAACCGATCATCTGATTTTTCTGTTCTGAAAACAGTTAATTTTTTAATTCAAAGAAATACATTTGAAAAATTTAGATTTAATGAAAAGCTTATGGATTACGGATATGAAGATTATATCTTTGCCAGAGAAATGCAGCTTTCAGGAGTTAAATTTTCTGCCATTCATAATCCGGTTATACATGTTGATGATACTTCGAATGCATTTTTTTTAAGTAAAACAGAAACCGCTATTAATTCGCTTTACCGGCTTTCCGAAGACCCTGAGAACGAAAAATTGATAAAAGAGATTAAAGTTTATAGGATCGCCAAGAAAGTAGTGCGATACCGGTTTAAAACCATTTTTCTGATAATCTATAACCTTTTTGAAAACCGGATCAAAAAAAATCTTCTTTCTGAAAAACCAAATCTCAGGTTTTTTGATGTCTATAAACTTTCATTATTGCTCAAAAAGCTGAAATGATAAATGATATAAACAAAAAAAATCTCCCTTAAAAAAGAGAGATTTCTGTGGGCCCTGAGGGATTCGAACCCCCGACCCTCTGGGTGTAAACCAGATGCTCTGAACCAACTGAGCTAAGAGCCCCTATACTTGTTTCCTCGTTTAGAGTGGTGCAAATATACGACTTATTTGGAAATCTCCAAATTTTTTTCTAAAAATTCTCCTACTACAAAATTGCTTCCGCCGATAAAAATCATTTCTTCATTTGTACATTCCTCTTTTGCAGAAAGATACGCTTCCTGTACGGAACTGAAAATTTTGTAAGAAATTTTTGCCTCGACCAGCAGATCTTCATATTCCTGAGGCGGCCTTCCCCGATGGATAGCCGGTTTTGCAAAATAAAACCGTGCATTTCCAGGTAAGATTTTCATGACCTCGTCAATCTTTTTATCATTCACAAAACCTAAAATAATGTGTTTGTACTTGTCGATGGAGTTTAATTGGATAAAAACAGATTCCAATCCCGCCTGATTGTGCCCGGTATCGCAAATGGTAAGCGGATTTTTAGAAAATTCAAACCATCGGCCGATGAATCCGGTATTTCGATGGACATATAAAAGTCCATTTTCAATATGTTCATCGGAAATGGTAAAATTTAATTTTTTCAGCTCTTTAATGATATTTAAAACAACTTTGATGTTTTTCTCCTGATAATTTCCTTTCAGATCGGATTTTAAGGCCGTTTGCAATAAAGTAGCATCAATAAATAAGGCATTTTCCCGGTCTGCTTTATTCCTGATGATGGATTTAACCGTTTCATTGTCATCTCCTGAGATCACAGGAATACCCGGTTTTATAATTCCAGCTTTTTCGGCAGCGATTTCTTCAATGGTATCACCTAAAATATTCTGATGATCCAGCTGAACGTTGGTAATCGCTGAAATCAACGGTTTGATAATATTGGTTGAGTCCAGCCTTCCGCCCAGACCCACTTCAATAATGGCAACATCTACTTTCTGCTGATAAAAATATTCAAACGCCATGATTGTTGTGAACTCAAAGAAAGAAGGCTGGATGTCTTCCGGAAGGTGTTTTAATTTCTGAATAAAATCAAAAACGAATTCTTTACCACAATGGTTCCCATTCACTTTAATCCGTTCGGTAAAATCAATAAGATGGGGAGAATTGTACAAGCCTACTTTATATCCTGCTTCCTGTAAGACGGAAGCCAGCATATTGCTGGAAGAACCTTTGCCGTTCGTTCCTCCGATGTGAATGCATTTTATTTTTTCCTGCGGATTTCCGAAAAAACGGCAGAGCCTTTTAATATTATCCAGTCCGGGCTTATAGGCTTTCTGCCCGTCGATCTGGTAATTGGGAGCCTGTATGAAAAGCCAGTCTACAGCCTCCTGATATTGTTCATGAGTCATGATACAAAATTCTCAAAAGTTTTTTAAAAAAAGCAGCAAAGTGTAACTTTTTTATATTTACTTCGTCTAATAGGGAAAAATATTTAACATGAAAAGAGTTTTGACTATTGTTTTGGGATTAACGTGCCTGGCTGTCAATGCCCAGAAAAAATGGTCTTTGAGAGCGTGCGTAGATTATGCAACCGAGCATAACCTGCAGGTCATCCAAAACGAATATTCGAAACAGATCCAGGATCTGAACCTGAAAATTGCAAAGAAGAACTATCTGCCGTCCGTTTCCGCCAATGTCGGAAATACGGTAAGTTTCGGGCAGACCTCTTTCGGGACGGGAAGTTTAAGGAACGACCGTTTCAGCAACAGTGCCAATCTGGGAGCCGATATTCTGGTTTTCAATTACGGAAGACTGGAAAAAACCGTGAGAAAGACAGAATTTGATGTTGAGGCAAGCCAATATGATATCGAGACTATTAAAAATGACATTTCGCTTCAGATCGCCCAACAGTATTTAACCACTTTACTGAATAAAGAGATCGTAAAAATTTCACAGGCGGCGGTAGAAAATGCCCAGAAGCAGTATGACCGCTCAAAGATTACCACGGAAGTCGGAACTACCGCACAGACGGTACTAGCTGAAGCCGAAGCCGGGCTGGCGCGGGAAAAGCAGAACCTGAAAACGGCCGAAATCAATGTGGGACGAAGCCTGTTTGCTTTGGCCCAGCTTTTACAACTTCAGGAGTATAAGGATTTTGATGTGGAAGACGTGGAGATTCCGGATCAGCTTGCCCCGCAGCTGAAGGAAGTGAATGAAGTATTGGCTACGGCTTATGAAAACCAGCCTCAGATCAAAGCAGCAGAAAGCCGTATCAAATCTGCTGTAGCTCAGACGGAAATCAATAAGACGGCATTTTGGCCTACTTTAACGGCAAGCGTGGGAATCGGATCTTTCTATAACAATCTGTTGAATACCAATAATACCGGTTCATCGCTCTTTTATGTGCAGGAGCAGGGGTTCTTTTCCCAGTACAAAGACAACTTCGGTCAGCAGGCCGCTGTTTCTTTAAACATTCCGATTTTCAACAAAGGAATCACTAAGCTTCAGGTAGAACAATCCAAGGTGAATGAGAACATCGCTAAAGTTACTTTGCAGCAGCAGAAACAGATCATCCGAGAAAATGTTCAGAAGGCACAGTTTGATGTGGATGCCAACTACGAAATTTATTTATCTGCCCTGCAGGCCGAAAGAAGCACCAAGCTGGCACTGGATTTTGCAGATAAAAGCTATGCAGCAGGAAGATCGACGATCTATGATGTCAACATAGCCAGAAACAACTACGCCAATGCCCAGGGATCTGTGGCACAGGCCAAATATAATTATGTGTTCAGCCTTAAATTGCTGAATTTCTACGCAGGAATTCCGCTGAGTTTATAAAATGTCAATCCAACCTTTAGAGAAATACTTACCTCCCAATACCCTTCAGTATTTAAAAATCTGGTTTGCCGATTATTATGTTCATATTAAGGTAACGCGCAACCGGGATTCCAAGCTTGGCGATTACCGTAAGCTTCCGGATCATTCGCATGAGATTACCATTAATTCCACGTTGGCTCCGCAGCTGTTTTTCTTTGTGCTCACTCATGAATTGGCACACCTGATCGCATTTGAAAAATATGGACGGAGAATTCTGCCGCACGGCAACGAGTGGAAAGAAACGTTCAGAAGAATGCTGTTGCAGAGTCTTGAAGTATATGAAGAAGATTTAAGACCGATTATCATAAAGTTTTCAAAATCTCCGAAGGCCAATTTTATGGCGAGCCCCGATCTGGTAAAATATTTTCATATTGAAAAACAGGACGATAAGCTCGTTTTTATTGAAACTTTACAGAAAGGAGATTTTTTTATTTACAGAAACGAAAAGTACCTTTTAGAAGGTCTGATTAAAAAAAACTATCTTTGTAAACACCTGGCTACGGGAAGGAAGTATTCTTTCAAACCGCTGGCAAGGGTAGAAAAATATACTTAAGAATGTTACAATCAGATAGATATTGCGTGATTATGGCGGGAGGGATCGGCAGCAGATTCTGGCCTATGAGCACACAGAAATTTCCGAAGCAGTTTCAGGATATTTTAGGCGTTGGACGCACCATGATTCAGCAGACCTATGACCGGATCAGTAAAATCATTCCCAATGAGAATATATTTGTCATTACCAATAAAGAATATGTAGAGCTTTCGCATCAGCAGTTGCCGGAGATTCCTCAGGATAACATTGTGGGCGAACCCCTCCTTAAGAATACTGCGCCATGTAACCTGTATATGGCCAATAAAATTGCGGGAATCGATCCGGATGCCACGATGATCGTTCTGCCGGCGGATCATTTGATTCTAAAAGAAGAAACCTTTCTTGAAAAAGTGAAACTGGCATTTGATATCGCTTCTGAAAACGAATATCTCGTTACTTTAGGAATCACGCCTACGAGACCGGATACGGGTTATGGGTATATTCAGTTTGTAGACAGGCACGACTCGGAATATTATAAAGTAAAAACCTTTACGGAAAAGCCGATCCTTGAAATTGCCAAAAGCTTTCTTGAAAGCGGCGATTTTCTATGGAATGCCGGAATTTTTATCTGGAATGTAAAAAGCATCCATCATGCTTTTGAAACCTATCTTCCGGACATGACCCAGCATTTTATGGCCTGTGAATATAATGCCGGTAATGAACAAAGCTGTATCGAGCTCATTTATCCGAAAGTCCAGAAAATTTCTATTGACAATGGGATTCTGGAAAAAGCAACAAATGTGTACGTGATTCCTGCCGATCTGGGCTGGAGCGATTTGGGAACCTGGACTTCCGTATACGAGAATGCCGATAAGGATGAAAACCAGAATGCCCTAAAAGCCAAGCAGCCGATTCTTACCTATAATGCAAAAGGAAATGTGATCCGGATGAAAAACAATAACAAGGCGGTAATTATCGACGGGCTGGAAAATTATATTATCGTAGATACCGATAAAGCGTTGCTGATCTGTCCGAGAGACAATGACCAGTTAATAAAAGACTATGTGCTCGATCTGAAAAACCTTAAAAAAGGAGACCGCTTCATATAAAATAATCTGCGGCCTTTCTGCGTTCTTTTATTATGTTGAAACTTATCACCAAATTTCATGTCCTTGTTTTTCTGTTTTTAGGTCTTTTTACCTATTCTCAGGAAAAAAAGCAGTTTTCCAGTGTGCCGGGCCTTTTGCAGAAAATAGTTCCCAATATGAAAATAGATTCCTGGATTTTAATTCATAGAAGCTACGGAAGAGATGAGATTTTAAAGCAGGTAGGAGCGGTAAAGGATTATATTTCGCCATCTTCAGGATTCAATATCGGAATTGCGGAGGAGGACGAATTTTATTACATCGCATACTCCGTGAGCGGAAAAACCGGATATGTTACTGATCTGGAGGGATTGAAAAAATTTGTCGGAAAAGCGGATGATGTGCAGGAAGCGGCAATTCTTGCTGCGACAGACGGCTATATTGTCGATGAAGAGTTCAAAGATATGGCCGGCAATTATTATGAAGATTCATCCAATTATTACCTGGATCTGGGTAAGCTCACCTCAACGGAATGTCCTTATCAGAAAAAGCATTATACATTAACGGTCAGCAAATCATCAGGAACCGTCACCAGTGTAAAAGACAACGGCGCTTACATAGAGCTCTACAATAAAAAATGCACAAATAATCCGAGGCTTTTAAAAATCGAGAAAAAAGAAGAACCCAAAGATGAGCCTAAAAAGAAACCCTCAAGACCACGCAGATAATTTCTACGAAACCGAGCGTCTGATCCTGCGTCCCATGTCTTTAGAAGACGGCGGTTTTATCCTGGATCTTTATAGCCGGCCGAAATTTATCCGCTTCATCGGCGACCGGAACCTGAAAACGGTTGCGGATGCCGAAGATTATATCAGAAACCGGTTTCTTCCTCAGTTTGAAAGATTAGGATACGGAAATTATGTAATGATCACAAAGGAAGGCCGCCACAAAATCGGCGGAGTAGGGATTTTCGAAAGGGAAGGACTAGAAGTCGTGGACATTGGTTTCTCTTTGCTGGATGAATTTGAAGGAAAAGGCTATGCGTATGAGGCCGCTTCAAAAATAAAATCGGTCGGGATGAATGACTTTGGGCTGAAAAATATTTCCGCCATTACGACAAAAGATAATTTCTCTTCTCAAAAATTAATTGAAAAGCTTGGGTTAAAATTCCGGAAATACGTTACCATTCCAAACGATCCGGAAGAATTGATGTATTATGAAACCGAATAATTTTTAGCACGAAAAAGAATACCTTACCGGATAAGATATTCTCATGTCTTTATACCAAAAGAAAGGCGGTACGTTTCGTAAATAAAGAATTACTTTTCCAGAATTTGTGCCGCGTGATCCTTGGTTTTTACTTTATCGATCACCTGGGTGCAGATTCCGTTTTCATCAAAAACAAAAGTCGTTCTCACGATTCCCATAAACTCTTTGCCCATAAACTTTTTCAGCTGCCAAACACCGAATTTTTCAATGATGTCTCGGTTTTCATCGGCAATAATGTCAAACGGCAATTCAAATTTCGTACTGAAATTTTTCTGGCTTTTCACCGGGTCTGCGCTTACCCCTATCAATTGAAAACCCTGGTCCTTCAGCTCAGCATAGTTATCGCGCAGATTACAGGCTTCAGCGGTACAACCCGGGGTGTTCGCTTTCGGATAGAAGAAAACAACCAGTTTCTTTCCGTTAAATTTTTTCGAATCAATGGTCTCACCATTCTGATTTATTCCTTCAAATTCCGGTAAATGATCTCCGATTTTCAACATAATGATTTATTTTTGTTCAAATTTAATGGTTACATGACAAAAAAGCAAAGAGCCGAAACGGTTCGGACAGAATTGGAAAAATTATATCCGCAGGTTCCCATTCCGCTGGATCATACCGATCCGTTTACGCTATTGGTGGCGGTGGCCCTTTCGGCGCAGACCACGGATAAAAAAGTAAATCAGGTAACGCCAGAACTTTTCCGGGTTGCCGGGACCCCGCAGCGGATGGCCAGGCTGGAAGTTTTTGAGATCAAGGAACTGATTAAAGAGATCGGGCTTTCCAACCAAAAGGCCAAAAACCTGAAAAGAATGGCGGAGCTGCTGTTGGAAAAGCATCATGGAGTGGTACCGCAAACTTATGAAGAACTGGAGGCATTACCGGGCGTAGGCCATAAAACGGCTTCGGTGGTGATGAGCCAGGCTTTCGGATTTCCTGCCTTTCCCGTAGATACCCATATCCATCGCCTGATGACAAAGTGGAAGCTGACCTCGGGCAAAAACGTGGTGGAAACGGAAAAAGATGCCAAGGCATTATGGCCGGCAACGGTGTGGAACAAGCTGCACCTTCAGATCATCTATTACGGAAGGGAATATTCTCCTGCCCGTGGCAACGGGGAAAAGGATTTTATTACGAAAATGCTGTTTGAGAAATAATTAAATATAACGTGAACTCCGAAGTGAAAATCAAGCCTGGAAGAGGGAAGCTTGATACCGGAAGTTTCTCTTGTAACCCAACGATCTAAGATATCAATTACATATTAACAGAAACTCTATTTAAAATCCAGGCTCACCAAATTGAACTCCAATCTATCATTTAAATAAAAGGCTGAAAATAAATTAAATAAGGTCGGCTTCACGTTAAATTTATTAGGGCTTGTTTAAATTTTTAACTCAGAAAAATTTTCGTTATCTCTCTTAATTTACTGAATTAAATAAACTTGTTTAGTTTTCACTTATCAAGATGAAATATTTTGCCTTATAAACTCAATTTCAATAAATTAAGCAGCAAATAGATTATTTTAGGCTAAATATCTTAATGGTAAAATAAACTCTGAATTAAACGGGCTTTTACTTGATAGTCAATTTTTGAGCTTGTTTTTAAACTGTGATCCATTTATTCATCCAGCATTCTGCGGTGGTAATTGATCTGTCCCAAATGATAGCCCAGATGTCCGAAAAGATGGATCAGGAAATAGCCTGTTGTCATTTTATAGCCTAACGGTTCCCCGGGAAATTCTTTTTGGAGGTCTTCTGCCGATACGTTTTGGAGGGTAAGCGTGACAGTTTCAGTGGCTTTTTCAATCTGCTGAATCAATTCTGTCCTGGGAACATTTTTAAGAGAAAATTCAAGTTCCCTGTTTCTTATATATCCTGAATTTCCCAAAACGGCTCCTACAAAATGGCTGAGGTTTCCTACCAGGTGCAGTGCCAGGTTCCCCGCGGAATTTGAAATGTTTTTATCGGTTTTCCAGATCGTTTCCTCATTTTGATAAGCTTCGATTTCTGTTTTTAATTTGGTTAAATCTCTGATGAAGAGTGATTGCAGGCTTTCGGTAATCATTTTTATTTAATTATTGTTTTAAAATGCCCTTTGATATTCTTTGAAACCAATGAGTCGATTTGGGTTATATAATTAATTAAACCATAAATACTGTCATTTTTTTGAAAATGACATTTTCTGAAGAATCAGTTTCTGACGAACAGGAGCAGAATTGATAAACGGCCAGTCTTTTTTCGGATTGACAATTAAAGATCATATCCAAAATAACATAGATATGACCTCATACTTTTTCACAGTTAAATGTAAACAAAATCCCACAAAATCATTTGATATTTGAGACTGTTATCGATATATTGACAAAAGAAACTTCCGGCATCCGGCTTCCTTCTTCCAGCCTGTTAAACCTTTCTTCTGCCTATATTACTTCTGCTTTTTCGCCCAAAGCTCCATTTTCCGGTTCAGCACATCCAGCGGAAGGCATCCCTGGCTGAGGACTTCATCATGGAATTTTGCCAGACTGAATTTGGTACCCAGTTCTTTCTGGTATTTTTCCCTAAGCTCACGGATTCGCAACGATCCGATTTTATAACCCAAAGCCTGTCCGGGCATGGCCATGTATCTTTCCACCTCGGCCGTGGCACCGGCTTCGTCGTAAGAAATATTGCTCAGGAAATACCGGATAGCCTGTTCCCGGGTCATCTTTCCCGTGTGAATGCCGGTGTCTACGACCAATCGAACGGCTCTCAGCATCTGGTCGCTCAGGTAGCCCATCTTCTGGTAAGGATCGGTATACAGCCCGAATTCCGGACCTAGCGTCTCACAATAGTGGGCCCAGCCTTCGCCGTATGCTCCGAACCATCCGAAACGCATAAACTTGGGAAGCTTCGTATTTTCCTGCTGAAGGGAAACCTGGTAATGGTGTCCCGGAATGGCTTCATGCAAAAACAGAGATTCCATACCGGAAGTTACATTAAACTTGGTGGGATCGGGAAGAGGGACATAAAAAATCCCCGGCCTTTTTCCGTCCGGTGTTCCTTGGATGTATTCCGCACTGGCGCTGGCTTCACGGAACTTCTCAGTCTGCCTGATCTCAAACCCGGTTTTTGGAGTTACGGAAAACATGGTTTTCAGTTTCGGGGTAATTTTCGTTAAAATCCCGTTGAAAGCCGTCAGAACTTCTTTTGACGTTTTGTAAGGCATGGCCTTAGGATCTGTCTTTACATAATTGATAAATTCTTCCAGTGTTCCGGTAAAACCCACCTGTTGTTTTACCTTTTCCATTTCGGCACGGAGCATCGCCACCTGCTGAAGGCCTATTTTATTAATTTCTTCAGGAGATTGGGTTGTCGTTGTCCAGCTTTTTGCATAATACCGGTAAATTTCTTTCCCATTCGGCAGGCTGTTGTACCCGTCTGTATCTCTTGCCTTTGGCAGGTATTCTTTTTCCAGGAAATCCCCCATCTGAGTATAAGCGGGAATAATTTTCTGCATAACAGCTTCTTTATAAAGGGCCGTGAAACGGTCTTTCTGTTCTTTGGTAAAATCTTTAGGGAATTTTCTGACCGGTCCGAAAAAAATGTTCTTATCAAAATCTGTTGTCGTAATCTCTTCCGCCCTCATTTGCGGGATCATTTTTACGACCAGCTTTTTAGGAAGAACCATTTTATTATTGACTCCTTCCCGGAAATTTTCGGCAGCGGCAGCCATCCATTCGGGGAATTTTTCCATCCTTTTCAGCCAGTCGGTGTAATCTTTTTCTGTTTTAAAGGGTTGGCTCCCTTCTCCGCTTCCGTACAGCGGGAAATTCAGCGGCAGGCCGCCGAACTGGGTGAAAGGAATGTACTCCGGATGGTAATTGAAAGCTTCGATTTTATCCTCCAGGGTAAAGTTCAATACATCAAATACCACTTTGTTTTCATCGGAAAGATTTTTATAATCCACATTTTCAAGCTGTTTCTGCACCGAGGTATAAAAGGCTACTTCCCCGGAAATAAAATCTTTGTCGATATTGATGGGCAGCTGGTCATTGTATCTCAGGTCTCCCTGCGAAGTCGCTTCCAGCGGATATAATTTCAGATACTGTTCATAGTAATTGGAGGCAATGGAATCCAGATTGGATGGCGTTACTTTCGTTAAAGGCGAATCGGACTTTTTACATGAAGCGAGACCGGCAATCAGGCTGAGTCCCACCATTCCTTTTGCTAAAATAGATTTCATATTTTTCAGAATACTTTATCAAACAAATGTAATATTTAAAACAGAAAGTAGGAAAGATTATTTCAAATCGTCCCATTCTTTAGTATTACGGCAGCCGATCACCCCTTATCCTTTATAAATTTCAGCAGTTTCCGGTGTTTTATCGAAGAAAATACACCTTTCAGGCACTGCAGTTCGTAATTATCACTGATTTTCCTAAAAATACTTTCAAAAAATTTTTCACATTCAATCTATTTTCTATCTTTGTTGAAAACGTTTAACAATCATAGTATTACAGCTCTTTTTTTTAAGAAATAATGAAAGGGATTTTAAAAATTTACCATCCGGAGGAAACGCTAAAGTACAATATCAGAAACACTTATTGTAAAGCGGTTTACAGCAACCAGCAGCATCTCCTAGAGGTTGAGATTATCACGGATGACGGGTTGGATCATGTAGAAGATGATTCTTTGCAGTATAACTTTCCCCAGCTTTCTCTCGAAGTTTTCGATTTCCCGATCGATTCTGCGGAGATCGAAGGAAAAACCATTACCATCAACGATTCGGATGAAGATACGTATACGGAAGTTGATCTTTTTGATGACGAAGACGCTTTCATTTATGACAACGAGCTTCAGTTTGAAAAAAATGAGGAAGGCGAGCTTCAGGTGATCTGGAAAGGAACCATCGACGACTTCTATACAGGTTCGGAAACTCCGATTCCTTTCAGGCTGAAATGCGAATTCAAACAGGAAGAAATTGAGATAGACGAAGATTAGTCTTTTTTTATCTTACCTTTATAACAGATTTCTTTTCAAATGTATTTTTGGAAAGAAATCTGCTGCTTTATGGAATAACAGAATTTAAGTTGTTTTTTTAAGCAATTTTTAAGACAACAATTCATAATATTCCATTATTTTTGTCGTTACAACTTTTATAAAAATACACATTAATGCTGTTAACGGAACTTACTCAGATATTATTTGCCCAGGTTGCTGCTCCCGCAGTAGCGGCAGACGATTTAGAATTCTCATTTTGGAAAATCATGTTCCACGGAGGCGCTTTCGCTAAGATCGTGATGGTAACCGTGTTATTGCTGGGTGTGTTTTCCGTATATCTTTTCTTTGAGCGTTTTTTCTTTATTAAAAGATTAACGTCAAAGACAGATTCCAATTTCATGGATAACATTGAAGACTTTATCCGGGAAGGAAAAATGGAAGCGGCTCTGGATTACTGCAAAAGACAGAACTCTCCGGAAGGCAGGATTCTTGAAAAGGGAATTTCAAGACTGGGACGCCCTGTTTCTGATATTGTAAGCGCCATGGAATCCCAGGCCCAGGTAGAAGTCGCCAATATGGAGAAAAACTTGAACCTTTTGGCCGTGGTACCGAGTATCGCGCCGATGTTAGGGCTTTTGGGAACCGTAATCGGGATGATTATTGCTTTCTTTAACCTGTCCCATGCCAGCGGATCATTCTCTCCGAAAACCTTATCTGAAGGGATTTACACAGCATTAGGGCAGACGGCTGTAGGTCTTGCAGTAGCCATCCCAGCCAACTTCTTCTACAATATTTTATTGACACGGATTGATAAATTTGTACTGAAGGCCCAGAATATGTCCGGCGAATTTTTAGACCTTATCAACAAACCTTTATAGTTTATCTAAAGGTTCCATCTGACTAAAAAAATAAAAGATGAAAATTCAGAGAAGAAATAAAGCAAATCCGGAATTCAGTCTGGCGGCGATGACGGACGTTATCCTGCTGATGCTGATCTTCTTTATGGTGACTTCTTCGGCGGCGAACCAAAGTGCCATCGATGTAAAATTACCTAAGGCAGATACCGCAGCCGATAATATTCCGAATCCTCTGGTGGTAAGCGTGAAGCCGGACGGTTCCTATTATGTGGATGATGTTCCCGTAAACAGAGGAGAAGTGGAGCAGACGATTGTGAATAAATTAGCCAACCAGACCAACAAGTCTTTTACCATACGGGCAGATGAAAATACATTGCACAAAGATGTTGTTTTCGTCATGGAAATTGCTGAGAAAAACAAATTCAATATTGCGATTGCCACCGTTAAAGATAAATAATACTTCCGGAAATCCCGGAAAATGAACAATGAAAAGTTATACGATAAACAAAGATGAGCAAAATAAAGACCGGATAAAAAGCGCAGTGCTTTCTATCCTCATCTGGTCTGCCATTCTGCTGTTTGTATTTTTGTATAAATTAAAACCCGAACTGGATGAGCAGCCGGAGGTAGTTACGACCATGCTCGTTAACTTCGGGGACAACCGGAACGGAAACGGGGTGGAAGAGCCTGCCGATCAGCCGGGAAGCCTCGCCGCTGCTACAGAAGAAGTAAGCACGGAGCCTGTAGAAACAGCGGTTCCGGAGACCAAAACGGTGATCCAGCCAGAGCCACAGCCTGAAACCAAAAAAACAGACGCGAAGGATAAGATCATTACCGGAAACAATGCCAAGGTTTCAGTTCCGAAAAAAGAAGAGTCGAAAGCAGATAATAAAAAGACGGCAACCAGTACCTCGGCTACAAAAAACACGAAAAAGTCAGGAGCAACCACCGCGAATTCCAAGACCGGAAACGGTGACGGCAAAGGAAATGCGGCCATTGGAAACCTGATCCGGGGCCGTGGCACCAAAGCAGGCAGCCAGGGCGACGGAAACGGTATCGGCAATGCGGGAGACCCTTTGGGCGGCGATGGAAACGGCGACAGTAAAGTGGGAATTGACAGGAGGCTGGTAGGGTTTATCCCGGGAACGATGGGAAGAGGCGGAGCACAGCCGGCCAACAGCTGTACGGCCAGCGGAACCATTACCATTGCCTATACGGTAGACAAAGCCGGAAACGTGGTTTCAGCGAGAAGATCGGGTGGAACTTCAGACCCCTGTATTACTTCCAATGCCATTTCATGGGTAAAGAAATACGTAAAGGCCGAAAAAGCCAGCGTTTCGTCTACCGGAACATACAAGATTACGTTTTAAGCCTAAAAAGAGGCTGGAAGAGGGAAACAGGAACTGGATGTTTTTAATTTTATCATAAGAATTAAAGGCCTTGAAACAACGGTATTGTTGCAATTCTGATTCAATGGACAGATTCTAAAAATACAAAGCACTTTATTCAAGTGCTTTTTTTATTTCTGATATTCTGTTGATAATCGGGAGGGCGAAGATTCCGCTGGTTTGAAGATAAAGTTCATAAAAGGTTTTTGCTTTGTCCAGAAAATCGGTGTTGGCCTCTGTCTTTCCCTTGAAGTAGAAAAGGTTTCCCAGCATTTCGTAATAATCTTTGTGATCCCTTTCCTGCCTTTCATTAACGATTTCGATAATCTCTTCTTTTGATTTGGATGAAAGCGTTGTAAAATCAAACTTAAAAATATCCCGCATTAAAGATTCGAAATCCAGTTCTTTCTGCATCAGGCTTTCTTCAGGCTTATCTAAAATCAGTTTTTCCAGCGCCTGGCTTAATTGGCGGATGAGTCTTAATGTAAATTCTTTATCGGTAATCATAGAGGGTGCTTTATTTAGTTAAAAATTTAAATAGTCTTCGGTTTGGGTCAATTCGCTCCATCTGGCAGAAAGAAACCGGGCATAATGGCTTGATAAAAGGCCGTAGGTTCCTAAGGAATGTCCGTCATTGACTTCTACTAAAACGGTCTCGTTGTGCTCATTAATACCAAAATCCAGGGCATAGGAATTCGGCTGTGAAATGAAGCCGTCAATTGCATTTTCTACGGTTTTTACATCCAGGCAGGTATCCCAATCACCTTTATACCTGCGTATATCCAGGATTCCCTGTACCGGATAAAACATCTCCATTCCGTTTTGAAACGGATCAGTTCCGAACAATAAACTTCAGGATCTTTCTCTTGATCGACTAATCCGATAAAATCCGAGTCGTTGGTAATTACTTTTCCGGCAAATAATTTTGTTTCTGTTTTAGGTTTAATAAAAATATTCCGGGCATTTTTATCTTTAAACAGGGTATTAACGGTAGATTCCCAGACTTTTCTTTTTAAAAAAGGCTGCAGCTCATCCGGATAATCAATCTCTTTATCAGGACGGATAATATTTAAATTTTTCAGTCTTTTTCGTACGCTGCCAATTCCACCGACGATGATATGCTCCGGATTATTGTCTGAAATTTCATTGGCATCAGAGAACTTTTCGATTTCAAAACCGAAATGCTTAAAGCCTTCATAAGCTGAAAAGGCATTTATGTTGTAAAACTCTCCGTCTTTATCAGTCTGAATATATGCTTTCATTGTTTTAAGCAAAAAATAAATAAGCCAGTACAATCGAAGTGATAATCCCCACCAGATCGGCCAGAAGCATGGCAATTACGGTGTATCTCGTATTCTTTACCGCTACGGCACCGAAATAAACGGCAATCACGTAGAAGGTCGTATCTGAGCTTCCCTGAAGGACGGCAGCCAGCTTACCTTGGAAACTGTCCGGTCCGAAAGTCGCCATCGTATCCATCATCATTCCTCTTGCTCCGGAACCTGATAATGGCTTAATCAATGCCGTTGGAAGTCCGTCCACAAACCGGGCATCCAGATTGGCGGCACTGGCTACCCATTTCATTCCATCGATGATGACATCAAACACCCCGGAAGTTCTTAAGAGTGAAATAGCGATCAGCATTCCTACCAGATAAGGAATAATCTTTACACTGGTGGTAAAACCTTCTTTGGCGCCGTCCACAAATGCCTCAAAAACATTGATCTTTTTATAAACGGCACCAAGAACAATAGCCAGGAAGATGAATAGAATCAGACCGTTGCTTAGGATCTGACTGAATATATCCAGGTTTTCTTTGCTAAGTCCGGTTAAATACCAGACCAGCAGGCCGACCAGAGCAGAGATTCCTCCGACATACGCCAGAACCACCGGTTTCAGTAAATTAATTTTCTGGTACAAGGAAACAATAATCATGGCTGCCAACGTTGCGGCAAAGGTCGCAATCATGCAGTATAGGAAAATATCGGTCGGATTTTTGGATCCGGCAGACGACCGAAGGGCAATGATGGAAACCGGAATCAAGGTCATTCCTCCGGCATGAAGACAAAGGAACATGATCTGTGAATTGGTTGCCGTGTCTTTATTCGGATTTAAAGTTTGCAAACTTTCCATTGCTTTCAAACCAAAAGGGGTGGCAGCATTGTCCAGACCAAGCAGATTGGCACTGAAATTCATCAGCATATGTCCGAAAGCGGGGTGGTTTTTAGGAATTTCAGGAAATAATTTTGAGAAAAAGGGCTGGATCAGGCGGCTCAGAAGGTTGATGCCTCCTGCTTTTTCTGCTATGCTCATGAATCCCATGAACAGAGCCATGATCCCGATCAGGCCCAGGCAGATTTTGACTGCCGTTTCAGAAGTTCCGATTACCCCGTCGGCTTCCTGCACCCGGTATATTTTTACTTCCTGTTTTAAAGAATCTGTCTTGTAGTGGATTCTGCTGTCTTCAAAATCCGGCTTTTTCATCAGGCTGTCCCGGACGACAGGCGAAAGGGTATTGATTTTCTGTGTTGCAATCTGCACGGTATCACCGCCTTTTCCCACCACCATATCATTAAAAATGGTTTTGTAAGAACTTGACGAAATGTATTTTATACTGGCAATGGCGATGGCAATAATGATGAATGCCGACCAAATTCTGCTGAGAACCATCCGATAGAATTAAATATGGGTTAAACTTATCAAAAAAACTCCAGATTACAAAGCCTGAATTGGCAATGGTCAATTTCCTTCGGAGTCAATAGGGAATTTTCCGGCAGGTTTAAGATTCACTTATTAAATTGACTTGCGTAGCAAAATAACTCGCGAAGCGAAATTCACTTTTCACATTTCACTTCTCGTCCAGATAAACCAAAAATCCCTCAAAATCATCATCCAGGTTCTTCAGTACCTTCGCCTCCTTCATTTTCTTTTCCAGGCCGTCGATGAAAAAGCTCTTCTCAAAAAACTGACGGTGAACGCCTTGCAGCATTTCCATAAAATAATCCATTCCGATTTTATTGTTGTGGAGGTCCATTTTGGTTTCCAGAGGTTTATTCGGGAAAAGCTCCTCGTGCAGGTCGGTGATTCTTTTACAGAATTCCAGGGCTTTTTTCGGAGACGAAACCTTACAGCAGTACATCATGATGAAGCAGCACCACAAGGCATGCCTGAAGGAATTGCCGATGCCGTTGGTAGAAGCGGTGTCCGGGAATTTCTTCTGGGCGATGGTATAAGCCTTCAGGGTGGCGTAAAAGCTTAACAGGGAAAAAACAGGATGGGGAAGGACCAGCCTTAAAAGACGGAGAATCTTTTTAACGCTCATGCTCCGGATCGTATTAAAGAATATTTTAAATGTCCTCATAATAAAAATCTCTCCCGGAATGAGAGAGATTAATGTATTTTGTTAAATAATATTATGCCTGGGGAGTCAGCAGATTTACGGTTTTGGCAACGGTATTTCTGATGTCCGTTCTCTTCACGATAAAATCCACAAAGCCTTTTTCCTGAAGGAATTCCGAGGTCTGGAAACCTTCCGGCAGATCTCTGCCGATCGTTTCACGAATTACTCTTGGTCCTGCAAAGCCGATCAGTGCGCCCGGTTCCGCCATAATGATATCGGCAGTCATCGCAAACGAAGCGGTGATTCCTCCGAAAGTAGGGTCACATAGATAAGCGATGTATAAAAGTCCCGCTTCTGAAAGCTGAGCCAGTTTCGCCTGAACTTTAGCCAGCTGCATCAGGGAGTAAGTCGCTTCCTGCATTCTCGCTCCTCCGGACTGGCAGATGATCATGTAAGGAAGTTTGTTTTCGATACAGTAATCGATGGCTCTTTTAATTTTTTCACCCATCACGGAACCCAAAGAACCTCCGATGAAAGCAAAATCCATACAGGAAACCACCATTTCGGTTCCTTTTACGGTTCCTACCGCATTTCTGATGGAATCGGTAAGTTTTGTTTTGGCTTTTACCTCCTTCAGACGGTCGGTATACGACTTGGTGTCTTTAAAGTTCAGGATATCAATACTTTCAACATTAGCATCCAGCTCGGTGAATTTACCTTCATCGAAAAGGATATCAAAAAATTCGGCACTTCCTATTCTTACATGGAAACCGTCTTCCGGAGAAACATAGCTGTTTCTTTTCAGTTCGTCATGCTCAACGATTTTTCCCGAAGGAGTCTGATGCCAGAGACCTTTGGGTACGTCTTTCTTTTCATCAGTAGAGGTCGTAATATTTTGTGCTTTTCTTTTAAACCACTCGAATGCCATATTGTATATAATTGATGTTTAATAAATGATAAGAGATGAAGAAAGCGTTTTTGGGAAACCACCTGCTTCATCTCTGTCATTCATATTTATTTAAGCGTATTTACGTTATTTAAATCTTCAAATGCCTTAACCAGTCGCTTGGCGAAAGTTTCTTCTCCTTTTCTTACCCATACCCTAGGATCGTAGAACTTCTTGTTCGGCTTCTCTTCGCCGTCCGGATTTCCGATCTGAGCTCTTAAATAATCGATGTTATCGACCATATAATCTCTGATTCCTTCGGTATAAGCGAACTGAAGGTCGGTGTCGATGTTCATTTTGATTACCCCGTAGTCAATCGCTTCTCTGATTTCTTCAATGGTAGAACCTGATCCTCCGTGGAATACGAAATTGATTGGTTTTTCAGCCGTTCCGAATTTCTCCTGAACATATTTTTGGGAATTGTCAAGAATTTTCGGGGTAAGAACCACGTTTCCTGGCTTATACACGCCGTGTACGTTTCCGAAAGCGGCTGCGATGGTGAAATTATCGGAAATCGCTTTTAATTTCTCATAAGTATAAGCGATGTCTTCCGGCTGGGTATATAATTTGGAATTGTCAACGTCTGAATTGTCAACACCATCTTCTTCTCCTCCGGTTACCCCGATTTCCACTTCAAGCGTCATCTGAAGTTTAGCCATTCTTTCAAAGTACTGTGCTGAAATTTCAAGGTTTTCCTCTAAAGATTCTTCAGAAAGATCCAGCATGTGGGAAGAGTAAAGGGATTTTCCGTTCTGCTTGTAGAATTCCTCATTGGCATCCATTAATCCGTCGATCCAAGGCAATAATTTCTTGGCACAATGGTCGGTGTGAAGAATAACGGTTGCTCCGTAGGCTTCTGCCAAAGTGTGAATATGTTTTGCTCCGGCTACTGCTCCTAAAACGGCAGCCTGCTGTCCTTCATTGCTTAATCCTTTCCCTGCATTGTAAATAGCTCCTCCGTTAGAGAACTGGATGATAACAGGTGAATTCAGTTTTGCGGCAGTTTCCATAACCGCGTTTACGTTGCTGGAACCAATTACGTTTACTGCAGGTAATGCAAATTTATTTTCTTTAGCATGCTGAAAAATATCAGTAACTAATTGTCCAGTGGCAACTCCTGCCGGGAAAATTCTGCTCATGTTTTACTTTTTAATATAATTATAGGGTGTCTTTAAATTCCTGTAAAGGTAATCATTTTTAAAAATATTCTTAATTTCTTTTGTCCCGTCCCCAAAGCAGCTTCTGGCGGATGGTTTCATAGAAACTCAAATTATTCGGCTGTACCAGGAGGATCTGGAAATCTGCTTTTTTGATCACGATTTCCTGATCCGTTTCGATATGGACCAATCGTGAATCCAGGGAAAGTGAATATTGGGGAACCCTGCTTTCCACTTTGAATTTTATTTCAACCCGGTCGTTCACCACCAAAGGCCTTACGTTAAGATTATGGGGGGCGATGGGCGTAATAACAAAATTCTCATTATTCGGGGAAATGATAGGCCCTCCTGAACTTAATGAATAGGCCGTGGAACCGGTAGGAGTGGAGACGATCACACCGTCGCCCCAGAACACGTTCAGAAATTCACCATTGATATAGGAATCTACCGTAATCATGGAAGTAGTCTCCTTTCTTGAAACCGTAACGTCATTTAAAGCATACGGGAAAAAGTCTTCAAAAACAGGCGAAACGACATGGATTACCGAACGCCGGCTGGTCTTCACATCTCCTTTGAGGATAGAATCCAGCGCGTTAAAGGCTTCTTCTTTCGTAAAGCTGGCCAGAAACCCCAGTCTTCCGGTGTTGACCCCGACAATCGGGATCTCCAGATCTTCAATAAAGGTCAGGGAGTTCACGATAGTTCCGTCTCCTCCGAATGTGAAGAACAGGTCCACTTCCTTATCTAGCAGGTCCTGCTTGCAATTGAACGTTTCGAAAATTTTTGAAAACTGAAGTGCTTCAGCCATTTCATCGTATAAAACAGATTTTACCCCTCTGTTTTCCAGCTCGGAAATAAATTTACTTAAATATAAAAAAGTATCCAGATCTTTTTTCTGAGAATAAATGGCTGCCTTCATCCGTGTTTAAATTTCTATGAATTTCTGGAAAAACCCGAATCTGTCCTGAAACAGGTCCGATTTTTCATCCGAGTAATATTTCTGCACAATGCGGTAATCGTACCGGTCGAATGTTTCATCAATAGAACTCAGATTTTCATTGCTGATCTTAATCGTTACCTGAAGCACTTCATCGGACATGAAACTGATAAATGCACCGTAAAACTTGGAGTTGTTGCTTTCCACGATGTTGGCGATTTCCGTCATGGAATATTTCCTGGCCGGTGTTTCAATGGTGAGAATGGCGCCCGATTCCGAGAACAGCGGATATTTCGAAAAATCCTGGAAAATATCTTCACAGCTGATGTAGCCCAGATACTTTTCGGCCTTGCTGATCACCGGAATGATGTTGGAATTGAACGTATAAAACAGCCGGATGCTGTCCATAATATTATTATCTTCCAAAATCGCAAAACGCTCGATCTGATGTTCCAGCTCTTTCAGGGTTCCCTCTGCTTCATAAAGGAAATCCTGGGCCAGTGCCCCATAAAAGTGGTGGGATTTTTTGATGAAAATATGAGAATATCCAAATGCTTCTAACATTTCCCTCGCTGATTCTATAGAGTCAGAAAGGCTGAAACACGGGAAGTCTTTTGAGATATAGTCCTTGATAAACATTGTGCTAATTTATAAAAAATTAAACGAAACTTTTTCTGAAATATTGGTTTTTTTTCTGAAAAAATCAAAAAAGTAAATTTAAAATTTGTCCGTGATGAAAAAAGAAGTATCTTTGTCGCCTTTCATTTTTACTTTTTATTAGATTTATTTCAAACTGCAAGGTCTCTAAGGCACGTGCAGTTTTTTATTTTAGGGCCTTGGCAAACTCCCACATCACGATGCCGCCGCATACGCTTACATTCAGGGAATGCTTGGTTCCCAACTGGGGAATTTCCACAAAAGAATCGATATTCGGCAAAGCTTCATCACTGATTCCTTCCACTTCATTCCCTAAAATCACCGCATATTTTTTAGTCTTATCAATTTTAAAATCGGTGATCATCTGGCTGTCGGTCGTCTGCTCGATACCCACGATTTCAAAACCCTGCTCTTTCAGATCATTAATGGCTCCATTAATATCGCTTTCATAGCTCCAGTCCACACTTTCCGTAGCCCCTAAAGCGGCTTTATGGATCTCACGGTGAGGCGGCTGCGGCGTAATCCCGCAAAGGATAATCTTCCGGATCAGAAAGGCATCTGCCGTTCTGAAGGTTGCCCCTACGTTGTGCATGCTCCTGATGTTGTCCAACACCACCAACAACGGAATTTTTTCAACAGATTTAAAGGTTTCTACATCAAGCCTGTTGAGTTCTTCCAGTTTTAATTTATGTACCAATTTTATTTTTTTGGCAAAATTAGGTATAAATATTTACGATTTCCAGCCGGAAACGGATTTATTATTTTTGAGATTCCATGATCTGGTATACGTTTTTCTCGATATTCTGCGCTATGGTTTCCATCGGGATGTCGTTCTCATCATTATTAAAAGGATCTTCGATCTCCTCGGCGATCAGCTCAAGGCTCATCAGCACGTAATAAATAAAAACGGTTAAAGGAATAATGTAATTCCCGATATTAATAACATAGGCAATCGGCAAAGCGAAAACATACAGGATGATAAATTTCTTAATGAAAGAAGAATAGGAATAGGGAATCGGGGTGTTCTTGATCCTTTCACAGCCGCCGCAGACATCCAGGAACCCGGAAAGCTGGGTATCGAGATACAGCATTTCAACATCGGAGATTTTTCCCTCTTTTTTCAGTTGGTTCAGCTGCTGGCTTATCAGGATCACCAATTCGCTCGGCCCGTGGTTCTTCAGCTCCTTTTCAATTTCGGAATAATCTTCATCCAAAGCCAGCCGGGTCGATTCTTTCGACAGGTGTTTCGCCAGCAGATGGGGAAAGAACTTCAGGTATTTGGTAATCTGTTCAGTATGCTGCCGGTCATTGCCTAAAATCATACTGATCTTTATTGCAAAATTGCGGGTATCGTTCACCAGCTTTCCCCAAAGCTTCCGTCCTTCCCACCAGCGGTCATAGGCTGTGTTGGTCCTGAAAACCAGCAATAAAGAAAGCACGAAGCCCAATAAAGAATGAATCAGACCCACATTGCTGATGCCGGATTTCGAATTGAGCCGGAAATATTCAAGCTCCAGGTACTCGACGCCCCAGGAATACAGCCCGACCAGGATCATGCTGGGAAAAAGGATCTTCAATGTGTCACTTTTATGAAGGCTGAAAAGGATTTTCAGAAAATGTTTGGTGTTGTAAACTCTCATAGGTAGGGTTGGTCCTACAAATATAATTTTTTTCATTTTATCCCGGCTTTACGGGAAGCCGTAATTTTTTCCGGCTAAGCTGATAGTTATTTGTTATAAAAATTATCAAAAAATGGGATATTACAGAAAAGGACATTTTAAGAAAGACGGAACGTGGGTAAGCGGGCATTATGTAAGTACTTTCGGACACGGAAAAAGAAAAGCGAAAAGTCCACAGGGCTGTTCCGTAATTATTTTCGGAGGCTTTGTCTCACTGCTGATTTATCTTTTAAGGTAGGCCTGAAGAGGAACCTGGTGGGAAATGATAACCGAATATTGACCTTAAAATTTTTCAGAATTTCAAAAAAGTGCTATTTTTAGTCTCACTAAATACCACACAAAATGATTCTCGAAAACGTAGATGCTGTTACTGATATTAGTAAAGAAGATTTTCAGAAAAATTATTTTAAAAAGAAAAAGCCCCTTCTGATCAAAAATTTTGCAAGCCGTTGGGAAGCTTTCGATCAATGGAATTTCGATTATATCCGGGAAAAAGCCGGCGAACAGGAAGTCCCGCTGTATGATAACAAACCTGCGGACGCGAGCAAAAGCTCCGATGCTCCCGTAACCCGCATGAAAATGAAGGAATATATCGATACCATCAGAAGCAGGCCTTCGGATCTGCGGATCTTCTTTTACATCATTACCGACCGGCTTCCGGAGCTGCTGAAAAACTTTACCTATCCGGATCTGGGGATGAAATTTTTCAAACGCCTGCCCACCTTATTTTTCGGCGGAAGCGAAGCCCATGTGCTGATGCATTATGATGTGGACCTGGGCGATTTTCTGCATATTCATTTTGAAGGGAAAAAGAGAATCTTATTATTCGATCAGAAACAGTCGGCTTTCCTGTATAAAGTTCCGTTGTCGGTACATACCGTTTATGATGTGGATTACGAGAATCCGGATTACGAAAAATTCCCGGCCCTGAAGCATGCCAAAGGTTTCGAAATCTTTATGGAGCATGGTGATGCGCTTTTCATCCCCGGGGCATTCTGGCATTTCAACCGCTATCTGGAACCGGGATTCTCCATGTCGTTGCGGGCATTGCCCAATAAACCCGGCGTTTTTGCGAATATGCTGTATCATGTATTCATCATGCGGTATACCGACAAGCTGATGCGGAAACTGTTCAAAGCGAAATGGGTAAATTATAAACAGAAGTGGGCCTATAAAAAGAGCTCGAAGGCTTTACTGAATTTGAAATGAATAAGGATAAAAGTGATTCATTAAAAAAGTCAATTCCGGATCAGATGGAAGACAACAAAATTACTTTTCAAAAGCATCTTTTAATTTGTGGGAAAACAGAAAAGGAGAGAAAGACCTATTTAAATGATGTTTTAGATGCCTGTGATCTTGAAATTGTCAGATTTCCATCAATGAAATCTTTTGATGATTATTTGAAATTGGTACGCACCAAAGGACTTTTTTCTCCGTTTTACGAAACGAAAGGAAAATATAATTTAAATCAAATATTTGATTTTCATATAGACTGGATTGCAGAGAATAACTGCCTTTTTGTTTTTGAAGAATTCAATAAAGCAGATGAAAGATTTAGGGTAGAAATTTTGCGTATCATGATTAATATCCTTGAGGTACATCAAAAATCAGCAGTTAAAATCATTGCTTCTTTGGAAGATGAAAATAAATTAATCTCGGATCTAAATGAAATAGTGAATAAAACACCATACAAGACCCAAAGCGAAGTGATAAAGAGTAACCTGCAGATTATTGCTTTATAATCATGGGTTGAGATAGGGATTCAACTTTAATTATGATAAAACAATTTCTTTAAAAATTTTATTTCCTATTTTTACCGTCCTAATTCTAAGAAACGACTTTAATGGCAAAGGCAGCGAAAAAAGAAACCCCGTTAATGACCCAATACAATACCATCAAGGCAAAATATCCTGATGCGCTTTTGCTATTCCGGGTAGGGGATTTTTATGAAACTTTCGGGCAGGATGCCGTGCGGACTTCTCAGATTTTAGGAATTGTCCTTACCAAAAGGGCCAACGGCGAAGGCCACATTGAGCTGGCCGGATTTCCGCACCACTCCGTAGATTCTTATCTCCCGAAACTGGTACGGGCCGGGATGCGGGTGGCCATCTGCGACCAGCTGGAAGATCCGAAAACAGTAAAAGGGATTGTAAAAAGAGGGGTTACGGAACTGGTAACGCCCGGCGTGACCTTCAACGATCAGGTGCTGAATTCCAAAAAGAACAATTTCCTGCTTTCATTGCATAAAGAAAAAGAGAAATTCGGGATGGCTTTGGTAGACATTTCCACCGGAGAATTCCTGGTAAGCGAAGGAAATCTGGACAAGCTTTTGCATATCGTCAATACCTTTGATCCGAGTGAGATTATCTACCAGCGCAGTTCCCAGATCCCGGAACAGCTGAAAAATAAAAATGCTTTTAAGCTGGAAGACTGGGCGTACCAGTACAATTTCGCCTATGAAAAACTCACGAACCATTTTAAAACCAATTCGTTAAAAGGGTTCGGGGTTGAAGGCCAGCAGCTGGCCATTACGGCGGCGGGAGCTATTTTTGCTTATCTCGTAGAAGATACGCATCATAATTTATTATCCCACATTACCAAAATTAAGGTCATTCCGCAGGAAGATTTCCTAATGATGGATCATTTTACGTTGCGGAACCTTGAAATCGTATATCCGAGCAATCCGCAAGGGAAATCCTTGTTGGACATCATCGATAAGACCTCAACGCCAATGGGCGGGAGGCTGTTGAGACGGAGAATCATTTTACCGTTAAAATCCGTCGCTGAAATCAACAGGAGACTTTCCCTGATTGACTTTTTAAACGAAAACGATTCGCTTAAATACGAAATTTCCCAACTCTTAAAATCCATTTCGGATCTGGACCGGCTGATGGGAAAACTGGCGGCGGAAAAAATCTGTCCCAAAGAACTGGGCTATCTCCGTCAGAGCCTTCTTAATATCCAGAAAATAAAGGCTTTGCTTCATCCGCATGTAGAGGTGCTGGCCTGGCTGGATCCTCTGTACGATCAGGACGAACTGATCCAATGCCTTCAGAACCACCTTAATGATGAGCTGCCGGTGAATCTGGCAAAAGGAAATGTAATTAAAGATGGAATTTCCGAAGAGCTTGATACACTCCGAGGATTACAATCCAAAGGACGTGGCTTCTTGGATGAAATGTGCCAGAGAGAAATTGAGAGAACAGGAATTTCAAGCCTGAAAATTGATTTCAATAACGTCTTCGGATACTATATTGAAGTCCGGAATACCCACAAAGACAAAGTTCCGGGCGACTGGCTGAGAAAACAGACGCTGGTGAATGCCGAGCGTTACATCACTGAAGAACTGAAAGAATACGAAAACCAGATTCTCGGAGCCGAAGAGAAAATCGGAGTCCTGGAAAATGAGCTGTACCGTAAGGTCTGCAGTGAAACCATGATCTACATCGATCATATTCAGGAAAACTCAAATATTATTGCCCAGCTGGATGTGGCGGTTGGCCTGTCCGAACTGGCGGTTTCCGAAAGTTATACGAAGCCGGTTTTAACGGAAACTTTTGCTATCGATTTAAAAGAAGCAAGGCATCCGATCATTGAAAATGCGCTTCCGCTCGGTGAGAAATACATCCCGAATGATATTTTCCTGGATAAAGATTCGCAGCAGATCATTATGGTTACCGGACCGAACATGGCGGGTAAATCGGCCATCCTGCGCCAGACAGCGATTGTCTGCCTGATGGCCCAGATCGGAAGTTTTGTACCGGCGAAACATGCGGAAATCGGGATTTTAGATAAAATTTTTACCAGGGTAGGCGCTACCGATAATATTTCTGCCGGGGAATCGACGTTCATGGTGGAAATGAACGAAGCCGCCAACATCCTCAACAATATTTCCGAACGAAGCCTGATCCTGCTGGATGAAATCGGCCGCGGAACCTCTACCTACGACGGGGTGTCCATTGCCTGGGCCATTGCAGAATACCTCCATCAGCATCCTACGCAGGCCAAGACATTGTTTGCCACGCATTATCATGAACTGAATGAAATGACGGTAAATTTCGAGCGGGTAAAAAACTTCCACGTTTCCATTCAGGAAAATAAGGGAAACATTATCTTTTTGAGAAAGCTGGTGCCGGGCGGAAGCGAGCACAGTTTCGGGATCCACGTGGCCAAACTAGCCGGAATGCCTGTAAAGGTGGTAAATCGGGCCAATGAAATCCTCAAAACGCTGGAAGCCAGCCGGACGCAAGGCGGGGGTTCGTCAGAAAAGATCAAAAGGGTAACGGAAGAAAACCTGCAGCTTTCTTTCTTTCAGCTGGATGATCCGGTGCTGGAAAACATCCGGGAAGAACTGACGAAAATCGATATCAATACTTTAACCCCGATTGAAGCATTAATGAAGCTGAATTCAATTAAAAAGATGATCGGAGGATAAATATAAGTCCGGAATTTCCAGGACTTGCTTTTAATCATACTTTTTCAATGTTAAAGGAAAATAGAGCAGATACCGGACCGGCTGGCCGTTGACCATAGCAGGTTTCCACTTTACGAAAAGCCTTCTTACGGCCACTTCAGCGGCATGGGAATGATTTTTATCGTTACCAAGAGCAGTTACGTACCGTACATATCCGGTTTTTTCCACGATAAAATAAACGCGGGTATCGATATTTCTGGATTTTACATCGATGACGTCCATCTTGTCGGCGAATTCTTTTTTGAAGTTTTCCATTCCGCCGGGAAATTCCGGTGGCGTATCGGCTTTGGTCACCGCATCGTCAAGTTTCATTTTTGTTTTAAGAACAGTGTAATCCGGCACTTCCCTAACGGAATTGTACTTCTGTGCAAATAATGAAAGGCTTAAAAATAAGCTTATGGAAAATAAGAATTTTTTCATACCTGCAAAATTAGATATTTTACGACAGCAAAAATAGAACCGTACTGTAATAAAAAAGCACCAAATGTATTGGTGCTGAGATGAAGCCAAATAATGATTAGCAACAGTCCCCTTTCATGGTGCAGGTTCCGGGGCGTATTTCGCCGGAGGGGTCGAAGCAGAAACAATGGATTATACAATTATTTCCTGCTCCGCCGTTGATTTCTTTCAACGCTTTTTTGGTAAGCTTTTTCAGATTTTTCATAGCCGTATAATTTTAGATTGGTACAGCCAAATTACAAATTTTATATTAAATCAAATAAAAGTGAATAAAACATTTTCCGGTAGTATCATGAAAAAATATTTTTTATAAAGGCTGACCGCTTATTTTTGCAGAAAATAAATCAGACCATTTCCCAATGAAAAAATCTGTATTTCAGTTTCAGTACAAATATTTCCTGGCTACGGTTCTTATATTTCTCTCCGAAGTTCTGATCGCCACTGTCTTTAAAGATATTTTCTTCATCAGAGCGTATCTGGGCGACGTCATTGTAGTGATGCTGCTTTACACTTTTATCAAAAGCTTTTTCAACATTCAGAATAATGTAAGACTGATTTCCGGTATTCTCATTTTTTCTTTCATGGTAGAATTTGCACAGCATTTCAATATTGCAGAAAAGCTGGGCTTTCAGCCGGGAAGCATCATGTATATTGTAGTCGGCAATTCATTTTCCTGGATCGATATGTTCTGCTATGCCGTTGGATGCTTATTGCTGATCATCTTTGTGAAATTTACCGGAAAGCAGGAAAATTAAAGCAGCATTACCGCCCGAAACTGTCGTATTTATCTTCTGCATATTTGATGAAGCGGTTCAGTAAAGTCATATTTTCTTTTTCCAAAGGAGTCAGGCTTGCGTCGACGTTACTGGAAACCGGGATGTACCAGTCGGTCTGCTCAAAGAAATTCCGGTAGGTCTGCTTCTTAAAGGCATAGCCATGTCTTGCAAAAACGGCATTTTTAATGATTTCCAGATCCAGTTTTCTGAGGTTTTTCAGATCTTTTTCCGTGAGCTTTTGTCTGGAAGCATTGATTTTAAATACGGCATCGGAAGCAATCCTGTTCTTGGAAGCCCTATAGGTTTCTGTTTTTCCGGTTTCTTCGTCGGTATATTTTTCTGCGAAATCTTTCGGATTTTCCCAGTCGATGAGGTCGCTGTTTTCGCTCAGCGTAAAGTTGGGGTTGTATGCAAACTCTTTTTTCGACAGCTTCAGTACCTTATGCGGTGATTTCACCGCTGAGGTATTAAACGCGCTCCATTTCCCGGTAAGGCTGTCCTTATTAAGCTTCACCTCAAATCTTCCGTCGCTTTTGTCATTGCCCGGCTCATCCAGGATAAAAGATTTTGTGGTTTCGTTGAAGATGCCGCGGAAAGGGCGCTGGTTGCCGTTGACGATACTTTGTCCGTAAACGCTGTCCTTCGTAATTCTGTTGATTTTCAGGGAAAGCTTCTTATAAACATCGCCTTCATAGGCTTCGCCGATCTCCGGGGTAATCATCTCTTTTCCTGCAAAGTCGCCCATATAAATCCCATAGTATTCTTTATGGATTTCCGGGGCAACGGCGGTGTCCTTTTTGGCAGAAGGATTGTTTTGGATTGAATTGGCTGCTTTAGATTCTTTCCTGCAGCTTGCTAAAGCCAAAACGAGCAGGAAAGCCGAAGTTAGTTTTAAATTTTTCATGGGTGATTCTGATGTGATTTTAATGGAATTAAAGATCGTGAAATAATGGAAATGAAAAAGACTTACAGGTATTTTTTTGCAATTAAATATTCAACAAGCAGAATATTCGGGATCCAGCCGAGCCAGGCAATGATCTGGTAAACATCCATCGGGTCCGGATGAAAGGTGCAGACAAGAATAACTTTCCACATTCTCAGGGTAATGGCTGAAAAGGTAAAGGCAAAACTCCGCCACATCCATTGCTTGTGGGCTGTGAATTTTCTCTGACGGGCCAGCCGATATGCTTTAAAAGTTGAAACCCACCACAGGCCGCCCAAAAGGACAAATGAAATTTTGGAATACAGTCCGCCATTGGCAAAGATACCCATATAAATCCCGGAAGGCGCCGCCAATATCAGAATCAGGAAAATATAGACCTTTCCGGCGTTCCGGTGAAAATTTTTCATCCCGAAATCTTTTCTGAGAAGGGCTAAAAATCCACTGAGCAATACGAAAATACTGGTGTAGACATGGGTGTAGAAAAACCAAAGATACTCTGGCCGGCCGGTAACTTCTGTCTGTTTGATCATCAGGAAACTGGTATCCGGTCTCAGCGGAATATATTCCAGGGTGATATTCAGCATCAGCCAAAAGAAATATCCGAACCCCAGGATTAAAAGGAGCTTTAAGACGTTTGATGTATTTCTTTTAATTGAAAGCATGGAACTTTTAAACACAAATGTCGCAAATTTTCTCACTAATATTCACAATGATATGGTGTTATTTGTGAAGGTATTCGTGCAATTCGTGTTTAAATATTCGCATTGAGTTACCTGAATCATAAGGCATTCAAACACAAATGTCGCAAATTTTCTCACTAATATTCACGAATAAATTGTGTAATTTGTGAAGGTATTCGTGCAATTCGTGTTTAAATATTCGCATTGAGTTACCTGAATCATAAGGCATTCAAACACAAATATCACAAATTTTCTCACTAATATTCACAAATGATATGGTGTTATTTGTGAATGTATTCGTGCAATTTGTGTTTAAACTATCCGCATTGAGTTATCTGAGTCATAAGGCATTCAAACACAAATGTCGCAAATTTTCTCACCAATATTCACGAACAAATTGTGTAATTTGTGAATGTATTCGTGTAATTTGTGTTTAAACTATTCGCATTGAGTTACCTAAATCATAAGGCATTCAAACACAAATATCACAAATTTTCTCACTAATATGGTGTTATTTGTGAAGGTATTCGTGCAATTCGTGTTTAAATCATTTCGCATTGAGGTCCTGCGCAATCAGCCAGCCTTCACTCCAGCACGCCTGGAAATTAAACCCGCCGGTTACGGCATCGATATTCAGCACTTCTCCGGCAACATAGAAATTGGGTAAAATCTTTGAAGCCATGTTTTTGAAGTTGATTTCCTTTAAATCAACCCCTCCGGCGGTGACGAATTCGTCTTTGAAAGTCGATTTTCCGGTCACCTGAAATTTCTTTTGGCATAAGTTTCCGATGATGGCCTGCATTTCTTTTCCGGAAAGATTCGCTACCTGCTTATTCAGGTCTACTTTTGAGACTTCCAGAATCCGCTGCCAGAACCGGTTGGTAACCTCAAAAATCTTCGATTGCCCGATCGTCTTCTTCGGATTGGATTGCCTGAATTGCTGAAGCAGAGCTTCCGCATCCTCCGGATCTCTGGAAATAAAATTCACTTCAATTTCAAAATTATATTTTACTTTCGCCAGATTAATCGCTTCCCAGGCGGATATTTTCAGAATAGCCGGCCCCGAAAGCCCCCAATGGGTAATCAGCAATGGCCCGCTTTCTTCGGTTTTAAGCTTAGGAATGGAAGTTTCCGCCATTTCAAAACTCGTTCCGGCCAGGTCTTTCAGCAATTCATCTTTAATATTGAAGGTAAAAAGGGAAGGCACCAGATCGATGATTTTATGGCCCAAATTTTCAATCATTTTCAGAGACTTCGGAGAACTTCCGGTTGTGTAAACCACAACATCGGCTTCAAAATCCCCTAGGCTTGTTTTCACTAAATATTTACCATCCAGTTTTTCAATTTCCTTGACGGAACATTTGGTCTTCACCTCCACGTTTTTCTTTTGAACCTCATTCAACATGGCATTGATGATGCTCTGGGAGGAATTGCTTTCCGGAAAAACACGGTTGTCGTTTTCTATTTTCAGGGCAACATTTCGCTGCTCGAACCAGTCCATCGTATCGCCCGGCTGAAATTTGGTGAAAACGCTCAGCAGTTCCTTGTTTCCCCGGGGATAAAACTGAACCAGTTCCCGGGGATCAAAACAGGCATGGGTGACATTGCACCGGCCGCCGCCGGAAATCTTTACTTTCTGGAGTACATCCGAATTCTGTTCGAGAATGGTAATCTTATAGTTCGTTTCGTCCAGGTTGGCGGCACAGAAAAATCCGGCAGCCCCGCCTCCGATAATGATAATTTGCTTCATACTTCTTTAATCTTATGCTCAAGATTATTTTTGCAAAACTACAATTTTTATAAACCATCTTATTTGAGTAATTTTGAAGAATGTAATTTTTCGATTAAAACGGGAAATGATAATCACAAAAGTCACAAAAGCTTTTAACACATTAGGGACATAAGATTTTAGTCACTTAGGCTGCGTATAATTCAGATCACAGAAGAGGAAAATCAAATATTTTCAGAATTATGCTGTTTCTATGAGTTAAAAGAGAAGTGAAAAATTTTGCGGTTAAATTTAAGTTCTTATTTAAAAACAAAATTTAAATGATATTCTACCATACCTTTGAAGTGCGCTGGAGCGATCTGGATGCGAATAAACATCTGGCCAATTCATCTTACGTGCAGTACTGTGCCCAGTCGAGAATGGCTTTTATGACCAAAGAAAAAATGGGCGTTACCCAGCTCAGCCGATGGGGAATCGGGCCGGTAATCCTGCACGAAAGATATTCGTTTTTTAAAGAAATTTATGCGGATCAGACAGTGATCGTAAGCCTGGAAATTGACGGATGTGCGGAGGATTCTTCCATCTACCGTTTTGTGCACAAGTTCTATACACCCGACGGCGAACATTGTGCCACGGCAGAAGCCACCGGCGTATGGATCGATATGATGCTCAGAAAAATGACGACCCCGCCGGACGATGTGGTGGAAGCCATGAACAAATACAAATCTCCTGAAACAGTAGTGCTGACCCGGGAAGATTTCAAAAACCTGCCGTTCCGCCCGGAAAATATTGATCCGGCAACATTTACGGTTTAAAATTTAAGGTTTTGAGTTCAAAGTTTTAATTACTCATTACCCATTACTCATTACTTATAAATAAAGATATGTTTGAAGATAAAGATCCTGAACTGACGCCGATTTCCAAGCTGGGAGAATTCGGACTGATCAAACACCTGACCCAGTTTTTTCCTTTGGCGAATGATTCTTCGGAACTTGGCGTGGGAGATGATGCAGCGGTGATCAACCCTGAAGGGAAAAAAGTTGTCCTTACGACTGACGTACTGGCAGAAGGCGTACATTTTAATCTGGGATATGTTCCGTTAAAGCATTTGGGGTACAAAGCTGTGGTGGTTAACCTGAGCGATCTTGCCGCAATGAATGCCACGCCCACACAAATCCTGGTTTCTTTGGCGGTATCCAACCGTTTTCCGGTGGAAGCCCTGGAGGAAATCTATTCCGGAATACAGGCAGCCTGCGGAAGGTATAAAGTCGACTTAATCGGCGGAGATACAACAAGTTCCAATGCCGGTCTGGTGATGAGCATTACCGCTGTCGGAATCGAAAATGAGGAAAACATCGTTAAAAGAAGCGGGGCAAAGCCAAATGACCTGCTGGTGGTTACCGGTGATCTGGGAGGTGCCTATATGGGACTTCAGATCCTGGAAAGAGAACATGCCGTGTTCCTTGCGGACCCGAATATGCAGCCTGAACTGGAAGGCTATGATTATATCCTGGAAAGACAGCTGAAACCGGAAGCCAGAACGGATGTAAAAGGCATCCTGGAACAGCTGGATATCAGACCGACTTCCATGATCGACGTTTCGGACGGCCTGGCTTCGGAGATTCTTCACCTTTCGGATCAATCGGAGGTAGGTTTCAGGCTGTATGAGGAGAAAATCCCAATGGATAACCTGACCATTACCACAGCCGACGAATTCAACCTGAATCCGGTAATGTCTGCTTTAAGTGGGGGTGAAGATTACGAACTGCTGTTCACAATTTCCCCTAATGATTTCGATAAAATTAAAAACCATCCGGACTTTACCATCATCGGTCACGCTGTTGCCAAAGAAGACGGTAATTTTATGGTCGCAAGAGGATCCAATCAGCTGGTTGCTTTGACGGCGCAGGGCTGGGATGCTTTTTTAGGAAACCGGCAGGAATGATAAGTTCAACATTTTCTTATAATATAAAAGAGACTGCTTCAAAGCAGTCTCTTTTTATGTTTAATAAGGTTGTTCCATGCAGCTGTTATCACCTGGTGGACAATTTCCTCCTCCTGAACCGCCTCCACCTCCAGGCACACAATGTCCGGGGGTTCCATCATCGTTCAGTTGACAGACTTTTCCAAAAGTACATTCACAATCGGTCCAGCAATAAGCAGAATCTCCGTTGATGTGGCAATTGGGTATACCGCTTCCAAGGATATTCAGCAATTCTTTCCGTTCAAGTTTTTTAAAATTTTTCATATTTAATTTTTGGTTTGGTTTTAATTTGTAATTAATTGGATTCTTTAAAGTTAACAATATAATTTCATATAATTAAATAGTATGTATGAATTAATAAGAAAGCCAGCTCAATGAGCCGGCTTTCTGCTTTATATTGGGAAGAATTTTACGCTTTCACGATATTCACAATCACTTCCATAGCTTTTTGCATACTTTCCAGAGCCACATATTCATACGGCCCATGGAAGTTGATCCCTCCCGCAAAAATATTCGGGCAAGGAAGTCCCATGTAGGATAGCTGGGCCCCGTCGGTTCCGCCGCGGATGGCTTTGATCTTCGGTTCGATGCCTGCTTCTTTCATCGCTGCTGCTGCAAGGTCTACGATGTGCATTTTACCTTCGAATTGCTGCTTCATATTCCGGTATTGCTCTTTGATTTCAATCTCAGCGGTTCCTTCACCGTGTTTCTGATTGAATTCAGCGATTTTTTCTTCCATGAATTTCTTCCTGGCTTCAAACTTATCTGCATCGTGGTCACGGATGATGTACTGCAGTTTGGCTTCGGAAATATCGGCGTTCAGATCCATCAAGTGATAGAACCCTTCAAAACCTTTCGTCGTAGCCGGGGTTTCGTCGGCCGGAAGCATTTGGGCAAATTCAGCAGCCAGCAAAACAGCATTTACCATTTTTCCGTAGGCATAACCCGGGTGAACGCTCAGTCCGTGGATTTTTACCACGGCTCCGGCTGCATTGAAATTTTCATATTCCAGTTCGCCAACTTCCCCGCCGTCCATGGTGTAGGCAAATTCCGCCCCGAATTTAGCGACGTCAAATTTATGGGCCCCTCTTCCGATTTCCTCGTCAGGGGTAAAGCCTAAGGCAATCCTTCCATGCTTGATTTCAGGATGGGCCATCAGATATTCGGCTGCCGTAACGATTTCCGCACAGCCCGCTTTATCGTCGGCTCCCAGAAGCGTATTTCCGTCGGTGGTAATTAATGTCTGGCCAATATATTTTTTTAAGCTTTCAAATTTTGAAGGCGATAAAGTGAATCCTGTGGTCTGGTTTAATATCAGATCGTTTCCGTCATAATTTTCCCAAACCTGCGGCTTTACGTTTTCCCCGCTGAAATCCGGCGATGTATCGTAATGGGAGATAAATCCGATGGTCGGCTTGCCGTCGTTTTCCAGATTGGAAGGCACATAGCCCATAATATAGCCGTTATCATCAATTGATACATTTTCAAGGCCGATCGTTCTTAATTCTTCCGTGATGTATCTGGCGATATCCCACTGTCTTTCGGTAGATGGGGTGGTTTCGCTTTCGGCGTCACTGGTTGAATATATTTTTACATACGTTAGAAAACGGTTCAGCAGCTTTTCTTTCCACAAAGGGTTGAATTCTATTGCGCTCATTATTGGTATAAATTTCCTGTAAAGTTAACAATTTTGAGACTCAGAATCTCTTATTTGCACTTCAGAATGAGGGGTCGATATGGAATGATTTATATAAATCACTGAAATTCAGTTTTGTATTATAGTTGCCAAGATCTTTCCGGAACTTGTTTAGTTTTATTATATTTGAGAAAATCTAAAAGTAAAACATGTTTCTTACTGAATGTCCGCGTGATGCAATGCAGGGGTGGGGAGAATTTATCCCGACTGATCAAAAAATAGATTATATCAACAGTCTTATGGATGTGGGGTTCGATGTCCTGGACTGTCTGAGCTTCGTTTCTCCCAGGGCCATTCCGCAGATGGCCGATTCTGCCGAAGTGGCTGAAAATATCGACAAGTCCCGTTCCAATACCAAGGTTTCTGCGATTGTTGCCAATTACCGGGGAGCAGAGAAAGCCCTGAAGCACCAGTCGGTGGATATCATCGGTTTTCCTTTTTCCATTTCCGAAACGTTCCAGCACCGGAATACCAATAAAAGCCAGGAAGAAGCTTTTAATGAAATTATCAGGATGCTGGAACTGGTAGGAAAAGAGAACAGGCAGCTGAATATTTACTTTTCCATGGCCTTCGGAAACCCTTACGGCGAAATGTGGAAGTGGGAAGACGTGGATTTCTGGGCACAGCGGTTTTCGGAAATAGGAGTTAAAGATATCTTATTGTCTGATACAACGGGTGTTGCAACGCCGGAATCCATCTCGCTGTTATTTGAGAAAATTCCTTCAAAGTATCCCGGCATCAATTTCGGAGCACATTTCCATAACCGGTACGAGGATTCTTATTCCAAATTAAAAGCCGCTTACGATCAAGGCTGTACAAGATTCGACAGTGCGATTAAAGGAATCGGAGGCTGCCCGATGGCAAAAGATGACTTGGTAGGAAATATGCCTACCGAGCAGGTCATCAATTTCATGAGTGTGGAGAAAGCTGATCATAAACTGAATCTGCTGAATTTCGAAAGCTCGTATAATAAAGCGAAGGATATTTTCCATTTTTAAATGTATGACTAAACTTTTTATCACCGTTTTACTTACTTTTTCTTCGGTGGTTTTTGCTCAGAAAGTGGAGAAACTTTTTAATGAAGAAAAATTTGAGGAATTAACCGCTCTTGAAAAAGAAAGTGCTTCTTTTACCGGTGAAGAACTTTACTATCTGGGCTTTGCTTTTTTCAGGGAGGAAAATGATGATAAAGCAATTGAATATTATAATAAGGCTTTAAAAAAAGGTTTTGAGAATGCCATTGTCTATTATCACATAGGGCTTTCACAGATGTATCAGAAAAAGTATGATGAGGCATTAAAAAATATAAATATAGGACTGGAATCTCATCCTCTTGCTGAATTTTATTTCGAAAAAATACGAATTTTCAGCATAAAGGAAGATCTGGCTAATCAGGAAAAGACATTTTTGGAGGCACTTCAGAAGTCGGATAAGAAAGATAATTGGTATATAAAAATAGTTTTGTTTGCAGGAGGATTTTATTATGCTCAAAAAGAATATGCAAAATCGGAGAACATTTATAAAGCCGCCATTTCATTATTACCCAAAGAGTATGAACTGTATACAAAACTTATAAAATCTTTAAATATTCAAAACAAATTTTCGGAAGCGGATTTCTATTTTGAAAAAATGAGAACTTTTTACGAAAAGAAAGAACTCCCGGAAGACGAAATGAAGTTTAAAAATCTTAACGTTGATCAGTTTGATTGGCAAAACAAAGTGGTGAATATTCATAAATATTTTGACAAACCTACCGATATGTTAGAGCCGCTTTATGTATTGTATCTGATTAATGAGAAAGGAGACAAGGTAGAGCGTAAATTCAAAATTGAAAAAACGCTTCAGATCGAAAAAACAGATCCGCAATTCGTGATCTGCGAAGAAACGAAAGATGGCCATTCCACTTATCCGATGGGTTTTAAAAATGCAGATTTTACCCTGGAACAGTTAAGAAATGAAATGAAGAATGTTCTTAATGGCAAATATGAAGTCGCAGCCTCTTTTAAATCCAAATAAATTTAAAAGTTGTTCATGACCAGGGCTGAATGAAATTCAAAAGTACAATTAAAAAAGCGGAAAATATGTCTACTGAGAAGGCGCTTAGTTCATGAGCATAGAGAAAGCCGGACAAAAGCTGAATCTGCTGAATTTCGAAAGCTCGTATAATAAAGCGAAGGATATTTTCCATTTTTAAACAAAAATTTTCCTAGCTTTAATTAAAATTAAATAAAATGACTTCAAAAATTACCTATATCGGAGATTTAATATGTTCGGCAGAGCACTTACAATCCGGGACGCTTATCGAAAGTGATGCTCCCACGGATAATCATGGAAAAGGTGAAAAGTTTTCGCCTACGGATCTGTGTGCTACTTCTTTAGCCGAATGTGCACTGACTACCATCGCCATTTTAGGCAAAGAAAAAAACATCAATATCGACGGTGCGTATTGCAACCTCCAGAAAATTATGAAAGGTGAGCCAAGGAGGATCGGAGAGATTGTTTGTAATTTTGTTTTTTCAGAATCCTATTCCGATGAGGAAAAAGCATTTATAGAGCAGACGGCCCACAACTGCCCCATTGCGAGAAGCCTGCATCCGGATTTGGTACAGACCATGATTTTCATTTATCAATAAAGAAATTAAGCCGTAGAAATTTTCTGCGGTTTTCTATTTCCTGCCATACTGTTAGCTTCAGCTCATGCAGGTTCCTTATTTGTATATTTATTTCGGCTCGTGGAGCGAATGGAGCAGAAGGGAAGGAAAGGAAATTGCAAAGGAAATATAAAATAATAAAGGCTGCCGAGAATCGGCAGCCTTATTTATCTGTAATACGATTTAAAGCATTCCAAGCTCAAACTTGGCTTCTTCGCTCATCATGTCTTTGTGCCAGCTCGGCTCAAAAGTAAGCTCAAGATCAACGCTTTTCACATTTTCCACTTCAGCCACTTTGTCTTTCACTTCCTGCGGAAGGGTTTCTGCAACAGGGCAGTTCGGCGTTGTTAGGGTCATGATGATTTTAACGTCGGCTTCATCGGAGATCTGAACATCATAAACCAAGCCCAATTCATAAATATCCACCGGAATTTCCGGGTCATAAACGGTTTTCAGAACACCGATGATCTCCTCACCGATGTCAGCAACCTGATCGTCTGTAAATTTCATTTTTTAATCTAAATTGATGTACCTTTTCAACAAATCTTCCTGACGCATGCGCCGGAAAACATTTGCCAAAGTTAAGACATCTTTTTCACAATAGTCTACTATTCTTTGCAAGTCTTTCTCTATGTAGTAAATTGATGAAACCATTGAGCCGTCGATATCGTCTTTCGGGGTCGGAATTCCGAAAACATGGGCCAGCAGTTCTAGTGAAACGAAGCTTTTGTAATCTCCGAATTTCCAGAGTTCCATCGTATCGATATGCGGGATTTCCCAAGGCTTTTTCCCAAACAGCTGGAAAGGCGTCGGCGGCATCATCCCATTGATCAGATAACGTCTGGCGATCCATGGAAAATCGAATTCCTTCCCGTTGTGCGCACAGAGGATCACCTCGCGAAGTCTCTGGCTGTTGAAGATTTCGCCGAATTCCAGCAGCAGCTTCTTTTCATCGTCACCGGCAAAACTTTTGATCTTTAGGGTATCGTTTTTCTCTACCATCCCGATGGTAATGCAGATGATTTTCCCGAACTCTGCCATAATGCCGGCTCTATCCGTATAGAATTCTCCTGCCGTTACCTCTTCTTTTCTTTGAAATCTCGTCTTCTTATCCCAAAGCATCTGTTCTGCTTCGGATAATTCTTCCCACAGCCCGAAGCCCGGAACGGTTTCAATATCAAGGAATAAAACTCTTTCTAAAGGGATTTTGTGTATCATGTTGATGGGTTTTTAGCCGACCTGCATTCCGTTTTTCACCGGCAATGACGGCGTTAAAAGGGTAACATCTTTTTTATCTTCACCGTACACGCCCAGCACCAGGCATTCGCTGAAAAAATTGGCGATCTGCTTCTTTGGGAAATTGACGACCGCCAGAACCTGCTGCCCGACCAATTCTTCTTTCCGGTAAAGGGTAGTAATCTGGGCGGAAGACTTTTTAATGCCCAAATCCCCAAAGTCTATTTCCAGCTGATAAGATGGATTCCTTGCTTTTTCAAAATCATGTACGGTTATAATGGTTCCGCAGCGGATGTCTATTTTTTCAAAATCGGTCCAGGAAATTTCCGGTTTTATGGTCATCATACAGGTGATTTAGTGTTCTGTTTTCAGGTCTGATTAAAATAACATTTGCTGCCGTCTACCATATATACTCTTTATCATGGGAAGGCTGCTAAATTCATCAGAAAGCATGCTTGTAACAAATGTATTAAAAATATAAAAAATAAAAGCGGTTCCGATCCTGAAACAGCTTTTGATCTATCTTTTATACATTTCATTTCTTAATCCACCATTGGCTGTCCTTCCGGTCGGAACGTTTTACGCCGTTGTTCAGCGTATAGGCAAAACCTACGCCCAGCGTCTGCTTGAGCTGGGTCTTCTGGATCTGGTTGTGATCGTACATGACGTCGACGGTAATATTGGATGAAATGAATTTATTGACTTTCAGATTGAGTATCATACCGTAAGCCAGAACCAGCCTTTCCGGATGATCCAGATAATTGGAGAAAACCGAGGCGGTATTGGTCACGTTGACGTTTTCCATCAGTTTTACCTTATAATAAGCGGTTCCCAGGAAACCGTACTGCAGAATGGAAGAGTCTCCGTCGGCTTTCAAGCCGTAAGTGCCGGCCACCTGAAGCTCTTTGTCCAGGACAAAAGCCCATCTTGCATTACTTGGACGAAGCGTTACATTGATGTTATCATTCGGACGGTAGGTGATCCCCATCCCGGCATTAACATAGCCCGGCGCCATAAAATTGGAGATTTTTTTGGCTGCAGGATTATTGCCGTCTTCGTACCCCGCAGAAAATTGCGACAGCAATCCGGCCCCTGCCGAAAGATACCAGCCTTTCGAAAATTTTCTTCCGTAGTTGGTGGAAATATTGATTACATCCTGGGTCTTCCGTACCCCTATTCCCTGGGTGTCATTCTGCCCGTAATTGAGGAGGATAATGTTTTCCCAGAGGTCTTTGTCTTTTTCGTACGTGATGTTATAGTCTGCACCCAACAGCCATCCTACGTTATTGGCGCCACCACCCACCCAGTTGGAGAACGCTGCCTGATTGATCATTACAGACTGCTTTCCTATAACCGACCAGTGTTTTACGGTATCCTTTACAACGGCTGGCGTATCAATGATTACTACCTGTGCACCAGCAAAAATTCCGAGAGAAAACGAGAGTATCAATAAAAACTTCTTCATGATTTCACTTTTTTTATTTAAAAATATTCCGAACAAAAATATTAAATATAAATTTTACGGACCCTCGTTTTGAGCTATTGTCTGAAATATTACGCTTTATTTTAATGGTTTTTTAAGTTATTAATGGCAGGATAATAGGATGGGCATCGGGGAAATGAGGGAAATAATTACTTTTTGGCTGAAATATACTTTCGATAAGATCATTCATCGACAAATTTTCCGAAATTTATCATTGGCTTTTCATTTGACGTAGAACCTTCATGTTTAAAAACAATGTAATTTCCAAAAGGGCTGTTATCAACCCGTTGCTGATGCTTTCGGCCATGTGGCTTGGCTATTTCTTACAGTTGCACGGCTTTTTTGCAAGTTGCTTCGGAGCCATTATTCCTTTATTGCCGGAAGGTCTTCTGGGAATTATCACGTCTCCGCTTTTACACGGAAGCCTGGACCACATTATCGGAAACTCGATTCCCATGGCGGTACTGATGTTCCTGTTGTACGAATTTTACCCGCTGGTCGCCAATAAAGTTTTTATCATCGGCTGGCTGGCCACAGGACTTCTGGTCTGGCTTCTTCCGCCGATTGATATCATGACCGGCGACTATCTTTATACCTGCACCATCGGAGCAAGCGGGGTGGTCTATGTGCTGGCATTTTTTCTCTTCTTCAGCGGTGTTTTCAAATGGAATGTAAAACTGCTGACCATTTCTTTATTGGTGGTGCTGTATTACGGAAGTCTTATTTGGGGCATGCTGCCGGAGGAATTGTTCTCCAACCTTCAGGAACCCAGCAAAATTTCGTGGCAGGCGCATCTTGCAGGCGGCATTGTTGGCGTTATCCTGGCTTTTATGTTCAAAAAAGTTGGTGACAAGAAAAAAAAATACATCTGGGAATTTCCAAACTACTACAGCGAAAAAGACGATAAGCTGTGGCAGCAATATAAAGAAAACCATCCCGAAGATTTTATGGAACTGCCTTATAAAAAGAAAGACGATATCTGGGACCGGCTGGATGAATTGAGAAAGAATTCATAGCAATGTTTTGATTTGTAGCTGTTTGTTGTATGACGGATTGATTTAGAAGTCACTTGTTTTCAGATTAACTGGAATTTAAAAAATTACGGGATATTCTATATTCAAGCCTGAACAGATTTTAAAAATTTTTCTACATTTGTAAAAATCACACAAATGTATTCTGAAGAACATCTTTATTCCATTGCTTTACGCGAATCCAACCTGATTGGTGATATTAATTTCCAGAAGCTGGTCCGTACTTTCGGAAGTGCAAAGGCTGCATGGGAAAATGCCGGTAAAGAATATAAAAAGCTTGACGGATTTGGTAAAAAGATGATTTCCGACATTGAAAATCCGGAGCATCTGAGATTTGCGGAAACGGAACTGAAATTCTGCGAAAAAAACCACATCAAAATCAATCTCAGGCATCTTAATGGTCTTCCGTCTTTATTGAATGAATGCGATGATGCGCCGGCAATCCTCTACCAAAAGGGAGCCTTTGATAATTCCATACAGAAAGTAAGTATCGTCGGAACCCGTAATATAACGTCTTACGGGAAGCAGTTTATCCATGATTTCTTTGAAGAAGCCAGAGCCTGCCGTTTTGTTTCGGTAAGTGGCCTGGCTTTAGGCGTCGATAAGGAAGTGCATGAACAATCCCTTCATCATCAGATTCCCACAGCAGGTGTCCTGGCTCATGGATTTCATACGTTATATCCTTCTAAAAATAGAAAGCTTGCCGAAAAAATACTGGAAGAAGGCGGCTGCCTGCTGACGGAGTTCAATTCCTCCAGAAAGCCGGACCGTGAAAATTTCATTCAACGGAACCGGATCGTAGCGGGAATCTCCCCGGCAACCATCGTGGTGGAAACGGCGTTCGGCGGCGGTTCCATCAGTACCGCTACCTATGCGAATCTATACAACAGGGAAGTGTATGCCCTGCCCGGAAAAATTACGGATAAGCAGAGCCAGGGATGCAATCATCTGGTTTTTCAGCATAAAGCCTCTGCTATTTCTACCATAAAAGATCTGGTGAATGATCTCGGATTTAATAAACCGCAAGCCAAAACAGAAGAATTGTTTCCGTATAGTGAAATCACCATTCAATTTACTGGAACTCAAAAAGTCGTATTTGATGCTATTTTTGAAAATCCCCATATTTCTTTAGATGATCTCGCCGATAAAATAGATCTTTCTTCCCATAAGATTTTGCCGGTCATTCTGGAATTGGAGCTTTTGGGGAAAGTAAAATCGTTTTCAGGGAGGCAATTTCTGGCAATCTGATATTTAATGATTTCTTAATATTGCATTATATGAGACCTAACATTTAATTTTTAACAAAAATTATATCGATATTGTTGATTTAATAATATTTCGGAACATTATTATTAAATTTTTAACAATCTTTAAATAAGGTATTGCGAATTTTGAAAAAAAAATTAAATTTGTTGATAATAATATTCAACCCTAATATATGGAACAATATAATATTGACCAGAAAATTCAAGAATTTATAGCTAAGATTGAGGCGAAAAACCCTAATGAGCCGGAATTTTTACAAGCGGTGAAAGAAGTAGCCGTAACGGTAATTCCGTTCATCATGACGAAGAAGGAATACACGGGCATGAAGCTTCTGGAAAGAATGGCGGAAGCTGAAAGAATTATCATCTTCAGAGTTCCATGGGTTGACGATAAAGGAGAAATACAGGTAAACAGGGGATTCAGAATCCAGATGAACTCTGCGATCGGTCCGTACAAAGGAGGAATCCGTTTCCATCCTACGGTAAATCTTTCGGTTCTTAAATTCCTTGCTTTCGAGCAGGTGTTTAAAAACTCTCTTACGACGCTTCCTATGGGTGGCGGTAAAGGGGGTTCGGATTTCGATCCGCAAGGAAAATCCGATATGGAAGTGATGCGTTTCTGCCAGGCATTCATGACTGAACTTTGCAAGCACATTGGTCCTGAGACCGATGTTCCTGCAGGAGATATCGGAGTAGGTGCCAGAGAGATCGGGTATTTATTCGGGCAGTACAAGAAAATCAGAAATGAATTTACCGGTGTTCTTACCGGAAAAGGCCTTGCTTACGGAGGATCCCTGATCCGTCCCGAAGCTACGGGATACGGAGTGGTGTACTTCGCCGAGCAGATGCTGAAAACCATCGGACAGACCTTTAAAGATAAAGTGGTAACGGTTTCAGGTTTCGGAAATGTAGCCTGGGGTGTTATTAAAAAAGTAAACGAGCTAGGCGGAAAAGTAGTAACGCTTTCCGGACCGGACGGTTATGTATATGATAAAGACGGAATCGACGGAGAAAAAATCGATTATCTGTTGGAACTGAGAGCGTCAGGAAACAACAGAGCCGAAGATTATGTGAAGAAATATCCGAGCGCGCAATTCTTCGCCGGAAAACGTCCTTGGGAAGTGAAGTGTGATGTAGCCATCCCATCTGCTACCCAGAACGAACTGGATCTTGAAGATGCGAGATTGCTGGTAGAAAACGGATGTGTATGCGTAACGGAAGCAGCCAATATGCCTTCTACGCTGGATGCCATTAATTATTTCCTGGATAACAAAGTACTGTTCTCTCCGGGGAAAGCTTCCAACGCCGGAGGGGTAGCGACTTCAGGACTGGAAATGACGCAAAACTCGATCCGTCTGAACTGGACTTCCGAAGAAGTGGACGCCAGACTGAAAGAGATCATGATCGGAATCCACAAAGCCTGCAGAGACTACGGAAAAGAGGAAGACGGCTATGTAAATTACGTAAAAGGCGCCAACATCGCCGGCTTCGTAAAAGTAGCGGAAGCCATGCTCGCGCAGGGAGTGGTATAAAATATAAAAGGTTGGGAAAATTCCCGGCCTTTTTTCGTATAACCTGTTCCCGGGATTATAAATGGGATAAAAGTAAAAAAGTGAAAGGAGAAAGCGTTGAAGAAATTCAGCGCTTTTTTATGAACTGTAATTTTACCTGCATGGGCATAGGGAAACCAAAGAACGTAAAAGTTTTTAACGCTATGGACAAAAAGAGGAGTTTATATGGCGGCCGTATATTTTTTGATCCCAAGGGTACTTCGACTGGCTCAGTATGACACGTTTCATTCAGCAAACGAAAGCTGTGAATATTACTGTATCTCTGAACTTCCATATTTTGCAAAATTTTTACTTTTACGGTTTAAACTTCTTGCTTCGTTCTAAAATTTAATAATACTCACTTTTTTAAAGTAACTATTTATAAAACAAGACCAAAAAAAATCCTGAAAAATTCAGGATTTGGTATTTTGCTTATCGATTATTTTTCTTTTTCATTTTTCTGTCGGTTTTCATGCCGTCTTTGTTTTTCCAGTTGGCCGTGTCGGTTTTTGATTTATCCCAGTCGTTGTTGGTGGTTCCGTTGGGGTTATTCATATTCCCGGTTCCCATATTTCCGTTTTTGCGGGTCGTATCAGAGCGGGTTGTGTCTAATTTTTTCTGTGGCGTGGTCTGTGCAGATGCGGTAATTGTACCGAAAGCTACAAAAGCTGCTGCTAAAATTAAATTTTTCATAAAGTACTATTTTAAGTTTGGTGATATTATGTTAAATACAATTATCATACAAAGTGGCAGGGTTAAATTATCTTTTAACTTGATTTATAACTAATTAAGAGAAATTGTATTTTGGGTATCATAAAAAATCCCGGAATGTAAATCCCGGAATTTCATTCTGATTGTTTTGAATTTAAATATTTACTTCGACTTTTTCTTTTTGGTTTTCTTTTCTTCCTGTATGATGGGTGTGGATTTGGTGGTGTCTGCTGCTATACCTGCATTGACACCGGCTGTAGCATTCATATTGGTTGAATCGTTAACTGCCGCGGCATCTACGGTTGCACTAGCTCCCGCATTCTGATTCGGAACGGTCTGGGGGGAAGTAGTGCCTAAATTTGAATTGGCCTGGGAGTTCTGCTGCAGCTGACCGGTCTGCTGATTGGTAGAATTCGGTGTCTGATTTTGAAGGGTGTTCCCCGTTTGGGCAGATACAATTCCGGCGATGGCAAGTGCTGCCGTTAAAACTAACTTTTTCATGATGTAATATTTTAAATGGTTGTTTAAATCAAACGCCGCCATTTTGCATAATATTACATCTGAAGTGGTTATTTAACGTACTTTATTATTATTTAAGACCGTTTCTGAATTAAGATCTATTTTGCCAAATTCTTCATAATTCTTTCGACAAATTCATAAGCAGCAGGACAAATAACTGTATTCTTAACCATGAGGTTATTGATCTGGAAGATTTTTTTCCGGTCGGTATGCGGGTATTCGCGGCACGCTTTCGGACGTACCTCGTAGATTGAACAGGTATTGTCCTGATTGAGGAAGAAGCAGGGAAGATTCTGTAAAACTTTATCCTGGTCTTCGTCAACGCGCAAAAATTTCGCTTCAAAGTCTGCCGGTTTCATCCGGAGATGCTTTGCGATCCGTTCGATATCTTTTTCCGTATACAGTGGCCCGGTTGTTTTGCAGCAGTTGGCACACTGCAGGCAGTCGATCCGCTCAAAAACTTCTTCATGGGTTTCCTGAACCATGTAATCGAGATTTTTGGGCGGCTTCTTTTTCAGTCCGTCAAGAAATTTTTTATGCTCTTTCTGTTTTTGCAAAGCCTGCTTTTTATAGAATTCCAAATCCATTTATTATTGTTCTTCCTCTATTTAGGAAGATCTGCCTTTTGATAATCGTTAATTTTATCCAGATCAAGAATCGTAGACAGATGCTGCTTATCCGGATAATACATAGGGATGAATTTTGCGCCATAGATGATCTCCCGGGAAACATACGACGTTCTCTGGACTACGGTATTCGAAAATACTTCGTCAAATGCCCGGATATGGACAATAATTTCAACATCCGTATTCTTAAAATCATCTTCCGAAAATCCATAAAAGGGGGAATCTTCATCAATGGCGTGCACAACGGTCCAGTTCAGGGCCAGGGTATTGATTTTGTTCAATTGCGTCTTCAGCTGATAAAACTTACTTCTCGGAACCCCGTCTTCCATTACTTCAATCGCTGCCGAAACAATCACATCAGCGTCAGTCAGCGAATTGTTTTTATAGGGCGCCAGCCTGAACATTAAAGCGGAAGTCCCTTTAAAAGGGGCAATTACCGCAATATCGGAAAACTTAAGGTAGGCCCTTGGCCGGGAAAACCTTCCATAAAAAAGCCCCGTTGCAATGGCAAAGGTAAGCAATCCCAGGAAAGCTTCAAAAGTAGCCACTAGGCTCGCGATAAAACCAACCGGTGCTATTCTTCCGTACCCAACGGTCGTAAATGTCTGCGAGCTGAAGAAGAATACATCGATAAACTCGTTGATGGGATTGCTTTTGTCGATTCCCGTCAGATGCTCCACCCCGATGAGGTAATAAATAAAGGCAAAAAAGATATTCACCAGGATATAAGCGATCACCAGATAAGAAAGAAACTGAAAGGTGGATAAATCCAGCATCGTATGGTACCAGCTGAAGCGGTTGAAGAGATTCACCCCTTTCCGGTTGACATTCGGAAGGCCATCCTTATTGATAAAACGCCCGGAGGCATTATCCCCGAACCCGCTGTTTTCCGTATTCTTCTGCTGAATTTTTTCTTTAAATCCTCTGGCCATTGCTATGAATGTCGTTCGTTTTCTGATTTTTCTTAAAACTGCGGTCTGATTTTGCTTTTTTTCTCTGACGCCGTAATGCAAAGATAGAAACTTTGTGCGGATGGGAAGGATAAAAAAAAATTACAAATATCTTTATTTATTATCGTTTTGTTTTAGTGGAGTTATATCAAAATCAGAGATTTTGAATTGGTATAAATATCCCTTTATTTTGATATATTGATAATATTTGCCTTATTTAATCAAAGAATCCTGAATGAATCTAACGATTCTTATGGCTTGGTGTAAATAAAAAAAATAATGTTTTTTTAATAAAATTTTTAATACGACGAGTTTTGACGTTGTGCCGTTAGATATTTGCATAAAGAAAGTCAGATGAAGATAAACGGCAAAATTTAAGGTGGATATCCGTTAGCCGGACACCACCTTAAAAAATAAGGCTAAAACCGGAAGGATTCTACTAAAAAGAACTTCCCACTTTAATCTTAAAAACCAAAACAAAAATAACAAAAAATGTCAACAAATAAAAATACGCCCATCTCAGGGCAATTCTGGGACTGGATGCAGTCGTACTGGCATAACAACAGGGATTTTCCGCCCGCTCATCCGGACTGGCGGAAGAAAGCCGATCTGGTAGACGGAAAAGTTCCGGCCGGACAGCTTCCCAGCTATGTGGATGATGTGCTGGAGTTTGATTCCTACACCGCTTTACCCCAGCCGGGCGAGAAAGGGAAAATATATATTACAACAAAAGATAACAAACAATTCCGGTGGGGCGGTTCGGCTTATATTGAAATCAATTTCAGTGGAAAAAGAACCATGATCGATACTGTAGGTTTAGATGAAACCACATATTATCCGGTTACGATCCAATGTAATATCGAATATCCTTCAACGATTAAAGTGTACAGAACCCTGGATACTTCGATGGGAGTGCCTTCCTATTCAACACATGGAGGGGGATTCTGGTGCTATTATGAATTTGAGGTATATGGTAATGGATGGGGGACCAATCTGAACAAAGCCATTTGTAATTATCAGGATGAAGCATGGGTTAAGAATAATATTAAAATTATCGGATATGATCAGATGATATTTTCTTCAAATGCGGTGATTTACGTAAGAGGAGGGTCAAAATATTGGTTTGATGTTAACAGCACTTCAATTCCGGTACTTCATACATCACCCTATAATCTTTATGGTCAGATGGTGGAGCCTACAAAATTAAGAATCTGGAGCGGAGGTATTCTGATGAATGCGAATACCGGCGATATTCAAAATGCTGTAAATGATTATTATAAGATAAATAATGGTGGCATCTCAAATCAGAGTCAGTTGGTTTCGAATGGCCTGCAGTTTATATCCGTCGGAAATTCGGGAAATGATTTTGATGGTGACTTGGCGAATAAAACTATTGAAGGAACATTTGCTAACTTTTCGGGAGCCAATAAAAATTCCAAAGAATTAGGCTTTTCACTATTTGCACCAACATCCACAAATCAGGGAATCTATTATAAAAATTATTACCATAGCGGACAGGAAACGCGATGGAAAAAATTGATAGATTCAACCGAAATCAAGAGTTATGCAACAAATTCATTTGTTGACAGCACTTATATCAAAAAATGGGAGAATGCTGATGCTATTGGCTTCACATCCGGCCTATCCAGTGAAGCACCTTACATCTATCATCATACGGACGGCTATGTATTTTTGGCTACTCATAATTTCTTAGCTAAAAATTATGCTTTAGGAACAGGCTCTAATGCTACCGACACCTGGGCTAATGCTTCAAACGGTTTAAGTAATAATCCATATATACCCGGAAAAATCAAAAATGCTTCCGGTAATTCAACTCTGGCAGCTGCTACCCATGGAAATGTAATGGGCTTTATCAATGTATATGGAGCAGGCCAGGGTAATCCTACAGATGATAACTGGTGGTACAGAATTAAAATGCTTCATGACAACGCAGCAGGTTATTATGGGGAGATTGCGGTTCAAATGACAGGAGGGATGAATTCTTTACGATATAAGAGACATGAAAATGGGTCTGATGGTAAATGGATTGAAGTATGGGACAGGGGCAATTTTAATCCTGAATCGAAAGCGGAAAGAGAGAATAAAGCTATAGGAATCGGGTTTGACGGAGGAAAAATTGAAAATCCTTACCTGAGACATAATTCGGGAAATGCTTATTTGGCAACACAAAGCTGGTCCACCAATAGTTTTATTTCCAAAACACATTCTGTTGCAGCGATCAACCAATCCCAGATCAACAGCTGGAACAACTCCATCAGCAAATCATCCGCCTCGGAAGAAGTGATCCTGGAAGATGATACGCTTAAAATTCAGCCTGATGAATTCTCGCTGGAAGGAAGCGGTTCCTATGATATCGGCAGCAGAAAGAAATTGGTACACGTCCTGTTCAGAGAAGGAACGGAGCTGAATATCAGGGAACTGATCAGAAGGCAGACCATGGTTGTTTTCAACTTCAGTAAAAACGAGATCAACCTGAATATCGAAGGATTGAAGCCTTATCCTCTATCTCCCGGGATGCAGATAACTTTATACATCAGTGATAAAATGGAAGTATTGGTATACAATGAAACCGGCTGTAAAAAAATGCAGTAAATCGTAAAAAAAGATTTTAATGCGTCAAGTTCTGTCGCTGTCACGGAATATCTTTGTTTCAGAAATAAAAAACACATAAACAAGTCCAATTAATTTTTTAGATCCTTAAAAATTCAGCATTCCTAAAATGCCTGACAGCCGGAGTTATGTCCAAAATATAATAAAAAAACAAATCGATAATGAAAAGAAAAATTAAAAAGGAGGGTGGATAGCGGAGCCATGAACCACCTTAAAAAATAGAGGCTGCAAAACCGGAACTGATCCTAATAAAAAGGGCTTTTCCCATTTAATCTTAAAAACCAAAAATAAAAATGTCTACAACCGATTTAAATACAAACAACAGTTCACAGACCCTGTTCAGGTTTGCCACGATGAGAAACCCGGAACTGTCTGATCCTAAAAACAAAGAAAGAAGATTCATTTTCAGGGATGATCAGTCCCGTATAAATAGTTCTATCGACAATAATCTTAGTACATCAAACTCCTTACAGAAGCTTTTGCAAAATCCGGGTTTTATTATATTTACTGAGAAAAGTCTTAAAACTGACTATGCCGCATTTTATGACTATGCTGTATGGGTAGCCAGAAATAAAGCGACAGCCACGAAAGAGGAATTCGATAAAAAGATCAAAGCATGCAAAACAGCTAACGGAATTCCAACGGTAGATAACAGAATCTGGGACAACCTCGTCTATCAGGTGGTTACACAAAAGGAATTCTATGCTAAAGAACTGATTATGCAGATCCTGCATCTTTATCATATCCTTTCCGTATACGATTTCACGGAAGAAGCTTACCAGGATGTGGTAAAGGCTAAAGTCGTATTGCCGAAGGAGCTTTTCAAAGTTTCGCAGTCAGGTACTACCGGTACATCAGGAAGCACCACGACGCAAAGAACGGCTTATGATGACAAAGCTATGAAATTTGCAGAAGCGACCGTCAATCTGAAAGCAAATGAAGGACTTGCCGATTCCATTTCAAAACTGGAAAAGACCTATAAAAAGCAATATGATGAAGCTTATAAAACGGCCTATGATCAATATCAGGATCGTGTAAATCCTCTTTTAAAATCACTGCAGAAAGAGACGGCAGAAGCCGACCGGAAAAAGCAGATCCTGGAAAACCGGATCAATTACCTTACCCAGCTGAGCGTGGCCGATCCGGAGAAGTTTTATGCCAACAGCGAACTGGACATGGAGCTTCACCGCATCAAGGATGAGATTATGCAGATTGCAGTGCCTGAGACCGAGATTCCGGATTTTGAATTTTCATATAAAACGCCCGAAATTGATGCCGCGATTCTCGGAAGAACCTTAAGTGTACAGGATCAAAATGCATTACTTCGCTTATTTGGTGTATCGAGCGTTACGGAAGCTTTATCAGGAATTACCAGTTTTGATGAGCTGAACCAGAATATCACTCAAAATAACCAGTCTCTGCAGCAGACCGTACTGAACAACACCGTTCTAAACCAACAGGTTTCTGCAAACGTGGGCGGTGTTGTGGTACCGGTAAGCAATTCCCTGAATCCTAATGGATGGATTCCTTACAGTGTTAAAACATATAATAATGGTAATGATGCCTGGTCTATCCTGCTTACGATAGATGGTTTCGCCCATAACATTGTATCAGGATCGTATAAAGTTACTATTAATGGTACCGATATCAGTTCCAACAATATTGTTCAGAATACGAACGGTGTACATTCACTTTTCTATAACGGAACGACCATTCCTGCTTTTCCGACTACCAATATCAATGGGTTTATATTGCAGGGAGAAGTGGTCTTGAATGATGGGAAGACCTATTTGTTGAATGTAACTTTAACAAGAGATTCTAATGAATTTAACCGTCCTCTGAAACAATACATTTTCAAAGGTGGTGCTGCACTTACCTTGAAACAGCCGGTTGTCACTGAGCCTGAAAACCCACAGAATCCAACCAACCCGACTACAAATCCTAATACGGCAGATGTTTTCATCCCTTCCGGTTTCGGGATGAAAAATATAGGAATAACGGATTATAAACGGGTAGAGCAGAGTACCTATTGCTATGTGGAAGGAGAAGTGGCCCACATTGAAAACATTATGGCCCGGGAATACAAAGAAAGATCAACCAGAAGGCTGAAACGAAGCGAATCCCAAACCACCAAATCTTCCGAGTCCGAAAAAGAAAAACTGACAGATACCACTTCTACAGAAAGGCATGAAATGCAGAGTGAGGTTGCTAAAATCCTGCAGGAATCCAAAGATTTTGCAGCACAAGCTGGATTTCAGGCAAGTTGGGGGCCGAAGCAAGCAAGTTTTACGGCCAATGCCAATGCGAGTTATGCCACCCATAATTCCAAAGAAGAAAGCAATCGCCAGGCAGTCACTGAAGCAAAGGACATCACCGCCAGAGCATTAGACCGGATTGTTACCAAGGTAAAAGAAGAGCGTATTGATAAAATCCTGGAAGAATTTGAAGAAAACAACAAACATGGTTTCGACAATACCAAAGGCAGCAGCCACGTCGTAGGCGTTTACCGTTGGGTAGATAAAGTGGTGAAAAACCAGATTTATAATTATGGGAAACGTATGATGTTTGAGTTTATGATTCCGGAACCTGCTAAACTTCACAGATTGGGTATGAAGGTCATGGATCTGGCGGAAAATACGTTAGTAAAACCAGTTGATCCAAGAGAATCTACTATTCATACATTAAAAAACTTTTCTTCTTTAGAAGATGATATAATTCTAAAATACTGGATCAGTAAATTTAATGTAGAAATGGAAATTCCGGAAAAGAAATTGGTTTTAAGTAAATCTTATTCGGATACAAGTGCTGGAAGTGATGAACATTTCAACAAAACTGAATCAATCACCATCCCGGATGGTTATGTTGCTACACATGGTTATGCAAACGGTCATTTTAAATATGATAATGATTCCAGACAACAGCACTCTTATGGTGTAGGTATTGGACAGCACGTTCATTGTGTAGCAGACCTGTATTCAAATGGGGCGATAGGCGAAGTTTATTTTGCGTTGGCCAATGTAGCTAAATCTATTAATGTTACTTACCATTCGTTAAATTATCTGGCCATGACAGTTGGATTTAATATTCATTGTGAATTAACTGTCGAGGCAAAGAATACCTGGCTACAGAAAATTTTTAATGAAATTATTGAAGCTTATGAAAAGGAAATGGCCAAATACAACCAGGCTTTAGCTGAAGCAAAGGAATTGGGCGTACAGATCAAAGGTTCAAACCCAGGTTTCTACAGAAAAATCGAGAATACGATTCTCCGAAGAAACTGTATCTCTTATATGCTGAACCAGAATCCGAATGCAGCGCTTACTTTTGGAAAGAAAAGATATTATACTAACGATAATGCTTCTACTGAAGCCTTTACCAATACGGATATTTTAGTAAGTAAGGAACTGGATCAATATGCAGCCTTTATTAAATTTATGGAGCAGGCGTTCGAGTGGGAGATCATGAACTACCATCTGTATCCATACTATTGGGGTGAAAGAAAGTCGTGGGCGGAACTGTACCAGTTTGATGACAATGATCCGATCTTCAGGGCCTTTATGCAGTCCGGAATGGCAAGGGTAATTGTTACCGTAAGACCAGGATTCGAGGAGGCGGTACGGCATTTCATGGCTACCGGACAGATCTGGAACGGTGGTGAAGTTCCTGTGATCGACGATCCGTTGTTCCTTTCCCTAGTAGACGAGATGCGTTCTCCGAAAGCGACCAAAGAAGGCGAGCCGTGGAGAGAAAAGATCCCGACTTCTCTTACCATCCTCCAGGCAGATTCTATCGGTCTCAGAGTTGAAAAGGCATTACCGGGCAATTGTGAACCTGGCGTGAAGTTCGACGACAACCTGGGTGAAATGTGTGTCAGCAATTTTGATCTGAATAACAACCAGATTGGGCAAAACTCAGATAAATGGGTAAAAATTAGCTTCAATCAGATGGATAAATATACCTCAATTGGAGAAATGGATCATGCACAGGTATTTCCAAGAAAGTATGAATGTTTGGGTAATACAATAACAGTAGACAGAGATGCATCCTGGGCCGGTATTCAACCAGCGGCAAAAATGTATCAGGCATTGGCTGATGAGCTTTCCCAGATAGAAGGATTGGAAGCATATCCGACAGGAGAAAACGGGATTACTTTTAAAATCAATGCAAGTAAGATCAAAACATTTACTTTCATAAAACCTGGTGGCGATAAGTTTGTAGGCGGGCATGATATGCTAAAATTTTCAGTTGATCTGGAAAATTCAACCTTAAAAATTGTGTCTCCCGAACCTAATAGATATGGCATTGAAAGAATTTTGGATAAAGATCTTCAGGTAATTCCAGGCACAGAATACTCATCAACAATTCCTTTAAGCAAGTTCTTAGTATAATCTAAAATCTAATCATTTAAAATTTTAAAAAATGAGCCGGATAAAACCCGGGGCTATTTGGCAGCACGAAAAAGTGCTGCCTTATATCCTCACGTCCTTAAAGGATAAGATTAACGACATGACTGCGGTAGAAAAGATTATTCTTTTCGGAAGCCGAGGAAGACTTCCCATAGTGCGATGGAATGAACTGGAGGGAAAAGACTGGGATATTGTGGTACAGGCAAAATGTAAGCTCAGAAATGCTCACATTCTGGTGGATGAAGGTTATCATCTGGATCTCCTTGTACTGGATAAAGATCAGACTGAAGAGTTTACTGAAAATATGACTGTTAAAGAACTTTTTCCAGTGAATGAATTGGAATGTTTAATGAGTAAAAACAAGGAGTATGAGTGATTTTAAAAATATAGTTGAATTTTTCAGACTTAACAGAAGGTATGAAGAATCTGAAAAAAAATATTCAAATGATGTAATAGCTCTAACAATACTAAAAACAAAAGAAAAATATGAATTAGATACTCAGAAATTTAATACTTTAAAACTTTTAAGAGATATTTTCAACCTTTTTATGCCCACTGAGGTCTTTGTTTCCAATAATGTTTCTTTTAAAGAGTTTTATGTAAAGGCGAACGCCAATACTTATTTCAATATTGTTACGGAACAGGTAGATGTAAGTGTTACATCAGCAGATGTTTATCCTGTTGCTTTGGAAGACTTTCCTTTTGAGCAATATTTTTATGATTCATCGAAAAACAGTGTGGTTATAGCAGACATTCTTCTAAAAAATATTCAGGTCTTTCCTGAAAGTATACGCTATGATCCCGATTCTGAATTGCTTGAGGATTTCAGTCAGCAGGAAACTTTAGGTTACACTTACAGTACACATCAGACTTGGGTGTATGATTTTGTTAGCTTTTTTATTCCAAACAATGACGCTGAAGATCATCCTTTTGAAAAACATGTTTCAGATAGTGATGTTACCGTTACGCAAACTAGGGTAACGGAACTCATCAGCATCATTCCCCTTATCAGAGAATCTGTAGGGAAATACTATGTAAATTACAATGTTTATAAAAAAGATGACGGAAAAATCATTCCTTTTTATCTGAACGGGAATAATTTCTCCAATGGAAGTTTTCCGGTAGTATCGCTGAAATTCAATAGTATGGGAGCTTTTATGGCTTATCTTAACGATACTATTTTCAGCCAGACCGATAACTTTACTTTTGGAAAAAGGCCTGCTTTTATCGATCAGTACAAAGAAATTGTTATTCTTCCTTTGATAAGGAATTTAGAAAGCAGGTCTACCTTTTCGTATTATGATGCATTACAAGCTTTATATTATTTACCGGAAAGTTTATTTCATATGCTTCCTGAAGGATTTTTATGGAAGTTTTTTGATAAAGCCATTGCAAATGACAGCTTCAGCAATAAGCCTTATTCCAAAGAAGAAGATATTTTTCTTAAAATTTTGCAGGTTTTGGTTTCTACAGAAGAAAATGCCGTAAAGTTTATTGAGAGATTAAGTAAAAAAGTAAGTGAACAGAATCCCCAAATGCTTTTGGAATTCTTCAACGACAGGATCCATGGAGATAACTTCCTGGAGTTCGCAGGCATTGTAAATAAAGCATGGAGAAAAACACGTTTCGTGGACTACAGTTCGGAAAACAATCCTGAATTTACTTCTACTAATGGCCCTACGCTTTTGCCTTACCACTCTGAAAAACTTGCCGGATTCTTTTTTAGTAATGTTTCGGCAAGCTTCGAAGATAGTCCCAAAAATGAAAAAGAACGTTTTTTACGGTTTAAATTTGAAACCGGAAAAAACAGAAAAGTTTCTTCCAATCTTCCTGACGGTACACCTGTGGATGTCGATGAACAAATTATTAAAGAGGTATGGTATCATCCTTTCTACCCTGTAAAAATAAAAAATACCGGTGAAGAGAATAAGGATCAGGAAACAGCTATACAGCTGGATGCCATTGTTCCGGCGTTTATGCTGTTTGCCAATGCGAATCAGCAGTTTTGGCATAATGTGATCAAGTCCGGAGAATATGCACTGGATCTGGCCGTCATTGCAGGAAGCTCCGGTACGCTATCCGGAATTGCTGCCGGGGAAATCATCGGTACTCTGGCCGTTGCCCGTGGAGTGGGAGCCGTTGCAGGCATCACCAGTTCTGTCGCCAATATAGTACTGAAATTAGCCAACGCTGAAGATTCTGTTCTTGGACGGGCACTCTGCGAATATTTATTCTGGATAGAAATGTTATCTTTGGGTGGAGAACTTACCATTGCCATCAGAAACGGTTTGAAAAGGTCTGCTGTAAAGCTAGTAGAAAAGGAAGAGGATTTTGCTAAGTTAGAGAAACAATTGGATGATGCTGTAATTGAGGAAAATGGAAGAAAAAGAAAGCTTACGCAACAAGAAAAAGAAGAAATACTAGAGGAAGTTAAAGGAAAAACGGGAATGGCAGATAACCTTCCTTTGCTTACCACAAAAAAAACAGTTAAAGAATTTAAAGAAAATTGGGAAAGATTATCTAAAATTAAGATTACTCCTGAAACTGCAATGAATTATATTGACGAGGTTAGAGTTTATTTTAATCACATAATAATTACAAAGAACGGTGAAGAAATAATACATCAAGTAGCGAATGACAATTGTACTGAAGTAGTAAAAGTAATTGATCATTATTTCAGAACTGGAGAAATTAAACTGGCTAAGAGTATAGGAACTCCTCATTATACCACTTTAGTTTCATGGTTAAAACAAGAACATGAAATTGAAAGCAGATTTGAAGGTATAGAAAACGCCGGTATTTTGTGGACTGATATGGTAAATAATGAAAGAGGAATATTACTCTGTTTATCAAAGACAGTCTATGAATCTCATCATGTAGTATACGTCGTGAAAGATGCTAATGGAAAAGTACGATTTTTAGAAGGTCAAAATTTTGGTGGAATTGTTAACCTAAAAAAAGATGTTAAATTTTCTGGATTTAAATACATGAAAGTAACAAATAATTAAATAATTAAAACTATGCTAACAGAACAAGAAATTATTAAGATTGCTCAAAATCATATTGATAAATCCAGTAAAAAATCTGGGATTAAGCTTTCTCTTTTCAAAGAAGCTACTATTAAAAAAAGTTATGGAATGATTTTTTTCTATGTG